>Ga0209125_1000114_pt1 | contig 137011 bp, 142 predicted proteins | sample BarGraIncub1131A_FD_184503 | JGI IMG/M metagenome (GOLD analysis project Ga0209125, IMG submission 184503) | Arctic peat soil microbial communities from Barrow, Alaska - Barrow Graham LP Incubations 11-31A (SPAdes) (version 2) | ecosystem: Environmental > Terrestrial > Soil > Wetlands > Peat... | reverse complement strand
ACATACTTATTTTTTAATAATATTTTTATTTCCGAATCAGAAAATAGCTTTTTACTCATTGAATTCACACTCCTTTAGAATCATTGTACAAAAAAAGAACCTATTTGAATAGACTTTTTTAGTGTCCATTCTATAGGTTCCATTTTAGACAGTTCTTTTTTATGTTATTAATAAGTCATAGATCCCAAAGATGCCAAAATAATAGAAATTAAAATACTTGAAAAGATGATAGAAAGAACAATGCCAATGGCCATGTAAATCAAATAGGCCCAGGCAAAATGTTTTTTGGTTTCACTGGTTTTAGAATCCACACTCCAAACAATGAGCATAACAATGTTCACAATCGGAATAAATAAAAGCAACAGAGTAATCATCCAGTCCCCTAAGGACATTGCTTTTTCAGGGTTATCTGGAACAATGGGAGCTTTTGTGTAAACAGGTGGTTTTACAGATTTTGCATTAACTGAAACTGTATCAGGAATAACAGTTCCAGTAGTAACGCTTTCACTAGCAGCTTTTCCACTACCGATAATTTCATCTGCAACCATTTCATCGGCAAAGATTACATCAGCGCCATTTTCATTAGTCGCGTTTTTTTCAGAAATAAATTCTTTAGAATCATTTTCTTCTTTAAAAACTCCACCTTTAAATGCATCAAAAAAATCCGTTTTTTTAACAAATTTTTCTGGATCTGCGATTCCATCAGCAATGATTTCATCAGCAACGATTTCCTTTGATGAGTTTTCATCAGCACCATTTTCATTAGCAGAAATGTATCCTTTGGAAACAAAATCATTGGAATTACTCTCTTCTTTGAAGGCTCCACCTGTTGGGTCATTGGGAAAATTCGTTATTTTATCTAAAACATACCCACAACTACCACAAGCTTTATCAGTTTCTTTGACACCTACACCACATTCCGGACAGTACTTTGCCATTGCGCTCACATCCTTTTTGTTTCATTCTATCACATATTTGGAAAGATTTCAAAAGATAATTTCTAGAGAACCGTTATTTTTTGAATGACTTGGTCTTTGTTGGGTTTGTCTGAGGAATCTCGATCAACTGAAACAATGACATCAGCGGTTTCCATACCTTCGGTTACTTTTCCAAAGCCTGCATACTGGCCATCCAGGAAAGGTGCGTCGGCTACCATAATAAAGAATTGAGATCCTGCTGAATCTGGTTGTCCTGACCGGGCCATGGAAATTACACCGCGTACATGTTTTAAATCATTGGGAATTTTATTTCCTGAGAATTCACCTTTAATATTATGCCCTGGTCCGCCGGTGCCGGTGCCTAAAGGACAACCACCCTGAATCATAAAACCGGGAATGACACGATGGAATTTCAATCCATCATAAAAGCCTTCACTGACAAGCTTTAAAAAGTTTTCCACGGTAATCGGTGCTATTTTCGGGTAAAGTTCAATCTGAATGGTTTGACCATTTTCCATTTCAATTTTTACAATTGGTTTTTTTTCTGACATAAGTTCCTCCAAAATATTCTTTTAATTTATTTTACTATACGCTATACTATACACTAAATTGTATTAAATGAAAAGAAGAAAACCGAGGTCTTAAGATTGTCGGAATCGATGGTTGATCTTGTTTCTCACAAGTTAGATTAATCCAGAATATCATAGAAGCGTTTATACAACACCAGAAACTCTGAGATACAACTCTGAGCTAACGGTTGATTGATAAACGCTTCGATGAACATTGTATAAGATTTCAAAAAACTTAATTTTTAAATAACGTAGCGGTATTCTCCGCTGTCCTGATCGACTCCATAAAAATCGGCATAACTTAAATCAAAAATTGGTTTGTCAATACCGGAAACATTAATTCTATTTTTGATCAGATATTGCCAGAAACCGGTGTTTCGAATATCACCTTGAAAAATTACTCCAAGGATCTGTCCCTGATTACTTACAATTTTCTGATAATTATTTTTATCTTCTCGGGTAATAATCTGGCAGTTTTCTTCATCTTCCGGGTTAGTATTGCCCAGAGATAAAGTCGTAAGCCCATAAAAATTGGCAGTATTTTTAAGAGCATAGCGATCATTATAAACGGCATTTCCTCCCAGCATATTGGTGGCAGCAATTTTCCCCTGGTTCATGGCATTTGGCCAGATACCCGATAGGCCAAGAACATCACCGGCAGCATACACATCCTCAACATTGGTGCCCATGTCATCACCTACGGTAATACCACGGTTGGCAGCAATGTTTGAACCTTCGAGGAAGTCATAGCTCGGGCGGACCCCGGCAGCAACTACAATGAAATCACAGGGTACGATTTTTCCACTGGCCAGGTGAACGGAAGTGGCATGTTGATTTTCATCTAAATTTACGGTGACAACTTTTTCAGATAGCAGGAATTTTGCTCCAGCTTCTTCAAAAAGCCGTTGGTACTCCCCTGCTGCTTTAGGATCAAGTTGCAGTCCCATAACCGTATCCATCATTTCAATAATGGTGACATTGAGTCCCAGCTCTAAAAGAGCCACGGCAGCGTCCATACCAACCAATCCTGCTCCCACAACGATGGCATTTTCAGAATTTTTACTGGCTTCATCAATGCGTTTTGCATCACTAAGGTCTCTGAATCCGTAAACATTTTGAGCTTCACGCATGCCGGGAACCGGTGGTATAAAGTAAGCGGCACCGGAGGTAATCAAAAGCTTATCATAGTTAATTTCCTGATTGTCCAGGGTTTCAAGGATTTTCTTCTGTGGGTCAACACTGATGACCATGGTGTTTTTCATCCAGGTAATATCATTGGTTTCACAAAAATCCTGGGGGACAAAGCTTATCCCGTGGGCATCCCGCTCATGGCCGAGATATTTATGAATCATACACCGGGAATGGATGGTGTCGTCTTTTGAAATAATCACCACTTCTGTATTAGGATCCAGGGCTTTGAGGGTTCTTGCTGCGGTAATGCCCGCAGCACTGGCTCCGATAATGACAATTTTCATTTTGATACCTCCCTTGTCACAATGGCTTTCTTTGGACAAGCAGCCACACAGCTTGGACCGTCTGGTTTATCTTCACAAAAATCACATTTAATGACCTTTGTCTTGGTTTTATTATCAGGCTTTAATACCCCATAAGGACAGTTCATAACGCACATAAAACAGCCGGCGCATTTCTCTTCGTCATATTTCACATGTCCGGTAATAGGATCCTTTTCAAGGGCACCGCTCATACAGGACATCACACATTCCGGGCTATCACAATGGCGGCAAAAAATCGGTGTATAGCCGGTTTTTGCATCGAATTTAATGAAATTACGGGTTTCACTTTCTGGTGCCTGGAGATTCACAGTATAGAAATTACTGTTTTCCTGATGGGCACTCATACAAGCAACGTTACAGTTTAAACACCCGTCGCATTTTTCACGATCAATAATGATTCGTTTCATACTACACCTCCTAGATGTTTAATCCTTTACGTTTTTTTTCAATGATTCCATTCAGAGTTTCTGCAGCAGATTTGGCATTGTCATCAATAATTAATTGACCACCGGTGAGATCCAACATATCTTTTGTAAAGACTTGAACTGCAACCGGACTTCCGGTAACAAAAGGTGGTAAACCTAAATGAAGTGGTAAACCCAGGGCTAAACCGAAGGCGCCATCTGCCAGAGCTTGTTCTTCCAGCCATTGTGGTGCGGATAGTACCAGTGGCAATTGTGGTATGTCTATGCCAATGGCTTCTGCAAGCTCAGTGGCCACTAATTCCAAACGGCCAATGGCAAGGCATGGTCCGAAGTTAAGAACCGGTGGGATTCCCAATGATTCACAAACTTTACGAAGCTTGGGGCCTGCCAGGGATGCGGCTGATGGTGACATTAACCCAACATTTTCAAGTCCTCCAGAAGAGCATCCCGCTGACAATACAAGAATATCTTTGGCGATCAGCTCTTTAACAAGATCTACTGTAAGGACATCATGGCCGCCGGCTGTCAGACTGGAACATCCAACAACCCCGGCGATCCCTTTAATGTCTCCGCTAACGATCAAATCGATGAGAGGCTTCCAGGTTCCGCCTAAAAAGTCTTTTAGTGAGCCTTCGCTTACCCCGGTAAGGGTATCGGAATTTCCATGATCCGGCTGTAAATTTAATGGAATGATCCCGCGTCGTCCTTGATAGGAATCAATGATCAAGTCAATAATTTCTTCACTTTGAGCTTCTCTTTCTTCAAATACAAAGGGCTTCAGTTCGGCATTAGCTTTTTTAGCTACATCATCCAAACAGATTTGCTTGATTCTTAATTCATCACAAATGGGTTCAATTCCTGGTAATGTGCAGTTAAATTCAGAAAGAACGGCATCAATGGCGCCAGTGGCCAAAACGGCTTCACTGGTAAAATTATTTCCGGCATGGCCATCAAAAATTTCAGTATAATGGGCCCCTCGTAATTGAAGATCCTGGCCAACACAGGTGCAACCTACTAGTTTAAAGCCTTTTGCTCCAACAGCTTTCGCTTTTTCAATGACATCCGCCTCAATGAGTCGGTCCTGCAAATAGGAAAATATGGAATGTTGATGTCCGGTGATCATTATATTAATATAATCCGGATTGATCACTCTTAGCCCTACGGGAGCTAATCGAATGGCCGGTTCTCCTAACAAAACATCATTAAGAAGGTTGGTTAGGGTTAATCCATAAAGACCTGTTGAAATACCAAGTTTCAGGCAATGGAGGTACATATCAACTGGGTCTGAGCTCAAATTTGTCGAGCTTTTTACTGTGCCTGCAAAAACTTCTGATTTTGCACCGCCCGGGAGAATATTTAATTCCTTCCATCGGTCAAAACGCGGTTTATAGGCCATTTTTTCTACCAGTTCCATTTTTACATACTCTGGTTTATACAAGTCTGCCAAAACAGTGTCCGCAATTTTTCCTGCGCAGACATGTTCATCGGTTTCATCGATTTCAAATATTTTCGCAAGTTTGGCCAATGCCCGCTTTCCTTTGAAAAGACCTTTACTCTCAGCCGTTTTCTTTAACATCAGCGCTGTGTTTTCAACAACATGAATGTAACAGCCTGAACCTGCGGCAACAGCTCTTAAAAAATTTCTGGCAACAATCGTATCGGCCGTTGCTCCGCAAATCCCTTTAGGTCCATCTGGAGTAATACGACATGGGCCATTGGAGCACAGACGACAGCAAAGTCCCTGGAGCCCAAAACCGCATTTAACACTCTGCCCTTCAACCCGGTGATGAGATGTTTCCAGGTTTAGATTTGAGATAAAGGTTTCAAGCTTCGTGTCAGCACTTGCACAGGTTTTACAGCTAAAATTTGAATTCATATGATAACCTCCATTATTTGTTATTATAAATTTAAAATAATTGTGATTTTTTGCATGAAAATAAAACCTAAGGAAACTGTATTTTCTAAGGTGAATAATGATGCGCGTCTTTGTTTATTTATTGAGGTTTAGGCATGTATGGATACATCCATACGATTAACGGAAAGGCCTTCGGGAAGATTGCCCTTAAAATAATCTTTTAAAATAATTTCAAGTTTTGAATCAAAATAATCAAGAATATCATTGTTGTTTTCATTATAGACATGGACATGAAAATTAGTATTTCCATCAAATCGCATGACCTCTTGATTATCCTTAAGCTTTAGAATTAAGCCTTTTTGAGAGAATGTTTCCAGGATATTATAGATGGTCCCAACTGACATAACATGTCCCTGGGTTTCTAATTCCTCCATGAGCATTTCTGCACTGGGATGGGACTTCATTTCCGAAAGCACTTTTAATACACTGATCCGTTGCGGTGTTGCTTTGAGACCAGCATGACGAATCGTTTCCGTGCATAATGTTATTTTTTCGTTTTTCATAGTTTAGAATCACTCCTATTACAAATTTATTATAATCATTATAGTATTAGAATCATTATTTGTCAACAAACATATATAAAAAAATCAGACAGCAAAAATTTTGTTTTTGCTGTCTGATTTTAGATAAAATATCATTTAAACTTTTCAATGACAATTATTTTGTTTAGATGAATAACGTAGTTCCGGCATTTTCATTACTGGCAATGTACGTTCCCACTCCGGCATAGTCAATACCGTCAATGAGTTCTTCTTCTTTAATCCCCATAAGTTCCATACTCATGGTACAGGCAATAAACCGAACCCCTGCTTTTTGGGTAGTTGCAATCATGGTGTCTATATCAGTTACATTTTTCTTCTTCATAATTCCTTTAATCATGGCAGGTCCGATGCCTAACATATTCATGGATGAAAGCGGCATTTTATTGGCACCCTTTGGCATCATCGCACCAAACATTTTTTCGATAAAATTCTTATTTCGGCCTTTCCCTTCTTTTTTACGTAGGGCGTTGAGTCCCCAGAATGTAAAGAATAGGGTGACATTCTTACCCTGAGCAGCAGCCCCTTGGGCAATAATCATGGATGCCAGAACTTTATCAAGCTCTCCACTGAAAACCACTAAGGTAGCATTTTGTTGGGTTGACACTGCCGGAACTAAATTACAGCCTGTTCCAATATCACCTTTGCGAATTATCGTAACATATTTTTTTCCTTCAGTTTCCTGGGATATCAAGGTATGGCCATTGGTATCGCACCAGCTTTTAATATCACTGACAAATCCAAAGTCTGTTGCAATAATCTGAACCAGATCCCCAGCTTTTACAGATTTCATGGCTTCATAGGTTGCCATTAAGGGTCCCGGACATTGGAGTCCTGTTACATCAACTTTTTTTTTAATAACAATGGCGTTGCCGCCTTTATCTACATCATCATCTTCAATTACATTCTTCTCAGCAACACACACACCGACCTGAAAATCAGGCTTTGCAATCTTAAAATGAGCAGTTTTATAAGTACTATATCCACCGGACAAATTAAAGATGTTGGTAAAACCGTTGCCTTTCAAAATACGAATAGCCAAATAAGCTCTTTGACCGACCTGACAAGTCACATAAATCGGGTTATTTTTTGGAATAGTAATTTCATTGATGCGATCACGAAGGGTATCGACTTCGATATTAACGGATCCTTTTATAGAACCGGCACTGTTTTCCATGGGGGTTCTTACATCTAATAAAAATCCTCCTTTTTCAACAATGTCATCTATTTCAAACCACTCCACTGTTTTGTAAACTTCTTCTTCGATGTTAGAGGCAATGTAGCCGACAATATTGACTGGATCCTTGGCAGAGGAAAATGGCGGGGCATAACAGAGTTCAAAATCCTGTAAATCTAAAACCGTGGCCTCCATTTTCATAGCTGAGGCAATGACGTCAATGCGTTTTTCAGTTCCATCCTGACCGACTGCCTGGGCTCCTAAAATATGAAGGGTTTTCGGATCATATAGGAGTTTTAATGCGATGTTACTTGAGTTAGGATAATAACCGGCGTGATTGGCACGATGGGCAAGGACAATCTGATATTCAATTTTTTTTCTGTCAAGCTGAGCGGCATTATTACCGGTTGTCGCCACAACTTTATTGAAGACCTTGGCAACAGCTGTGCCTTGGATGCCTTTATTTTTTGTGGTAATTCCATTAATAACATCTGCAACCACACGGCCTTGACGATTGGCAGGCCAAGCCAATGGAATTGCTGTTTGGGTTTTATCAACAAAATCCATGACTTCAATGACATCCCCAATAGCAAATACATCTGGATTAATTTTTCCGGTGATACCGTCCAATACTTCATAATTAGGGCTTGTTATAATATGTCCTCGGGGTCCGCATTTAAGATTTGCTTTTTTTGCAAGACCATTTTCAGGAATTACACCAATGGCTAGAATTGTTAAATCCGATTCAAGAACCATCCCGCTTTCAAGGACAACTTCCTTGCCCTGATTTTGGAAATGATCCACACCATCACTAAGAATTAAATTAACGCAATTGGCATTGATTTCCTGATGAACGAGTTGGGCCATTTCAAAATCCAATGGTTTTAATACCTGATCCATTTTTTCAACAACCGTTACATTAAGTCCTAACTCTTGGAAATTTTCAGCCATTTCAATACCTATAAAGCCTCCGCCAATGACAACCGCACGTTGTGGTTTTTTATTGTCCACAATGGCTTTAATTTTATCCGTATCCGGGATATTTCTTAGGATAAATACATTTTCTGCTTCAGCCAGTCCTGGAATCGGAGGGGCAATGGGTTTCGCACCAGGGGATAAAATCAGTTTATCGAAAGTTTCGGTGTAAGTTTCCCCTGTTTTGTGATTTTTAACCTCAACCGATTTATTTTTCGGATCAATGGCGATGACTTCGCTAAAATTTCGAATATCGAGATTAAAACGTTTGGACATGCCTTCAACGGTTTGAACCAATAATTTCTGACGATCTTTTATGACGTCACCTATATAATATGGTAACCCACAGTTTGCAAAGGATATGTATTCATCCCGTTCAAATAAAATGATTTCATCTTCTTCACTGAGTCTTCTTAAACGTGCAGCTGCAGTAGCACCGCCGGCAACACCGCCAACAATTAATATTTTTTTCATTTTTCTTCCTCCTCAAATAAAGCATTGATTATTTTTTTCGCACTTTCTGAGATCACTTCGTAGTAAACTTCATTTCCAGTGCGATAGCCTTTAACAATTCCAGCATTCTTTAACTTTGATAAGTGCTGGGAAATTGCCGATTGGGAAACATCGAGGCATTCCTCCATATAGGATACATTACATCGTCCCTTTGATATAAGGCCTCTTGCAATGCAAAGCCTTACCGGGTGTCCCAGAGTCTTAAGCATTTCTGCTCGCTCTTCATAATCTTTTCTTATCATTTCCATGGGATCTTCTCCAATCAACTAGCTAAGATAATTACAATATCATTATATTGTAATATTGTAATATGTCAAGACAATTGTGAAAATAATCACAAAAAAAGGTAATAATCAAACTCATGGATTGATTATTACCATATTTTACTGTTTTTTTAGTCAAAACTTCTTAAGAGGACACCAAATATTTGAACATCAGTATAATCAGGATGTTCTTTAATAACAACCATAACTGCTTTCCCAATGAAGTATAAAAGATCATCGGTGGAAATATCGAACCCATCCGCTCTTGCCAATTCAGATAATCGACTAAAAAGTTTTTGACGTTTTGCTTCATCCTTGGTTAGATGATACTCAACTGGGGTTTGCCCTTTATACCGTACCTCATCATATTTTTCAACCATTCGATTTTTTATCTTATTTTTTTCTTCCTGCGATTGACTGATTTTTTCTAATTTTCTGGCGGACTTTTCATCGAATTCAATAATCCGTTTTAGAAGATCATCCTCGAGTTTTTCTGGCAGCATTGGGGATGCATAATAACCAGATGTAATCACATTAGGTTCTGTATAAAGTCCCCATCTGGTTTCATCCAGTTTCTCACCGTAAACGTCAAGGGCTGTCCGATTTTCTTCAATATGTTTCATAAATCTTTTTATTTCTGAAAGTGCCATAGTTTTTCTCCTTTATTTTAATTTCACTCTCTTTGTTAATAATATTGGCTATTCAGAGAGCAATGTAAGCCCGAAGAGTTCTCCTATTCATATCTTATATATACCCAAAATTGATTATATTATCCATTGATCATTATAAATAAAATTGAGTAATTTTTGACTTTTACTCAAAAGATTTTAAGATGGCTTCTAAAATCTGAGTATCATTATAGTCAGGATTTTCTTTAATGATGACCATTACGGCTTTCCCAATGAAATACAAAAGATCATCAGTGGAAATATCAAACCCCTCTTCCCTGGCCAGAGACGCCAATCGATTAAAAAGTTTTTGTCGTTTCATTTCATCCCGGGTAAGAATATGCTCTTTGGGAGTTTCGTCGTACACTATTTCATCAAATTTTCTAACCAATCGATCTTTCAAACTAATCTTTTCCCCGTGAGCCGCACTGATTTTTTCTAATTTTCGGGCAGAGGATTCATCCAAATCAATAATCCGTTGCAGCAGGTCATCTTCAAGATTTTCGGGAAGCATGGGTGATGCGTAATATCCTGTTGAAATCACTGTGGGTTCAGTGAATAGGAAACTGCCGGATTTCATTAATTTTTCATTATATACTTCAAGGGCTTTCCGATTCTCAGTAATATAATTCATGAATCGTTTGACTTCTGTAAGTGCCATAATTCTTTCTCCTTCAAATTTTTATTTATCACATAATTTGGATCTTTGGCTTTTTATAGAGAAAATTGCAAGCTAATAAATAATGATCCTTCTCCTAATATTTTCATGCTCCATAATTGATTTTTTAATCAAATTCATGATATAATATGAAAAAATAATCATTAGAGGAGCTGAAATGAGAAATCGTACCGGTAATTTATTATGGGGCTTATTATTAATAGCAGTTGGCCTTGGTTTTGCAGGAAACGTTTTTGGGTTATGGAATTTCGAACTTTTTTTTAGTGGATGGTGGACACTTTTCATTATCATACCTTGTGTGATCAGCATCATTCAAAATGGGGTACAGCTTTGGAACGTTATTGGCCTTGGGGTTGGTGTATTATTTCTTGTATCTGCCCAGGGTTATTTTAATGGACAGATTATTGGGGAATTGATCTTCCCTATTATTATTATTGCCATTGGTCTAAGTGTTATTTTTAAAGATCAGCTTAATAAAAATTCAAAAATAATAAGGAGCATGAACAAGGATGGTCTTCCAGAATATTCTGCAATTTTTGGTTCTCAAGAGTTAAAGTTCCCAGGAGAGAACTTTAAGGGAGCTGCTCTCATTGCTGTTTTTGGCGGGGTCAGTCTGGACCTAAGACAAGCAATTATCACTGAGGATGTTTACATTGAAACCAATGCTATTTTTGGAGGAATCGATATTATGGTTCCTACAAATGTTCGTGTTGAAGTATCCAGCACACCAATTTTCGGTGGAACTTCCAACAAAGCCAATAAACCCCTGGAAGAAAATCCTCCCACTGTTTATATTAATAGCACTTGTATCTTTGGAGGCACAGAAATAAAATGAAAACAAGTCATCCCTGGTTTAAATATTTTGCCATTGCCCTTGGACTTGTTGTTGCCCTTGGTATTATTTCCATGATGATCAATGGCGGAGTTTTTGTCATCAATAGTCTTGGATTATTAAGTAATAAAAGCCTATCACAGTCAGACACAACCGGCTCTTATAATAAAGAATATACTGAAACCCTGGAAAATATGACAATTAATTTTAATGCCGGAAATCTTACGATTCAATCCGGGGATAAATTCACTATTGGCGGTACTGGTCTCTCATCAGGACTATCTATCAAAGTTTCAAATGGCACTTTGGCCATTGAAGACAAAGAAAATACAAATATATTAAACAATCTATTTCATCAAAACAATGTACCCAGCCTTGTGATTACCGTTCCCAAAAATGCAGTTCTAAATCGTGTAGATCTGGAAATCGGTGCTGGTCGAGGTGAAATCATAGGCATATCTGCTAAAGAATTTAATATTAAACAAGGTGCCGGTGAACTCGCAGCTTCCGGTATTCAAGCTGACTCAGGAAGTCTCAGTGGCGGTGCAGGTGCTGTAAACTTTGATAAGGTTAAGCTTAACAATTTCGATATACAAAGCGGTGTTGGCTTAGTAAAGATTACCGGCCAACTTACAGGAAAATTCAAGGTGGACTGCGGCGTTGGTCAGACCAGCCTAAATATTAATGGTGATCCCAAGGAGTATTACATCAATGCCGATCAAGGTCTGGGACCCATTACCGTCAATGGTTTAGGAATTGGAGAAAATGGCACAGGCCCTAAAACCGCTGCCAATAGTCTTGAAATCAATGGCGGCGTTGGTCCGGTAGAAATCAAATTTTCTCCTCTGCCATAAATCAAAGAATTGATAAGCTCAAACTGCGAAGCCTTTATTTATGGTTGGTACAAGCTTACATACTTCACCATTATGTATTTAGTCTGATAAAACAACTATATTCAATTTGGAAATGCTATTTATTTACAGAAAAAGCGGGCTGTTAATGCCCGTTTTTCTTTGCCAATTATCGAATAAAGTGCATATATACTTTATGAACTGGATTGGGTTCGGGAACAACCCCTTTTCCATTTGCAATGAGCTTCAAAACCCAAGCCATATTTTGTGCGGTGACTTCAATGGCTTGCGATCCTTCGGTATCTTGTTCTGCTTCTCCTGGTTTTCGTCCATGAATAACATTCCAGTAGTTTCCAGTAACTAATACCATTTCAGAATATGTTATAAAATGATTGAGCTGATCCAGGGTAGTGACTCCTCCGGAACGACGTACGGCAGTAACAGAGGCACCGACTTTATGACGGAATAAACCGCCATTATTGCCGGCAACATAAAAAGCACGGTCGCAGAAGGATTTCATATTGCCGCCAATCCCTGAAAAGTGGACTGGTGTTCCAAAAATAATCCCATCAGCCTCTTTTATTTTTTGAATTCCTTCATTAACAACATCCTTGGTAAAAATACATTCTTCGTTTTTATTTTTACCGCATGCCCCGCATCCTGTGCATCCTTGAACAGCTTTCATCCCAACATTAAAAATTTCAAATTCAATGCTTTCCTGGGCGAATATTTCTCCTGCTATAGATAGTGCAGTAAAGGTATTCCCTTCTGCATGTGGACTTCCGTTAATTCCTAATACTTTCATAATCCTACTTTCCGAAGCTTATCTGCTTCAATATGTGTGTCTTATTTTTGTTTATTATACCATAATATTCCATGAATTAAATGCGAAAATTAGATCAAGCCTTATTCTTTATCAACACTTAGTTTTGTGCTATACTGTGACCACACTAAAAAAAGGAGTTTATTATGTCATCATATATTCTGCGATTCCTCAGACTTAATTTTGGACTATTTCTTTATGGCCTTGGAATTATCATCACCATGCGAGCCAATGTAGGTTATGCTCCCTGGGAGGTTCTCCACAGTGGTATCAGTCAAACCCTTGGAGTGAGTATTGGCCTGGTTAATACAGTAGTTGGCGCCATTATTGTAGTAATTTGCTTTGTTTTAGGGGAAAAAATAGGGATTGGAACCATTTTCAATATGTTTATGATTGGTCTTTTCATGGATCTTATTCTTTTTCTCAACTTTATCCCATTAATCCATAACTTTTGGATTGGATCGGCTGTAATGATTCTTGGTTTATTTACCATTGCACTGGGAACTTATTTTTATATTTCTTCTTCCTTTGGGGCCGGACCCCGGGACAGCCTCATGGTTGCTGTTACTCGAAAAACAAAACTTCCGGTAGGTCTGTGTCGAGGGGTTTTAGAAGTCTCAGTAGTTATCATTGGATGGTTTTTAGGAGGGCTTGTAGGGCTTGGCACTGTGCTTTCGGCCTTTGCCATTGGCTTTTGTGTGCAAATCACCTTTAAAATTCTAAAATTCGATCCTACTCAAGTGAACCACGAAACCTTTGGGGTCATGGCAAAAAACCTGCAGGAACTCAAAAAGAAATAATGGTTTTGGATAGAGCAATAAATATCACGCATTTTTTTATTGTCAAAATGTTTTTTTCCATTTTAGCTCCTATGTTTCCTCTCGGGAGTCTGTCAGACTTATCTTTATTTGTATCTCTCGACTCAACTTCCCGTCGATGCATCTAATACCAGTCCTTTCCTAAAACTTTTTCGATGAATAAACGTGTTATGTCAGGATCAAACTTGGTCCCGGAACATCGTTTGAGTTCATTGATGGCCTCTTCTTCACTTAATGCCCTTCGAAACGTCCAATCACTGGTCATTGCTTCAAATGCTTCAGCAACGGCGATAATCCTTGCCTCCAATAAAATTTCACCGTTTTTCAGAGCTTTGGGGTAGCCCTCACCATCAACCTGTTCGTGATGTTGTAGCACCTGATCGGCTATCTGTGCAAATTCATTGACTGAGCTTAATATGCGATACCCGATTTCCGGGTGTCTTTTGATGTTTTGCCATTCATCCGGACTTAATTCTCTGGGCGTATTCAGAATTTTATCATCAACGCCGATTTTTCCGATATCATGCATCAGCCCTGCTGTTCTAATTTGATTAACATCATCCTTGCTAAAATTCATTTCGGCTGCAATCACCGCGCAAAGCTCACCGACCCTGATCGAATGCAGATGTTCTCGATGGTTTTTCTCATATAAGGTACTCATAATGAGTTCAATTGTTTTGCCCCGAATACTGGGACTTTCATAAAGCTTGTCTCGATACATCCGATCTTCTGCTTTTTTGAATATAGCTTTAATGTTTTCATCCTCAATTTCCTTTGTTTCGCAGCCAAAGGAAATTGAAATGCCGAAGCCGCCAATTTTTTCATTTGCAGACAAGTCCTTAATCCGTTCAATGATTTTCTCTGTTTCCGCGGCATTGGTTTTAGGTAAAATGATAACAAATTCATCCCCGCCATGCCTGGCAATGATGTCATCAATGCGGCATCCTTTTTTTATCACTTTTGCCGCTTTTTTAAGAAGTTCGTCACCCATGGCATGACCAAAGGAATCATTGATCAGTTTTAAACCGTTAACATCCCCCATGATCAGGGACAACGGCAGGTTCCTTCTTTTTTAACTCTTCTTCGTAAAATCTCCGATTATAAAGCCCGGTGAGCTGGTCATAATAGCTTAAATGCTGAATTTCTTCTTCGATTTTTTTTCTTTCAGTAATGTCCTGGCCCTGACAAATAATCGAAACAGGCGCTAACCCATCTGAATCACACACAATTGCTGTGTTCAACAAAAGGGTTCGAACAGAACCGTCAATATGCAGGATTTCAATTTCAATGGTGTCCCAGGATTTATCATCCAATGAATTTTTTATACGATTGATTGATTCGTTTACCTTGTCAAGGGGAAAAAGAATGCTGATGGATTTCCCGAGAACCTGATCTTCACTATAGCCTGTTAAATTTTTAAAGGAGCAATTGATTTGTTCGATATTCCATTGTTCATCAGAAATGATGATTGCCGCATTGGAGTTGTTGAACAAATTGTCCAGATAGGCATTGGCCTTACTAAGTTCTTCCGCCCGTTTTTCTTTCTCTTCATTTTGAAAGGCAAGTTCTTTATTGGCAATGACTAGCTCGGCCGCCCGTTTTTCTTTCTCTTCATTTTCTTTTGCTTCCTTTATTGCTCTTTCTATGGAATGTTCCAATCGCCCCAGTTTATCTTTCGAAACATAATCGGTGGCGCCTTTTTTCAGAAGTTCCACCGCGGTTTCTTCCCCGATAAAACCGGATACACAAATAAACGGTGTCGCCGGGCATATTGATTTTACATGCTCTAATGCCACAAACCCATTAAAATCGGGCAACATAAAGTCAGCTAAAATCAGATCATATTTTTTTAAGGATAGTGCGGAAACAAATGCTTCTTCCTTCATCACAATATCCATTTTAATCTCCGATTCAAAATTTTCACGCAGATACTCATAAATCAGTTCTGCATCCATAGGAGAATCTTCCAGATAAAGAATTTTCAATTGATCATTTCCGTTGTTGATATGATCCATGATTTCACCTTCATTTCGAGGGGATCTCGTTAATAATTGCCTAAAACATACCAATTTGTTTTAAAATATCTAATAATTAAATAAAATCAAGGTTTTTACCACATCGGTGTTTGCACCAAGGTTATACCCCTATACTAAGTCCCTTTCCTGTTGAGATACCATTTTTTCTAGTTATCCCAACCATAAGCACCTTTTAATTCAACAAAGGTAACATAACCAAGGTGTTCCTCGGTTATATTTCCAAATTCATCTTTGACGATCAAAAGTAAGTCTTGGCGGCCGGTGATACCCACCGGCAAAACCATTTTTCCATTTAGGGCAAGTTGGTTTAATAGTGGTTCAGGAATCTTCCTGGAAGCCGCCGTTACAATAATCCTGTCATAGGGAGAATGCTCAACCCAACCTTCACAGCCATCTCCAATTTTGTAAAAAATATTGTGATATCCAAGACTTTCCAGCCTTCCTTTTGCTCGGATTCCAAGCTCTTCTATTCTTTCAACGGTATAAACGGTATCCGAAAATTCAGAAATAAAGGCAGTTTGATAACCGGTTCCTGTTCCGATTTCCAGAACCCGGTGTGTTTTCTCAAGATCTAGGAAATTAGTCATACTATAAACAAGGGATGGTTGGGATATTGTCTGACCACATTCTATGGGAAGGGCATTGTCGCAATTTGCATAAGCCTTACTGGATTCATTGTCTATGAATAACGCTCGGTCAAGATTCAAGTAAAATTTGTATAGTTCAGCATTCTTTTTCACAACACAAAACATCCTTTCAATTTCTTTCTTTGTTTATTGTTTTACCCGTTTTGGTGAAATATTATCAAAATTTTTAAAAAAAAGAAAACCTCATTACTTTCGAGGCTTTCTTTTTTTTGTTTAATATTTTTTTATGGATTGTTGATATACCCATCAAAAATTCCTTTTGACTGTACAATGGCCTGTAAATAATTCTGCAAATGATTAAGGGGAAACTGTGTATAGTTCATGGTGACATTTCCTCCGGCATTTAACATTTTTTCATAGGTCGCTTGGGTTACTGAACCGGGAATTAAGGTATCTGCTGATGAAGTCAAAAATGTAACCGGCATTTTCGAAACCCAATTATCAGTATTGTTAGCTGCGATGTCTGTTGAAGCCTCTCCGGTTTTTGCACTTGTTAGAAAAGATCCGGTAAACATCTTACTTGTATCTTTAGGAAAATCAACTGCTAATTGAATCATTGACGTATTTGGTTGACTGAAATTCTTTGACGTTCTCTGATCATAGGGTTTATTAAAAATCATCTCCATGGATCCCCAATTATAAATGCCCTGGTAAGCATAAATTGCTTTAGCGCAAATTAAACTGCCCACCGCTGCGTCATCCAGGATTACACCACCAGGTGTTTCCAATAAATTATTCATTACGGTATTCATATTATAAGGGCCTTCCATAAATACCGCTGCGGTAACCGGATACTGGGGGTAGTCATTTTGAATTAAGTCAGCCAGTGCAGAAACTGCCTGGCCACCTTCAGAATAGCCTGATAAAAAGAGCTGCCCATTTGTTGTAATCTTTAATTCTTTGAGGAGCTGCTCAGTTGCAATGAGCATGTCAACACCATTGGCGGCTTCGCTGGCTGCAACTAAATATTCACTGGGATATTTAAGACAGTTGGGTTGTCCCGTTCCAACAAAATCAGACATTGCCACAATGTAACCATCTGTCGCAAAAGAACCTAATAAAGTATTGGATTGCCCGGATGATTCCATGATGCTGTTACTTGGAGCCTTGCCGTTTGACATGATTGTAGCGTGTTGATACACTAACAATGGCATGGCTGAGGGATCGGGTTTCTCCGGAATCAAAACTACCCCTGATACTGGTATTTTTTCACCTTTACTATTAATAGAAACATATTCAATGATATATGCATTTACGGAGTACTTTGATGTGCCTAACTGACTAATTGCCCATTGAGCTGACTGAGTTGTTGTGCCTTTTCCAGCCTTTGTAATAAAGTCAGTGGCATCGATTGTTGTAAAGTTCTTACACAATAAATGATATGTCAGATCTCCGCGATTTGCATTACTTACATCAGAAAAAGCTTTGGATTCTATCATTCCCATTGCTCTGGTTGAAATTGTATAAAGAGCCAGGATAATCAAAGATACTGAAATAACCAATATTACCAATTTAAAAAATAACTTTTTATTAGTTTTCAAAAATTATCCTCCTCATTATACTCATAGTGAATATTTATTTATAATCTTTTCATTATTGCAATCTTACATTATTTTTTGTTAATATACAATCCTCTTTGATGTTTCCCGAGAAGAATTAGCTGAAAAAGTGGCCTATGTGGCTCAAAAACCCTATATTTTTTCTGGAACCATAAAAGAAAACATTGTTTATGGTTGCAATCGAATCGTACCCGAAGATGAAATGATGGAAGCGGCTAAAACGCCTGTATTTCAGAAGAAATTATGGACAATCTGGGTGGGTTTGAAGGCTTAGTATCAGAAATCGGGAACAATTTAAGTGGTGGTCAGCGACAAAGAATTGCTTTAGCCAGAGTCATGCTCAAAGCACCGGAATTCATTATTTTTGATGAAGCTACATCAGCATTGGATAATACTTACGAGGCGATTATCCAACAGAATATTGATCGGATTTTCAAGAATAAAACCATTATTACCATTGTCCATCGGCTGACGACGCTTAAAAATGCTGATCGAATATTGGTATTTGATGAAGGCAGAATTATACAAAATGGAGATTTCGTAACACTAGCAGAAACAGAAGGGCTTTTTCAAGATTTTCTCTTGCAACATAACCAGTTTCATGCTGCAGAAAAACTAATCGAAAACGAACCACTGATCCAGCCTTTGGAGATAGAAAGCGAATCCATCATACCCCTTGGGCATTGATTAAATTTCTAATAATGTGAAATCCAATCAACCTTAACATCTAACCAATTCTATAGGAAGAGATTCCATAAGCTTCATCTCTTCCAAAGAATCAATTTCAGGATTATTCCTGATTTGTTTATTCTTTAAACTGTCAATGGAAAATAAACTCCTTTATCGGTCATACCAATAGGGTATGAACAACGCTTAAGCCATTGATGGGTAGATAATGCAGGAGCAGGTGGAAGGATAATTGACTTTTCAAAATCATTTCGAACAATATTAATCACTTCCGGATCAACATTTGTCCGGCACTCACCAAAGATTTCCCAATCATTTTCAGGCAAGTGTAAAAGGGTTATTTGGGTTTTGTCCTTGATGGTATATCGGTCCAACACTTTAAAGTGTGATCCCTGATCCAACACACAAAGTCCCCAATTTGTTCCATATTCATAGGCTTGGAGGTCTGCGTAATGATTAGACAATATTGCCATTCGATGGGTCGTTAACAAACCTCCTTTATGCAGACTCGCATCGGTGAATCCAAATTCCTTCAGGATCAAACCTACTTTATATTTTGATTCGAGGCCGCCAAGATTTGTATCACGAATCAAAAGTGTTAATCCCCGATATGTGAAATTAATTATTTCTTCAACTTTTTTAAAATCTCCATATTTTTCACCGATCATTTGAGTTCTCCTTAACGATTTTCGTCCATATCATTAGATTTGGTTGGAATGCCACTTTCACAAGGAACACTTACCTGACATTTTCCACACCCGTATCGCGGTTCAAATTTTGCTGCGGTTTTGTTTAAAAATTTACTGCATTTCTCATGATCTTTTCCCTTTTCAAAAGAGATTGCCTTCACTGGGCAACGCTGGATGCAAGCACCGCATTCAGTGCAATAGGCATCAAATATTTCATAGGTTCTTTGATTTGGCTCAAGTTTCAGCTCTGTGACTAAACTTCCAAACCTTCCTGCAATGCCTTTAGGGGTAATGAGCCCTTTGGATAGTCCGAAAGTTCCAAGCCCGCAAACATAAGCCACGTGCCGTTCAGACCAATTACTGGTGAAAGAAAGTTGTTTCTTTTGGGACTCAACTTTTTGGCTTGAATCCGCTTTTGATGCTGTTATGCTGAAAAATCTTTTGTCCATAGATGGAATAATACTCAGATATCCAGCATTGTTCAACTCCGTTTGCAAATAGAGCACTAGGCTATTCAATAATTGTTGGCCTTCAATACGACCATACAACCATTCCCAGGATGGCCAGAATCTTTCCTGGCTATTGCTCTTTTTTATCTCATTGGTGTAAGGGAGAAAAAATGAAATGACTGTATTAGACGATGGCAGCCATTCTCTGGGAAGTCTGAAATGCTCACCTATCACTTCAGGGGCCTTAAGCGATAGAAAGCATTCATCCTCAGGATTGCCAAATCCTAAAATCGGAGCATCATAAATTCTCGTCCCGGTTTCTATGGAAAGATCGGTTTCCATTTTAATTTGGTTTTCTTTAGTATTTTCCATAAAATCAACCGCTAACTTTATTAAACTTTCTTTGTCCATTTTACACCTTTTTATCATTTTATTTTATTCTATTAACTTATTAAACACATCCGTTTTTTCACTTTAAACTCTTTGATTTAAGCCATGATTCTATAAACATTACCATAGAATACAGTAGCAAATTCTACTGACTCAATGACTTCGAATTTTTTGGCCCTGAACAAGTCATCCAGGGTTTCTTTTCCAATACGATGGGCACAGGTTGGTCCCATCTCCATGTCTTTTTTAATCCATTCAAGCACTGCAATCCGGCCATTGGGTTTTAAAATACGATGAATCTCAGTGATCATCCGCTCTTTATCATCAATTTCATGGAGTACTAGAGCAACCAATGCAAAAGTAACAGATTCATTGGGAATCTTTAAATCATATTCTTCGGTTTTTAACGTAGTAATGTTTGACAGCTCGGAGAAACTTATGCGATGGTTCACTGCTTTCAGCATTTCGTCGGAAGTATCCAATGCAAAAACCCGGTTATTCACAATTTTAGCCCCAGGTATTGTGAAATAGCCAATACCACATCCAATATCCGCCATATAATCCTCAGGGGTTAGACCCAAACTCAGAAGTGTTGGTTCTGGGGGAAGATTTTCCCGTCGCCATTCATTATCAAGTTTACTTTTATTTTCGGGATTAAATTTATGTGCCATTAATTCTCCGCCTTTACTTATATTTTAAGCCATTAATGTTTTTAATTGTTTAACATTTCTTTGTGATACGAGAGGTGCCATGATCATCTTTACCTATTTTTTTAGATCCTAAGAATATCTTAATTACAAGCTTCACCCAATTATTTTTCACCACTTTCAAATAAATATGCTTTTACTCCTTTTAACAACACACCTTTTGTAATGTGTTCAACAGGTGGAAATACTGTCATATAACTCATTCGATTTTCAATCTTACTTAAATCAAAACCACCTGTTATAACCATAAATTTGCCAATTCCCGGCTCGATGGCTTTTTGAGGACATCCATAAACACATCGCAGGCAGATAACACAGGAATCACCACCAAAGGTAATTTTTTCGTTGACCATGGTGATATTACCTCGTGGGCAGTTTTGGGCACACCAGGAACATTTCACACATTTTTCATTTACTTTTAAGTATTTTCCAAAATATTTTCCGCCAATTTTTTCCAAACTCCCTAGTCTTGAAGCCAAACGGTCGACACCATATGGGTTTGAGCGAAGGTGACGCCCAGCCAATAATTCTGAAACCACTTTTTCAGCATTTTTTGGAGCCACACGCAATACCATTGCACATAGACTATCGTCGTATTTGACTAAGAAATTCGAGGGCATTATAAACATTTTTTCATAAACAACCGTATAACCTTTTCGTTCAAGACGACGAATTGTTGCCGCTCGGCAAGCGGTATTTGGGGAGACTTCGCCTCCTCCTGAAACCGAAATAACTGCAGCAGGCCTTCCCTGCCCCTGTGGTGCCTCTTCAATCCATTCATCAATGGGTTTTGGTGCATTAAAAGCGTATACCGGAAAGACAACCAACAATAAATCTCGAATGTCCACGGGTTGATTTTTACCATTTAATTCGGTACGATGCACATTTATGGACCGGTCTGAAAAGGCTTTTTCAAAAGCATCAGCAATCCTTGCAGTTCCGCCTGTACCTGTAAAATAAACAAGATTCACGTCTTTATATGCCATTTTCTTGAGTACCTCAATTTCATTGTTACTTGGTTAAATCATTGGTTATTTATTAAAGAAACGGTTCGTTCTGTTCTCAGCATTTTCTCTAAGGTTGAGAATATAAAAGGGTAGTCAAAGGTATGGTAGCCCCTTTACCAAGAGCCGCAGACCCGATTATCAGAAAAATACTTATCGGTAATTGAATACCCGATAACCTAGGCAGCAACCATTCTTTTATAAACTCTGGATTTTTCTTCATTTCAATATAACATTTTCTTCTGTTTCGCGCACACTATTATAAAATATTGTATCATTTTTGCGATTTAATAGAAATAGAAAGTTTTTCGAAAACAGAAGAATTAATTTTTTAAAGAAACGGATGAAAATAACATAATCGACAAAAAAAGAACAGCCTGGCATTAAGCTAAGCTGTTCTTTCGTATAAATTAAATATCCCAAAAATTATTATGGAAAATGACACGACGGTAGGTATCAAATTTTACCCATCGGTTTAAAAATTCCACTTCCCTACGTTCATCGCTTTCGCTGTATTCTTTCATGAATTTTTCAAATTCCTGTTCAGTGAATGCCTGAATGGCAAAGCCGCGTCCGTTGGTGAGAGGATAACCTGTAAAACCATACTGATCTAAGGTTATAATTTCTGTGATGATCTTATTTCTGATTTTAATGGCAACCTTATCACGTAAAACTAGGACATCGAAACTCTCCGGATATTTGTAGCTTTCTCCGGATATGGGAATCTCATCACCCACTGTATAGGATTTATTGGAATCCTTGTACTGGTCGATTGAAAATTCTTCGACATTATAGTAAAATTCTTCGAAAATATCCCCTCTTGCTTTTAGGGTTTCGAAAGTGAAGGTCTGCAGTTCTTTGAGTTCTCTTCGCTCTTCCGCATCGACAATGATTCCGCCTCCGGCAACGTCATAGCCATCAACAATGACAAAGCGTCCGGTGACATGACTGTCAGCAAATTTATCAAAAACCACATCTTCATTGGTGGTAATAATGACTTCCGCCACATCATTCTGCTTGATTTTTCCGCTGTTGACTTTGCTGTCAAGGCTGGAAGAATCCACAATGCCAATGATTTCTTCAATTTCGCCTTCCACTTCCTGGGAGGACAATTTTATCTTATATTTTTTATTTTTTACCAGATCGTTTTTCCCCATCCAAAATACATTGGCCCGGAAAGAATTGGAAATGTTTGGTTTGTCTTCTTCAAAGGCAATGACTTCCCCACGTTTGTTGAAAAATTCATCCTCTACAATAATTCCTGTGGATTCACCTGCAACAGCAACATCCTTTTTATCCCGTTCTGCCCAATAGGCAATGGATTTAACAGTTGTCTTTTTTCCTTCTGGATAAATGGTGATTTTGTCTCCGACTTTAATGCGACCGCTTTCGATTCGACCGGCAATGATTCGTCGGTCATCAAATTTGTACACATCCTGAATGGGAAAGCGAAGGGGTTTATCTTCCAGACCTTTTTCCGTTTCAATGGCATCCATGGCGCCCACAAAGGAATTGCCTTTAAACCACTTTAGTTTTTCAGAAGGGTGTAAAATATTTTCCCCAAAATAAGCGGAAACAGGAATATAATCAATGGGATAAACTTTCAAGTCCGCCAAAAATTCGGTCATTTCTTTTTTGATAGTTTCATAAACTTCCTGGGAATAATCCACCAAATCCATTTTATTTAAAACCACATAGACTTTTTTAATCCCTAAAAGTGATAAAATATAGGCATGGCGTTTTGACTGTTCCTGTACCCCTTCTTTTGCATCAATGATCAGAAATCCTGCTTCTGCATTGGCGGCACCGGAAATCATGTTTTTCAGGAATTCCTTATGCCCGGGGGCGTCAATGATCACATAATCACGCTTCTTCGTACGAAACTGCAACTGGGTGGTATCAATGGTAATCCCCTGTTTTTGTTCTTCCTCAAAAGCATCCAGTAAATAGGCATATTCAAAGGGTTTCCCGGTTTCTTTGGCTATTTTTTTTACTTTATTAACCGTTCCTTCCGGAAGGGAATCTGTATCGTAGAGTAATCGGCCGATAACCGTGGATTTTCCATGATCCACATGTCCAACCACTACTATTTTTAAAGTGTCTCTTGTTTCATTTAGCTGTGTCATTATTCTTACCTCCCAGTAGTTTACATATATCCATCTTTACGTAGTTTTTGCATTGCATAAGCATCTTCCTGATCCTGGGCACGACCTGCCCGTTCACTGACCGTGGTATTTTGCAGTTCACAAATGATCTCATCCAGGGTTGTGGCTTCTGAATCAATCTGTCCGGTACATGGTGCACAGCCCAGGCTTCGATAGCGCTTCCCGTTTTTCGCAAAATACAAATCAATGATGGGAATATTTTCCCGTTTAATATATTCCCAGACATCAATTTCACTCCAGGCCAGCAAAGGATGGACACGGATATGGTTTCCTTTTGGAAAATCTGTTTTAAACTGATCCCATAATTCCGGTGGCTGATTGGAGTAATCCCATTCGTCATTTTTATTACGTTCAGAGAACACTCTTTCTTTGGATCTGGAACCTTCTTCATCCCGGCGAACCCCAACGATTAAACCGTCAAACTGATATTTTTTCGACATTTGCTGAAGACCTTCGGTTTTCAGGGCTTTACAACAGACCAGTCGGCCGTGGTCAGGGCCCATGCCTGCATCAATGGCTTCCTGGTTGGTGTGAACGATTAAGTCAAGATCCAATTCTTTTACAATCTTATCCCGGTAAGTAATCATTTCAGGAATTTTGTAGGTGGTATCCACATGAATGAAAGGAAATGGACAGTGTCCGTAAAAGGCTTTTTTTGCCAGCCACAATAAAACCGTGGAATCCTTTCCGATGGACCAGAGCATTCCCAGCTTTCCCAACTTTTTATAGGCTTCTCTGATAATGTATATGCTTTGTGCTTCCAAACTGTCTAAATGATCCATTTTTTTCTCCTCTTATTAATTAATAATCACGGTGACTGCAAAGTATCCCGAGCCGCCTGTCAGTTCATATGAACTGACAGGCTCGCAAAGTACCTGATTTTTAAACGATTCGCAATGACCTGTTCTTAATACGCGTTTGAATTTTTCTTATTGATTTCAATAATTTCCTGTGTTTTATCCGGTTTTTCGATAATCCATTTTAAAATATCGTTGCTGTCCTGGGTATAAACCAAACTGCCTCTTCCGCCGATATCCGCTCCCAGATAAAAGTGAATGGCTTCTTTTTTACAGGATTTAACACAGGAAGTACATCCCCAGCAATCTTTGGGATATTTGATATAAGCTTTTTCCTCGGAGTCGAAATGAATCAGATTTCCGGGACATACTTCAAGACATTGTCCACAACTCACACAGGCAGCCTTGTTAATTTTAATGCTCATAGATTTCTCCCTTACCGACCAGGTTTCTGAAAGAAACCGTTAATTTTCCATCTTTCCATACCGAGTTCACGTATTTTTCCCAATCACCGCTTTTTTCGGGATAACTCAGATTCTCAGCAAAACAATGCCATCGTGTTTCTTTTCTGGCGCTTAAATGGGCAATCACCGACTGACATAAAACCAGTCTTTCTTTAAGCTCATACAAATGCATTAATTCCTGGATGTCATCGACGTGACAGGTTTTTGTCAGATTATCCAATTCTTCAATCTTTACCCTGGCAATTGCCAACTGATTTTCATTGAATTGATAATGGGTGCTGATGCCACCGGCATAGGTATCCATAACTTTTTGCATGGCTTCTTCCAAGTCTTCGACGGAAAACAACCCGGTTTCATTTTGAAAATAAGCTTCCAGTTCTTTTTTACTGTTTGTTAAAAAGTCGTCCCAACCAATGCTATGATCAGATTCTTTTTGTTTCTCCTGCTGAATCTGTCTCAAAGCTTCCATGGCAGCGATTTCTCCTTCAACCAGGGCTCCGGTCACATATTTTTGAGGACATCCTCCGGCAACATCTCCGGCAGCAAATAAGCCTTTAATGGTGGTTTCACGTTTGTTATCCACCCAATATCCGCTGGCCGTATGCCCGCCCATAATATAAGGCTCGGTTCCTTCAATTTCAACATTATTTTCATTTGGCCCGGCCTGATCTTCCATCCATTTTAAAGTCTGGCTGGGAGCCATATTCAGATATGCCTTCATCAGACTTTCTTCGGCTTCTTTTCCAATACCAATGGTTTCCAGATAACAGGGGCCCCGGCCTTCCACAGTTTCTTTGACAGTGCCGTAAACCCTTTGGGATGTGGTGTTCCCGTATTTTGTTTCATAGACGTCTCCCAGGGAGTTAATCTGTTTTGCGTGAACCCCTTGGGCTAAAGTTCCTGTAGGGGCAATGGTATCCTTACAGCGAAGGGCAATGAAACGCATTTCAAAAGTTGTCATTTCCGCACCTGCCAATATTCCCATTGCATAGCCTGCTCCGGTGTTAAATGGGGGGTACCACATTTTATGCCTTGAAAATCCGGGATTATTGGGACGATATAACCCGCTGGCACCTCCGGTTGCGCACATTACTTTTTTAGCAAAGATTTCATAAAAAACATTTTCCTTAATATCAAAACCATAGGCACCATAAATGGTCTGATCCTTTACCAGATAGCCGATAATATTTACATGATTATAGACGGTAATATTTTTGTGCCTGGCTACTTCGGCTGCCAACAAGGGCTTGATGTTTTCTCCATTAATTTTTATATTGCGTTTGCCCCGGGTGACGTAATCACCATTTTCATCTTTTAAGATCACCAGTCCCAAATCTTCCAAATCATGGGTCACCTGATTCAGCTTTTCTGACATGGACAATAGTAAATCTTCTCTGACAATCCCCTCAGCATCGGTTTTGGCATAGTCAACATAGTCCTGGGGAACCTGTCCCGGTGTAATATAAGCATTAATGGCATTGACTCCTGCTGCCAGACAGCCGCTGCGTTTGATGTTCGCTTTTTCAAAAATACTGATGGAAAGTTCCAGGTTTGAAGAAGCAGCTTTAATGGCTCCGAAACAACCGGCGGTACCTCCTCCGATAATCAGTAAATCCGTATGTATCGTTTTTGTATTCATCGTTGTACCACTTCCTGTCTTTATTAAATATAAAACATGTCTTTGTCGTCTATGGCCTGGTTAAGAGATAAATAGGTTGACTGATCGTCAAATAAGTAAATGCGATAAATCAGTACCTTAACAGCTTCCCCGACTTTAATCTCGGCTTCGTTAAGTGAACGGTTTGCGGTTAAGAGCATGCCTTTCACCCTTATTTGCATTTCCAGATAACTCCCGCGATAGAACACCGATTCCACAATGCCATCTTCCAGAGCTAATTGATATTGCTTCTGTTCACCGATTTTGTATACACTCAGGTATTCCGGTCGAATGACTGCATTCAGGTCTTTTTCGGTATTCTCAAATCCGATTAATTCCGCATGATTTTTAAGAACTGAGGATTGCCCAATGAATTGAGCAACAAAGGGAGTAACCGGATTTCGATAAATTTCAATGGGAGATCCGATTTGTTCAATTTTACCATTGTTGGTGACAATGATTTCATCGGCCACTTCAATGGCTTCATCCTGGTCATGGGTTACAAAAATGCTTGTAATACCAAGTCGGTCAATCATTTTTCGAAGCCAGCTTCTTAATTCCAGGCGAACCTTGGCATCCACAGCCGCAAAGGGTTCATCCAACAGGAGTAACTGAGGATTAGGAGCCAATGCCCTGGCAAACGCTATACGCTGTCTCTGGCCTCCTGACAATTGGTGGGGATAGCGTTTTTCAAGGCCTTCCAAACCAATTAGGCTGATCAGTTCGGTAACCCGATCTCTAATGAAGCTTTTCTTTTTCTTTTGTATTTGCAATCCAAAGGCGATATTTTCATACACCGTCATATAGCGAAACAATGCATAACTTTGAAATACGAATCCGATGCCTCGTTCACTGGGAGAAACATCATTTATTTTCACACCATCCAGAATAATGTCGCCGCTGTCCGGACTTTCCAAACCTGCAATCATGCGCAAAATAGTTGTTTTCCCGCTGCCACTTGGCCCCAGAAGGCCAATTAATTTCCCTTTCTCTACTCCAAAAGAAACTTCTTTGGATGCCTGATAGGATCCGAAGTTTTTATTAATATTATTTAATTCCAGATACATCTTTTCTAACCTCTTTTTTTCCCATATATTCCACAACATTTCTAAGAATCAACACGACAATCGCCATGATCACAAGAATGGATGCCACTGCAAAGGCAGCTGTGAATTGATATTCATTATATAAAATTTCAACATGCAGAGGCAATGTATTGGTCTTGCCTCTTAAATGTCCTGAAATTACCGACACGGCTCCAAATTCTCCCATGGCTCTGGCTGTACATAGAATAATCCCATACAACAAAGCCCATTTAATGTGAGGAAATGTGATTTTTCGAAAAATAGTAAATCCACTTGCCCCCATTAATGCTGCGGCCTCTTCTTCCTCAGTCCCCTGGGCATTTAAAACCGGGATAAGTTCTCTGGTAATAAATGGAGAGGTTACAAAGATCGTAGCTAATATTATTCCTGGCACCGCGAAAATAATTTTGATATTTAAGAGGTTTTCAATACCGTTTGCCCAGCCTAAACGTCCAAAGGTCAGGGAAAAAATCAAACCTGCAATGATTGGGGAAATTGCAAAAGGAATGTCAATTAATGTTGTTACCAGGCGCTTGCCCTTGAAATGATATTTCGTAATGGTCCACGCTGCAATCAGCCCAAATGCGGTGTTCACAATTACAGCCACAACAGTGGCCTGCATGGTTAAGGATAAAGCCTTAATGGTATATTCGTCGGATAAAGCCGCTGCATAAACAGCCCAGCCATCACTGATCGCTTTTGTTAACACCACAGCCAGTGGCAAAATCAACATAACGAACAAAAATAACACAGCTATAGCGATTAATAAAATTTGAATGCCATTCTTTTTTATAGTCAATTTGCCACCTCCTATCCTTTGGAAAATTTACTGGCATAGACTTGAATGGAATTAATGAAAAATAAGATCGCGAATGAAATTATTAACATCACCAATGCTATGGCCGTAGCCGCTTCATAGTTAAATTGTTCTAACTTACTCATAATCAAAAGCGGTACAATTTCCGTTTTAAAAGGCGTATTTCCTGCAATGAAAATCACACTGCCATACTCTCCAACGGCTCTTGCAAAAGCTAGGCCAAATCCGGTAAGCATGGCCGGCAGGATTTCCGGAAAGATAACCCTGAAAAATATGGTTCCCCTACCTGCTCCCAGCATAGAAGCGGCTTCTTCATATTTGGGATCCAACTTTTCCAAAACCGGCTGAATAGACCTGACCACAAAGGGAATACCTACAAAAATCATAGCCAATATAATTCCGGTTTGGGTGTAGGATATGGCAATCCCAAATTGTGCAAAGAAACCGCCGATCCAGCCATTATTAGAATACAAAGCGGTAAGGGCAATCCCTGCTACCGCTGTGGGTAGAGCAAAGGGTAATTCTATGATACCGTCAACTACCCGTTTCATAGGAAAATCATACCGTACCAGGATCCAGGCAATCAGCACCCCAAAAGCACAGTTAATCAACGCGGCAATCAGTGCACTTGTAAGGCTTACCCGAAATCCTGCCACTATCCGAGGGTCTGTTATAATCTGAATGAACTGGGTAATATCCATTTTTGAACTGGTTATTACAATTGACACCATGGGAATCAACACGATCAAACTTAAAAATGTCATTGTGATCCCCATGGAAATTCCAAAACCTGGGATCACCCTTTTTTTCTTTTTTAACCCAATCATGTTATGCACCACGCCTTTTCCGTTCTTTTTATATAAATCGATTTTGAAACTATTTAACTTTATTTTGAGTAAATTTCATCAAAGACTCCACCATCGTTAAAGTGGGTAGCCTGGGCTTTATCCCAACCGCCAAATATTGGATTATCAATGGTCACAAGATTGACATTTAAATCAAAAACGCTGGAAAATTCGCTTAATATGGCTTTATTTGAAGGACGATAGTAATTTTGTCCTGCGATTCGCTGGGCTTCATCTGAATACAGATAACCTAGATATTCTTTTGCCACTTCCTGAGTTCCTCTGTTTTTAGCGACTTCATCCACAACTGCCACTGAAGGTTCTGCGAGAATACTAATGCTTGGTGTTATTATCTCAAATTTATCAGGACTTTCTTTCATTGCCAGATAGGCTTCATTTTCCCATGCAAGCAAAACGTCCCCCTGACCGTTTTCGGCAAAGGTTGTTGTTGCCCCTCTTGCTCCCGAATCCAAAACCAATACATTCCCGTATAGCGCTTTCATATATTCCTTGATTTTTGGTTGATCACCATTATAAAGCTTGTTTGCATATGCCCAGGCTGCCAGATAATTCCACCTCGCACCTCCGGAAGTTTTTGGATTTGGTGTAATAACCCCAACGCCTTCTTTGGTTAAATCACCCCAGTCGAGTATATTTTTAGGATTTCCTTTTCGAACCAGGAAAACAATAGTGGATGTATAGGGGGCACTGTTGTTTGCAAATTCATCCTTCCAGCCGGGATCAATGAGTCCAGCTTTTTCAATGGCAGTGACATCAGATCCAAGTGCCAGAGTCACTACATCAGCCTCATTTCCTTCTATAACAGAACGAGCCTGTGTACCCGAACCTCCGTGAGACTGAACAATTGTGACATCCTGTCCTGTTTTATCTTTCCAGTATTTAGCAAATACCGGATTATAGGCTTCGTAAAATTCCCTTGTTGGATCATAGGATACATTGGTAATTTCTACAGGTTTTGAATAATCAGGTGTTGAACTGGCTGAATCTGTTCCATTTTTAGTACAACCAATAATGCCACCTAACCCTATTGTCAATACTAATAAAATAATGCCGAATTGTTTCATTTTCATGTTCTTTCTCTCCTCATTCCTGTTTCTTTTTAGAAGTCAGCCCTCTATTTTGTTTTATTTCGAAAATTCATAGTGAATTACTATGAATTTATTGTACCATTGTATGCGGTAAATATTGTATTGTCAATAGGTTTAGTATGATTTAATACTTTACTTAGGTATATTACACTTTTAATATGGAGAAATTATGTACTAAAATCTTTTGTATTTATATCTTAGAATCTATATTCATCTTTCATCATGAATTTTCTACAAAAAAAATCCACCAGTCGTCGGTGGATTTTATATTATGACTATAATTCTGGATATGAGGTTACTGGTGGATTTCATATTATAGTTATAATTCAAGAAGTAATAAAATAATGATCAACTTTAACTATGTCTTGGATTATTGGTTACATTTACCATGGCCTTTGTAAGCTCTTTGATAACATCCGCACTAAATTGGGGTGCCATTTCACTTACTTTTGTATAAAGCATTCCTTTTTGTGTCACAATGTAATACGGTTTTAAATGATTTAGAGCCATTGCCTTCATGTCTTCTAAACAATTTTCGCAAGTACATACATCACTATAGGTACTAATAAATGTTGGTAATAAAGCATCTACAACATCTTCCATATAATTTTTTATCATTTATTCTCCTTTAAAATTAATATTCCTATATTATAATTACATCCATATTGCAGTCAGACACAATGGCCAAAATTTCATCACCACCAAGGCGTACCACTGTATCGGTTTTCCTAAAATATTTTTTAAAATATCCGATACACCGACGATTAATTCATCACCTTTTAAATGGCCAAAGCTGTCATTAACAAATTTCAATTGGTCAATATCAAAGATAAACACTGCTAAAGGGTGATCTTTTTATGAAAAACCTCCAATTGGCAAATATTATTTATGGGGCAAAAATACTTTTGACACCTTAACCAAATTTGAAAAAACAGAATTAATATCCTCAACAATCATGTGATCCAGTTCTCCCCCTTTCACCATGTTTCTTAAAATTTCCATCGCCTGATTATGATCCATCGATTTTCTATAAGGTCTATCTTCTCTCAGAGCCTGATAAATGTCTAAACAGGTTATTAACCGTGAATTAAAATCAAGATCTTTAGCCATCAAACCTTCTGGATACCCTGAACCATCTAATTTTTCGTGATGGTTGCCAGCCCATTTTGCGATTTCTTCAAACCCATTAATATCTTGTAAGCAAATTCTTGTTATCTTTGGATGTTTCATTATTTCTTCAAATTCTTCTTCGGACAATTTCCCCGGCTTATCTAATATATCATTACTAATAACTAGCTTGCCAAGATCATGTAAATCTGTTGCAATTAATAATTTCAATGCTATTATAGTATCCATCTTATAAAATTCAGCCATTTTCTCAAGTTTTTCTGAAAGGCCTGAAGAATGCGTTTGAGTAAACTCAGATTGAGCATCAATTATCCTTGAAAAGGTCTTTGTTATCGTGTGTATTTCATTAAAATTCAACTCGTGACTAAAGACAGGAATCACTTTTTTCAAACTATCATCTATGTTTTTGTCTGATAAGGCTTCCCAAAATTCATGACGTTCAGCAATTTTCACAAACACATCTGATATCAAAGGGGAGAAAAACGCATTCCTATGCTCATTAACAAAAGCAGTAACTATTTCTTTATTATTGGTGTTTCTCAGATCAAAGATTAAGTCTAATGTATCTGGAAGAGCAATAATTTGAGCCATAAGAGGAATTTCATCCTTTGATAATCCAAAATAACCAGAACCATCATATTTTTCATGATGATATTTTATGATATTTTTGGGATTTGTTAAAAAGGGAAAATCTCTAAGATTATCTTCTCCGATGGTGCAATGTCCTTTTCTGCTCTCCATTACATTAATTTTTTCTTTGGTAGTTCCCAATAATTTATCGTGTAGAATTTTCATACTTGCTCCATTGTCATGCATTATAGCCAACGAAGCCAGATCAAATATTTCTTCATTTGTTAATCGGAGCTCGCGAGCGATTTTCACAGAAATATAGGCGATCCTTTTAGAATGATTTGTAGGCATCCCAAAAATATTAATTTCAATCGTGTCTAATGTATTTGCTACAGCTCTTAAAAATTCGTTTAAGTTAAAGTTCATTACTGTATCTCCCCTCGACAAAATATTTTTCATATCTAAAATTGTAGTGAATTATCGATGGGGGTCTAAATACTTTTGATCCCCAAATCAACAATAAATACTAATGAGACTAAAGTCGATGCTTTACCCCGTCATTTTTCAAAATGATGGAATCGATTTGAGTTTGTATTTAGTATACATCAAATATAATATTTTATATATCACTATGTTGATTATTTATTATTGTCACTATTGGAAGCTTGGCTTGACCACGCATCCCGTTGAAGAATGACCTCCAGACTGTGGGCATCCATTGGCTTATAATAATAGAATCCTTGGATTAAATCGCATTGGGAGGTCTTTAAAAATGCCATTTGTTCCTCTGTTTCCACGCCTTCTGCGATCACATATAAACCCAAACTTTTTCCAAGCTGGATGATGGCGTTGGCAACCGCCTGATCTTTATGGTTTTGACCAATTCCATCCACAAATTGTTTATCCATTTTAATGCGATCCAGTGGTAACATTTTTATCCGACCAAGGGAAGAATATTCCGTTCCAAAATCATCAATGGCAATGGATATACCCAGAACCTTTAAGCCGTTTAATTTACTGATAATTTCATTAAATTCCAGAATGGCGATACTTTCTGTTATTTCCACTTCCAGATATTCAGGTTTCATTCCGATTTTCTTAAGGATTTCTTCCACTTGATTGATAAATTTCGGATTTTTAAATTGGCTTGCAGAAATGTTAACCGCCATTTGAATCGGTTTTATTCCCATGTCTTGCCACCTTTTATTTTGACGACAGGCAGTTTCCAGAACCCAAATACCAATAGGGTTAATGAGCCCGGTTTGTTCAGCCAAAGGTATGATCACACTTGGTGCGATTAAGCCCATTTCAGGATGTTCCCAACGCAGCAAACTTTCAACCCCTGTGATTTTTTCGGTAAGGAGAGAAACCTGAGGCTGGTAAACAAGAAAGAGCTCCCTATTTTCAATGGCACGGTATAAATGATTGATCATTTGTTTCCGCTCACTGACCTCCCCCTTGATTTCAGAGGTACATAAAATATATTGGTTTTTCCCCATTTCCTTTGCTTTATACTTAGCGATATCCGCATTCATAATCAGAGTTTCGGCATTTTCACCATCCCTGGGATAAAGGGAGATACCAGTGCTAGCAGTCATAAAAAATTCCTGACCTTTCAGGATAAAGGGTTCATAAAACAGACCCATAATACGATCTGCAATGCTAATAATATCACCTTCCGACATAATTCCATTGATCATAATTAAAAACTCGTCACCGCTAAAACGGGACACAAGATCCGATTTTTCAAGAAGACTTCCCAGTTTTTTACCTACCAAAAACAAGAGTTCATCTCCCATGCCATGACCAACCGTATCGTTAACGGTTTTAAAGGAATCCAGATCAACAAAAATAATTCCAAGCTTTTTTTTAGTATACTTCAGCTTATGAATATTAAATGTTACTGTATTTGAAAAAAAGGTGCGGTTAGGAAGCTTGGTGATATGATCATAATAGGCCATGAAATTAATTTCTTTTTCCGAATCAAGCCGTGATAAGGTGTCTCCAAGAATATTGGAAAAAATCTTTATAAAGTTAATGTGATCATCCCGCCATTGTACGTTACTGGTTTCTGATTCGAATCCCCAAAAGCCAATCACCTTTTCTTTTCTTTTAATGGGACCTAAAATCCGAGATTTTAGTTGGGTATTTAATTGTACAAAGTCTGTATGAACATTGGCAGGAATTTGCTCGAAATCCGGCATCACAAAGATTTTATTTGCCAATATTTTTTCCATTTGTCCATGAGTTTTGTCAATAGGCAGTTTTTGAATTTTATCTTTTTCGGATTTTATGCCTTGACGACAATATTCCTGTATACAGGAATAAGTATCATTATTGAAGTCAAATAAACAAATGTAGGAACGATCAACAGAAAAAAACAACCCACTCGTTTTTAATAAACGACCAATTGTTTCTTCAAAATTCAGTTGATTAATCTTGACACAATCCGATGATATTTTGGTAATCATTTCTTGCAATTTCATTTTCTCATTATTTTCATTTAAACGCATCACAAAAAGCTTATTCAAATAAAAGACCAGCCAGATAGCAATACAAAAAAGTCCAATCCTCGTGATATAATCAACCCAATCTACTTTTACGTATTTTATTGGAGCTAAAATCCATACCAAAATCTGGGTGCAAATAGTAGAAATAACAATAGTGATTATCATTTTTTTTTTGTTAAAAACAAGGAAGGCAAAGATTAAAATAAATGGGAATGCCCAAACGGTGATACTGCCAAATTCAACAAAATTAAGGGTTATCATGGGAATTAATAAGGCGATCATCCCAACGCAAATCATGTCTTTTGTATTATCATTCAAATTAAATCGTTGTATCATCTGAAGGATGATACCGGATAAAAAAAGTAAAGCACTCAAAAATAATATATCTCCAAGAACTATGTTTTCATGAATGAAGTATCGCGGTATATTTATTAAGCTTCCTGAAATAAAAGCTAAAGATAGATAGAGGTAAATTTTTTTCCGAGTCCCTTCATCAATAAAAGCTTCTTTGTTTTTTAATGAGGTTATGTCAATAAAACCGTAATAATGGATGCTGTAAAAAAGCGCAATGACCGGAGCAATCATTAAAATGGGGCCTATCTGAGGCATGGGGATATTAAAAACTCCATTGCTCAGGGTGTTTAATACGGTTGAGAGAATAAAAACAAATAGATATGAATATAATAAAAGATTTGCCTGTTTTTTTATTTTTAAATCCGTTGCTTGTTGCTCCCATAAAAAAATGAGGACTACAGAAATAATAGTATACACAGAATAATAAAAAAGATAAAAACTATCCCAGACTGTATTTTGCGAAAAATTGATCCAACCCCATTGGGTGAGAACCAGATGATAGACAGAGTTTGTTATATGGTTGGAAATCGAAAAAGCGTAAATGGCTATGACCGATGGCAAATAAATCAGAAAATAAATCCACCATTCTTTTAACAAGCTTTTCTTTTCGGTTAATATGAGTGTAGAGTGTAAAAGAGCACCAAAAAATGCCCCCCATCCAATGGCAGATATACGTCTCCATAGCAAACAGGTTGCATAATCCGGTGCTGAAATAGCAATGGTGAATCCAAAGGTCCAAATACTCAGAGTGAAAATCAATACAAAAAAAATCCTTTTGATTTGTTCTTTTGGTCCGGAAAAGAACAAATATAGTCCAAAATAAACGTAAACTACGAAAAATAAGAAAAATATTAATGAAAAAATCAATGCATTATTTTCCAAGAATTCACCTCTCTTTAACAGGAGAAAATTTTGAATGATCCTGTGTCCTTTTGAATGGATCTCGGTGTTTTTCGCTTTGAATAAAAGATTTCTCGAACAATTTAATCGTTCAATATAATAACAGGATTGTACCATTTTTAAGGGCATAAATAACGCCAATTTACTTTGTTTATATAAATGAGCCTTTTTACGCCTATTACTGAGTCGAAAGGCTTATAGAATCATCAATTAGTGTAAGCTAGTATGGTGTGGCACCTGCAAAATCATTGGTCAAAGTTATTGTGACGCCCTTCACAACCGTAGGGCCTTTGCTAATAATTCCTACGTTGCGATCATCATTCATGCTAGTCGATGTGAAATTAGTACTGCCTATTTATAAATTGAACAATCATACTGTTCATTCAAAAATTGATCGGTTACTCTAAACCATGCTCTGCGAGAACTTGTTGAATTTTTTCAAAGGGAAAATGTGTTGCTTCTCTTCTGGATTGCACTGGAATTGTTCTAATATCGATATGAGGACTTGCATTATTCCCCTGGGCTGGGCCTCCGTCTATATAAAGATCCACATTATCTCCAAAATAGGTAATGGACTCTTCTATGGTGGTAGCAGCAAGCAAGGCCTTTGTATTTGAAGAGCTAATAGCAAGTATTGTATTGCAACATTCATATAGATCCCGGATGGGACTGTCTTGAAAATAAACGACAATCGCATTGGAACTTGCGGTTGCACCATCAAGTGGGGTTTTATCTTTTTTTTGAACATACATACTGACAGGTGAAGGAGAGAAAATATTAATAATGCGCTGTTGACGCTCATCAATCACCGCATACTCAGGTATTTTAGTTTTATCCATGACAATGGTCAGGGGCTTATCAGGTGGGCTATGACGGATTTCTCTTAGTCTTTTTAGGGCCGAATCATTAAAGGCATCACACACCAGCACATAGATGGTTAGAGTAGGCATGACAACAATTTTACCTTCATGGATGGCCTGTGCGGCTTTTTCATACGTCGACTGGCTGGCTTTGAGTAATTGATATTTTTGCTTTGGTTGATTTGTTGCATTATTTGTACAGTTATTTTCCATAATCAAAAGTTCCTCCACTAATTTATTATAATAATATCGGATCCATTCACTTGAAATGGCAAACGATATTGATTATTACCAAGGTCTTCAGCTGTATAAAATTCTTCTCAGTTGTCACCTTGACAATTTCTATTTATACTAATGATATTATCTTCCTGTGTCCCAAAATCAATTTCAACTATGCTTGATCATTACCCAAATAATTCGGATTTAAACGAATATTTTGCAAAATAATCTTTCTTGAAGTGTTCAAGTGAGATTGCGTATTAAAACCTTACTGCACAAAGAACGAATATAGCCAAATAATCTCAATAGTAAAAGAAATGAAAATGGCCCAATTAATATCTTCTGATGAGTAATCATATCACTCTTTATTGCAACGTCAATTACCTTCTCGATTAATTACTTTGCTGTTTGTCTAATTCATTATATTGCTATACCTCCAATTTATCAAGTCTGTATTATCGATATAAAGGTATAAATTGAAACTATTCCTTTCAATAAAAGTGAGATGGACGGTAACACCATCTAAATATGGGTAGTAAATAAACAATAATAGAAAGGCGAATAGAAAAAATGAGATTCATAATTTCTGTATTTTGCCAATGGTTGTGTTGATCCTTTTTCCATACCACATTTTTTTCGACATTTACATTCAAAATTAATTGTGCTATTATGACAATAGCAAAATGAAAAGGAGAGACCTAATGAGAAAGAATACCAATCTACCGGCTGGGGATTTTTCTGCATGGCTTCGTCAGACACAAGATGCTCTCATAAAGGAAGAGGCTGCTGAGGTAAATTGCGGCGAATGTACTGCCTGTTGTACTTCGTCTTACTTAATTCATATCAGACCAGAAGAAACCAAGACACTGAAACATATTAATAAAAAACTTCTATTCCCTGCTCCTGGTCTGCCCAAGGGCAATGTTCTATTGGGTTACTTCGAGACTGGCCACTGTCCGATGCTGATGAATAACAAGTGTTCAATTTATAAATATCGCTCAATCACCTGCCGAAATTATGACTGTCGGATATTCAATGCAGCTGGAATCGACCCAGGTGGTAAAGATAAAGCTTTGATTACCCAACGCTCGAGACAATGGGAGTTTAGTTACCCATCCCAGTTAGACCGGGATGAGCATGTTGCTGTGCAGGAGGCTGCGAAATTTATTCAAGAGCATGCGAATTGCTTTCCCGGTGGAAGAATTCCCAGCGATCCATCCCAGTTAGCCATTCTCGCTATAAAAGTTTATGATGTTTTTCTCGATAATAAAATTGATCCTGGCAAAACCCAGGTTGCCATTCCAGATATGGAAGTCGCTAAAGCAATCGTTGAGGCAAATGAGTCATTTGAAGCCAAGCGTGATGCACAGCTTCCATTGGAGTAAAATTTTTTAAACGCCTGTTTCTCACTATTAATGAGAAACAGGTGTTTTTCGTGTAAATTCGGTTGAGGCCATTGATCAGATACAACCCTGCGATTTTATTTCTTCTATAATACCATCAAATTCGGAATGTGTCAGAAAATCATGTATTAATTTTTGCTATTTCACCCTGTAATAAATCAAATAAATCTTCTTTTTTCAGAGGTTCGCTAAAATAACGGCCTTGAAAAATCTTTCCTCCGTTTTTCAAAAAATAATCCACTTGCTCCCGTGTTTCAACCCCTTCAATAATGGATTGCATGTTCAACGTTTCTACCATTGAAATGATGACAATGGCCAAATTTTTTTCCTCTATATTTCCAAGATTTTGAATGAATGACATATCCACTTTTAAGAAATCAAAGGGTAACCTGCTGACTAAACTTAATGAAGAATAACCTGTCAAAAAATCATTCAGTACGATTTTCACCCCTAGGGCTTTTAATTCCTTAATGATTGACAATACTTTTGTCTCATCTTCTGGAAAAATACTCCCTGTTGTTTCAATAAACAAATGTTGCGGATTGATATGATTCTTCTCAATGGTCGATTTTACAATGTCTACCAAATCCTTTGATTTGAACTGCTTAATGGATACATTGACGCTAATAGGGATCTGTTTATCTAATATTTCCAGCTCACGAATGGTCTTACAGGCTTCTTCAATCACCCACTGGCCGATGGGAATGATCAGTCCGGTTTCTTCTTCAAGATTTATGAAATCATCTGCTGTTAATATCTGTCCGTTTTCATCAGTCCATCGGACGAGAACTTCAGCACCGAAAATTTTTGTTTCATTAGCATCAATTTTCACCTGAGATTGATAAACTAATTGAAATTCCGAGTGTTCGGATGCTTTCTTTAATCGACTAATCAAGATGATCTTAGGGATATCCTTTATTTTATCCGCACTTGATACAAATGTATAACAATTATTTCCATTTGTTTTCGATCGATACATGGCCGAATCTGCTTTTATAATGAGCTCTTCAAAGGTATCCCCATCATCTGGAAATATTGCAATACCGATGCTTGCACTCACACTGATTGTTTTTCCGGAAATGATAAAGTCCTTGGATATTTCGACTAATATGTCATCCGCAATTTTAACCAGATCACTCTTCTCTTTAATATCCTCACACACCACCGTATATTCATCCCCTCCTAATCTGGAAACTAAGTCGGATTCTCGAATGTGCTTCTTAATTCTCTTCCCGATTTCGATAAGGAATAAATCCCCATTATTATGTCCGAATGAATCATTCACTAATTTAAACCCATCAAGATCAATAAATAAAACCGCCGTTATGTAGTTGTGCCTAGTTGATCTTGAAATTGCCTGTTCAAAATGGTCATAGAATAAAGAACGATTTGGTAAACCGGTTAACGTATCATAGAATGCCATTTTTTTAAGTTGAGCATTAACACTCTCACTTTCTGCTCTGGCTGCTTTGATATCATCACTGACCTTTATAAAATTCCTGGTTAAGTCACCGATTTCATCATTTCTTAAAAAAACCGAAAAATCGTTGGTAAGATCCGTTGTATCGCCCTCTTTCAGGATTAAATTCAGTCCTGCTTTTAATCGATTGATGGGTCTGATCATTGATCGGTTAATGTATAACGCAACGATTAGTGCCAATGCAATGCCAATAATAAGGAGGAAAGCAGCTGTTTGACTGACTAAATGCTGGCTTTCAATGATGATGGAGGTGCTAGTATTTGACTTCATGACAGCAAAGGGTTCCCCGTTGATATCATATAAATAGGTATAAGCAACAATGAAATCACCCGTTGTCATTTCATAAACCGTTTTTTCTGACAGATGGGACTCATTCGGTTGATACTCCTGGGTTGAAAACAGATTATCTAAACGCTGCTTTTCTTCAGTTGTCATGGCTGAAAATTCAATAATCTCCAATGATGCACCTGGAATCGTACTCAGTTTTTCGTTTGTATAATCCAGGTAGTCTCTGACAAAGACGAAATGGTAATTTGATGACTGGGATCCATCCGTGGTTGAAATCCGCTTTGACGCAAACATATACGTTTTGTCGTCTGTGGTAATAAATCCCTTAATCTCATCGCTTTGAGAAAATCCGAGTTTAAGAAGAGCTTGTTCTAAAGGCTTTGCTTCCTCAGGATTGGCAAATGTATTAAAAGAAAAAAATAACGAATTATCACTGTAAATACCCGCAAAGGACGCATTGAGATTGGCTAAAGTATCTTCTGTGAAATTAGCACTGATATATTTGTCATTGCGATCATTTGTGAAAATATAGGTATCATCCCAAACAGCATAATCGCTTGTGATAACCGCCATATTATTTATTTCATCATCAGTCACTCTTAAACCCTCATCAATCTCATCGTAAGCCTTCTCAATATTAATCTCCTTAAATTTAGGAATGACCAACAGGGATTGTGCAGCGAAAATAATAACAGCAAATATTGCGAAGATCAACAAAATTATAATGGTCGTTTTAGTTTGTAATTTCATATTAGCACCTTATTCTATCCATTCTTATTTATTCGAAAAATCCCTATCAAAGAAAAATATTTCAGATGTTAATATTATCGACTTATAGAAAGTTTTTATTAGGCTAAAGGTTAGTTGACTTTGCAAATGGCACTTTTTAATGCATCTCGAAAGTTGAGATAAATCTTATGGATTTTATACTTTTTCCAGTTCTTTAGGTACATTATAGTTCAAGAAATCCTCTTTATCAAGTGGCCTGCTAAAATAATATCCTTGGAAAACAACCCCTCCATTTTTTTACAATAATCCACTTGCTCGCGCGTTTTAACCCCTTCGACGATGGTTTGCATGTTTAGAATTTCTGCCATTGAAATAATGATGGTGCCTAAATTTTTATCTTCTTTCAATCCGGCATTTTGAACAAATGACTTATCAACTTTTAGAATATCAAAGGGTAATTTGCTGATCACACTCAGTGATGAATAGCCTGACCCAAAATCATCCTCCTAATTATTTCCTATCCGACGACCAATTGTTGTTTTTTGAGATATATTGGGGAAATGGATTTACTCCTTTGAACTACCGTTATTCCCTTTCGTCAAAATTGCATTTATTAAAACATCTTTATATTCTTCATTTTCCGCGAGGACTTTTTCCGCATAGGAACAAACTGGATTAATTCTCTTACGGTCTTTACGGGCAATTGCCACTACTTCATCCACCAGTTTCCTTCCAATACCTTGTTTTCTAAGGTCTCTCGAAACGTAAACATGTTCAATAATGATTTCCTTCTCACCATTTAGAAAAAAGTTAATCTCAGCTTTTGGAACTGTTTCATCCTCGCCCATAAAATATTTATTGTCACCTTTTTTTATCGTTTCCATGATATCCTCCACTATTGATTTTCCTGCATAAGCTGTTTTGTATTATAGCATATCATAAAATAAATTCATTAAATCTTTTTCTCGGAAATTATATAAAATTCATTCGAATCAACGAGGATATCAATAGAAAATGCGGTTTTAAAGCAGCTGGATTCTGCTAATGCTTCTTTTAGGGAAGAAGAAAATTCACTAACCTCATCACCGGAATGTCTGCCATTAATGGTTTCTTTGCTTTCGCTGTGGGCAACCATAAAACGGCCATTGGGTTTGAGGCAGCCTGCTAATTGATTATTTTATTTTGAACCATTATCTCATTGCAAGGAGTAAGTCCCTGTGTTATACTAAAAAAAAATCTTTGAATACTATTTTTTTCTTTAATTTATTAGAAAATTGCATGGTATCGTAAGAAAAAAGAGGAGATTGAATCGTGGACAAACTTGATAAATTAGATGACGCAGAACTTAAAAATAAATTATTGTTTTTTAAGGAAGAACTGGCAGATGTTGAAAATGAAAAAAGTTTTATTTTTAAGCAATCCGGCATGCATGTTTCCAGTTCCAAAGTTGCTGTTCAAATGGCAGAATATGACGCTGATATAGAAGCACTGCAGGAAAGCATTGCCTATTGCATTAAGGAACTTAAACGACGGGATCAGTGAAATAATTTAATTTCATATTATAAGCACTCTTGATTCTCCTGATATTTAAAAACATCAAATAAAACCATCCTAAACTAATCGAATGGTTAATTATTCTCGAAAATCAAAAAAATAACTGCAATCCCTTATTGATGGCAATTGTTTTATCTGGCTGTATACCTCATGTCGAACAGGAGTAACCTGTTCGAATTTGAATCATACAATGATAAATCATTGATCTTAAAACAAGGGATTTTTTGGCACTATTTATTTAGTCGGTTTCGGTGTCTTGAAAAATTGTTCTAATACCTCGACATAGGCCTTATAATTGATCAAACTGATTTCACCATGGCCACTGTTTTTAATGACCTTTAACACACTTGCCTTCATGGTTTTATTCAGTAGGAATGCGGATTTTTTCATAATTCCTAATTCTTTTTCTCCGACTAAAATAAGGGCTTTTGCATTTGTATCCTCTAATGCACTGGGAATAGAATAGTTTCCGTTACTTTTTGTCATATTTATTAGCGATTCTTTGGTCATTCGAGAACTATCATTAAAATAGTTTTCGAATAAATCATCGGGTACATTTAATGTTTTGGCCTGAAGTTTGGCAAACCATGGTTTTTTGATTAGGCCATAGGTCCAATGATAGAGCGGTGTCATTAAAGCCGTGGTTTTCTTCATGGAAATCACCAAGGCACTTTCAATCACGGCATTTTCAGCTATATCCTTTTCTTGAGATAAAACTTCAACAACGATTTGGGCCCCAATGGAAAGCCCACAAATACAAAAAACCTGACCTCCGAAATTTTCATAAATATAGGTAATCAGCTTCTGGGCAGAATTTTGTATGCTGATAAAAGGCGTTGTCCAATCATCGCCATGGCCATCTAGAATAGCCGCAACAACGCAATAGTCTTTTTGAAAGCAGTCAATTTCTTGTTTCCATGACCACCATGACAAACCGCCGCCATGGAGAAACAAAATAACTGGATTTTTTTTGTTTCCAAATTTTTTAAATTGCATAGGAACCCTTTCTCACTCAAACTTTTTAGCGAATAAATGTTATTATCTGTGTTTTGGCAACAGGGCAATTTCAAACCAATATTCCTTTAATGTTGTTATTGCTTCTATAAAGCCTTGAAAATTAACAGGTTTTTGAATATAGCTATTCGCGCCATCTCGGTAACAGTCATCAATGTCTCTTTCATCATCTGAAGTTGTTAACACCACCACCGGTATCATTTTGAGGTGCGGTGTGGTTTTTATGATTTTTAGTACTTCTCTTCCATCCAACCCTGGCAGGTTCAAATCAAGCAGGATTAATCCCGGCAGAGAAGGTTTTTCACCTTCATATTCTCCTCTCCCAAATAGATAATCCAGACAGTCATCGCCCATTTCGAAGCGAATCACTTTGTTTTTTAAATGCACTTTTTTAAATGCTCTTAACGTCGCGTCATAATCCTCAGGACTATCTTCAACAATAATAATTAATTGATTACGATCGGTTTCCATTAGCATCCTCCTTAGAATGTTTATGTCCTTTTTCTTCAGTAATTTCAAAGAAAAAGGTTGTCCCTTTGGCAATTTTTGATTCCAGCCATATTTTCCCGTTTAATATATCAATACATTTCTTTACAATGGTTAGACCTGCACCCGTGCCGCCGCCGAATTTTTCTCTGGGGTGTAATCTCTTGAAAATAGTAAAAATCTTTTCAAAGTTTTTTTCTTCAATACCAATGCCATTATCACTCACATATAAAACGGGATTATCCGGTCTATTATCTGAATATAAATAGCCGACTTCAATGATTCTTTGAGGCTTATCGTTATATTTTAAAGCATTGCCAATTAAGTTTCGATATATTTCAATTGTATTTTGTCGATCGCCATTTATAATCGGTTGGTTTTCAAGAATAGTTATCATCGTCGGTCTTTCTTTAATTGAGAACTCAAATGAATCAATCACATCATCAATTATTTCTTTTAATGATATTTCATTTCGTTCGACTGCTGTCCGTCCGAGTCTTGAATAGTACAAAAGCGAGCTTATGAATTGATCAAGACGACCGGCAAGTCGGCTGATAGATGAAAGCATATTTTTTCCTTCATCGTCAAGTAATTCTGAGTAGTCTTCAATAAGAAAGGAAGCATAATTGTTAATTCCTCTAAGTGGTTCTCTTAAATCATGAGATGCAATATAGGCAAAATCATCCAGCTCTTTATTACTTATTTCCAGTTTATCAGTTAATAATTCCAGTTTCACTTTCTCAACGATGAGTTCTTCATTTAATTGGCCTTCGAATTCCAATAAATCGGATATTTTTTCATTAATTTCTAATTGCCTCTTTTTTGAAATTCCTAAACTAACTATCATTGCCGCAAGTTTTGTCAAAAAATTAATGGTTTTTTTAATTTGATCTTCTTGGTATACCTTCACTTTTTTTAAAGCCTTAAGATATGAGGCCTCATCAAAACCATATAAGCTTGCCTGGTTTTTGAAAAATTCTTCATCTGGATTTTTCAATAGAAATTGGCCCGTAAAAAGATTGCCAAAATGAAGACCGCCAATAATAATGGGAACAGCAATATCAACTAATCCATTTTTACAGCGGTAAATATTATATTTTTCCCCCTTTTTGAGTTGTGCAGCAAGTTCAACATCACTTTCAATGCACAGTTTACAAGTTATTGGGTGAACCCGATGAAATTTCGAACAAATATCCTCCCAGCCTGAAGCTGTCATAATTTGTCCTTCCATGTCAATGATGGCTGTTGCAACACCGGTTGCATTAAAAAAACTGTCCAAAAGATCTTGAAGCTCGTCGATTTCTATAATTTCTATGAGTTTATAATTCATACTTATTTGCATTGTCTCCTTAGCGTTTAATGAGCAATTATTTATATGTAAACTTCAATGCGATTTCTGCCATTATTTTTAGCCAGATATAGTGACTGATCCGCATGCATTAAACAGTCGTATACAGAATGTTCTTTATCATTTATTTCTCCAATGCCCTGGCTAACGGTGACTTCATTTTCAACAATCGAATCCTCGTGCTTTATGCCGAGATTTAATATGTTCTTTTTTATTCTTTCGGCGACTTCAATGGCCCCGTCTGCATTTGTATTTGGAAGTATAACAACAAATTCTTCGCCGCCATATCGTGTAACAATATCAGATAAACGAAGCAGTGCCGTTTTAATTCCCTGTGCTATTTTTTTTAAACAGGTATCACCCATTTGATGTCCGTAACAATCATTATAGTTTTTAAATAAATCAATGTCGATTATAATCAGAGATAAAGACTCATTTTCATTCATACAACGATCCCAAATCTTTTCGATATTTTCGTCAAAATATCGTCTATTTTGTATGCCTGTCAATGAATCGATATATGATTTCTCGGATAATTCAGTTTCCCGGCGTTTGCTCTCTGTAATATCCGTGATAATCCCTATGATTCCCTCAACTTCATCAAAAGAATTATTATAGGTAACTTTATCAAAAATAACATGCTTTAATTCGTTGTCACTATTTACATACTCAGATTCGTAGGTCTGTTTTCCCGGGTTATTAAATAACTCGTTATCCCTATCTGTATATTCATCAGCATTATTTTCAATTGATATTTCATAGGCCGTTTTCCCAATAATTTCTTGTTTGTTTTTTCCAATAAAAGCTTCAAACGCCCTATTACAGCCAAGATAAATGCCATTCCTATCCTTGTAGAACAAGGGCACCGGTGTAATATCTACCAATGTTTTAATGAATTCAAGATGTGTTTTTTCATTTCGCTTAAAATCTCTTTTTCCAATAGCCTTTAAAATAGATTTGTTGAGAAGTTTCTCAGAAAGTTCATTCTTTAATATATAATCAAATGCTCCATTTTTTAATGCTTCAACAGCAATTTTTTCATTTCCTTGTCCTGTTATTAAAATAATTGGAGTATCCATAATTGTTTTTTTAAATTCTTTTATGAACTCCAGTCCATTCATTACAGGATTATTAAAGTCTAAAATAATGCAATCAACACTTTTTTGCGAGAGTTCATTGAACGCTTTGATAGGATTTGTAAATTCTGCAATTTTATATTCCAGAGTTGTTTTTAACAACATCCTTTTCATTGCAAAAATATCATCTGAATTGTCATCGATTATTGCTATTTTATAATGCATAAAAATCTCTCCATTATTCTTTTATGTACGATATTATTTTGAAACGTTCAAAAACGGAATCTGACAGCTAAGAAATTATATCATATTATTTAGAAATAGTCACTTTCTGCGGTTGGCAAAGAAACCTCCAAGAAAATTCCCAGCCCATGCAATGATACCATAAATAATCACATAGATAAATGCTGAACTATTAAGGGCGAAAAAAATTGTCGGGGAAAAAAGCGCCGCAATTAAAACTGGATAAAACCAATGAAATCCATTTTTGTAACCGTAAATAAGCCCAGAGATAAAACAGAACAAAGGAATTGCCAACAATAGAAAAAACATAAAACAACCGGTATCTTTGCCTAACAGAGGAAGGGTGTAAAAAACAATGGCCGTAACAATTAAATAGGGTATTAATGCACTAATTGGATATTTTTTTTTCCCTCCAGGTTTCATATAATTAAATAGCATGTTTCTACCTTCTTTTCAATTTAATTATTCGCGACTTTATTCTGTAATGGTTTTCTTTTTAAAGGTTTATGCATGAATATTCTGGCATCTCTTTTAAACCCCAATGGCTCATAGAATCGATGGGCATTGGATGTGACTAAGAGGCCATATAAATTATTAAAAGGATCAATCTCTGATATATGTGTAACCAGTTGTTTTCCCAGTCCTTTCCCCCGATGTTCCTTATCAATAATTACGTCACAAAGATAGAATGTGGTGATGTAGTCGGTAATCACTCTTGCGAAGCCAACCTGTTGCTCATTTTGATCATAGACGCCGTAGCAGGCAGAATGTTCAATGGTCTTTTCAATAATTTCTTTGGATCGTTTCTTTGCCCAATAGGTTTGTTCCATGAGCTTTTTTATTTCTTCAATTTGTAATTTAGTCTTATCATCGCTGATGGTATAGTTGTTTGACATATTCATCCTCCATTTATTTATGTTGCGCCTGTAAATTTGCTTGTAATTCAATAATTACTCTTATTATTTTAACATGTTTTCAACAAATATTTATATTTCTTTTTTTCTATTCTATTGTACAATAGAAACGTCCGTGATAAAATTAATTTCTAAGGATTCAATTTTGTTTAATAATTTTGTAATTATTTTTCAATTAAATTGAAGTATTTTTTTGAAATATTTCGAATAGAGAAATGGAGAAATGGAGAAATGGAGAATCGATATGAATTATTCAAACCTTTCAAAAGAACAGCTGGTTCATAAAATCGAAGAGTTACAGTTATTAAACCAACACTTGCTTGCTGATCAAGAACCAAAAATCAATTTGGACCTTTCTTGGACCGGTAATCTCGGCTTATGGTATTGGAACATCCAAACCAATTCGGTGATATTTAATCCTTTAAAAGCAACCAATCTCGGTTATACCAAAGAGGAACTTCCAGATACTGTCACCTATCAGTTTTTCACAACTAAAATTCATCCCGAGGATTATGCTAAGGTCATGGGAGTGATGATGGATCATCTCCAGGGTAAAGCCAGTGCCTATGACGTGGAGTATCGAATCCGAACGAAAAATGGTGACTATAAATGGTATTACGACCTTGGGAAAATTACTAAGTATGATGATCAGGGTAAACCTCTTTTTTTAGCTGGTGTTGTTTTTGATGTGACTGAGAAAAAAGAAACCCAGTTGGATTTAATCGTAAAAAACAAAATACTCGGTGAATTATCAATGCTGGACGGCCTAACAAAGGTAAAAAATATCAGAGCACTTCTTGAACATTTAAATGTAGAAATTAATCGAAGTTTGTCATTAAACGAACCTCTTTCCATCGCCGTCTTTGATATTGACGGTTTTAAAAACATTAATGATACTAAAGGTCATCTTTATGGAGATTCGGTTTTGGTTGATGTGGCTCAAATCATGGAAAACAAGGTCCAGCATACCGATCTTGTGGGACGATTGGGCGGTGAAGAATTTATGATCATCTTCCCTAAAACCTCTTTGGATGATGCCTGTCATATTTCTGAACAAATACGAAAGGCCGTTGAACATCAATTTCTTAATGATAACATCACTATTACCGGCGGTGTTAAAGAATATTCCGGTGAGGGTCTCCAGCATTTCATATTGGCAGCAGATGCCAACTTAAACATTGCAAAAAAACAAGGGAAGAACAGGATCATTTAATTTTTCCCTTTATAAAGTCATGCAGAAGTGGAGAATCACTATGGATTACAGACGCTATTCAAAAGAACAATTGGTTCAAATGACTGAAGAGCTGGTATTATTAGGTGGTCAATTACTGGATGATAAAGAAAAGAAAACCAAACCAGGTATCTCCTGGACCTCTAATCTCGGTTTTTGGTACTGGAATGTCCAAACCAAGGCGTTGATCTTCAATCCTTTAAAAGCAACCACTCTTGGTTATTCCAAAGATGAAATCCCAAAATATGCAACCCATCAATTTTTCACTGATTTGCTTCATCCTGATGACTACCCTTGCGTTATGGAAGCTATGGGTGCGCATCTTCAGGGAAAAACCAGTGTTTATGAAGTGGAATATCAAATTAAAACAAAAAATGGTGGCTATAAACGTTATTATGACCTGGGAAAAATTACGAAATTTGATGATATGGGCAAACCCCTTTTCCTTGCAGGCATTGTTTTTGATGTAAGTGAGAAAAAGGAGATGTGGCTGAATATAAAATTAAAGAATAAAATTCTTGGTGTATTATCCAGGCTTGACGATTTAACTAAGGTAAAAAACATCAGAGAACTCTTTGAACATTTAAAAGCCGAAATCAGCCGAGGTTTGCTGTTAAACCAGCCCGTATCCATTTCCATGATTGATCTCGATGGTTTGAAAAACATTGATGAGACCAAAGGCGATTTCTATGGTGATGCGGTTGTGATAAATGTGGCCCAAATCATGGAAAGCAAAGTCCTGGGTATTGATACTGAGGGAAAATATGGCAGTGAGGAATTTATGATCATCTTTCCTAAAACCTCTCGAAGTGTCCCCCGGTGTATTTCTGAGCGCATCCGACAAGTGATTGGACAGCAATCCCGGGAAGGCGATATCAGCATTACCATCCGCAGCGGTGTTGACGGATTTTTGTTTGCAACCGTAAAAATGGATCCATCAAAATATCAATATGTGTCGGAAATGTTTGAATGACACGGTTCTCATTATAAAAGGAGCTCTAAAGCTTTCAATTCATAATATTTATGTCGTTTCTTAATTCAAAAAGCATTGCAAATAAATATTTTCGCGTGGTTTAACCTTGCGAGAATAAAAAACGATCCTTTAAGTTATCAAAGGATCGTTTTTTTTACACTGTCGAAAAAATGGAAATATTTTAATATCACCTAGGATAAGTAGCAGCTTTTACAGCTTTTACCGGTTCTTAATTTCAACATTTGCACGTCAATTCCTACATTCACAAAAATAGTATGAATTTAGGGATTAACGCTGGAGTCCACCCCTCAGTACTTCGGGTACCCTTTTGATATCAATTCGGTTAATTTGACAAAAATGATCCAAGAAACGTTTGGCGGATTCAGCCTCTGGGGTTTTTTCTTTTAATTTAACCAAATCACGTAAAATCTGAGTTGCCTGTTCGTCGTTTAAATATCGGAACAAGCCTGATCCCATACGGATCGATTCAGGATTATTTGGATTAAAGTAGTAGTTCCAAAACTTCATTTTCTTAGCTTCTTTTAGTGTAGCCTTAATTTTGTACTCAGATTTGTTAGCTACGTATCCTTCATCATGTTCATCACCTTCAAAGATATCATCAACCATAAACACTCCAAATATAATTCGTTCAGCTTCTTTTGTTGAAGGGAACCTGGTTGTGAGTAAAGCTAGGCTATTATAATGAACATTCTTTAATTTCAGCGGTTTGCCTTTATTTTCGCCACTTTGTATCATTCCGGCAGATGCTTTCCAACTTTTCATCATTTGGCTCTCATAACAGACAGAGTATGCATCATTTTCATTCTCCATTGAATTGTCCAATTCTTTTCTCGATAACTCTCCACTATGGTAATGTTGACAAGCACTATCTTCATCCCCGCACCATACATGCTGCTTCTTTTTAATATTATTACTAATTATTTCATCACTGCATATACCATTATAACCAATTTGCTCCATTGATTCTCCACCGTCGCAATAATTACATTTAAAGGCAATATTACATCGCGTATTGGATTTTTTCTTTGTACCCGATATTTTCCTGGGTGGTTTAGTATAAGATTTTTCTTGTATCTTTGTTAGTTCCTCTTGTTTTTCTTTCAGTTCTCGATCTTGTTTTTCTTTCAGTAAGTGTTCCTGTTTTTCTTTTGCAGCAATTAATTTATTAATTGCTTGTGAAATGGCAGAATTTTGGAGACTTAAAAAATCTTTAAATACCTCTGGAAATACAAATTCTTTTTTACAGGTATGAAATAAGACAGTGATATACTCATTTGTCACATTAACAACCTTACCATCGCCAAAAATTTCATGTGTTACTATAGTATTAATCAAATCTGTCATATTTTTTCTCCTTGTATTTTTTTATATTACTAATTTAAAGCCATGTTTTAATTCAATAAACAACTTCTTTAATAGAGATATTATATCATTTTATTGCTTTAAATGTAAGGTTGATACTTTTTTTTGACCTTATATTTTAGTCTATTCCACATAAAAATATTCCTGAGAGTCTCTATTAAATTGTGAAGGTGTTCATTGAAGATGTATTGTTTATTAATCGCGTCAAGGTTCATGTTGAAAGGCCCATTAACAAGCCTCCTGATGGCTACTGCTTGTATTGGATGCAGCAATCCCATCGTGTAAACTGCAATCATGCCCTTGCCTATGCCATTGAAGTGAGTAATACCTATGATTTACCGTTACTTGTGTATTTTGGTCTCAATGACGATTTTCCTGAGGCCAACGAACGACATTACGCATTTATGCTTGAAGGACTCATCGAGGTTGCAAAGGAATTAGCCCAAATGCATATTGGATTTCATTTGGTAAAAGCATCTCCAGAGATTGGCATAGAGCCTTATCTTAATAAGGCATCATTCTTAATTATGGACAAAGGCTACTTGAAGATCCAGAGAAAATAGCGTAGGGTCGTGGTGGAAAAGGCTTTAGAAAACAATATTTTTGGAGTTTACGAACTGGAATCTGACCTCATTGTACCCATTGAAATCACCTCTGGAAAAGAAGAGTATGGCGCAAGAACCATTCGCAATAAAATTCATAAAAGCCTTGATCAATACGCCATTAATTTTTCTTTGAAATCAGTTGATATCCTATCAGGGGTTTCTTGAACAGTTGATTGTGCGACGGGAGTTAGCCTATAATTATATTTACTATCGAAATGGCTATGATGTTTTTGAAACCATGACCAATCCTTGGGCATATCGTACCATGGGCCTTCATGAAAATGATGAACGTCCCATTCTTTATGACATTGAAACTTTGGGAAAATATGATACTCATGATATTTACTGGAATACTGCGCTATATGAATGCGCAGGGACTAAAAAGAAAATTTGATATGGAAAAATACATTGACTGTATTAATAAACTAACGAAATAATGAAGTAGCATCTTTTGAGTAAATAGACCATTATTTTGTAGTTATTTTCAACTCACGACAAATAATTCTTGCAGTTTCTTCTGCAACTTCTCCTGTGAAAGAAACACATTGGCTCATATGAGCTTCTGATCCCAATGTCATGCCTTTGGTTAATTTTCTGCAACACAAAAATTTGTGTTGATCTAAAAATATATCATGCAGTTCTTTGGACAAAGCCATGGCATTATTAACTTTTTCATCTTTTGCTTTTGTTCGACCAAAGAACAATCCCAATGCCATTATTCCACCAACCACTGCACCGCAAGAGCAACCGGAATGTCCCATACCAACCGGAAATCCAGATGACATCGATATAATTTCGTCTGGTAAATCTAATTCAAATTCATCTTTTATTGTTTTTACAATAGCTTCAGAACAATAAAAATCACCATCTCTATAATAGTTTCCGGCAGTCGTTTTTATTTTCGTTAAATCAATATTACTCTTCATTTCCACCTCCAATAATCGTCTCTTATGGAACTATTATATCATTTTATTGCCATCAATGAAAGTTTAGTATTTTTATAAATTATTTTATAACCAATCCAGTTTAATTCAGAAGGATCATAGGGTAATTATTAACTGTTTGTCATGGTAATTGGTCTCTTAATAGCTCCTGAATCGTTGTCCACATCATTTCCTGTATGTACTGCGGCCTCCAAAAAAATAATCGGAATATGTGTGAAACACTATCCGATGTATTTTTTTATAAATTATAAACAGTATTTTGTTTTGTATCATATTCTTCTTGGGTAATGATGCCACCGTCGAGAAGAGTTTTGAATATTTCTAATTCCAGTGCCAGGACATACTTTGTTTTATCAATAAACGAATCTGATTTTGAACCATTTAATTTTGATAAGGCCACCTTTTGTTTCTTATGTTCCTTAATATCAATCTCAATGTCAGTTATAGTCTTTGTTAAAATTTGTGTGTTCGTATGATAACCGCTTTTCTTAAAACAATCGGCACATAGAAACCCTTCTGCAGTCTTAAATCGATTTAATCCTACTCTTTTCTCACAATGCACGCAGAGCTCTTTAAAATCAAAATAACCCATATCAGTTGTTTCCTCCTTATTTTACCTTATAAATAATATATACCCCCTTCGGTGAGTTTAAACCTATTATTTTACATAAAAAAAAGGCATCATAAATCAATGCCTTTTAAAAGATGAAAAGCGAGAATCTTCTATGCTTATTTAGGGGGCTGAATCAATTCTATTTTAGACCAGAGTTTAAATATTTCATCAAGTGGACCATTAAAAATCTCTTGCCGCACCTCAAATACTTTCTTATAAAATTCATTGTATTCAGCCCTTGGCGTAAAAGTACGTGTCTCCTGAGACCACTTTTTAACGGTGGTAATCATATCGGAAACGTAGCCAGTTCCATGGGCGGCAATCACGCAGTTCCCCAGAGCTCCAGTATCCTGGGTAGAAATCAGAGTATAGGGCACGTTTAGCATATCAGATTTAATCTGATTCCAAATCGCTGATTTTGCTCCGCCGCCAACGCCAATAACACGTTCGTAGTAAACGCCCTGTTCTTCCAGTGATCTCAGAAACATGAGATATTCGTATGCAACCGATTCCATCATAGAGCGCCATAGATGGGCTTGGTTGTGGCTAGGGGTTAATCCCATCCAGGTTCCTTTGGCATCTGGCCAGGAGGGTGTCATGGTGCCTGTGAGGTATGGTGCAAAAAGTAGGTTAAGTGCTCCGGGAGGAACCGTATCCGCCAGGCTGTCCATCATTGGATAAGCTCCGGAGATTCCCTTTAAATTCAAAATGCCATCTCTATACCAGCCCCGGGAAAATCCACCCGAAGACAGGCAACCCCATAGGCAAAGTTCATCAGGAAAAATATGTTTACTTGTAACCAGGACTTTGTTATTGACCGCCGCTTTGATATCTTTTGTTATAAAAGTCATTATGGAAGCGGTGCCTGCGACATCAAAGGCTTGTCCAGCTCCGACAACACCGGCTCCTAATGTGGAAACCATCAAATCGCCTGCTCCTGCGACAAGAGGAGTGCCTTCCTTTAAGCCGGTACGCCGGGCAATTTCTTTACTGACGCCGCCGACTACTTCCCACGGTGCCACAACTTTAGGCAAAACATCCATCGGAACTTCAAACATTTTAAACTGACGTTCAGACCAGTTATTATTTTTAAGATCAAAACCAACCAGCCAGCCCGAGGCTTGAGACCAATCGACATAGGCATCTTTCGCTTTAAATCCGCCTAACTTACCGGTAACAAATGGAGCAATATTACAGAATTTTTTTGCTTTTTCGACATAGGGTATTTTATTTTTATAAAGCCATCGCATGACCATAGGTACACAGTCTGGGCCTATCCCTGATTTTCCACTTTCTTCCACCCATATCGGTTCACAATTTTCTCGGATTTGAGCAGCTTCTTCCTGGGCGCGCATATCCAGATATGGAATAAATGGCCCTACAGGGTTAAAATCTTCATCAACAGGAACAGTTCCGTCAACAATTCCACTGGAGGATATTCCCTTTACAGCTTCACCTGGAATCCCTGACTTTTGAAGACATTCAATGATTCCATTGACAATGTTTTCAAAATAACCCATTGCACTCATTTCCACCCAGCCTGGATGAGGGTACGAGAATTCATTTTCGGAGAAAGCCTCTGCATGGCAAACCCCATCAACATCGTACAATGCAACCTTTGTACCCATTGTTCCACAATCAAATCCGATAAAACATGGTTTCGTCATCATATTTACCTCCTAAAGTAATATAATCAGAATGAAAAAATAATAATTAGCACCGGATGTACAGAAATAATGCATTCGGCTCCTATTTAAAATAAGGGATCTGTTGATTCCTTTTAGGAACGAAAATAAGAAATAGGATAGAATAATTGATTATTATTCTATCCTATTGATTTACATTGTACTTTTTAAATCAATTGAAAAGCAATATTGAAAATATTTTCATGTTAACTTCAAATGAAATTATTTTCATTCAAAGGTTTGAGCATCATTTTCTTTCTGAATATGAGCCAATATGGATAAAACTTCTTGGGCTAAGCCATAACTTGCAATATAAATTGATGAAGAAATTTTTGTTTTATATTTAATCAGATTTATATATTCTGCAGGCTTTTGAGGATGCTTAACTGTGATCTTTATTTTCAAGCTGTTAATGCTTTTTTTAGACTTGTTTCCAACAGTGATGCCACCAACAAGTGAATGTGCACCTCCAAAAAGAATGCCTCCTGCTATTGCACTCCCAATGCCGCCTTTTATAATGGTATTACCATCTTCCAGTAATTCATACTCGATGATATCATCATAACGATAAATATTAGGAGTCTTCTTTCCACCAAAAAATCCATCCGGTATGAGCCATTGTTTCTTTTCCTCATCAAATTCAATGAAGTTGCCTAGGCCAATGAATTTACCTATCTTCTTTGTTGGTTCGAATTTTGATAAAGCTTCTTTTTCTTTATCATTTTCAGCAATATCTTTTTGAATATCGGTCATTTTTTTTAAATTAATTGGTGTATTCATAGTGTAGCCGCATAATTTATGACAATCTGAGCATAAATCACCTTCGGCAGTGGTAAATCGATTTAATCCGACTTCTTTTTCACAATTGATACAGATAGCTTTTATATCAAAAAAACCCATGATGGCAGAACCTCCTTAATCAATAACTTTGTTACTATTATATATTAAATATTTTTCTTTTCAATAAATTAAATTTTCGCCTTTTCTTTAAATGATATTAATCAGTAAATAAAATCTGATATCACTAAAAATTATTGACAAATATTCCTTTTTAATACTATTATAGACAATAACAATATTATTAATGGAGGCTGTTGAAATGAAAGACCCTTTAGTAATAACTAAACTTAAAAATTCTTTTCCTGCCTTGAAAGATAGAAACTTTCGTTATTTTTGGTTTGGTCAGTGTATTTCATTAATTGGCACTTGGATGCAGATCACTGCATTACAATGGCTCGTATATACAACCACAAACTCAGCCCTTCTTTTGGGCTTTCTTGGAGTTGCGCAGTTTGGTCCTGTAATGGTTTTTTCACTTTTTGCTGGAGTCTTTGTCGACCGACATCCCAAAAAAAAGATACTTATTTTTACCCAAATGGCTTTAATGTTTCAAGCACTTATTTTAGCACTGTTCGTTTTTTTAGGACATATTGTTTACTGGGAAATTCTTGTGTTAGCTATCTTTTCAGGATTTGTAAGCACTTTGGATATGCCTGCACGCCAATCATTTATCCCGGATCTCGTTGAAAAAAAGCATCTTGGAAGTGCAATTGGTCTTAATATGGCAGTATTCAATAGTGCCAGAATCATTGGCCCTGCCTTATCTGCTCTTTTAATGGCTCGATTTGGTCCAGGACTTTTGTTTTTATTAAATGGAATCAGTTTTATACCTGTCATTGTTTATCTTTACCAAATCGATGTTGTTTCTAAGATCACCAAAAAAGTACAGAAAAAGTTATTTTCTGAAATACTGGAAGGTCTGAGACATATTCGCCAATCTCCCACCATGTTGAATACTATTTTCTTGGTCCTGGCACTGGGGACATTTATCATGAATTTCAATGTAATTATTCCTATCTATGCTGTTGAAGTCCTGAGCCAAGGGGTCAGTGGTTATGGTTTGCTGATGTCTGCTTTGGGTGCAGGCTCACTTGTTGGCTCACTTCTTATTGCATCCAAAGGAAAAGAAGAAACAAAAATGCAGAGACTTTTTGCCTCTGCATTATTGGCTTCACTTTTACTTGTGGTACTTAACTTCATTCACTCATTATTTTTAGCAGCAGTGCTTCTTGCTATTATTGGATTTTCAACCCTTGTCTTTATGTCTACTGCAAACATTACGCTTCAATTAAATTCAAGTGATGCACTTAGAGGTCGCGTCATGAGCGTTTACTCTTTTGCTTTTCTTGGGACAACCCCAATAGGAAATCTATTTGCCGGAAGCGTCACTCAGAAGTATGGTGCAGGACTGGGTTTTCTTCTTTGCGGAGTCATAACCGGATTTTTGATTATTCTCATTGGAATAAATTATCTGATTAAGAAACGCTCTGAATCAAAAATCCTTTAGATTTACATAGTCTTAATCGTTACTTCATTTTTTGTCTATCAATGGGTATTACTCCAGCCATTTCTCCAATGACGTTTATTAATTGTGTATTGGACGGAACCACAATTTTAGAATTATTCATAAGTGCAGTTTCAGTGGCTTGTAATTGTCTTAGAAGTTGAGCATTCCCAACAAAGTACATTTCAGCAGCTTCGTTGACAAGTTTAATGGCTTGGGCTTCACCTTCGGCTGCAAGAATTCTCGCTTGCCTAATACCTTCAGCTTTTTTGATTTCAGCTCGCTTAATCCCATCAGCAGTTGTTTCTGCTGCAGTAGCAAAATCAATGGCGGCCACTTTTTCATTTTCCGCTTTAACGACTTTGTTCATTGTTTCCTGAACATCTTGTGGTGGATCTATTTCTCTTAATTCAGTTCGCACAATATCAATCCCCCATTTGTCTGTTTCTTCCTTCAGTGTTTTAAGTAAATCCGTATTGATACGGCTTCTTTCGCTGTTGGCGGATTTTAAGGTCAGGGTTCCGATAATGTTACGAAGGGTAGTTCTGGCAAGATTGACAATCTGCACTTTATAATTGTTAACATTATAAACGGAATTTTTCACGCTTTCCTCATCTGCTTTGACTTTAAAGTAAACCTGGGCATCTACGGTTGCATTCAAATTATCATTAGTAATGATAACCTGTGGTTCTGCATTAAACATTTGCTCTGTAATATTCACAATAAAAATTCTTTGAGCCAAGGGAATAATCCAGTGAAAGCCGGGCTCAGCATATTTCGAATATCGTCCCAATGTTTCAATCAATCCTCGGCTTGTAGGCCTTACAATTCGAATACCGGCTACAAATACAGCAATAGCAATGATAATAACGATAAGTGATGTAATAACAAAAGCCATTTTTTTCTCTCCATTTCATTTTTGTTTTTAATATTATGCTAATATTATACCTTAAGTTTAAATATTTAAACAGGGCTTATAAACTTATGGCCTGAAATTGTTAACATTTTAAAAACATGGTGAGTGATAAGGAAAAGAAAATTCATGCAGAAACAATGTTTTGTGCCTATGAACCCAGCCATTGTATTGATGAAGAAAAAGGTTGTTCCTGCAAGCAGTGTGAAGTATTTAAAGATTATGAACTTGGAAAAGAATATTTTTGCATGTTTGAAGGCGGTAAATAGGCTTACATAATTTGAATAATCATCCATTATTTAACATCTGCAAAAAACAGCCCAATATTTTGAGCTGTTTTTTAAGTTTCTAATATTTTATAATTTCCACCGTTAACAATACTGAGCTAATGAGAATAATAATACATATAAGAATATTATCATGGGTTTAATAATTTTCTGTTACCTTGATTTCATATGAAGAGCACGATCCATTGTTAATACAATGAAAATTAGGGTAATGTAAAACTAAGCAGACAATTTGACATTCACATCACAGTAAAAAGTGAGGAGGTTTATTAATGTCGGTAGTACCAAAAACGAAGGAAAATTTAAAAAAATGCATGTGCATGAAGTGTCCTAGCTACAAATTCATTTGTAAAATCAAATCAATGCCAAGTAATGTGATTTTGAAAGTTGGCAAAATTGAAGAAAAAACTCATGCTGAAGCCATGTTTTGTGCTTATGAACCAAGTCATTGTATTGATGAAGTAAAAGGTTGTCTTTGTGAAGATTGCGAATTGTTCAGGGAATACAATCTTGAAAAAGGATTTTTTTGTATTGTTGCTGGTGGTAAATAGTTACTCTTAGTTTACTAAAACCCTTTTATAAAAATCGTTATGTTAAATGGGTGAACGTTTCTCAGATGCTATTGTTAAGTTGTCTGCTGCTTGAATTGTAATAAATTTATTTGTCATAGAAAGATAAAAAATGAAGGAGGAAAAATCCCTCCTTCATTTTTTGCTGCAACATAAAGGTATCACCTTAAGTTGCCTAAACCAGGGCTCATCCAGCTGCTGCCAGGACAAAACCAATTTCACTTAATACTCGCGACCGCTACTCAAAGATTACAGCTTTAGGCCAGTGTCTTTTTATAGTCGATAAATTCATCATAGGTAGATAACCTGTCCAGGGTACCTTCTTCACAAACTTCAATGATGCGATTGGCCACAGTTTGCATGAACTGATGATCATGGCTGGCAAAAAGAAGAATCCCCTTAAATTCCATGAGACCGTTGTTAACTGCAGTAATGGATTCAAGATCCAAATGGTTGGTTGGTTGATCCATTACTAAAACATTTGAAACATTCATCATCATTTTAGAAAGCATGCAACGAACCCGCTCCCCTCCGGATAAGACCTGTACTTCTTTATAAATATCATCCCCTGAAAAAAGCATTCGTCCGAGGAATCCCCGAATATAAGTCTCCGTAATTTCTTCGGTATATTGCTGTATCCATTCGCATACATTCAGTGTGCATTCGTTGAAAAATTCACCGTTATCCTTTGGAAAATAGGATTGACTGGTACTCACGCCCCACTTAAAGCTACCTTCATCAGGTTCGATTTCTTCCATGAGAATTTTAAATAACGTCGTCATGGCGATTTCATTGTCAGAAACGAAAGCAATTTTATCTTCCTTGCTTACCCGAAAACTAACATTATTTAAAACCTTGACACCATCAATGGTTTTGGATAAATGTTCAACACTGAGAATTTCTTTGCCGGGTTCGCGGTCAATTTGAAAACCAACCCATGGGTATTTTCGTGAAGACGACGGCATATCTTCAATGTTCAGTTTATCAAGCATTTTCTTACGAGAAGTTGCCTGTTTTGATTTCGATTTATTCGCTGAAAAACGGGCAATAAAGTTTTGAAGTTCTTTGGCTTTATCTTCGCTCTTTTTGTTTTGATCCTTAAGCAATCGTTGAATCAGCTGACTGGATTCATACCAGAAATCATAATTTCCGACGTAAACTTTTATTTTATTATAGTCAATATCCACAATATGGGTACAGACATTATTAAGGAAATAACGATCATGGGAAACCACAATCACAGTGCCTTCGTAATCCATAAGAAAATCTTCCAGCCAAAGCACTGCCTGAATATCCAAATGGTTGGTAGGTTCATCCAGAAGTATGATCTCCGGTTTACCAAACAAAGCTTGAGCTAATAAAACCTTTACCTTTTCATTCCCATTGAGTACATTCATGGTATTATCCAGAATATCAGCACTCAAACCTAATCCCTGAATAATCCGGGAAGCATCGGATTCAGCTTCCCAGCCTCCCATTTCGGCAAATTCCCCTTCAAGCTCTCCGGCTTTAATGCCATCGGCATCGGAAAAGTCTTCCTTCATGTATAATGCATCTTTTTCTTTCATAATGGCATATAATCGTTGGTTTCCCATCATAATCGTATCAAGTACCGAGAATTCATCATAGGCATAATGATCCTGTTTTAGTACTGACATCCGAATGTGTTCAGGGATAAACACATCTCCTGTCGATGGCTCAATTTCTCCGGATAATATATTTAAAAAGGTCGTCTTACCGGCGCCGTTAGCACCTATTATTCCATAGCAATTTCCTGGAATAAACTTTATATTAACGTTGGAAAAAAGATTTGTCCCGCTAAAATTCAAACTTAAATCTGAAACTGTAATCATTTATTATTTGTCCTCCATTGTATTTATAGTCATAAAGAAAAGGCCATCGTCAGTTTCTTCGCTGATAATGAGCCTAGACTCCAAGACATATAATTATACACTTTATTTCATTTAATTTCCAGTATTATTCTTAAATACTTAAATATTATTTAACTATTTTAGCTCCATTCATCCGATGCCCAATTCCTGTAAGTACGGGTGCTTTTAAGAATTGTACATTCTCAATAGTTTAAGCTTTTGGAGTCGTTGGCTGCAGAGGGCCACGGTCTTTACGCTGTTTACCAGTTCCGCCGTTTTTAATCATCAGCATTTCTGCCAGTATTGAAAAGGCAACCTCCTCTGGGGACATGTCACAGATATCCAACCCAACAGGGGTATGCACTTGCTGCAGCAATTCTCTGGAGATTCCCTCCGCCTCAAGTTGTTTGTACATTTCTTTTGTTTTTTGAAAACTGCCCAGCATTCCCACATAGGCAAAAGGCTTTTGTAAAGCACCTTTGAGCGCAGATTTATCCTGAGAATGAGTGGATGCGCAGCATAAATAATAAGCCCCATCAGGGATATCAGTATTTAACATGCATTCTTCAAAGGTATCACAGGAAATAAAATGATCTGCCAGTTCTATCTTATCCTGAATCTCTTCAGTCGAACGGGTGTCAAACAATGTGTTTTCAAAATTCAGCAGTTTCGCAAAACGTAACACCGCGGTACCCACATGCCCGGCATTACAAACCACAAGTTGTAATCTGGGGCTTACCACATCTACCAGCAGACTTACTTTAAAAGCGCATCCCAACCCTAGCTCTTCGTAGGTTGGCGTATGTGTATATCGCTTGAAGAAACTCTGCCTGTTTTTAATGGCCTGTTTAGCCTCTTCTATTGCCTGACGTTCAAATTCACCGCCACCGACAGTGCCAAAAGTCGTACCGTCTTCAAGTAATAACATCTTCTTTCCGATTTTGCAGGGAGAAGTGCCTTCTGTTTCCGCCACTGTTAATAACGCATAGGCTATTCCTGCCTTCTTCGCTTTTAATTGTTTCTGTATAATTTCCATATTCTTCCTCTCTTATGAATAGCCTTGCTTATCATTACTGTGCAAGCCTGCTAAATGAAATTCATATTGTTGAATACTTTGATTATACACCACTTTCAAAAAAAGGCCTTAGCAATTTTCATGCTTTAACATCAAAATATTTTTAAAATTAATATTTCCCCGTGAAAATGTTCATAGCTCTTTCAACATCGGCCTGCATTCCCAAACGCCCAACTTCTGATATTTCATCAAATCGTATTTCTGTTCGATGATCTTTTTTGAGGAATGCTCGAACGGCATCACCTCCGGCTAAGGACATATAGGTGAAATAGTTGACCTTGGCAATTCCAGATTTTATAGCTTTCCTAAAGTCCTCATCACCAACACCTGAGCCCCCATGCATGACTAGGGGTACATTTACCAAGTCATGGATTTTTTTAATTCGATTAAAATCTAAACAGGGTTCGGCATCATAAATGCCATGAGCCGTTCCAAAAGCAATGGCTAAGGCATCGATTTCCGTGGATTTCACAAAGGCATTAGCCGACTCAGGATTGGTGTAACATTCTTCCGGGGTTAGGGCTTCTTCTTCAGAACTTGCTTTTCCCCCACCCTCAGGGCGAAGGACTCGACCCAACTCAGCTTCCACTGATACTCCAAGGTAATGGGCGACCCTAACAATTTCACGGGTGTTTTTGAGGTTTTCTTCATAGGATAATTTCGAACCATCATACATTACCGAAGTAAATCCCATTTTCATGGCCCGTAACAAATAGCTTAAATCTTCGCCATGATCTAAATGCACACAGACATCCACAGCGGCTTTTTTTGCCATATTAATCATAGCCGGTCCAATGACGTCTAACTGGGCAATTGTCTGGTGAATCTGTGCATGATTAATAATTACCGGGTGATTCAGTTTTTCCGCAGCGGCAATCACCGCTTGAATACTTTCTAAATTTGGGGTATTAAAGGCCCCTACAGCAAAACCCTGGGTATTGGCTTTTTTTAATATTGTACTCAGATTAACAAGCATGATCTTCCTCCTTAAGGCTTTTACACGCAACAATATCTACGACCAACCCACAAATGTTGGGAATCAGTACATCCCCTCTTTTTACTCCATGTTGAAGCCGGGTTTGATTGATTTGATCCATGGCTTCTAACATTTTTTTCTTGGGAATGGGCTGAGCCGATTTAACGGGAATCAATAATTCTTTGTGATCCAGCATAACAACCATGGTACTGGTCAGGGTTCTTTCTGGTGTCGTCAATTCTTTTTCTGCAAACTTAAGACCCCGCTTACAGGTATAACCTTCAATACTGGCAGTCACTTGACCTTCCCTGGTCACGGTGATCACACATTCTGAAGGGCAGGTGGTACAGCAAAGCATGATTTTTTCCATTTACTTGGCCTCCTTAACTGATACCATTAATGGCTGGTGTAATCCGATTAATTGTTCAGGTTTTAATGTTAAATTTTGCATAGCACTGGGTTTAAATTGACCGGGCTTTCCTTCAGATACAATGTCATCCCCACTTGAAACCATTATCTGGCCGCATTCAATGGGATGTTTAACTCTGAAATTAATTAAAACCCCGTTTTTTATTCGCTTATTGATTTTTGACGGCACGGTGTAGCCCACGTTTTCTCCAGGGCCTATATTGAGATATTCTAACGATTTGGTCTTATTGGATAAGGCGAACTGCGCCGCATACTCTCCTGCTCGTTCGGCTTCCAGTGTGACTAAATCCACTAAATCATGAACATGAAGGACATTGCCACAGGCAAAAATCCCAGAGACATTGGTTTCAAGCGTTTCATTAACCAGAGGACCGTTGGTCTTAGGATTTAATTCAACTCCGGACTTCTTTGACAGCTCGTTTTCTGGAATTAGGCCAATGGAAAGCAGCAGCGTGTCACAGGGGATGATTTCCTGGGTGCCATCGATAATCTCCATTTTTTCATTCACCTGTGACACTTCAATGGCTTCAAGTCTGGGATAACCAATAATATTGGAAACCGTGGTTGATAAATGAAGAGGGATGTCAAAATCATCCAAACAGTTTTTTATGTTACGATAGAGTCCGTTGGCATAGGGCATTAGCTCATAAACGCCGATAACCTTTATTCCTTCCAATGTGAGCCGTCTTGCCATGATCAGTCCAATATCACCAGACCCAAGAATCACCACCCGGTTCCCGGGCTTTAGATTTTCGATATTCACATATCTCTGGGCTAACCCGGCAGTAAGAACTCCGGATGGCCGAGACCCTGGGATTTTTATGGCTCCTCGGGTACGCTCCCGACATCCCATGGAAAGAACTATGGCTCCGGGGTTAAATTCCAGCATTCCTTTCTCGTTCATTGCCGTAATCAAACGGTTGGCTTTAATATCAGTAACCATAGTGTTGAGATAAATATCAATATCAGTCGCTGTGACTTTTTCAATAAAAAGCTCAGCATATTCCGGTCCGGTCAGTTCTTCTTTAAAATATTTAAGACCAAAGCCACTGTGAATGCACTGATTAAGAATCCCCCCCAGTTCATTGTTTCGTTCAATAATGGCCACCGTCGCCCCTTGTTCCCTGGCTTTCAGGGCTGCTCCAAGGCCGGCGGGTCCGCCGCCGATAATAACAACGTCATATTGTAATTTTCGCATATTATGCCTCCCCTGTTTTTACTTTACCGCATAGGATTTCTGATCCCAAATCTTCTAACAGAACCTGATCCATAGGGATTTCTAATTCCCGGGCAATGATTGAAAGCACTTTGTATTGACAAAATCCGCTTTGACACCGTCCCATTCCTGCCCGAGTACGTCGTTTTATGGCATCGAAAGTTTGGGCTCCGACAATTCCGTGAATGGCATCCACAATTTCACCTTCCGTAACGGTTTCGCAGCGACATACAATTTTTCCATAATCCGAATTTCTCCGGATAAGCGCATCTTTTTCTGCGCTGGTGAGTTGATTAAAAACGATTTTTTTCTCGCGATAGGGATTATAATTTATTTTATTGTTCAGATTAAGTCCGGCATTGGCTAATAAATCACGAACGTGCTCTCCAATGGCTGGTGCCGAGGCCACCCCAGGAGACTGGATTCCCGCAACATGAATAAAACCCTTGACGGTTTCTGATTCGGCAATAAAGAAATCATTGTTGTTGTTAATCACCACCGGACGAAGACCTGCAAAGGTGCGAATGACGCGGTTTGTTTCAAGCTCCGGCAAAATTTTATGAACCCCGTCAATGAGTTCTTGGATGCCATGGCCATAGTTGATCACTTCTTCTTTATTGTCCAGCATGGTGGCGGTAGAACCAATAATGGTGTTACCGTGAATGGTTGGAATACAGGCAATCCCCTTGGAGTCCGGGCTGGGAACCGGAAACATCACCGTTGTTGGTTTAAAGCTCAGATCCTTGTCTAAGACCAAAAGATCTCCGTGGCGAGGTTTCATTTCATATTCATAAATATCCAGAAGTTTTGCCACTTCATCAGCATGATTTCCGGCAGCATTGACTATATAATCGCAGCTGAAGGTGTTGGTTTCTGTTTTGATCTCGAAGCCATTTTTAATTCTCTCAATAGCTGATACGTTTTGGCGGGTGAATATATCAACGCCATTTTCTTTGGCATTTTCCGCAAAAGCAATGGCAACCTCAAAGGTGTCCACAACGGTGGTGGTTGGTGCAAAAAGACCATGGGTAACATTTTCTGCCAGATGGGGTTCTTTTTTTCGCATTTGTTCAACGTTAATTATCTCAAGACCTTTTACCCCGTTTTTAATGCCATTTTCCCGTTTGTACCTAAGTACATCAAGATCTGCCGCCCCAAATCCAATAACAAAAAGCCCTGGGTTAATCATCCCAAAATCAAGCTCTTTGGAAAGCCGTGGGTACATATTTGCGCCTTCAACATTGATTTTTGCCTTAAGGCTTCCTGGCTTAGGGTCATAACCCTGGTGAACCACTCCTCCATTGCCTTTGGTAGCCCCAATACCAATATCAGTACCCCGTTCTAAAAGTCCTGCTTTAATCTCGTATTTGGATAATTCATGGGCTATGGCAGTTCCTGTAATGCCTCCCCCAATAATAATTACGTCATAGTGAATCATTTTAATTTCCTTTCTTAGTTCCCATTTTTCGAGGATAGTTTTCATGGTGTGAGCACTACCCTTTATTCTTTTAGTTTATTATCGCATCAACATCCCACCGGTGGCATCCAGCGTGGTACCGGTTAAATAAGCTGCTGGCTCCGAGGCTAAAAACACCACAATGTTTGCCACATCTTCCGGTTGCGCCACCCGGCCGATGGGAATACGACTTTCATAATAACCGGGATTCGCCTTGATATTTTCTCGAATCAAATCGGTATCCACAACCCCAAGAGCAATGCCGTTAACCGTGATTCCCTTAGGTGAAAGTTCCCGTGCCATGGAAATGGTCAATGCTACCATCCCGGCTTTACTGGCGGCGTAATGGGCATGGCCAGTAGTGGAACCGTTAAAGGCTGCCTGGGAATTCACGTTAATGATTTTTCCCGACCGTCCTTTTTCCAAATTTGATTTTGCGAAAAACTGTGAGGTTAGAAAAGGTGCGGTTAGATTCACATTCATGGTTAATTCCCAATCTTCCAAGGGAATATCCTGAATCCAGCCAGTAAGCCAGATTCCGGCATTATTAACGAGGATATCTAAATCTCCCAAAAGTTTTTCAGCTTCCTTCATCATGGCCATGGTTTCAGCAGGTTTTTCCAAATTAACGCCAATGGCATAGGCCTTCACTCCTAAAGCTTTGGCTTCAGCAATAACGGCTTCGATATTCGGAGTAATTGCCCGGGCAGTTACCACAATATTAACCCCTTCAGCTGCAAGCCCCAGGGCAACGGCACGGCCGACTCCCCGAGATCCTCCGGTGATAATAGCATTTTTACCTCTTATTTTTAAATCCATTTTATTTCTCCTTTATTTTTAATATTCATCCCAAATGCCGTCAAGCGCATTGATAATCTTCAGATAGCGGTTATATTTCTTTTCATACATTTCAAATTTTTCTGGATTAGGTGTGGCCGTAAAAGCGATGTCCACCATAACATCAGAGGCGGCTTTAAAGCTTTCATATTCTTTGGTAGCAACCCCAGCGCAAATGGCAGCTCCCAAGGCGCCCAATTCACTGCAATCCGTAACTTCAATGGGGACTTGGAGAATATCGGCAAACATTTGAACCCAAACCCTGGATCTGGCAACACCGCCGGCAATCCGAATGCTCTTAGGTGCTTCACGATATTTGAGGAGTTTCTGAATATGGTATTTATGGCTGAAAACAATGCCTTCATAAACCGCTCTGAGCATATTATCACGGTTATGATAACTGTTTAACCCAATAAAACAAGCCTTAGCATTAATATTAACGTTACTTGCGTATAAAAATGGCAGAAACACAATGCCGCAGTCCTGATCTCCAAGACAGTCAACACAATTGTTGGAATAATCATAAATGTCCTGATCTTTAAGATCCACATCTCTGAGAATTTCAGTTAAAAACCATTCCAGATTACTGGCTGAGGTTGGGCTTCCTTCCATAATCATCCAGTATCCTGGAATGGGATAAATGGAAGTCATAAATAAATCTCTATCCACTACCGGTGTTTTGCTGATATACTCATTAATACTCCAGGTCCCGGCAACCACGCACATTTTTTCTTCGTCGGTAATTCCAACGGCCATTGCGGATGCATGAATGTCCATACAGCCTCCGGCTACCGGAGTGCCTTCAGCCAAGCCGGTAAGTTCAGCCACTTCCCTGGTAATGGTGCCGCATACTTCCCCTGAATAACGCAGTGGCGGAAGCTTGTCATAAATGGATTCAAGGCCCATGTCTTTTAGCAAATCAATATCGTATTTGACATCCCGAACATTCATAATGCTTGAGCCAGACATATCTGCAATTTCTCCATAGGCTTCTCCGGTTAATCGAAAGCGAATATAGTCCTTGCACATGAAAATCCATTTCGTGTTTTGAATGACTTCCGGTTTATATTCAAGGAACCAACGTAACAATGTGGTTGGTTGTCCTGCCCAAACCGATTGCATGGTTTTCGGCAGTATCTTTTCAAAGGTGCCGTCCTTCATCCATTGGATCACGTATTCTTTCCCACGAACATCTGTCGAAATCATACCATTATAAGCTTGAGATCCATCTGCCTGGACTAAATACATGCCGTTGCCATGACCTGTGGCGGCTAAGCCAATGACTTCACTGCCTTGAATTCCCGCTTTTTTAAGAACTCCCTTAATTGCAGATATATTGGCTTGCCACATTTCTTCAAGATCACGTTCGGTAAATCCGGGCTCTGGCTGAAACATTGCTGTTTTTGTGCTGGAAATAGCAATTTCTCTGCCTTTCAGATCATAGAGTGCTGCCTTAATCATTGTTCCGCCATTATCAAGACCGATTAAATATTTCCCCATGTTTTTAAATCCTCCATTTTTAAATTTGTAACATCTTTCTGGTTTCGTTTACAGTTTTCAAATAAAAAATCCTACTTAATAGATGCGACTAAAATCATCACATCCATTAAGCAGGACTCACACATTTACCATCCAGGCCATTTATTTTGTTGTTTTTTACCACAGGGACTTGTCACTTACTGTGACACCCTTAAAGCCGCGATCTTTTATTTTATTTAACATTTTTCGATCTCGAATGAAGCCTCCGGCCAGTAGCGGAATCTTGGCTGCTTGGATCAAGTCATCATAGAAATCCATGGCAGTGACTGCCGGTAATACTTCGGCGCCATCAACCCTTGCAGATTCAAGAATTTTCATTGTTGTTTCTAAGGATCGGGAATCGATGAGAAAAAAACGTTGAATTGTAAAAAGTTCACATCGTTTTGCCATGCCAAGCTTGCCGCTGTCAGTTGACATTACGCCATCCACATGATAATAGTTTTGTAACAGTTTCATACCTACATGATCCTTACCAAAACCGCCGACTAACTCTAAATTCACGAGTGCCTTTTTCCCTTTTGAATGAACCATTTCCACCAATGATTTAAGATTGGCGATATGAGCATCCGTGAGTAAAATCACTTTAGCATCACTTTCAAGGGCAACATCTAAATTATTAAGCTTGCGAATGGATGGAATCACTTCAAATCCATTGAACTCTATACTGCTCATAGTCTATCCTCTTGTTTAAAAGCATAGCATACCATGAATTGCTCCGTCAACCTTTTTTTTATGGGTCCGCTGGATTTTAAAAACGAATAAACATAGATAAAATAATTCCAATGATCCCACAGGCTATCCATTCCATTATTTTTCTGCTTAATTTATTCTGGTTTTTGTATCGTCGTATTGTATCTTCCAAGTTAATGGTAAGCTGTGATATTTGCAGGGCCATTTCTTCAACAGTATCTTTAAAATCATCTTTGGTCACTGCATTTAACTGTTTTTCCGTTATTTCTTCAGTTACCATAATTTCTTCAGCATTATTAACTCTTTTGAATACTCCTAAACTTGATGCGATAATTTTCTCGGTTTTCTCTATGGAAATAATAGCCAGTTCCTTTTTATCTATTTCAACAAATTCGATTGAAATATTAGGACATGGTGTTAATTTTTCTTTTGCTTTATTAAAGGTTTCGATAACAGAATCTTTTTTACACCCAAATATCTTACCTTTGTTATCTGCCCCAATAATCAATTTACCACCTGATGCATTTGCAAATGAGGATATAATCTTTCCTAATAAATTTGGCCCTCCACTATGGCGTCTAAACTCCACTCGATCATTTTCACCTTGATTAATAAGCTTAACGATTTCTTCATTTAATTCCAACTTTTTATTTGACAAAATTACACCATCTCTTTACATTAGTTTGCTCTTAATAATATCACTATTTTCCGCAATTACAATGCCTCTTTTTAAATATTATCACATAATTGGTGCTTCCGATTACCAATAACTATCCCAAAAAACTTTTTTTTCTTAAACCATTGTTATTTCTCTTGTTTTTAAACACTGGCTTTGGGTATAATATGAGAGAGGTGATAGATTATGAAAGTAGAATACAATAAACTTGTCAGAGACAAAATTCCAGAAATCATTAAAGAAAGCGGACGCACCTGTGAATACAAAATCCTGGGCGAATCTGAAGTTAAAGATGCTTTAAAAGAAAAGCTCTTGGAAAAGGCTCAAATATTTTCAAAGAAACCCTCAGAAGATGAACTTTCTGATATCTACGAATTGTTGGGAGCAATTATTGAAACCTTCGAATATGAGCCACTTCATATTGATTATCTGAAACTCCAAAACAAAGAAACTAAAGGGTCCTATTCTAAAAAAGTCTTTTTAATTTCAGTGGATGATGGTGAATAAAAGAAATCTAACATTAAAAAATATCAAAACAGGCGACGACCGTTGTTTTTCTAACAACAGTCGTCGCCTGTTTTGATTGATTCTATCAACACGGTATGCGTTATCTCAATGAAAATGCATTTTCAAAATGATTAATGATTCTCTGTCCATCATCTTCAAAATAGATTTCCAGAACATCAAACCTTACGCCAAAATCAAAAATGTTTTTTTCTTTGAGATACCACAAGGCGGTTTTCCCGATGCGCTTTTGTTTTTTTAGATTAACCGCTTCTCGAGGATAGCCATAATCTAAATTTTTTCGAAACTTCACTTCAATAAAAATAATGGTATCGTTTTTATTTGAAATAATATCAATTTCTCCTGACGGACGTTTATAATTTCTTTGGAGAATTTCATAATTATTTTCAATTAAAAATTGAATGGCCAGGTCTTCCCCTTGACACCCTTTTTTATAATTATGAGTTTTCATTTAAAAACCCATATTTCGGACAAAGCTTCGGCGATGAATGGGGGTTAGTCCATGCTTTCGAATGGCTTCAATATGCCCGGCAGTACCATATCCCATATTGTGATCAAATCCGTATTCCGGGTATTCTTCATGATAAATTTGCATCATATTATCTCGATAAACCTTGGCGATAATACTGGCGGCACCAATGCAATAACAAATGGCATCACCATGAATAATTGATTTCTGAGGAATATGCGTGTCAATATGAATGGCATCCAAAAGCAAAAGATCAGGCTGAGTGGCTAATGCCTTTACTGAGTCTGTCATGGCCTTTTTGGTGGCATTTAGAATATTAATGGAATCGATGGTCTCATTATCAACAATACCTATTTCATAGTCCAGAACTTCATTTAAAAGCTGTTGGCAAAGAGTTTCCCTTGTTTTTTTCGAAAGTTTTTTGGAATCATTGACATAAAGAATTTGGGAGTCCGGTTTTAATACCACCACACAGGTGACCACAGGTCCAGCCAAGGGGCCACGGCCCACTTCATCAATGCCGCCAATCAGTTTTATTCCAGACTGATAGTAGCCTGTTTCCAAAGCCTTCATTTTTTGAATCCGTTCTTCTTCATTAAATAAAACGACCAATTTTTTTTCCAAGGCTTCCGCCATTTTTTGAACTGCAATCCGTGGATCTTTTCTTAATACCGGAATAATCTCAGGATAGGCAGTAATATTAAGGGCATCCACAACTTCTTTAATGGCTTTTATGGTTTTATTTTGAATTTCTTTCATGGGCTCTTTACTCCATAAACGTTTTATTCGTTGGGCGTTCAAGGGTGATTCGACCAATGCGTCCATTTTTAAAATCATTGAGAACCAATTCACTGGTTCGGGAATAATCATATTCCCCGCCTTTTATAAGCAGTCCACGGCTTTTAGCAATAGCATCATAGACCTCAACAATATTTTTATCGTCCACAGTAATTTTATACATGATTTCTAACTCTTTTGGATAATACCCAATGAGATATTTGAGAAGATCCGCTGCGATGTTTTCTTTTTCATAAATGGTGTCTTTTATGGAACCCAACCAGGCTAAATGCAGGCCTACCATGGGGTCGTCAAACTTAGGCCATAAAATCCCTGGAGTATCCAGAAGCATTAAATTATCCGGGGTACTCAACCATTGCTGGCCTTTGGTAACACCAGGTTTATTTCCTATTTGGGTTTTCTTTTTTCCAATAAGGCTATTAATGACGGTGGATTTTCCGGCATTTGGAATTCCACAAACTAAACACTTCATTTGGAACTTATTTTTCACGTTCAAAGAATGGATTAATTTAATAAGTTCTGCTTTGAGTCGTCGATCAAAGGCATCATATAGCATGACATGTTGGATGTCGGTATTTTCTTTAAACCAATCCATCCAAGCCTCGCTCACCTTTGGGTCTGCCAAATCGGCTTTATTCAGTAAAAGAATATGTTGTTTGTTCCAGGTGTACTCGTTTATATCCGGGTTTTTGCTGGAAATAGGCAAACGGGCATCAACGACTTCAATGACAACGTTAATAAGCTTTAGCTTTTCTTTGATTTCTCGTTTGGCTTTGGCCATATGGCCTGGATACCATTGTATATATTCGATTTTTTCACCAGACATTAGTTCACCGTTCCTATGGTATTAAGGGGCCAAATTCTAAAGATTACTTTTCCGTCAATGGCATTTTTCTCAACAAAGCCAAGGCTTGGGTAGCGGCTATCTGAGCTATTCGCTCGATTATCCCCCATTACAAAATAGGTGCCGACAGGAACAGTGACCTTGGCAAAATCATCATAGGGCTCAGGGCTAATATAATCCTCGGCAAGCGGTTGGTCATTAAGGTAGACGACCTGGTCTTTAATTTCCACCGTATCCCCACCTTTTGCAATAACCCGCTTAACATATTCCACATTTTTGCTGTAGCTTAATATGACAACATCTTCATAGTTGGGTTCACCAATGGTATAACCGATTTTATTGATAATCAGCCGATCGCCATTTTCAAGGGTTGGAACCATGGAACTGCCTTGAACCATGACGAAGTCGAACAAAAACATTTTGATAATAAATGCAAGAATAATGGCAATAATTGCTGATTGAAACCATTCTCTAAGTTCCAAGCTGCCGCTTCGTTCTCGATCGCCCTTCATTTCTTCACGTCCTCACTGTAAAATAACCAAAAAAGAGGCTGAAAGCCTCTGAATTACGCTCTTTTTTCTTTTTTCTCTTTAACTTTGGCGGCTTTTCCAATACGTTCTCGAAGATAAAACAACTTAGCTCGTCGTACTTTACCATGTCGAACAATGACTACTTCTTCGATTTTTGGTGAATGTACCAGGAATGTTCTTTCGACTCCAACACCTGAGGAAATTTTACGTACTGTAAAGGTTTCTCCAACACCGCCGTTTTGTCTTTTTAAAACGATGCCTTCAAAAATCTGGATTCTTTCGCGTTTACCTTCAATAACTTTTACATGTACTTTAACAGTGTCTCCAACATTGAACTTTGGTGGCTCTGCCTTCATATTTTCTAACTGAATCTTCTTAATTATATCCATTTGTTTCTCCTTAAAATTGAATTTCAACGTTCGTGCATCAAGTGCAGAGGACCGTCTCCTTTGTTAACATACCATGGTATTATACACTGGGTTTATTTTTTATGCAAGCTTTTTTCATGATTTTCAAATAAATCTGGACGATTATTTTTTGTTTTTTCTTCGGCCTTTGTTAGTCGCCATGCTTCAATGGCTTTGTGGTTTCCGGATAACAGCACTTCAGGAACCAATGACCCTTCAAATTCCCGGGGTCTGGTGTACTGAGGATATTCCAGAAGGTTTGATTCAAAGGATTCTTCCTCCAGGCTTTTACTGTTTCCTAAAAATTCAGGGAGATGCCGTGCAATGCAATCAGCCATAGTTAAGGCTGGAAGCTCGCCTCCGGTGAGAACATAATCGCCAACTGAAAATTCCCTGGTAACATAGAGGTCAATGACCCGTTGATCAATGCCTTCATAGTGACCGCAAATAAAAATAATTCCTGATTTTTCTGCCAGAATGGCACTATCCTTTTGTTCAAAGGATTTTCCGCTGGGGGTTAAGTAAATCACCGGAAACGATTCGTAGTTGTCAATGCTTTTAAGGGCATTCACAATGGGAGGTGCTGTCATGACCATGCCAGCGCCGCCGCCAAAAGGGGCATCATCCACTTGATGATGTTTATCCTGGGAAAAATCCCGGATATTTAACACCTCATAGTCAATGAGGCCTTTTTCTACTCCACGGCTCATCATTCCAGACTGAAAATAAGTGTGAAATATGTCCGGAAATAAGGTTAAAAAATAATATTTCATAGCTCCAATATTTCTTGAGGAATATTAGCCTTAATGCGTTTCTCTTCAACATTAATATCTTCAAAATAAACTTTTCGAGCTGGTACACAATAGGTTTTTTTCCCACCGGTAATGATGTAAACATCAATGCCTCCTGTTTGCATCACATCCGTGAGTTTCCCCAGAAGTTCATCCCCATTATAAACGGATAGCCCCAGAAGGTCCTCAATAAAAAACTCATCTTCATTAAGTTCCACTGCCAGGTTTCGATCAATGGCAATGAGTTGGCCCATTAAGGCTTCAGCATCATTGCGTGTTTTTATACCTTCTAAAAATATTATGACATTATTTTTATGAAGACGTTGTCCCGTAATGGTGTAATCCATCCAGTTTTTGTCTTTTGATATTTTTATGGTCTCTAAATCAAAAAAACGCTCAGGGTCATCGGTAAGAGGTAATACTTTGATTTCCCCTTTAATCCCATGGACCCCGAGAATCCGGCCGATGATCATCATGTTATCATTTTTCATGTTTTTCTCCTGATAATAAATAAACCATAAGAAACTATAGTTGAGTTTCTCTTTGGTTCCCAGGCGGTTGCCAAGTGAGTGCAAGTACTGATTTGGCAACTGCCTTCACGAAAAAAAAAGAGCTGCGTGAACAGCCCAGCACCTCAATTATTGGACAATCTCCAACATAACGCGCTTATCTTCTTTCGTGGCAGCGGCTTTTATGACGGTACGAATTGCTTTTGCGATTCGACCCTGTCTTCCAATGACCTTGCCCATGTCATCGTTGGCAACCTTTAATTCCAAAGTTATGGATTGATCGCCTTCGACTTCTTGAACAGAAACTTCATCGGGATGATCAACCAGAGCCTTTGCAATAATTTCTACAAGTTCTTTCATCATTTACCTCCTGATACTACTCGATTACGCTTTCTCTCTTTAATAGATACTTAACGGTATCTGTTGGTTTTGCTCCGTTAGCCAACCACGCCTTTGCTCTTTCTGCATCAACTTTTACAAGTGATGGATCAACACAAGGATCGTAGTACCCAATTTCTTCGATGAATTTACCATCTCTTGGAGCACGTGCATCCGCAACAACGATTCTATAAAAAGGTTTTTTCTTCTTACCCATTCTTTTTAATCTAATTTTAACTGCCATGTTTGTTTCCCCCTTTCTTAGACTTCTTTATCTAATGACAATGTGTCATAAATAACATTTTACATAAAAGGTAACTTCATTCGACCTTTTTTTGCAAGATTTGGATTGGACATTTGTTTCATCATCTTTTTGGATTGTTCAAACCCTTTTAAGAGACGGTTCACATCTGCAACTTTTGTTCCACTGCCAAGGGCAATCCGCTTACGGCGACCGGCATTAATCATACCTGGCTTATGGCGTTCTTCATTTGTCATGGACAAAATAATAGCTTCTGTTCTTTTGGTATCAGCTCCGGATAAATCAACATTTTTCAGAGCCTTTTTATTGGCGCCCGGAATCATTTCCAGAAGGCTGTTCATGGAACCCATACTCTCAATTTGCTTAATCTGATCCAGAAAATCATTGAGATCAAATTCCTGGGTTCTGATTTTTTCTTCCAGCTTCTTTGACGTTTCTTCATCCATCATGCTTTGAGCTTTATCAATGAAGGAAAGAACATCGCCCATCCCTAAAATACGGGAGGCCATACGATCTGGGTAGAAAAGTTCAATATCGGTGAGTTTTTCACCGGTACCAATATATTTAATGGATTTCCCGGTGGTGTATGTAATGGACAATGCTGCCCCACCTCGGGTATCCCCATCAAGCTTTGTTAGAATCACTCCGGTTATTTCCAGGAGACGATTGAATTCGTTAGCAACATTTACAGATTCCTGACCTGTCATGGCATCAACGGTTAATAATATTTCAGTAGGAGAAATGGCCTTTTTAATGTTCACCAGTTCTTCCATCAGAGCTTCATCAATTTGAAGCCGACCGGCGGTATCAAAAATCACTAGATCATAGTGACCTTCCTCGGATTTTTTTAGCCCGCGTTTTGCAATACCGACAGGGTCTTTAACATCATGTTCCGAATAAACATCAATGTTTAATTCTTCGCCAAGAATTTCAAGCTGTTTGATAGCCGCCGGACGATAAACATCACAGGCAACCAGCAACGGTTTAAACTTTTTTTCTTTGCGCAGGAGATTGGCAACTTTACCGGCAGTGGTTGTTTTACCAGCGCCTTGAAGACCTACCATCATGAAAATATTCTGACGGTCTGCAATAAAGTCCATTCGCTCAATTTCTCCGCCCAGGAGACTGGTCAATTCGTCGTTCACAATTTTAATGAACTGTTGTCCCGGTGTCAGGCTGTTTAAAACTTCCTGGCCCACCGCACGTTCACTAATTTTTTTTGTAAACTGTTTAACGACTTTAAAGTTAACATCGGCTTCCAACAACGCAAGCTTTATTTCTCGGCTGGCGGCTTGAATATCCTTTTCGTTAAGCTTTCCCTTACGTTTAAGTTGGGAAAATATATTCTGAAATTTTTCATTTAATCCTTCAAAGATCATGATTTCACCTCTAGTTTTCGTCGCTGACTTTTTTCAGCTTTTCAATCACTGAATTTAGTTGAGATTTTAGCTTCAGGTCTTTTATGCCTTTGGTCAGCTCAGCCAAATCCTTTTGGATGTCTTCCAGAAGCATTTGGGCTCTTAAAAACTTTTCTACCAGCCCAAGTTTTTCTTCATAAACTTCCATCATGGCCTTTGAGCGTTTAATCACATCAAAGATACCCTGACGGGTGACTGACATAACGCTGGCTATTTCTGCAAGACTATAGTCTTCGTTATAATAATAGTCTAAAATCTGCTTTTGCTTTTCAGTTAAGAGCTCGCCATAGAAATCAAATAAAAATTGTTCACCAACTTTTTTTTCCATAAACACCTTCAATGTCGTAAAGGAATATTACTTGACGACTTCATTATTGTAAGTCCTGGGGCTGAAATTGTCAAGCTTTTATTCAAATAAGAGATCAACAAATTTTTTGGGATCAAATTCAATGAGATCCTCTTGTTTTTCACCAATTCCCACATATTCAATGGGGATTTGCATTTCATCAATAATGGAAATAGCAATCCCTCCTTTGGACGTGCCATCAAGCTTGGTTAACACAATCCCGCTGATCTCAACACAATCGTGAAAAACCTTGGCTTGATTGAGAGCATTCTGTCCGGTAGTGGCATCCAAAACCATCAGGTTATGGATATTAAAGCCTTCTCCTTCACGATTCACGATCCGACTAATCTTTTCAAGCTCTTTCATGAGGTTTACCTTATTATGAAGTCTTCCGGCGGTGTCACAAATTAATATGTCTATTTTGCGTGCTTTAGCAGCCCCGATAGCATCAAAAACCACTGAGCTGGGATCGGCACCTTTGGTGCTTTTTATAATATCGACGCCAACCCGTTTGGACCATTCCTCAAGCTGTTCAGTGGCGGCGGCCCGAAAGGTATCCCCTGCTGCAACCATGACTTTTTTACCTTCTTTTTTATATCGGCTTGCAAGCTTGGCAATGGTGGTGGTTTTTCCAACACCATTCACACCCACCACCAGCATAATCATTGGAGTAGTTCGTGGTTTCCCTTCAACGCTTACCATCTCGGTTAAAATATCTTTAAGAAACCCCATTACCTCTTCTTTGGTTTTTGCATGGGTTTCGATGATCTTTTTTCGGAGTTGCTCAGTGATTTTCATAGCGGACTCCGCGCCAAGATCCGATAGAATCAGAGTTTCCTCTAATTCTTCAAAAAAGTCATCATCAAAATTCCCCATATACATCACATTTTCAATTTTTTCTTTGAAATTATCTTTTGTCTTAATGAGCTTATTTCGCATTCGTTCATATAAACTTAATTCCATTAGTTCCTCCATTTTTTCTTTAAATATAATCAGATAATCGTACGGATACTAATTGGGATACACCATCTCTGGACATGGATACCCCATAAAGGTTATCACAAACCTCCAGGGTTTTATGCCGATGGGTAATGGTAATGAATTGGTTGTTGACAGCGATTTTCTTTAAATAACTGATGTACCTATAAATATTATGATCATCCAGAGCCGCATCAATTTCATCAATGACGCAGAAAGGTGATGGATTTATTTCTAAAAACGAAAACAGCAGGGCAATGGCTACCATGGATTTTTCTCCTCCGGAAAGAAGCGAAATATGACGGAGCCGTTTTCCCGGCGGTTGCGCTACCAGTTCAATGCCACCTTCTAAAATTCCGGTAGGATCTGTAAATTCCAAATAGGCTCGGCCGCCTTCAAAAAGAATCCCGAAAATTCGGGTAAACTTTTCCTGAAGAATGATAAACTTTTCCTTAAACTGATCCGTCATGGCATCATACAAGGTGTTAATAATATCAAGAAGTTCTCTTTTGCCGGCTTGTAAATCATCCATTTGATCTTTCATAAAGACGTGGCGCTCGACAATTTCCGTATAATCCTCAATGGCACTGAGATTCACATTTCCCAGGGCTGTGATTTTTCCCTTGAGTTCCCTTTGGCGTTCCTCGGATAAATCCAAACCTTCTCGGTCTTTTTCAGCGACCAGATCTTCGTAGATATCTTCAACCATGAGATAATTCAACTCATAGTCTTTATAAATGGCTTCTTCCCAATGATCCATATTGATTTGAAGACCACTGATTTTGGTTTCCAACTTATTTTTTTCATCGTTGTGGATGATTAAATCATGATTAAAAGTTTTGATTTCCTCCCGAAGTTTTTCTAAGCGGCTGGCGTTTTCTTTTTGATGATTCAGGGCCGTTTTACTTTGATCCCGATGGGCATCTAATGCAGCACTGAGTTTAATGGTTTCGGTTCCCAGAGATTTTTGACGCTGGGCCAGCTCCAGGGATTGCTTCTCATACTGGGAAATTTCACTTTCCAATGCTATTTTTCTTTGGACTTGGCGCTTAAGCTGTTCATCAATTAAAAGCATTTGTTGTTCAAAGCCGTTAATCTCACCATTAAATCGGGTAACTTCCATTTGAATTTCGGATGTTGCTGCTCTAAGTGTGTCCAATTGAAGCCGGATGTCATCAACTACCGCTCTCGGTGCCTGGGATTCTTCCAAGGGTTGCTTGACCATGGCATGGGATTTTTCAGCTTCGGCAATTTTCGCTGAAAACAGAAAATGCTTTTGCGCCAAAAATTCTTTTTTTTCTTTCAGTTCATCAATGGCTCGGCCATTTTCTTTTTTTGTATGAGCTAGTGTTTCGGCTTGTTTATTATTTTCCCATAATTTTTGTCTAGTGAGATTTATGTTACCTTCAAGTTCTTTGAGTTCATCCCGGTAATTTAACAGTGTCTGAGTTTTAGCGTGTTCCTGTTTATGGAGTTTTTCCAGGAGTTCTTCCTGATGAATCATTTCTTTTTTAAGATTTTCGATTTCCACCTTTTTAAATAAGGGAGATTGTCGGCTATCTTTCTTTTGTCCCCCAACAATGGCTCCGCCAGGATAAAATATTTCACCTTCCAAGGTGACCACGGTGAATTTTCCCTGGAGAATTTTTTGAATTTCTTTTCCTGCAGTAAAATCCCTGGCCACAATGGTTCGACCCAGAAGACTGTCAATGGCTTTTTGATAGGTTTCAGGGGTTCTTACAAGCTCACTGGCAATGCCTTCAAATCCTTTTAATCCTTGGATTTGTGACCGGGTTCTCTGGTCAATCAGAGAATACCTCAGATTATCTAAAGGTAAAAAGGTGGCTCTCCCAAGGCGCTGGGCTTTAAGGAGGTTAATACAATCACTGGCGGTTTTTACGTTTGCCACCACAATGTTTTGACTTTTCCCCCCTAGGGCGATATCAATGGCCTGGGTAAACTTGCTGTCCATGGAAATCAGTTCTCCAACCGGACCATAAACCTGATGAATAGTTTCTCCCAGGATTTTTTCAGAAGTCATTAATTTTCGAATCGCCGGAAAATAATCCTGGTAATTTTTTTGAACGTTTTTGAGATAGTCTGTTTTTGAAACATTCACCTTCAGATTGTTTGAAAGTGTATGGCATTCTCCCAGAAGATTTTTCTGAATGGCAGTGTCCAGATTGAAAACCTCATGAATTTTTTGATATTGGGTTTCCAGCAGCGCTTTTTTCTCACATAACTGAAGGGATTTTTTTTGCAAGTCTTTTGTTATCTCCAAACTCAAAGTCTGGTCCTGCTCTAAGGTCAATAATCGTTGCGACACGAATTCCGCTTCTGTTTTTGTTTCCTGAATCCCCGTTTTTAGGTTAAGAAGCTTTGCTTCCAAAGATTGTCGCTGGGATTGGTTGGAAATAACTGAGGCATGCTGAGCCAGTTCCCGTTCTTTTTCGTTTTGCTCTTCTAAAAGCAGTGCATTAAGGGTAGTCTCCAGATTGTCTTGTTTGTCCTGATAATGATTTAGCTCATTCTTCTTTTTTTGTGTTCTAATTTCTAAATCAGAAATTTTTTCCTGATTTCCTTTAATTTCCAAATCAAGACCTGATAACTCCTTAGTTAAACGTTCTTGGCTAATGATATTAGCTTCAAACTGGCTTTTGCACCGGATATCTTCTTGCTGTGTCTGATCATACTCAGCTCTCAGGGTGGAAAGGGTTCTTTTTCCCGTGTCTACCAGAAATTCTAATTCTCGATTTTGAATGGTGAGCTTCTGGTATAACCCATCCTTTTCTTCAATGTTTTTTTCATCAGATTCACAAAGGCCTAGTTGATCATTAAAGTTTTGCTGAAGCTGGGTCATTTCTTTCAGCGCCAAGGTCATTTTCTCATAAAAAACGACTAAATCCACGGTTTTCAGCTCTTCATGGAGCGTCAACCAGGTTTTAGCCTTCCGGGACTGATTTTTCAGTGGCCCTAATTGTTTTTCTATTTCAACCATAATATCCCTTAAACGGTCTAAATGATTCTGAGTTTGCTCAAGCTTTTTTTCTGCTTCATTTTTTTTTGTTTTATAGGACACAATCCCGACAGCTTCTTCAAAAATATTTCGGAGTTCGCTGGGGGAACTGGCAATAATGTTTTCTATGCCCCCTTGGCTAATGAGGGAATAGCCATTTTTCCCAAGGCCGGTATCCATGAAAATGCTATGGACTTCCTTTAGCTTACAGCTTTTTTTGTTAATGGCATAATCACTTTCTCCAGAACGAAAAAGTTTCCGGGAAATGGCAACTTCCTGGGGATAATCTATAAGAGAACCATCCTCATTGTCCATTACAAGCACAACTTCTGCATAACCAGTAGCTGATTTTTTATCAGTTCCTGAGAAAATAACGTCTTCCATTTTTTTTCCGCGAAGAGACTTAATGCTTTGTTCTCCCAGAACCCATTTAATGGCATCGGTAATATTGCTTTTTCCGCTGCCGTTAGGCCCAACAATGGCCGAGATTCCCTGGGAAAACTCAAGGCTTACAGGGTCTGCAAAAGACTTAAATCCTGATATATGTAATTTTTTTAAGTACAAACCCCACCCTCACTTTCTATTTCAAACCTCTGCTTCAATCATTCTTTATTTTGATAGAACTTCAAGCATATAGTTTTTTGCTGCATCCTGTTCCCCTTCTTTTTTGCTCTTACCAACGCCCTTACTAACACACTGACCATTAAGCAGCAAATCAATGAAAAAGGTTTTGTTATGCTCCGGCCCTTCAGATTTTTCCAAAACATATTCAATGACATTGTCATTATTCTTTTGGATATGTTCTTGAAGTTCTGTTTTATGATCCTTTACCAAAGCCCCGGATAAGGCCAACTGAATATTAGTGTCTAAAAGACGAAGTACCATTTCCCGGGTGGTTTCAAAATTACTATCCAAAAACACCGCCCCGATGATCGCCTCAAAGGCATTGGCTAAATTCGATTTCCGTCGTCTGCCTCCCGTAACAATCTCTCCTTTTCCCAGAAGTATATGATCTCCTAAATAAAGATCATAGGCTGCTTTTGAAAGAGACTCGGCACATACAATATTGGAACGGATTTTCGTCATCTTACCTTCTGATAATTTATGAGATTCATATAAATACTCACTGATAATCAGTTCCAATACTGCATCCCCCAAGAATTCCAGCCGTTCGTTATTTTCGGCATTCCCAGCATGAGAGCTGTGGGTTAATGCAATTTTTAAAAATTCTTTTTTTTCGAAACGATACTTGATTTTTTCTTCAATCGTCACTTGATAACACCTCCTCAAAAAGTGAGTGCCGCCGAAATTCAGCGGCACCGTTTATTTGTACTTAAGATATTGCAGTTAAAATATCTTCAACCGTCTGAATATTTTCCAGAACATCATCGTCAATTTTTATTTCAAATTCATCTTCAAATGCCATAATCAACTCAATAACGTCCAGGGAATCAGCTTTAAGATCATCAACAAGGGACGTTTCAAGGGTTATTTCCTCAAGCTCTACATCAAGCTGTTCAGCAATAATCTCTCTTATTTTTAATAATCGTTCATCCATGATTTAAGCCTCCATCTTTTTCGCATTTTCGCTAATTTTTTCTAACACATCATTTTCAATAAACTTTATACTTTGACGCACTGCATTTTTAATGGCGAATGCATCACTGCTGCCATGGGCTTTGATGATACCACCCTTCACCCCTAAAAATGGTGCGCCGCCATACTCTGCATAATCAAATTGTTTTTTAAAGCTTTTCAGGTTGTTCTTAATCAGAAGACCCCCGATTTTCCCTTTAACATTGCTCATAATTGAGGTTTTAATCCCCTTTAACAGGTAGTCTGCAACCCCTTCAGTAAGCTTTAAGACAATATTGCCTGTAAAACCATCGCAAACCAGAATATCTGCTTCTGTTTCTGGAATATCCCGCGCTTCCACATTGCCCAAAAAATTAAAGTTACCAGCATCCAGCAGCTCATAGGCTGCTTTTACAAGACTGTTTCCCTTTTTTGCTTCAACGCCAATATTAATAAGACCAACCTTAGGGTCTGTCTTACCCAGTACATTTTCAGAATAAATTTTCCCTAACTGGGCAAACTGCTCCAGATATTCAGGTTTGCAATCGGTGTTTGCACCAGTATCAATGAGCAAAAAAACGCCGCCTGTTTTTGGCAGGGTTGCTGCCAATGCCGGACGTTTTATCCCCTTAATGCGACCTAACTTTAAAAGCCCTCCGGCTAATAAAGCTCCGGTGCTTCCTGCTGAAATAAGCACTGCATTTTCTCTTGTTTTCATTTCTTCAAGAGCAACCACAAGCGAGGAATCCGTTTTACGGCGAATGGCCATTGCTGGTTCTTCGCTATTTTCGATTACCGTCTCAGCATGGAGAATGGTGATCTTCTCTTTTGGGTAAGTGTATTTTGAAAGCTCTGCTTTTATGGCTTCCTCTCGACCGACAAGGATTAATGCAACATCATATTCATTAACCGCATCAATGGCGCCCTTAACAATTTCGAAAGGGGCATGATCTCCACCCATAGCATCCAGAAATATATTCAAAAAATCACCTTCCTTTTTCATTCTATGTGGTTCAATCCAAAATATTTAATCCCGGATAGAGAAAAAACAGAGTATGAACTCTGTTTATTCGTCGATACTAACAACACTAACATCTTTGTATGTTCCACAAGATTTACAAACACGATGAGGTAATTTAATCTCACCACATTTTGGACAAGTACTCATACCTGGTACAGTTAATTTATAATGTGTTCTTCTCTTATCTCTTCGAGATTTAGAAGTTTTTCTCTTTGGTACAGCCATCACTAACACCTCCTATATAAAAGTCATATCACTTACAATAAATTTTTCAGAACTTCAAAACGGGGATCATAATCACCGTTTTTGTCACAACTACATTGTTCGTGATTTAAATTATTGCCACATTTTGGACACAAACCCGCACAATCGTCACTACATAAGATACGATAAGGCTCGTTAATATAAATGCATTCTTCAACGATGGGTAAAAGATTCAGAATAACCTCGTCCTCTTTAACCGTTATTGTTTCCGAATACGCATAGCTACAATCTACCGGGGTTGGTTCCAGGCAACGGGCACAGGGATAGATCATGGTCATCTTCGTCGTTACTGTCACTAAAAAAGTACCACGTGACAACTTCTCGATGGTTCCACGAACTGAAGCGCCTTCTTCCCCGATTTCTCCCTCAATGTCTTTAAAATCCTCGTTTTTCAGAGTAAATTCAAAGGGGATCGTTTCATCTTGTAATAGCTTATTGATTTCAAAATTCATTTTATCACTCCAAATGGGCAATCATCATTATATAGACGATTGCCCATTTTGTCAAGTGAAATACTTTACATTATTTAACTAGGGAGAGCGTATCTCTGGCAATCATTAATTCTTCATTGGTTGGAATGACCATGACCTTTATTTTAGAATCAGTATCTGAAATAATCATCGCTTTTCCGCGGTTGCTGTTGGCAACAGGATCCAGGTTCACACCTAAATATTTCATGTGACTGCAAATCGCCTGACGAGAGGTTGATGAGTTTTCGCCTAAGCCTGCGGTAAAGATAATACCATCAACGCCATCCATGGCAGCTACATAAGCGCCAATGGTGGTTCGGACACGATAGTGGAAAATATCCAGAGCCAATTGAGCACGTTTGTTGCCGGTATTGGCAGCGCCTTCAACATCACGGAAATCTGAACTAATGCCTGAAACTCCAAGCACACCGGATTCTTTATTCATCATGGTATCCACTTCTTGAATGGTATATCCTTTGCTGACTAGGAATGGCACAATGGCAGGATCAATATCCCCGCAGCGTGTTCCCATTTCAAGACCGGCAAGTGGGGTTAATCCCATCGAAGTATCAATGGATTTTCCATAACGGATGGCACAAATACTGGCACCATTTCCTAAATGACATGAAATCAGTTTTAACTTCTCGATTTTTTCACCCATTAATTCAGCAGCGGCAATGCTTACAAATTTATGAGATGTTCCGTGAAAGCCATATTTTCTGATTTTATATTTTGTATACATTTCATATGGCAGTGGGTACATATACGCTTCACCAGGTAATGTTTGATGAAAAGCAGTGTCAAAAACAGCAACCATGGGCACCCCTGGTAATAATTCCTGACAAGCCCGAATACCAATGAGGTTTGCAGGGTTATGCAGAGGTGCCAATTCAGAACACTCTTCTAATGATTTAATAACAGCATCATTGATCACAACAGAAGCTGAGAATGTTTCTGCACCATGAACCGTTCTATGACCAACAGCAGAAATTTCTGTTAGGGCTTTAATAACGCCATGATTGGGGTTTACCAAAGCAGCCATTAAAATATTCAAAGCTTCCTTATGCGTTTTCATAGGCTGTTCAAATTTAACTTTTTCCTGACCCGGAGCTTCATGAATCAAAACAGATCCCTCAATACCTATTCTTTCGGCCAAACCTTTAGCTAATACTTCTTCAGTGGACATATCAAGTAGCTGATATTTTAGTGAAGAACTACCACAATTAATAACAAGTACATTCATTAACAATTACTCTCCTTAAGTTTTTAATTGATTACATCACATAACTTCTATATAATAACAGTTATACCAAAATAATTCTATTAATTTTTTGTACAATTACAGGAATATGGATAAAAAGTGTTAATTTTTTGTCATTTAAAAAAAAAGGGAGGTCTATTGTGAAGATTCTTGGGATTATTACCGAATACAATCCTTTTCATAAAGGACACGCCTGGCAGCTTGAAAACACTAAAAAAATTTGTGAAGCCGATGGTGTCATGACTCTCATGAGTGGCAGCATTACCCAGCGTGGTGACTTTGCCATCATCAATAAGTGGCAACGCACCCAGCTGGCTTTAGCTTCCGGGGTGGATCTGGTTTGCGAACTCCCCTTTGGCTATGCCTGTCAAAGCGCCGAGGCCTTTGCCCAAGGCGGCGTGAAAATTTTAAATGCCACCGGAGTATGTGATTTTCTTTCCTTTGGCTCTGAACTTGGGGTTTTGGCACCTCTGAACACCTTGGCTAAAATTCTAGCCCGCGAGACTCCAGAGTTTAAGCGTCTTCTGACTGAGGCCCTGGGAACTGGTGTTTCCTTTCCCAGGGCCAGAGAACAGACCATTCAAACCCTTTTGGGCCAGGAAATGAGTTCCTTACTTTCTTCCCCCAATAATATTTTGGCCATTGAATATCTTAAAGCCCTGATCGTCACCAAGAGCGCCATCACGCCTCTGACGGTTAAACGTCAGGGGGCTGGTTATCACAGTCTTGACACTAAAGACTGCCTCAGTGCTAGCGGCATTCGAAAAATCCTATTAGAATTTTTAAATACTGATCATTTGGACTTAAATTCCAGACTGACTCTGAAAAACAACCTTCCTTATTCTATAGAGGCGCTTTTAAAAGCCATGAACAATGTCCATTCCCAGGGTGACCAGAGTTTTCTTAATGCACTGAGACTGACCATTCTTTCACGGGATGTTGGTCATTTAAAAATCACCCCCTATGTCACCGAAGGTTTAGAGCATAAAATCCGGGATGCCTTAAAAATCGAAAAAACCCTGAATGCCCTGATCGATGCCATTATTTCCAAACGTATTCCCAAAACCCGTGTTCGACGGATTTTATGTAACCGGATTTTAGAATTGGATAAAAAAACCTTATTAAGCTTCCAAGACCCGGGCTTTAGCCCTTACCTGAGGGTATTAGGTTTTAATGCTAGGGGTCAGGCGATTCTTCATCAAATAAAAAAACAAGGGGACATTCCAATCCTTACCAATCTGAGCCGGGGTGAACGTCTGCTCTCCCCTTCCCAGAAAGAAATGTTGTCCTATGATATCCGTTCAACGGATTTACATAATCTATTTTATGAAAATGACTACCACTATCACAGGGACTATACCCAGAGTCCGATCCGAATTTAAAAAACCACGGTTGAGATTTATTTTAATCGTTAAAGGAGAACATCGATGCCCAACGACAGAAACAACAAACCTGAATTACCCAGAAACCCTGAACTCAATCCACCCTGCGGCCCAGTGAAAGGCCAATATCGCAAAGGCGTTTCAAGCTATAAGGGAATTCCCTATGCCATGCCTCCGGTCAGAGAACGGCGATTTAAAGCGCCGGAGCCCATGCCACCCTGGGAGGACCTCCGGGACTGCCTGAAACCTGGAAACACGGCGATGCAAATGGGCGGAATTTTAGTTGATACTCAGGGGACCTATCAAATGGAAGGTAAAAGCGAGGATTGTCTTTTCTTAAATGTATGGACACCCGCTACTGCCCCAGAGGAACGTTATCCCGTGTATGTTTTTATTCACGGTGGTGCTTTTGCCACCGGATCCAGTACTGAAATGATGTACGATGGCACGCGAATGGCCCAGGAAGGCGTGGTAGTCGTCACCCTTAATTACCGCCTGGGTGCTCTGGGATTTCTTGCCACCCACGGTCTTTATGAAGAGGCCGGCACCACTGGCAACTACGGATTGCTGGATCAAATCCAGGCCCTTCGTTGGGTTAGGGAAAACATTGAAGCCTTTGGCGGAGATCCTAAACAGGTCACATTAGGCGGAGAATCAGCCGGCGCTTTTAGCGTCACAGGGCTGATGCTTTCTCCTCTGGCCAAGGGACTTTTTCATCAGGCCATTGTGGAAAGCGGGTCTATTTTATCCATAGCAAGTTTTGCCCCACATAACCGCGGTGATTTAGAAAAATCCATGGCCAATGGCCAGCTCCTTTGCGAAACATTTGGCGTCAAGGATACCTTCGAGGATTTATATAATCTGAGACGAATTCCTGAAGATGCTTTGGCCGCAGCATCCATTGTCAAATCCGACCAATCCACTACCCCAACGGCTTTTGGTTTTTGGCCAGTCTATGATGGGGTGGTGCTTCCCAAAGATCCTGTTAAGGCACTTGCCCAGGGTGAGGTTAATCCGGTCAAGCTTCTGATAGGTTATAACACCAATGAATCCTCATTATTTATTAAAGGACATACAAATCTGGGAATATACAAGCTGCTGTGTATTGAGATTTTCGGCTCAGAAAAAGCTATTGCGGTTATGGAACATTTTCCGGTGGACGATGATCACACTCCTTTGGAACGCATGCTGGAAATCTATACCCATTCGGCTTTTGTGATCGGTATGGTGATGATGGCAAAAAAATATGTATGCCTTGGTGAAGATGTGTTTTTTTATAATTTTGATTATGACCCCGCCATTCTGAAAATAGTGGGTTTAAATACCGCCCATGCCATGGAGCTTCCCTTTGTTTTTGGAAATGGCATTGGTCAACATCGCGCCACTAAACTCAGCAATCTTTCCTGGGTGATGCAAAGTTCCTGGGCAAACTTTATTAAAACAGGCAATCCAAATTTTAAAGTGGAATACAAAGGTCAGGTACCCTGGCCAAAATTCGACCCGGAAAAAAAGAACATCATGGTGTTCGATACCCATTTGTCCAACAAGGCTTTGCCCCATCAAGAGGATCTGGCCTTTTTAGAAGAGATCATGTTTGGTAATGGGGAATCAGTTTAATATTTTGACTATCACAAAGTGCCGTTTTTGCTGGGTTCATTGTCATTCTTGAGTTGAGACATTTTTGGGGTACTTACCTCAAGAGCCATCAATGACTGCTCAGCATCATCGGGCACTTTATGAGCTTTTTGAAATAATCTCTTTTTTTCACTTGCTTGCAACATACCACTGAGGTTCTTCATAATAAAGGCAGACTTCTTTATTTAAAATGCGACACACATAGCGTATTCCCTGTCCCCCGACCTTTCTCGAAACTCCTGGCCTGACATCTAAAACCTTGTCAATTTCAAACACCCGGCCATCCTCCCACAAAACCTGAAGAGGTATGATACGGCCATCTTCCTCAAATCTGGCAATGACCTTAACATATTTTTTCTTATATTCTATTTCCATAACTCACCTCTAAAAATATCCCAATGGATGAATGATATTATCTTTTTTAGGATCCAAAGCGCTCATCGAATCTCCCATTGTAATTGCCCGTCGTACTGAATGATTCCCATATCTTTTTCTAAGCCCATCAATGGTTGTGTCTAAATGTCCCAGACGTATGCGGACTTCTTCGGAATTAAATACATCAAGTTGTATGGGAACGTTGTCCGGGACTAAATCTGCTGCCCGAACGCCCATCGACCGTATCGGGGAACTGAAATCATAGTTTTTAGTAAATAACTCAATGGCTGCTTCGGCAATTTCATTGGTCAGATCCGAAGGCTTTGTTAATTTTACCTGTCGTGTAAAAGTGATTAATTCTTTGGTTCTTATGTGAATGGCCACTGTTTGACAAAGGCAGCATGCTTCTCGTAATCGCATTGCCACACTTTCTGTCAACATATAAATAACCAGTTTAACATCCCTGATATTTTCAATATCCCGTGGCGTCGTGGTGCTGTTGCCGATACTTTTGATAATGCGTTCATTGCCATTGTAGGTTTCATCAAACCATTTAACCGGACTATCATCAAGCCCATTGGCAAATTGCCATAAAACCGCCCCCATTTTTCCCAGTTGGCATTTGAGAAAATCCAGGGATGCTTTGGCAATATCGCCAATGGTGAAAATCCCATATTTCATCAGCTTTTTCTTGGTTGATCTGCCCACATAGAGCAATTCACCGGCATCGCTTTCCCACACAATTTTTTGATAATTCTCCCTGGTGATGACCGTAATAGCATCCGGCTTTTTATAATCCGATCCGAATTTGGCAAATATTTTATTCCAGGATACTCCAATGGATACGGTTAGGCCAAGTTCTGATTGGATCTCCCGGCTTATTTTTGTTGCGATTTCTTCACCGCTGCCATATAGATGCACACTTCCTGTCACATCAATCCAGGCCTCATCCAATCCAAAGGGTTCCACTAAATCAGCATAACGACAATATATTTTTCGGGCCATTTTTGCAAATTTGAGATATCGTTCAAAATTCGGTTCTATTATAATTAAATTAGGGCATTTTACCCGGGCTTCCCACAGGGCCTCACCGGTTTTAACCCGGGCTTCTTTTGCCAACTGATTTTTTGCTAAAATAATACCATGCCGATTTTCCGGATTCCCCCCTACTGCCACAGGCAAACCTTGAAGTTCCGGATGATACAGACACTCAACATTCGCATAAAAACTGTTCATGTCGCTGTGCAAAATAACACGATCCACTTTATTCACCTTCTTTAATAAGATATGCGCTGTTATCTTAACCCACAAATGATATTTATTTAAATAATATACCCATATATTATTATTTGTCAACGTAATAAAATATATTTTATCATTTATGATTATTTTTCATTGAATTTTTATCATTAATCCCTTATAATAAAGTTAGAGGTGAAAACGATGATTAACGAACAAATTAAGGCATTAAAAAAGCAGTCAAAAATGACTGCAGTTCAATTATCTGAAAAATCCGGAGTGCCTTTGCCAACGGTTCATAAAATTCTTTCCGGTGAAACTAAAAATCCAAAATATGAAACGCTGAACGCCATTGTTGAGGCTTTAGATTATAAGATTCAGCTCGAACCCATACAAAATGGCGAAAAAAGTTTTTTTTCCGAAAAGGAATTCGGCATTGTCGGTTTATTTCGTCAATTATCCTCTGATGGCAAAGCTTTTTTTCAGAAAAACATTAAATGTTTAATTGACTATGAAATTCATTTTAAAATAAAAGAAAACCATCTGAAAATTAGAGAGCTTCCTCTTTATTTATTGCCGGCATCTGCCGGCATCGGAAGTTTTCTTGATTCCCATCAGTATGAATTCACTCCTTTTTCTGCGGAACTTATTCCGCCAGGAGCAAAATTTGCCATTCGAGTCGCCGGTGACAGCATGGAACCGGCCTATTATGACAAAGACATTGTCTTTATCCAACCGGCAGCTCTGTTAGAAGAAGGGGATGTGGGAATTATTGTGATCAATGATGAAGGTTATATCAAGCAATACCGGGATCACCAGTTTATTTCATTTAATCCCAAATACAAACCTATTTTGCCAAGGGAATATGACAATGTTCGTATCGCAGGAAAAGTCCTGTCAAAATATGAAAAAAGAAAAGGAGAATAAAAAATGCCAAAAATGTCAAGCATCAAACTTTTAAAACAGAATGAACAACCCATCATATCCATTCGTACCAAAACGAGTGTTGAGCATTTACCTCATTTAATTGATGAAAGCAACAGCAAAATGGCCGCCTACCTCAATGAGCTCAATGAGACCTTATCAGATGTTCCTTTTGTCGCTTACCATGATATTACTGACAATGAAGCATTGGATGTGGAAATTGGTTTTCCTGTGGCCAGTCTCATTCCCGAAAAAGGCGATATTAAATCTGGGACAATTCCAGCCGGCCTGTTGATTTTTTCAATGAATCGGGGCCCTTATAATAAAATGAAACCATTGCACAGAGAAATGTTGCAGTGGATCGAAAAGAATGGTTTTGAAGGAACTGGAACGGTTTACGAATATTATTATAATGACACCTCCTATCTCGAAATTGAATTATTGACTAAAATTATTATGCCGATAAAATAGACGAATTTAATTTTCTTTATTTATTGCAAAACCTGCGGAATGGTGGTATATTATACAACATTATGACAGTATGCAAAGATGCAAATGTGGTAAATGGCCACTTTGCATCTTTTTTTATGCAGAAAAGGAGACTACTTCCTGATCATCTGATTTCCTTCCTCTTGTTCTTAAAATTTCTGAAGAAGAGTGCATTGCAATACAAGTCGACTGGCTCCTAGGTGTCATAGAAATCAATATGAGTGATATTAAATCTGTCAGTCTTTCCTCTTCTGTTTCAGGCATTGTTTGTCCGCCCGATGAGGTGGATCGTACCATACTTGTTCTGGATCATCATATTTCCCTTGAAAAATTAGAAGAAAATGACTTATGTCCATCCTAGGAAGCAAGAACCACTGAGAATTATAGCCTGATCTGAAAGGTCCTTAATCTATTTCACCATGGACTTCCTTATCTTTAACGCTTTTTATTTTATTTCCATCATCAAGCATCAGCACCTTGGGTTTAAACTGAGGTGCTTCTTTTTTGTCTAACATGGCATAGGAGATAATAATGACCTTGTCCCCTATTTGGACCAGTCTGGCAGCAGCACCGTTAACACAGATAACACCGCTGCCTCTTTCCCCTTCAATGGTATAGGTGTCGAATCTTTCTCCGTTATTCACATTAACAACCTGAACTCTTTCCCCAGGAAGTATGTCTGATTTTTCCAATAGTTCAACATCAATGGTAATACTCCCCACATAATTTATATTGGCTTCAGTTATTGTTCCTCTATGTAGCTTTGATTTAAAAAGTGTTATGTACATTTCATCCCCGCTTACTATTTATTCTAGAATAATGTTGTCAATCAGTCTTGTATTCCCAAAACGCACTGCCACAGCTGCCAAAGCCGGTGCTGCAATTTTTTTTATTCCTTCCAGTGTATTAAACTCAAGAATATCCACATAATCAATATGAGCCAGAGGCATGGTATTGATTTCATCAGCTATGACCGCCTTTAAGATTTTCGCATCCGTTTCTCCAGCTTTCCAGAGATTCCTGGCACTATTTAGCGCTTTGCTTAAAATCAGCGCTTGTTTTCTTTCGTCCGGCTTTAATCCGACATTTCTGGAGCTCAGTGCAAGTCCGTCAGTCTCTCTGACAATCGGGCAGGCCACAATGGCGACCTGCATATGAAGATCTCGAACCATTTTTTTAATCACAACAATTTGTTGGGCATCTTTTTGACCAAAGTAGGCCTTGTGAGGATTAACGATATTAAACAGGATGTTCACAACGGTGGTCACCCCTTTAAAATGTGTAGGCCGGGAACTTCCGCAAAGTTTTTTTGTGATGGCACCTTCAACCTCAACAAAGGTTGAGGCCCCAATCGGATATATTTCACCGGGATCTGGGAAAAATAGAATATTCGCACCTGCATCCTCAGCCAGTCTGGCATCCCTGTCCAAATCCCTTGGATAGGTTCCAAAATCCTCTCCCGGACCAAATTGAGTGGGATTAACAAAAATACTGACAACAGTGATATCATTTTCTGAGCTAGCTTTTTTAATCAGAGAAAGATGCCCTTCATGAAGAAAGCCCATGGTGGGCACAAAACCAATGACTTTATTTTCACCATAGTCATTGATTGCTTTTTTTAGTTTTTCAATCGTCTTAAGGATTTTCATAAACTATTTGGAAATCTCTTCAATGATTTTATCGTCAATGGTAAAGGTGTGTTTTTCTTCCGGAAATTTTAAGTCCTTTACTTCTGATATGTAATTTTCAATGGCTTCCTTGATGGTTTCATTAAGCGCCGCATAACGTTTGGAAAATTTCGGGGATTGTCCTGAGTACATGCCCAAAAGGTCATGAATTACCAGAATCTGTCCGTCACAGTATCTCCCGGCGCCAATACCGATGGTCGGAATCGAAACATTTTTTGTGATCAGCTTAGCCAGTTTTTCCGGAATTCCTTCAAGAACGATTGCAAATGCTCCAGCCTTTTCAAGGGCCACGGCATCTTCAATCACAGCCATTGCCTGCGCCTTGTCTTTTCCCTGAACCTTGAATCCCCCAAATACATTGACAGACTGGGGCGTGAGACCGATATGACCCATTACCGGTATCTGGGCTTTAACAATGGCTCTGACCTTGTCTGCCATATCTACTCCGCCTTCAAGTTTGACAGCATGGGCTTTACCTTCCTGAATCAATCTTCCGGCATTTCTCACGGCTTCCTCTTCACTGATATGATAGGATAAAAATGGCATATCGCCAACAATTAAGGCAGTCTCTGTGCCTCTGGCAACCGCTTTGCAGTGGTATACCATATCATCCATGGTAACCTCAAGGGTTGACTCATAACCCTGTACCACCATGCCCAGGGAATCTCCCACAAGAATGGCATCAATGCCTGCGCCGTCCACAATTTTTGCCATGGAATAATCGTAGGCTGTCAGCATGGTTATTTTTTCTTTGTTTCCCTTGGCAGTTAAAAAAGAGCTCACTGTAAATTTAGTTTTCATTATTTTCACCTTTCGTTACTAAGTTCATTATTTTTAAATATTTTTCTGAATCCATTCGTTTATCCTTAATCATGTTTAAAGTGGCGATGCCCATGGTTTCATAAAGGTCCAAATATTCTGGCATAATGCTTTTTATGGCATCCAGATGTTTAGAAATCGTGTTTTCATCCCCCCGGACCATGGGACCGGTAAGGGCATCGACGGTACCACGCTTCTTCACATTATTCAAAGTGGCTGTGATCAGCGGCAAAAATGCCGGAGATATTTTCTCCTGGTCGATCCCTGCCTTTTTTAACATTTGAAATCCTGAATCAATTAAAGTCACCATGTAATTTGAAAGAACGCAGGCTGCGGCATGGTAGAGAATTTTGCTCTCCTTATCGATGATGAAAAATTCGTTATTGGTTGTCCTAAGAATTTTTTGAATTTCAACTTTACCCGAATTATTTCCTTCCAGGGTAAATTTGGTCATCTCAAGGTCTTTGATCGGGGTTGTGACTTCTGAAAAAGTCATGATGGGATGAAGGGAGGCAACCCCACAGCCTGATTTTTCCAAAAGCTTAAAAACATCCGATGAAAGCGCACCGCTGGTATGGACAAATGTGTGATTTTCATTCAGATCGGGCGACTGACCGAGAAGGTTCACCACTTCTGGAATGGCATCATCACCGGTGGTGATAAAAACGACCTCACTTGATTTAATCACTGAATCCAGGTCTTCAAACAACACTGATCCGGTGAGTCTGGCTGAGCGTTCGGAGGAACTTCTGGTTCTGCTGTAATACCCTGACACCGACAAGCCCTTTTGTGAAAAAAAGTTTCCCAACGATGTGCCGACTTTTCCGGCACCGATAAATCCAATTTTCATAGTCATCATCCTTAACAATTAGTTTGGCGTAAATAAATCTCTGGCTCACAGATCAAAATTCGGAAATATAAATTTTGGCAAAATAAAAAAGGACTTCTGCTTTGAAATGGACCTAAGCAAAAGACCTATTTATATGACATAAATATGGTTCTGATTATTCAGTCTCTGTCCAAAGGATCAAAGCAGGTTTTTAGTTTAATTTTTATTTATTATTATAAAAGTGCAGTTCGCTGAGATACCGCCTTGGGAATACAATACAATAAAACAAAATAAATTGCAAGGATTTTTTGCTGTTGATGCTTACTAACTGATATCCTCTGGGCAAATTGCATTTAGAGCTGCCCTAGTTGCATGAATTAAGGTTGTATCAAACAAAGGGATTGGGGTATCTTCTTGCTGAATCAATGATCCAATTTCTGTGCAGCCTAAAATAACACCCTCTGCACCTTCTTGTGCAAGTCTCTCAATCATTGCAAGAACCGACAGTTTTGATTTTTCAGTGATGACACCCAAACATAACTCATTGAATATGGTATTATTAATCATTTGACGTTCCTTCTTATTGGGAATGAGCACGTCAATGCCATTTTTGATAATGATCTCCTTAAAGAAATCCTCTTCCATAGTGTATTTTGTTCCTAACAGAGCTACTTTTTTGATGTCATTCTGTTTTAATTCTTGTGCTGTAACCTCTGCGATGTGAAGGATTGGAATGCTAATATTTCTCTGAATTTGAGGTGCCACCTTATGCATTGTATTCGTACAGATAACAATAAAATCAGCTCCCCCTTTTTCTAAACGCTTAGCAGCATCCGATAAGATAGCCGTGCTTTTATCCCAGTCCCCACTTGATTGACATGCCTCAATTTCGTAAAAATCAACACTGTATAACAGGCATTTTGCTGAATGCAACCCGCCTAAATTTTCTTTTATGACCTTATTGATCACTTGATAATAGGTAATTGTACTTTCATAACTCATGCCGCCAATTAAACCGATTGTCTTCATCTTTATCATCCTTACTAACCCTATTTTTTTGTTTATTAATATTCCATTAAAATGATGGTTTAACAACAACCCTCAGTACTGGTTTTATCACCACAATCACAATTCGGTTCAGATCCGGTCAGCCACCCTTTAATAATAGCTAATGCACAACCAACCCCTGGCTCTACTTGAATGGCATTAAATGAACAATTTTTTGCACATGCGCCGCATTCCATACAACTGTCTTTGTCGATTATTTCACTTTTGCCATTTTTAATCTCAAACACATGATGTGGACAAACTTCAATACACCTGCCACAACCAGTGCATTGATCCGAGTCAAGTTTTAAAGTTACCACATTTTTTAAATATTGATTCTTCATACTTCTCCTTTTAAATCGTTATAAAACTGTTCACTAAAATCAATATTATTCCAATGCCTATTGAGATAAAAATTCCAGGAACCGCTATTTTCATTTCCTTGATAACACCGGATAAGGATGTATAGGTTGATGAGCCGGTAAAATTCATTGCATAATAGGAGGATATTGAGGGTAAAATCAATAAATACCCTAATGCCCTAACCCAACTATACGAAGGATCTTGCGGCCATCCGTTAAGCAAATTAACACTCACTGCCCAAAGAAAGCCTAAAAACCACCCCTTCCAGGCAAAAGACCTCCCTGGTATCAATGGTAGTAACACCGGCATCAAAACACAACCTATTATTAAGGCACCTAGATAGGCATAAAAATCAACGAGCCCAAAAGGTTTTACCGCAATGAGGTTCAACAAAAACAAACTGCCAAAAATCATTAACGATAGCTTAAAAGTGCCTACTAATTCAATTGGCGTTAAAACCAACCGATCATAGGTATTAAAACGGATCTTACGCATTTGGTCTGTAGCTTTATTCCCAGAATGTATAAACGCTTTTATGTCCTTTGCTCTTACCGGCCCATAGGTTACTTTGAATCCGGTATTTTTCGAAACCTCGTGAGCACTTATCCCCGATGCTCCAAGTTGGGGCAAAATTAATTTTCTGTGGGACACCATGTCATAGAGTTTTGTTTTTTCAATGCGCGATACCAGTTCTTTTGTCCCAAATGTCCCTTTCCCGGCAGCACACCATACATTAATTCCTTTTGTATCAAGGACTAAAATCCATGCATTAATATCCGAAAGTTCTTTTCTTAGTGCATCAAAGCTCAATTTATAGTTAGCAGATACCAACACCGGTGAGGTCTTATCAGGGACTCCAACCGCATAAAGTCCAGGGTTTATTTTATAGTTCATTCGATTAACACCAAGGCGGACTTTCCATGAACCTAGGGTGTCCTTAAAAATCAATTGTGTTGTAATTTGGGGTACGATTCCTAATGATGTCTGTATGACACCAATGACCCAATGGTTATTGGTGTCATACTTAGTTATTGGAGGAAACAAAGGCTTTTCAGCGCTACCACAACAACCCGAGGTTCCTTCTTCAGAAAAAGCTAATATGTTTGGCTGACAGCACCCTCCAATTATAATCTCTTCTTTGCTTTCACTTTTCGGCAATTCTGCTGAAGAATTGCTACAGTTCTGATCATTCAAGTTTTTCCTCCATCATGTATATTTATTTTATTAGAAACTTTTTTGAAACAGGATTCCCAATAGTTTCTTTATTTAAGCACCTCTTATTTTATACCACTTTCCCTTTAGTGCCAATACCAATCATAAAGTTATACCATATTTTTCATGCAAAAGCGCATTTTCATCATGGTATTTTTTGGGATACATTCGTAAATATTCAAATGAAAACTATGTTATAATAGGCATAAAATAATTGTTGCTTGCGGATTTTTTTCACAAAAATACTTAAATTTTACTTCAAAGGAGAAGAAGAATATGTGTGGTCGTTATACGCTTTATTCGGATACTGAGAATGCTGAAATTATAAAAATAGTTGAAGAGGTTAATCGAAAATTCCAGGTTCAAATTAAAACAAGCGATATTTTTCCTTCTAATTTGGCACCGATTATAAGAGAGAATGCTAAGGAAATTAAATTGGATGTCATGCAATGGGGTTACCACAATCCATTCAGAAAAGGCTTAATTATCAACGCCCGATCTGAAACGGTCATGGAAAAAAAGATGTTTCGTGAAGACTTTGAAATCAGACGTTGCTTAATTCCCACTGCCGGGTTTTATGAATGGGATCATGAAAAAAATCAATATCTATTTAATTCGGATGCCATCCTTTATCTTGGTGGGATTTATAAACCTTACGAAGAAAAAAACAACTATGTTATTCTAACGAAAGCCCCAAATCCAACCGTTTCAGAGGTGCATGATCGGATGCCGGTCATCATCTCACCATTAATGTTAAATCAATGGTTAAATGATTATAACGATGCTCTGCACCTTATGAAAGAAGATCCCTTGCCTTTAACAAAAAAACAAATTCGAACCGTTAAAAAGTCTCAGTAATTTTTATGTCCATGAACTTGATTACATTTGCCAACAATATATAATTTACCCTTTATGATCTGCCTCAAAGGGGCTACCTAAAAGAAGGAGACAGAATAATCTGCCTCCTTCACAAAATTAGAATCTTTATTAATTAATACTGCTTTTAAGCTTAACAATCTCAGTTTTTAAGTGGGTCGATATTTCGTTTAATGAATTTAATTTTTCATTGATTTCATTCATTGCCTTTTGATGCTCAGCGATAATTTTGAAAGATTTTGATGCCTGAGATTCCACACTATTCATACTGTCAACAATGCTATCGAGTATATTTTCAATCTTTTTGGCTGAATCCACACTCATAACCGCTAATTTTCTAACTTCATCGGCAACCACGTTAAAACCAAGTCCAAATTCTCCGGCCCGGGTGGCTTCAATGGCAGCATTTAATCCTAATAGATTTGTTTGGGTTGCAATATCTCGGATAAACTTTAATATTGAATCGGTTTCTTTAACCTTGTTTTTCGAAATTGCAGAAGATTCTAAAAGTTCATTTGATGTTTTTATTAGTGACTCTATTTGCAAAGAAAAATTATTGATGACCTTACTGATGGAACTGATATTAGCGAACATATCTTCAGAAATCATCTGAAATTTTTCGGTTTGATCAACTAAGATGCGATTGTTATGGCCTAATTTAGAAATGGAATTTGCAAATATATAAAGCATGTTTGCCGCTGCGTTAATTTTTTCTCGTGGCACTATGGTTATCTTTCGCAAGGATGCGATGTATTCATCTTCATCAATGTCTAATTCCCGGGCGATTTTTCTAAAATAGTCTTCTTTTGGTGGTGATTCAAGAACCTGTCCGCCTAATATTGCACCGATTTCAACTCCGTCCACAACAATGGGAGCAGCAAAATCCACTAATCCGGCATGGCATGAATAAACAGCTGGTCTGCCTGTGCTGGCGGCTTTTTTCCCGCCATTGATATCACATTCAATACACCGCTTATTGCCTTCTGTTGACCCTCTTGTGTATTTCATACAAAAATCCGTAAACTTACTTGGCTCAGTGATGGATCCTTTTTTGTTATCTACGGATATGCTTGCCATTCCTGTAGCCGCAGAAAAACTATTTTGGAATTGTTGTAATACATTTAAATCAATAAGATCATCAACAGAATAGTCCATTTGTTTTGCCATTTCCAATATTCCTCCAAAAATTTATTTAAAACGTTGTCATAAATAATAAATTATAAATATTTACCGTTATTGTAACACATACCAGGTTGATTATCACTCATAATATTCATGGAATTCAGAACAATTTTATTTCTGAAAATTAAAAATATTTAGTTGAAAAATGTGTTATATTTTCTAAAGATTTTTGTTAAATCGGTCGATATTATAAATAAGGATAAATAAAAAACTATTTTTATTTGTGTTCTGAATTGAGTTAAGGAGGAAATCTGATGAGTACAAATCCAATTGATCTTAACAGCGTCATTGCCAAAGGTTACCCGTCAAAAGGTTTATCACCGATTGTTGGAGAAACAGAAGATTCAAAAGAGGTTCTGATAACTAAACCCGTGCAGCCGCGGTTGGATACCATTGAACTTGGAACCGCCAAACCAAGTGATAACGGAACCTATACCATCGACGGAAAAAAGCTCAGCGAAATTAAACAGGATTTTGCCAATCATAATGAAACATTTAAAGAAATGGTTCGAGTGATGATTGAGAAACAAGGTTACTCAGTTAAGGGAATCACGAAAGCTTTGAGTGAAGGAAAAGAAGTCACCATCACAGTCGATTCTGAAACACAAAAATCAGCACAAGATGCTATTTCTGAAGATGGTTATTGGGGTGCAAATAAAACATCTGAAAGAATTTTGGATTTTGCCAGAACCCTATCCGGAGGCGATAAAAGCAAAATTGAAAACTTGCGCAATGCCTTTTTAGACGGTTTTGAAAAAGCAAAAGAGGCTTTTGGCGGCGAACTTCCTGAAATCTCTCAACAAACCTATGAAAAAGTTAAAGCAGGTTTTGATGCCTGGGAAAAAGAATAGCAGCAAAAAAAGCATCCTGAGAAGGACGCTTTTTTTTTAGATCGTTGATATGCTTTATTCACACTTTTTCTAAATTACTTTTTGTCATTTGATTATTAAAAAATTCAGGGATTAAAGACTTACCCAAACAGACAATGTGCAAGACTTCTAAAATCCTTCCGCAAAATCGATAACGGTTATATTCAAAGATTGATGATCCGCCAGGCTAATATCATAGGGGATTACTTTAAAATCGCCATCTTGGAATACGCGGACATTTGGTCTGAGGCAGTAGCTTTCAAAGTTTTCAGTGACGATTCCAGTTAAACCATTACTAAGCTTAACGCAAGTTCCAACCGGATACGGTGCTATTTTTGTAATGAATACTTTGACAAGGTCTGGATCAAAGAATGTATAGGTAGCACCCATAATATACTCAATGGCTTCTGAAGGGATTAGAGCCTTTCGGTAAGGGCGATCCGACGCTAATGCATCATAAACATCTGCAATGGAAATGATCCTCCCAAACAACGAGATATCTTCCCCTTTAAGATTATGAGGATAGCCATCGCCTCTGAATTTTTCATGGTGATCAAGTATCCCCAATTGTGAAGACAGACTTCCACCAAATTCCTTTATTAAATATTCATAACCTAATGAGGGATGTTTTTTCATTTGGTCGAATTCATCACGTGTGAGGGGGCCATTCTTATTAAGAATATCCTTATCAACAAATACTTTTCCAATATCATGTAATAATGCTCCAAAGCCCAAATCACACAATTCTTTTTTATCCAAGCCCAAAGCAGTCCCTAGAACAATTGATAAAACAGCAACATTAACAGAATGATAATAGGTGTAATCGTCAAAAACTTTTAAATCAACCATATTGACCATCATGTTCTTATTATTTAGAATCTCATCAACGATTGTCTCGATATGATTTTCCATATCATTAAACTTCTCTTGTGAAACTGGAAGGTTTTTGTCATTACAAATAAAGATATCTTTAAGACCGTTGATTGTTTGAGCTCTCACGCGATCATTAATTGTATTTACAATGGGAATATCTTTTGAAATATCATCTTCAACATAAATACCATTATATTTGAGTTTCCGGATTCTTAATATATAGTCAGCTGTCAAAACCGTGTTCTTGGAAAGCACGAGTTCCCCATGTTCACCGAAAAGGCTATCTCCGCTAATCATTCCATTTCGCAAGCAAAATGTCGGTACAAATCTCATGAGGCAATCCTCCCATTTAATTTATTTAAAAAGGTTAAGTCATATGCATTTAGATATTTTTTCATAAATTTCAAATGATTGAGTTAATTTGGTTTAGGCAAATCGATATTAATGATTGTTCTTGAATTATAATGATAACGTTTCAATTGATTAATGTCAACAATATTTCGTTGTTATATTATAACCATTCTAATTAATTAATTCAAATTTTATAATAGAATCAATTGATCTTCTCAATAAATAACAAAACTAAAATAAGATGACGATAACTTTATTTTTGATTTATTGGTTTCCAGAAACTAAGTTACTCAAGAAGTCTCCCAGATCCTGAAAAAGACTTTGAACCTGCTCAAAAAAACCTTGAGACCCCTGGCTTGCCTGGGCTAATTTTATAAATGTATCAGGGTCGATATTTAATTCATTAAATCGATTTACTAAAGCTAAAACTTCCTCAATCTGCTGACTATCCAATACCGTATCGTATTTTTTTGCTGTTTCAATAATGAGTTGGCGGATTTCATCATCTGACATATTTTTTGTCTGGCCAAGCTCACCTTTAAGGCTGGTAATAATATTAACAGCATCATCTCCAATGGCATCCTGCAGTTCCCCTGTTACAACAACTTCGTCAACAGCGGTAGATTTCGCTTCTTCATTCAGGGTGGTTCCTGTTGCCGTTTCATAGGCTTTGTAAATTCCGGTTAATGCTCCTGTCCCTGAAACAGGGGTATAAGCTGCAACAATGACCTTGGCGTTTGTAATTCCTGCTGTAACAAGTGCTGATTCATACATTGCATCGGTTACCCAGTCAATATTATGGCTTGTTAAATCAATACCACCGGTGTCTTTTTCCTGAACATAAACACTCGATAAAGCAACGCTTCCAATTTTATCCAGTGAAACAAGACCATCCAAATATTTGCGCTCATCGGCATTGGTCACAACTGTTTCTTCCACATCGCCTCGCTTAATGTTAAAAAAGCCATAGACGGTTTTTAATTGTTCCTCGTTGTTATCGGCACCGATGGCAACAGCGGCACTTTTAGTGTCAGCTAGTACCGGGGTTATCATAGTCGTCAGGAGGATAAGTGCTAAAATACTCATAAATAATTTCTTCTTCATTTTTCACCTCTTAGTTTTCTGTTTTTTGAACTTATGTTGATATTGGTTGGATCAACAAGTCCAAAAATAATTCCCACTAAGAATATCAATTAAATCCAGTTTTTAGCTTAATTTTTAATTTTTTTAACTCTAGGCTTTCTTACAAATCACTTGGACTTACTTAACTTCCCAGGTGAGTCGTGATTTATATTGAGCCAGATAATACGTATTTTATGTTATTGCACAATAATTGTTCCTTTCATAGAAGGATGTACTCCACAAATATAATTAAATGTGCCTGCTGTATCAAAAGTATGTGTGTAAGTGCCACCTTGATTGATTGAATCACTCTTTAAGTTGTCAAAAACTATGGTATGAATTGTGCTATCATTATTCTTCCACTCCACGGTATCACCAGTCTTTATGGTAAGGGTCTCTGGGCTAAATTTAAAATTTTCAATGAGAATTAAATTGCTTGAATCAGAAGGGGTCACTGCCGTTGTACTATTTGAATTTGTAGGACTGGTATTACTACATCCTCCGAAAACTCCTGCTGCCAAAACCAGAATAAGCACTAATAAAAATGTTTTTCTCAAAATCGATACTCCTTATATTTTATTGACATATTGAATATCTACCCATAAGAATATCTGATAAACTTTTCTAAATTAAGCCCACACAATTTAACTTGTTTTTTAACAAAAATACCAAATCCTTCTGTTGCCGGATATATGCGATCTGGAAATCGCTATGATCAAATTTATGATTGATTTTAGTGATGACTATAAATTAAAAACCGTCTAAATGCAATCATTTAGGCGGTCAAGGTATATCACTAATTATTCTTAATGACCGCCACAGCAGCCTCCTCCAGCCTTATGATCATGACCTTTAGCCTGATTGCTTCTATTTCTTCAATTCCTAAAATCATACCTACTCTTGAGGAACAATTTCTTTTCCGACTCCTTGTTTTCAGGAAATTCCAAAATCAAACCACCATTTATGATATAATTTTTTAATGTTAAAAAATATAATATTAAACCAAGGAGGATTGTATGACCCCTATAATTTGCCCAAAATGCGGCAGTGACAATACCATTGTGCTTAAAGGATTTATCACTTCAGATCATAAACCAACTAAGATAGAAGCTAACTATGAAAAAGAAAAAGAGGATTCCACTCTTTTGAAAAAGACTCCCACCTATCACTGCCACCACTGTGGAAAAGACTTTGGCGGTGATAATACCCATTTAGAAAAATCCACCACCCGAATTTATTTAACCACTCATAGAAAAGGGATGGTTAACCAGAAATTAACCTTTTCTAAAACCGATACCGGCGCCACCTTTGAAGGACCCTTTCTATGTTATTACCCTGATCTTCCTGAGATTTACGTCAGCCACGAAGAATGGGCTCGATTACTTAAGGCTTTTTATGATCTCTATGTATTTGACTGGAAAACCGATTATAAGCATCCTGATTCTTCTTATGCGTTTGGCTGGGAACTGAAAATTAAATTTGAGGACCAGGAGACGCTTAACTTCCAAGGGGAAAATCAGTATCCCCCATATTGGGATGCCCTGATGGATCTTTTTGTCAGCTTTGGCCTTCCGAATATAAAAAATAAATTAGGTCAAAATTTTATGTAATACAAAATATAATAACAATTGATTTTAAAAATATCGTTGTATATAAATAAAAAGGCACTTTTTTAAAAGTGTCTTTTTATCGTATTCAATCTCTATATAATTTTCAATACTCTTACATTAAAATCAATGTAACGCTCCATTATTATTGATTTAATTTATTTTTCGTTATCAATATTTGGCTTGTTTTCTGGTGCTACTGAAGATGATATGATAACATTTGCCTTTTTAACTGCTTTCTTCTTTTTTGTTTCTTTTTTCCTTGGACTTTTATCTCCCATGATTTTCCTCCAATCATTTATAGCCTAATTATAACCTTTTGTGGTGACTTTGCCCAGTCTTTTTTACAAAGCATCATTCTGAAAGATTTCATACTTCTCAAAATTAGACAGATTAAAGTAAAGTAAAAAGGGGATTTTATAGGATTATTGCTTGCTCTATTAAATATTTATCTACTTTCGTTTTTAGTTTTCCATTCTCTTCTTTTTAGAATAGTAGCGAGCCTTATCATTTTTTGCTGTATTATTCGTTGAGCTGCTGGTTCCTTTACCTCTTCTATTTTTAGGAGAGGTTGTACTATGAGCTGAAGGCCTTCGGGTGCGTTCAGTTTTTAATTCATGTGGCATATCTATCAGTGGGAAAGGATGAACTTCAACCACAGGTATTGATTTTGATACGAGTTTTTCAATGCCATCCAGTAGTGGCATTTCTTCCTGATCGCAGAAAGAAATTGCAGTTCCGCCAAGACCAGCGCGACCGGTACGGCCTATGCGATGAACATAGGTTTCTGGAACTTCTGGTAAATTGAAATTAATGACATGGGATAATTCTTCGATATCAATTCCTCTGGCTGCAATATCTGTTGCAACTAAAATTCTTGTTTTTCTTTCTTTGAAATTACTTAAAGCCAACTGTCGTGCATTCTGCGATTTATTGCCATGAATAGCCTGGGCTTGATAGCCAGCTTTTTCTAAAGATTTCACTATTTTATCAGCGCCATGTTTTGTTCTTGAAAACACTAACGCTGAAACAATGGCTTTATTTTTCAACAAATGAATCAACAAACTAATCTTATTACTTTTATTCACATAATAAATATTTTGTTCGATGATTTCTACCGCTGATGACACCGGGGTTATGGCTACCTTTACCGGGTTATGAAGTATTGATCCTGCAAGTTTTGCAATTTCCTTTGGCATCGTAGCCGAAAAAAGCATATTTTGCCGCTCAGCTGGCATAAATTTCATGATTTTTCTTACATCTTGAAGCATGCCCATATCAAGCATAAGATCTGCTTCATCCAATACAAAATGTTTTAGTTGATTTAATTTCACATATTTTTGATTAATTAAGTCAAGTAATCGACCAGGCGTTGCCACGAGAATATCAATTCCTCTAACCAATGCTTTCGTCTGAGGATGTTGGGAGACGCCACCAAAAATCGTGAGTGTTCTGAGGCCTAAATTTTTACCATAGGACTGAAAACTATCTCCGATTTGAATCGCAAGCTCTCTTGTGGGAGCAAGTATCAATGCTTTTATTGGTCTATTCCCTTTTATGTTTCTTTGTTCATATGAAAGACCCTGTAAAATAGGTATGGCAAAAGCTGCCGTCTTCCCAGTACCTGTTTGAGCACATCCTAATAAATCCATTCCTTCGAGTAGCTGAGGAATAGCTTTCGACTGTATCGGCGTAGCTTTCGTGTATCCTTCAGCTTTTAAAGCCCTCTGAATGGGCTCAATGATATTCAAATTTTCAAATAACAATAATATCTCCTTTTAATTTTTATTATGGTTGTAAACTAATAAGCTTTTAAATTAGTTTTTGGAACAATTAGCATAAATAAAGAACGCATGCAATGCGTTCTTACATATAAGACTATTTCATCCGCTTATTTATCGAAAAATCCGCCACGTTTTGTGTTTCTAAAAGCTTTCTGTTGGCTTACCTTTTTTTGATTGGTTTTTTCATCTTTGGCACCTTGTTGAGCGCTTTGCTTCTTTTTCTCTGCAATTATTTTTTTCATTCCTTCAATATTGCTGCTCTTTAACATAAATTTCCTTTCTATATTTTTCCTGGCATGGGTTATTTGCCTGGCACTTTTAATCTGCATTAGGGATTTTTCCCTTAGGATTCTATTCGTTCCGCTCTTAGACGCACTATTAAAAATACGCCTAAAAATATCATTTAGGCGTTTTATTAGGTTATTCTTTCTCACAACAACAACCATTTTATTCATTTTGTCTAAAGACTATACTATTGACACAAATTAGCAGATTAAATAGTTCTGCAAAAAGTATTCATGAAAGTTTTCCAGTTAATATTGAAAATTCAAAAACAACCGTCATCTACTTAGGTGGCGGTTACTTTAATAACTTCATATTAATAATAACGAGGCATATTTTCGCACCTCTCACTCTTTGCGTTATTAGTATATCATGAAACTTGTAAAAAAGCAAGAAAAGGAAATTCGATTTTCCTAAGGAAAAAGGTAAGTAAAGATTTAGCCTCGGGCTCAAAGTTATCCGTGACATGTTTGTCATAATAATCCCTGGATGTCAAAATTGCTATGTGTTTCACCGGACTGTTATTCTTTATAAAATAAGACTATGCTGTGCATAGTCTATCCCTTATGACGTGTCAGCTTTCTATATTAATAATGGCATCAGCCCAATCTTCATAAAACAAGGCTTCATGAGATACCATAATAAGGCCGCCTTCCCATTTAATAAGCTCTTTTTTCAATGCTTCTTTTGCATCAGCATCAAGGTGGTTGGTGGGCTCATCGAGAAATATAAAATTACATTGAGTTAACATTAAAATGCAGATTTTCACCTTCGACTGTTCGCCACCGCTCAGGGTGGATACTGACTGGATCATACTTTTTGCTTTTAGTCCGCACTGGGCCAAATTTCTTCTGATCTGACTTTGAGACAGCTTATGAAAGACATCGGATATAATTTGTATAGGGGTTTGAAGGGGATTTTCCCAGTTCAAATCCTGTTCGAAATAACCGATTTTCAGGTTATCCGCAAATTTGAATTTTCCGGAGATTGCTGGTATCTGCCGTATTAACGTTTTTAGCAAAGTTGATTTTCCGATACCATTGAATCCGGTGATCACGATTTTCTGACCTGATTCGATCTTAAAATTCAATTTAGATAAAAGTGCATAATCATAACCAATTTCCAGCTCTTTGACAGATAAAGATCGCTGGGCTGAAGTCGGTGAAGAAACAAGACGAAAATTTGGTTTTGGTGCCGATTCAGGAGGGGCAAGCCGTTCTATTTTATCTAACTGTTTTTGCCTGCTTTTAGCCATGTTAGCAGTAGATGCCCGGGCCTTGTTTTTTGATATGTAATCTTCAAACTTTTTGATTTCTTTTTTTTGCGATTCAAATTCTCTGATATAACCTTCTCGTCTGAGGCCTTTTAATTCTATAAATTTTGAAATATTTCCGGTATACTTTTTGATGGTACAAAACTCAATGTCACAGATACAGGTAGTAATCTTATCCAGAAAATCAAAGTCATGAGAAATCACAAGAAATGTTCCTTCATAGGCTCTTAAATAGTCAGTTAACCATTCCACATGTTCTTTATCCAGAAAGTTAGTTGGTTCATCCAGTAATAATACATTGGGTTCTTCAAGAAGCAGTTTTGCCAAAATGACCTTTGCTCTCTGACCGCCGCTGAGTTTTTCTATTTTACTGTCCATTCCCAAGGCAGTAATGCCAAGGCCATCAGCAACTTTTAAAATGGTGCTTTCAATTTCATAAAACCCTGAATTTTCCAACAGACTTTGGTTGTCAGCGGCCTTATTCAAGGTTTTTTCACTGCTGTCATCCGCCATGTTTTCATAGATTTTATTCAGCTCTGCTTCAGTTTCATAGAGTTCGAAAAAGGCTGTTTTCAGATAATCAAATACCGTAATTTCCTTATCAATTTTAGCGTGTTGGTCCAGGTATCCAACTTTGATGCCTTTTTGCCAGCGAATTTCACCTTCATCGGGTATGACTTCTCCGATAAGTGAATTTAAAAGGGTGGTTTTGCCAGTGCCGTTTCGTCCCACAATTCCCATATGTTCACCTTTATAAAGTTCAAAGGATGCTTCCTGATACAATGCCTTATCGCCAAAAGAGTGTGATACATTTACAACGTCCAATAATCCCATTAAAATTTCTCCTAAATTTAAAAAACAAAAACAGAGAGTCAAATTTAATTGGCCCCCTGTCATTACAAAAGACCATGACATACATTGCGTCATGGCCTTAAAACTTTCTTTACCTATAAATCGGTATAAAAGCACAAAAAAAACGTACAGCAAAATCATTTATGTTTGTCAATAAATTCCAAATAATAATTACATATTCATAACCATCAGCAGTGTATCTCTCATTTACACAAACAACCTTAGTCGCATTCTTGCGGACAACAATCTTAGTTATTTCTACTCTATAGAATACCACACCTTAGCTTTTTTGTCTAATTTATTACACTATATTAAATTTTTTTTTTGAACTGTCATAATATTTATTATTATTATTTTAAAAAACACAATAAATACTTCTCATTTCTATTCCGCTATGTCCAAATATGGACTTTGCTGTTCAGAGTCAATCCCTTTTTCCCTGGATTCTTTATCAATTCGCTTATTCATGCCTTTCGCCATATAATGATAAATAATGCCGGGCATTTTTAATTGAGCATCATGATATAATTGTTCCGGTGAATTTTCGCCATCTGCAATATTCTTTAAAAACACGTCAAACAATCGCTTAACTTTTTTTCCATTGGGTAGTTTATCCAAAGGCTGGCCATTTAACATTGCCCCCATACCGATGACAAAGCCACCCTTGTAGACGATATTACACTCTCGGGAAAATAGTTCCAGCATTTTTAATCCGGATTCATGGGTATGAACATAGGGCATCCCTCCCTGTATAATTCCATAGAGATTTTGACCCTGGAGGATTTCCTTATTTTTTATGATCTGTTCCAGAAGATAGATTGTATCCGCTGGAAAACAGTCTATATAACATGGGCCAACCATAATAATTGTATCTGATTCATTAATTCGCTTTAATATAGGGCTCAGCTCTTTCAAATTAGGATAAAAATTAATAATTTCAGCCTGATGTTCACTGCAATTTAAAAATTCCCAGCAGAGATTAGCGAGCATAGCGCTTGTTCCATTCTTTCTTGGACTTAAGTTAATGATTATTGCATTCTTCATTTACTCATTTCCTCCACAATTTTTAAAATAATATCATCACTGGTACCAGGTTCAACCACATAGGAATTTCCATTGATATCCATAATCTTAATGTTCTCAGCAACCAGGTTTTTGAATACTTCTTTCTCTTCTGCGCTACATTGATCCTTTACGCCGATAACATAAAAGTGATGGTTGTTACCCAGCCTGCCTTTAACCATTTCTCCATTTTTTACATGATAATGCCGATCTCCGATGACTGCACATTTATCAAGAATCCTTTTTGTTTTAAATGAATAGGAGCCCCAGGTAACCGGGGTTACCAACACCATGATATCCGATCGAATTAATCGTGAGAGAATCCTGTCGGCATCATCCCTTACGATGCATTTTCCATAGGTCTTGTCGGTACATCCTCCGCAACTGTAACATGGTTCTATATTAGCATCAGCTATGGATATATATTCGGCTTCCACTGATTTATCGCAAAGTCCCTGGTACAATTGCTGGCCTACCCGTTGATTTGTATCATCTGACAAAATAGTTAACATCACGTCCTCATTTCTATAAGCTTATCTTAAAGTTTCATTGTAAATTAAGAACTAATCTTATTTTTCTATTAAAGGTAATATATTACATATAATTTGAAATGTCAACACTTTATCCATAAAATAACTTTCCAGAACTGTTTTATCACATTTCTTGCTATTTATCTTACCCGAATTTTATAGACTGAATATCTTTTCATATAGTTGATAATCCAAATCTTTAAACACATTGAAGATAATCCGATCAAACTTTTCACTATGATTTTTTAAATATTCGAGGACCGTTGCCACGGCAATTTGTGCTGCCAGTTCGTTGGGAAAATGAAACTCCCCAGTTGAAATACAGCAAAATGCCAGGGTACGCACACGATTGATCACTGCCAAGTCAAGACAGGATCGGTAACTGGACGCTAGTTCCTGTTCTAATTCAGTGGTGAGCTCCTCCTTGACAATGGGACCAACGGTATGAATGACATACTTGCAGGGCAGGTTATAGGCCGAAGTTATTTTTGCCATTCCCGTGGGTTCCGGCACCTTCTGTTTGTTCATTAATTTGAAACATTCGTTTCTTAGCTGAATTCCCGCCTGGCTGTGAATTACGTTATCAATGCAGTTGTGACCGGGTACAAAGCAACCCAACAGCCGACTATTGGCGGCATTCACAATGGCATCCACCGAAAGTCTTGTAATATCCCCCTGCCATAATGTTAATTTATTTCCATAAGACATCGATTTAAATGTATTGGTTTTAAATTCGTCGTTTACTGTTTTAAGTTCCTCCATGGAAACAATCCCTTTTTCTCTGGCCTCCCTTTGCAACATTTCATCCTGAACCTCTAAAAATCGAGGATTTATCTTCCCTGGCTCTCTCACATTCATTAACGCCCGAAGCAACCGGCGTTTCTCCCCATTCTCCCTGGGGATTTCAATTTTTTCAGGGGCCGGGTTTTCTTTGCAGAGTTCTGTAATTAAATAATTGAGTTCTTCAGATCGATTCATTTTTTTATCCCTTCTTCAAAACATTTTAATATGAATGTTTATTTATGGTTTATCATCCTATGATTATAAACCATAAATATTAATTTTATTCGGACCCAAATTATGATATGCTTTTAATAAAATAAGTAAGGTGACTGTTATGGAAAAAATAGGCTTAATCAATTGTCGGGAAACTGCAAAAAACTGCTCTGGAAAAGGATGTAAAAAAGCCTTCAAAGAAAAAAAAGACGCCTTCTCTAGATATGCCGATAATGACGTTAAAATGGTCCGTTTTGTTCATTGTCATGGCTGTGGGGAAAATGCTGTGGCTGGAGTTATGAAAGAAGCAGAAAAAATGGAGAAAAAGGGAGTTACTATCATACATCTTTCAAGCTGTATGGGATCTGTATGTAAATTCCATGATGAATTCGTATATGAGCTATCAAAGAAATTTGAAGTTGTTGATTTTACGCACGGAAGTCAAAAATAAATTCAAACAAAAAAAGCTAAAGCCGATTCTACATTTTTACCTGCAGAACCGGCCTAGCTCAAAATCTCTGTTGTCATCCGTTTGGACTCCTTCTATTGATTTTACCAAAAATCCTCTTTTTCACTTTCTAAAGCAAACCCAGCTGACTCTTTCGGAAGTATCCTACTTTTAAAATCAGGATTCTTTAGCTCATTTGAATATTATCTTTGGATAATCTAATTATCATCTCTGATCCAAGACTATTTCTCGTTTCTGATTTTTCAATCAAATATGGTTTTTATAAACCGAGAGAGATTTTCATTGATCAATAAATGAACTTTAAACATCTGTCATTTAATCTTCTGATGAGGTTTCCTCCATCTTTTAATTTCAAAGCAATTTGTTTTTGCATTCAAATCTTTTCCTAACCTTTAAAATTAAATCACTTATCGCCGGTCAAATTTTCACTTTCAACCTCGGGTCACTTCTTAATTCTATTGGTAAGTTAAGCCTTTGTTAGCTTTTCAATGATCAAAACCATTGAATTTAGAAAAGGATTGAGTTGATCTTTGATTTATCTTAAGTATAACACCTTTTTCCAAAAAGTAAATAGATACCATGTAAACGTTTGTATTAATTTTGTATATTAAGATAATATTAAGGTAATAGGACTCTAAAAATTTCGAATAAAAACAGCCTGAACTCAGTTAGCCCAGGCTGTTTGATATGATTAATTCATGTTTGACGTTTCAATAATATTTGAAGTGCTGATAATCCACCATCAATTTTTCTGGTGGCCAGCTGTTAGAGCTTAAATTTTGTGGTGAATCGTTCGATGGCTTCTTCCGTATTCTCTTTGCTTGCAAAAGCAGTCAATCTAAAGTATCCTTCTCCGCTAGGGCCGAAGCCGGCACCTGGTGTCCCAACAATGTTGACATCATGAAGTACTTTGTCAAAAAACGACCAGGAATCCATTCCCTTTGGTGTCTTGAGCCATATGTACGGCGCGTTTACGCCTCCGAAAACTTCAATACCAGTACTCTTGATACCTTCTCGTATGAGCTTTGCATTGAACATATAGTAGTCGATGAGGGCTTTGACCTGCTTTTGTCCTTCTTTGGTGTAAACAGCTTCAGCCCCTCTTTGTATAATATATGGAACACCATTGAATTTGGTAGCCTGTCTTCTGCTCCATAACTTGTTAATTTCAGTCGCCTCGCCGGCAGCAGTGTAGCCTAGAACTTCCTTGGGAACAACGGTGTATGAACATCGGGTTCCAGTAAATCCGGCATTTTTTGAAAAGCTTCGAAATTCGATGGCTACCTCTTTGGCGCCTTCAATTTCATAAATGCTGTGGGCCACATCATCTTCCTGGATATAAGCTTCATAGGCAGCATCATACAAAATAATTGCCTGATTGGCTTTTGCATAATCCACCCATTTCTTCAGTTCCGTTTTAGAAATGGTTGTCCCTGTGGGATTGTTGGGGAAACAAAGATAGATGAGATCAGCTTTCTCGCTTGGCAGCTGTGGTATAAACCCATTCTCAGCTGTACATGGCATGTAGGTCATGTTTGTCCATTTGCCATCGGCGCCGAAACTGCCGCTTCTCCCGGCCATGACGTTGCTGTCAATATAAACAGGGTAAACAGGATCGGTAACAGCAATTTTATTGTCAAGACCAAAGATTTCCTGGATATTTGCGGTATCACTTTTGGCACCGTCACTTACAAAAACCTCGTCAATGTCCAGGTTGACTCCCAGGGTTTCATAGTCAAACTTAATAATTTTTTCAATGAGGAAGTTGTAGCCCGGTTCTGGGCCATATCCTCTAAACGTCTTCTCATCAGCCATTTCGTCAACTGCTTTGTGCATGCTGGTGATAACCGCTTCAGGTAATGGTTTGGTCACATCTCCGATGCCAAGTTTGATGATATTTGCATTCGGGTTTTGAGCCTTGTACGCATCCACCCTCTTCGCTATTTCAGAAAAAAGATAACTGCCTGGTAATTTAAGGTAATTTTCGTTAATTAATGCCATTTTTATATTTTCCTTTCAGTAAATAATTTTAATAGGTAATTGCAAAATTTAAAAGAATCGAACAATGGTTGCTTTGATGTCCGTTTTCACAAACAATTTTGTAACGTGTAGGCGAACAGTTCAACGAACTGTCCGCCGTACAGTGTAAAAATTGTTTCGTGTAAACTGGCAGCGAAGCTCACGGTAGTTTTTCAATTACCGAGATAATTTTAATTATTTTTTAGACCATTTTGAAAAATCCAAGGTTGCAAAATAGTCATCAGGGGTTTCTGCCCGACGAATCAGTTCTGTTGTCCCATCTTCCTTCAGCAGAATTTCAGATGAACGCAGCTTTCCATTGTAATTATAGCCCATTGCAAAACCATGAGCGCCGGTATCATGTAAAACGATCAAATCTCCAATATCAATCTTAGGAAGCTTTCTGTCAATTGCAAACTTATCGTTATTCTCACACAAGCCCCCTGTAATGTCGTACACATGGTCATTAGGTTCATTTTCCTTACCCATGACAGTAATATGGTGGTATGCTCCATACATTGCCGGACGCATCAGATTTGCTGCACAGGCGTCAAGACCAATATATTCTTTGTGGGTATGTTTTTCGTGAAGGACAGTTGATACCAGGTGACCGAATGGTCCCAGCACAAATCTTCCCAGTTCAGTATAAATGGAAACATCCCCCATTCCCGCAGGTGTTAAAATCTCATCAAATGCTTTTTTAACGCCCAGTCCAACCTCATAAATATCCGTAGCCTTCTGATCAGGAAGATAGGGTATGCCAACGCCTCCGGAAAGGTTGATAAAGGCAATATGCGCACCTGTTTCCTGTTGGAGTTCAACTGCGGTTTCAAAGAGTATTCTTGCCAGAGCCGGATAATATTCATTGGCAATGGTATTGCTTGCCAAAAACGCATGGATGCCGAAATGTTTGACACCTTTACTCATGAGTCTTTTGAAGCCTTCGGTCATCTGCTCCCGGGTAAAACCATATTTGGCATCCTGAGGGGTATCCATGATGGCATTATCAATAACAAAATCCCCGCCTGGATTAAATCGGCAGCTGATTGTTTCGGGGATGCCTGCTGCTTCTTCAAGAAAATCAATATGTGTAATATCGTCAAGGGTAATGGTTGCATTTAAGCTTCGGGCAAGAACAAAGTCCTCTCTTGGGGTAACGTTTGATGTAAACATTATATCATCATTTTGAAATCCTACCTTGTCTGACATCATCAGTTCCGTATAGGATGAGCAATCGACGCCGCAGCCTTCTTCTTTTAGAATTTGCAGGATTGCCGGCGTGGGTGTGGCCTTTACTGCAAAGTATTCTTTATAACCCTTATTCCATGAAAATGCCTCCTGAAGATGACGGACATTTTCCCGGATGCCCTTTTCATCATAGAGATGAAAGGGCGTTGGGTATTCTTTTACGATTTCCTTTAATTTTTCATAGCTAACAAATGTTTTTTTCATATTATATTATTTCCTTTCATAATTTCAATGAGCTGTATTTCGTTTTTCATCGAGTCTTTAAACAAATCGATGAGATTCTTCTTTTGGGAATATAGACATGTCGAGTATTCACCATTGTTAATATCCCCTGTAAGAACATTGGTTGAATCTGCAATCAGCCGGATCTGTTGAAGCGGTTGTTCCGCCATATAGACAGTAGCCCCTTCTAAGTAAAATGGCCCGTTGGTGATGATCACCATCTTAATCCCGTTACCAATTGCATTTTTAATGTCTGAAAGCATGTTTTCCAAAATTTGAACTGACACGGAAAGATACACCCTCTCTTCAGCTTCCAGAATCATATTTTTCAGTTTATTAAGAATATTGGTCTCCCCTTTTATGGTGATGTATCCTTCAACCACATCTCTTTTCTTAGGAATGCTCTTAATCAGATCTTCCTTTGATTCCTGAAGTTTTCTGATTTTATTCTCACAGAATTCCTCAATGGGAACTGGTGTATATCGAATGGTTGATTCCTCTATTACAAATGCCCCGCCCTTTTCTACAAGAGACGCAAGCGAAGTGTATGTATTAGACCGTGCAATGCCGGTTGCTTTTGCAACCTCATATCCATTTAAATCTCCTTCTGAAATGAGGGTTAAATAGATGGACGCCTCATGTCGGGTCAAGCCAAATTGTGTCAATCGTTCAACGATATCCATAGTGGTATCAATCCTTATTTATTTTTATAAAATTTTTGTCAATATTCAGCGTATCTCTAAAATCCTGAGCTTGCTAAAAATTGCCGCCACAGTGCTACCATCTTCGTTCGATAGTGTTCCTGCTTAGTAATACTATATATCACATCTCATTTTTTGTCAATATTCATTTGTGAAAAACGGCATGCAAAAAAATGTGCTGATGCTTATATCAGTAGTCATTCAGCACATAATTGAAATTAATCTTATCAGCGCATAACACAAGTAAAAAACCATTTTTTCAACTTTCTTCACCCTAACCTCTCTATGTCTTTTAGGTTTTCTACTGTTGAACATCTTCCTCGATTATAGATTTGAGTTTTGTGCATGTCTTCTCAAGATCTGAGGTGAGATTTGAAATATCAGTGATCTTCTCCTGTGGAAATGTTTCATTCACCATAAGATTTGCATCGGATACCAGGGTATCCAACTCATCATTTATATTTTCCAGGTTGTCCTTTATTTTAATTAACTGCTCTTTCGCATCAACACGGTTTCTGACATCATCAATACTGACTTTTTCTTCAAAATCCAGGTTGTATTCCGATACTTCTTCAACAACCGTGCAGTCATACCCAAGTATGTTTTTCACCGTGTTGGCAAATGTTTTTTTTGATTCCTCTTCCCCATGAACGAGGAAAATTTTTCTCGGTGATTCCTTAAATCCAGAAAGCCATTTCAAAAGGTAGTTCTTGTCAGCATGTGCTGAGAAACCTTCTAAAAAATAGATCTCTGCATTAACGCATACGCGTTCACGTAATATTCGCACAACCTTTTCGCCGCTGATAATTGATCTTCCAAGTGTTCCTTCTGCCTGGTATCCAACAAAAATGATGCTGGATTTTGGTTTCCAGAGGTAGTGTTTCAGATGATGCTGGACTCTTCCTGCATCAGCCATGCCACTAGAAGCAATAATGATTTTCGGGGATACGTTATAATTCAGAACCTTAGATTCTTCAGCGCTTTTCGTGAATTTCAGGTTTTTAAAATTGAACAGATCCTCGCCTTTTAAGATGCGTCTTCGTGTTTCTTCATTAAAATACTCCGAGTTTCTGCGAAAAATCTCCGTGGCATTTGTCGCTAAAGGACTGTCTATGTAAACCATGATTTTATCCAGTTCTTTCTTATACTTCTCATGATTTTCATAGAATAGTTCCAACTCGCGGATCAGATCCTGTGTTCTGCCCAGTGCAAAGGAAGGCACGACAACCGTCCCTCCGCGACTGGCTGTTTTTAAAATAATATCAATAAAGCGCTTCGAGCTTTCTGCATGTGTTTCATGAGCACGATCTCCATAGGTTGTTTCCAGAATCAGATAATCCGCATTCTCGATCACTGTTGGGTCATTCAGCATCCGTTGATTTTCAACACCAATATCCCCTGAATAGACAAGCTTTGTCACCTTCTTACCTTCATTGATCCAAAGTTCAATAATCGCAGCACCTAATATATGCCCTGCTTCATTAAGTCTTAGGGTGATATCGGGATTTATTTTAAATAACTGGCCATAGCTGACCGGATTGAAATAGCTTGCGCAGGCGGCCGCGTCTTCCTGGGTATAAAGTGGCTGCATCTGTGGCAATCCAGATCGTCGGGCCCTTTTATTGCTCCATACTGCTTCCATTTCGTGGATATTTCCACTGTCTTGAATCATAATTTCTGTAATTTCAGCTGTTGCACCCGTACAGTAGATTTTTCCTCTAAATCCCCGTTTAACCAGCAAGGGGATTCGTCCACAGTGATCAACATGTGCATGGCTTAAAATCATAAAGTCAATTTCAGATGGTTTAAAACCTAAATCCTGGTAGTTTAATTCCTCTAAAGCTTCGCTCCCCTGAAACAGGCCACAATCCAAAAGAAATTTATACTTATCCGTAGTAATCAAATGGCAGGATCCTGTGACTGATATGGCTGCTCCTAAAAATTTAACTTTCATCTCTCCTTCACCTCTTTCTAAAATAGTCTTGAAAAATTTCTCGCCTACCCTATGATTTCAGTATTCCTCAAATAGGATAGTGTGGACTCCTATTAACTCCCGGTTTTCGTACTTTGAATTTCATTTTTATATTCTTTATAATGATATACCCTCTTTTCTCTTTTCAATACGCATCACACCCTAATTTATTCTAAAATTATTCAAACCAGAAATCCGTCCCAAAAACAGATCTTTGCATTTACGTATATTCTTACATGTTTATCTCCGCTTATTTATGGGTACAACTATGAATAGAACAAAAAACAGTCTATAAAATTAAAGGATGGTATAAGATGAAAAAAATTGAAGTAACTTTGAGTAAAAAATCAAGGGGACTGGTGGTTATTACGGGCTGTGATTCTGGTGTGGGCAAAAGTCTTGTCTCTGTTCTGCTTCAAATGGGATATACGGTTATTCTATCCTTCCTGGATCAAAACCCCTTTGAAAATGATCCAAAGGTCTATTCCCGAAAAATGGATTTTCGAAAACCCGAGGAAGTGACGGGTTTCTGCAGCTATGTAAAAGAGCTGTGCGGTTCAGGAAAAAAACTGGAGGCGGTTTTCGCAAATGCAGGGGTTGCCCTGGGAGGTTCGATTGAAAATCTTCCCATGAGTGTTTACAGGGAGTGTTTTGAAATCAATTTTTTCGGGGTGGTTAAGATCATTCAAGCTCTGATCCCTGAACTCATACGTGATAAGGGAAAAATCATTATTCACGGTTCAATGGCCGGCAGGGTGGCATTGCCTTTTCTGTCCCCATACGTTTCCACAAAATTTGCACTTGAAGGATTTTGCGACTCTCTGAGACGGGAGATGAATCCTTTCGGCATTAAAACCATTCTCCTGGAATCCGCTGCCATTGCAACACCGATCTGGAATAAGGCCAAGAATCAGGACATTTCATTTGTTGATAAAAAATATTTAAAAAGCCTTTACAGCTTTCGGGACAAATTCATAGAGGGAGGAAACTCTGGAATGGATATGGAGATTGCCGCTTTGAAGATTGCAGCGCTATTGGACAAAAAAAATCCGAAGTCCAGAGTTATCATTGCCAAAAACAAAGCAGGTTCAAAACTGCTTCTCCTCATACCGTCCATTGTTCTCGATAAGGCTGTTGTAAAAATGTATGATATGTATTACGGTGACCATGACTGACGCAAAAAAAGCTAGAGCCGATTCCACAATTTCACCTGCAGAACCGGCCTAGCCAATAACCTAAGATATCATTAATACTATTGATATTACCCTGCCAAGGTCTTTGTAAATAAGAGCTCATTCAACGATTCATTGCTCAAATATAACAAGATGAGCCACGAATCGATAGTTCCCCCATATTAATAAATTCTTTTTGTCCATTTTCATATTCCACTTCAAGTTTTCCATGTTTGTCAATACCTTTGGATAGTACCATTGTTTCTTTATTCCCGTTAATTAGTCGTACTTTTTGATTATGATGGATCAGCAACCCATTGTATTCCTCACACATGTTTCCCAATGAGTTGGAGATAAGGTATTGCTCATATTCGTTTTCGAGACTTTCAAGAATCCCTGCAATGAGTTTTCTCCTGGAAATTTGTCTGCCGGTTTCTATTAAAATTGAAGACGCCATGTCTTTGATTTCATCCGGGAAATTGTCTTGATTAACATTAATGCCAATACCTGTTATCAGACATTGCTTTTTTTCTCTATCAGAACATACTTCCGTTAAAATACCGGCGATTTTTTTCCCGTTTAAAATGACATCGTTAGGCCACTTGATCTTAGCATCAATTTCAAAAACCGCATGTAATACTTTAACGATACAGAAAGATATAAGCAATGTTAATTCGCATGCTTTATACGCATCAATTTCGGGTTTCAAAAGGCAACTCATCCATATTCCAGTTCCAGGCGGAGAACTCCAGGATCTTCCTTTGCTTCCCTTGCCCACTGTCTGAGCATCGGCAACGACCAACAATCCTTCTGGTGCTGTATTAAGGGCTTTTTTTACAGCTTCGTTTGTCGAATCAATAACATTCTCATAAATTACTTTTCTTCCCAACCACTTTGTATTGATTATCTTCTGTATAAATTCCTCGTTATAATCATCCAATTGATTTTGTTTGACATAATAATGCTAAAACCTTATATCAATTCCTTTTCTGGTATTTTTACTTTTTGACCAATTGTACTGCACTTTATACTTAACCAACCAAAAACAAGTCCCAGGAAATTCGCACCGGTAATCCATATTGCTGCATTTAATAATGCCGGCATGCCGCTAATTGCCAAATAAGCACCGGCTCCATAGCCAACAAACATGCAAGAATATGCATTAAATGAAATCAAGGATATATTTAATGCCGGAATCTTTAACGAACGCATCAGTAAAAATACCGTAATTAATACTGAAAGCATTGTAGCTGCCAGCGCTGGCATAAATAAAGCAAACACATTAATTAAAAGAAATGCGCCAATTGCCAATACCGAACCTGTCAGCATTGGTAAAATTCCTTTTTTAATCAGATCCGGTGTTGCTCCCAGGACAAAATACCATGCCCAACCAATGAACAATGCCCATACCGGTATATTGATAACCATTAATAAGCAAGACAACGCAGCCAAAACCGCCTGGGAGAATCGCCATGAATACAAACCGTACATCCATCAACATGAATCAGCTTCCCATCAACTGTATCAATTTTCTTTTCATTGACAGCCACAACTGCTCGATCAGCTACGTCCTGTGGTGAACGTGCTTTTTTTACCCGTTCAAGCATCCAGTTACCATTTTGATCATAGCCGAGATCTATCAATACTTCAGGGGCTGTCTTCAGTCCTCTGGCCTGGGCTCTTTTCAACGCTTCACATCCGGTGTGAAGCATAATATAAAGATCACTATTATATTCTTCAATGGTATCAAGAAAAGCATCAATATATTTTTCCTGCTCTCCAACCATACGATAGAGAATGCCATGGGGTTTCACATGCTGCATTTTAAGCCCGTGTACCTTTAGGAAAGCATCCATAGCTCCCAGTTGATACAAAGTATCGGATCGCAATTCCTCGGGTGAAATGTCCATTTGTCGTCGACCAAACCCTTGTCTGTCCGGCACCCAAGATGTGCTCCCACAGCTACACCATACGGTTTTGACCATTTTATGGTTCTTTCCAAAACGAGTGGATCACCGGCATGAAAACCTGTTGTGATATTGGCAGAGGTCACATAGGGCATCAGCGATTCATCATCTCCCAAAATATAACGTCCAAAACTTTCTCCCATATCAACATTAATATCTATTTTCATACTATCCTCAATTCTAATTTGATTGATTGCGGCCTATACCGCAAGAATGATCATCGGTGAGCCAATATCCATTTCATCCCACTCGGCAACTAAAATTTCTTTGACCGTACCGGCTTTGGCTGTTTGACAAATCATTTCAGTTTTCATACAGCTAATAACCGCTAATTCCTGTCCTTCTTCAACTTGATCGCCAACTTCTACAACGACCCTGGCGACTAAACCGGGCATATGCGCCTCTAATATATATTCCATTTTCATATCCTCCATTTTTATTAAATTATTAAATCATCTGCTGCAAACATTGCGCTGCGTTCTTTACGGGCTTCAATGGCATCTTCAACGGTCACTAATTTGAATACTACTTTATCTCTGGCAGGAATGCCCTGGCCAATCTTCCAAAGGTCCGCATTGATGACATTGCCCACACAGACAAACCCCCCAAGAGTAGGACCATCGGCAATTAATATCGAAGGGGTATTACTGGTGACATTGATTGCACCGCGCATATTATATCCGTGATCAACGATATTGGATGGGTGACTGCCGCCCTTTCCGCCATCTTCACGGGCCCAAAAATAATCGGGAACCTCTTCCAGACGATAGGCTGCTCTGTTGGCATTATGAGATATCTTCATCGGTGTACTGAAGAGATGATCCATTCCTTTTTCGGTCACATAATCCGGTACCGAATTGGGACCTGGAATTGCTCTTAGTTCCCACAAATTGGTATATTCGGGAATGTATTTTGGATTTAACTTTTTACCCACAACTCCTGAAGACTCTTTCCTAGCTGCAGCGATAACATCATCTTTTGCCAGCTTTCTTCCTTCAAAACCACCATAAGAACCAAACAGGCATGTGGATTTACTCCCTAAATATTCGGGAACATCAATGCCGCCGGAAACACAGATATAGGAACGAAAACCGGTTTCTCCAAAGTGTGAAAATTTCAAAGCATCACTAATTTTAACAGCCATGGCTGTCCACATGGGAACTTCTTCATCATTAATCGTCGGATTCATATTTGAACCGGTGATTGCAATGATGCCATCTGCAATAATCAACTGGCTTTCCTGAATATCATATACATAATCTGTTTTATCATGAACATGATCATAAATATCCAGAATTTCTTGCTCTGATACTTCAACAAATTTAATTCGATCTCCGGATGGACGATATAAAAAAGGACCTTCTTTAAACTGCGGATGTTTCATTGATAACTGGAATGTGGGTATGGTACGACCAAATAACTGATAGCCGCCGCCGGTTGCTGTGGTATAGGTGAAAAGACAAGCCCCGCCAATGCCAACGGCACCTTCAGGTGTCCAAATACGTGGCGGATTATATTTTGGTACAATCATTTTACATCTAGGATCCATGGGCCAGAAAAATCCACCACCCGGCCAGAATCCACAGCCGCTATTATACCAATAGGTGTCTAAGAGCATGTGTTTAATATCATCAACAGTGCAGCCGTTACACTGGGCCATGTATTCTAAATTGTACCCATCAGCACAATTGGGTGCATCGGGACGAACCTGTTTCGAATAAAGTGAAACCGCTTTTTTCGTTTCACTGTCTTCAAAGGCAATGGGTAAGGTAATAATTCGTGAGTCAATGACCATATCATCCACACCATTGATTGATTCTTCCACTGCTTTGATTTTATCAATCAAATCACGAGGAGCAATAACCGTTGGATCAAAATGAATCATATTAGCTCTCAGGCTAGGAAGGGTTTCAATTAACCCCTTAATATTCATCTGTTTTATTTTGGCATCTGCTGCCAAAATCCTAAAAGAATCCAGCAATTCCACTCTCTGTTCGTAGCCATATTCCACCTGAATAAAACCATCACCGGCTTGACGAAACAAAATTTCTGTTCGGTCTCCCTTTGCAGGAAGTGTATCCAAAATTACATCATATTTACTCATCCTTTTTCCTCCTTTTTAATTGCCTCATTTATTTTCACTGTTAAATTTTCATCTTACCTAACCGAAAAACACATAATAAAAAGAGCATGACATCACAATCAACATGCTCCTTTGCATTAGTTTTTTAGTTTATTGCGAAAGTACTGTGAGCTTCGCTGTCTGTTTACATGAAACAATTTTTCCACTATACGGCGGACAGTCTAACGACTGTTCGCCTATACGTTACAAAATTGTTTTCGCGAAGGCAACGAGCCAATCACAAGCTTGCTTGTAGTTGGCGACTGCCCGTGAACCATAAGAAATTCGCAAAGCGATTTCTTATGGTTATGAAAACTAACATCAAAGCAATCTATGCTTGTGTATATGAATTTCGCAATTTCCTAATTAGTTTTTGACTATTTCACGAGAAACACACTTGGCTTGATTCTCAGTGATTCCCGGGCTGTAGCCAATCACAAACTTGCTGGCAGTTGGCCACAGCTAGGGAATAAAAAAAATGCACAACAAAAATCTCTTTTCAGACATCTTTATCGTGCATCTCTTAACTATTATATTTAGTATAACATAGCAATTTTTAAGTCGCAATATACAGCTAGCATAAACGTTTCACCGGAGTTGCTGCTCCAATATTATAGCTTTCCATGGCCTTTTCAACATAATTCGCTGCTTTATCCGCTTCTGAATAGACAACAACTGTTTCAATTCCCATTTTTTCACATGTTCTAATGATTCTGTTTACTATTTCGCCTCGATTGGCAATTAAAATTTTCTTAATCATAAAAATTCCTCCTGATCTTTTTTGTCTCTTATGAATTGCTCTGACATTAACCGCATTCATAAAAAAAACACAACAAAGTAAAGTGGTTGACTTCTTTGTCATGTTTCAATAGTTTATTTCAATATTAAATTTTGTCGCCCCGTACCTAATCATTTTTATAGGTTAACCATACCACAGATAGCTTTAATAGAGTCTCTTATAAATGGCTAAGATTTGTTCTCTTGATAATGGCACGTAATTATTTGCCATTAATCGGGTTTGTTTCGTCATCACTGCGTCTGTGAAATTTTCAAGTTCTTCTTCTTTGACTCCATATTCATGCAGTGCTTTTTTCATAATGATATGATCTAAAAGTTTTTCGATTTCACTGTATATTTCATTGGATTCACATTCTAAAATGTCGGCTAGAAATGCGTTCAATTCTCGGATAGTGCCATCAGGCTTCATTGACTGATAGGCTTTATATACTTCCGTGAACATCACATAATTTGCTTCGCCATGGGCTACATGATAGTTTGCTCCTAGAGGATAGCTCATGGCATGGACTGCTGCGCAGCCGGCATTACCAAAAGCAATACCAGCGAAGGTTGAGGCCATCATAAAATCCTTTAATAAAGGTTTTCTAGCTTCTTCACCGTTTTCAGCAATTTTTTTGTAACCACTTAATATTATTTCCATTGCTTTCTTTGAATAAAGTTTGGTAAAATCATTAGCCTTAGGTGACGTATAGGATTCGATGGCATGGATTAGGGCATCGATTGAACTGGTTGCGAAAAATTCCATGGGGAGGTACTCTAATAATTCCGGAACCAATACGGCATAATCCGCATATAACTCATCAACGGCCAGCCCAAATTTCGAATGGATTGATGTCAGTTCCAGGATGGATATATTGGTTACTTCACTTCCTGTCCCACAGGTGGTTGGGATAAGGATAAGCTCTTTAACTTTTACAATTTCCAGTTCTTTATTAAACAAATCCACCACTGGGACCATTGTTTTTAGCGCAAAGAGTTTAGCAACATCTAAAATAGTACCTCCTCCGATACCAAAGACCCGTTTAAATTCATAATCCTTAATATCTGCATAGATACTTTCAACCATAATATCAGTTGGTTCGCCTTTGCCATATTTTCGATAGTTGACAAAATATGCCTCATGATCGATACACTGTTTGAAATGTCTTTCATAGGTTCCATCACTGATAAAAACCAGATCACCTTTTCCTATTTGGAAGTTTTGGCAAAGTTCTTTACAGTTATCAAATTGTTGAATCGTTGGGACAATTCTAAATTGCTTCATTCTAACTCCTATCCGTATGCTTTCAAAATACATACTTTTTTCGCTTTATTCAGATCTGCAAACTAAATTCTACATGCATTTTCGAATGGCATTTTCAAAAATATCCAGGCCCGCCTCTAACTGTTGATCTGTAATCACCAGCGGTGCCAGAAATCTGATCACATTTCCATGGACACCGGCATTTTCAATAATAAGACCATTCTGAACCGTTTCGTTTACCAAAGCCGACACTAATTCTGCATTGGGTTCTTTTGTCATTTTATTTTTGACAAATTCAATCCCGATCATCGCACCAAGTCCCCTGACATCGCCTACCACGTCATAGTCTTCTTGCCATTGATTAAATCGATCTTTGACTATTTTACCTATTTCACAGGCGCGTTCATCCAGGTGGTCTCTTTCCATAATTTCAATCACCTTTAAAGCCGCTGCACATGACAACGCATTGCCACAGAAAGTACCACCGATTGTACCATTTTTAACAGATTCCATAATTTTTTTTCGGGCGGTAATCGCACTCAGCGGCAATCCTGCTGCGATGGATTTCGCAGTGGTGATGATATCCGGAGCCGCATCGGCTGCTTTCCAATAGTCAGAAACAAACATCTTCCCGGTACGGCAAAATCCGGATTGCACTTCATCTGCTATTAACAGTATACCATTATCATCACAAATTTTCCTAACTGCTTTTACCCACTCCATGGGTGCCGGTATAAAGCCCCCTTCTCCCTGCAATGGTTCAACCACAATGGCAGCCACATGTTCAGCAGGTGAACATTCTTCAAATACTTTATAAATACTTTCTATATAATAATTGATGGCTTGTGTTTCACTCATGCCCAGCGGTTTCCTGTAAAGATAGGGAAATTGGGCACGATAGATACCATCAGGGAAAGGTCCCATTCCATAGGCGTAGGCTTTTTTAGCTGTCATTGACATGGTCAGCATTGTTCTCCCATGAAACGCCCCGGAAAACACAATAATATTCGGTCTTTTGGTAAAGGCCTTAGCAACTTTAACAGCATTTTCATCGGCTTCGGCACCACTATTCGCAAAAAACGTTTCTTTTTCATCGCCCTTTACCGGCACGATTTCGTTCATTTTTTCTGCTAATGCCACATATCCTTCATGGGTTACGATATTGAACATGCCATGAAAATAATTTTCAGATTGTTCTTTGACTGCCGCTATGATTTCAGGGTGAGAATAGCCGATATTTAAAACGCCCACACCGCCAACCCAATCAAGGAAATAATTGCCATCAACATCTTCGATCATTGCACCTTCCCCTTTTTTAATCACAACGGGATAAACACATTTAATGGCTGATGGAACCGCATTTTCTCGTCTCGCAATCATTGCTTTTGCTTTTGGTCCGGGGATCTGTTTGGTTATAATTCTAGGTAACATATCTTTTAACATATCTTTGTCTCCTCTTATTAATATTTTATTTATATATTGCATGGTGCAATATATAAATACAAATAAAAAAAGCGTGACAAAAAATCGAGTTTCTCGACTTCTTTGTCACACCTTACTTATTTGTTGATTATATCACAACCGGTTTTGATCACAATGGCTACCTAGCCCAATAATACTCATATCGTTTGTGCTGGACTCACAACTTGAAATTTAGTATAATGTTTCTAACAATTATATATCACTAATTTAATCTTCAATTATTAAAAAATAACTTTAAACCGAGGTAACGTTTCTATGTCCATTATTTTATCCGATTTATTCACAATAACAAAATCCTTGTATAAACTTAAACTCATAGCTGGTGAAGACGGGCTTAGTATGCCTATTAATTGGGTACAATTCACGGAAGACATTGAAACAACAAATTTTTTCAGAGGTGGCGAATTAATTATTACCACCGGTATGAGTTCAAAATCGGAAAATTGGTTATTTGATTTTATATCCAACCTGATCAAACAAAAAACCGGTGGTCTCATCATTAATACTGGCCATTATATATTATCGGATTCCATTTCCGCGGAAGTCATTAATCTATGCAATCAGAATCATTTTCCTTTATTCATTATGCCCTGGAAAATTCACTTATCAGATATTATGCAGGATTATAATAACAAAATCTTTATGCAATCCAATCAGGAAGACAGAACCACCATGGCTTTTCAGCGGTTACTCTTTCATTCGGATAACCTTGAAACCAGCATTGACACATTAAATAGCCTGGGTTATGAAACAACTTCTTCCTATCGGGTAATCGTGGTTGCCAACCTTGAAACCCCGTCAATGGCTGGGAATTTTTTGAGAAAAACCGCAAAGAAACAGTATCTGTTTAAAAAAGAAGATCATTTTATCCTGATCTTACAAGACTCTCCGCTGACCTCTGTTACCGATGAATTGGAAAGTTTCAATCAGCAATATCTTTCAAATTTTGGGCACCCTGTTTCTTTCGGTATTGGTGACATGAAAACCTCTCTTTTCACCCTTCATCTGAGTTATGAGCGAGCACTTTTCGCCTTAAAAGCAGCTCAACAGCAGCAAGTTAATCAACTGTGTTTCGATGATCTTGGTATGTTCAAAGTCTTTTTTTCCGTAGAAAATAAAAACCTTTTATCCGAAATGTACAATGACAGATTAGGTGTTTTAGAAAATTATGATTTAAAGAGCAATACTAATCTTACCGAAATATTACGTCTTTATATTGACAATGATGGCAGTATTCAGGCAGTGGCCGACGCCTCATTCACCCATCGCAATACCATCAATTACCGTATGAAAAAAATCCGCCAGCTGTTAAACAGTGATATCACTTCCATGGAGGAAAAATTTGATTTACACACAGCGTTTTTAATCAAAGATTTTCTTGCTCTTTGAGCTTTTGTTGATTTCTTTATTTATTCATATCAAAATGCTAAATTTCATAAAATTATGATTCTTCTTCTTTAACTAATGTGATAACTTTACTGTAATCACAATGTGTCAGCTGCTTAACTTCAAATCCGTATTTTCCAAAATAATGATTCATATCCAATTTCAAGAAATCTTCAAACTCTTTATGTTCCATTTTTTTGATAAGATAAAAAGCCAGTTTTTCTAACTTCTTATGAGGCTCTTCCCATTCCACCACAATCAGTTTCCCATTCGGTTTTAGAACTCTTTTTGCCTCTAATATCATCTTTCCAGCTAATTCATAACTTATCTCATGTAATACCAGGGAAATCAATGCAATATCAAATACTTCTTTGTTGAATCTCATATTTGTTGCATCCATTTCATATACTTTTGCGTTATTTATGTTGTCTTTTTCTATTTTTTTTTCGGCAATATTCAACATGGCTTTTGAGATATCGATTCCTGTCACCGTTACACTTTTATTTGCCTTCGCAATGGCAATGGCATTCGTGGCTGTTCCGGTACACATATCCAAAACTTTTAGAGATTCATCGCCTATGATGGAAATGACGGCATTTCGTGGACTGGATGCATCTTTTCTAAAATATGTTACATCCAAAATATCATACACTTTTGAAAATAAATTATAACCAATCGGTGTTTCCATTTCGCTCTCTCTTTCTATTGATGCTTCTATTCTGCCTAAACAATTACTCAAGCCTTACTTTAAAACATTATGCGATTTGAATAGCAATCTCAATAATAAACTGATACTAAATTACTTATAATGATATAATAATAACATAGAAGTTTTCTGTAAAAAAATATATAAGCGGAGGAAAAAATGGAAACCCTTAAAGCAATTGCAAGTAGAAGTTCTGTTAGAAAGTATAAAAAAGATCAGGTTTCAAAAGAAGTGTTGGACCAAGTACTGGAGGCTGGCAAAGCTGCACCTGTTGGGATGGCACTATATGATGATTTAATGATTAAGGTTATTCAGAATGAAGAGTACCTGAAGCGACTAAATAAGGGAGCCTCTGTGATATTTAATCGGGAAGATGCCAGTATTTTTTATGATTCCCCCACTGCAATTATTGTCTGCAGTAAGCCATCAAAGTTTAATTTAGAACAAAACAATGCTGCCTGTGTTTTGGAAAATATGATCTTAGCCGCAACTGATTTGGGTTTAGGGACAGTTTTTATTAGAAGTGTTGTGGCATTATTATCGAAAGATGCAACATTACTTAACGAGTTAAAACTGCCAGAAGGTTTTATGCCTATCGCAGCAATGGCAATCGGTTATCCTGATGCAAATACACCAATTGAGCCTATAAAACATGAAATTAAAGTTGAATGGATGTAATCTACTTATTAAAACAATATTTCTGATCGGTTGACAATCCACTCCATATGCAAAAGTGCCACCCCATTGATTCTGGGATGGCACTTTTCTATTTATAATGTTTTATTATAGAACTTTCCTTGTCCCATATCGATATATTCAGATAGTGGAGGAAGAGTGAATTTACCATCATTTTTCTTCAGGACTTGATGCACTCACTCTCCGAAAACTGTACCAAACCTGCTAACAAAAATCAATACTTTTTTAGCGGATTTTTCTTTTATGCTGCTATTCTATTCAACAACAACAATCTAAAATTTAATGATCTTTGGTTCATCGGTAAAAGACGAAATAGTTGCTAATGCATCTTTTAAGTATAACACTTGGGTATTGTCATCATTGGCAGAATATCTGTCTTGTAAACTGGGGTAAGCTTCTAACATGTGCTGTTTAGCTTCTACACGATTATCCTCAACTGCAATAGCTTCAATACGAATCCAATTTCCTCCTTCAAAAGCAGAAATTTCAATTTTAGGATTTGCCAGCATCTGCTTCGATACGTCTTTTATTTTTCCTGTTTGAATATAAAGCTTGTCTTCGAAAATATCAATTGTTCCAAAAGGACGAACCCTTGGTTGGTCACCTTCTTCGGTTGCTAAAAAATACGTCCCGCATTTTTTCAAATAATTATAAACTTTTTATCTTTTTCGCAACGCAAACTGGCCAATCATTTCTTTCAATAATACCGCTTGACTGGACAATTCTTCACTGGAAGCGGCGCTCTCTTCTGCTGTCGCTGAGTTCTGATGGACAACCTCAGCGACCTGTTCGACTCCGGTGTTGATCTGTGCAATTCCGGTCGCCTGTTCGTTTGAGGCGATCGCAATATTGCTGATTAAATTTGTTACTTTATCAATTCCAGACACGATATCATCCAGAGCTTCTGCGGTATTATCTGCAATTCTGGTTCCTTCTTTGACTTTATTGATGGAACCTTCAATTAAACCCGTTGTCTCTTTTGCAGCGTCAGCGCTTCTGGCTGCCAACGATCTGACTTCCTCTGCCACTACCGCAAATCCTTTACCATGCTGTCCCGCTCTGGCTGCCTCTACCGCAGCATTGAGTGCCAGAATATTGGTCTGAAAAGCGATGTCGTCAATGACTTTAATAATTTTGGATATATCCTCGGATGATTGGTTGATCTCTACCATAGATCGTTGCATTTCCGTCATCTGGGCATTGCCTTTTTCCGCATTGCTCATGACATCCGTAGACAGTTCTCTGGCTTTGTTTGCATCGACTGCGTTGTTCTTGGTCTGTTCCGCGATTTCACTAATGGAGGCCGTCAATTCCTGTATGGAGCTGGCTTGTTCAGTGGACCCCTGAGCCAGGGCTTGGCTGCCATATGATACCTGATTGGCACCGACGTTGACCTGTTCTGCAGCATTGTTGATATCGCCCAACAAGTCGTTTAATGTTGCAATGATAGTATTGAGGGCATTGGAAATATCATTGAAATCGCCTCCAAATGCGCTGACATTTTCCAGGTTGAGATTTCCATTTCCTATTTCTCCGGTAACAGTCGATATTTCTGCAATGATCTTCTTAAATCGGTTTCCCATAGTGTTGACTGCTTGCTTTAATTCATCAAAGCTTCCTTTGTATGAACCATTCACTGCTACATTTAAATTTCCGTTGGAGATTTCATTCATTACTTCCGAAACTTCTTCAAGTGGTTTTGCAATTTCTCCGAGAATGCTGTTCATACCCCTGATCAGTTCCTGCCATGATCCACTGAATTTTGTTTCATCTGCCCTTGTTTCCAGTTTTCCTTCAACCCCTGCAGTAGTCAGCATGATTGCATCTCCAATCAGGTTATCGATAGATTTTTTCACTTCCCTTAAATTCTTTTCTATCGCCCTGAACTGGTCGTTAACTTCAATGGTATATTCATCAGGTTCCTGAATATTCATATCGAAGTTCAGATTTCCTGCTGCCAGGCGTCCTAAATTATCTGCCAGTCTTCGCACTTCAGTTTTTGAATAATTATTGACACTCATGGTTGGTGTAGTATCAAATGATGTTTCCACATAACCAATGGTTTCGCCTTTTGTATTCTTGATCGCGGTTGTATCCATTCTGTAGTATCTCCCCCTGAATTCAAAGGGATACTCAATTCTTCCTGATTTTTTGAATGCTGCTACTCCGCAGTTTGCTGTTTCACACATTTCTAAATGACAATCTGAGCAATCGTGTCCATAGATATCTTCCCGGTGTTCAGCGGTCCCTGTCATCTTCATCAAATCTCCGAGGGTTTTATTGACAAATTTGAACTTCAAATCATTATCCACTACGGTTACTCGGTATGGCATGGCATCAAGAACCGCCAGATAGTATTCCATCCTCTCGGCTACTGTATCCATGGCCTGATTAACATGTTTAAAGGCTTTTTTATAATCGCCACTGAGATCTTTTCCCTGATTACTATCAGTATAATCGCCTTTATTGACAAGCTCCGGCATCATCACAAGATAATCAGTGACTTTTCCAATGGACTTCTGAATTGCAAGCAAGCTATTCCCCACCAGATCCTTTTCAGATACTGGATTAATTTCAATAGCCAAATCCCCATCAGCCAACTTTTTTGCTGCACTTGACTGAGTTTTGATGTTTTCAGCTATACTCAATAAAGCAACGCTCAATTCTCCCATTTGATCCCTGGATTGAGTAAACTTGAACTCTCCCTCAATGTTCCCAAGGGCAAGTTGATTAGCAATATCAGCAAGACCCATTATTTTGTATGAGGTTTCTTTAATGCCAAGAATAATTACTCCAATGATTACAACTAAACCGAGTCCATAAATCAAAAATACATAGTTCAGAATACTTGAATACTGGTCAATGCTCTGATTTATAACATACATCGACGCACCCGCTATGACAAAATAAATTACCACAACGGGTAAAACAATCGACATAAGGATCTTTGATAACAAACTCTTTTCACTCTTCATATTTCTTCTCCTTTTTATGCTGAATATAAAACAAACGTGAATTGATTATTTTAAAGATTCCTCATTTCTTTACTCAATATCCTTTCAACGTCACAAATTTCACTAATCAGTTTTAGTAAAATCACGTCTCTTATCTATAATATCGACATTTTTATATAAAACTTTACATACATTTAATTTATTTTCAAATTTTTGAGCTTGCAATATTCGCTAATTAACGGAGAGAGGCAACATTAAATAACGGGTTAAAACTTCTACAAGGTTTTTGCTGGTATGTCATTACTGTTTCCTTAAGCCAGAATATTATTAGCTTCCAGATTTTCATGTAAATTGATCTTACCGCAAAAATGAGCAACGGATTTCTCCGTTACTCATTTTAAAAGCTATTCTGATTTTATTTACATAAATATTTTTATTAATTAACTTAAATGAATCGGCAGTCTAAAATTTAATGATCTTCGGTTCATCGGTAAACGACGAAATAGTTGCTACTGCATCTTTTAAATATAACACTTGGGTATTGTCATCATTGGCCGAATATCTGGCTTGCAAACTGGGGTAAGCTTCTAACATGTGCTGTTTAGCTTTCACACGATTATCTTCAACTGCAATAGCTTCAATACGAATCCAATTGTCCCCTTCAAAAGCAGAAATCTCAATTTTGGGATTTGCCAACATCTGCTTTGATACATCCTTTATTTTTCCGGTCTGAATATAAAGCTTGTCTTCGAAAATATCAATTGTCCCAAAAGGACGAACCCGTGGCTGGTCACCTTCTTCAGTTGCTAAAAAATACGTCCCGCATTTTTTCAAATACTTATAAACTTCTTCCATTGAATTCTCCTCTGTTTTATTTATTATTTGTAATATTTCTTATATAATGTAATTCTATATCATCTATCAATAAAAACAAGGGCGTTTTTTCATTTTTATTTATTCTTGTTTTTTTACAACGATCTTATTCATTATTGTGGCCCGACTGCAACGACCGTTCCGCCGGTGATGTCGGCTGTTCCATTGTAATCAAGCGCGCCATTGCCATTGTTTGTCGGACCGCTTACGGTAATATAACCACCTGAGATGTAAAGATTACCGTTGCTGTCAAGTCCATCCCTGGATGCGTTGACATTAATTGTCCCACCTGCAATTGAGACATAGACGTTGGCATCATTTTCCATTGCGCCACCACCACCTTTTCCACCTATGTCAGTTTCTGCAGCACTACCACTGGCTCTATTAAAACCATCATCCTGTGAAGTTAAATCGATGGTTCCGCCTTCAACAATAATTGCAGTTCCTTCTATCCCTTCAACGCTGTTTGTTATGGTAATCGACCCACCGGTAATAACAAGATCATCTTTTGATACAATCCCATGGTTAGCCTTTGATGTAATATTTAGAGTGCCTTCTCCATTAATGGTCAAATCAGCTTTACTGAAAATAACGGCATCGACGGTATTTTCATCCGTCTGAACATAGGCTGAACCGTCGGTTAAAGTGTTTATCGTATCTTTATTGAGTGTAACAAATACCTTATTGGCACTTTTAATATAGATTGGGGCATTGTCGGCACAATTGATGGTCACACCGTTTAGGACAATCTGAATTTTGTCTGTGTCAGCAGCGGCTACAATAATCTGTCCATCCGATAAATTCCCGGTAACGACATAAGTACCTTCGGCACTGATTGTCAGCACACCATTGCTTGCGGTTGCTCCGTCCCCGGTTACCTGAATATTGCTGCCATCAAAAGTTACATGAGTGGCCGTGCTGTCATCATGGGTCGTTTCCAAATCTCTTTCCGTAAATTCAGGATCCACAACAATTGCCGAAGCGGCTGGAATCACTGCTGTTAAAACAGCAGCAGTACCTGCTGCAGTAACTGTTGCAGCATCTGTTGTCGTAGTAATTGGCAGCTGATTGACATCCGGATAATAATAGCATTATTATTATAAGACAAATAATCAAACCGACTCAGCTTTTCAGAATATCATTATTGGAGCATTTGCAAATTTCATTTTCCCAGCATTCTATCAGGCTTTCCAAAGAATACCTTGCATTGGCAGGACTTGTGGATGGCAATTTCAAAATCTCTTTGTTTGTTTTCTGATAGCAGTAGCGATTATATAATTCATAGGCTTTGCCGCCATTTGCATAAATGGTTTCGATATTTGTCTCATCTAATATCTTTGCGATATCGTTTGGTACAACATTCCGGATTGAACTGTCACTTGAACCATTGATGTCACAGGAATAGATCACATCCCAGACAGCAATATTGTTTCTTAAAAGCATTGCCTTCTCTTCTTCTATGGTCTCAGGCGTTGAAATGCCAATAATAGCACCTATGACTTTCCAAAATCTATTTTGGGGATGTTGGTAATAAAAGCGCGCCTCCCGTGATTTCACAGATGGGAATGTCCCTAATATCAGGATTCTTGACTTTTCATTGTAAATTGGTTCAAGTGTATGTATCATTTATTTTCCCCTTATAATTCTTCCCATTCTTTTTTAATCAGATGAAACACATCTTGGAATGCCATCTGATGGGTTTTACAGAGTTCCACAACACTGTCGTATTCGGGATAAATTTGCTTACCTGATTTAAGTTTGCAAACTTTTACCTGGGCTATCCCAAGGGTTGTTCGAATCGTTTTTATCTCTGGTCTTAATGCTGTGCCCTCCATCTGAATACGTCTGATTCCAATGGTTGTTGTTTCCTCAAAAATAATCTGTTCCAATTTTTCGATATCTTCTTTTTTGCAAATAACATTCAACTGATAAGCAGGACGGTTTTTCTTCATATAAACAGGCATATAATGAACATCCCGGGCGCCGGCTTCAAATAGTCGATCCATGACATAGCCTAATATTTCGCCGCTGCAATCATCGATATTGCTTTCTAATTTATAAATTCCGTCTTTTTCTGTTGATTTGTCTTTGATCAGCATTGCCCGTAACATGCTCGGTCTGTCATAGGTTCTTTTCCCTGCCCCAATGCCTGTTTTTTCTATGGCAAATTTCTTTGGCAGTTTGTTTGATGTCTTAATAGCGGCCACTATGGCCGCTCCAGTTGGTGTGATCAGCTCGCCTTCTGTTTCTGTAATATGCAAATGCAAGTCATGACTTGCAGCAATATGTGTGACTGCCGGGACAGGAATTGGTATCATGCCATGCTGACATCGCACAAATCCCCGTCCTTCATATAATTCCGGTACAATGACTTCGGTTATTTCCAGATTGTCCAGACAGACCGCGACTGCCACAATATCCACAATGGAGTCAACTGCCCCGACTTCATGAAAATGCACCTGATTCAATTCTACCCCATGAGCCTTTGCTTCGGCTTCTCCAATAATTGTAAAAATACGGCTTGCCAGATCTTTTGCATGTTCAGTAATCGCTGCCTCTTCTATGATTCCCAATATTTCACGTAGTCCTGGATTTGCATGTGAATGAGCCTGCTTTTGCTTGTGCTGATGTTCTATGTGTTCATGCGATTGATGGTTAGGGCCATGTTCTGATTCATGATGATGTTGTTGACGACTTCCGTGTAAATACTCCATATCATGGTCATGGTTTTCATGTGCTGTATCCAGTTTTACATGGAAGTCGCAGACATCCAGTCCTGCCTTTTTCACTCTACTGATTTCAATCTCAAACCCATTGATTGGTAAACTTTTTAGTGCCTTTTCCAGAACACTCTGATCGGTGCCTAAATCCAGCAGGGATGCCACTGTCATGTCCCCGCTGATTCCCGAATAGCATTCCAGATACAAGGTATTACTCATTTTTTACTCCCAATCGGTTAATCTGTGTCGCCGTATATCCGGCCCCGTATCCATTGTCAATGTTAACCACCGATATGCCATTGGCACAGGAATTAATCATGGTTAAAAGAGCCGATAGTCCATTAAAGCTTGCTCCATACCCAATGGAGGTGGGTACCCCAATCACCGGCTTGTCCACCAGACCGCCAATGACACTGGCAAGGGCACCTTCCATTCCGGCAACTGCTATCACACAGTTTGCACTTTGAAGCACATCCAATTGAGAAAGAATCCTGTGAATCCCGCTGACACCAACATCATAGAGTCTTTCTACGTAAGATCCAAAATATTCTGCTGTCTGGGCGGCCTCTTCAGCCACGGGAATATCGGCTGTACCAGCTGAACAGATCGCAATTTTCCCAACCATTTTTTTGCCGGGTTTCTCAATTTTTATGATCCGGGATATTTCATCGTATTGAACTTCAGAATATTCTTTTTTGATCAGTTTATACTGATGTTTAGAGGCTCTGGTACCCAATACCTCAC
>Ga0209125_1000113_pt1 | contig 137741 bp, 105 predicted proteins | sample BarGraIncub1131A_FD_184503 | JGI IMG/M metagenome (GOLD analysis project Ga0209125, IMG submission 184503) | Arctic peat soil microbial communities from Barrow, Alaska - Barrow Graham LP Incubations 11-31A (SPAdes) (version 2) | ecosystem: Environmental > Terrestrial > Soil > Wetlands > Peat... | reverse complement strand
AACTCGAAAAGAATATCAATCTTGCTAAACAATTAGGAATAAAATTTCGGATTATCACAAATTATAATGTGGTTAAAGCAATTGTTGATTTTGCCCAAAAAGAAAATATTACCCACATTATTGTTGGAAAACCAAGGATTCGCAACATATTATCTATGCTCAGGCTTGAAAACTTTGTCAACAAGCTGATCAGGTATAGCGGAAACATCGACGTTTATATTCTTGGATCAGATAGCCAGGCCAAAGATCATTTCAAGCAAAGGGTTTCAATCCCTTCGTTTACTTCTAATATCCGTCAATATTTTATCATCAATATATTTGTCATTTTAACAGCTATCATCTGTTTTCTGGCTAAAGCTTACATTGGTTATCAGGTAGTTTCATTTGTGTTGTTGTTTTTGGTATCAATTCTTGCTCTTTTCTATGGTACAGGTCCTATACTGCTGGCGGCAACTTTATGTGCACTCATTTGGGATTATTTTTTCATACCGCCACGGTTTACGCTGCATATAGAAAAACCGGTGGATATGCTCATGCTTTTAATGTTTTTTATCATTGCACTGATGAATGGAATCTTAACTTCAAGGGTCCGTCGGCAGGAGAAAAAAATCAGGATAAGGGAAGAACGCACTCATGCACTCTATCAACTTACCAGAGAATTATCATTAGCAGTTGGACTTGATGAAGTATCTAAAATTGCAGTCAGGTATATTCAAAAATATTTCAGTTTAGATTGTGCCATTATTCTTAAAAACGACTTAAACCAACTCGACGATCAGGTAAGGCACGATACTAAAATACAACTTTCAGAAAACGAATCAAGTATTGCCTCCTGGGTTTTTAAACATTCCGCAAAAGCAGGTAAAAACACAGATACATTGCCATCCACCGATTATACTTTTTACCCATTAATGGGTGATAGTAATATGGGTGTAGTTGTAGTTGAACACATAAACTTATTTACTCAAGGTGAAGAACAATTTTGGGAATCTTTTCTTTCACAGATTTCAGGAAGGTATGAACGGGAGTTTTTAAGGACGACTGCCCGGAAAGCCTATATATTAAATGAATCGGATAAACTCTATAAAACTTTGTTCAATTCTATTTCTCATGAACTGCGTATTCCTGTAGCAACTATAATGGGAGCTTCCGATACCCTTTTATTGCAGAGTTATCCGGATGAAACTAAAGTAAAGCTATATGCTGAAATTAATACTGCCTCTGTTAGGCTCAATAGGCTAATTGAGAACCTGTTAAACATGTCACGTCTGGAGTCGGGAAGGATTACCCCACGCCCCGACTGGTGCGATGTTCACGATCTGGCAAATAAAATTGCAGATAATCTGAAACAGGAATTGGAACATTTCAAATTATCAGCGGTAATCCCCGCCGATATGCCATTGGTATATATTGATTTTGGGCTCATTGAACAAGTATTGCACAATCTGGTTTTAAATGCTACACAATACGCTCCTTCAGGGACAAACATAAGAATCAAGTTTTTCTATGAACAGGAAACACTTACAATTCAGGTAATGGATCGTGGTAAGGGTTTTCCGGTAGCAGAATTAGGTGAAATATTTAATAAATTTTACCGTGGAAAAGATGCAATGACAGGCGGAACAGGATTGGGGCTATCCATTGTAAAAGGATTTGTGGAGGCACATGGAGGTATGGTAATTGCAGAAAATCGACAGAATGGTGGAGCAATCTTTACAATAAAATTACCGGTTAAAATTTCTGAAATGAACCAGTTTAACAAGCAGGATGATTAGATGATCAACGAGGGAACCATTTTAATTATTGACGATGAAGTACAAATCCGTCGTTTGCTTGAAATAACCCTTTCAGCAAATGGTTATCGAATTGCAGAAGCAGCAACCGGAAAAGAAGGTCTGGCTCTGGCAGCTACCGGGCATCCGGTTCTCATTATACTCGATTTAGGATTACCAGATAGCGATGGGCTTGATATTTTAAAAAAACTTCGTGAATGGTATCAGAAGCCAATCATTATCTTGTCAGTCCGTAGTTCAGAGGATGACATTGTCAGGGCACTCGATAATGGCGCTAACGATTATCTTACAAAACCTTTTCGAACAGGCGAATTGCTTGCCCGTATCCGGGTTGCAATCAGACAGAGTCAGGTCCTTGCTGATGTCCCCAGTTTATCTTTTGGATCGTTGACGATAGATCTGGCCAATCACACGGCCAAGAAAAATAATGAAATCATCAAGCTCACTTCAACTGAATTTGCATTGTTGGCTTTATTAGCTAAAAATGAAGGTAGGGTGCTGACGCATCAATATATTTTAAAAGAAGTCTGGGGGATGGGGTACATTGAGCAAACCCAAACCCTGAGAGTATTCATTGCACAGTTGCGTAAAAAAGTAGAAGACGATCCTGCAAAACCCCGTTTACTAAATACCGAATCAGGTATAGGTTACCGCTTTGGCGAATAGACTTTTATCCACTATTCTAAATGTGTTGCATCATTTTTCTTTCTGCTTTTATATATCTGATTACAATCAATTAAGCTATTGTAATATAGTGATTTAATAGTCACTAAAAACTTCTTTCCAATTTTTGTAACTTTTAATTGATTAACCCGTCTATTAATTATAAACAGCTCATTGTTACAAAAAACTACTTTATGCTACATTCACTTCAACAAAAACTTAAAAACTACTACAATGAAAACTATTTCTTTACTGGCTGGAATTATGTTACTCGTTTTGACAAGTGGCAATTTAGAGGCCAAATCAGCATTCACAAATAAATCTGAAGGGAACAATCTGGTTCCTGTAACTAAAACCATTGCAAAGGCTAATGGACTCAATACTCCAATGGGTGTTTATGTTGTCAACACTGTTGGTGTAAATACTAAAACACAACTTGCACTTCGTTCAGGTGACATTATACTGGCATTAAATGGCAAGGTTGTAAACAGACCTGCTGCAGTAACTCCCGAAAAGATTGCTAAAGAACCGGGGGATATCGTTACTTATAAAATCTGGCGTGATAAGAAAGTACATATCCTTAATCTTAGAAAGCCCACTGTTGCAAATATTGAAAATTCAGAACAATTCGATGTTCTCTATGATGAAGTTCCTTTCAATTCAGGTTCTTTCCGATGTGTTATAACGAAACCAAAAGGAGTTGAGAAGGCTCCTGCCATTTTGCTGGTACAGAGTGCAACTTCAGGACAGGTTTGTAATGTTCCGGAAGACAATATGTATCGTCAGCTTACGGATAATCTTACCAAAAAAGGATATGTTTGTATGCGTGTTGAAAGGATGGGAGTTGGTGAAAATATAGATCAACTTAGCAGCGACAAGACCGATGTTTTTCTGGAATCCCTAGCATTTGAAAAAGCTTTGCATCAACTAAAAAAGTATGAGTTTGTAGATTCAGCCAAAACTTTTCTCTTTGGACATTGTACAGGCGGAAAGATCAGTTCATTATTAGCTGCGCGGACTCCGGTAAAAGGTGTGATCGTTTACGGATCATGTCTGAATCCTACTTCAGAATATCTGAATAAAATGTTGTGGACCAAATTGCAGCAGAGCAAGAAAAATGATGAGGAAGTTTCAAAAGCAATGCAGGAATGTCAGTTAGTCATCCAGGGGATTCTTGTAAAGAAAATGACACCTACAGCATTTGCTGACGTTCATCCTGAACTCATTCCTGTTATGCGTAAGATGTTTGATTGGAAAGGTGACGATAACTTCCTGGGGAGAAATGCCTTGTTTACCCATTCATTAGAAAAAATGGAATCCTGGATTTACCTGAGAAATATGAATACAAATCTATTGGCAATCCGGGGAACTGCTGATACCCAAATAACGGATGTTAACCTCGTAAAGGATATGGTTGATGCCGCTAACTACTACCGTCCCGGAAGCGCTTCTTTGATTGAAATTCCGGAAACGGATCATAATTTTGCAAAAGTCGGATCACTAAAGAAAAGTCTAGAACTTGAGAAATCAGCTGACTATTCAAAATTTGCCCCTATTATATTTAATTCAGAAATTGCGAATACTGCTGATAACTGGATGAGTCAGATTCATTCATAATAATAATTACTTGGAAAACTAGCTGTTTAACTTGGAATACTTTGGTTTGGTTTCGGTTGTGAGATTCTGATAGTGGTTGTTGAAGAATCTCCAGGGTAAAATAAAAGCTGTCAATTTTCGACAGCTTTTATTTTTGTTTAAAAAGTTTATGGTCGGATTCCCTGAGCATTAGGTACAGGATCTGAAGCCGTTTGGCGTATTTCAATTTCCTTGGGTCCTTTCTTTTTTAGCATGTTCCCAAAAACAAAATTCACACCGAACTGTGCATTGACCGTTTGTGTGGTTTTTAATTGCATGGTTGCAAAGGCGTTATCTACCACGGCATAGAGTTGTAATGGGCCGAGATTTACTGCAAATCCAGCTCCAAGGTTTGTAAAAGTCCTGTCAATATATGAATAACTGATTGTTCCACTTAGGATTCTGCCAAACTGATGGTTTAATGACAGCGTGACAGATGGGTTGTAACTGCCTGCAAAGAACTCGTTTCGAATATTGATCCCTGCAAGGTTTTTAGGATCGAGATGCCATGTGGCGCCAATATTTACTCTTTTAACAAGGCTGGTTTTAAATGATTTATGTGTTTCATCAACATTGAATTTGTTTTTGAGCGTATCCAACAAATGTGTGAAAGTAGAATCATTACTACCGTTTTTACTGAAAAGATTATTGACAGCTATTCCATTAAAAGTAAAACTATTGTTTGGGGTTGAACTGACAAAATTTGATACCTTATCTTTCCATGTAATGCTGCCAATATCAAGAATGCTGGCATTAACAGTGAGTTTTTCATTTACTTTATATTCTGCTCCCAGATCAAATGCAAACCCTGGATTTTTAGTGATACCTTTTGCAGAAAAGGCATCGTTATTATTGTTATTTGTAGCATAAGCATAATCAACATGGATATCCGAGGTGGCAGTTAATGCATATGTTACAGGATCAGTTGCCAGTGTTACTTTTGAATCCTGTGAATTTATGGCTGCTGCTCCATAAAGGTACTTTAGTCGTACGCCTACTTTAAGTTTGGAATTGATCTCGCGGGCAAATCCTAAAGCGGCTTCTCCATAGGCCATTCCATAGACTTTAGCTCCACTTATATCGACTGTTTTTCCGATGAATGGTGCATTTCCGTTTATCAACAAGGTCATTAAATCTTTGGTATAATGAAAGTTGGCGATTCCTTTTGCTGAAAGTGAAAAACTTATAAAGTTCTTCCCGGCTTTAAATCCAAATCCAAAAAGTTCTTTATCGATCGAAAAGCCTACATCGTTATTGTTCCCTATTGACTTAAGGAGTTTATTCTGATCAAAGACAAGAGAATCATCAGGTCTTCTTGTAAATACATCGTTATAATTAAAGCCACTGTTATGATAAGCGATATAATTTGATGCTAAACCTGGAAAACTCAGATAAAATTTGAACCCTGGTGTGAAAGCCGGATTGCCATAAGAAGATTCAGGAATCTGACTCATGTAATACATCGTACGTTCATTTTGAGCTTTCAAGCTTGGAATTAAAAGTGCCTGTGCCATAATAAGCACGACTATAACTTTGAAATAGTTGTTTTTCATGGTTTACAGGATTAATTAGATTGTAGTTTTGCTTTTGCCCGAATCGCTATTTTGGAATCAAAATAGTAGGTATTGTAAATTTTCACAGGACCATTGTTTGGGGTATTAAGCACTAGCTTCAGAATGATGTTTTTTGCATTTTTTATTTTAGCTATTCTTGCCTGATCATAGACTACATCGGGAAACTGAAAGGAAGTAGGTGAAGTGGTTTTATAATCGGGCGCACCACCAACTGTAGCAGGTTTGAGGACATCAGGCAGTGGATCAGTAAACATGGCATCCAAAACGGTATAATTCTGATCTGTGAAAAATGCCTGTAATTTAACGCCGATCGGAAAACCATTGGTTGTATTAATCCTGATTGATAGACTTTCAAGTTGATCGATATTTTTTAAATCAAAGTTAAGCGTATCCTGGAAGGAAAAATTATTGATGCTGGCAAAGAAATTCATATTCACATTCATATTCATATTCATTGCACTTTTATCTGAAACAAAGTTCAGTGTGCCTGTCCCGCCTGGATTTGTCTGGGCATTGGCAACCAAAAAGAGTTTGTTTGGAGAAATATTAAATGCATCTGTAATATTAGGATTCGTTGAAGTGATAGTAGTGGTTTTTATTGTACCCAGTGCGGTTGAGGCAGCAATATCAAATGTATTGGTTGCAGGAGCAACGAATAAATTGATGGGAACATCGTGTGGGGTATTGGCATCGGAGTGTGCATTGAATGTGGTTGCAGTATATCTGACAGGAGCGCCAAAACTATTATCAGCATTGATGGTGAGACTGATAGCTCCGGGTGAAAATTGAAAGCCACTTCCCAGATTACCCTTAAATGTTGAAAAATCTATAGTCTGGCTCAAATCCATATTAAATTGACCAAGGTTGCCATACATACTTGAAAACTGTAGATTTGATACGTTAATGGGCATGTTAAAGGAATACGTAGTCAGCGTGGTGCTTGTATTGCCCTGCATCGTCATATTCAGATCAAAATGAAGGGTATTGGCAACACCATTTACAGTTTTAAGTATTAAAATATAGTTTGTAAGATCAACATTCACAAACGAATTCGGAGATGTAGGGGTTAAATTAATAACAGGGACTGATAATTTTGCCCGGGTAGTTTTGTTAAGTATGTTGGGGGCTTGAATGGTTATTGTAGCTGGTTTATTAAAATTTGAGTTAATCGGAATTCTTATTGTACCTGCCTTCACATAGATGGAATCACCTTTTTGAGTTGCATTTGCCAATGTAAGTGGAATATCAACCGAATAAGATGTAGAATATTGTTTTCCGGTTGACAGATCAATGGTTGGATTGGTTGTTGCAAAAGAGAAATTCTGTACAGCCAGATTCTGATCAGGAATCTTCATTAGCACATCTGCAGTTTGGGAGGTTGCAGTTTTTATCGCAAAAGCGAGTTTAACTAACCCTTGCTGGTCGACTTGAAGTGTGCTTGATTGGTTTTTTAGAATATCATTTATTGTGATGTGCGAAGTTACTAAAGGAACAGCCCATTCACCAGTATAAACAGGATTGACCATCTTGCTAAAATCAAAGTCTGAAGGTTTAATGCAAGAATGAGAAAATGATACTACAATAAATAAGAAAAAAAGTAAATGTGTTTTTTTCATAATAAATGATATTATTGAGGTCCTTTGACCAGACGGAAATGTTGGTAAGAAAGTTGGATTAATTTCACATCTGTGCTAATTTCGGTTACTATGCTCAGGATTAGTTTTTTGTACTAGAGGATTACCTTAGCAATAGGTTTTGGAATCAGTAAATCTCAACTATTGAAAATCTCGTTGAGTTCACATGAGGTGTTAAACGTTCTTTTCAAATTATTAATTAAAATATTAAATACAAACAAGTGCATTATTTTAAACACATCATTTTATTCAATAATTCTAATTACAGTTAATTCGGATTTCAGTGTAATTGAATTTTTTTCTTTGCCAAATATAAACACAAATATTACCCAAAATGAATTTTGTTGATTAATATTTAAAAGGTGTACTTATATGCATTTAAAAATTGCTTCTCAATTGTAAGAATGAAAACAGAACGGGTTCCATCTTCTTGAATTATTGCAGGTGGATTCTCGCTTGAAATGGAAGGAAATTCTCTTAAGATACCTTGAGCATTAAATAATAATAGGCGGTTGTTACCTGAAGTGATCAGATAATATTTTTTATTATCAGGGGCTGTAAAGACTAATGGCTGACAACGTGGAAAAGAAGACAGTCCGTATTCATAGATGATCTCTCTGAGTTGGTTGAATACAGTGAAATGGACCTGATCAAGGAAAATGTAATCAGGTTTGCCATTGTTTTCATATTGATCAACCAGGAAGAAGGGGTTCGTGATGACGGTTTCAAATGGTAATTTATCAAAATTTCCATCTTTCTTAATATACAAAAGGTCTCCATCGGCTGCGGCACATATGATGTCTCCTTTAGCAGATAAACGGTTGGGCCAGAATTGAGTATTGGAAGAGATAATCGGGACCTTATCAAAATTTCCAGTTGGGATACCTTTCATGTCAGTGATTTTAATACGACTTGCTTCATCGATCACCGTCAACAATTTACGTCCGTTACGATCTATGATTTCAACTGGTTTTATGACCCGTGCCCTTGTTTCGACCGGGGTCCAGGTATACCATTTTTTGCCCTTGTCTGTTATGGCCTGAATGCTGTTTTTTGAAGTTGCCAGGAAGAAAATAAGACCATCTTTGCCTGCTGAATAGGGAGTTAAGCCATTTGTCGCATTAAAAGGTAGCTTGAGTGGAAATCCACCTTCGAAGTCACCATTGGTATTCAATAGATAAATCAGTTCAGAAGAATTGAATGCAATACTTTTGTGCCCCTGGTAATCAATGATTTTTAGATCTCCAAGAATATGACCACCCATAATATGACTCCATTCGACTTCACCTTTATTGTTGATACACCATATCTTGTTATTTCCATCAATCAAAATGGTAGAATACCCATTTTCTTTTTTTATAATATAGGGGCCACTTCTTACAGCTCCAATGTATGAAACCCAAACAGGAGTTGGTTGATTTGAGGGTGGTTCGGCGAATACCGCAGCACTCGCTTGTGGGGTCGTAGTATCATTTGCAATACAAACGCTGGTATAAAACAGTTTGTTTTCTAAAGAGAATTCAGCTGAAACAAGTTTTGCTGATCTGATGGCATGTGAAATTGGGTATTTTTGTTTGTCTCCCGGTACCAATAATGCTGAAATATGTCTTATTATTTGAGTTAAATCGGCATATACCCAAATATTGGATGTTCCGGCAATGTAATTTTTAAAGTTTTGAAATGTAGGAGAGGCCGAAAGTGTATTTTTAGAAGTATAGCTGCTTAAAAAGGCAGTCATAGCATTTACAGAACGTCCAAAGACAACATAGTCACCCGCTATAGCAAAATAGTATTTTTTAGAATCGGGGAAAAGATTGCCATATATCAATGGCAATAGCGATGGGTATTCAATTAGATGAATAGTGATGCCATTGAAATACATCACGTTGCTTTTAGAAAGAATAGAAAGGGAAATCTCAGCCTGACCTGGACTACTAGTTTTAAAGTAGGCATATACATTTTCGTCTTCCGATAATGAAAGGTTATTGGTGACAGCTGTCCCCATTTCACTATTAATCCACCCCGTTAAAGTTTGTTCAGCATTGATATTGAAACTATCTGAAATTGCTTTGAGATTATTTTCCAGCATATCGAGTTTTGCCTGTTTCTTTAGTTGCAGTTTGTATCGGCGGAAGATAGTTTTATAATCCTTGAACCCAATATTGATAAATCCTGCGGTATTCCCGGGTAAAAGACTGTCAACAGTGCTTGGCTTTGTGTGTTGATCGTTGAAGAGATTGAGAAAAGTATTGGTAGAATCACCCACAGATGAAAATCCGTTCATCAGAATTTCTTTATCTTTAATTAAAATGTCAAGTTCGGTCCAGTTACTGAATCTATTGACACCAGCCATATTCCCTAGTGTTTTGGAATCGAGTTGTACATTGAACAGATTGGGTAAATTGTGATAGTTCACATACAGAATGGCTTGAGCGGTTAAACTTTCGGTGTGGCTTACCTGTACAAATGCTCTTTGCTCTGCAACACTTCCACCAGATTGTAACATCAGTATTGCTTCATTAATCAGGCTTGTATTGTCGGAAGCAATTAAAATGCCCTGTAACAGAACAAGATTAATTACTTTATCCTTAGATGAGGATGCAATAGAATTTTTAAAAATAATCTCCCGAATGCTGACTCCTGCAAAATCGCGGATGATAATTTGAATATTGTTGCCAAAATATTTGTGAATGAATGGATTTAGGTCTCTATCATGAACAGAATGACCTGTCTGGAGTGTAAATAACAAACCGGCACCTCCTTCGTGCAATGGATGAAGAGAAATATAAAGGGGGAATTTTTGTAATGTATTTGCAAATCCGGGATATTGAGATGATAACTTGATAAAAGTATTTACTTCTGAATCAAGGTCTTCAAAATCCTTTTCATGAGTGAAATTCTTCCAGATCTGACTTTTAGAAATTAATAGCCACGTCTGATTTATATTATTTACTTTTAAAATAATAGCAGCATCAATTGGGATAGCATTGATACCCGGGATCTCCTTTTTAGACCAGTAAAGACTATAAAAGAAAGGCGAAGCAATTAACACAATCACGATAAATACTGTTATGATTGCAAGAATGGGCTTAAGTTTTAAATGGAGCCAAAGTTTTTTACGTATACTGATCAAAGTTTTGAATTTGGAAATCAAAGTTACGAAGGGAAACGGATTCGGAAGTAACTTTAATTAATAAAAATAAACACGAAAATATAAAATAGGTTTAAGCTTTGTTCATAATAGTGATAACGGTGGCAATAACTGAAAAGTTATCCTGTGGTATGGGGAAACTCCTATTTCTTTAATGGCTTGTCTGTGATATTTTGTAGGATACCCTTTATTCTGATTCCACCCATATTGAGGATACGCAAGATGCATCTCCTGCATCAGCTTGTCTCTATGTGTTTTGGCCAGTATAGATGCCGCTGCTATTGACTGGAACTTACCATCCCCTTTAATCACACAAAGATGTTGGATTCCGGGATAAGGCTTAAATCTGTTCCCATCAACAAGGAGTAATTCAGGTTGTTTAAATAGTTGACTTACAGCTTTGTGCATAGCACAATAGGTAGCCTGAAGAATATTAATTTCATCAATCTGTAAATTATCTACAACACCTATAGCCCAGGCGAATGCGTCCTTTTTTATTCGTTCACAAATTATGTCACGTTGTATAGCGGTGAGTTGTTTTGAATCGTTCAGTTCGGGATCATTAAAGCCATTAGGTAAAATAACGGCAGCCGCCACCACGGGACCTGCCAAACAGCCTCTTCCTGCTTCGTCAATACCGGCTTCAATCAATATATCCTGAAATCTTACCTTTAAAGGTTGAACGGGTAGTTTCATTTTATAGAATTAATAACCAATAATTCTTGATACGAGGACCGCTATAGTCAAAAGCCATAACATTAACTCTGAACGTCGTTGCTTTTTACGGTTTAACATGGCATAATTTATTATAATTGTAACAGGGATCGTAAAGAAAATAATATGAAATCTGGATTGTTGATTAGCATAGAGAAATGAAAGTACTGCAATTATGAATGCGAAAATAATAACCCAGTATTTACGTCTTATTGCAATTACTTTTTCATTGATATGATTCATTAAATTGGATAATGAACCCAGAAAGATCAAAATAATAATACCCCAAATAATGTAAATAGGACGACTAATCTCAACCTTAAAATGTTCAGGGTATGAGAAAAATTGTTTAACTTCATGCCAAATCACCTGTTCCTGGTTATTCCAAAAGAAATAAAACCCTACCAAGACACAACCCGCAAAGAATCCCACAAAAGAAATAATCCATTCGCGCCATGATATAATCCGGTATATCAGAAAGCTGATCCAGATTAAGAGAAAAAAGAAAATAGCTGGAAAGTAGAAGAATGATGCTATCGTTATAAAAAATGATGCATTAAAGCATTCAGTGAAAGGATCTTTTAATTCGTACATGCTTACTAATTCGGCCATTGCAAGAAGAATAAAAAGGGATGCAAACAAAGGGGCAGAAAGCTGAGCGATAGAATGGGTGCTTCCTGAAAGTAATATGAATATAAATGAAGGTAAAAGGTTATTCCTGAATGATAGATTGTTTCTGATTAGGAAGTAATTAAGTACAAAGGCTTGAAGTGCGACCAACAATACAGCAATGAATGAAGTTAGGACCGGATAAGGTGTGATTTGAGTAATAATAAAACGATATAGTCCTGTATCAAAATTTGATGGTATCTGAACCATTCCATTGCCAAATGAACTGAACCACAGACCTGCAAATAATGGCAGGATGAGTAGAAATTGAACAGGTGACTGGCTTCGGAATATTTTTAACAACATTGCAATTAAATTTAATGCAGATCAAAACCAATGTCACTGCGGTAATATTTTGTTGAATAATCGACGTTTACAGTAGCTAAATATGATTTCTCCAATGCTTCTTCCATGGTATCTCCAAATGAAGAGATGGACAATACACGCCCTCCATCTGTCACAACAGTGTTGTCAACAGTCCTGGTTCCAGCATGAAAAAAAAGTGTGTCCTTGGGCGCTTTAGAAATATGCATTTGAATGCCTTTCTGATAGGTTTCGGGATATCCTTTCGAAACGAGCATAACAGAAGCAACAAACCGGGGATCAATATCGAGCACAACTTTATCGAGTGTCTGGTTGGCAATAGCATCAAACACATCAAGAATATCGTTTTTAATGCGTGGGAACACGGATTCAGTTTCGGGATCACCCATTCGGGCATTGTATTCAATCACAAATGGTTCTTCTTTAACCTTAATCAATCCAAAGAATATGAAGCCTTTATAATCGATTCCTTCACTGATTAAACCATCAATAGTAGGTTTTACAATTTTTGTTTCAACCTTTTTCATAAAGGACTCATCTGCAAATGGTACAGGGGAAATTGAACCCATCCCACCCGTATTTGGACCAGTATCCCCTTCACCAATTCTTTTATAATCTTTGGCAACAGGGAGTAGTTTATAGGATTTACCGTCTGATAATGCAAAAACAGAACATTCGATTCCATCTAAAAACTCCTCTATCACTACTTTTGCAGAAGCATTTCCAAATTTAGAATGTTGAATCATTTCAGCTAATTCATTTTGAGCTTCCTCTATTTCAGGACAGATTACGACTCCTTTACCGGCTGCAAGCCCATCTGCTTTTAAAACATACGGAGCTTTCAGCGATTGGAGAAAAGCGGTCCCTTCGTCAAAATTTTGCTTGTTAAATGTTTTATAACCAGCTGTTGGAATACCATGGCGTAACATAAATGCCTTGGCATAATCCTTACTTCCCTCAAGTAATGCACCTTGTCTTACAGGTCCGATTACTTTAATTTCTGATAATTCAGGAGTCGACAAGAAATAATCATGAATACCATCAACGAGGGGTGCCTCAGGGCCAACAATGACCATATCAATTGCATGGTTAAGAACAAATGCTCCAATACCTTTAAAATCACTTAACGAAAGTGCTACATTCTGTCCACACTCAAGTGTGCCGGCATTTCCGGGAGCAATGTAAAGAGCAGAAAGTTTTTTACTTTGAGTTATTTTCCAGGCAATCGCATGCTCTCTACCACCCGAACCAAGCAATAATACATTCATTTTTTAATTTTATTTTGCAAAGTAACAAAAAATCTTGCTCTTTGACCATTTTAATAGGTAAAATGGGGTGATTGCCATGATCTAAACTGCACGATCATCTGTGATTTTAAGTTATATTTGCATTAGAATTTTTTTCTCTATTCAGTCTTATCAGCATTTCCGAAAATTCTTACATTTGAATGTTGGAGGGGAAATAATCTATAATTGCTTTAACAGGATTCAGATTAAAGACGTTACTATCGGCTCCATTAAAACAGATATTATGAAGCTTAAGCTTACAAAAGTCAGAATCAGCAAATACAAGAGTTTCAGTAAGGAACAGGAGATTGATATTGACGACAAAGTCACAGTCTTAGTTGGGAAAAATGAATCGGGAAAGACTGCATTTCTTGAAGCTATTGCAAAGATTAATTACTTTGAGAACAATCCTTTTTTCAAGTTGAATGTAATTGGCGATTACCCCCGTAACGAACTAATACGTTTTAAGAATTCAGGAGCAGATACTGAGGCGCTTCGATGCAATTTTGAAATCAGTAAAGAAATGATGCAGGTGATTGAATACGATCTGGGAAAAGACGTACTACAGAGTCGATCATTCACATATGGCATAAGTTATATGGGTAAATCTCACTGGGTTGGGCTCAAGGTGAACGAACGTAAATTTCTGGATCAGTTTTATCAACGGTATACAATTAGCGATGATCTTCAGTCGCAATTGCGTATTGTTCGGAATGTTACGGAACTGTTAGAGCTCTGTGATGTCAAAATAAATGATCCTGTTTTGGTAAAAATGGGTGAAGATCTGAGAGAAAAAATATTTTCGAAAGCATATGGATGGAGTAACCCGGTCAAGGGGTATATTGCAAAAAATTATCTAAAACCTGCTATACCCTATTTCTGGTACTTTGATGAATATTATTTGCTGCCCACCAGAATCAGTATCCGGGAATTGAAAAACCCACCAAAGGATGATGAAATGTTGCGGATTTCGCGTGCATTTTTTGACCTTGCCAAAATTGATATCGATAAACTACTTGAAGCCGATGATTTCGAAAGTTATCTGGCAGATCTGGAAGCTACTGCCAACGATGTCACCAATTATATATTCAAATACTGGACTTCAGAAAAAGATCTGGAAATAAAGTTTGAAATTGAAAATGTAAAAGAGAATAAAGATAAAATCTTGCATATTAGAATCCGTAACACAACGCGTAGGATAACATTACCCCTTCGCAACAGAAGCAAGGGGCTCAATATGTTTTTCTCTTTTGTTGTTTGGTTTAGTAGGGTAAAAAACATGGTAGGTGATAATCTGGTACTTCTGCTTGACGAACCTGGTCTTAGCCTGCACGCTTCTGCTCAGGCAGATTTACTCAGGTTTATTGAAGATCTTTCGATTGATCACCAGGTGATTTATTCAACTCATTCTCCTTTCCTGATAAATCCATCGAGACTTGATCGTGTACGAACAGTTACCGATACATCTGAAGGAAGCGTTATTTCAGATATGATTATGGAAAATGATCCAGATACCTTGTTCCCATTACAAGCAGCAATTGGATTTGACATTTCACAAAATCTGTTTAATAATAAACGTAACCTGCTTGTTGAGGATCCTGCTGATTTGATATTGCTCAATCTCATGTCAGGAACATTGAAATCTTTAAGCCGTACAGGTTTGAGGGAAGGGGTTTCCATTATACCCATCGGAGGATTAGAAAAGCTGGCAACTTTTCTGCTTTTGTTAAAGAGTGCCAGAAACAATATGGTGTGTTTGATGCCAACGGCAACTATTGCTAAAACAAAATCAAAACAAGACAACGAGATGTGGGATCAATTCCTTAATGGTAAGAGTTTTCGGTTCTATGACCAATATACTCAAGTTGCCCAGGCAGGAATTGAAGACCTTTTCGAACCCAATGAAATAGCTCTTGCATTGATGAGTGCCTATGGTACTAAAGTTGCTGAGTCATTTAAACCCATTGAAGGGGAGGGGTTATTGCCACAATTGCAAATTGCCCTTGGACGTGAAAGTTTTGACAGGTTACGCATTGCACGTGAACTGGCAATACTACCAAACATAAAAAATAACATTTCGGAAAAAACCTTTAACAGGTTTGAGAAACTTTTCAGGGACTTAAATAAATTGATGTAAATACAATGAATAACTTTATGGAATGTCCCGTGTGCAAAGCCTCGGGAATTAAAAAAGGTTCCCCTCGCTGTCCGCGTTGCAATTCTGATCTGGAAATATTTGGCCAGATTGAAAATTTAGAAGAAGGAAGTAGTGGGAGTACAGCTGCATTGATGATCGCATACTTTCTTGTTTTGGCATGTGTAGTCTCATTTTTGCTTTTTTATTTCTTTGTGTTTAAGGATGTAAAGGCCTCTTCGGATGTCAATAAAAACCAAATCAAACAGTTAACGACAACGATCGAGGGACTTAAAACCGAAAACGAACAATATCTGCAACAAATCATTGATCTGCGAACCCAAATTGGTGGGGGAAGCGAAAGTGCTGTTCCTGCGACCAGAACAAAGACAGGGCCTGATGCTCAGCTGCAAACAAATCCGGTCAAACAACTACCTTCATTACAAACCAAGAAACAGGATCAACCTGCTGCTCAGACAGGTGTGATATATCATGAAGTACAACCCGGTGAAAGTCTGCGGCGTATTGCCAAGAAATATTTTGGTGATATGGATCAATACCCCAAAATAATGAAGGATAATAACATCAAAACACCCGATCAGATTTATCCCGGACAGAAGTTGAAAATTATACGTTAGTCGAATAACACCTGAACCATGTCAAATTCTAATATTGATAACATCTCACGAAAAGTTGTACTATTTCAAAGTGAGATACTTGAAAAGAAAAAGAAGATTTCTGAATTGCTGACAGAAAAAACACTTCTCGAAAGGGAAGCAAGTTCTCTTCGTGAGAATCTGGCTGAGGTAAGGCAGGAAAATGCTGACCTTCAGGAAATTGTTTATGATTTGAACAAAGAGAATAATCAACTTAAAAGTAAGCTTGAACAAATAACATTAGCTGTTAATGCTGCTGTACCGATAATTGAACCGGTTATAGATAAACCTGTTGAAACAGAAAACTCTAATGTCTCTGAACCTCAGGTACCTGATCCTCTTGAACAAAAGCGCCGGGAAGCCGAATTAGAAAAACAGCTTTTCGAATTTGAACGCAATTCTACTCTTCCAGATTATTTTCATTCAGAAGCTGACGAAAACAATTTCGATAGCGAAGAACAGGATTAATAATAATTTCCTTCTTTTAATAATTTTTAACCATTTCACCACAAATTTTTTGTCCTGTGAAATGTTAATTTTGTTGTTTATAAAAAAATCTAATGAATCGACAACAACTACAAGTATTTCAGACTTTAGAACCCACACGTTGGCGTAGATTTATGTGGATGACAAGGGTACTAATTTTAGTAATTGCATTATCCATTACGGCAATTATAATATCTCTTTTCCAAAAACAGATTATCCATATTCCCGAAATCAGGGAACGTGCTGAGATGTATAACAAGTTAACTTTAAAAGAAGCCAAGATTGCATTAAATACACCTGAACGTTTAATATTTCACAAATCACTGACTGCAATACGATTGAAGAAAAACAGGGAGTTTTATCACTTCCCTGTTACCCATGTTCAAAAAAAATTACCTTTTTTCCCTGTACGTGCTGCATTCTATGTTAACTGGGATATGCAGAGTAATTTTTCATTGCGTAACAGTATAAAGAAGCTCAATATGGTTCTTCCGGAATGGTTTTTTGTTCCGGATTCTTCAACCACAATTTCCACGAATGTTGATTCAGCAGGGTTGAATATCATGCGTAAGAATAATGTGGTTATCATTCCGATGATTTCGAATTTCTTTAAAGAAAAGTGGAATGGAGCTAATATTCACCGCATTCTCCATTCATCGGAAAAAAGAAAGGCTTTGATTTCAAATATCGTTCTGAATCTGAAGAAATATAAATTAAACGGGATAAATATTGATTTTGAAGACTTGAATGAGAATACAGATGATTTTGTCATACAATTCCAGAAAGAGCTTTATGCAACCTTACATCCATTAGGATATCTAGTCACCCAGGATATAGCTCCTTTTAATGAAGACTATAATGTTGCAGAACTCTCAAAATACAACGATTTTTTATTTGTAATGGCTTATGATCAGCATAATTCAAGTTCAAGACCAGGACCGATTGCCGCTCAGGAATGGGTTGAAGCTGCACTGGATGATGTTTGTAAAAAAATACCCTCTGAGAAAGTTGTTTTATGTCTGGCTGCATATGGCTATGATTGGCCTGTAGGTTCCAAGGGTGATGATGTAACTTATCAGGAAGCAGTGTCAACTGCATTGGAAAGTGAAGGGAAAGTACATTATGACGACAATACTTATAATCTGGATTACACTTATTTTGATGATAATGATATTAAACATCAGGTGTATTTTACCGATGCGGCAACTGTTTTTAATGCAATGCGTGCAGCTGAGGATTTTGAAGTTGCAGGGACTGCTTTATGGCGTTTAGGTGCTGAAGATACGCGTATATGGTCATTTTATAACAATGACTTAAGTATTAAAGGTCTTGCGAAAAAACCTTTAGATACAAAAAACTTTGACAACATCAGTTCGTCCTATAATGTCGACTTTATTGGTGCCGGAGAGGTTTTAGATATCCTTACTACCCCCTCGTCAGGTAATGTAGTGATCGGTTTTAGTAAAACCGATAACCTTATTAATAATGAGGAGTATAAGACCATGCCTACCTGTTTTGTAATCAAGAAAACCGGTGAGCGAAAAAAAGTCATTGCACTGACTTTTGATGACGGGCCCGATCCTACTTATACACCGGCAATTCTCGACATACTTAAAAAGTATAAAGTGCCGGGTGCTTTCTTTGTAACAGGGATCAACGTACAGGATAATATTCCAATAGTAAAACGAATATATGATGAAGGGCAGGAGATTGGAAATCACACTTTGTTACACCCAAATCTTGAATTACTAAGCGATGACAGGATAAGACTTGAATTGCGTGCTACTGGTCGATTGATCGAAGGCATTACCGGACATGCCACAATACTTTTTCGTCCTCCTTATAATACGGATGCAGAGCCTGTTAACCCTGTTCAGATTCATCCATTGTGGGTTGCTAAGGAAGAAAATTATCTGACGATAGGTTCTTCCATTGATCCTCTTGATTGGCAAAAAGGGGTGTCGGCTGATTCCATTTATGCCCGAACTGTCCGTCAGCAGGGTCTTGGTAACATACTCCTTTTGCACGATGCCGGAGGTATGCGAAGTGAAACTGTTAAAGCATTGCCCAGAATCATTGAATATTTCAAGAACAAAGGTTTTAAGTTTGTTTCTATTTCAGACCTCATGGGACGCAAGCGGGATGATGTGATGCCCAAAGAATCCGGATTGGTTAGTCAATATCTGGAAAGTGCCGACTATGCGGTATTCATGATTAATTATGCTTTTGATCATTTTATTTATTCCATATTTTTCCTCGCATTAATCCTTTCTGCTTTCAAAATAGTTTCCGTTGCATTTCTGGCCTTTTTACAACATCGGAAAAATAAAAAGACGTCTATAGCCCCGTCTGTTACCTTTGATCCACTGGTAAGTATAATAGTTCCCGCATTTAATGAGGAAGTTACAGGCATTAAGACTGTTGAAAATCTTCTCAAATCTGATTACAAAAACTTTGAAATCATATTTGTAGATGATGGATCTACGGACAAAACTTACGAATTGATCAAAGACCAGTTTACTGGAAATGATAAGGTGCGATTATTCACAAAACCAAACAGTGGAAAGGCTGCATCTTTAAACTATGGAATCAGTCAGGCTAATGGCGAAATAATGGTTTGTATCGATGCCGATACGATATTGGATACTAAAGCTGTTAGACAGCTTGTAAAACCTTTTATCGATATTGAAGTAGGTGCTGTTGGTGGAAATGTAAAAGTTGGTAACAAGATAAATCTACTGACCCGCTGGCAGGCAATTGAATACACTACCAGCCAGAATTTTGACAGGATGGCCTATGATTATATCAATACCATTACTGTAGTGCCAGGTGCTATTGGTGCATTCAGAGGATCTGCACTTAAGGAAATCGGAGGATTTGATGTTGATACTTTGGCAGAAGATTGCGACCTGACACTTCGACTACTTCGTGCAGGTTACAGGGTCAAGGCATGTAATGATGCATACGCATACACAGAAGTGCCCGAAAATCTGCATATGTTTATGAAACAACGATTCAGATGGTCTTTCGGTATCATGCAAAGCTTTTGGAAACACCGTGAACTTATCTTTACGCGTCGTCGTCTGAATTTAAGTTGGATATTGCTTCCAAATCTATTAATATTCCAGATGATCTTACCTCTTTTCAGTCCGCTGGTTGATCTGATGATGCTTTTCTCATTGTTTTCATTCAATGGGGCAAGTGTTTTCTCAGATAACATCGGACAAGTCGGTATATTCTATTTCAGTTATTTCATATTGGATGTCCTGATATCGATGATGGCATTCCATTTTGATGGTCAGAAATTCACATTACGAACAGTCTGGAATCTGTTTTTACAACGAATTATCTACCGACTCATATTGTTTGTCGTATTATTCAAATCATACAGGAAGGCAATCAAGGGAGAGCTTACAGGCTGGGGCGTTTTAAAACGCACAGGCAATGTTGAGCATATTAAACAGCATGAAGAAGTTTAGAGGAATAAAACACGTTTAAACTTCCAGTGCACCAATTAAATCATTGATGTTTTGAATTTGATGGCGTTGCAAATATTCTGCAATGCCATCTCTTATTTTTATAGTTATTGCAGGGTCAATGAAATTTGCAGTACCGACCTGGATTGCAGTAGCTCCGGCCAGAATAAATTCGATGGCATCAGTTGCATTGGAAATTCCTCCCAGTCCAATAATCGGAATCTTCACTGCTTTTGATACCTGATAAACCATGCGCAAGGCAATGGGTTTAACGGCAGGTCCTGATAAACCACCCGTTACTGTTGATAATACGGGACGTCTTTTCTCGGCGTCTATAGCCATACCAAGCAATGTATTGATTAGCGAAACACTATCTGCTCCGGCATCTTCAACTGCTTTTGCAATCTCAGAAATATTCGTCACATTGGGTGAAAGCTTTACGATGAGCGTCTTTTTGTATACTTTTCTCACTGCTTCAACAACAGCCGTTGCCATTGGACAACTGGTTCCAAATGCCATCCCGCCTTCTTTTACATTCGGACAGGAAATATTGAGTTCGATACCCGGAATTTTTTCCAGCTCGTTGATTTTCTCCGCAACTTCCACGTAACCTTCAATCGTTGAGTCTGAGACATTGACAATGACATTGGTATTGTATTTAATCAACTTTGGATAAGTCTCTTTTACAAAATAATCCACGCCTTTGTTTTGTAGACCAACCGCATTAAGCATCCCCATGTTCGTTTCAGCCAAGCGGGGGTAACGATTTCCCTCCCGGTGTTTTGAGGTGGTTGCTTTAACGACTATCCCACCAAGCTGAGAAATGTCTAAAAAATCATCAAATTCAAGGCCATATCCAAAAGTTCCCGATGCTGTCATCACTGGATTTTTGAGCAATATCTTATCGATTTTAACTGAGAGATCAATCATCATATTTGGTTTTTAAATAAGGTAGTGAACAGGTTGAAGCTTTTTCAATATTCCAGTTATTCAAATCACGGCTGTCAAATACAGGACCTTCTGTACAAACACATTTGTGACCTTCCGTGGTTTCGGTTACACAACAAAGACAGGCACCAATTCCGCAAGCCATCGTATTCTCAAGCGATACTTCACAGGGAATTTCAAGTGCTTCGGCTATATTAGCCACGGCTTTCATCATTCCCTCAGGTCCACAGGTATAAATGCGTTTAAATTCAGATAGTCTTGTCCTGAAAACCGTATGTTGGGTTACCAGTCCTTTTTCTCCTAATGAACCATCTTCTGTCGCAACATGCGTCTCAGCCAATTTTTGATAATCTTCTAGTACCGGCACATCTTCTGTAGATTTGCCACCGACCAGTATAACTGGTTTTAATCCCATCTTCCGGAATGTTTGGGCAAGAAACAGGAGTGGGGCCACACCGCAACCACCACCTACAAGCAGAATATGAGTCTCTTTGGTCAATGAAAATCCATTACCGAGTGGATAGACAATATTTAAAAGGTCTCCTTCTATCAAGGCCGAAAGAACATTCGTTCCTTTTCCTACTGCTTTAATTAAAAGCGTTATAGTATTGGCGTCGTAATCTACGTTGTGGATAGAAAAAGGCCTGCGAAGATAAACGCCGGGTTCCTTATCAACTTTCACTTCACAGAACTGACCGGGTAGCATTTCCGGCAATTTTTCGGTTGCCTTTAGCAATAAGACAAAGTTATTGCCTCCAACAGGTTTATTCTCTATGACCACGAGGTCGTGAATGACTTTTTTCACTTTCGATAATTTATTGCTCTATAAACAAATCCAGTCGTGAATGTTCAAAAAAAAGTCCGTATGTAACGGACTTCATTTTTATTCTTCAGCTTTTTCTTCTGTTTTGCTTTCCGTAACCTCTTCAGCAAAATCGAGCATCCCCTTTTCAAGGAGCAGATTGTACCATCCAATAACTTTTCGCATATGCGATACATAGACACGTTCCTTGTCATAATCCGGAACAGTAAGTGCAAAAAATGCCTTTACTTCAGCATCATCAGCTTTATTGTCGATTGCTTTCTCTCCATTGGTTTGATTGAACATGTTTTGTAACACTACTTTCAGTGACACATCTTCGTCATGAGCAAACAGACTAATTTCTTCGAGCGAGCTTATTTTCTCGGTCTTAAAAGCATTCATTCGTTTTCCATCAATCAACGACTCGATGATCAGGCCGTTCTTTGATTGTGCTATTAGTTTGTAAAGACCGGGTTTACCAGCTATACTTAGAATTTTATTTAAATCCATGGTGTGCTTTTGATTTATGCAAAAGTAGAAATAATCTTTAAATGATTGTATAATTCCTATATTCTCCTATCCGCCATCCTGTTTTTTCTTCAACCCAGTGAAGGAAACGATAGCGGAGTGAGAATTTTTTAAGAGTAGGATCAATGTCAAATTCCCAGTTCATTCTTTTAATCCTTTCTTGTAAGACTTGAGGATGAGTTCCTTTAAACCAAGCAACCGAGTCAGTCTGTGTGTAGTCAAAGGGCTCCTTGAAAATTACTTTTTCTTTTTCCCATTCCAGGTTATCCCAGTATCGATTAAAATGTTGTTGTTTTAATTGTTGTTTTTCAGGCGGTTTTACCCATCCATAGTGATAAACACAGGCATCAACACTTTTCACTTTCAGTTTTCGTTCATCCAATCTGAACCCTTGTGCATCGCGATATGAACGAATTTTTTTATTGTTACGGATAATCCGAACTTCCTTTCGGTACCAACGACGTGAGTCTCCTATAAAATCATATGAACCATAGAAATGGAGATAATTGAAAACAAGTCCCTCAACTTCCGGATTATCTTTCCATAATTCCATGCTTTTACGGATTTCAGGTAGATATCTTTCATGAACAACTTCATCACCCTGAATGTAAAAGGCCCAATCGGTATCATCACTGACGGCATCGAAAGCTTTGTTGGTTTCAACTGCCAGCACCTGTCCCCCTTCACGCAAAGTGTCATCCCAGATTGTATCGATGATCCTTATTTTAGGTGAACCAATATCCTCAATTAGTTGTCGGGTTCCATCGTCAGAGTTACCAACAGCAACGATAAACTCATCACACAAGGGAAGAATTGATCCAATAGCTTCAACAATCGGGTAGTCGAATTTTAAGGCGTTGCGTATAAATGTAAATCCGGTTACTTTCATAGTGTAAGCAAGAGAAGATTAGCGGACTAATCTCTCTGACGATAAGTTATTATTAGAAATTCAAAATACCTGTATAAGTTTCGGGAGAAACCTTGTGCAGTTCTTCTTTTATAGATTCGCTGATCTGTAACGTTTCAATAAAAGCTGACATGGTTTCACGTGTGATTTTTTTATTTGTACGGGTTAGTTCTTTTAACGATTCATAGGGATTGGGGTAATTCTCACGGCGTAAAATGGTTTGAATAGCCTCAGCAACAACAGCCCAGTTATCATCAAGATCTTTCCTGATTTTATCCTCGTTCAGAATCAGTTTGTCAAGGCCCTTTACAAGCGACCGTATTGCTATAATGGTATGTGCAATTGGTGTGCCAATATTTCTTACTACAGTTGAATCTGTGAGATCGCGTTGTAAACGCGACACGGGAAGTTTTCCAGACATGTGCTCGAACAATGCATTGGCTATACCAATATTCCCTTCAGAGTTTTCAAAGTCAATTGGGTTTACTTTGTGAGGCATTGCGGATGATCCAACTTCTCCTGCTTTGATCTTTTGTTTAAAGTAATCAAACGAGATATAGGTCCACAGATCACGATCCAGATCAAGAATAATATTATTAATCCTTTTTAGTGAGTCAAAATAGGTGGCTATATAATCATAATGTTCGATTTGAGTCGTGTTTTGTTGACGCTCAAGTTCAAAACTCTGGATAAATTTATTTGCAAACTCAATCCAGTTGATTTGAGGATAAGCGACATGGTGGGCATTAAAATTACCTGTTGCACCTCCAAACTTAGCTGTAAAAGGGATACTCTTTAATATTTTTATCTGTTGTTTAAGTCTTTCAACAAAAACGAATATTTCTTTTCCGAGAATAGTTGGTGAGGCAGGTTGACCATGTGTACGAGCCAGCATGGGGATTGCACGCCAGTTTTTAGCTCTTTGGGTAAGATTGGTGATTAGTTCGTCTAGAAGTGGTAGTAAGACTTCGCTATGTGCCAATTTCATAGCATAGGGCAATGCTGTGTTGTTTATATCCTGGGAAGTGAGTCCGAAATGGATGAATTCCTTGAAATCAGCAAGACCTAGTTTGTCAAATTTCTTCTTGATAAAATACTCTACCGCTTTTACATCATGATTGGTGATCTTCTCGATATCTTTTACAGCCTGTGCATCTTTAAAAGTAAAGTCCCGGCACAGTTCCCGCAAGTCTTCATACCGCTCTTTTGGAAAATTAGCTAATTGTGGTAATGGTAACTCACACAATGCAATAAAATATTCGATTTCTACCAATACCCTAAAATTAATCAAGGCTCCTTCTGAATAAAAGTAAGACAATGATTCTACTTGTTTCCGGTATCTGCCGTCAACAGGGGATATCGCATTCAGACTAGATAATTCCATTTGATTGTGTTTAAAATAATGGGCAAAAGTAGACAAGAAAGCTCAATTAAGCAGTTTTCTGCTATTTCAGTTTCAAAATAAAGTCACTCATTGCCTTTAACGCCTCAGGTACAAACGTTTCTTCAATGGTTCCATATTCTGTAGGTAGACCAGTATCAGCATGTTGGAATAAATGATTGACTCCTTCAATTTTCATAATGGTGTAATTCTTATTTCCGGCTTGTTTTAAATATTTATCAATGGCTTCCAGATCGACCTGATATGGAACCTGTAGATCTTTTGTTCCATTAAGCGCTAAAACAGGACATTTGGTTTTCAGAAGATATTGTTTTGGATCGAGTTCCATAAAAGTTCGGAACCAGGGTGACAAAAGGGGAGTAATCTTAGCTTCAATCGTATTGATCTGAGCGGCTTTGTCAGTTTCTGATAACGAATTCTCGTTATTGATTGCATCAGTCATAATCTTTTTTGCGTTGGCCAATGCTTTTGTGTTATCCTTTTCATTCATTATGGCTTCATAAATAGCCTTGTTCAGCTTTGACGTCTTTTCAATATCCTCCGGGTTAATGCCACTTTTCTCACTTATCAATGCTGATTGTGCTATCAGAATATCTTTCCCACTTATACCAGGACCGGCAATTAATATAATGAAGTTCACATTGTTATTTCTGGAAGCCACTATCGGAGCAATTAGACCTCCTTCACTGTGACCTGCTAATCCAACGTGTTTTACATCAATCAAAGGTTGTTTCTTCAGCCAGGTTAATCCCGCTTCAGCATCATCTGCAAAGTCAAAAGTGGTACCAGTAGCAAATGTCCCTTTCGATTTTGCCACGCCTCTGTCATCATAACGAAGCACTGCAATCCCATTTCTGGAAAGATAATCAGCAATTACGAGAAATGGTTTGTGACCCATTAGTGCTTCATTCCGATCCTGAGGCCCTGATCCTGTGACAAGGACAACAGCAGGGAAAGGTCCTTTACCTTCAGGAATAGTTAATGTACCTGCCAAATCAATATTGGCTTTATCGTTGTGAAATGTTATCTCTTCTGATTTATATGGAAATGGAGGCTTGGGGTCCTGAGGCCTTTTCAAGACAATGGGCGACAATGTCTTTTTCAGGTTGAGATCAAAAGTCTGAGCGCCTTGTGTCCATTTTCCGTTGATAGCACTATCTCCGGGAGTCAGGGTTCCTACATAGCTGGCCATCAATTTGCTGGCTTTAATCGTGATATTGTCCCCTGAAATAACGGTAGAATCAGTCTTTATGTCAAAAGTATTCTGATCAGGGCTGTCGAGTAATGCGGTTATTTTGCCCGAATTATCGACACTTAAATTGACACCCAGACGCAGTTGCATGGCTCCGACATTTAGTTTACCCATCCAGGGACCAACAAATCGTTGGTTTTGCTGTGCAAACATTAGTGATGGAATAAGTAGGAGTAAGTAAATTATTATTTGCCTGATGTTTTTCATTGTGGTGAGTGTTAATAATTTATTTTATATCAGTAGTAATTTCCTTTCCAATATATACATTCTTTATTGGACTTTATTGTTATTCAATCAATTCTAAGACATATCTCATTTAAAGATGCAAGAAATGAAGTCCTCGGATAAAGATATGAAATCAAATATATAAAGTCAATAAAAATTAATTTCCTAATTGGACTCCGATTAAATGACCCACCAAAAATACTGCCGCTGCTGCAATAAATCCAAACATGACCTGACGCATTCCTGAATAAAAAATTGGCTTATTGGTAAAAAGCGTTATTGCTGCTCCAAGCAAGAATAGGCCAATAGCACTGCATGCAGCACTCAAACCTATTGCCAGATAACCACTTGTAAATAAAAATGGAACAAGTGGGATGATAGCTCCAAGAGCAAATAAAACAAATGAAGTAAATGCTGCTTCCCAGGCAGAGCCACCAAGCTCTTCAGGGTTGATTCCAAGTTCATCCCTGACCAGTGCATCAAGTGCCGTTTCAGGATTTGCCATCAAACGGGAAGCCAATAAATGTGATGAGTCTTCGTCGAGTCCTCGTGCCTGGTAAATGAGCGCCAGTTCTTCCAGTTCTTCTTCAGGGGCATTCTCAATTTCAAAACGTTCCGTTTCAATTTGTTGTAAATAAAGTTCTCTTGAGCTTTGCACCGATATCCACTCACCCAAAGCCATTGAAATAGCACCGGCAAGTAACCCCGCAAAACCTGTTAGCATAATCATCTTGTTATTAACTGCTGCACCTGCAACCCCCATGATGAGGTTGAAGTTAGACAGTAAACCATCGCTGGCACCAAGCACCGCAGCACGCAACGCATTTCCTCCGGCTGAACGATGACGCCCCTCCAGTTTAGCAATGATTCCACCTTCGAGTCCTTTTCCTTTCCCTGTTTTGCTGATCTGTTTCAGAAGATTGGAGTGCGACCTTTCTTCGGCAATAAAATCAGCTGCTTCAGGTTGATCTTTATAATTATTTGTACCCGTATCTTCTATACCTACAACTGTGGGTAATACTATTTCAACACCAAAATGTTTGGCTAGCCAGCAAAGTGTATTTGTACGCCATGTCGGTTTGAATGGTGGTACAATTCCTCCCTTTTCTTTTATCAAACGTTCCCATCGATCTGCATGACGGATCTCAGTTGCTGAGAGCCTGGAATAGACCTCCTTCAGCCTTGTGTCTTTTTCGTTTTCAGCCAGAAAACTATATAATTTAGCACTGTTTCTTTCGTCTTCCCAATTTTCCAGATACCTTTTTACACTTACTTCCATGCTTGATGTTGGATTGCTATTGCTGACTTTTTTAATCAGCGGTTTTTAAATTAGACCTGTTATTTATTGTATTTTCTAATGATGTAAAATTATATTAGTAGAACATAAAATACTAGTGAATGTTTATCTTTTTGTTTTTCCGATTTTTGGTGTCAGTTCGTGATTACAGATCACCAAAATGACAGATATATGCACTTATTGACATGTTTTGCGTACCTGATAGATTTCGATATGGAATGGCATAATTTTAGTGCGTAGCAATTTGTTTCTTGCTAATTTTGCATGGAAATACCTTATTTATCTATTTATAAAAAAGAGAGCGAATTATATAATGAACAAAGAAACCGAAAAAGTTAAATGTCTGATAATTGGAACCGGACCTGCAGGATATACTGCAGCTATTTATGCAGCACGTGCTGATCTCCAGCCTGTTGTTTATACTGGCCTTGTAATGGGTGGACAGCTGACACAGACTACAGATGTTGATAATTTCCCTGGCTACCCCAAGGGTATTACGGGTGTTGAAATGATGGATGATTTGCGTTTACAGGCAGAGCGTTTTGGAACGGACATCCGTTTCGGCGTCATTACCGCTGTTGATTTTAGTAAGCGACCCTTTACTGTGACTACGGATGATGGGGTTAATATTCATGCTGAAACGGTCATCATATCAACCGGTGCTACTGCCAAATGGCTTGGGATTCCCTCAGAAGAAAGATACAATGGTCACGGCGTCTCAGCCTGTGCAACCTGTGATGGTTTCTTTTACAAAGGAATGGATGTTGCTGTAGTAGGTGGAGGTGATACCGCTGCTGAGGAAGCAACATATCTGGCAAACCTCTGTAAGAAAGTTTATCTGATTGTCCGTCGTGATGAATTACGCGCTTCAAAAGCAATGCAGCATCGTATTTTCAATACCCCCAATATCGAAGTATTGTGGAATCATGCCACTGAAGAAATTGTTGGTGATGATAAATTTGTAACTGGTGTCAGAGTGAAAAATGTTCAGACCGGCGATGTAAAAACGCTTGATGTACAAGGCTTTTTTGTTGCCATTGGACATCAACCTAATACCGAAATGTTTAAGGGGCAGATTGAACTTGACTATCTTGGCTATATCCAGACTGTACCCGGAACCACCCGTACCAGTGTAGAAGGTGTTTTTGCTGCTGGTGATGTTCAGGATCATGTATATCGTCAGGCAATAACCGCTGCCGGAACAGGATGTATGTCTGCAATTGAAGCAGAACGTTGGTTGGCTACCGAGAAGTTCGGACAGAAAACTGTGGTCCAGGTACCTTAACCTTAATCGATTGATATTATAAAAAAAAGACGGAAGCTACTTTTCAGATAACTTCCGTCTTTTTTATTATAGGTATCCGGGAAAATGTCCCGGTAGATTTAAAAGATAATTATCTTCTTCCACCACGATCTCTGTCGCCACTACGTTCACTGCTTCCGCGATATCCGCCACGATCGCCACCACGGTCACTGCTTCCACGGTCACTGCTTCCACGATAACCGCCACGGTCTCCGCCACGATCATTGCTTCCGCGATATCCACCACGATCTCCACCTCTGTCGCCACCACTGGGTTTTCTGAATGGAGGTCTTTCGTTCTCCATTGAAACATCCAGACGAAGTTTGCGTCCCTGGAATTGTTGATTGGTAAAAGAGCGTACCAGGATGTCATGAGATGCATTATCGACCTCAAACATACAATGTGTTGGACGAATCATGATGCGACCAATTTTGATGGTACGTACACCCGTCAGGTCGTTGATTAAACCGATCAGTTGAGGAGGTGCAATTCCTTCCATTCCGCCAATATTCAAAGTGAACTTGGTGAAGTTATTGTTTGTGCCTTCACGATCACGGTCTCTTTCCTGTTTAAACTTACTTCTTTCCTGGCTTTCGTCAATATTCAGATCCGGAGCATTGCGATAGTATTCAAGGAAACGGTTAAACTCTGCTGAAACATAACGCTTTATCAGGTCTTCACGATCCAGTGTTTCCAGTTTCTTCAGAATGAATGGCATGAACCCAGTGATTTCCTCTTCGTTGACAGTTGTCTTCTCGAGTTTGTCAACCATTGAAAAGAGTTGTTTTTCACAAATCTGGACACCGGTTGGGATCTTAGCTTGACTGAATGTCTGGTTGATTGCTTTTTCGATCAGTCTGATCCTGAATTTTTCTTTCAGGTTGACAAGAGCAATAGATGTTCCTTTCTTGCCTGCACGTCCTGTACGTCCACTTCTGTGGTTGTATGCTTCAAGATCGTCAGGTAAGGAATAATGTATAATGTGCGTCAGATCATCAACATCGAGGCCACGGGCAGCAACATCGGTTGCTACGAGTAACTGGATGTTTCTGAGACGGAATTTATTCATGACACTGTCACGCTGAGCCTGTGATAAATCACCATGAAGCGCATCGGCATTGTAGCCATCACGCATCAGGTTATCGGCCACTTCCTGCGTTTCAATTTTGGTACGACAAAAGACAATACCATATATTTCGGGATGAAAATCCACAATTCGTTTTAACGCCTGGTATTTCTCTCTTGCATGGATCGTGTAATACAGGTGGCGAATAGTATCGCTACCGGTATTTCTTTGACCAATAGTGATTTCAGCCGGGTTATTCAAATATTTACGCGACAAGCGGATAATTTCCTGTGGCATGGTCGCTGAAAAGAGCAAAGTGGTTTTAGTCTTTGGGGTTTCTGCAAGAATTGTATTCAGGTCTTCCTGAAAACCCATGTCTAGCATTTCATCAGCTTCGTCAAGTACGACAAACTGAAGTGCTGAAAAATCAATTACTCCACGACGAATCATGTCGAGCATACGGCCTGGAGTACCACATATGATGTGCGCTCCCCGTTTTAGTTGTCTGATTTGTGTGTCTATACTTGCACCACCATAAATGGGGACAATATTCACACGGCCCATGTGTTTTGCGAACGACTGCAAGTCATTGCAAAGTTGCATTGCCAATTCACGAGTAGGACTTAAAATAAGTGCCTGGGGGCTTTGCAGGTTCACATCAATATAATTTAAGACCGGCAAACCGAAGGCCGCTGTCTTACCTGTACCCGTCTGAGCTAGGCCCAACATGTCCTGCTTCTGGTTTAATAACAGGGGAATTACCTCCATCTGAATAGGTGTTGGAGTCACAAATCCCAAGTCTTCAATTGCTTGTAAAAGTGTTGGCGCTAGGCCAAGTTCTGAAAATTGATTCATTTATAGATTTAAAAAAACGTGTGCAAAGGTACTATTAATTGTAATACATTTTTACTCCCGATTGATTAAGTTGTTGATTTGTTTTTATTTATTACTTTTTAACCATTTTTGGATGGTGTCCTCTGTTTTTTTAACTTTGCTAAAACTTAAGATGATACACGTTATTATTTGAATGGTACTGAATAATTAGCACTGATGTGAAATAAGTATTTAGTAAAATATAAAAATATGAAACCTCGTTTATTGTTTATTAATCTGACCACGGTATTTTTGATGCTATTGATGTCCCTTGATCTTATGGGACAGTCCAATTCAAAACCGTTCATTATTTCCTCAGGATGGCAGTTAGTGGATGCTGCTAAAATCGCTCAAAAAGGGGAGGAGATATCACTGGCTGCATTTCATCCTGAAGGTTGGATCCCGGCAACAGTCCCGGGGACAGTACTAACGAGTATGGTCAATAATAAACTTTATCCCGAACCATTATGGGGCGAAAATAACCGTCCTGATAAAATCCCAGAAACTCTTTCAAGAACTTCCTATTGGTATAGGACGTCTTTCATCGTTCCCAATGATTATAATAAAGGAAATATATGGCTTAACTTTGACGGCATCAATTATGCTTCAGAGGTCTATGTTATCGGTAAAAGAATAGGGGAGACCCATGGCGCTTTTATCCGTGGCATTTTTAATATTTCATCTATAGTTACACCTGGGAAAACAGCTGTACTTGCGGTTCTTGTTTCTCCACAGCCACATCCAGGAAATCCTATTGAACACACCATTAAACGTGGAATGGGTTTAAATGGTGGTATCACAGCAAGTGATGGTCCTACTTTTCTTTGCACAATTGGCTGGGACTGGATTCCGGGTATAAGAGACCGTAATACCGGCATCTGGCAAAAGGTGTTCCTCACTTCAACAGGGCCGGTTCTGATCAAGTCACCCCTGGTGACGACGGACCTCCCACTTCCAAAATTAAATAGTTCCGATATAACTGTTCAGGCCACAGTTGCAAATATCACCGATAGACCGCAAAAAGGTGTCCTGAAAGGGACCTTTGGTAACGTAACATTTCAACAACCTGTCGAACTGGCTGCACATACCAATAAATTGATTTCCCTCGATCCAAAGAACACCCCTCAATTACATGTTTTAAATCCAAAACTTTGGTGGCCGAATGGATATGGTCCACAGAATCTTTATACCCTTAAACTGAGTTTCGTGATAGCCGGTAGGGTGTCCGATATTCAGGATGTTTCATTCGGTATCCGAAAGATCACCTATACCGTTCCTGAAACCGAAAACCTCACCATTTCTGTCAATGGCGTCAAGGTAATGTGCAAGGGAGGCAACTGGGGAATGGATGAGGCAATGAAACGCATTCCGCGCGAGCGGCTTGAAGCCCAGATTCGCATGCACCAGATTGCCAACGTCACGATGATTCGCAACTGGGTTGGACAAAGCACTAGCGCCGACTTTTATGACCTCTGCGACAAGTATGGTATTTTGCTTTGGGATGAGTTTTTTCAACCCAATCCAAGTGACGGCCCCAACCCCTCAAATCTTCAGCTTTATCTTTCCAATGTCCGCGACAAAATATTGCGCTATCGCAACCATCCTTCCATAGCCGTGTGGTGTGCCCGAAACGAAGGGTTCCCTCCCAAAGAAATTGATGATTCATTGAAAGTAATGATGAAGGAACTGGAACCTGTTCGTCATTACCAATCCAGTTCAACCGAAGGGCATGGTGTGAATTCAGGAGGACCTTATTTCTGGAGAAAACCCAGCGATTACTATGTTTTTAAAGAGGCCTTCAAGACTGAAATCGGCAGTGTTTCTATTCCCACCCTCGAATCTATTCATGGTATGATGCCTGAAAAGGATTGGGAAATCATCAACGATGACTGGGCGGAACATGATCTTGCAAAAGGAGCTCAGAAAGGCGACCAATATCCACTGTGGCTCAACAACCGATATGGTAAGGCGCTTAACCTGGCCGACTTTGCACGCAAAGGACAGATGATGAATTATGAATCATACAGGGCCATGTACGAGGGACGAAATGCCAAGCTTTTTAATCCTTGTAGCGGTGTGTTGACCTGGATGAGTAATCCTGCTCAACCCAGTTTTGTATGGCAATATTATCACCATGATCTGGAACCCAATTCTTCACTGTTTGCCACTCAGAAAGCATGCGAGCCTGTTCATATCCAGTTGAATGAAAAGGATTGGAATATTCAGGTGATCAATAATCTTGGTGATCAACTTTCGAATCTGAAAGCAGCGCTTGCGATTTATAACCTTGATGGTTCAATTGCGTACAAACAAAGTTTTGATGTCACAGCACCTGCCGGAAAGGCAACAGACCTTGGATTGATCAAATGGCCTGCCAACCTTTCTTCTGTTCACTTTATTCAACTTGAATTAAGAAATGCTGTCGGAAAATTGTTATCTGAAAACTTATATTGGAGAGCCCTTCCGGAGCATGCTGATAATCTGCAGGATCTTGCGCAACTATCAGTTATGACGCTTGAAACAAAAATAATTCGCCACGATGCCAATGGGAAATGTTTACTGGATGTGACACTCCACAATCCGGGAAAACAGGTCGCACTGATGGCTCACCTTCAGTTGCGTCGGCAAAAGACCAATGAGCGGGTATTACCCGTTTATTACACCACAAACTATGTTTCGCTGGTACCCTATGAAACAAAAACGATTACCATCGAGGCAGCATTATCTGATTTAAAGGGTGATATGCCACTTATATTAGTGGATGGATGGAACATTGATGTGAAACCTTTCTCATCTCCCAATGCAGGTTTGACGCTCAATAAAGCGAGTCAGGTAAGCCATTGGCCAGTAACGGGTTTACCCATCTATGTGCCTCAATAAAAGGGTTACGAATTAATAATTTTTTCAAATGGATTTAATGAAATCAATGAAACTCACCGGTATCCGGCAGATGGAATTAATGGAAGTTCCCAAACCCGGCCTCGTCCATGACAACGATGTTTTAATAAAAATGAAGACTGTCGGGGTCTGTGGATCTGATGTGCATTACTATGTTTCGGGGAAAATCGGCAGCCAGGTTGTCGAATATCCATTTACTGTAGGACACGAAGGTGCCGGAATCGTAGAACAGGTTGGCAAAGGAGTCACGATGGTTAAACCTGGTGACCGGATAGCCATAGAACCTGCAATGAATTGCGGAAAGTGTGATCAGTGTTTAGCCGGAAGGCCTCACACTTGCCGGAAATTGAAATTCCTTGGATGCCCCGGTCAGGCCGAGGGTTGCTTGTCTGAATATATCGTCATGCCCGAGAATTGTTGTATAGAAATCCGTAATGAGATGACTTTCGATCAGGCTGCCATTTCTGAGCCACTGGCCATTGGTGTCTATGCTGTAAAACAGTCTATTCCCATGGAAGGAACCAAAATAGGGATATTGGGTGCCGGACCAATTGGCGAAAGCGTCATGTTGCCGGCCATCGCTTTGGGAGCGGCAAAAGTTTATGTCACCGATAAGATTGATGAACGCCTGCTGCTGGCAAAACAAAACGGAGCCTTTTGGACAGGCAATCCTGATAGAACAGATATCGTTGCAGATATAAAAAAACATGAACCACTGTTATTGGATGTGGTATTTGAATGTTGCGGAAAGCAGGAAGCCCTGGATCAGGCCATCGAATTGCTGAAACCGGGTGGAAAGTTAATGCTCATCGGCATCCCAGAATTCGGCCGATGGTCATTTAGTGTCGATGAGGCAAGGCGCAAGGAGATTTGCATCCAAAATGTCCGTCGTCAGAATCATTCCACCGAGGTAGCGTTGGAGATGATCAACGAGGGTATTGTCAATGTAGATAACTGGGCTACACATAGGTTTAAACTGGAAGATGCCAAAGCCGCATTCGACATGGTAGCCGGTTATCAGGATGGCGTATTGAAAGCCATGATTGATTTTGAATAAAATTTAAAGAAATATCAAAAGGCTCTAAAGCAGTAGAGACGCAAAATTTTGCGTCTCTACGTTTACAAATATAATTCAATTAGTTTTACGCTATCGAACAGTTAATCCCTTCGTCAATTTTATATCTGAAGATGAGGATCCAATCAACAACTGATAATTACCGACCAATGTGGTGTAATCGTTTTTGCTTTCATCAAACTGACGGAGCGCTGTTGGATTTACCGGAATCTTCACCGTCACTGTTTTTCCTGCAGGAATATTGACCCTTTCAAATCCTGCCAGCGTCTTCAATGGACGGAATCCCTTCACCGTTTTTGATGAAACATAAACCTGAACGACCTCGTCACCAGCAATCTTTGAGGTGTTGGTCAAACTCACTTCAACAAAAGTTGGCTGTCCGGCAGAGATCACAGGGGCCGTTATTTTGGCAGTATTGTATTTAAAAGTTGAATAACTCAAACCGTATCCGAAAGGATAAAGCGCCTTGCCTTCGAAATATTTATAAGTACGACCCTTCATACTGTAGTCTTCAAATTTAGGAAGGTCATTGACCGACTTATAGAAAGTGATGGGCAGACGGCCACCCGGGTTATAATTTCCAAACAGCACATCGGCAACTGCATTGCCACCTTCCTGACCGGGATACCATGCTTGCAATATTGCAGGCAAGTTCTCATTTTCCCAGTTTACAGAAAGAGCGCTACCGCTCATCAGCACCAGTACAACCGGTTTTCCCGTTGCTTTAAGGGACTTAATCAGATCTTCCTGTTCCTTCGGCAGATCAATACTTGTGCGGTCACCACCCGCGAAGCCTTCCATGGTCACCGGCATTTCTTCTCCTTCGAGTCTCGGTGAGATTCCGCCCACAAATATGATGACATCCGCTTTTGCTGCAGCGGCCAAAGCTGTTTTTTTACGGCTTTCGGCCAGGTTGCTGAACGGATTCTGCCACTGAAATTTCATGTATGCATTCAGGCTCTTCTTGGCATAATCGATATGAATTTTATAGACTTTTCCTTTCTCCAGGGAAAACTTTGACTTGAAAGTCCGGTTTGCACGGAATTTGTCCCAGTTATTGATCACCAGCTTGTCATCGATATAGAGTCTGCCCTTTTCATCGGTCGTCAACCCAAGTTCATACTCACCTGAAGTGGGAACAGAGAGGTACCCTGTAAAGCGGGCTGAAAAACTTTCAGCCGGAACTCCAGGTGCCGGCGCTTCCATTCCCCAATCGGGTGTGGTAGTAGTTTCAATTCTGGTCAGGATTGGGGTTCCCGTCACCAGTTTATTATCGAAATACTCTACCTTCCAGCCTTTGACTTTCATGTCAGAGTCAGGGGAGAGGTAATCTGTCGGAATGGCGTCATAAGCGCCACTTTCACTGTACGAAGCCAGTCCCTTTTCAAAGATGATTTCTGTATTCTTACCAGCTCTGTTACGGATACCCTCAATCACGTTAACCGGATTGGATGGGACACCGTAATAATTGCCAATCAGAACATCGCGGTCATCTGAGTTTGGACCCACCACCAGGATCTTTTTATGCTTTTCGCCCAGTGGCAAAATGCCGTTGTTTTTAAGCAGTACCATACTTTGATGGGCAACATCCAATGCAAGACGATCATGTTCTGGCGTATTGTTTTCTGAAAAAGGGATATTTGCATAAGAAACCATCGAAGCCGGATCAAACATTCCCAGTTTGAAACGAGCAAGGAAGAGCCGTTTAATTGAAACGTCGATGTCTTTGGTGCTAATAAGTCCTTTGGCAACAGCATTTTCGAGTGCCAGATATTCATCGCCGCAAGTTAGATCTGTTCCTGCCAATACTGCAGCCGCTGATGCTTCTGTTGGACCAGGGTACATTTTGTGACCATTATAAAAATCATAGATAGCGCCACAATCCGAAACGACATATCCCTTGAATCCCCATTTATCACGAAGCAGATCTTTCAATAAGAAATCACTGGCACACGCCGGTTTTCCGTAAAGAGCGTTGTATGCGCCCATGATTGAATAGACTTTCCCTTCTTTAACCAAAGCTTCGAATGCCGGTAAATACGTTTCATACAGGTCCTGTTTGCTTGGGTTTGCATCAAATGAATGTCTGAGCGGTTCAGGACCACTGTGAACGGCAAAATGTTTTGCGGTTGCTATGACTTTAAAATATTTGGGGTCATTGCCCTGTAATCCTTTTACGAATGAAATACCAATCCGTGAAGTAAGGAAAGGATCCTCACCGTAAGTCTCCTGTCCACGCCCCCATCGCGGGTCACGGAAAATATTGATGTTGGGCGACCAGAAGGTCAATCCCTGATAGATGCCAAATTCGCCTTTGCGAACATGTTCCTGGTGTTTTGCACGGGCTTCAGTCGAAATTACGTCAGCTTCACGCTGTATAAGCGCAGGATTCCACGTTGCCGCCATCCCGATGGCCTGTGGAAATACGGTTGCGACTCCATCGCGTGCTACACCATGAAGACTTTCGTTCCACCAATTATAAGCCGGAATACCAAGCCGGCTCACTCCGCCACCGTCATTATTTTGCATCAGTCTTACCTTTTCGTTAAGCGAGAGACGTGAAACCAGATCATTAACCCGCTGATCAAAAGAGAGAGAGGGGTTCTGGAAAGGATATTCTGTTTGCTGACACTTTGCAGATGGTGTAAACAGCATCATGCATCCGGCCAATAACAGCCCGGATGAAAGTCGACTAAACAAGTAAATATTTTTTTTCATAATTTATTGGTTGAGAGGATTGATGGTCTTCACAAATTTAAAGTAATTTCTTTCAGATGTGAAGTAAAAAATGGGAAATGTCCTTTTAAACGTTAACCCTAAAGAAATTGAAAAACATCCTTGATTTGAATCAACAATGAGAATAATATTTCAAGACGAAACAATGATATTTATGGGAATATCCAGGGATAAGATGGGATTAATTCGAAAATAATTCGAAAATAATTGGGGTATAATTTGGGTCTTTAGACCCAAGTTATATTCACCTTATACTCAGCTCATACCCACCTTATACCCACCTTATCTCTAAATTGTATCATCATAATAATTCCTGAATTCATAGTATAATCTTTAAGTGGAATAAACGATATAACAATCGATCTGAATTGAGTATTATCCTTTTGAGCTGTTATAGGTCAGCCCCAAACCGGGTCTACTGGTAATCGTCAAAAGCAAATAAGTAATCAATCCATTCAGCACAATCAATTCAAAACCCATCGAATAACCGATCCAGGCCATGGAGTTCTTATCCAGTATAAAAGTAATAACAGGTGATGACAAACAGTTATAAGGAACGAGTTTATCTCTCACATTTCGTCTGGTAATCATCCCAAAAGCAAATAAGCCCAATAAAGGCCCATAGGTATAACCTGCTGCTTTAAAGATGGAATTCACGACTGAATCATTATTGATGACCCTGAAAACCAATATAACGAGCAGAATGATAATGGAAAAAACGACGTGTACTGAATGCCGTGTCCTTATAAGGTGCCGGTCATCTCGGTTATTATTTTTGTCAAAGCCAAGGAAATCGACACAAAAGGAGGTCGTTAACGCGGTGAGCGCTGAATCGGTAGTGGCAAATGTGGCTGCCGTCAAACCGAGCATGAACACGATCGCCGGGAAAGAGCTTAAATAGTTTAAGGCAATTTCAGGAAACAGGTGATCTGGTGTCTGCAAAGCATGAACATCGATTCCTTTGGCAGCTGCAAACTGATACAACAGGGCTCCTACACTCAGGAACAGGAGGTTGATCAGAACAAATACTCCGGTAAAAGTGAGCATGTTCTTTTGCGCTTCTCCAATGTTCTTGCAGCTCAGGTTCTTTTGCATCAGGTCCTGATCAAGCCCTGTCATGGCCAGGGTTACAAAGATCCCACCGAAGAACTGTTTGAGAAAGTGTTGTTTGCTTCCCATGAAGTCTTCCCAGAAAAATATTTTTGAGTATGAACTGTGTTTAATGGATTCAAAGGTCTGTCCTAAATCCATATGAAGGCTTTTTGACAGAAACCAAATGGAAAGGACAACGGAGGAAAGCAGAAAAACTGTTTGCAACGTATCGGTGATAATGATCGTTTTGAGTCCTCCTTTGAAAGTATATAGCCATATGAGGGTCAGGCAGATGGCTATAGTTACCCAGAAAGGCACATTCCATGAGTCAAAAATGAATTTTTGCAAGACAATAGCAACAAGATAGAGCCTGAAAGATGAACCGATGATGCGTGAGATGAGAAAGATCGATGCACCGGATTTGTAACTCCAGAAGCCCAGTCTTTTTTCGAGATAGGTATAGATAGAAATCAGATGGATCCTATAGAATAGTGGTAAAAGGACTTTTGCGATTAAAATGAATCCTACTGCATTTCCGAGTATAAACTGGAAATAGCCAAAACTACTATTTGCAACAGCTCCCGGAACTGAAATAAAGGTGACTCCTGAAAGAGCAGTTCCGATCATTCCAAAAGCAACAAGGTACCATTTGGAATTCCGATTTGCGATGAAGAAAGTAGAATTATCTGACGATCCTCTTGATGTTAAATAGGATATAAATATCAGGAAAGCAAAATAACCTATTAAAAAGGATAACAATAATATTGGTGACATTTTATGAATTATGCATTATTAAAAAAAACTAAGCCTTTTTAAGGGTTGCTGCAATTGATTTACGGACACTCCCGTAATTCGTTAACAATTCAGTGGCAGCTGGTTTATCGACACCTGTTTCAGTCATGATGATTTTTATGGCACGGGCAAACAGTTTATTGTTGGTCAGCTGCATATCTATCATTTTATTGCCCTTCACACGCCCAAGCCTGATCATGACTGATGTGCTCAACATATTGAGGATCAATTTTTGTGCTGTTCCTGATTTCATGCGGGTAGATCCTGAAACGAATTCAGGTCCTACAACAGCCTCAACCGGGTACATTGCTTCAGCTGCAACCGGACTTCCGGCATTGCATACCACACAACCTGTTGTTATTCCATTTTTTCTGGCTGCACGCAATCCGCCTATCACATAGGGGGTAGTGCCGGAAGCAGCTATGCCGACCACGACATCCTTTTCGTTCACATCGTATTTCTTCATGTCCTTCCAAGCCTGCTCCATGTTGTCTTCAGCAAATTCGACGGATTTCCGGATGGCCTTGTCGCCACCTGCAATTATCCCAAGAACCATGTCAAAAGGAACACCAAAAGTCGGAGGACATTCGGAGGCATCCAATACACCGAGACGTCCACTGGTTCCTGCGCCGATGTAAAACAGGCGGCCACCCTCTTTCATTTTTTCAGAAGTGATTGTAGCTAGTTTTTCAATTTGTGGAATGGCTTTTTCCACAGTAATCGTCACATTTTTATCCTCGTTATTGATGTTTTCAAGGATCTCTCTGACAGACATTTTCTCGAGATCATTGTATTTGGAATCTTTTTCAGTCGTAATATTCATTTCTAAATTATTTTATGAGGAAATTATAAATAACATCCTATATGTCTGACCTCACGTTAATCTGGCTGATGATATTGTTTTCGCTATCAGGACAAACGCGGTTAGAAAAGAAGATGTAGCGTAACTCATATTTTGGGTCAGTTCCCCTGTGATCTGTTCCACTATTTTCCCAATTATTTGCAAGTGAATCAATACGATTCAATATTGTACCATCGAGTCCTGCTGTTTTTGGATCGACAATCGGGAAGAGGACTTTCGAAAGAATGCCGCTTCCATAATGGAAATCAGCATCAACCGTTACTGGTAATCTGCCTTTTGCTTGTTGCGTTCCTTTTAAAAGGTTCACTGCAACTGCGTGCATGAGACTGTCGTCTTCGTAACAGGCAACAAGATTGCGGGCATCTGAAAAGTTCTTGATAGCATAGGGATTGCCAAACACAAAGCTAATGGAGTTATCCATTTTCTCTATTTTATCGGCAAAGTTGACTGCAGCTTTGGCGATACCAAAATTGTTGGCAGGAAATTTCTTGTACTGATGGATTCCAACTATTACTGCATCATATTTCTGTAAGTCACTGATGATTTTACGGGCCTGAATGCTGTCAGTTGTGTTGTCGAAATAAAAACAATCGGCCTTGTAATTCTCTTGAAGCAGGCGAGCGAAGTGATTTGGACCTGCAATCCCGATTCCAACATATGCCACTTTCTTAGAAGCCGACAATGGGAGAATGGAGGGATTATCTTGTCTGAGCAAAGTAATGGCATTTTCATACACTTCTTTTTTCAGCTTGTTTACATCTTTATTCAGGTCTTCAGAAAGTGAAGGTATCAGGATTGGTTTTAAGGTATCCAGTCCAAGGTTATATTTGGCGAGCAGTACTTTATGCACTTTTTCATCAATATCATTCCAGGTCAATTGGTGTTTCCTGATGGCTTTGCGGGTCTTTTTGATGCTACCCTTCAAATCACCCGGAAGACATAACATATCATTTCCTGCTATCAGCGATTGTACTGAAGCTTGTCCGGCAGGATAGAATTTTGTCACACCCTTCATTTCAAGCGCATCTGTGAAGGTGAGCCCCTTGAAACCCAGTGTTTCTTTGAGCAACCCGGTTACATTTTTACGGGATAGGGAAGTAGCCTGATTTTTGATGGTGTCGATAGCCGGAATATACAAATGAGCAATCATCATACTGCCTACACCTGCTTTGATCATTTGTTTGAAGGGATAGAGCTCCAGTGAATCCAATGCCTGCATGGATTTCGTTATGATAGGCAGGTCGAGGTGTGAGTCAACCGATACATCTCCATGCCCGGGAAAGTGTTTGGCACATGCCATTACTCCTTCATCCTGCATTCCTTTAATGATGTTGGATCCAAACAAACTCACCTTATATTTATCCTCGCCCAGAGACCTGTAATTGATGACAGGATTATTGGGATTATTATTGATATCAACAACAGGTGCATAATTTACCTGAATACCAACACGTTTACATTGTAACCCGATTGCTTTTCCGATTCTGTAGGCCAGATCAGCATCAGAAATCGCTCCAATGGTCAGTTGATCCGGCAAAGGGACCACATCTGCAAAACGCATCCCAACTCCGGTCTCACCGTCGACACAAACCATTAATGGCGTTTTGGCAATTGCCTGAATGCGATTAAGCACTCCGGCCTGAAGAATAGAACTACCCTGGAACAAACAAACTGATCCAATGTCATATTTCTTGATATACCTGGTCACCTCGGGTTCAAGGAAAACAACATCTTTACCTCTTCTATCCGAAAGGCGAACCACCATTAACTGGGCAATTTTCTGTTTCCGGGTAAGCTTTTTAAAGGACTTGTCGACCCATTTTTGTGAGGCAGGTGTAGTCTGAAAAAACTGCTGACCTGATGCAGTAATCGTGTAAAGTGAGAAAATGATTAAAATGATCTTTTTCATTTGATGAAGTAGATTGAACTTGAATACATTGTGTTCTGGAAATCAAACCAAGGAATGACAACCCCTGGATGATGGGGTTTGACAAAACGATAATCTTTTAAGAGATTAATTGTAAAAGTAAGATTTATACTTCAAGTACTATTTATATAATAAGTACTTCTTACGCATGTTTTTGAATTTAGCAAGCTCAGGTTCCCAACTACTCTGTATCTCGGTTTCGGTTTTACCTGCGATAATTTGTTCACGCAGCTTATCATTACCAGCTAATCTGTCAAATGCATAAGTGCCATTTTTGTTTTTAAGGAAGAATTTGTCTTTCGAGGGATAGGCCTTGTAAAATTCAATCAACCAGCTTAGATTAATCCGTCCGGATTCTTTAAGTTTTTTGGTATCATAGTTATGCAGATCAAGTCCATAACACAAAGTGTTCATAAGTGGAGGACTATCACTCATCCCTTTTATTGAAACCGGTTTAAATGAAAATGAATATTTCCCGTTTAACTCGGGATTTCCCAACACCTGAAATGGGAAAAGCGTGCCGCGTCCCACACTTACGACAGTTCCCTCAAATAAACATAATGAAGGGTACAAAAAAATGGATTGTTGTGTATTTAGGTTAGGAGACGGCGGTATTGGCAGCTTATAAGGTTTTCCATGTTTATAATTCTGCATTTCAATTACTTTCAGTTTGCATTTTATTTTATTTGCCAACCATCCTTCCCCGTTGATCATTTGAGCATATTCACCAAAAGTCATTCCATGAACGATGGGGACAGGATGCATTCCCACAAAAGATTTAAAATTTTCTTCAAGGATAGGTCCATCTATATATCCATCATTGGGATTCGGACGGTCGAACACGATCAGTTCAATATTGTTTTCGGCACAAGCCTCCATCACATAATGTAATGTTGAAAGAAAAGTATAAAAACGTGCGCCTACATCCTGAATGTCAAAAATCATAATGTCAATTCCGGCCAGATCTTCTTTGGTCGGTTTAAAGTGATTGCCATATAAAGAGACGATGGGGATTCCCGTTTTCTCATCTTTACTATTGGCGATAGTTACCCCATCACTGGCATTTCCCCTGAATCCATGTTCTGGTCCAAAACATTTTACAACATGTATGCCCAAGGACAGCAGACTATCCATACTCAATTTTTCCCCGATCGTAGAGGTTTGGTTTATGGTCATACCAACATGTTTACCCCTTAGGAAACCTAAATACCTTTCGGTCTGATCAGCGCCGGTTATAATATTTGGGTTCGACCTATCAGCATCTTTCTGATTTAATGTATGATAAAATGAAACCTTATTTTGATCATCACTTTTTATAAAAGCCAGACAAAGCCAGAGGATTGAAACTAACGCAAGAAATATTTTTCTCATACCCAATTGTTTAAACAGAATAGCTTACTAACGATGCCAGTGAGCGTAACACTTATAAAGGGTGATATGTTTTTGTCAAAATTCCAAACTCAAATAAACTTAACGATTACACCTTTAAAAATATTCTCTTTTTATAAAGGAAATAAAGAAATAGCCATCCGGTAAAAGTAAACGCTAAAGAAGAAATCAGAGGAGTATAAGCTGCCGGGAACAAATCTTTGATTCCGCCAAAGAGGAACCGCGAAGTAGGACCAAAATTAATGATATTATCTGCAAGATAAATGGTGATAGAGTTCATCCCAATCACAACAAAAAAGAATGACCATTTCCGGATATTCCATACATCGATTACAAGATAAAAAAGACTGAAGAAGAGGATGCTAAAGCCACCAACAAAACAGACAAATGAACTCGACCAGAGGTTTTTGTTGATGGGAAATCCTAAATTCCAAAGTAACCCGATTAAAATAAAAACGACACCGGCCAAAGCCATATAGACTACTTTCTTTAGCTGATTTTCTTTTAAAAATTCAGACATGATGTATTCTCCGGTAAACATTCCCAATAACGCTGTAGCGATAGCAGGGAGTGTATTCAGAATCCCTTCCGGATCGTGTACCTCAAGATAAAGGCGACCCGGCATAATCAATCGATCAATGTAACCCACCAGGCTGCCCTCCATTGAAAATGGATCTTTGGCTCCCAAATCTGTTGCCGGAAATATCAACAATAAGACCCAGTATCCAAGCAGGATACCCCAGAACCAGACAATCCGGAATGAAAGTCGGGTGTTGATAAATATGAGTGCTCCAAACATCCAGGCCAGTCCAATATGCCCTAATACACTGCCATAGCGCATGTGTGAAAAATTAAAGCGGACTGAATTGTTGTAAATAATCCCCAACAAAACCAGTATCACTGCACGTTTGACTATGTGAATATAAAGCGCTTTCCGGTTCTCTGGACCATGATAATGTTTGGCCATTGAAAAAGGAAAGGCTATTCCTGCAATGAAAAGAAACAATGGGAAGATCATGTCTTCGAAATTGAACCCATGCCACTCAGCATGTTCCATCTGACCGGCCCACCAATTCAATACCGGCCAGCCTGTAAGGGTAGCCAGTGCTATAAAAATACCACCACCACCCATGATCCAGAACATATCGAAACCTCGTAAAGCATCGAGAGAATAAAGTCGTTTGATTTCTGGTTTAGTATTGTTTTTCATTGTGAATCAGCGCAGTGAAATGGTAAAGTTAATGGACTGAGATTACAGCTTGTATAAATATTTACTTTTCAAAGATAGATTTTATTTCCACATTCAACATATTGATGTCAATATTTTCCTCTAAAACTATTTCCTTCCTATATAATTGCATCAAATGGAGACATCCTGTCATCTATTTATTTTCAACCGCCTTCTATTCTTTATATAATTTGTACTTTTGCACATAAATTACAACATCTCAATTCAATGGTACTTTTCTTCAAAGGCGAATCTTCAATCTATTACGCGGTTGATATCAAACACCCCCTGAATCAAGTAGATGAGTCAAAACTATGCTGGCTTTTTGGCAATGCAGAAGCGGTTCATCAATCAATCCTCAATGGCTTTTTTGTGGGACCAAGGCGTGAAATGATTACTCCGTGGAGTACGAATGCCGTCGAGATTACGCAGAATATGGGTATCAGTGACATTACCAGAATTGAAGAATTCACGAGTGTCGATAGCAAAGAAGCGCGTTATGATCACATGCTTCAACGGTTGTATACCAATCCTGGTCAGGAAATCTTTGTCGTCAACAAAAAGCCTGATCCGATCATCAATATTGATGATATTGCTGCCTATAGCCAAAAAGAAGGACTGGCGCTCAGTGAAGATGAAATAACTTATCTTGAAAGTGTTGCCGTTAAGCTGGGTCGACCATTAACAGATAGTGAATTGTTTGGATTCTCGCAGGTAAACTCAGAGCATTGCCGGCATAAAATCTTCAATGGTACTTTTATAATTGATGGTGAAGAAAAGCCACAAACCCTTTTCCAACTCATCCGTAAGACATCCAATGAAACCCCCGGCCGTATTGTATCGGCTTATAAAGATAATGTAGCCTTTATTGAAGGCCCAACTGCTGAACAGTTTGCTCCTGCAACACAGGATAAACCTGATTATTTTGAAGTAAAAGATATGAATACGGTTATCTCGTTGAAAGCCGAGACACACAACTTCCCTACAACTGTTGAGCCATTTAATGGAGCCGCAACAGGAAGTGGAGGAGAGATCCGTGACCGTCTTGCAGGTGGAACCGGCTCACTACCTATTGCAGGTACCGCAGTCTATATGACCGCATACCCGCGCACCCATGATAACCGTCCCTGGGAAGAAGCTACCGAGCCCCGTGAATGGCTCTACCAGACACCCGAAGAGATATTGATAAAGGCCTCGAATGGTGCCAGCGATTTTGGAAATAAATTCGGACAGCCCCTTATCTGTGGTTCTGTACTCACCTTCGAACATTTTGAAAACCAGAAGAAGTTTGGCTTCGACAAGGTAATCATGATGGCTGGTGGAGTTGGGTATGGAAAAGCAGAACACAGTCAGAAAGATCATGCTCATCCGGGTGATAAGGTCATCGTAATGGGTGGTGACAATTATCGTATCGGAATGGGTGGAGGTGCCGTATCTTCGGTTGCTACCGGAGAATATGGTAATTCCATCGAACTCAATGCCGTTCAACGCTCAAATCCAGAGATGCAAAAAAGGGTAGCCAATGCCATCCGTGCAATGGTTGAATGCGATGTTAATCCAGTCATTTCAATTCATGATCATGGTGCAGGCGGTCATCTGAACTCCCTCTCCGAATTGGTTGAAGAGCAAGGTGGACACATTGACATCACGAAATTACCTGTTGGTGATCCAACACTCTCGTCCAAAGAAATCATTGGAAATGAATCACAGGAACGGATGGGATTGTTACTCAAGGAAGAAGACGTCGATTTTCTACAACGAGTTGCAGATCGTGAACGTGCCCCCATGTATGTAGTAGGAGAAATTACCGGTGATATGCAGTTTACTTTTGAGAATCCAGCAACAGGGGAGAAGCCCATTGATCTGAAACTGGATTATCTATTTGGTAAGCCTCCACGTACCATCATGCGTGACGTAACAAAGAATGAACAGTATTCACATATTGTCTACGATAAGCTCAAAATAAATCAGTATGTCAGCCAGGTTTTGCAGCTCGAAGCTGTTGCCTGTAAAGACTGGTTAACAAATAAAGTAGACCGTTCAGTAACTGGACGGATTGCACATCAGCAAACTGCAGGCCCTTTACAGTTGCCTTTGAATAATCTGGGTGTCGTTGCACTCGATTATCAGGGAGTAAAAGGAATCGCTACTTCAATCGGTCATGCCCCGGTAAGCGGAATGATTAATCCTATAGCAGGTTCAATACTTTCGGTCACAGAATCACTGACAAACCTTGTCTGGGCTCCTCTGGAGCAAGGACTCAGCGGCGTTTCGTTGAGTGCAAACTGGATGTGGCCCTGCAGAAATGAAGGTGAAGATGCACGGCTTTACGAAGCAGTTGAAGCCATGAGTGAATTTGCAATCGATCTGGGTGTAAATATACCCACCGGCAAGGATTCACTCTCAATGACACAGAAATACAAAGGGGGCGATGTCGTCATTGCTCCGGGAACAGTAATTGTTACTGCCGGTGCAGAAGTTACCGATATTCGTAAAGTTGTAAGCCCTGTTTTACAGGAACAACTCACCTCTTCATTGGTTTATATCGACTTTTCGAAGAGCGAATTCAACCTGGGGGGCAGTTCTTTCGGACAGATTCTGAACCGCATTGGTGATGCTACTCCAACCTGTGAATTTCCTACCTATTTCAGAAATGCATTTACAGTCCTTCAACATCTGGTCAACGAGGGTGTAGTTCTAGCGGGTCACGATATTTCAGCAGGAGGATTAATAACTACTCTGCTTGAAATGACTTTCAGCAGAAATACACTTGGACTAAACCTGGATTTAAGCAACATGAGTGAGGATGATATCATCCGCTTGCTCTTTAGTGAGAAACCTTCTGTTGTGATACAGGTTAACGATCTGGATTTCGTATCGATTTTGCTGCACGAAAATGGCATCAACTATCATGTAATTGGCCATCCTGAATTTGGACGCACATTAACGATCACACATCAGGCAGAGACTTATACTTTTGATATCGATGCATTGCGTGACGATTGGTTCCGATCTTCTTACCTGCTCGATCGCATCCAGAGTGGCGAGAAGAAAGCATTAGAGCGTTTTGATAATTACAAAACCACAGAACGTACTTTTAACTTTTCGGATGACTTCACTGGAAATTTTGACCAATTCGGCGTCGATCCTTCCCGTCGTCAATCAACTGGTTTGAATGCAGCCATTATCCGTGAGAAAGGATCGAATGGAGACCGCGAAATGGCTTATGCGCTATATCTTGCAGGGTTTGACGTTAAGGATGTACACATGACCGACCTCGTTACTGGCCGGGAAACACTCGACGAAATTCAATTCATTGTCTTTGTAGGAGGATTCTCCAATTCAGATGTGTTAGGTTCTGCAAAAGGATGGGCAGGTGCTTTCCTGTATAATGAACAGGCCAAGCAAACTCTGGATCGTTTTTATGCCCGCAAGGACACCCTTTCATTGGGAGTCTGCAATGGTTGTCAGCTAATGGCTGAACTCGGCTTGATCTATCCCGAACATGAATTGCAGCATAAGTTGTTGCACAACGATACTCATAAATACGAGTCGAACTTTTTGACTGTTGATATCCCTGAAAATAATTCTATTCTGTTCAAGAGCCTTGCCGGATCAAGACTGGGTATCTGGGTGGCACATGGAGAAGGAAAATTCTCTTTCCCTTATGATGAATCTAAATACGAAATTGCTGCAAAATACAGTTACAGTACATTCCCCGGTAATCCCAACGGATCGATGTATGATGCAGCCTCAGTAGTATCTAAGGATGGACGTCATCTGGCCATCATGCCACACCTCGAACGTTCACTCTTCCCATGGCAGTGGGCGCACTATCCCTCAGGTCGCAAAAATGATCAGGTAAGCCCCTGGATCGAAGCCCTCGTGAATGCCCGCGAGTGGATTAAGAACAGATAAAGGTATTATTTACGAATTATGTGCCAGCCTAATAATATCCGGAACTTCCAGAAGCTGTTTCGTATAACCATTGTTAACAGTATTGATCATCGCCAATCCTATCTCTTTGAGTGAGCAAACATGTTTAGGCATAATAAATTTGAATACAGGGATAAGTGGAGACAATATCTTATACATTTTATAGGTGTTTTTCAGACCGGGGGTCAGAACAATCAGTGCCGGTCTGAACATAAATGCGTTAGGTGCAAACAGCTTAATCAGGTTGTTTTCTGTCTTCCCCTTTACTCTGGCCCACATTATTTTACCTTTCTCTGTACTATCAGTGCTCTCTCCTGATACATAACAAACGGTCATACCCGGATTGAGTCTGCTAAGCAAATTAGCAAGCGCCATAGTAATGTCATAAGTCAGCTTATTGTATTCCTCTTCTTTCTTACCGATCGAAGTCACTCCCATGCAATGGAAACACGCATTGTATCCTATTAATTCATCTTTGATTGCTGTGAAATCATAAAAGTTTGTATGAATTACCTCTTTCAGTTTAGGATGTTGAATATTACAGGGTCTGCGGTTAATTACCAGTACTGTTTCTACTTCAGGACTGAGAAGACATTCATGCATTACGCCTTCTCCTACCATTCCGGTTGACCCGGTTATAATTGCTTTTATTTTCATGAAATATATTGACTAATAATATGTTCAACAAGAGATATTTTCTTTTGTTTGATAATAGCTAATTTAACGATCCAGCCAATTCTTGAAATCGGCAACTTTTTCCCGGCTGACAATGATTTCGTTATCCGATGAGTTGACGAGCCTTAGTTTCAGCCTGCTATTGGTGAAGTTAATAATGTCGCGGATTGCGCCCATCGAAACAATGTATTTCCTGTTTATCCGGAAGAAAAGTTCAGGATTCAATAGCCCATCCAGCTCTTCAAGCGTGTAGTCAATGTCGTATTCTTTATTTTCAGCGGTGTTTAAAAAAGTCGCTTTCTCCATACTGTAGAAATAAGTGACCTGCTCGACCGGAATTGTTTTTATGTGTTCGCCAGCCCTCACCAGAAAACGGCTCTTGTAAGTTTTAGTCAACATCTGAAGGACACGGTCCATGACGGGTTGAGCCAATGCTTCACTCTTTGAACCATCCTGATGCCAGTGTCTGAATTTATCCACTGCCCTGCTCAGTTCGTCAGGATCAATAGGTTTAAGCAGGTAGTCGATGCTGTTCACCTTGAATGCCCTCAAAGCATATTCATCAAAGGCTGTAGTAAATATGACAGGACAACTTATCACTACCTGATCAAAGATTTCAAAGCTCAAGCCATCAGCCAACTGAATATCCATAAAAGCAAGATCTGGCTGATGATTTGAGGAAAACCATGCAACACTGGCCTTAATGCTGTCGATTGTACCAACGATTTTGGCAGCATTGTCAATGTTTTTAATCAGACCAATCAACCGGTTTGCGGCTAGCTTTTCATCTTCAATGATTAATACATTCATTGGAGTAATTTAAAGGATTATTATGATTCAATTAAAGGCAGTTTTACGGTAAACAGCTCACTCGTCTCTTCAACAATTACAGCCAATTTGGAAAAGAAAGCATACCGCTCGCGGATATTATTCAAACCGATGCTACCTGTATCCGGGATCACCTTTTTCTTTTGCAGATTATTGGTCACAACAAGATAGCCCTTTTCTGATGTAATAGCTATATGTAATGGTTTTTCGGCTGAGATAACATTGTGCTTGATGGCATTTTCAACTAACATCTGTAGAGACAAAGGAATAATTCTGCCATTTGTATTATCTAGAGAAATGTCTACAACAAGGTTGCTATCGAACCTGATTTTCTGTAAATAGACAAATGCATTTACAAATTGCAGCTCGGTATCGAGTTCAATCAATTCTTTATCTTTATGTTCAAGTACATATCTGTAAACTTCAGACAGTTGTTTGATAAACCTTACTGCCAGTTGGGGATTTGTCTCAACCAGAGAAGTAAGCACATTTAAACTATTGAACAGAAAATGCGGGTTTACCTGATTCTTTAATGCGTCAAACTGCAAACTCAGCGCTTCTCTCTTAAACTGTTCTTCCTGAAGCAATAATTTCTTCCATTCAGTAAAGAAGTTAGCCACGTAATGAATTAAAGCTATAATGATTGTTATGAGCAACTCAGTGATCATAACATAAAAGTATTGATCAAATAATACTGCTAATGAAATATATTCGTTGCTACGCCAATTCCTCCATAGAAAATTAACATAAACAATAACTATCATAGAAATGATAATTCCTGTTGAAAAGCTAAGAATCAAAGTTCTTAATGGCCCCTCCTTCCACGGGAACAACTGTGAAATTAAATACCCGCTAAGGTAATTTCCTTTAAACAGGAAGTAGCCAATCAGCATTCCGTAATATATCTGTTTATCAACATTATTCCAATAAATACCCCTCGAAAATATTATATTTGCAACAACTCCAATTAATGCACATATTGCCAGCAGTCTCAATTCACCGAGGATAATTTGGGTGATGCTTTTATGTTGTTTTTCGAATTTCATTATTCCTTTTTTAAGTCAGTAATGATTATGAAATGTCAACGATCGGGTATTCAATAGTAAGAAAAATATTCTTGCAATATATGAATATCTTTCAAACCCTGTAATCACTTTGGACACAAGGTTTGAAAGATAATTATTTTAAATAGGTTCACTTCCTATTTTTCATACGTTTTAAATATTTGTTCATTGGGTTCTTTTCCCCAATTGGGTGAAAGTGCATCAGCCGGTTTAAAGGTCAGAAACTTGTCATGTGCTTTTTGAAAAAGAGGTTTAGCCACATCTTTTCCTCCACCATACATTGCAGGGGTATTCATTAATGACTGTCCCTGAAGATAATAGACCCTTGGATTCTCTGGATTCAATACCTCTGCTTTTGCAAAGGCTTCATTTGCTTTCATAATATACATCTGTCCCCGTGTCATGGGATCAACCATGATGCGTGCCTGATACAACATTCCTTGCAATATCCAGATTTCAGATTCGTTGGCTTTGATCTTTAGCGCTTTATCGACCATTTTCTGTGCCTGATCCAGTAACGGATCTACTTTAGCCTTATCAGTTTCACCAAATGAATATATGGCCGTACATAGTGCATTATAATAAGCTGGCAACCACTCTGTCGTCTCGGTTTCAGCTATCCGTTGAAACTTATTGGCCAGATCAAGATAGGCTGTATTGTCTTTTATTGTTCCCATTTCAGAAAGGACAGCACCCATGGCCTGTTTGTATTCGCCTTTATCCTGGGCCATAAGGCCGGAAACAAAAACAACAGAGAGTACGATTGTTAATGCAATTGCTTCGATTTTAAACATGGTTCTTTTCATGGTTATTGATTTTTAAAGGTTAATGCTCTGATGTATTATTTTATGTTTGAAATATGATAAAGAGATTTTACTGAAGATCTCGAATTATTCACAGGTTACTTTTTCTTCTTTTTTTCAATTGAAATGAATACAGCAAACATTGCAAAGCGTTTTGCATCGGGGGCAATTTCACGTTGTGTAAATTGTCCGTTAGCATCCGCAACGGTGCTATAATGATATCCATATACATTGTTAAATCCAAATACGTTACTGACTGAACAATATATGATAGTGAAGTTGCCAAAAAAGCTGGTCAGGTAACTCAGATTCATGCTTACATCATTATAGCTCTTAGTACGATCCGACATGAAACTTGTCGAATTGGGATTCAGGTAAGGCCTCCCACTGGCAAATGAATATGTCAATCCAACCATAGTCTGAAATTTCATTGAGAAATATTTCACGACTGCATTTGCATTATGCGAGCTGATAAATGAAGGTGTGGCTGCTTGTGCAAAGTCATTGTAGAGCCGTTTTGAATCGATATAGGAATAGGTGAGCCAGTAATCCAGATTCTTGATCGTCTTTTGGTCTCTGAAAAATACATCAATTCCTTTTGCATAACCATGTCCCATATTGTTGTAGGTCAAGGGATCAGGATTGTTTAAAAGCGTGTATCGTATCAGGTGGAGATAGTCTTTGTAATAAGCTTCGACACGGAAGATGCGATCGTTTTTGTTGACCTGATAATTGATGATATAGTGGTCGGCCTGTTCGAAACCGAGTTGATGCGTGAACCGAAGTGAAGTGGCATCAGGATCCTGGTAGAAAGTCCCATAGGCAAGTGAGATTTGACTGTTTGTTGAAGTCTTAAAAGCCATTGAAAGCCGTGGCATCAGGTTTGACTTTTGAAGCAGTGATGAATATTCACTTCTGACCCCCACCCTCAATGCCAGTTTATTGACAGGTGCATACTCAGATTCAACAAAACCGGCTGAAATGTTTTCATTGTAACCCGTTAAGTAATCTTTATGATCCAAACTGTTGAAATAATCCTGATTGAAGTGTTCACTGGTTATTTCAATACCAGTTTTTAAACCCAACCTGTTCGTGAAATGATGGTCAATACTTACGCGGGCCTGAAAACTTTTATCTGTTTCTTTCAACCTGCTGGTGTCGATGTTTTTGCGGTCCAGATTATATGAATATGCCGTTCCAGCTATCAGGAAAGTTTTTTTGCTCAATGGCGTTGTAAAAGTGGTATTTACATAGTCATTTGTTGACCTGATTCTGATAGGCATAGTCCTTCCCGGATTAGCATCATCGGGATATTGTAACTGTAGATCCCGGGATTCAGAGGAGCTAAACACTTTCAGTAAACCGTTTTTACCTATCGCTTGTCTGAATATGATATTGGCAGTTCCAGTTTGAGGAGCTTTATCCCATTTGACCTGTTGTTTTACCAGATTGAAGTAGGGTTGCAGGTTGAAGTATTCATACGAAACTGTAAGTGAGCTGTTTGTCCATCTCTCTGTGTGATTCAATCCGGCTCCCATCGAATACAATGAAATTCCTGTAATAGTTTTTGGAGCCAGACCTTCGGTTTTCAGGATGATTGCAGACGACATAGCCTGACCATACTCTGCAGAATATCCTCCTGTACTGAAAACAGTTCCCGTAAACAGCATTGGAGAGAAGCGACCTCTTGAAGGAATATCGGGTACCTGGGAGTTGTAAGGATTTCTGACAAGCATTCCATCAATATATGTACGTGTTTCATAGCTTTCTCCACCACGGACAAACAATCGACCGTCTTCACCAACCTGTTGCGTCCCGGGTAGTGTTCTGAGTGCGCCATAAATATCCCCGGCAGCGCTTGCTGTAGTCAAAATATCCATTTGTTTCAGCGTGACAGCTTTCTTTTCATCGCTGGCTTCAAACGATCCGGCTGTAATCACTACTGCATTGAGCTGATTAAAGGTTTCAATCATTTTAATATCGGTAATGACTTCTTTTCCGGTTACATTGATCGGCCTTTCCTGCTTTTCATACCCGAGCATGCTCACCACCAAAATCTGTACTCCGGTCTTCTTTGACAGAAAATGGTACATCCCATCAGCATTACAGCTGGCCCCGTCATAAGACCCCTTAATAAACACATTGGTTCCGGGTAAAGTCTGTCCCGATTTATCCGTCACTTTGCCTCTAATAACCGTTTGTGCCTCACAATTTACTGCGGCAACAAACATCAGGAAAAGTATAGTTAGCGATTTCATCTTATTTGTTTTTTAATACTGATTTATTTTTTAATACTACAAGAATTAATTTGACGATACAAAATTGTATGCAGAATCCCGCCAATAAAAATGAAACCTACCGGAGTGTTGTAAACGAGGAGTGAATTGTAAAATGATAGTGATGGAAGTTTTTTAATTCATTACTATATTCCCCTTGAAAACCAAACAAAGGTGGTCATCCATCCGGGTAATCTATGTTTCGAAATACGCCATCTATCACCAAAATCCGCACTCTAACTATTTCTCTTTATTTATAGCAAAACGGAAATTTATTTTGTACCTTTAATTGGTTTTCGACTCAATTATATTTGTGATTTTCTTCTAAAGTATTTACTAGATTTTGACTTGTACTTATAATCTATGATAAAATACAAATATTGCTAAGATTAGTTTATAAACACAAATATCAAAATAAAATCTAATACTATATAACAATTATAAAGCATTGAAATAGACAATATTAAGTCATAATCTGACCATTTTGTTGACGTCAACAAAATGGTCTAAAAACTTGAAAAATGAAAGCGGAAATTATTAAAGAACTCAGTCAAAATTTCGAATTAGTAGTGCAGCACACCGAAGATATTGAATTTTGGTTTGCACGTGATTTACAGAACCTTCTTGGATATTCTGAATGGAGAAATTTTGTGGATGTGATTGACAGAGCGAAAATTGCATGTACAAATGCCGGGCAGAAAAGCACAGACCATTTTGTTGACGTCAACAAAATGGTCGATGTGAACAAATTGATTAACAGGAAGATAAATATTGAAATCCTTATTAATTATGTTTTTTTTCTGAAAACACTAAATGGCAACATTCAATAAGGAAAGATTGCTTTAAATAATTCCTAAAACATGAACATTTTGTACTTGATTTTGTACTATTTTATGTACTTAAAACAAAATTCAGATGTTAATAACAACAATTTCAAATTTCTGAAAGGATATTAAAAAATATCTTGACCAAGTTACAGATAACTTTGAAGTTTAATCATCAATAGAGGCAAAGATACCGGTGTGGTAATTATGTCATTGGATGAGTACAATTCAATAATTGCGGCCAATCATGAATTATCATCTAAAGCAAATGAAGCAAGATTGGATTCAGCAATCGAAAAACTGAAAAAAGAGAATTATTAAATCAAGTCATGTTAATCAATAGTTTTCAGGACCTGATCCTTTTATTATTATATAATGATATTCAGAAACACCCCACGATAGCCAAAGTCCCATGATCTTTCACGACATAAGGTGTATTGTAGTCCATGGCATACGCGAATTCAAAACCCAAAGTAACCATCACCATCGTTTTGTCATGTGGTATGACATTATCATCAAATGCAGCAGATATCTCAAAGTCGATGGGCGTTGCAATAACTCTTAGCCAATCACTGACAACAGTTTTATTTCCCAAATTATCAGTTGGGTAAACAGGTAAATACGCCTTTTTGCTTTTGACATATACCACATCTGGTATTTCAGAAATATTCAGAAAAACCCTATAATGTTTGATCATTTCCGGCCATTTAAACTTTCTGAACGAGATGAAATTTGGAATCCTTAAAGTTACCTCACTACGGTTTTCCGAGATTGAAATAACAGGATCCACATAACATACATTTGAAAAGGGATGTGTGTGATTCATACAGAACCCTTTCAAAGGATAATTAAATTTGGATGATTCGATTTTTCTTTGTCCCATTTTTTCATCATCAGACATCAGCTGAATAATTTTGGCAATAGCCACCAGGTCTCCATTAATTCGCCCCTTTTTCAGATAAAAAAGATCAAATGTTGCATCACGAATCATCTTGGACCAGATATTAGCAGCTTTGAATTCCTCGTTCAGTGCAAGTATATTAGATGCGCTTGCTCTATTCTTATAGTTTTTAGAATTTTTTCCCCTCGTGGTAGAGATAATTTGTACTCCTGTATCACTGTCCCAATATGAACGAAACCCTCCAAGACTTCCTTCGAATTTGAATGGACCTTTAAATCTTGCCATCTTTTTTAATTTTTAAAGCCGCTTCAGATTGTTGACATTTTTTTGACAATCTTTTGCGACCGGGTTCATAATTTTGTAACTTTACATTATTGTTGATCAACTATATGAAGTTACAAAACTAAGTATGGACTTGTCAAGAAAAATTTGGGAGCCATTGGGGGTCATTGGGAGCCATTGGGAGACAATTTCGATGACTTTTTGAAAAGAGTGAAAAAAAGTCTCCCCTTTTTCTTCATTTTAAGAGAAATAAATTGGAAAGGAGATGCCAAGTTGAATGTCTGAAATTGGTGAATATTATCAACAGATTATTCCGGGATACGCAATAGTTTACTTTCAGAATACTTATTGACAATTCCCGGTAAATGTAAGGATAAATTAGATTTAACCCGGAACTTTCCGGATGATATCCTGTATTTGACCCGTATCTTACCCGTATATAGCTATACATGATAGATACGGGTCAGGTACGGCTTAAATACGGCTTAGATACGGCTTAGATGAGAATTATCCTTAAGTTATTAGAGAAATATCTTTACTTCATCCGGGAAATAGGTGACAACTTCTATAAAGATATTGTTTGTGATTTGAATTCTACATGAAGAATTGTAAAAGAATAGATAAAGAAAAATATGAGTGAGAATTGGGGAAATTTATAACTTTTTTGTGACAACACCAGAAAGGATGAAAATCAGCTGATAACTTCAGTTGTTTATTGCATCCTGAATAAAAATGAATTTTCAGAATCCCTTCAAAAGATATACATCAATAATGTATCTTCGCTTCACCAATCGTTAAATTCGATGAGCAACTCAATCATTACCATTAACAATCTTTCTAAATCTTACAGAAATGGAAAGACAGAGAAAAAGGTCCTGCATAACATCAGCCTTGAGGTATTACCCGGCCAGATAATAGGCTATATCGGTCCCAATGGTGCCGGGAAATCGACTACCGTGAAAATTCTTTCAGGGATCATTTCTGACTTTGAAGGCGATGCACAGGTTGCCGGATACGATATCCGCAAGGAGCCGCTCAAAGTGAAGGAGCATATCGGCTATATCCCTGAGAATGCGTCACTCTATGAAACGCTCAGTCCGATGGAATTCCTGCAGTTTGTTGGACAACTTCATGGTATGGACTTGGCCAGGATTGATGATAAAGCCATCCGCCTATTGGAGTTATTCGATCTGAAACAGAGTGCCCACGAAAGGATGAATACCTTTTCGAAAGGGATGAAGCAGAAAGTGCTGATTATTTCGGGCATCATTCATAACCCTGATGTGATCTTCATGGACGAGCCTTTGGATGGTCTGGATGCCAACTCAGTGATAGTTGTCAAGGAGATTCTGATGCAACTGGCCCGCGAGGGGAAAACCATCTTCTATTCTTCACACATCATGGATGTGGTTGAGAAGATCTCCGACCGGATCATTCTCATCAACCAGGGTAAGGTTGTTGCCGATGGATCGTATGCTGAACTCTGCCAGGGCAGGGAAGTCAATTCACTGGAACAACTCTTCACATTCCTGACCGGAAAGAGTGATCATAGCCAGCGTGCAGGTGAAATCATTGATATTTTAGAACAATAAAGACCTAACCTTGAGTTATACGATATCAAATGGTTAAATTCATACTTATTTTATTTCGCCCGTTTCGGAAGATGATTGAATGGGCCGGCATTAATTACCAGCAATTTGAGGTGATTTTGCAGGCTAAACTGACCATGGATAACCGGAAAGTGATGGGCAACAACAGTCAACGGAAGGGTTTGAAAAACGCATTGTTGACCCAAACCATCTTCTATGTCTTTATTGGAGGAATGCTGACTGGTATGTTAGCAAAAGGAAATGGTGCTCTCTTTTTCTTTCTGACCCTCTTTTTTTCATTTATCATGATCATGGTCATTCTGGGTTTGATTTCAGAATTTAATACCATTCTTTTTGACACCCGGGATAATTCAATCTTGCTGCCTCGTCCGATTACTCCACGTACGCTTCTTTTCGTTCGCGTGATGCATATCATGGTTTACCTGATGCTGATCAGTCTCTCGCTGGCCATTATCCCGCTGATTGTTTTTGCCTTTAAATTTGGCATTCCATCGATGCTTTTATTGCTGGTTGACGTGATATTAATTACCTTATTTGCTGTCTTCCTGACCAATATCATTTATTTACTCCTCATGAAGATCACTACAGGTGAGAAGCTTAAAGATATCATCGTCTATTCGCAGATCTTCATGGCCATCATTTTCATGGGAGCTTATCAGCTAATGCCGCGGTTGGTCGAAAACCAGGCTCTGATCGTGGGTTTTCAGCAAATCCACTGGTGGATGTTTCTGGTTCCACCTTTTTGGATGAGTGCAAGCATAACGCCTATTATCAATGGCGGCTTTTCTCTACAGTCTGCGGGTTTCCTCTTTGTTTCTGTGGCAATGCCCCTGCTGGGTTTATGGCTGGTGACTTCTGTTCTGGCTAAGAATTTCAGTCAAAATCTGGCTACTTTGGATCAGGGTGATACAAAATCGGACAAGAAGAAGGGGAAAGCAGAAAAATCATCTATTGTAGATTTTTTATCCGGTATTTGTTCACACACGAAAGAAGAACGGATCTCTTTCAGTACCATCTGGCGGATTGCCAATCGTGACCGGAAGTTTAAGCAGGCCGTTTATCCTGCTTTGGGCTACGTTTTCATCATCATCCTCATGACCTTTTTAAATAATAATACGCCACTCTCTGAAATTGGTTCGACGAAGAAATACCTGATTTTGATTTATGCTCCTTCGTTGGTTGTTTATATTCTGGTATTCACCATCCGATTCAGCGACAATTTTAAAGCCAGCTGGATCTACCAGATTATTCCGGTTCAACGTCCAGGTTACTTGATATCAGGCGCATTTAAAGCCATTTTGGTACAATTATTCATACCGATTTTTATAATAGTTAACATCTTCACTCTTTATTTTTGGGGCTTACCGGTTCTCATTGACATTGTCTATGGCTTTTGTTCCATTCTGATGATGACCTACTTAATGCTGCAGATGCAACCTCCGACTTTTCCTTTCTCTGATGAGAAATCAACTGAACAATCAGGGAGGAATGTGGTAAAAAATTTATTGATGTTTTTCTCCATTGGTATAATGGGAGGAATTCATTACTTGTTGGTCTATCTGAAAATCAACGTACTCTTTATATTGCCTGTCGTCCTGGTCATTTTATTCCTGTTGAGTCGAAAATACAGACTGACTCCATGGAGTAAAATGGTAAATATGAATTAGTATGTAGAATAAAAAACACTGTAAAGAATAAATTTTAATTATATTTTTTAAAAAATAATGGAATTGTTTTTAAAATTAAGTTTGTCCGAAAAAAAAATTCCTATACATTTGTACACCTAACTATCTATTTATGAGTATTCATATTGGCGCAAATCAGGGTGATATAGCTGATTTTGTCCTTCTTCCCGGTGATCCACTCCGGGCTAAATTTATTGCTGAAACCTTTCTTGAAAATGCTGTTTGTTATAGCGAGATCCGGGGAATGCTTGGTTTTACAGGCACTTATAAAGGTAAACGCGTCTCTGTACAGGGAACCGGTATGGGGCTTCCTTCCCTCCTTATTTATGTGAATGAACTGATCAATGAGTATGGCGTCAAGACACTTATTCGTGTCGGAACTTGTGGAGGTTTAATTGAAGAGGTCAAAGTTCGAGATGTCGTAATGGGGATAAGCGCCTCGACCGATTCTGCAATTATCAGTAGGACCTTTTCTGGCATGACCTATGCCCCTACAGCGAGTTACAAGTTGATACTGAAAGCTGCTAAAGCTGCTGAAACACTTGGTGTAAACTTAAAGGCTGGAAATGTATTGTCTTCGGATGTTTTTTATAACGATCCAGAATTGCCCGATGCTTATGCAATCTGGCGAAAATATGGCTCTTTGGCTGTTGAAATGGAATCGGCAGGCTTGTTTATGATTGCATCAAAATATCATGTGGATGCACTTTCTTTGTTGACGGTCAGTGATCATCTGATAACTGGTGATCATTGTTCAGCTGCAGAAAGACAAACTGCATTTGTGGATATGATTCATTTGGCATTGAGTCTTGCAGAGTAATTCAAATCATCTCAATCAATTAATAAGAAAATAAAAGATATAGTATCATGCAAAAGAATGTTTTAATAACCGGGGCGACAAGTGGTATTGGACAAGCGACTGCCAAAATATTTGCAGCCAACGGTCATCGGCTTATCATTACTGGTCGAAGGGAAGAGAGATTGCAGAAACTGGCCGATGAATTAAGGAAAGCGTTTAATGTAGAGGTTTTACCTCTTGTCTTTGATGTTCGCAACAGCAGTGCTGTCAAGTCTGCAGCAGATAACCTTCCAGCTGAATGGCGCAACATTGATGTTTTGGTGAATAATGCCGGTCTGGCAGTTGGATTGGGGACCATTCAGGATGGCAATATCGATGATTGGGAACGAATGATCGATACGAATATTAAAGGTATGCTTTATATGACTCGTTGTTTTGCTCCAATGATGATAGCAAGGAACCAGGGTCACATTATCAATATCGGGTCTATTGCCGGTAAGGAAGTTTATGCAAATGGGAATGTCTATTGTGCAACAAAATTTGCTGTAGATGCATTATCAAAAGCCATGCGTACAGATATGCTCAAACATGGCATTAAAGTGACGCAGATTGCACCTGGAGCCGCAGAGACCGAGTTTTCGGTAGTTCGCTTCAAGGGTGACCAACAAAAGGCTGATGATTTTTACAAGGATTTTACTCCATTAAAAGGAGAAGATATTGCAGGGATCATTTATTATGCAACTACCTTACCAGCGCATGTTTGCATCAATGATTTGGTTGTTACTTGTACGGCTCAGGCAAGTGCAACAAATATTTTCCGTTCCTGATAAATATTTAATCCTTACATTGTCGCCATGCAACTAACAAGGCTTTTCGATTTGCTTCCAAGGTATGCTGAACTTTTCGGAGATAAACCAGATGTGGTAGCCGCGAAAGAAAATGGCCAGTGGAGAGGATATTCACTTACAGAATTCCGTCAGGCAGCTGATGAAATCAGCTATTCCTTTATCAAGCTTGGTGTAAAACCAGGCGACAGGATCGCGACAATCAGTAACAATCGACCTGAATGGAATTTTCTTGACATCGGCCTAATGCAGGTCGGAGCTATTCATATTCCTATCTATCCAACTATCAGTGAAGATGAATACCGTTATATTTTAACCCATGCTGATGTAAAGTACGTCTTTATTTCGAGCGAGGATATTTATCGACGGATAGCATCTGTTGTAGCTGATGTACCCAATATTATTGAGGCTTTTCGATTTACAGGGCACAATGGATTGCGTAACCTGAACGAGCTTCGGGAGATTGGGAGGAATAATCCTGATCCGGTTGAGTTGGAGAAACGCAAATCAGCTATTGTTTCTGAAGATGTAGCGACTATTATTTATACTTCAGGAACAACCGGAAACCCAAAAGGTGTCATGCTTTCGCATAACAACCTGTTGTCTAATCTGATCGCTATTTCATATATTCCTACATTCGGAGCTGAAGGAAGAGCTTTGAGCTTTCTCCCACTTTGTCATGTTTATGAGCGCATGCTGAATTATATGTACCTCTACCTGGGGATCTCAATTTATTATGCAGAGAACCTGGGCACTATAGGTGATAATATCAAGGAGATAAGTCCCGATATGATGTGTGCAGTACCACGGGTAATCGAAAAGTTGTTCGATAAAATCATGGCTGCCGGTCATAAACTAACAGGTGTAAAACGCTCTGTGTTTTACTGGGCGGTCTATTTGGCAGATCATTATGATGTAACGGGACACAATTCAACCTGGTATATGTTCAGATTGAATATTGCAGACAGGCTGGTGTTATCAAAATGGCGTACTGCGCTAGGTGGAAAATTTAAAATACTTGTTTCAGGCGGAGCAGCAATTTCTCCCAGATTGATCAGGATCTTCAGAGCAGCTCAAATTCCTATCTATGAAGGATATGGCCTGACAGAAACCTCACCTGTTATTGCAACAACCAGTTCTGATCCCAATGGAATTAAAGTGGGGACTGTTGGTCCTCCACTGCGCAATACACAGGTAAAGATTGCAGATGATGGTGAAATTTTGTGCAAGGGCCCGGGTGTGATGAAGGGGTATTATAATGAACCTGAATTGACGAGACTTGCAATTGATGAGGAAGGATGGTTTCATACCGGTGATATTGGTGTGATTGAACCCGAAGGTCAGTTAAGAATCACGGGGCGTAAAAAAGAAATATTTAAAACCTCTTTGGGTAAATACATTGCTCCAGAGGCTGTTGAAAATAAGATCAAAACATCGCCCGTCATTGATAATGCGATGGTAGTTGGCGAAAACCAACGGCATGCAGCCGCACTGATCATTCCTGATTTTGCCAATTTAAAAGTGTGGTGCAAGGAAAAAGGTATTAACTTCACAAATAATGAAGAAATGATTGCCAGGGTTGAAGTTTTTAAACTCTTTAAGCATGAAATTGACAAGAAGAATAAACAGTTAGGGAAGACAGAGCAAATCCAGAAATTCATTCTTCTGCCGGATGAATGGACTGTTATGTCCGGAGAATTAACGCCCACGCTCAAATTAAGAAGAAATTTTGTGATGGAAAAATATAAAGTATTGATTGAACAGCTTTTTAATAGTAACGGTTATAATGACAAGAAGCGTAAAACCGAAGCATTAATTACTAATTCAACATCTCTGAATGGAAACGATTAAAAGGCTTTTTGATCTTCTAACTCACAACAAGAATAATTATCTGCCTAAAGATGATGTGCTTGCCGGAAAAGAGGATGGAAAATGGAGAAAATATTCTATCGACGAGTATATCAGTATTGTTGATGATCTCAGCTATGGATTCATCCATATGGGTGTTGCCAAGGGAGACAAGATTGCAACCATAGCTTCGAACAGACCAGAATGGAATTTTGTCGATATGGCTGTTATGCAGGTTGGCGCAGTTCATGTACCGGTTTATCCAACTATCAGTGAATCTGATTATAAGTATATCCTTGCGCATGCCGAGATTAAATATATCTTCATTGGAGGGCCGGATTTATACCGCAAAATAGAACACATCCTTTCGGATATTCCTACACTAAAAGGGGTCTATACTTTTAAAGAAGGCACAAGCATACCTCATTATTCCGAAATCATTCGTTTGGGTCAAGAGCATCCGGATCCTGTTAAGCTTCAAAGTATCAAGGATGCTGTAAAAGGGGATGAATTAGCAACGTTGATTTACACTTCCGGGACAACTGGTAATCCTAAGGGGGTGATGTTGAGTCATTCGAATATTATCAGTAACTGCATGGCTGCCAAGCATATTTCGCCGGTAGGGCAGGAGGGGAGAGCACTGAGTTACCTACCTCTTTGTCATGTTTACGAAAGAATGTTGACTTATACATGGCATTTACTGGGCATTTCAATTTATTATGCAGAGAATCTTGGAACGATTTCTGAAAACATGAAAGAGATCAGACCGGATCTGATTTCTACAGTTCCAAGGTTGCTCGAGAAAATTTATGATAAAATTTTCAGTGTCGGACAAAAGCTGACCGGTTTTAAACGGTTTATCTTCTTTTGGTCGCTCAGGCTGGCATTGCGATATAAACTGAATGGAGAGAACGGCTGGTATTATGAATTCAAAAGAAGCATAGCAGATAAACTGGTCTATTCTAAATGGCGGGCTGCAGTAGGTAATAATGTCAAGGCAATGATATCGGGTGGGGCTGCATTACAACCCCGCTTATTGCGTGTATTCTGGGCTGCCGGGATTCCTATACTTGAGGGTTATGGACTGACCGAGACTTCTCCTGTAATTTCAGCAAATGAATTCGGTGTTGGGAGTGTGAAGTTTGGCACTGTTGGCGCTCCGCTTGATTTTGTTTCTGTTAAAATTGCTGATGACGGTGAAATTCTTTGCAAGGGACCCAATGTTATGATGGGTTATTATAAGGAACCTGAACTTACCCGGGAAGCAATTGAAGCGGATGGATGGTTTCATACCGGTGATATTGGAATGATTGATAATGATGGATTACTAAAGATTACCGGTAGAAAAAAGGCAATTTTTAAGACTTCGATGGGTAAATATATCAGTCCTGAACTATTGGAAAACAAGTTGAAAGAGTCACACTTTATTGATAACGTGCTTGTCGTTGGAGAGCATCAAAAATTTGCAGGTGCATTAATCGCTCCTGATTTTGCTTTTCTTCGTTCCTATTGTGAGTTAAAGGGGATACCAGCAAAGACACCCTTAGAGATGATTACCAACAAACAGATCATACAACGCATCCGAAAAGAGGTATCCAATTACAACAAACAGTTCGGAGATTATGAACAGATCAGGAAATTTGAATTGATTGATCACGAATGGAGTATCGATACAGGTGAGTTGACCGCATCATTGAAACTAAAGCGCACAGTTGTTTCTGAAAGATACAAAGATTTGATTGATAAGATCTTTTCGGTTTCGGGTGAAGATTAAATCCCCTGTTATCGGAACTAATCTTTAATGTAATATCTTAAATACCAATTCCTTCAATAAATCAGCTTCTGTAGTTGATACATTGTCAACCCCTTTTGATTTCAGATCATATTCTCTAAGATAGGAAATAATCCGAACGAGCTTATCGGGTTTATAATTTGCGGCTGCTTTCATGTAATCGGAGACAAAGAAAGGATTTACTCCCAATACCCTGGCTGTATTTGCATTTGATTTATCCGATAACGAATGGAAAATCATCAGTTTATTGAAGAAACCAAATAGCAGGCTAACGGTTACCAGTAATGGATTTTCCTTCTGATTGGCCGAAAGATGATTGATGATCTTGTTTGCCTTCATTACATCTTTGGCTCCAAGTGCATTCTGTAATTCAAAAACATTGTACTCCTTGCTGATGCCAATATTCTGTTCGATATAATCCTCGGTGATCGTGGAACCTTTTGGGAGATTGATGAAGAGTTTTCCGGTCTCATTGACAACCCGTGAGAGATCTGTTCCGAGCGATTCAGCCAACAAGACAGCAGCCTTGGGTGAAAGCTGATAACCATTGTCCTTCACATAACCCGTGATCCATTCAGGGACTTTGTTATCATACAATTTGGCTGATTCAAACAGCACTGCATGTTTTACGAGCGCTTTATAATACGACAACCGTTTATCCGGTTTACCGTGTTTATAACAAAACACGAGTAAAGTAGTAGGCTGAGGGTGTTCCAGATAATGAATAAACCGGTTTGAATTGTCTTCACCCGAAATACGTAAATCCTGTGCTTCTTTGATAATGACCACCTGGTAATCACTCATCATCGGGAATCGTTTTGCTGTACCAATAACGGTTGCAAGGTCCACGTCCTTACCATAAAGCACAGAAAGGTTGAATGCTTTTTCGTCTTCGGTGAGCACATTATCCTGAATATAATCGGAAATGAGGTCTATAAAATATGCTTCTTCGCCAAAAAGATAATAAACAGGTTTATAAGCCTTTTTCTTTAGGTCGTTTAAGATCTGTATATGCGAATTCTTTGGATCTGCCATTCCACAAAGATAATTTCAAATAATTAGACTAAAGCAATATTTTAATTAATTGAAGTCGAACTTAAGATGTTTGACGGTGATGCCATTGTTTATAAGCTGGTTGAGAGAGTCTATGCCAATTTGGAGATGGTCACTTACAAAGACTTCGGTCACTTTCTGGTCACTCTGTTCGGTTTTCACACCATCAGGCACCATCGGCTGATCAGAAACCAACAATAATGCACCGGTTGGGATATGATTGGCAAAGCCAACAATAAACAATGTTGCAGTTTCCATATCTATAGCCATCGAACGGGTAATACGAAGATATTCCTTAAACTTATCATCATGCTCCCACACCCTGCGGTTTGTAGTATAGACTGTACCGGTCCAATAATCATTTCCATGATCTCTGATAGTGGTTGAGATTGCTTTTTGGAGATTAAATGCAGGCAAAGCAGGAACTTCGGGAGGGAAGTAGTCATTTGAGGTCCCCTCTCCCCTGATGGCAGCAATGGGGAGTATCAGGTCGCCAACATTGTTTTTGAGCTTCAGTCCTCCGCATTTGCCCAGAAACAGGGCAGCCTTAGGCTTTATAGCACTCAGTAAATCCATTATTGACGCTGCATTAGCGCTGCCCATACCGAAATTAATGATGGTAATATCGTTGGCAGTGGCATTTGGCATTGCTTTGTCTAAACCATGTATAGGAACATTGTTTAGTTTAGCAAACTGCTCAACATAGGCATTGAAATTTACAAGGATAATATATTGGCCAAATTGATTGAGGGGGGTCCCCGTATAACGAGGAAGCCAATTTTCTACTATAGCCATTTTGGTTTTCATAGACTCTTTCTTGACAAAGGTAATAAATTGTAAAATATATCATAACTTTATGGACTAAAGATTTTTGTGTGAATCAATTAAATTTACCTGATTTTGAATACAAAACCAGAATTGTTGCTAATCAACTGCAAATATTCGATCCTGTAAGGAGAAAATATGTAGCATTAACTCCTGAGGAATGGGTGCGTCAACACTTCATTCACTTCCTGAATGTGCATAAAAAGGTGCCTTTGTCACATATTGCTGTTGAAAAAGCGCTGATTGTAAGTCATTTATCTAAAAGAGCAGATATTGTAGTCTTTAAAGGTGGATCGAAACCACTGCTGGCAGTTGAATGCAAAGCGCCATCTGTAGAAGTCAATGAAGAGGTTTTTTATCAGGTCCTCCGTTATAATATGACACTTAGGGTTGAATATCTAGCTGTTACTAATGGATTACGACATGTTTACTGCAAGGTGGATTATGAAAACCAGAAAGCAGATTTTATTGAGGAGCTGCCTGACTATGACCAATTGTAAGAGATAAACTTAAATCGTTAAACTATTATGGATGAACTTTTAATTAATATTCCGGCTGATCTCTACAAGTTTTTACTTGTAGCTGTATTTTCTCTGTTAATTGGTCTTTCACAGAAGAACTTACATGTGGCCAGGATTGCACAGTATTCTTTTGGGACCGACCGGACCTTTACATTTATCGGGATTTTGGGATATGTACTATATGTAGTTGAGCCTACCACCTTAATACTCTATTCCGTAGGGTTAGGGGTCTTGAGTGTGTTTCTAGTCGTAAACTATTACAAGAAAATAACCAATTTTACTGATTACGGGCTGACTACCGTAATGATAGCATTGATCACATATAGTCTGACACCTTTGGTATACAGGCAGCCATTCTGGCTTTCGATTCTGGTTGTTGTAACGGTACTCATTTTTGCAGAGATGAAGCAGTCGCTGACTACACTTTCTGAAAAGCTAAACAGGATTGAATTTATTACACTTGGGAAGTTTCTTGCCATTGCAGGAATTATATTGCCTTTGTTGCCCAACGTACCCATGGTTTCATATATAAGTGTCTCCCCTTACAAACTTTGGCTTGCTGTAGTAGTGATTTCTTCCATCTCCTACATGAGTTATCTATTGCGAAAGTTCGTGTTTATTAACTCCGGGATTCTGGTTACAGGGATATTGGGTGGATTATACAGTTCAACCGCTACAACATTTATCTTGTCACGTAAAAGCAAACTGGCTCCTGAAAAGGCCCATCAGTATAGTGCGGCAATCATTATTGCCACATCGATGATGTATATCCGGATACTGATTCTGGTGGCGATATTTAATTTTCAGCTCTTTCTTTTAATGTATCCTGCATTTATTGTTTTGATTCTCCTTTCCTTAATTCTCGGGCTTGTGTTTTGGTATAAAGCGCCACAACCCAACAATGTTGAAAATGAAGAGTTGGTCGACAAAAACCCACTCGAGTTTAAAGTGGCTATTATTTTCACCTTGCTATATCTGGCATTTACGTTTATTACAACATTTACGATCAGGCAATTTGGGGCAGGCGGTTTAAATACACTTTCCTATCTGGTTGGGTTTTCGGATATCGACCCATTTCTGCTCAATCTGTTTCAGGGAAAGTTTACAGTAGGGATGGATATACTGGTTCAGGCTACCTTGCAGGCCATCATTAGTAATAATATATTGAAATATGTCTACGCGATGAGTATGAGTTCAAAATATTCCAGGAAAAGCCTCAGTATTGCATTTATCAGTATCATCGTTATCAATTTCCTTCTCATATATTTTCTCTAAAGGATATGAAGGATTTTTCTGGGCAAAAAAAAAGTCCGGATTACTTTTCAGTATTCCGGACTTTTTTATTTATGAACCTTTATAAAGGTCAATTGTAAAAACAATCAGTAATTATTTCTTAACCGGGGCAGCAACAGGTTTAGCAGTTAAACCCTTAATATATGCCTGAGCAGTAGGAACATATTTACCTACACTTGCCAGTTTGAATGAGGCAACAGCTTTTTCTTTATCATTCTTGGCAGCATAAGAAACTCCCTGTTGCAGATAAAAACGTGCTACTTGTTCCTTTGCAGTTGGATTTTCATACTGAAGTCCTTTTGTTACAGCTTCGAGAGCGCCATCATAATCTTTCAACTTGTTTTTGGTGTCTGCCATGATATAATAAGCCTGAGCATTTTTATCGTCATATTTTAAAGATTCTGTCAAAGGAGCCAAAGTTTCTTTGTAATCACTTTTTAAATATGCGGCTGTTGCAAGAGACATGTATTCACTTGCAAGGAATGTTTTAGATTTCCTGATCGATGCCGTGTCATTTGTTTTAGTTGCCAGTTCAATTGTTTTGGTTAACGTTTGAACCATAGGATCGAAAGCATTTTGTTTTTTGTATATAATCGCCTTATTGTAGTATGCCTGTGTGTTGTTTGGGTCCAGTGCTATAACCTTGTCAAAATCTGCTAAAGCTCCCGGCAGATCATTGGCCTTGAAAGCAGCTGCTGCAAAACCGGTGTAAATTTTAGGCATGATACCGGCGAGCGTAGCTGAAGTTTGGGCATCGCCATACTTTTCTGCCAATTCTTTTGTTTTTTCAAATCCAGCAAGTTTTTCAGCGGCTGTTGCAGTAGGGTTTTGATAAACACTATAAGCAAGTTTCAATTGAATACTCGGGATAAGTCTTTGTGCAATATTGCGAAGCGTATCGGCTTCTTTACCTACTTTTGTACCCAAATCAATAACTTGTTCCAATGCTACTACAGCATTTGCATAATCATTTGCCTTTATTGCTTTTACGCCGTTATTGTAAGCGTCAACAACATTTTGATTTGTCTGGGCAGTACCCGACATTACAAAGAGAAATAAGGCTGCACATAGCAGTCCCGTAGTTTTTAGCCTTTTCATCGAATTCATCATTTTTCAGTTTAGTTGAGGTTAATACGGTTTGATTTTGTCTGGTGACGCAAATTTAGTAATAACCTTGATATTACAAAATAAGATACAAAATTTGAGCCAATTTTAACTAATGTTCATTATTTGTTATTATCACCAATAACGTGAACTACTAATAAATTAAATCTTAGTAATTCAGTTTAATAACAATAAACCTTGCTTGAAGGTTCCAAAATTAAAAAAAAATTCTTTTAAAAAAATTTTACTTTTGCATAGAAGGGCGAAAAGGGGTGATTTTAAATATTTTTATGAAATTTGTTAAAATAACTGTTCCAGTATGAAATGTATATATATGATGAATAATGATTTCCCTGATTTTAAAGCATTAATAACGAAAATTGATGCAAAGAAAGATGAAGCTGGAATTTTTTTAATATCATGAGTCTATCCAAACATTTTTTACAGGTTTTAAGTATTGCCGATCCATCATTTGATCAGGAACAGACCGCGAGATACCGATTGTCTGTCCGCATAGCTGCTGATGGATTGTCATTCTGTCTTGCTGATCCTGACCGGAATACCTATACACAACTGGCTTCGTTTGAAAATAGTGCCTATAATGGAGTTCGCAGGCTTGAAAAAGAAACAGTGGATGAAATGTTTGAAGATGTAATTGCTTTGCATCCGTGGTTAAAAGGAAAATTTGCTTCTGTGAACATCCTTTTTGAGGATTGCCGTTTTACTCTTCTGCCGCTTCCGTTGTTTGATCAAACTAATTATCAGTCTGTTTATAAATATAATTTTACAAATACAACCAATGAAGAAGTATTGTTTACTTCACTCCCTGTTTCCGAAGCAGTTTTACTTTATGGCGTTCCTGAGGGATTGGTCGATAGTTTGAAAAAAAGATATCCCATCGTCAGATTTTATCACAGCAATTTTCCACTATTGACGGCGTTCATACATAAATACAGGAATGTCGACAACCAAGGATCCGTTCTTGCTAATTTCCGTAACGGGGCGATGGATATTCTGATTCTGAATGAAAGGAAGTTGCAACTTTTAAATAGTTACACGTGTAAAAGCGATGAAGATGCTCTTTATTTTTTGATATTTGCAATTGAACAATCAGGACTCAATCCTGAAACGGTTGAATTGCATCTGAGTGGAATGATCGAACGGGATGGCAGCCTACACTTTTTAATTAAAAAGTACATCCGGAATGTTCGTTTGATTAATCGTAATGATGATTTTAAATATAGTTATGCTTTTGAACGCATTGAAGGTCATCAATTTTTTAACCTGTTAAATTTAAATCTGTGCGAATAATAAGTGGTACTCATAAGGGCCGTCCTATCGTGACTCCGGCCAATCTGCCTGTCAGACCAACAACCGACCTGGCAAAAGAGAGCCTTTTTAATATTTTAAATAATAATTTTGATTTTGAAGACTTAGAGATACTGGATTTGTTTTCAGGTACAGGAAGCATTGCTTTTGAATTTGCATCACGCGGTGTAAAGCGCATTGTAGTAGTCGATAATAACTATAAGTGTGTTGAATTCATCAGAAAAGCAGCACAAGGTTTTGGATTCAATCAAATCATCACTGTTCAACGGGCCAATGTTTTTTCTTTCCTTAAATATCCTCAGGCTCCTTTTGATGTGATTTTTGCCGACCCTCCTTATGAAATGGAAGATATCCAGACCATCCCTGATTTAATTTTTAATCAGAAATTGCTTAAAAAAGAAGGATGGTTGATCGTGGAACACCCCAGAGAACATGATTTTGCTAACCACCCCTATTTCCTTCAGCATCGTAAATACGGTAAAGTAAACTTTTCTATTTTTTTGATGCCTTCGGGGGAGAACCAGGAAGTGGAGCATCAGGATGATACTGAGAATCCTGCTGAAGAGGAGGATTCTGCTGACTTTTAACTTCCGCTTTATTCAGATTATCTGCGTGATAAAGACTGATCAGGAGTTTTAATAATTGATCACCCGGGAAATTGGGAGCCATCGTGTATAATTTTCCTTGCGAATCCAGTAAAACAAAACTGGGGGTAGTATAGGCGTTGAAATAATCTATCATTTCATAATCATCAGGTGCAAAACTTAGTTGCATCGGATATTTTTTTTCTTTCCAGTATTTTTTTACTGCTTCATGATCAGTATCGGCGGTTATGCATAGAAAATGAGCTACTCCAAGACTATCGGCAAGATGTTCAACATCTGCAAGCTGGCTCAGTAAAGTCTTGTCGGCTATTCCTTTTAGTGTGAAAAATGTAATATGGAGTGGCTTTCCATTTAAAGATGACAATGGATGTGTGCTTTCGTCAGGAAAGTTCAGTTTAAAATCAGGAATCCCGGTTCCTGCCTCCTGACGTTTGAGGCTGTTTATCAAGCTTTCAGCCATCTGTCGGTTAGCAGGGTGTGTAGATGATAATGCATCTTCTTTAATAAGGCTGATTCCCTTCCCGAAATTCAAAACCCCATTTTTAATCATGGAATAAAGGTTTTCCAATAAAACAGCCTCCCTGAGAGGAACGCAGTTCAAGGAGGGATCGACAGATATTATTTGCAGTAGATTTGAAAAATGCAAAGAATCGGGTATTCCTTGAAACAGGTTATGCCGCACTACAGAAGGTGGACCAAGACTGAAATACATTTTGAAATTTGAAAAAAGCAGAGATTGAAAGGCAGGGTTCGTCATAGGCAGATCGGTGCAATCAAAGTATTTCCCGAAAGTTGCCGGAAAGTTTACAGCCCTTGACATCATTAAATAATCGACCCTATATGATTGTATCAGGTTTTTGCAGAAAGTATCATTTGTTTGTTTAAGTCCTTTATCGACCACTGAATTAAAAAGATCCACCTCATTTTTGGTGGCTCTTTGATTGTTTTGTTTGAACAGGATCGATAACGTGGAATCTGAGAATACCTGATAGGCGTTGTTTAATATGATTTGTGGATTGGCCGTCTGATTACTTGTGAAGATCAAAAGATTTCCTGAATGTTCATCGTGCGAAGAGACAAGTTCAAAGGTATAATGATGATCAGGATACAAGAGTGCCTCCAGATTGAGTTCATTGACAGATATGGTTACAATATCACCAGATTTGAGTGGAAAAGTAACACTAAAACTACTGTCGGGTCCGGTTTTAATGGTTGAAAGCCGGTCCCGGTCAAGACTAATATAGTCTGTGTATTTTGAAAACCTTATAGTAGTCCCCGGCTTCATTTTCAACTTTCCTGAAATGAAGACATTATTCTGACTTAAACTCACGAAGGTTTGAAGGCAAAGTATTAAAAGGACAAAAAGGTTTTTTCTCATGGTCTTTTCAGGATAACCCCTTCTGGTACAAACTGACTGGCATCACCATTATATCTTACGATTTCTCTCACGATGGATGAATTCAACGACATGTATTCAGGTTGTGTCAACAGGAACACTGTCTCAATTCCCTGGAATAATTGTTTGTTGATATGCGCAATGCTTCGTTCAAACTCAAAGTCAGATGAAGTTCTCAATCCCCGGAGTATATAAGCAGCATTTACCTTGCGGCAAAAGTCCACAGTAAGACCTTCATAACTATAGACTTTTATCTTGGGTTCGTCTTTGAAAACATGGGCTATCCATTCAAGACGGTCTTCGAGTGCAAAAAAGCCTTTCTTTTCAACATTAATCCCGATTGCAATAATAATTTCATCAAAAAGGGGCAGGGCTCTTCTGATTATGGATTCATGGCCACGCGTGATCGGATCAAAAGATCCCGGGCAAACTGCAATTTTCTTCATGGGTTTAATTTATTCTTGTTGATTCAGCATTTGTTCTTCCAATTTGAAATAGGAATTAATAACCTCAATGATGGATGGGTAGGTGTTCATCATTACTTCATTCAATTTATCCCGGTCAATCCATTGTGCATTGGTGATTCCTTCCTCCTTTTGTGGAACCGGAATTGCATTGTCCAATGTCTTCATATAATACCACCAGGTCAGTTTTAAACAGTGTTTCCCTTTTTCATCATAAAGATGCCGGGTACGGATTAAAGAATCGATGATGGTAAGCTTTCCAATTCCCGTCTCTTCTTCAACTTCCCTGAGGGCAGCCTCATCCTTTTTTTCGAAGTTCTCTATTTTCCCTTTTGGCAAATCCCATTTTCCATATCGGTAAATAAAAAGAAATTGTCCGGATGAATTTATTACAAGACCCCCAGCAGCTTCTATCTTTACAAACATGGATAAAAAGTCGCGGTATAATTGTTTGGGATGGTTGGGCTTAAACAGATATAATTTTAATGCATAAGGGTTATTCAGGAACCGGTGGAATTCATTGATGAGTGCTGATTTGGTATGTGGATGTACAAGAATATCATCAACCTCAAGTTTAAGATTTGAAATATCCTGAGTCAGGAAAATCGTTTTATGATTAATAAAAACTTTGTACATTTGCACATGAAAATGAATGAAGAAACAGCTTTAGTAGTCGCGGAATTTCTATTGCAAATTAAAGCAATAAAATTGGATGTTAATAAACCATTTACATGGGCATCGGGATTAAAATCTCCTATTTATTGCGACAATAGAAAGACACTCTCTTATCCAAAGGTAAGAACCTTCATCCGTCAGGAGTTTGTTAAAATGATTAACGAGACATATGGACCTGTGGATTTAATTGCCGGAGTTGCAACCGGTGCTATTGCACAAGGGGTTCTCGTGGCACAGGATCTTGGATTACCATTTGCCTATGTACGTTCAACCAAGAAAGGACATGGTCTTGATAACCAAATCGAAGGTGTCGTTGAATCAGGCCAGAGCGTAATCGTGGTTGAGGATTTAGTTTCAACCGGACAAAGCAGCCTTGATGCCGTTAAGGCTCTTCGTGATGCCGGATGCAATGTGAAAGGGATGGTTGCTATTTTTACCTACAACCTTAAAATTGCAGAAGATAACTTCAAGAAGATGAATTGTTCTTTGAATACCCTAACCGATTATGATCATCTGATTAAAACAGCTTTAGAGCAGGAATATATTAAAGATTATGATTTAAAATCCCTGATTGAGTGGCGTGAAGATCCTCAGGGATGGGGTGATAATTTTGGGGTTTTGAATAAGGATGCTTCAAAATAACGCTGAGTAAGGAATAAAATCCAATTTATTATTGATCCTACAATCTATTTATTTGCAGATGAAAAATTTCGAAAGCAGATGGGTGACTTTACAGGCTTCAGATCAAACAGTATTTGACTTTTTAAGTAACATGTCAAATCTGGGCCGATTCATGCCTGAGCAAATTACAAACTGGCAAGCTACTGAGGATACCTGTTCGTTTACGATTCAAAATATGACCACTTTGAGCATGCGTATTATTGCTCGTGTCCCCTTTGAACGGATTGATGTAACCTCAGAGGGTAAAACTCCCTTCAAATTCACTCTTCAACTATTTTTAAATCCTCAGACCGCTGCCCAATCCTCAGCACGCTTTGTTTTGGTTGCAGACCTGAATCCGGTATTCAGTATGATGGCATCCAAGCCACTACAGAATTTAGTGGATCTGATGATAACCAATCTGGAAAAGTATTATTCAGGATCGATTTAGGCGAAAGTTATTTTTTTGAATTGTTTACCTGCAATAAACCACTTCCTTCATCCCACATTCATAAATTTTACCAGCAAAACTTTCTAACTTTAGCTGACCATAATTTGTTATTCCAATGATGCGGGCACGCATTGTGCTATCATGAATAATGAAATCGTGCCACTCATTACTGCGGTAAAGTAGTGTGAGATAATCGTTTTCCAACTGTTTAAGTTGTTTGTTTTTTAACTGATAGTATCTATTGTCGAGGCAGGAACAGAGATCAGTCAGGCATTTTTGAAGATCGTAACTGTCTCCGGATATTTGTTTTAGCGAAACTGGATTTGGAGCATCGCTTCGGAAGATCTCCTGATTAACATTTAACCCTATCCCAACAATGCACTCAGATAATTGTGATCCCACAATACTGTTTTGTACCAGCGTACCACAAATTTTCCGGTCACCAATGTAAATATCATTGGGCCACTTAATCTTAATATTGTCTTGTAAAGGAAGAAGTTGTTTGATAAAATCTGTTATTCCCAGTGAAGTCACTTCGATTAATCTGAATTGTTCAGAAGGGTTCAGAAACAACGGATAGAGAATGATACTGAAAGTCAGGTTCTTATTGGCCTCGCTTTCCCATACATTGCGATCCTGTCCTTTTCCTGCGGTCTGGTTGTATGCTATAATGACAGTTCCTTCAATGGGTTTTTCGGAAAGAAGCATTTTGTCAGTATAGCTATTGGTCGATGTAGTATCTTCAAGTTCAATGATATGACTTCCAATTATAACATTATTCATATGATAATTACTTTTATGCAAATTTATCAACTAACTTGGTATAAATCTTGTTAAAGATAAGAAGCTTGTATAGAAATGATTCACAACGAGATAATTTTTATACAATATAATGGCTTACGATACGTCTCCATAGATATATGTTCTTAAGGGGTTGTATATTTTGTTTAACTTTGTAAATTGATTTTGTAAAATTTAATAATGATAAAAAGAATCACAGAAAAGACTGAGTCGGCTATGCTGGCCGATATTGTAATCAACGCTATATATGAAAAGAAAGGCGAGCAAGTTGTTAAAATTGACATGCGCCCTATCAATAGCCCTATAGCAGACTTTTTTATAGTTTGTCAGGGTAGTAATCGCACACAAGTTGAAGCGATTGCAGATTCGATAGATCAGGAAGTGCATAAAGCAATTGGCATTCGCCCTTCACATTTGGAAGGACGTGAAAACGCAGAATGGATGCTCATCGATTACTTTGATGTAGTGGTTCATATCTTTCAGCCTGAAACACGTGGTTTTTATAAGCTTGAAAGCCTTTGGGCTGATGCTGATATTACTGAAGTCTCTGAAACTAAGGTTGAAACAAAACCTAAAAGAGCATCTACAAAAAAAGCGACTACAACAGTTCGCAAATCTAACAAAACGAAAGTATAACTGTTACCCGATAAAACAAAACTGCATCGCAAATGGCAGACGACAATAACAAGCCCCCACTTATTCCGGGAAGTAATGGAAAAATCCCTAAACCTAAATTTAATTTCTATTGGATTTATATCCTGTTGATAGGTGTTTTTCTTGCAATGACCTTTTTTCAGTTTAATGGCTCAACCAAAAAGATTGACGAAGCCAAGTTAAGGAAGTTGATTTCTGAACAGTATATCGAAAAGATTCAGGCTGTCAATAAAGACTATGCCCGGATTTTTATCAAGAAGGACAAATTAAACCTTCCTGAGTTTAAGGATGTTCAAGGTAACAAGAGTTTTAGTAGCGGAGATTCCCCTCAATATACTTTTCAATTTACTTCACCCGAATCTTTTGAAAGACTGGTCACAGAAGAACAGATAAAAAAAGATGCCAAAGGTGATCCAATCATTGAAAATGGGCGACCAGCAATGATTGAAAATCCTGTTTACGTTGAAAATATTAACGAACGCAATTGGGGAAGTGACTTACTAGGAGTGGTATTCCCGCTTCTTTTATTGGTTGTGGCCTGGTTCTTTATCATGCGGATGATGAACCGGGGCTCAGGTGGTGGCGGTCAGATCTTCAATATAGGGAAATCAAAAGCCCAGTTGTTTGACAAGGATACCATGGTCAATATTAATTTCAATGACGTTGCCGGATTACAGGAAGCGAAAGTTGAGATCATGGAAATTGTTGACTTTTTGAAGAACCCTAAAAAATATACACAGCTGGGTGGTAAAATCCCTAAAGGCGCCTTACTTGTTGGCCCTCCCGGAACCGGTAAAACATTATTGGCCAAGGCTGTTGCTGGTGAAGCAAAAGTACCGTTCTTCTCACTTTCAGGTTCCGACTTTGTCGAGATGTTTGTTGGTGTTGGAGCAAGCCGGGTTCGTGACCTTTTCAAACAAGCCAAAGAAAAAGCGCCTTGTATCATCTTTATCGATGAAATTGATGCCATCGGACGTGCCCGTGGAAGGAATTCCTTCACAGGTGGTAACGATGAACGCGAAAATACCCTCAATCAGTTACTTACTGAGATGGATGGTTTCTCGAGCAACAATGGTGTTATCATTCTTGCAGCTACAAACCGTGCCGATATTCTGGACAGGGCTTTGTTACGGGCCGGTCGTTTCGACAGGCAGATCCACGTAGAATTGCCTGACCTTGAAGAGCGTAAAGCAATATTCCTGGTCCACATGCGTGGATTGAAATACGACGAAGCTGGAGTTAATGTTGAATTCTTATCTAAACAGACCCCCGGTTTCTCGGGTGCAGATATTGCCAATGTTTGTAATGAATCGGCTTTGATTGCTGCCCGTAAGGAAAAAGAAATCATCGGGAAACAGGACTTCATTGATGCTATCGACAGAATCGTTGGTGGTCTGGAGAAAAGAAATAAAATTATTTCGAAACACGAAAAAGAGGTCATTGCATATCACGAATCGGGTCATGCTGCCGTTAGCTGGTTGCTTGAACACGGTCATCCGCTGGTAAAAGTAACGATTGTCCCACGTGGTAAATCACTGGGTGCAGCATGGTATCTGCCTGAAGAGCGTCAGATCACTACTTTCGATCAGATGTTTGATGAAATGGCATCAGCCCTTGGAGGCCGTGCGGCTGAAGAAATATTCTTTGGGAAAATTTCGACAGGCGCTCTGAGTGACCTGGAGAAAATCACCAAACAGGCTTATTCAATGGTAGTTTATTTTGGTTTAAACGAGAAGATTGGTAACCTGAGTTACTATGATTCTACCGGACAACAGGAATATACTTTCACAAAACCTTATAGCGAGAAGACTGCCGAAACAATCGATAACGAAATAAGTAAGCTCGTTGAATCTGCTTATGTTCGTGCAAAGACCATATTGCTTGAAAACAAGGACAAACTGGAACAACTGGCTCAACAGCTGTTGACAAAAGAGGTCATCTATCGTGAAGATTTGGAGTTGATATTCGGTGAACGTCCTTTTCAGGAAGAAAAACTGATTCTTGACAATGGTGATAATAAAGCCATTGAAGGCAAAGAAATTCCAGCTCTTCCAGAACCTGTTCCTGTTGTTAAGGAAAAAGATCCCGAAATTGAACCTGAAACACAAACCAAAGAATAAATAGCATAACCGATGGAAGAGACAACCTCCAAGGAAAAGATGCTGAAAAGCATCCGGAATGCGTTAATTCATAAATCTGTAAATCCTTTTCCGGGTGTAGATTTAGAGTCTCCTATTTATACACAGCCAAATGATACTCCTGATCTGATTTTTGCAGAGGAATTCATTAAGGTCGACGGGCAATTTGTTTATTGCGAAGATATCATGTCTTTAGTCGAAAACCTTAAGATGATGTCTGACGAAAGAGGATGGACAAAAGTCTTTAGCTTCGACAGCCAACTAGCTAAAGTCCTCGATGCTGCCACTGTCCCTTATTCTTCTAAAAAAGAAGATTTTGCGGATCTTAAGGTTGCCGTTACTTTCTGCGAGTTTTTGGTGGCCCGTTTAGGCTCAATACTCATCTCCTCAAAGCAAACAGCAGGCCGGAGGTTAAATATTTTCCCTGAAGTACATGTGGTTATTGCCATGACATCTCAGATCGTTCCTGACATACAGGATGCTATGAAAGGTATTCGTGAGAAATATGCAGACAAACTACCATCACTGATCAGTCTGGTCACAGGACCAAGCCGAACTGTAGGTGCTGAACCTTCTCTTGTCATTGGCGGACAAGGCCCTCGCGAAGTTTTTGTTTTTCTTGTCGATGATACTCCTATACCATCTAAAAATGAATAATGATAATTGGGTGAAAGTATTCAGTTCTTCAAAAAGCTATCTCGTTGAGATCACCAAAGGTGTTTTGGAAGAGGAAGGAATTGAATGTGTTATAATCAATCAAATCGACTCTGCCTATTTATTTGGCGAAAGTGATCTCTTTGTGAAAAATGAGGATGCTTTACTTGCCTTGCAGATCATAAGTAAAATCGAAAGTGAATAATTTTTTATTGCGTACTATAACGGGTATTGTCTTCGTTGGATTAGTCGTTTCATCTATCGTCTTTAATCCCCTGTTTTTTGTCGGTTTGTTTTTTGGTGTGACCCTTTTGGGTCTTCATGAATTTTACTCTTTACTGAAAAAAGGAGGAAAGTTTCCCCAAAGTTGTTGGGGTATGATTATGGGAGGATTGCTCTTTGCCGGACTCGCCTTAGTGTCAAACCACCTGATGCCTGCAAAATATCTTGTCGCCTTGTTGCCTTTGGCCGTGATTGCATTTATTGCAGAACTCTATCGCAATAAACCAGCCCCCTTCGAAAATATTGCATTAACATTGGTGGGTCTATTTTACATCGCATTGCCTTTCGGACTCCTCAACTTTTTATACCTGCAAGGGGTAAATTATACATTCATCCTGCTGCTTGGCTTTTTTATCATCTTATGGGCTAATGATACTTTTGCTTACTTGTTTGGAATAACATTTGGGAAACATCGTTTATTTGAACGCATCTCCCCGAAGAAATCCTGGGAGGGTAGCATTGGCGGCGGTTTGTCAAGTATAGCCATCGCATGTGTCATCGCCTCACTTGATAAATCCCTGCCATTGATACATTGGATTGCGATTGCAGTCATCATTGTTATCAGTGGGACATTGGGCGATTTAGTCGAATCTATGTTAAAACGGAGCCTTAATTGTAAAGATTCCGGAACGCTTTTACCGGGGCATGGCGGTATTTTGGATCGTTTCGATGCCGTACTGATCTCCGCACCCTTAATTTTTGTATATATTCAATTGATCAAATAAGCAATAACATGAAAATTCATAAAGAAGGTTACAATATTATATTTGGAACATTTGCCCTGTTTGCGCTAATTTCAATGGCAAGTTTATCACTTATCAAAGAAATGTTATTTCTAAGGTATGGGATCATCCTCATTTGTGTTGCCCTATTTATTTTTATTGTTCGTTTCTTTCGTTATCCACAACGAATAATAAGTTTCGGACCCGATAATATCCTTTGTCCGGCTGATGGGAAAGTTGTAGCGATTGAGGAAGTTGAAGAAAAAGAATATTTTAAGGGAAAGCGCATCCAGGTATCAGTTTTTATGTCTCCTAACAATGTGCATGTCAACTTTTTCCCAATTGCGGGTAATGTGGTCTATTCAAAATATCATTCAGGAAAATATCTGGTAGCCTGGCATCCAAAATCAAGCGAAGAAAATGAGCGCACGACTGTGGTCATCCAGGGTGAAGGTAATAGGATCATACTGATGAGGCAAATCGCCGGGGCAGTTGCACGAAGAATCGTCTGTTATGCCAAAGAAAACCATGTTGCCGAACAGGGTGGAGAAATGGGTTTCATTAAATTTGGCTCCAGGGTAGATCTTTTTCTGCCATTAGATGCTAAAGTTGATGTGAAGATTGGTCAGATGGTTACCGGAAGAACAACGATTATAGGTAGATTCTAAACGGTTGATTTAACAACGTGTTTTATCAATTCATGTTTTCGATAAAAGGAAGGATATCAGGAATATAATCTACCCGATGAGTCGGTTCCGGTGAAGTCGTATTCAGATTGAAAGGGTCAAATAATATCGTATCCATCCCGATTGCCCTTGCTCCGATTATGTCCACCTCCAGATCGTCCCCGATCATCAGGCTTTCTTCAGCACGGGCTCCTGCCTGCTCAAGCGCATAATGAAATATACCAGCATCCGGTTTTTTACTACCAGCCTGCTCCGAAGTGATTAGGCAAACAAAATATTGACTTAATCCTGCGAAGGCTAATTTAAGGTGTTGAATTTCCTCAAATCCATTGGTGATGATATGGAGTTGGAAACGGTCTTTCAACCTTTCAAGGGTCTCAATCGTACCCGGGAACAAGATTCCCTTACGTGGACTTTTATAGATATATTCATCTGAAAGCCTGGCTGCCAATTTTTTGTCGTCTATACCGAATTCATTTAATGTAAGCAGAAACCGGGTATCCCGAAGTTCTTCCTTACTGATCAGATTATCGCGATAGAGGCTCCATAAACGGGTATTGTGAATGGTATAAACGTCAATAAATGCTTCAGCACAGGGTATTCTGTCGTGTCCCGCCAGGTTATCCATGTAAAGTTCATTAAATGTTTCGTGTGAATTCTTTGCAAAATCCCAGAGTGTATTATCCAGATCGAAAAACAGATGTTTATATTTCATTCGAAATTATATTTTATTTGCAAAAATACGCATTTGAACTGGTCGAAAAAAAGTAATTATTTTAACAAAATAAATATCGGTTTATTGTTGACTTCACTTTTTAGATGAACTACATTTGTGATATCAAAATAATATCAAAATAAATCATTATGAAAACCGAAAAATTTATTAAACCGTTATCAGGTTATGTCGGATTGATCTTTACCCTTGTCTTGCTGATAGCAGGTGCAATGCATTTCAAGGATCAAAACGCAGAACCCATTGTTTACGCCCTGGGTTCAATACTTGTTGTGCTGGGGTTTATCTCACTAGCTGGGTTTCTTGTACTGAATCCCAATGAAGCAGCTATCCTGATTTTATTCGGGAATTACAAAGGAACGACTGAAAACAATGGTTTCTTCTGGGTCAATCCTTTTTATATTAAACGAAAGATCTCATTGCGAGCCCGTAATCGTGACAGTGCGCCCATTAAAGTAAACGACAAACTGGGCAATCCGATCATGATCGGGATTGTATTGGTCTGGAGAGTCAAAGACACTTTCAAGGCTGCATTTGAAGTCGACGACTATGTGAAGTTTGTTGAAATCCAGAGCGAATCAGCCATCCGTAAACTGGCCGGTCATTATGCTTATGACAATTTTGACGAGGGGCAGAATGAGATCACATTGCGTGCAGGAGGGGAAGAAGTGCATGTACAGCTTGAAACTGAACTTGCCGAACGGCTCGAAATAGCCGGAATCGAAGTTATCGAAGCCCGTATAACCTATCTTGCTTATGCTGCTGAAATTGCCGGTGCAATGCTGCGTCGTCAACAGGCAACAGCAATTGTGGCTGCCAGGTTCAAGATCGTTGAAGGCGCTGTTTCGATGGTTGAAATGGCACTCGACCAACTCTCCAAAAAGAACATCGTAGACCTTGATGATGAACGGAAGGCTGCCATGGTCAGCAATATGATGCTTGTGCTTTGTGCCGACAAAGATGTAAGCCCCGTTATCAATACAGGAACATTACAACCATAAGTCATGCCTAAAAAATCATTTGCCTTGCGCATAGATGTGGAGCTTCTGAATGCAGTTGAGAAATGGGCGGCCGATGAGTTTAGAAGTACCAATGGACAATTGGAATGGATTATCACCAAGGGGCTTAAGGATGCAGGCCGTTTGAAAAAAAAGAAACCCGGGATGGAACAGCAAGATCCAACCCGGGAAAGTTAAAATGCTGTAATGTAGAAATGTAGAGACGCAATATATTGCGTCTCTACTAAAATATGCAACCCTTTATTTGTACACTTGCCTCCTGACATTAAGAGTTTCGTTCTTAATTTTGGACAATGTAGTTAACAGCATTACTTTCGAGTTTTCAATTTTGCCGGTGATGGAGAACAGGAATAGTTTTGGCCCATCATTGACGAACATGATAAATTCAGAAATATAATCTTTATCAATATTTTTTACACACATCCTCACTATGGTTTCTTTTCCTTTTAACTTTGTATTAATACTCATGTAGTCCTTGTAACCGCCATTACCATTGAGAAAACCAGTAATTAAATCATTATAATATACTTGTTCTTCAGATGTGAGCTCTTCACTTGACACTATTCGCAATTCGTTTATTTCATCTACCATTTTTTTCAATTCTTCACTTTGGATAGAATTTTGAGTCACATTCGTCAATGTCATGGCTATCATTTCTTTCGAAAGGGTAACAGTAGTCATTTTATTGTTCTCAACCAGTTTATTCAATATAACATTAAGTCCTGATTGTGCCCTGAGGGAACCTGCCAGTAAAATAAAAGCTGCCAATAGTCCGAGGTGTCTGAGTTTTAGCGTGTAATTTTTCATAGCTGTTGTTTTTAAGGTTAATTAGATCGTTAAATTTTATTTATATAAAAGAATGTTTAAGGTTATTTGCCTTTTTTAATAAATTTTGATTGGTCACGGTTTGGCAAATACTTGTCTAACAGAGCAAAGTATTTAAGCTTATCCAGGGCATCATCAATAGCCTTCAGATTATCAAGCGGTTCAAGAGCATTGCTAATAGTTGTTGAGATTGAAGCAGGCTGGACTTCCCCTTTTTTCCCTTCAGCCAATAAAGTTGAGGGATTTTCGCTTAATATTTTCTTCTCGGGTAAAGGTTTTGTCTTTATGGTTTTTTTAGACTCCTCTTTAGCAGGCTTGGTAGACTCGGTTTTTTGGGGCTGTTCTTTTTTTGAATTAAACGTATCAATGGTTTTGGTAGCTGATGCCAATGGCTGCAGTTGCGTTTTTGTTGCAGGGATAAAGATGGATAACAAAATCAGTACAGTGGCTGCTAAAGAAATCCCGGTAGCGATGAGCCAATAGAGGTTCTTCTTTTTTTGAATATCATCCTTTACAGGCATTGTTCTCAGCCTTTCGGTTTCGAAAAAGGTAAACATCTGTCTATATGGTTCCCATTCTTCAGGAAGCAGTGCAGTCCTGCGGAAAAAACGCTTTAACTCCTTCTCTTCCCTGAGCGAAGTCTCGCCCTCGAAATACTTATCGAGTAAATCCTGAATATGTTTCTTGTTCATGACGTTCAAAATTTAATATCGTTTGTCTTACATTCTGACGTGCCCTGCATAGAATCACTTTCGTGTTGTTTTGTGTCAGGTTTAATGTGTGTGCAATCTCCGAAAGTTCATATCCTTCAACATCTCTGAGTTGCATCACAATTTTCTGTTGTTCAGGCAGATTGTTGATTGCCTGATGGATCAAAGCCAGTTTCTCATTCATTTCCACGCAATCACTCTGCGGTCCTGCCAGTGTGTTTTCATGCAATGTATCCAGCCGTTCATTCTTCATCCTGGACGATTTCAGCACATCGAGACACAGATTTCGGGTCATCGTGAAGGCAAATGATTCCGCGTTATTCAGTTTTGGAATTTCCTCTCTTCGTTGCCAGAGCCTGGTCCATACCTCCTGTGTCACGTCAGAGGCTTCATCGCTGCTGTTCAGCAACCGGAGCGCTAACCGGTAGAGTTTGTCCCGAAACGATTTATGCCAGATTTCCATTGTTGATTTGTGTCTCTGTTACTATGACGATTAGATTGCTAAAGAATTACACTTAAAAGTAATAATTTTCTCTCATAACAGATAAATGAAAAGGAAAGTTTAACGGCAAACCAACGAGATAAATGCAATACATCGAGAAAAACGACTCGGTTGACTTAAAAACTGATCCAATCTTTACCCAAAGCAGTTCATACACCTCTGAGTCGATTATTTAGTTATTCTTTGTATATTCTGGAATAAACCGGCAGTATCTTGGATATAATTTGGATATAATTTGGGTATAATTTGGGTCTTAGATCCAACTTATACTCACTTTATACCCCAATTATACCCCCTTTATACCCACTTTATCTCTAAATTTTAGAAGAATATTCACAAAAAATTGTTGAAGTCGTTTCTTGAGGGTAAAGTGAACTTTAAATCGTCTTTATGTAAAATGATATTGTTGGAGCCTCTAGTTTTTCTTTTTTGAAGTTAAATAATGCGAAAAATTCGCTGGTTTGGAAATGAAATTTATTTACGTAAATTTGCCTTAGATCAAGACTCTGATTTCAACCTAATCACTCAAAAAACAATCAACCTATGTTCAAAGGACACCCCAAAGGACTTTACGTTGCCTTTTTTGCCAATATGGGAGAACGCTTCGGCTTCTACACCATGATGGCTATTCTTGTGCTTTTTCTTCAGGCTAAATTTGGACTTGATGCCGACAAAGCCGGAACTATCTACAGTATCTTCTATTTCTCAATCTATGCCCTGGCCCTGGTTGGTGGTATTATCGCAGACAGGTCCCAGAATTACAAGGGGACTATCATGGTCGGGATCTTTATCATGTTCGCAGGTTATCTGCTCATGGCTACACCTGGTATGGGTCTGACATTTACGGTGATCGGTCTTTTCACGATTGCAGTGGGTAACGGCTTGTTTAAAGGAAATCTCCAGGCTTTGGTGGGTCAGCTGTATGATGATCCGAAGTATTCAAAGATGCGTGATTCAGCTTTCAGCGTTTTTTACATGGGTATCAACGTGGGGGCCTTCTTTGCTCCAAGTGCAGCCCGTGCAATGCGCAGCTGGTATCTGCATTCAAACGGATTTGCTTACGATTCGGACCTGCCGGCGCTCTGTCATAAATTATTGGACAGCAAACAACTTGATTTAGCTAAATTGCAGGAACTTGCAGATAAGGTAACCTTATCGGGAAATCATGTTACCGATCTTAAAGTATTTGCTGTTGACTACATCAACGTATTTTCAACGGGTTATAACTACGCATTTGGTGTAGCAGCCCTTGCGATGGTCATTTCATTGCTTTCTTACGTCCTGTTTAAAAAACACTTACCCGATCGCAAGGCACTTGCTGCCAACAATCCTACGCTGGTTAAAATGCCTTGGGCTGAAGAAAAGAAACGTCTTATTGCGTTGGGACTCGTATTCGTAGTCGTGATTTTCTTCTGGATGTCATTCCATCAGAATGGTTTATCGCTCACCATGTTTGCACGTGACTATATGACCAAGACGGTTGACCCCATCACCAACATATTGTTTTATCTGCCTGCTTTGCTTTCGTTAGTTGCGGCCATAGCCGGTATTGTGATGCTGGTTCAGAAGAAAGCGTCTGCGATGAATAAAGGAATAGGGGCGGGGCTTGCCATTTTAGGTGCAGGGCTGACTTATTACTTCTATTCGAAAATGCAGGCACAAAACCCGATTGAACCAGAGATCTTCCAACAGTTTAATCCATTGTTTATCGTTGCCCTAACACCTGTCGTTGTTGGTCTCTTTACCTGGCTGAGAAACCGAAACATTGAGCCTTCCACACCACGCAAGATTGGAATCGGTATGATTCTGGCCGCCCTGGGATTCTCTGTGATGATTGCCAGCTCAATAGGACTGATATCACAGGTTCACCTGGCCGGAGAGCCTTCACCCGATCGCATCTCGGCACACTGGTTGATCAGTACCTATCTCGTGTTGACCTTTGCAGAGCTCTTCCTGAGCCCTATGGGGATTTCATTTGTTTCTAAAGTTTCGCCTCCCCGTTTTCAGGGTTTGATGCAGGGTGGATGGCTTGGGGCTGCCGCAGTCGGGAATGCATTTCTTTTTATCGGAAGTTCAATGTATATCCGTCTGGAATTGTGGCAGGTATGGTTAATTTTTGTGGTCTGTTGCCTGGCTTCTGCTGCTTTTATATTCTCTATCATGAAACGACTTGAAGCGGTGACGAAATAACGTATTCATGCATTTGTTTTTTTTAGGGCTGCCTCAAAAAGGCAGCCTTTATTCAGTGTATTCGATAATAACAAGACCAACGCTTTAAAACTTATTAAAAGATAAGGAATCAAAATCGAAAAATCGTAGAAAATAAATTAACTTTGAAAGGTGACAAAAAAGTCCCTTATTGTTCAAAAGAATTATAGTATATGATCATTGCTGTTGATTTTGATGGAACCATTGTCGAAAATAAATATCCTAAAATAGGACGCGAATTACTATTTGCCATCGATACTCTGAAAGCACTCAACCAAAAGGGTCATCAACTGATACTTTGGACTTTTAGAACTGGCAAAGAATTGGAAGAGGCGGTTGCCTTTTGTGAGGAGAGAGGTATTGAATTTTATGCTGTCAACAAGAGTTACCCCGAAGAGGTATATGATGAAACGATCAGCCGTAAAATTAATGTTGACTTATTTATAGATGACCGTAATATCGGTGGGATGCTATCCTGGGGTACCATTTATCAAATGATATGTCCTGAAGAATCAGGAACGATAGAACCAAAAATAAACAAAGGTTTATTAAAACGGATTTTTGGATAAAAATAAATATTCCGTGTGATGATTCCGGAGGCAGAACGATTTTCGGAGAACGGGAAATGATCTCATTAACGTATTAAAATGTTTTAAAAGAGCCATTTTGGCTCTTTTATCGTTGTATTTGTTCATTTTGACAAATGAACATTCATATCCTAACACCGTTTATATCTGCAACGATAATCTTATATTTTAAAAATATTGCAATAACTATACTTAACTATGTCAGGGAAAAGATACTCTCATCGTGTAAGATTTCTATTTCAGTTAAATGATCTGGTTGTTTTAAACCTTTCCTTTTTTTTAGCTACGTATTATTTCAAGTCACAAACTTTATTTTGGAAAGACCAAAAACAAACAATTTTTCTACTCGTTCTAAATCTTCTTTGGATTGTTCTCACCAGTTATGGTGATATTTATGCCATTAGACGTGTGATAAAAATAGATAAGGAATTAAACCGTAGTCTTTTGGTCCTTTTGATGCATTTCTTGATTACTTCTCTTTTAGTTTATTTCTCTAAAATATTTGTTTTTGATTCACATGACAAATTCTATTTTTATTCAATATTTACCGTTAACATAATTTTGTGGAAGATTATTTCACTGAAGTTTTTGAAGTTTTTACGGATCAAGGGTTATAATTTTCGTAAAACAGTTATCATTGGTGGAGGAGCAGTGGGTAATCAGATCCACAGTTTTCTGATGTCGGATCATTCTTTTGGATTTAAATACCTTGGATTGTTTGATGATAATCCCGATAAATGTCTTCATAAGGATGAAATCATTGGATCGGTAGATGACTTTTTGACAATGGAAATGAGTCGCCATGTTGATGAGGCCTTTATTGCATTACCCAATAATGCCAAAAAAAAGATTGCTGATATTATAAGGTTTTGCGATGCCAATACGATCAGGATCAAAATGGTACCTGATTTTATGCGTTTTATTAAACCTAAAATACAACTTGATTTCTATGGTTCAGTTCCAATCATTCTGTTGCATAATGAACCACTTGCAAGTCTGAAAAATCGCATCATCAAGCGTAGTTTTGATATATTGTTTTCTCTCTTTGTCGTCATTTTTATTCTTTCCTGGCTCTTTCCTCTACTGGCAATATTGATTAAGCTAGATTCAAAAGGACCAATTCTGTTTAAACAAAAACGCACGGGACTGGGGAAGGGAGAGTTTAATATTTTGAAGTTCAGGTCGATGCGGATGAATAAAGATTCTGATAAAATGCAAGCCACAAAAGGGGATAAACGGATTACATCTTTAGGCGTATTTTTACGTAAATCTAATCTGGATGAACTTCCACAGTTCTTTAATGTATTGATAGGTAATATGTCTGTTATTGGTCCCCGGCCTCATATGTTACAGCACACTACACAATATTCAGCGCTTATTAGAGGATACATGGTTCGTCATCTTGCAAAGCCAGGATTAACAGGGTGGGCGCAGGTAAGTGGATTCAGGGGGGAGACCAATAAACCGGGACAGATGGAAAGACGTGTTGAACATGATGTCTTTTATATCGAAAACTGGTCAATTTATCTCGATCAAAAAATATTTTTAAGGACCATCACTAATATGATTCGAGGGGAGGAAAATGCCGGATAATAAGAGTTGTCAGAAATGTCTATCTATTTATTGCTGTTTTACGATTAATTAATTAAAACATGGCTGGAAATCATTATTCTAATAAAGTTAAAATCATCCTTCAATCAAGCGACCTTTTCTTGTTGAATGTGGCTTTCTTTGTTGCATCAGTTTTTACTACTCAAACCCTTTCGTTTCTTCGCAATGATCAAACCTTTACTTTTCTGGTCATGATTAACCTTATCTGGTATGTTTTGGCTACAAATAGTAACTTGTATAAAATTGATTTACTTGTTCGGATAGATAAGAATATTTATTGGACGGTATTCACTGTTATCATACATTATTTGATTGTTTCAGTGATTTTGTATTTTACAAGTATTTTTAAGTATTCACATTATCAAATACTTATCTTTTACTTCTCTGTTTTCTACATTATTATTGCCGGTAAAATTGCGCTCTTAGTAGGACTTAAATATTTAAGACGTAAAGGATATGATATTCGTAACGTTGTCATCCTGGGGGGGGGCAAAGTAGGTGACGAAATCAAAAATCTTATCACAGCGGATTTCTCATTTGGATATAAATATTTGGGGACCTTTGATGATACGCCAAATGTTTGCCAGTTTAAGTCTGCAATAACCGGTACACTTAACGATTTTAAAACGTTTGCTCTGGAAAATAAGGTAGATGTTGCATTCATCGCATTGCCGGAAGATGACTTATCCCAAGTGAATGATTTGATGCTATTTTGTGATGACAATGCCATAAGAACCAAGGTAGTTCCTGATTTTATACGTTACATCCGGAACAGGATAAAACTCGATTACTATGGAAGTATCCCTATCATCCTCTTGCATGAAGAACCGCTTCAGAGTTATCGGAACCGGTTTTTAAAACGAAGTTTAGATCTTGTTTTCTCTTTTTTTTTCACTGTATTTGTTCTTTCATGGCTCATTCCAGTGTTGGCTATATTAATTAAACTTGATTCTAAAGGTCCTGTCTTTTTTATTCAACGTCGTACCGGTTTAAACAATAAAGAGTTTAATATTATTAAGCTCAGAACAATGCATGAAAATGCAGATGCCGATACAAAGCAAGCTATAAAAGGAGACCCACGCATTACTAAACTTGGTGCTTTTTTACGAGCAAACAATATTGATGAATTTCCTCAGTTTTTAAATGTCCTGATGGGACACATGTCTATTATTGGTCCCCGCCCTCACATGCTCCAGGAAACTATCCAGTATTCAAAAATCACCGATAGTTATTTGGTACGTCATTTTGTTAAACCGGGTTTAACAGGTTGGGCGCAAGTCAATGGATTTCATGGAGACACTCTTAATCCGACCATAATGAGGGGGCGTGTAAAACATGATGTCTATTATATTGAAAATTGGTCTGTTGTTTTGGATATCCAGATATTCTTCAAAACAATTTATGATAAGTTTAAAGGCTTATTTGAGACAATAAAAATAAAAGACCCGTTAATCAAATAGATCAGCGGGTCAGGTGCTTTTTTAAAATTAAACGGTAGCATTAATAACGCCATTTAATGGGTCAGATTAACCACTAATATACCATTTCATCATTCTTTCGATTCCTTCATCAATCTCAATTTTATGATGCCATCCAAGTGCATGCAACTTAGAAGGATCGGTTAGTTTCCGCATCGTTCCATCGGGTTTTGAAACATCAAATACGATTTCTCCTTTAAAGCCAACCTTGTTTTTAATCAATAAGGCTAAATCTTTAATGGAGATCTCCTTACCGGTTCCAATATTGATATGGCAATTACGGATGTCTTTTTCTCCTGATAAAGCAACAAGATCTTTAAAATCGACCTTCTCCATGATATAGACACAGGCGTCTGCCATTTCTTCGCTCCATAGAAATTCACGCATCGGTTTTCCGGTACCCCATATTTCTACAGAAACTGATTTTTGCGCTGCACCAGTTCTCCCCGTTTCATTCCGTGGAACCATCTTTACACCAAACTTACTGAGTATAGCTGTAATTTCTTCCTCTCCGGCTTTTCCATTGATACCTGCAATTGGGAATCGATTCAGGTCTGTGCGAATGGCATCCCAATTTCCGTTTTCTAACCAGAAACCCAGATACATCTTTCGAATCAGGGCAGGCAGTACATGCGAACGTTCGAGGTCAAAATTATCATTCGGACCATAGAGGTTAGTCGGCATTACAGCAATAAAGTTCATTCCGTATTGCAGGTTATAGCTCTCGCATAATTTTAAACCTGCAATTTTAGCAATGGCATAAGGTTCATTAGTATATTCAAGTACATCGGTCAGCAGGCTGTTTTCTGCCATGGGCTGTGCTGCATCACGAGGATAGATGCAGGTTGAGCCCAGAAACAATAGCTTCTTTACGCCATATTTCCAGGAACAATGAATGATGTTGTTCTGAATCATCAGGTTCTCATAGATAAAATCTGCCCGATAGGTATTGTTTGCAACAATACCACCTACTTTAGCAGCAGCCAGGAAAACATAATCAGGTTTTTCGGCAGCAAAAAATTCTTCAACCGCTGTCTGGTTCCGAAGATCCAACTCTGTAGAATTGCGTGTCAGAAAGTTGGTGTATCCTCTGCTCTCCAGGTTTTTCCGGATTGCTGACCCTACCATGCCATTGTGACCCGCAATATATATATTAGCTTTTTTATCCATTATTCAAAGTAGTTCATAATCCGGTAACCACCTTCTTTCAGATAAGCTTCCTTCTTCATCACCTTTAAGTCTGAGGTGATCATATCATCAATTAAACCGGCAAGGTCATACTCAGGTTCCCAACCAAGGACTCTTTTTGCTTTTTCAGGATTTCCTATCAGTAATTCGACTTCTGTTGGTCGGAAATATTCAGCATCGATTGCAACGACTTCAGCTTTTTCATCGTTTTTCTGTGCTATCCTGTTTTTAATGTTTTCAAGATATTGTGCACCAACCAGGTTTATGAAGACTGCTTCGTTAACGCCAACCATTATCCCTTTTTCGTCAATGCCTTTTCCTTTAAAAGCAACCTCTATACCAATTCCTTCAAATGTAAGTCTGATAAATTCACGTACTTCAGTCGTGATGCCGGTCGCAATTACATAGTCGTCGGCCTGTTCCTGTTGCAGGATAAGGTACATGGCCTTGATATAATCTTTGGCATGACCCCAGTCGCGTTTTGAAGAAAGGTTACCCATGAACATGTTTTTCGACATGCCTAATGCGATGCGTGCAATGGCACGAGTAATTTTACGGGTAACAAAGGTTTCACCACGGATCGGAGATTCATGGTTAAAGAGGATCCCGTTACTTGCATGAAGACCATACGCCTCACGATAGTTGACCGTAATCCAGTAAGCATATAACTTTGCAACTGCATAAGGTGAGCGGGGATAGAAAGGAGTGCGTTCTGTCTGTGGAACCTCTTGTACAAGGCCATACAGCTCTGAAGTAGAGGCCTGATAGATACGCGATTTCTTTGTTAACTTGAGTAAGCGTACGGCCTCCAGGATACGAAGCATGCCAATTCCGTCAGCATTTGCAGTATATTCGGGAGTGTCAAAACTTACTTTTACATGGCTCATTGCAGCCAGATTATATATTTCGTCAGGTTGTGTTTCCTGAATAATGCGAGTAATGTTCATTGAATCGGTCAGATCACCGTAGTGTAGCATGAAGTTACGGTTTTCAACATGTGGGTCCTGGTAAAGATGATCGATACGATCAGTATTAAACTGGGAAGCACGACGCTTTAGTCCATGTACAAAATAACCTTTCTTTAATAAAAACTCTGAGAGATAGGCTCCATCCTGACCGGTGACCCCTGTAATGAGTGCAACTTTTGACATATGATAAGTATTTGTAATTGTTCTAGTTAAGTTATTGGCAAATATAGGTACTAAAGTACTTGTTATTCTGTAAATATCGTTAAAAATGTTTGAAAAAATACCGGTTTTATTCATTTATTTGAAATCAAGTATAATTATAAGTAATAAGCATTAAACAATGTCGTATTTCATTATTTGCTTACCCTATATTCATCCAAAAGATTAAGCAATGGGAATACGACAATAAATTATTTCCACTACTTAAAAATTGTTGTAAAATTCTATACACTTTTCATTTTTTTAATGATGTCTTTAGAAATATTAGATGAAACTCTCACAGATACAGGTATTTTATCTCCACTTTCCATGAGAACATAATTCTCATTGGCGCAAACAAATTTATTGATATAATAAATATTTGCCAAAAATGATTTATGTGTCCTGTAGAATTGTTTTTCGGGTAAGAGTCCTTGTAATTCCTTTAATGATTTTGTGACAAAAAATTCTTTTTGTGAATGCATAACAACAACAGAATGTGAATCTTTCGCATAACAATATTCAATATTGCGGGTGTTTCCTATTATAAACCCATTTTCTATTTCGAGAAGAATATTCTCTCCGGATGTTAGCGGATTACTTATGATATTGATCTTATCCTCGATTTGAAGATGTTTCTGTTCTTCTATAAGTTCATTAGATACTTTTTGTAAAGCCTGATTTAATTCGTAAATGTCAATCGGCTTTAATAAGTATCCGCATTGAGCATTTCTCCTCAGTACATCAATTGCGTACTGTTTATAGGCTGTACAGAAAATGATTTTAAAAAAAAGATGTTTGAATTCATTGAATATTTCTAACCCATTTTTTCCTGGCATATTAATTTCTAGAATTACCAGATCCGGCTGTGTCTTTTTTATAAGTTCAACCCCATCTAATAAATTAGAAGCAGTTCCTGCAATTTGTATTTCAAATGATAAGAGTTTTTTTAATAAATTAACTAATACAAAAGTTGCAATTTCATCGTCATCAATAATAACTGTTGTTAACATTTTATATATTTTAAAAAAAATAAATTGTGTCTTAATCATTGTTGTCAGGTAAAATATAAAAACCATTTCTTTATTTTTACCGGACAACTATAACAAAACAATAAAATATGAATTTTTGTTTTAGACTTTTCCCAAAAAGAATAAAAACATACAATCACATAGTTATATAATCATTACCTGTTTAGATTGGTATTATAAAAATGCTGCCTATTGGGAAATAATATGTAGACCTAATTTTCTGTAAATAAATAATTTATGAAAAATACTTAATTTCAGAATAAATTATTTAAATTTTCATAATTTCAATCTCATATTTTTCAAAGAAAATCACACATTCACGAAAAATTATTACACAATTATTTTTTTTATTGCATAATTCACACATTTTTAATCCGGCCAAAAAGAAGAGAATAATGGGGACAGTCCATGTAGGAAATCGTAAATTATTTGTTTATAACTAAAGAACGCCCAGGCTGATCCGGTATGTGGATGACGGGAAATATCTTCCAGATAACAATTTAATAGAGAACACTATCAGAGTCGTGCCCTTTACAAAACATAGGCCTGCAATACGACATTATATTTTAGCCATTACTTAACTAATAAAAGCTCTTAAGTAGAGAAAAGATAAACTTTGTGTTATCGATCAGGGACTGCTACTTTTGCACGATGAATGAGCATAATTTCCCCTGGGGTCATAACCGACGTTATAATTCATACTCCGAATACTTTAAGCAATCATTGGGCGAACGGGTACAAAAAGTTGCTGTGGATGCCGGTTTTACCTGTCCGAATCGTGATGGTTCAAAGGGTAGGGGAGGTTGCACCTATTGCGACAATGATTCATTTAATCCATCCTATTGTCAACCAGAGAAAAGCATTACCCGGCAGATCGAAGAGGGAATAGAATTTCATTCCCGGAGATACAAACGGGCGAAGAGCTTTCTGGCTTATTTTCAACCTTACTCCAATACATATGCGCCTGTTGATAGGTTGAAAAGACTTTATGGCGAAGCGTTACGGTTTCCCGGTATAGTAGGATTGGTCATTGGTTCACGTCCTGACTGTGTTGATGATGAAATATTAGACTATATCGCGGAATTAAGCCGTGATTTTTATGTGATTCTGGAGCTCGGATTGGAATCCTGTTATGATCGGACACTGCAAAAGATCAACCGTGGTCACAATTGGGCCGAGAGTGAAGATGCAATACAAAGAGCTGCCTCGAGAGGAATCAAAGTTGGCGCCCACATGATATTTGGTCTTCCGGGCGAGAGTCGTGAGGAGATGTTGGCTGAAGCAGAAATCCTATCGGCATTGCCGTTGGATAATATCAAGTTTCATCAACTTCAGATCATCAAAAAGACGAAAATGGCTTTGGAATATGTGGATAAACCTGAGAACTTCAACCTGTTTACGATGGAAGATTATCTCACGTTCATGGTCAGTTTCCTGGAAAGACTCAATCCTTCTTTTGTAGTTGAAAGATTTGCAGGCGAGGTCCCTCCAAGGTTTTTAGTCAGTGCCCCCTGGTCTAACCTGCGCAATGATGCTTTTAATCGACTCCTTGAAAAATGTCTCGAAGAGTTGGATACCTGGCAGGGACGTTTATACAAGGTCTAAATTTTAAAGATATATTGCACACTAAATTCTATAGGAATTTTTGGATTAGGCACAGCAGCATTAGTTCCTGTGGAATCGGAGGATGTTACCCCATTTGTAGTCGTCAAGACTTTTTTAGAATATCCGAGTTTAAATGTCAATATTTGTTTTTTTAGGAACCGGATATGTCCGAACAAATACGCCCTTATACCCTCGCCATAAAGCATTGGCGTTGAGAATGAAAACAAGTGATCGTTTTCATAGGTGTAGAACCTGTTATCATAAGAAGCGTCATAATAAGCGATGCGAGCAGTAAAACCCAACCCTTCTTTTTTGTTTTTCCATGCCAGATCCTGCAGGAAAAGATATCCTTCACTGGTCCCGGCTGTCTTGACGAATTGATTCCATTCAACACGCGTTTGAACAGAAAGTTGTTTATTGAATTGATGTTTTAGGTTAAGCCGGATACTTAACCGATGTAGGTTTTCAACCTTATTCACCAGGTTAGAATCAACCGGCAGATTTAAAGGCCGGTTTTTATTCCCAATCCTCAACATCAACAGGGTAACGGGTGTTGCCTTCCATTCCAGCTGCAGTTGCTGTTCGTATCCCGAAGAGGGAGCGTCAATCCTGTATTTCAACCATGGATACCGGTAAAAATCAGCAAATGAACGCAAGGTGACTTTTGAATTTAACAACATTGTGAGGGCTGCAAATACTCCCTTTTCATTTTCTGGCAACCCACTCTCTCCAAGACAATTTCCAAAAGGAGCCCGGTAAGCCATTGAATAGTCCCGGAAGGATAAAAAGAAGGTATAACCATAAAGGGGTTGTAACAGGAGGTTTTGTATCAACGCCCATTCACCCGAAAGACTTCTTGCTACTTCTCCTGTCAGTAATAATTTCCCCAACACGATGCGATGGTCCAGGCTCACATTTCCAAACTGCTTTCCGGTTTGATCATATTTTCGGTAAACTGCTGTTGGAACACCAAAAGCCTTGCTATAAAAGCCATTGATCACATTAAGTCCTATCACAGAAACGTCATGTTTCCAGGCTAACCTCCCACCATAGGCAATCTGCATAATATTGTGCCGACGACTCCATTCGGTGCTGTCACGATGGTAGCCATCCGTGACAAGACTCGTGATCTTGTTGACAGTATCCAGTCTTGCATCCATAGGAGCAGCAGAAAAGAAACCGGAGACCATAAACTTCCTGAAAGCGATTGTAGCAGCAGCACCCCGCATAAAGCCACTCTCCATAGCCGAGCTGTTTTGGGCGATCCCCGGAGCCTTTCTGGAGTATCCTGACGCAAAAATTGTCCTGCCAATGTTGTATCCACTCCAGATGGCGAGTCCCTGTCCAAAGCGCAGGTGATAATCTCCTATGATAAGCCGGTTGATAATGCCTGTATTGCTGATCATCAAATACGCAGAGGCATAATCTATTCCGGGAAACTTGTTTAATGGTTTATTCATCAATGGTTCTCCAGGATCTTTTTCTAAAACAAAACCTGCAGTTACCCGGCCGAGCCAGTCATATTTGTACTTAACCAACAACTTGACCGGAGAACCCATGTAGTTACTGTCTTTTGCCTTGCCAAACCCAGAAGGTCTGAACACCAGGTCATCATGACCTTCTTTTAGAAACACCGGTAAAGTGATTCTTCGCTTATTTTTATCTTTTGTAAAGCTGATGTAAGGAATGATGCTTTCAATCGTTTCACGGTCAAACCCTTCAATCAGTTGCAATTCATAGGGTGAGAGGATGAAACCATATTGTCTTCTATAAATGATCAGGTTTTTGATCTGCAGATCATTCAACCAGGGAATGTCGGACAACTGGTCTTCATCAGCAAAATTAATGGGTATTGGGTTTCTGGATAGATGAGCAAGTAGCTCCTCGCGATCTGCGAAATCGTGTTCAATTTCTGACCTGCTTTGCAACTCTTCCTGTTCATATTCTTCTTCATTGGTAACCACAGTCTGAGCTTTACCGATAATCGTGATCAGTACAAAAACAAGGGTGATCACAATGGAGCGCATCATCTTGAAAAGGTATAAGCCAGAGAAGCCTGTGGCGTAAAACCAAGCAGCTGATGCCAGGATGCTGCAATGTCAATCGTGAAACCATTTAAAATATATCCAAATCCAAAACTGTATCTGGAAGTATTTAAACCTAACCCGGCCCTTACAAATATCTTTTCGTCTAAGGCATATTCCATGCCATAGTTAATCTCGACAGAAGATGCTGATTCCTTGCATGCTTCGATCATTAATAATAATTCCGGTAAGGGTCTGTAGGACAAACCTGCCTTTACAATTGAAGGTATGGAGGCAGCAGAACCCTTATAGAGACACACCCTGGCCGGATTAAAAACATTACAGGCAAAGGATACCTGGTCTGAAAGCATCCATTGAATCCCGGCATCAAAGGAGATCGCAGTCCCCTGTTCATTTTCGCTTCCAAATGAAACGTGATAATAGTCAAAGCGAACCCCTGCCGAAAAATATTCTCCAAACTTTCGTCCGAAAGCTATCCCTGCAAAAGTATTGGTGTATTGTCCCAGTTGCAAATGGCTGATTGCAATTCCAACACCACCGTTTTTCACAGGCAAGGCAAATGAACCGACATTGAAAATTAATTCTTTGATCAGAAATCTGTTCTCTATGTATATTCCGGTCACAGGATTCGTTAACTTTGCTAAACCGGCAGGATTATTATGGGTTGCCCAGACGCCGTTGGTGAATACTGAGATACCCCCTGTTCCGGCCTGACCTCCACCCGCGGGATCACCATCCCCTCCGGCATGTATGGTGAGGGGAAAAAAAATAAAGAAACACACGCTAATTAACCTATACATCTAAAAAACTTTACATTACAATGTACAAAATAAATTAGCCGAAATGAAATTATTTTTCAATTAAAATATAACGACACGATTAATTTTTATAAACATGATGACAAAAGAGATTTTACGGTTTCTGGGTGAATTAAAACACAACAATACGAGGGAGTGGTTTGCCGAAAACAAGAAGCATTACGAAAATGCCAACAAATCACTTCTAGCTATTGTAGAACAGTTTATTCCGATCATACAACGCATTGATCCTACTGTTGGTCCACTTGCCGCTAAGGATTGCGTATTCAGGATCTACCGTGACACCCGTTTTTCTCCTGATAAGACACCTTACAAGACCAATATGGGAGCTTATTTTGCACGGGGAGGAAGGAAAAGTTCTTTTGCAGGATACTATATGCATCTCGAACCCGGTGGTAGTATGCTTGCAGGTGGCATCTGGATGCCCGAACCTGAAGCATTAAAAAAAATCCGGCTGGAGATCTATTACAACAGCGCTGATTTTAAAAAACTACTCGACGCAAAGTCGTTTAAAGATTATTTCGGAGCGTTGAGTGAAGACGGTAAACTGAAAAACCCGCCCAAAGACTTTCCGGCAGATTTCCCTGATATCGATTTATTGAAAAACAAGAATTTCACCATGTTCCATTCACTTAGTGACGACACAGTTTGTTCAGATGCCTTCCCTGAAGTGTTTTCAGATGTTTTTACTGCCATGAAACCGGTCAATGACTTTTTGAATAAGGCATTCAAGGATTAATAAATGCTTATAAAATTTAGAGATAAGGTGGGTATAACTTGGGTATAAATTGAGTATAAGCTGAGTATAACTTGAGTCCTAAGACCCGAATTATACCCAAATCATATCCTAAGTATTTTCTCATTATTATCCTATTATCCTTAAATGAAAGAACAATATTGACAGTATAAAGACTCGTTTATTCTCCGAATCTGAAATAGATTGTTCCCTTCAGTGGGCTGTCGGTTTGAAGGTATAGGTTTTTCTGACCTGCAGGTCCTTCGTCCTCGGGTTTTGAAAACTTGGTGCCTATAGCGTTAATGCCATTTAAGATGGAAATGTTTCCTGATGGGAAAGTAGGATTCACACTTCCTTTGACGAATTTGGCATCCTGTGGGGTAAATAGATGCAGGAATAAATCTTTAGTGGCGGATACAATTGTAAAAGGTAATTCTTTGGTTTGTACATGTACTGCATAGAAATTGGCATAATAACCTTTAAACTCAGGATAATCCCAGGTCTCTCCGGTTACGGTATTGTTGTATTTCTTGTTGTAAACTCCAAAAGTGGTTCCTTTCAGCCTGTTCTTCCAGACATGATAAGGGCCATTGGCCATGAGCGTAGCGCCTGTGACCAGGTTTTCCGGATAACTAAATGTAACCCCTGCATTCTCTGCTTTTCCAACCGGATGAAACTGGTAATCCATTTGTAACCATCCCCCTGGAAGCATAGTCCATTTCACAAAGCAATCGGGTGATTTATTGTAATTGACCTCGACCACATAGTTATTCCCTGATGTGTAGTGTTTTAGTCCCTTGAATTTAACGGTATCCCCAACAAACAAAGGTCCATTATTAAAGGGAATCAGTTTGCTGCCTTTTTTGACTTCAGAAAGCAATCCATTGGTCTTATTGAATCTTGCTGAGACATCACCCGATGACATTATGACAAAATCGCCTTCTTCACGCATAGATACTTTTCCGGGACCGGCTTTAACTATCCTGCTCGCCATGGCTTCCGGCTTTGTAATACTCCATGACCATTTGTTAATCAGGCGTCCAAAAGGATCGGTTGCAGTGACGTATAATGCATCGTATCCTTTCCAGTTAGCTGGTAAGTTGAGTTTCAGGAACCCACTATCTCCCACAGCAATATTGGGTGGTGGAATGACTTCGGATACTTTCTGGTTGATCATCTTTGGAAAAGTGCCGGTAAACTTAACAATCTCGAATGAGAATTTACATTTATTCAGATTGGTATAGAGATACCGGTTGCTGACAGCCAGTTTGCCATCAAAAGCAGCTGTTATCTGCGTGTTCCTAAAATGAACAGGTGACCAGATTTCTTTGATCGTATAAAAACTGCCTTCTTTTTCATGATGAGGCCCCAGGATGCCATCGGGGGCATAGTTTCCATGTGTATCGATGGAGTCTTTACAATCTCTGCGTACGATTCCTTCATCTGCGAATACCCAAAGGAATCCACCTGCTGCCAGTGGCTTGGAATTCATCAGTTCCCAATAATCATCGAGGCCGGCGCCATGACCTCCATCGTACAAACCATGCAAAAATTCGGTCGGGAAATAAATGTCAGTGCCGGTATTGAGAGCGTTCGTCACATATTTAAAACCGGGGTAATGCTTTGTATCCATCCCGTTTAACTTAGACCATGGCTCAATGACCTGGCGATTCTGAGGATCCCATTTGTCATATTCTGTGCGCAAATCTTTATTGAAACCGCCTTCATTTCCATTGTCCCATAAAACGATACAGGGGTGGTTTACATCACGCTCCACCATTTGTTTTACGATTCGTTTTCCGGTTTCGGTGTCATAATAAGCATGCCATCCTGCCAGTTCATCGAGTATAAACATACCCAGCGAGTCGCAAACATCAAGGAAGTGTTGATCAGGAGGATAGTGACTCATGCGGACCGCATTCATATTCATATCTTTCATCAGATTGACATCCTCAATACTGATTGTTTTGCTGGTAGCACGACCGGTTTCAGGTCTGAAGGTATGACGGTCAACACCACGAAACATGATCTTTTTGTTATTCACATAGATACCATCAGACTTACGTACTTCTACCGTGCGAAAACCAAAACGTTGTTTGGTCTGATGAATGGTCTGTGAACCATTTTTAAGGCTGACTACAACCTGATAGAGATTGGGTGTTTCAGGATTCCAAAGGGCAGGGTTTCTGAAGGTTCCCGTTAATTTCACTTGTTCCTGGTCCGAAGTTACCGGGACTGAAACAGCCGGTCCAAAGAGTTTTCCATTTAATGTTTGCAGCTGAGCCTCAACCTTATTTGCTTTAGACGAGGAGTTCAGGAAAACATTCATCGTGAATTCACCATCAGCTTTTGCGTCAATTGCCAGGTGGTCAATGAATTCAGATGGAAATGCTTCAAGATAAACCGGACGGAAGATTCCGCCAAACACCCAGTAATCGCCACGGCGCTCTGCTTTATTAACACTGACATTGGCAGATTCTTTACTTACCGTTACTTCGAGCAAATTCTTTTTTCCGAATTCTAACAGATTTGAAATGTCGTATCTGAACCGGTAAAACGATCCCTGATGAATTGTACCTGCCGATTTACCATTTATTTTAACTTCAGTATCGGTCATTGAGCCTTCAAAAACGATATAGGTTCTCTTGTTTCTCCATGCTTCGGGTACTGAAAACTGATATTTATAAAGCCCCTTCTCATCATTGTACTTCTTATCCTGTCCGTAATTGTAAGCGCCAAAACCTTGTTGCTCCCATTGGGAGGGGACTTCAATAGTAGACCATTTATTGCTGTTCATGCCGGCCGTACAGAAGAAATCCCACTTTACGGTGTGATCAGTTCCGGTTCCGGAAAGATATTGAATTTCAGTTTTTTGAGCATGGCCTGACCATGCTGTCACTAGAAGCAACAACAGACAAAGTATTCTATTCATCATTGAATTGAAGATTAATTTCCTTGTAAAGGTATGACTACTTCCAATAGTTCAGGAAGATCCATGCCAATATTTTTAAGGTGCGAAGGTTTAGGTACTCCATTTGAGGTCCATCCACGACGTTCGTAAACAGCATCCAGCAATTGTTCGTAGCGGTTCTCACGATACGCACGCACAATTGCCATCTTTTCCTCAGTCGTTTTATTCGAGGGATCTACGCCAATATCTTCTTTTAGCTGTTTGTCGTAACGTTCACTACGTGATTCATACTCTTCCTTTGTCACCGGACCACAGGCACGGTAGGGTTGGGCATCGTGTTTGCGCAACCCATATCCTCTGCGAATATTGAAGATGCGTTGGAAATTATAAACCCGTTCACTCATCCGGATCAGGTCTTCCTTGTTGATGCTCTGCCCTGTTACGGCATTGAAGATGGTTACATAGTTATCAACATGACCCGGTACCTTGTTGGGTTCAGGGTTTAAATGATTATCGGCAGGCTCAACATCATTCCATGGTAGCTTACAGAAACCGGCCAATCCAAACCAGGTGCGGAACATGGGGAAATAATGCAATGCCTCGGCTTTCTTCTCAAAAGTGGGGATCATATTGTTCACCATGTCCATAAAGATCAACCAGGCTTCATCATGTTGAGGACCTTTGTTGGTCATAGCATATCCGCCCTGCTGAGCCAGAGACTCTTTGGAAACATATTGCGAATATTCGAGTCCCTTGTTTTCCATGCCAATGTCCTGCAGAAACTTTGGATCACCCCATCCACGGGCTGAGAATAATTCTTTCATTTTACGCACACCTTGTCCTGCGATTAAGCCAAATCCCTCACCACGCGAAAGCTGATGGAGCAACTCCATGGCATCTTCTTTGCAACCGAAATTCAGTTCAAGTCCACCGGTGCGTTCTTTATTCAGAATGCCGTTTTCATAACATTCCATGATAAAGCCCATGGTAGTTCCCCAGGTGATGGTACATATGCCATAAGTGTCACAATAGAAATTGGCTTCAATTGTAAATTGGGGATCAAAGATTCCCATGATGGAACCCAGCGAGGCGGCTGTTTCGTATTCGGGACCTTCAACCAATACTTTATCACCTTTATACGGACCGGTCAGAAGTTCGTAATGATCTACAGTCTTGGAACACGACATATTGCATACGGTCCAGCATCCATCGGGCAGACCCTGGGTGAAATATTTCATGTATATATCTGAATGAATCTTGGCTGCCATCGGGTGACTTCCGTACTTGAAATTATTGACAGGCAATAAATCGTAATCGTTCATCACGTTTGTGAGGTGAGCCGTACCCTTTTTACGCATTTGACATTGACTGTCATCCAGATCCTTCATCTCTTTGTTGAAGCTACGGCCGCGTTCCTGAATGGCTTCCATATCCGCCACATTATTGCGGTGTCCATTCGTGCCCTTGGTCTTGGCTACGATTGCTTTCACCTTCTTGTTACGTAAAACCGTTCCTATTCCACCCCTCCCTGCTTGTTTTAACCGAACCTCTTTGCGTTTGGGATCCCAGAAACTGAAATTCAGCATGCCCATTAATGAGTGGTCTGCTGCTGTCCCGGCGGAAACAACGGAGATATTCTTGCGGTCTTTTTCATCAGCTGCCAGCTCATAGTGCAGATGTTCTGCCAGTTTATGGGTGTCTATTGCATCCTGAAGCGCTTCGTAAATCTCTACAACTTCACGGGTCTCATCAATCAGGATGATGACTTCTACATCCGATTTTCCCTGTAATTCGAAGGCATCGAAACCTGCAAACTTAAGGAAAGGCCCAAAATGTCCCCCGACATTTGAATCGATGATGGAATCTGTCTGTGGAGAGATACTCACACAGATCGACTTTCCGGTTCCCGAATACTGGGTAATTCCACAAACAGGTCCACCTGAGATGACGATTTCATTTTCAGGATCGGTCCACTTGGTATCAGGATGTGTGCTATCCCAAAGAAGACGTAAGCCATAACCTTTCCCACCGATGAATTTTTCTTTCATCTCTTTGGAAACAGGTTTTTCTTTGATGGTTTTATCAGACACATTGACATAAAGTGTCCGGTCATTATATCCCTTGTCGATTGGAGCCCAGGTATATTTATATTGGGCCAGCAATTTGCGGTTGCTTTTAAAAGTATCTATGCTCATCGTTTAAAAGTTCTTTTTGAGATTCTTATTTGCCTGTACAAATATAGATAATTTGAAGCATGCATATTGTATTTATCTATTAAAAATCAATATGTTCTGTTGTGCATAACGTTTCAATTCTGAAACTCAATTTTTATATTTAACAAGGCCATCAATCATAATTTTAATCACCATTTGAACAGAAAAAGCTAATTTTGTAAAAATGTTTTAACGATGGTTCAACTTGAAGATCTGCAGAATAAAACAGTTGGAATAGCCGGTTGTGGAGGGTTAGGGTCAAACTGCGCAGTTGCACTGGCAAGGGTAGGAGTGGGTCACCTGATTATTGTCGATTTCGATATCATCAGCGAGAGCAACCTGAACCGGCAATATTATTTTTATGATCAGATTGGGTCCCCAAAAATCCAGGCCCTAAAGGAGAATATTGAAAGGATAAATCCTTTGGTTAAAGTAACGGCTATCAATCTGAAACTTGACGATCAGAACATTAAAGATATATTTGATGGAGTGGATGTCCTGGTTGAGGCTTTTGACCGTTCAGATCAAAAACAGATTATCATAGAATCAGCGCTTGCAACCTGGCCTGAACGCCCTCTGGTTATTGGTATTGGGATGGCAGGTTGGGGTGGTATTGATATGATCAAAATGAAACAATATGGGAACTTATATATCTGTGGCGACCGGGTTACAGAGATTGGTCCCGAAATGCCACCGCTTGCTCCACGGGTTGGAATTGTAGCCAATATTCAAGCCAATACCGTTTTACAGATCTTGCTTGAAGGGTCACTTGTCGGATCACAAACAAACCTGAATTGATGAAATTTACACTCAATAACAGACCGGAAGAATTTCCCTGTAATCAATTAACCATTAAGGAATTGCTTGATTTAAAGAATTATACTTTTAAGATGTTGATTATTCGCATCAATGGGAACATTGTAAAGAAAGATCAATACAATCAGGCTTGCGTTCATGAAGGTGATGATGTGATGGTTCTACATCTGATTTCGGGAGGCTAATATTATACGACCTCGGCCACTACAAAAGCGCTTCCCCCAATAAACACCAGATCATCTTTATCCGCTGCCTTTAAGGCAGCTTCTTTTGCTTCAATAACTGAAGGCCAGACTTCTCCTGTTAATCCTATACTTCGGGCTTTATCTGCCAATAATGGTGCATTCATAGCCCTGGGCAGGTTGGCATTACAGAAATAGTAAATGGCATCCTTTGGAAGCAATACCAACATTCCGTGAATATCTTTGTCACTGACGACTCCAAAAACGAAATGGAGTTTGTTATGGGGTGTCATACTCAATTGCTGAACGACTTCTTTGATTCCATCGACATTATGGCCGATATCACAAATCATGAGTGGATTGCGTTGCAGCATCTGCCACCTTCCTGCAAAATGAGTATTCGAAATTACATTTGCAATTCCGGTCCTTACGTTTTCAAGTCCAGTGTCCCAGCCTGCTGTTTCCAGAATGCGGGCAGTTTGCAGAACCGTTAAAATATTGTGTGGCTGATAAGAACCTGCCAAAGGACTCTCTAAATTTTCCAGATAAGGTTTCCCTTTGTGCCAGACATCAAAAGTGAGGATGGGTTCATTTATAACCTTGTACTGGATGTTACGGACTTCAAATTCCTCGTCGGCAAAAGTGACCGGAGATAACATCTCTGCTGATTTGGAAAGGAAAACAGGAAGCGTTTCCGGATGTGTTTGTCCAACCACAACCGGTGTATGTGGCTTGATGATACCGGCCTTTTCTCCTGCAATCAGTTTCAAAGTGTCTCCGAGAAATTGAGTATGATCCAGACCGATATTGGTAATTACAGAAACGAGAGGAGAGATGACATTTGTTGAGTCCAACCGACCACCCATACCGGTTTCAATGATGGCGATATCTACTTTTTCATCAGCAAAATAACTGAAAGCCAGTGCGACGTTCATCTCGAAGAACGAAGGTTGAATTCGGTCAAAATCATTGCGATACTGGTTAACAAACTTAACCACATAGTCTTCCGGAATCATTTCACCGTTAATGCGAATGCGTTCTCTGAAGTCACGAAGATGTGGGGAGGTGTACAAACCAACTTTCTTGCCACCGGTTTGGAGAATAGAAGCAAGGAAATGAGATACAGAACCTTTTCCATTGGTTCCTGCGATATGGATAGATTGAAAATGGCGATGTGGGTAGTCTGTGATCTCGCACAGTTCAAGTGTCTTGCCAAGATCGGCCCTGTAAGCAGCTGCACCTACCCGATGAAACATCGGGAGCTGCGCAAGCATATAATCGAGCGTCTGCTGGTAGTTCATTAATAAACTCTCTTTGGCCTTACTTTGATCGGTGGATCTACCATCAACGGAACTTTTTCGATCGTTACGTTTGAAGTGTCAAGACCATAAGCCTTCACGTTGGTGATGGCCACATTCTTGATCAAGTTATGGATGGCCATAATAAACTGGTCAATGGGTCTGAATTCAAAGTCATAATTCTGAACCCGGTCGGTGATGATGAACTTAAAATCACCCAATATCCCATATTTTCGAAGCGAAGGATAATGGCTGATGATATCAATTTCATGGATCTGCATCAGATCTTCGAGTATCTGTTTGAAATAGAGATTAATTCTTGGCTCAACCTTAAACCCGATCTTGAAGTCAATACGTACCAGTACAAATGGGATGATGTGTTCAAGCTTGTATTCTAACGTAAAGGGTTCATCGACAATATCAACATGGAAGAACCAATAGAGGTCGGCTCGTTTAGGTTGTTTGTTGATGATGGAATACATGATTTTTGCCTCGATATCCGATGGGTAATCGGCACGGGTCAGATAAACCAGGTTAGTTGCAAATTTCGGAATGGAATGGTCATTGTGCAGGTCCTTCAAAACCTCTGTATGATCTGAGATCTTGTCAAATTTAAGGAAGTCTTTTTTGAGTGACCGTGCCCGGTACCAGGTATACATAATCGCAAAGATGATCGAAGCCATTAAAAGCGTAAACCAACCTCCATAAATAAACTTGTGAAGATTTGAAACAAGGAATGAGCCTTCGATAATCAGATATGAAATAAGGAATAACCCTATATAAGAAAGTTTGGTCTTCTTGTTATAGAGATAAAATGAGACAAGCATCGTTGTCATCATCATTGTGATCGTAATGGACAATCCATAAGCAGCCTCCATAGCTGACGATTCCTTAAACAGCATCACAGCGCCCATGCAGGCAATGTACAAGATCCAGTTAACACTTGGAATATACATTTGACCTTTGATACTTGTCGGATATTTAATTTTGACTTTTGGCCAGAAGTTAAGGTGGATCCCTTCACTGATAATCGTATAAGATCCACTGATCAATGCCTGACTGGCAATTACTGCCGCCGCTGTTGCAAGTATGATGCCCGGCCATAGAAACCATTGAGGCATAATAGTGAAAAATGGATTTGTATCGTGTACAATTACAGATTTATGTGTAATGATCCATGCACCCTGACCCAGATAATTCAGGATCAGACTTACCTTAACGAATATCCATGATATCCTGATGTTTTGAAATCCACAATGTCCCAGGTCAGAGTATAATGCCTCAGCCCCGGTAGTACAGAGAAAGACAGCCCCCAGCAGCAAAAAGCCACTTGGATGAAATGCCAGTAATTTAAAAGCATAAATAGGATTAAAAGCATTCAGGATGGCTGGAAATTCATGGATATGGCTTAATCCTATAACGCCAATGGTGAAAAACCAGATTACCATTATTGGCCCAAATCCTCTCCCCAATCCATCCGTGCCAAATTGTTGTACGAAAAACACACAAGTGAGTGTGATTAATGCAATAGGAACAATCGAAATAGTCGGATTAACCATTCTGAGACCTTCAATTGCTGACACAACGGTAATTGAGGGGGTAATAATGCCATCGGCAAGAAGTGCTGCACCCCCGATAATTGCCAAAACATATACTCCTTTTTGTCTCTTTCGGATAAGTGCATAGAGCGAAAAAATTCCACCTTCACCATTGTTATCAGCACGCATAGTGATGATAACATACTTCACAGTAGTCTGTAAAGTAAGTGTCCAAATAATACAGGAGATGGCTCCAATAATATTATCCGGTGAAAAATTGCTTCCCAAGCCGGTAATAATGGCTCTCATTACGTACAAAGGAGAAGTACCCAGATCTCCAAATACGATACCAAGTGTGATAACCATACCTGCAAGAGATAACTTGCTGTTAAAAGAATTTTTAGAATCCATAATTAGGATAATACAATAAAGCAAATAATTGAAAAACAGTAATACCCAATATATTTTTACACATTGGTTTTTACAAATTGTTGTTTAAGAACAGCGAGTACAGGAGGAATGAGGGAAATAAAAATTATGCCCAGTATGACGATTGAAAAATTATTTTTAACGAAATCGATATTTCCAAACAGATATCCGGCCCAGCAAAAACAGTTAACCCATAAGACATTTCCTGCCAGGCTGAAGAGATAAAATCTTTTGTATTCCATTTGACTAACCCCTGCAACAAAGGGAGCGAAAGTTCTGATAATCGGCATATAACGAGCCAGGATAAGTGTTTTACCTCCATGTTTTTCATAGAAGGCATGCGTCTTATCGAGATTCTTCCGGTTAATCATCTTAAAATTTCGTTCATACACCTTATGTCCCAGGAACCTTCCAATAAAGAAATTGGTGTTATCGCCTGCAAAGGCTGCAACGATCAATAATCCGACAAGGAAATAAATCTGAATTGGATTGCCCGGCATCGCTGCAATAGCACCGGCAGCAAATAACAAAGAGTCTCCGGGAAGAAAAGGGGTGACAACTAATCCGGTTTCACAGAAGATAATAAGGAATAGAATCAAATATGTCCAAGTTTGATAATCTATAACAATATCTCGTAAGCTTTTATCGATGTGAAGAACAAAACTTATAAATGAATGGATTGTTTCCAAGTGTGTTTCGGTGTTTAATACAGCGCGCAAAATTAGACAAAAGATATTAAAAGTTAACAATTTTGATTGTTAATATTTTTTTGAACTATTTCCAAATTGGAGTAAAAAAGAATTATTCAAAAATTCGTTAAAATAATGTGGATAGATTAAACTACTTTAAGAGTTGGATGTCTAACCTTAAACAAGATAATTTAAATACTTAATATTTTTTGAATATGAAAACAAATGCACTAAAAGGAATTCTTATTCCTTTGTTTATCACTACAATATGCTCGATATTCCTTGTCACAAATAGTGTTTTGGCTCAGAATAATTCGCAAAAAAAAGTAACTACTGTTCGGGTTCAAACAGCCAAGGTAATTGATCAGGATAATGCACCTAACAAGTTAACCGATGATCAAAAAGCCAAAATAAAAGATATGCGTATTGAGCATATGAAAGCCCTTCAAACTCTCAAGGCACAAAACCAAGAATTGACCGCACACCTGAAGACCCTTAATCTTGCTGAAAAACCTGATAATAAAGCCATCTTCAAGACGATCGATGATATCACTGCTCTTCATGGCGATATTATGAAACGCAATATAACTTTCAGACAGTCAATCAAAGCTTTACTGACTCCAGAGCAGATCAAAGCAATGGAAATGCGTAGAATGAACGGACGTTTCGGAATGGGAGGTCGCAATCAAAACTTCGGACAACAAGGTAATCGCAATTTTGGACGAGGACAAATGGGACGTGGTGGAATGAGACCACAGGGTCAAATGATGCAGCGTGGCCAAATGGGACAAGGTGGAATGAGGCCACAGGGTCAAATGATGGGACGCGGACAAATGGGCCAGGGTGGTGGAATGGGACCACAGGGACAAATGATGCTACGTGGACAAATGGGCCAGAGTGGCGGTCAGATGATGCCACAAGGACAAGTTCAAAGAAGATTGCAGATAATCAGACAAGGCCGACCTATGGTTTCAGATACTACAAAAACCAAATAATAACAGCTAAACAATCTAAGTGAACCTGTCACGCCTCTGCTTTTAACTAAGCAGGGGCGTTCTTGCTTAGGAACAGGATGAAATATAGGTGTGGCCCTTGTGGCCACCCTAATTATTAACATCCAGAAAAGTACAATTAATACCTCATATAATAAAAGAGAGGTTGTTCCATTTTACGTTTCTCTTCGTATAATTTCTTTATGGTACTATAGTAGTCGATTTCCTTGATCTTTTTCCCTTTTATTTTCTTGGGGAGGTCGAGTTCAGTAGTGAGTTTCTTCTCTTCAATTTTATCAGCCGTGATAATCATCCCGCCATTATTGATATTGACTTCCAGAATTAATCCCGGCAGACCGTAAAAACGTTCAGGACCGCCATTGTTTTTTATATCCAAAGCAAACCAGCCTTCTACTTTCTGTTTCTTGACAGTGTCAGTCATTACAGCATTCATACAAACATGTCCGGCAATCTCTTTCATTTCGTTTAAAATTTTCCATTTAGGAGCATGAAGAGAATCTTCAATAATAAGTGTTTTCCCCTGCAAATCTATGATATCATGTAACGTATTCTTATCATAATTACGTGAAATTGTATATTCATCTTTACGATAAGACCATGTTGAAACATCTTTGTTTGGACTTTCTTCAGAATCTTCATATTTTGTCTGAAATGCATTGAGATAAAGTTGAGAATAACTTTTATATTCCGTCCTGTTCCCATAAACATAAGCATTTCTGTCGATAGCCTGTTTGCTTAGATAGTCAATTGCTGCAAGTTGTTTTACATAGTTTTCTGTCATGAGATACCTGATTGAACCTTCAATTTTCTGGGCATAAATTTCGGAAGAAACAAGAATCATTATTACAATTGATAATATTTTAAGAATCAGCGACTGCATCTTAAGTTTTTTAGAGTTTATAGATGAAAAATTATACATAATTTAATTTTAAATGTGTTTATACTTAATACATTGTAGACCTGTTAGAACTTTTAATATCGAATCCTTTGATATTATAGCTAAAGCTGAGCAGAAAATAACGGGCCAGCGTGTTGGCAGTAGTAATGATTACATAATTTTGACTGGCTGTTTGCGAAATACTCTGGTTTTTGTTGAAAATATCGAATGCGGCAAGTCTCAACTCAATCCTGTTGGTTTTACCCACGATTTGACGAATGGAAGCATTCAACAAAGGGACATTTCGGTTAAATCCAAAACTTTCATTCTTGTAAACCGAATAGTTAAAAGAACTTTCAAAATATGATTTCGTTGCAAACTGCCATTTGACTGAGCTACTTGAAGTATAATTCCTGACTTCCTGATTCAAATCGTTCCGGAATGAATACTTTACATCATTAAAATTAATATATCCATAAAAGCTCAAAACAAACTTAGGCGAAGGAGTGAAGTTTAAATTAGTCTGTAATGAAGTCCTCTTATTTTTTGCAACGTTTTCCACAGCATTAATAAAGGAAGGTGTAGTGCCAAAACCCAGACTTCCATTAATACTCATGGATAACTTGGTTTTTATCAATGGGAAACTGAATTGAGCATTGGTGGAATAAGAATTATCAAGCCCCTTCATGTTCTCGGGTTTTGTAACTGTTTGCAATCCTACATTATCAACCATAGTGACCGTTTGATTATTTGATATTGTATTAACGTTTTTCCGGTAATAAAATGAAAAATAGATACTGGTCATTGAAGCCTGGTTTGAATAATAGGAAAAAAGACTTAAGCTATGTGTTCGCGAGGGTTGCAGGTCAGGGTTACCTTGAATTATAAATGCAGGATTGTTGACATTTACTATAGGCATTAACTGATTCATGGTTGGTGTATTTATACTCAAACTATAACTTGAACTCAGATAAATAGCTTTGGTGAGTTGATACCTCAAACTAATATCGGGCACAAGATTTGAATAAGATTTGTTAATTGGATCTTTCAATTCCGGCATATCATTTCTCAAGGAATAACTTCCCTTGAGCTGTAACTGCTGTGCAGCTAAACCCAATGTTGCGTTTAATCCTTTATTTGAGTATCGAAAAGTTGTTCCGAGACGATTATATAAAACATTATTGGTATAATATGCAGTCAAACTATCGACCCTGATATTCTGGAGTGCAGTATTCTGAGTGAGTTTGTCCTGAACGTTACTGGTTGCATTGAAGTTATAGAAGGCTTCCAAAAAGAATACTTTTGATAAAGGCTCGGTCAATAATATACTCGACTTGAATTGCGATGAAGTATTGTTATTAGTGGTATTTAATTCTCTGACCTGATCAGTAAAGGTAGTAGCCTCAAAAAATCTATTGAGTGAAAATGGTTTGTCCAGTCCATCAGATTTAGATGAATTTAAACCACCGCTCCATGCGAAATTAGCCCCTTTCTTTTTTAAACGATGACGGAAAATAGCTGCACTATTTATATTCCATGAATTGAGGGTATTCTCATTTACAGTATTTAAATTACGGGTAATGACATCGTTTGCATCTGAATAGACAGAAAGAAGGGAGTTATTGCTTTTTGCAGTAGTGAAATTAATATTGGCTTTTGCAATCAGAATATTATTTGAATCTAAATTCTGTTCGATGCGCATTCCGATACTGTGGTTTCCTCTGAATTCTTTGCTATTTGTGGTGTCTGCATTCTTAAAACTGGAGGTTTGTAAAAAAGTTTCCTTGTTAGATGTCTGAAAGAGTTTTCGCGTGGTTTCATTGTATGAATAACTTGAATTAAATTTGGTCTTTTTATTGTCAAAATTATAGTTTACACCTGATCCATAATTATCTGTAAATCCACGGCCATCGAAATAACTTGTCAATCCATTATCCGATGAAAAATATATTACACTGCTTGAATTATTAAAGCCAAAGTCACCATTATCATATACTGAAGCGCTTTGCCCTTTGAATTCACTGTAGTCATCCCAGCTTACACCGGTTTGATTGATGTTATTTCCAAAACCGATAAAAGAGAGCTGTCGTAATTTATCAAATTTGTTGTAGTTTCCCTTCAAAGCCCATCTGTTTTGATCACCTTCAGCGGCAGTCAATTTTCCGAATGCCCCTTTTTTATACTCTTCCTTCAAACTCAGGTTCATGGCTTTAGTGTCTTTCACGCCATCGTCTATGCCGGTAAGTTTTGATTGCTCCGATTTCTCATCGAATACCTGAACTTTGGAGATGGTCTCTGCTCCAAGATTCTTTGTGGCAAATTTAGGATCATCTCCAAAGAAAGTTTTCCCTTCTACATAGAGCCGTTTTACATCTTTTCCCTGTGATTTAATATTGCCGTCAGCATCCACCTCAAGGCCCGGGAGTCTTCTGAGCAGATCCTCAACCGTTGATCCGGGTGGTACTTTAAATGAAGATGCATCGTATTCGACGGTATCGCCCCTAAACTTGAGCGGTGCCCTTGCTGCCTTGATAACTACTTCAAGCAGCATGGTTGCAACCATTTTAAGTTTTATTTTACCCAGATCATTGATCTCGGTTGCAGATACCTTCAGGTTCTGTTGAAAAGGATAGTAACTCATCAGTGATACCTTTAGCAGGTATCCACTGTTTTTGATGTTCTTAAATTCAAATTCCCCCTTATTATCAGCCGATGTGAAGTTAAGGAGTGTGGAGTCTTTGGTATTGAGAAGCATGACAGTTGCCGATGGAATAGTTAAGCCGGCAGAATCACAAATTACACCTTTAATAGTAGTTCTTGCAAGTGACTGCGCAAGAAGATTTAATGAACACAATAATAGCAGACAAAGAACAAAGAAGAGTTTTCTCATTATAATGCAGTTTAGTTGTGGTGAATATTTATTAAGTTTATATTGGAAGACGAAGAAGGAAATTTAATTTTCAAAGAACTGCGTAGGCTATTATAAAACAATATTTTTTATTATGATTTCCATTTGTAAATCAATTGAAAAGGACATTATTTATGAAATAAATTCAAACTTTTGCTCAAGAAGATACTAATTCATTTGTAACTGAAATTTAATAGGAATCTGGAACATTACAGGAACAGCCTGTCCATTTTGTCTTCCCGGAATCCATTTCGGCATTTGTTTGACTACATTAATAGCTTCCTCATCACAGCCTCCTCCAATTCCCCGTAAGATTTTAACATTAGAAATATTACCGGATTTACTAACCACAAACTGGACGAATACGGTTCCTTTTATACCTGCTTCCTGGGCTGTTGCAGGATATTGCATTCTGTCATGTAGAAACCTAAGCATTGCATCATAACCACCCTGAAATTCAGGATTCTGTTCAACTACAAGTAATGGTTTTTCTGTTTCTTCAGTAGGAGCGGGTTTTGCTGCTACTGGCTTCAATTTCTTTTCGACTAGAGCCGTTTCATTTGCTTTTAAAACTGGAGAAGAAGTTTTAACAATCGATATTGGAAAACTGGAATTTAATACAGCTATATGATCTTTCAGACTAGTAAATGAGAATAATAACAACAATACGAAAGCTGTTGGAATAGCAACTAGGATTCTGAATTTAGTATAAGGAGATTTTTTATTATTCGAAATCATCCTGAAACGTCTCTTAATCAGCAAATAACTAAACTGGTTTGCAAGGATATAGGTATAACTTCCAGTAGCTTCATTTAGTAGCAATTGCTGGTAAGTCGTTTTATCGCAACCACTGTTTAGAACCACCTGATCAGCCTGGCATTCATGCAGTAGGTGGAGGTCGCTTCTGAAAATATAGTAGAAAGGATTGAACCAACCGAAAACAAGCATTAACTCGGTCATAAGATTATCAATAGAATGTAGCTGTTTTACATGAGCCTGCTCATGCCTGATGATGTATTCTGTAACCGGTTTGTCCCAATGTTCCGGTTGGATGAAAACATAGTTGAAGAAGGAAAAGGTAGATTTTTGTAATATTGGATAAAGTCTCAGGTTACTATATTTTCTAAAATTATTATTAATTGCCAGATCTATGATGCGTGTAATGCCCCACCCAAAACGAAAAAGCAATAATCCAACAATAACCCAGTATCCGGTCATCAGAATTTCTGATAATGTGAATGAGTTTTGCGTCTGGTGATTTGCCGAAACTGTTATGGCATTTAAAGCAGAAGTATAGAAAACGATAGGTTTATCTATGCTGAACCACACTGATATATCGATAAATGGAAGCAACAACGACAGGGTCATTGTCGACAACAAGTAAATCCTGTTCCAGTTGTAAGTATTGGTATTCCGTACAAACAAGCGGTAAATCAGGATAAATAAACCTGCCGATAGGATTGTTTGCAGACAATATAAAAGTGTAGCATTCATGGTTGTCAACTTTTTAGTTTCTCAATCTCTTCATCCATAATACGTTTAATTTCTTCCATTTCTGATAATGATAGTTTTTCTTCTTTTGCGAAAAATGAAACCATTTGTTGAAATGAATTACTGAAGTAACCGTTTAAAAGGGTCTTAAATGTGAGTTTGGCATAAGCTTTTTTACTTACGAGTGGGAAATACTGAAAGGTGTTGCCATAAGCCTTGTGGCTGACAAATCCTTTTTTTTCCAGAATGCGAATGAAAGTAGATACTGTATTATATGCAGGTTTGGGTTCTGAAAATACTTCCAACAAGTCATTTACAAATGCCTTTTTCTTATCCCATAATATCTGCATAATTTGTTCTTCTGCTTTTGTAAGCTCTTTAAATTTCGTTGCCATGATTACCGGTTCATTTTTTTGTAGGGTGAATAAATCAATACAAATATACAACTAGCCAGGGCGTTTTACAACTAAATGAATAGTTTTTTAGTATATTTTATAAGATACAGTATTTCAGTGTTATAATGTATGCTTTTCAATTTTTGGGATATATTATTAAAAATTAATGTCAGGAAACTAAAATGAAAGTGTAATTGAAGCATATAAATATCAAAAGAATCCCTTATCAAAAGAATCCCTTATCAAAAGAAATCACTTCAAATCATCCTAAAAATAAAATGTTTGTTTATCAGTTCCTTCAGTTTCAATTAGGAACTCTATTATATGGAATTGTAAAATAGAAGATCGAACCATTTCCATTTTCACTTTCTACCCAAATCTTACCTCCAAGCATTTCCACATAAGATTTAGATATGGTTAGTCCCAACCCGGCACCCTGAAAAGCTCTTTTGTCTGTAATATCTGCCTGAATAAAACGATCGAATATGGCTTCTTGCTTGTCAGGGGGAATACCAATACCGGTATCTTTAATATAATACTCAAGAAAGTTATCCTTCAGCAAATATCCCAATTCAATAGTGCCAATATCACTGTATTTAATAGAATTTTTAACAAGATTAGTAAGTATAGCATATAGTTTTTCTCGATCGGTCTGGATATAAGCTTCTTGTAATGACAGATCATTTCTAAAGATAATCTGCATCCCTTTTCTTTTGATCTCTTGTTTGAAGAAGGTATAAATATATTCAATTTGTTCGTTCACATTGATTTCTGAAATGGAGATTTCCATTTGCCCCGATTCCACTTTAGAGATATCAATCAAGTCGTTAATGATATTGAGCATGCGTAAACCGCTTTTTTCAATGATGCTGATATACTCCTGTTTTTCTTCACCTGTAAGTTCAGGTTCTTTCAGCAGGTCTGCAAAGCCCAGAATACCGTTCATGGGTGTTCTGATCTCATGACTCATATTGGCAAGAAATGCCGATTTAAGTTTATCGCTTTCTTCAGCTTTATCTTTAGCGGCAATTAATTCAAAGTTGGCGTGATTGAGCTCTTCATTGATCTGTTGGAATTCCTCGTTTATTTGCTGGAACTCCTCGTTTTGCATGGCTATTCTTTCATTTTTATTCAACAGCAATTGTTCACTTTTTATACGTTCAGTGATGTCCAGAAAAGACCATACTCTCCCCTTCATTTCATCAACAAGATCCATTGGTTTTGAAATACGTTCGAAAACCCGACCATCATTGAAGTAAATGAGATCTTTCGATTCAGCTTCAATGTCCTCATAAAGTCTTGATATTTTGGCTATAAACTCATCAGGATCTACCAATTGACCGAGTATGTGATTGATAAGCGCTTTGTCATCACCAGAATCTATTATTTCGTCAGAAACATTCCACATCTGAACAAATCTCGCATTGGTTTTAATAACCTTTCCATCGTGATTTACAACAAGAATCCCATTATGAATGGATTCTAATATTGTCTCCATTAATTGCAGAGAGTTCTTCAATGCTTCTTCTGCCAACTTTCTTTTTGTTATATCATGGGATATCCCAAATGTACCGGCTATCTGACCCTCCTTATTGCATAAAGGCATTTTGGATGTTTGCGCCCAGGTGATTGTTCTATCAGCAAAAGTCTCTTTCTCTTCAATGTTTAAAATGGGTTGGCCGGTTTTGATTATTTCCTGTTCATCATTAAAAGCTTGTATGGCATGCTCGTTAGTAAATAAATCAAAATCTGTCAATTCCTGAATGTCTGAAGGATCATTCTTGAAATGTTTAGCAGCCATTGCTTTGTTGACACGGATGAATCTGCTTTCCAGGTCTTTAAAATAGATACGATCCGGCAGATTATCCATTAGACTTTTCATCAGGTTGCGTTCATTTTCTAATATATCAATAATAGTGCGATGTTTTTCTTCACTTTCCACCAATAATTTTATAGCCCTGTCGCGTTCTGCAACCTGTTTTTGAAGTTGTAAATTATTGTAACCCTTTTCAGACAGCTCTTTAGCAAAGGCGAATAACATATTTGCAACCTTGTTGAACTGATCAAATGGCATGACCGGTACTTCCTTCAGGGCTTTCCCGAATTCTTCTTTATCAGCACCAATTTCATCAGAATATTTCATCATCCGATCTTCATCCAACACGTCATTCCTCACCTGTCCGATCAACCAGTTAGCGATATGTTTACCACCAACTGTAATACTTGCACCTGCATCCCACAAACCACTACTCAGGCATGGCCATACAATTGGTCCTGCCGGACTATATCTGCCGATCATGGCATCAGATTGATAACAGTTTGCAAGACCTTTTTCAGTTTTGCGGATAATCGTCTCACATAGCCTGCAAAAGTTACTGGAATTAGTAATCGGAGTGCCATCAGGATGTGTTATGATTGAAGCTACCCCCGAGGCATTTGAAAATAAATCCTGTAAAAATTGCACATTTTCAAGGTCGAAGACATCTTCGAATCGAATGTCTTCATTAGAATCAGAAGTCGAATTGTTTAAGTCCGGTTTAGTACTCATTTCCCAGGTGATTATGAATTCATCGTAAAGGTGAAGCGATTAATTTAAAAAACCAAAATAATTTATATTTATTGCACATTCCCGACACCACTCCCTGATCACTTTCAGACCCTTACCAGACATCTGGTAGATACTCCCTCCCTGTAAAGTACAATTAGCCTACATGCTGCCTACATGTTCCGTACCCTATATACGGAACACCTACGCTATATGTACGCTAAGGGTACGGAACAGGTACGGAACACCCCTTCATTATCTACTAATTGTCGGGTCCTTGTTTGATCATCATCCGGGAGTCATGTTTACTTGTTCTTTGGCTATCCGTTTTAGAAATTGGTATTAACCGATCGTTTGGTTTTTAGCAACCCGTGATGTCCATAAACTCTACCATCAATTCGGTTTCAAAGAAATCACTAACCCTGAAACCTATATGGATCGGGTTAGAAAAATCATTTGACGACACTTCATAAATTTATTCACTGAAATTCATGTTTTTCTTTTTTCTTCTCTTCAGTTAAAGAAAAGATTATATTCTTTCAATTAATACAACTGCCTGAGCGGCAATCCCTTCTTCGCGGCCAGTGAAGCCAAGTTTCTCGGTTGTGGTTGCTTTGATTGAGATGTTGTCAACATCAATTCCGATGACTGCGGCCAGAGTCGATTTCATCTGTTCGATGAAGGACTGGACTTTGGGTTTCTGGAGGATGATGATGCTGTCGATATTGCCTACGCGATAACCTTTATCATTTAGAAGATGTATCACACGCTCCAGGAGGATCTTGCTGTCTATGCCTTTGAATTCTGACGAGGTGTCGGAAAAGTGATAACCTATGTCTCTCAGGTTGGCGGCGCCTAACATGGCATCACAGATGGCATGGATGAGTACATCGGCGTCTGAGTGGCCTACAGCGCCTTTTTGGTGGTCTATTTTGATGCCGCCCAGCCAGAATTCGTAACCTTCTGCCAGCTGGTGGACGTCGTAACCTATACCGATTTTTATGTTCATGTTAAGTTGAAAAAAGGTGGGTACAAAGGCCACCCGGAAATATCGTGTTTATGGATTTGTAGTCCCAGTCCCGGAGTCCTTGGTTGTGGACTTGAGTGCATCTAAATCGAGGATCATTGAGAACCGGAGTGTGTTTTCAAGTGGGTTGTGCTGTTCGGTCGGAATCAGGTATGAGAGATCAAGACGGAATTTAGTGTATTTCAGTCCGGCACCCATTGTAAAATATTTCCGGTTTCCTTTAGTTGGGTGTTCGTAGAAGTATCCTGCACGTAAAGCAAACTGTTTATTGTACCAGTATTCTGCTCCAAGTGAAAGAGTTACTTCATGGATTTCTTCTTTGAATCCACCCGGTGCATCATAAAAAGATTGAATCATACCCATTGGAACGGATACATCGGGGTTACGTCCTGCTATGATATTGTCAATACTATCCAGTTTTGGTGGGGTTGGGACGAGTAGCTTGTTGAAGTCGACCATAAAAGTGAGACTGTTGAACTCGTCTAGATTAAACAAAAGACTTGGTCCAATACGTAAATTTGTCGGGATAAAATCCTTACGCGTATTATCGTTGGTATAGGAGATTTTTGAACCGATGTTTGAGATGTTGATCCCCCATGCAAACACAGCAGGAGTGTTGAAAACATTTGTATTTTTCTGATAATAAACCGAAACATCAGTTGCAACTGAATTACCCGGTTTAGTGGTTGTTGATCCCACATCCTGTCCCTGTGTCAGGTTGGAATGGATATAACGCGCTGTAATTGCACCTGAAAAGTCAGGGGAGAGTTTACGTGAATAGGCAAAGTCGAGGGCAAATTCATTTGGACGATAGTTACCGATAGTCTGACCCGATATGTCGGTGAAAACAATGTCACCCAACGAGAAATAAAGTAATGAAGCTGATATGGCCTCTTTATCATTCAGTTTCTTATAACCAGTAATATATGCAAGGTTGATGTCGCTAACGAGTTTACGCATCCATGGACTATAGGACAAGGAAAATCCCATGTCGGTATCGATAAAGGCGTATTTGGCCGGATTCCAGTGTTGAGAGAAGGCATCTGGGGTTGAACTGACACCTGCATCACCCATGGCACCACCTCTTGCATCGGGGGCTATCATCAAAAATGGTACAGCTGTAGTTACTGTATTCAAATCCTGGCCGAGATAGTTCGTTTTAGTTTGAGCAGTAGCGATTGCTGTTAAACCAAGGAGTGTGACAGATAAAAACAATTTTTTTCCAATCAAAAATGTCTTCATAATTTAATGTCGATTTATTTGTTACAAATATAGGATAAAACAATTCAAGAATAAAAGAGTATGTGATGTTGTTACTATAAACATTAAATTTAGTGATTATGTTTTCATGATAAATTGTATTGCGTTCATTGTTAATGAAATGATCTATATTTATTTAATATTAATTAATCCTTCTAACCGGGATTTTAGTTCTGAATTATTACTTTGCAGTTTTTTATAACAGTATTTCCTGTTTCGTTTTCGAGAGAGAATTGAAAAATAAAGAGACCTGACTCTAATTTATTGCCGTTTTCATCGGTACCATCCCACTTTACAGGTCCTACTATTCCCTGATCCGTCGCGGATGTTGTTTGTAGAACTTTTACAAGTTTTCCCCCGGTATTATAGATCCGGATATCAGCTCGGATTGGTTTGCCTGATTGATTATGTCTTATCGTAAAGGTGGTGCCAGCTTTAAATGGATTTGGCCAAACTTTGAAGTCTTCTGCTTCGATCTGGTTCTCTCCTCTTACGTTAAATGAAACGTCAGTAAAAGCGGAATTGTTCATGACATCCCAGACTTTAAGCCTGATTTGATGCATACCCGGAGCGAGACTGTTCAATTTATAGGTGAGCAAGCCTTGTTGATAATTATCGGTTTCTGATTCAAAATAATCATTAAGGATAAGGGTTTTATCTGTCCTTCCATCGATTACAGCCGTAATATCGTGCCCAATCCCGTTACCGAGTGTGTTGATACCACTCTCATCACTTATTTTAGCAAGCAATAAGGGATTTTCTCCGGTCAATCCACCAGACCGGAAGAGGGTATCATTCATAAATAGTCTGATGACTGGCCCTGTCTTATCGGTTGAGTTTCTAGCTTCAAATCCACCTATCACTATGTTCTCATTGTTTCCGGAAGCATCATCTGTTCCATTGGTTGCATAATAACTAATTCGGGTCTTGTCGTAACGCAATGCGATGTCTTTGGGAACTATAAAAGTGAAGCTGAATTCGCCATTGCTGACATTGGCTTTCCCTTTGTAAATGAGGCTTTTCTGAAGCCAAAAACTAAATACAGTCCCACCATCATTACCAAGTGTATTGATTAACGAGGGTTTATCAAAAACAGAGCTGTAGAGTATTCCATTGAAGTTGGTTATTTTGGTGTTGCTGTTATCTGCCACAAAACCTTTTACTGTCACTTTGGATAAAGCATGTAGCGTGTCGCTCCCTGGAATCTTATCGTTGATAAGAGAAGTGATGACTTTGTATCGTGGCGCAGCAAGCAGCATTGAAGGGTCGCCAATGAGGACTATTTTCTGTGTGTTTACAGAATTACCATTTTCTTGTTTGGCCTGTCTGATCACATCTCCCATCCGTAGCCTGAGGCCGTCAGGGGTGATCCAGTTCTTCAGAAGACTCTTATTTATAGAGAGATTGGGTGAGCCGAAAGTTAGTCTAATTGTTGAAAAAAGGGCAGCACCACCGCCATTGGGGTTCAAAAGTATTTGCTCACCTGCCGAGACAAGTTGAGGATCATCGAATCTGCTGAACTCACAGGTAGCGGTAATAAAGACCGGTAAATTATTATAGGATTGCCAGTTAGCGATGTCGTTCAAGGTGAGTATCTTCTCATCTGCCCATCCGGCTTCCCCACCATGACCGGTATAGTTAATCAATAGGGTGCCATTGTTTACACTTTGGTTGATAGCTTGGTTGACAGCAGGGTATGATTTCCCCGATGCAGCCGTTACCTCGGGGTAGGCATCGAGATATATCTTGTCGATCGTGAAGTTCGGGTTTAGTGTATTGACATCGTTGGCAAGCTCTTCAGCCTGTTCCATAAATACATTGTATTCTTTATCATCGGCAACAAAGCAGATGGAGTTTTTCCAGTCTCCATTTACCAATGGGGTGTTTGTTGAATAATGAATGATCTTTTCGACTACCGCAGTTGCTTCAGCGGCTGTCTTAACCGGTAAACGGCCTATCCCGATATTGATGTTGTCGTTAGCACTGCCACCCGATCCGGTTTCAAGCAAACCAAAGTAGTCATCCGTAGCATAAGAACCGATGGTGGAAACAGAATTGGGTGATTCATAGACAGGTATAAAATTGTTATTCGGGACTATCCGGTTCTTGTAGTCATATGATCCGTCGCCCATGAGCAGGAGATAACGCAATGTTTTAGAAGGGGTACCTCGATCATAGAGTGATTTACAAAAATAGCGGATAGCTGACAGGTCCTGAGAACCTGAAGAAAACTCGTTGTATATGAGATCTGTGGACGCGACCAATACTTTCAGCCCATCATTTGTTGTACGGAAATTGGCAAGTCGTAAAGCCGCTTCCATAAATAAAGGATTCGTGACGATCAATAGGTCGGGTACTTCTGCAGCATGAAGATCCTGATTTGGAACAGTACCTATGATATCTGGTTGCAGGAAGTTGGTATTATCGAAGGCAATAAAGTTGCGAAGTGTGTCGGCGGAAAGGGTAAATCCAAGATCAGCCCCTGAGACGGTTGCATTGATTTTTGAAGGATGCAAAGGATCAGTAATTTCCCAAACCGTTGCCAGGGAACCATTGGTAAGAGTATAATGTGCTGTGTTGACAGGGCCAAATGAAGCGACATCCGAAAATGGAAACTGGCCTGTCGTGAAGATGAGTTTACGGCGGAGGTTGACTGCCAGATAATCAAGCCATCCGGTTGCCACATCTGAAGTCTTGTTGTAGCTTAAGGTCAGATCAAATTTAGATTTTGGCTGAGTAAAAGCATAGGTTCCAAGACCAATAAATGCATAATCATTTGTGAAACTACTCAGCGAGATTGGGTCAATGAATAAATGAGCCTGCTGGGTTCCAAACTTCAAATCTACTGAACTTTGAACTGTTGAGCGGGCTGCAGCACTCATAGTTACATTGGCTGGTGAGGTATCATCGACATTATCGAACTGGAAACTAATGGTTGTTGTGCCACTGAGCAATTCCTTTCCAAACCATTGTCTGCCGGACCTTATGAGATTCAATTCATCTTTTTCATATATTGCATAGTCATTATAGGTGGTGACCCGGTGGGTGGGGGATGATATTGACGGATTCTTTGTCTTTAAACGCAAACCGGGAATAGTCCCGATGGTAAGAAAGTAAAAACTCTGGTCACTATAAATGTTTTTTTGATGGATAAACAGTTGCTGCTGATTGTCATAACTCCAGGTATCAGGGCCTTTTGCATAGAAAAGGATGTAGTCGTTTACATCAAAATGACCATCAGACTGACCTTCTACCCAGATTGCGTTTTCGATTAAATCATCTGGATTGGAAGTCCCCATAATTTCAGGTAACATTCCTCCTCCATTTCCAAACAAGCAGATATTTGCGGGATTGATCGTTATTGGGTTATAACCCATTTTCTGTAGGTCAGTGAAGGTGAGTTTAAATATACCGCTTGACTTTATGGATAGTTTTACCCATTTTCCAGTTGAAAGCACTGAATGAGGAGCCCATGCAGACATTTTATTCACTGCCATTCCATCAAAATGAATGGATAATAGCGCCAAAATACATAAAATGTGCTTTCTGAAATCCATTTTATACTGTGTTTAATGCAAAAATAGCTATCAGAATGAATGTATTGACACATTTAGAAATTCATTTCCAGAATTATTAATATTTCTGCAAGTGTATCGAACTTTATATTGTAAAGAAGTGTTTTTTTTGTAATATTGTAGCTGATTAAATTTCGCAGCTAAGGATTGAAGCGTTAGAAGTGAAAAAAGATAGCTGCTTCATACAATAATATGTATGTTGCGAGAGTTAATAAGTAAATTGAAAAGATTTTAATCCGTTTTTCAAATGATAAAGAAGTTTAACCTTTTCAAAGGAATGGCTATCATATCCATTCTTCTTGTGGCTGTATCTTGTCACAGAGTAGAAAAGTCTCCTACTACCGGACTTAATTATAATGATCCAAAGAATGGGGGATTTGAGGTTCCACGTTTTATTGAACAGACTACCGGACCAGGGTTGGTATTGATAGAGGGTGGCTCGTTTACGATGGGACAAACTATAGATAATCCGGCTGCTGAAAAAGATAATTTCGCACGCAGGGTTACTGTACAATCTTTCTATATGGACCGCACTGAGGTACGTAATATAGATTATGTTGAATATCTCTACTGGATGCAACGTGTATTTGGTGCTGAAATGCCTCAGGTTTACCGGAAAGCGCTTCCTGATACTTTAGTATGGCGTGAAAAACTGGCATATAATGAGCCGATGGTTGAAGTTTATCTTCGTCACCCGGCTTATAAAAACTATCCGGTTGTTGGTGTTAGCTGGACTCAGGCTAATGATTACTGTCTATGGCGTTCAGACCGTGTGAATGAAATGTTGCTTGTCAAGAAAGGGATACTCAATTTCGACACCAAGCAGCAGAAGGAAAGTAATTTCAATACCGATGCATATCTGGACGGCCAATATATCGGAGATGTGAAAAACTCTATGCCTTCACTCAATCCTAATAACGACAAGAATAGTGGAAAAAGAGGAGTCAGGCTCGAAGATGGAATACTTCTTCCGAAGTATAGACTTCCGACCGAAGCTGAATGGGAATATGCTGCACTTGGACTTGTCGGAAATACCAAAAAAGGAAATATCTTCCAACGTAGAATTTATCCATGGAATGGATCACAATTGCGTGCCGATACTAAAAAAGGGTATGGCGATTTTAATGCCAACTTCAAAAGAGGTCGTGGTGATTATGGAGGAATTGCTCAAGGTCAAAATGATGGTTCTGTTATTCCAACAAATGTCGAAGCATTCCCACCCAATGACTACAATCTATACAATATGGCCGGTAATATTGCTGAATGGGTTCAGGATGTTTATCGTCCGCTGTCCCATTTGGATGTCAGTGATATGAATCCCTTCAGAGGGAATATCTATCAGGATAAAGTTCTGGACGCTGAAGGCAAACTGGCTCAGAAAGACAGTCTTGGACGGATTCGTTATCAACCCGTACCCGATAATACAAACAGGTTGAATTATCGTAGTGCTAATCAGGTGAACTATAAGGACGGTGATTATGCTTCTACTGTTCAAACCGATTGGAATGTGAAACCAAGTACACCTAATACAACAAAATTAATGTACGACAGTACTTCCATGATTACAGACCACTCACGTGTTTATAAAGGTGGTTCATGGAGAGATCCTGCATATTTCCTGAGTCCGGCAACACGTCGTTTTCTGGATCAGGATCAGGCTACCGACTATATTGGATTCCGTTGTGCAATGGTACGTACAGGGAGTGCAGTTCCGGGTCAGAAACGTAAATAATATTTTAATATCATGAATCAACCCATTCCGGATCCGGGATGGGTTTTTTTATTTTTCTGAAGGAATAGCATTATTACAGCAAATAGATTATCATTAAATTTGTCAATCTTAATGGGTGACATAATTAAAACTTAAATGACTAGAACAGAGGAATTATATGAGCATTATCTGGATCATCCGTTAATATGTACTGATTCGCGGGCTGTGTCAGCTGGTTGTATTTTCTTTGCACTGAAGGGGGACTCGTTTAATGGCAACATATATGCTGAGGGAGCCCTGAATAGTGGTGCTATACTGGCAGTTGTCGATGAACCCGGGGTGGTTGCAGATGATAGATTTTTTCTTGTGGATGATGTACTGACAGCTCTTCAGGAACTGGCCAGGTTGCATCGTTCTCATTTCAAAGGTCATGTAATTGGGATTACTGGTACCAATGGTAAGACGACTACCAAAGAACTGATAAATGTAGTCTTAAGTTCAAGCTTCACGACACATGCAACAAAAGGGAATCTGAATAATCACATCGGAGTTCCATTGACCATTTTATCTGCGGATCTGGCTTCAACCGGTATATGGATTATCGAAATGGGGGCCAACCATCCTGGGGAGATTGCTTTTCTTTGTAACATAGCCCGACCCGATTATGGATTGATTACCAATGTTGGGAAGGCACACCTCGAGGGATTTGGAAGTCTTGAAGGGGTCATCAAAGCAAAGACAGAGCTTTACGAATTCCTTAAATCTTCAGAGGGTAATGCGTTTGTATGCTCTTCACAAACTGCCTTGATGCAGCTTGTGGCTGAAGTGAATCATCTTTCTTATGGTAAAGAAGTGGGTGATTATTGCATGGGGGAGATGTTCGCATCGGATCCATTCCTGATTGTGAAATGGTATGATAATGAGAAAGAGGTGCTTATTTCTACAAACCTGGTTGGGGCATATAATGTAGATAACGTTTTGGCAGCAGTTTGTCTGGGCAGGTATTTCGGCGTTGCTGCCGAAAAAGTAGTGAGTGCAATAGAGAATTACGTGCCTTCGAACAATAGGTCCCAGGTTTTACAATCTGCAACGAATCAGTTGATAATGGATGCGTATAATGCCAATCCGAGCAGCATGAGGGTGGCTTTAGAAAACTTTGCGCTGATGAATACTTTTCCCAAAATTGCGATATTAGGTGATATGTTTGAGCTGGGTGCAGAAAGCCGGGTTGAACACGAGGCTATTTTGACCCTGTTAAATGATTTTGATTTCTCAGATGTCTTATTGATTGGGCCGCGTTTTAGTGAGATTGCTACTGATACAGGATTCAAGTGTTTTCACTCAACGAACGAGGCCTATGACTGGTTAATTGCTCATCCCATCAAAAATGCCAGTATATTGGTTAAGGGGTCAAGGGGGATGAAGCTGGAAACATTGTTGCCGGCACTGCAGGATAAACTATGATGATGATGGATGAATTGAAACCGAATAATATATATCGCTCAATAGGCCTCATGTCGGGGACTTCCCTTGACGGGGTTGATCTGGCATTGTGTATCTTTACTTTGAAAGATAATGTGTGGAGCTATCAGATTGAAGAGGCAGAAACCTTTTCCTACCCTGAAGAATGGCTTTCATTATTACCCAAGCTCATGCAGGTTGATGCCTATACATATGCCAAGGCCAATTCAGACCTTGGTTATTATTTTGGAAGGTTGATCAAGGCATTTATTCAGTCACATAATATTGAAACCGATTTTGTCGCCTCACATGGGCATACTGTATTTCATCAACCCGGAATCGGATTGACATCCCAAATTGGGAGTGGGGCTGCAATAGCCGTGACTTGTGGGCTGCCCGTAATATGTGATTTCAGGAGTACTGATGTCGGACTTGGGGGCCAGGGAGCGCCTTTAGTTCCCATCGGAGATACATTGTTGTTTTCGGATTTTGCTTTTTGTCTTAATCTGGGCGGGTTTTCTAATGTGTCCTACAATGCAGGTGGTAAACGGATTGCTTATGATATTTGTCCTGTGAACACGATTCTGAATAAACTGGCTTTACGTGTTGGACTTGATTTTGACCGCGATGGATTGATGGCGAGGTCGGGTAAAGTTGATTCGACGCTTCTAGAAAAGTTGAATGATCTTATATATTATGATTTAGAGCCACCCAAGTCGTTGGGTTTTGAGTGGAATGATGAAAATGTATGGCCATTGATTAATGCATCATCACTACCTGTTAATGATTTATTGCGAACTGTGGTTGAGCATGTTGCAATTCAATTGGCAAATTCACTGTCATCACTTGAAAGGGGGAAAATGTTGGTTACCGGTGGTGGGGCTAAGAATGTTTTTCTGATTGAAAGATTTGCTTCCCATTCAGAACATGAGTTGGTTATTCCTTCTGATTTGATGATCGATTATAAAGAGGCTTTGATATTTGCTTTTCTAGGTGTTCTGAGGGTCAGGGGTGAGGTGAATTGCTTGTCTTCAGTCACCGGCGCTTCGAGAGATTCTATTGGCGGAGGCATTTATCTGCCATAAAACTCTATTCTTCCGTGAAGAAATCCTTGTTAAAATTGACCAGATAAAGTTGTTCTGAAGCGCGGGTAACGGCTGTATAGAGCCAACGCATAAATTCGGTGTTGATGGTTTCGGGTTTCAGATAACCCTGTTCAACAAAAACGGCCTGCCACTGTCCACCTTGTGTCTTGTGACACGTGTATGCATATGCAAACTTGACTTCCAAAGCACAATAGTACGGATTCTTTTTAACCATTTCGATACGTTTTCTGCGTTGAGGAATCTCTACGTAATCGTCCATCACTGCATTAAAAAAACGCTTGTTGTCTTCTGTTGTTAGGGAAGGCGTTTCCGTTGTTATGGTATCTAACAATAGCTTTACCTCCAGTTCGGGCTCATCCGGATAGTCGATCAAGCGGATGTAAGCCTCTGCAAAATGAAAGCCATACATCTCTTCAACTTTCCTGATTCGTTTGATTTCTATGATATCACCATTGGCAATAAAACTTGTTTTAGAGTCTGGTGACAACCATGCATAATTGTTTTTTACAACCATCATCAGGTCACCAGCTTCGATTTCATTTTCACGGTAAAGGATGCGACTACGGATTTGCTGGTTGAAGAGATTAGCTCGTTTATTAGAACGGGTGATGACTGCCACCTCATCGTGACCATATTTTGAATAGCAAGTTTCAAGTAAGTCTGTAAGTTCTCCTCCAGTGATGCTTTTGATGTCTTCAAATCCGGAAAGATTGAAAAAGGGAGTCGTCACATCCTGATTAGATATTTTTGACCTGAGTAGTGTGGCATTTGCCAGTATGCCCGACTCGAGTGATTGGCGAACTACATCTTTCAGTTCGTAACCTCCTATTTCAAGATGATAACTGCTTCTCAAGAATTTGGGATCAAGTGCCGGACTGATCGTCATGCCGACAGGTGGCAACTGTGCTGTATCTCCAATGAACATCATCGAACAGTTAAATCCGGAAAAGACATAATCGATAAGGTCGTCCAATACATCGCGTGAAGCGAAGAGAGAGGCTGTGATTAAATTTGTCTGACCTTTCTGAATCATAGAAGCCTCATCAACAATGAATACAGTATTTTTATGCTGGTTGGGAGCCACACGTAAATATAATGATCCATCTTTAGTGGTCGATGGCAGATAGATTTTTTTATGTATCGTGAAGGCCTGCTGGCCTGTATAAGCTGTAAGTACTTTCGCGGCGCGACCGGTTGGAGCAAGCAATACAGTATGTTTGCCAAGTTGTGGAAGTGACTGAACCATTGAAGATACGACAGTCGTTTTACCGGTACCGGCATAGCCCCTAATGATGAAAAGCCTTCTGGTACCCGGAGTAGTGGGATTGGCAAAAAAGATGGCAAGTCTGTTTATCAGCTCACTTTGCCCAACTGTTGGCTCGTAAGGAAAATGGTGAAGTAACAGCGCTTCGATATTCATGGTTGAATCTGATATTTAAGCAAAATGAAAACAATAACGTTGCGGTTACTGGAAAGGATAACCCAATGCAAATTGCCAGACCACATTTTTCATCTGTGTCTTTGAAAGGTCCACCCAGTTAATTCCATTATTCAGATAAGGATACCGGATCGGGAGGCCTGCATCAATACGAAAAACGAAAAAGCCGAAGTCGAAACGAAACCCGAAACCTGCATCCACTGCAACCTGTTTCAGGAAGTGGGAGCTGAATTCGCCATTGGGGAAGTCCTGGTTTGGATTGAGCAACCAGATGTTGCCTGCATCACAAAAGAGGCCACCATTGATAAAGTCATAGATTGGGAAACGGTATTCAATGTTGCTTTCAAGCTGAATATCTCCTGTTTTATCAAACCTGTTTGTAGGATCGTTATATCCACCCGGACCTAAAGATCTGAGTATCCATCCACGCATATCATTGGCACCACCGGCAAAAAAGGCCTTTTCAAAAGGCAGTGAATTTGAATTTCCATAAGGCAAACCCATTCCGGCTGCAGCTCTGAATACCCAACTCCGCTTTGGGTTTGTATAAGCGTAATACCTGAAGTCAACATCAGATCTGACATATTGGGAGTAACGGATATTCAGAAGAGTGCGATAACCATCAGCGTTCTTTTGGATATTCAATATATGATCAAACAGATTAAGGGTATTTCCGGATGACTCTGCATTAAATCTGAAATAGGTGAAATTTTTTGCACGGTTTAATTGTTGATCATTGAATAAAAATGAATATTGTAAAGCCCAGATCAGGTGGTCGGTGTATTGGTTTCGGAAACGTGGGTCGAGTCCATTGAGGTATGTGGTAAATGCTGTTGAAGGGTTGATGAGTCTTACACTATTGATCTGAAGAGGGATCAAACCTTGGGTAATGTAATTTGACGACTTCCATTCATAATTAATCGAAACATTGGTAATATATCTCTTGAAATCAGGCCTTTCCTGCATGTTGAACCCTGTCTGGATGGTAGTTTTCGGTCTGCTGTTGTGGGATATAAACCGTTCATTGAGTGGTAGCAGTAGTTTTGGAAAAGTAAGACCTGACTGGACTCCCGTCTCCAGAGTATTGAAAAAGAGAAATGAATTTTTTGTCTGCGTAGATTGCTGTGTTTCTGCAGATCCGTTGAGGGTTATATAAAATGTTTCTCCTCCCTTGAAAATATTCAGATTCTTATAAACTAGATTGCCGCCTAACCCAAGACGCCCACCATTATTTGTTCCTTCATATTCAAATGAATATGACTGTGCAAGGTTTCGCATCATTTGAATGTTGCAATCAAGCCATGCTGTACTGTCCGGGTTTAATCCCAATGCGACAGGCTTAAAGTCAATATTTACATACCTGAATATAGCCAGGTCGCTGAGACGATCATAACTCTGCGTGGTCAGATCCATACTATAGAGATCCCCACCATTGAAAAGTAATGAATTCAGGATCGATTGTGGTTTTATCCGAAGTGGACCTTTCTCAAGGAAACTGTATTTGTGGGCAGTTGGAAACTGTTGTTTGTCATTACGTATAAGACTATAAATCGTATCTGTAACAAGGTTGGCAATCGATAAGTTCTCGAAATCGGGGTAGATTGTGAAGTTACGGATACGAAACTGTTTGTTAATAAGTTGATTGTTTGGTGTACTATTGGTAATGTGAATGAGGATATTCACATCGGCCTGATGTGTGTTAAATGTACTGTCGATGCTGAAACGCAGAAACTCTTTGGAAAAGAGAAAGAATCCCTTGTTCTTTAACATGCGGGTTATCCTGTCGCCTTCAGCGTTCAGGACGTAACTATCCAGATTATCCGTTCTGTTAATAAGTGAATTGGATGTATCTGCGAGTACAAATCTTTTTATGAGGGTATCTTTTATGTCGTATTTGATGTTTCTGATCTTATAAGGAACACCGCTTTTAATGTTAAAAACAACATTCGCTTTCTTTCCTCTGAGATGACGAATTGAAGGGGTTACTTTTGCATTATAATATCCCAGATTGTGGAGGTGCTTGAGCATCTGAGCTCCATCACCGGCAGTTGTTACTGAATCGAGAATGACCGGAGCCTCACCAATACGGTCTCGCATCCACCTTTTAAACCAATTGTCATGTTTTCTGATTTGGTTGGATTCGTACAGCCAGACCTTAAAATTTATCACTCCCAGTATTCGTTTATTGGGTTTCTGCCTGAGAAATCCTGCCAGATCCTCTTTGTTTAACTTTCGGTTGTCTATTTTGAAAATATCACGATGCAGCATAATTCCACGCTTTTGATGCATCTGGACAGTGCCGCATGATATGAAAAGTACAGTAAATATCGTACAGATAAGTATGTATAGGTTGTTCCTGATCAATGTAATAAGTTTATTAACGCAAATATAAGCATAAGTTTAGAATGAGAAGGCTACTCCTGCCATGGCATTGATGCCAAAAGAAGGGTAAAGATTCCATCGTTCATAATTCCGGTTCAGGATGTTGTTCACATTTAAGAAGACGGTAAACTTACTGATCGGATGATAGTTAATGCCCAAATTAATGTCTGTAGCCCCTTTTAATTTATTTGCAACAGGCTTATTACTTGCATTCCATGTTTTTGCAAAGCTATCACCCCAACTGAATATTTCAGTATTCAGTGTCCAATCCTTGTTGATATTTACCCCGGCCTCCAATTGTCCTTCCAGCTCAGGGCAATTCCATGCATATAATTCTGCATTGGTGCTGTATTTTGTCCAACTTCCCTGAAGCTTGATATGAAAAGCATCACCGTTATAGCGGGCAGAAAAAATGTATTTTAAAAGGTTGATATCATCGGTAATCACTTTAAATCTGTTCTGGTATGATTTTCGAACAGTATCATTCACAAACAATGGCATATTATCGATGATTTTGCTCTCGAAACGGGATTCCAGATCCACACGTTGGGCAATGTTTCCCTTGAGAGCGACATAGATGTTGAATCTTTCGTTAGAAGTTACCACTCCTGTTAGGGAGCTGATAAAAGGATTGGTCAGACGAAGTTCATTGAAATTATTGCTTTTCAATCCTCCACCGATGCCACCCTGAACGGTTAATCTATCAGGAACCAGTTGAACCCTGGCATCAAGAATCGGATAAAACATAACATGGGTTACGGAATCTGAATAAAAATCAGCCTTCATCCCCAGGTTGATCTGGTATTCATCAAAGAGAAAACGATAAGAGGGGAGGAGTTCAATTAAGGTAGCATTTGAATTTTTAAGCGTGTTTTTCAAGGTGTTATGATCAACAGTGATATCTAACCCCAGGTATTGATGATCTGCGAAGCTTAAATAATCAGTACTTTTCTGAACCATACCGGTAACATGGATGTTCATTTCCTCAGTCTTATAATAATCAGCCAGATGTGCAGCATCAATCTTTAAGTTGTAGGTGAGTGCATCATCCTGGTCGCTCCTGCTTTTAACCTGAAAAGAAGCCTTAATCAGACCAAACCGTTGTCGTAAAGAGTCTTCTGTTGGCTCATATATTTTGGTTCCTTTGAATAATTTAGGTGCATAATAATGATTTACATCCCTGCTGTATGCTGCCGTCAGGCTCAAAACATTCATGTCTGTAAATAAGGTGCCGGATAGTTCTCCCAGGTTTTCACTAAATCCGGGAAACCACTCTTGATCGTTGATACGGCCATTGGATGATAAATGTCTCACATGGACAGTGATCAGATGATTTGCATTTGCAGCACTCGAGCCAAAGTATTCTAAATAGGGAGAAGAGGTAGTTCCCACGCCACCTTTCAGATAATTTCTGTAAAGTTGTTTTGGGGTTTCACCTGCTACCCTGGCTGCATCCAAAGGTTTTATACTTACCTCGGTCTGCATCGCAAAAGGTTTAATCAGATAACTCTGTTTCTGAAAATGGATAGCTGTATCAGAGACTTTGGGTTGAAAACTGATTTTATTTGCATCGTTGACAGATGGTTCGTAGGGAGCAGTTACGGTTACCTCTTCTGAATAGCTTTTCTTTTTCTCCTGAGCATGGAGGTTGTTTATGGCCGTAATAATTATCAGCCCTGCCAATATGAGTGGACGTAGATTTTGCATGGCGTACATTATTTTGTGACGGGTGTAGTGATATTAATTGCAGCAAGTTTATCTTTCGCGATTGGGAGGATATCATCGTCACCCTTGTAGTTGTCGATCACACTTTGAAGTGTGTGTTGAGCCTGAAACAGGTTGCCCGATTGTAGATAAACATCTGCAAGCAGGATGAATCCTTTAGCAACCCAGTAATCATAAGATGCATAATTGTTCTGAAGCGTCATTACCAGTTTTTCTGCCTCCTTGCTTTTTTGTTCCTGAAACTCAATCGTTGCAACTGAATAAGTAGCTTCGGCTCCTATAGCACCCTGGTCAGTCATAGCCTTTTCGAGAGATTTCCTTGCAAGTGAGAGATTGTTTAGTTTTAGAGCGGATATACCGATTACAAGATTTGACTCTGACAGCTGGGCTATTGAAAGATCTGAACCCGACTGTAAGCGTTGAGCTGCCTGAGCTGCTAACCCATAATTATTAAGTTTATAATTACAACGCATCTGTCCGGTTAGAGCTTCAGTCCGCATCAGACGGTCGGTTGTACTGGTCTCCAGCTTTGTGTAAAGATCAAGTGCTTCGCTATATTTTTTTTGTTGAAATAGCATAACCGAAACAGCCGAAAGTGCCTTAACCGTATATTCTGATGGAGGAAGGGCTATAATACGTTTGAAATCTTCAAGGGCTTCAATATTTTTCCCTGTTTTAGTTTCACAATCTGCCTTATACCAAGCTGTTTTTAATGAGAAACTACCATTGGGAAACTGTTGTTGGTATGCCATAAATCCTTTAAGTGCCTCATCACAATTGCCTTTCATATACTGGTTTTCAGCTGCTACATACAGTAAAGAATCCTGTTCGGAAGTAGATATTGTACCCTGTTGGAATTTAGATGAGTAAGTAACGAATTCATCAACCCTGTTCATGTCGACATAGATATTCTTAATGGTCGACATAGCTTCACGGGCTTCCTGTGTCCCGGGATATTTAGTCTCTAATTTCTTAAGCCGGTCGAGGGCAAGGTCATTCTTGTCATTATTGTACTGAATGAGTCCGGCTTTCAACATTGATTTTGCTGCCATAGTACTGTTTGGGTACTTGTTGATGACTTCATCAAAATATTTCAATGCATTGTCATCATCTTTCAGGAGCAAGTATGCATTTGCAATTTCAAATCTAACCTTGTCAGAATATGATGAAGTAGGATAGTTTTCAATGATTTGATTTAAGTTCGCTACCTTTTGTCTCAGATCACCTTTGGCTCCCAGTGCCATTGCCTTCTGTAAATAGGCATACTCAGGTGATGCAGCCCTGAGTTGTAAAGCCTGGTCGTAATTCTGAATGGCTTCTGTATAATTTTTTCCCATCAAGTAGCAATCAGCTGAACGGAGATATGCATCTGAAAGGCTCTTGTTGTCTTTAATACGTTTGTCTGCCAAAAACTTTTTGAAATAAATATTGGCCTGCGAATAGTTCTTCTGCTTAAAGAAACAATACCCGAGATTGTAATTGGCATATAGGTATCCGGGGCTTTGTGAGGCGCCAGGAGAGGTATTAAATTTATTGTAATAATCAATAGCCTCGTCCCAATTTGCAAGTTGATAATAGGCTTCACCAGTCAGGAAAAGATTCTGTGCTGTAATAACACGATCGGTTGTGTTTTGTAATGACTTTTCGAATAGGACTATGGCTCCTTTGTAGTCACGATCATTATAAAGTTCTACCCCTCTGTAGAAAGCTATCTTTTGATATGCCGTCTTGAGTTGGGTATCTTTATTTTTGATCGTTTCAATAACATCAAGAGCCGTTTTGTAATTCTTAGTTATCAGCAGCAACTGGGCAAGAAGATTATTGGCTTCATCGATATGGCTACTGTTTGGGTTCTTCGCAATATAATCACGTAATGCTTTTATTGCATCGTTGTAGGGTGAGAAATTTGTTTCTATAGAAATACGTGTATAGTTGAATAAAGACTCGTCAGCCATATCCTTGTTGAAGGTCATCTTGCTAGCGGCCAGGAAAGCATCGCCTGCAAACTTCTTTTGGTTGGTCTGGAGGTAACAATCGGCCAGGTGATACCAGGCATTTTGTGAAAGAGAATCCTGTACTTTGGTGACTTCCTGGAACCATTTGATCCCACGGGTGTAGTTTTTGGTCTGGTAACATGCAAAACCAAGTTGGTAATAATCGTTTCTGTTCAAAGCGGAAGGATTGCTTTCAGCAAACTGTTCAAGCAGTGGGATGGCTTCGCTGTATTGTCCTTTACGAAAATAGGCATTACCCGTCAGACGGACCATCTCTGCTGAGACACGACTATTATTGGTTTTAAGTATAGGAAGCGTAATTGCAAGCAAATCATCATATTTTCCTTCCTGATAATAAATCTGAGCCATATAATATGGCACCAGTTTCCCGAAAGCAGGATCCTGACGAAGTTTTGTGAATCCCTCTAAGGCTTCTTCATATCGCCCTTTGGTATATGCTATGTGGGAATAATAATAAGTTGCCGGTTTAGCATAAGGACTATTTGTGTTTTTTACCTGGGCGAAATTTTTCTCTGCAGCATCGTTCTTTTTGGCAACGAACTGACAATACCCTGTTTTGAACATATATTCAGCTAGCTGTTCATTGTTGAAATCGGCTGACTCCAGCTTTTCAAAACTCAGTAGTGCCTCGCTGTATTCATTGTTGTTAAACTGTAATCTCCCCAGTTCAAAATAGGCAGAGTTTAATGCTGCACTCTCGGGATGATTTGATATATATATTGTGAGTGTTTCAATGGCATCGGCATTCTGAAGCCGGGCAGCACAAAGGGCCGAATATAATCTGGCTTCATCGCGGGTCTGTGGGGACTCGCTGTTGTCTTTAGCGATTTGCTCATATTGAACTCTGGCAGCACCATACTTTTCATTTCGATAAAGCTCATCGGCCATTGCGGGAACTTGTCTGACGGGTTGGAATACTTGTGTTGCTTGAGCCATTAAAAGTGAAGGCATCAGGAAAGACAATAACCCAAAGAGTATTACTAAGAGTCTTCTCGTCATAGCATAAAAGATTTATTCAATTTGTAAAGATAGCATTTTGTGGTGTTATATAATGCAAAAATCCCGCCGTTATGGCGGGATTTAATGTATGGTGGTCGCCTTGTAAGCAGGATCCTGTTATTCCGGCAAGCCGGAACTTCTATCATTTATCTAGACCTGTCATTGCTAACAGGTTCCAACGACCTACCCCCCGGGAT
>Ga0209125_1000109_pt1 | contig 140434 bp, 99 predicted proteins | sample BarGraIncub1131A_FD_184503 | JGI IMG/M metagenome (GOLD analysis project Ga0209125, IMG submission 184503) | Arctic peat soil microbial communities from Barrow, Alaska - Barrow Graham LP Incubations 11-31A (SPAdes) (version 2) | ecosystem: Environmental > Terrestrial > Soil > Wetlands > Peat... | reverse complement strand
CAGATAAACGGAATTGCAGCATCTGAAAGAATTAATTGTGAAACAGCATATGCACCTACAGCATTATTTACAGAATCCGTATTGGGCAGTGATACATATCCAGCATACCATTCTGACCAAAAAATAGGAAGTGTAGCTCCTCCATTGCTCTGCTGCCGGATCCAATTATCTACGGCGGCAAATTTTTCGCACATGCCAAATGCATCTACAAGTGTGCTTCCATTTTTATTATTGTTGCCGCCGTCTACCGCAATAAATTCTGCTCCTATTTTATTTTTTAACCAATAAGAAATTGCATCGAGAGGTCGCTGGTCAAGCGTGCCCCAAGGACCGGTTATGGAAGAAGGATTGCTCATGGTTGCTTTTTTGACTTCACTATCCATCACAACATAAGGGCCTCCAATTTGAATGCTTGACGGGGAAATACCTTTCGATTTCGCAACTTGTTTCAATACTGTATACACTTTATTATACATGTAAGTGTATCCATGTTTATGATTCGACCCGGTTGTGTCTCCCGGAGAATTATTATAATCCCAGCTATTTGTTGTTGCATTATAATATCCCTTGAATTCGTTCCATACCTGAAAATAACGAACATTATATGGTGCAACCATATATCTTTCACCTATCCGTTGAACAAGATGTAGCCATTTATTCATCATGTTATCGCATATTCGTGTATCAGCCCATCCTGTTCCCCATTCATTGCTTTTAAGAATACCTTTCATCCACCACGGAGCTTCACATAAGCTAATTACAGGTACAAGTCCTACCTGGGTTGCTATATTCATGTTGTCATCAAGAGAAGACCAGTTGGTTGGTTCTGCCGATGTAGAATCGGGCCATGGATCATCACAACCCCATCCCATAATGTATGTATTGACAAAGGATAAGCCGCTTTTTATCAACTTCTTTGTTGACGGATTTAAACTTTTATCAATTAAAGATATCCCAGGTTCAAAAAAACTGGAGCCTATTGGAGTAGACAAATCTATTGTGATTTTTGTTGTCTGACTATAACTTAATACCGATGAAAAAAGCAGAGCCAAAGTAAGCGTTTTCGTTTTCATCTATCTGATAAATGTACATACAAAATTATTCCCCTTCACCTATGTATCAACAAATTTAAACAATATTTTTTATCAGACTAAACCATAGTCTCTAAATCTCTTTGGTTAACGCTACACCAAATTTTAGGCTGTTTTTCTTAGATGTTATATTTAGGCTCCCCACCACAAACGATTTGGAATGCGCGTTCGGAATTCAATCAGAAGTGACTGAAATTGAGCAACTCGATCAAACCTTACAACCCAACTTGAGGTGTCAAATTGGCATCTCAAGTTTAGTACAACGAGAATATAGAAATCTACTTTTTTTAGCCAAACTGTATCATTATCAAACAGGCTAATTTTTCAGAATGTAATAGGTCTGGTGAAGCCATCTTCAGCAGCCATTTTTAACTGTCCGATTCTTTCGGACAGTTGGCTTTCTTCCTTCTTTTAGTAAAAATAATAAAGATGAATTCAATGATCATTGCCGGAAATGTATCTTTTTTAATGAAACCGAATTGTGAAAAACCGGAATTGATTACTCGACCCGCTCAAACTCAACCTTTGGCAACAAATTCTTCAATTCCTTGTCTGCCAAAAAACAAATTCGCTTGGCTCCTACTTTTCTGGGAGTGCAGTCCTTGGGATCCTCAAAACCCGGGCTGCTTATAGAAAGACTAAACAAACCGATATCATTGAAATGGACTTTCTTGCCCTGCAATAACTGCTCTTTCATGACAGTTGACAGGGCATCGAGTACCAACAGAACATCCGACGCCGTTCCCGTACAACGATCGGAAATAATGGAGGCCAATTTCTTTGTACTGATGATTCCAGACGTAATGGGAACTGCATAAAACAGGGCTTTTTCTTTGTCTACCGACACATTTGTTTTCTTACGGACACAATACTTTTGAGACATAACTTGATTGGTTTTTGCTGACACCCGGTCTCAGCATCATTATGACCAGGTCTAAATGGTGCTGACACCCGGTCTAAATATACCTGAGACCGGGTGTCAGGATAATTTGATTAAGCAAAAGTAGTAAAAATGTGATTATATCATTACATTTTTACTAGTGTTTTAATGTTTTTTAAATATGGATTCCCTTTGCGGAAAATATGGAATGAAAATCATCAAAACCTTTCGTCGTCCGATTTATGTACGTATATTCATTCCCGAAAAGATTCAATATGAAGAGATTGATTAAACTTGGTATCCTACTGGGAGTTGAAGCTGCTCCAAGAGGTTTCAGGCCCATCACTTCTCAACAATTGGACATAATATTGAAAGTTACCGGAAGCAATGAGAGTTTTATTATCGATTAAGCCTGAGTTTGCCAAATTAATATTTGACGGAACGAAGAAATTCGAATTCAGAAAAACCATTTTCAAAAACAAAGACATCAAGACCGTTGTGGTTTATGCATCTTCCCCACTTCAAAAAGTCATCGGAGAATTTGAAATTGAAGACATAATTAACGATAACCTCGATTTACTTTGGGAAAAAACCAAAGAACATGCCGGCATAGACAGAGCCTATTTCAATCAATATTTTGCTGCCAAAAACGAAGGCTATGCTATCAAAATCAAGTCAGTTACGAAGTATGAGAAATATCAGAGTTTGAAAGACGATTACAACCTGACACCTCCGCAATCGTTTCTATATCTGTAAAGAATTTCAGCAATAATAAGCATTCTTACATCTTCAGCATTCATTTTCAACTGTCCGATTATTTCGGACAGTTGCCTTCCCTCCTTCATTTGTTTACTCTAATTTATTGAACAACCCGAACCGCCTCCAGCAAGTTCCTATAAAGCACATCCAACAACGCATTCAACGTTGCCTTCCGCTTCTTTGGCGTCAGCTGGCACTCCCAAATCACCACCACATCCCATCCAAGCCGCTGCAATTTTTCAATGGACTCCCCATCTCATTTTCGATTCCTTTCAATTTTATCCGTCCAAAACTCCACCTTCGTCTTAGGCCTCTTGAACTTCTTGCAATTCTCATGCCCATGCCAGAAACACCCGTTGACAAGCACTACAGTCCGGCACTTCTTAATCACAATATCAGGTGTCCCCGGCAAAGCCTTGTATTAAAACCAATTTTTAAAATAATCTATTGTCATAGCATCTTTTTCACTAAATTTGGAGGGGTAATTACCATTTAAAGCCTTACTGATAAAGCATGAAAGAAATTGAAGTTGTTGCCGCCATTCTAATTTATCAAGACAAAATTCTTTGTGTTCAAAGGGGGCTAAATAAGTTCGACTATATATCCAAAAAGTATGAATTCCCTGGTGGAAAGATGGAGAAAAATGAATCTAAAGCTGAAACCATAAAACGAGAAATCTGGGAAGAACTTAGGATGCAGATCGAGCCATTGAGTGAATTTTGCACTGTAGAGCATCGGTACCCTGATTTTAAAATCATTATGCATGGAATGATTTGCACGTGTGAAAATCCAACTTTAGAACTCACTGAACACCTTTCATATAAGTGGTTGAATAAAAATGAATTAAGGGGTCTTGATTGGGCCGCAGCAGATTTACCAATAGTTGAAAATCTAATAAATTCCTCATTATGAGTTTTATTTACGATGATTTCTTTGACAGTTTGAAAGCTGGATATTTTGATAATGCAATTCAATCCAAGGGGGATTATATACCTCAACTGCTAGTGAATAGTAAAAAGGATGGCATAAAGTTCCTTTCAACAATTGAGAAAGAGCTGTTGAATTGCAATGAGTTCTGGATATCGGTTGCTTTTGTAACAACTAGTGGTGTCGCAGCGATTTTTAATACGTTACTTGAATTGAAGGAGCGAAACATTAAAGGTAAACTTTTGGTTTCGTCTTATTTGTTTTTCACGCAACCAGAGGCTTTAAGAAAGCTTTTGCGATTTGATAATATCGAATTGAGAATTGCTACAAATGATAATTTTCACTCCAAAGGGTATTTATTCTACAATGGATTTGTATACGACTTAATAATCGGTAGCAGTAATCTTACAGCTTCCGCGTTATGTTCAAATAAAGAATGGAATCTGAAAGTTTCGGCAACACCAAAGAGTTACATTATCGGTAGTGCAATTAGGGAGTTTACAAAAGAATTTGAGAATGCAACAATAGTAGATAGCTCTTTTATATACAAGTATGATTCCATCTTCCATCAAAATGCCATTCAACAAAAAGTAAACCAAGCAACAGATTTTCAGAGTGTTCAGTTAAATGAAATTGTACCAAATTTGATGCAACGCGAAGCACTTGAAAACCTAAAGAAACTAAGAATAGAGAAAAAATCAAAAGCACTTTTAATTTCTGCAACTGGGACAGGCAAGACCTATCTCTCTGCCTTTGATGCAGAATCTTTTAATCCCAAAAGGCTACTTTTTGTTGTTCATCGGCATAACATTGCTGAAGCGGCACTAAGAACTTTTAAGAAGGTTTTTAGCAAATCTAAAAGCATGAGTCATTATTCCTCAATGAATTCTGGCATTCAGAGTGATTTTATCTTCTCAACAATTCAAACAATGTCAAAGGATGAACATTTGAAAAGGTTTGATCCAGAATATTTCGATTATATAGTTATAGATGAAACACATAGGGCTGGCGCTGATTCATATCAAAAAATAATAAGCCATTTTAAGCCAAAATTCCTTTTAGGAATGACCGCTACCCCCGAGAGAACTGATGGGTATAATATTTTCGAGTTATTTGACTATAATATTGCATACGAGATCAGATTACACAGGGCACTTGAGGAAGAAATGCTTAGTCCCTTCCATTATTATGGGGTCACTGATATTACGGTTAATGGTGTCGTTTTGGAGGATAATGCTGACTTTAGACTTTTAGCATCTGAAGAAAGAATTAGTCGAATTATTGAAAAGGCAGAAATGTACGGTTGCGATGACGGTAAAGTCAGAGGTTTGGTGTTTTGTTCAAGAGTTGAAGAATGCGTAGAATTATCGAAATCGTTCAATTCAAGAGGATATAGAACCATTGCACTTTCTGGAGACAACTCTGAAGAGGAAAGAGCAGACGCTATAGAACGTTTAGAAAGTGAAAATATGGATGATGCACTTGACTATATTTTCACAAGAGACATTTTTAATGAAGGAATTGATATCCCAAGGGTTAACCAAGTAATTATGTTAAGACCAACCCAATCTGCGATTGTTTTTGTTCAGCAATTGGGAAGAGGGTTGCGTAAAACACAAGGAAAAGAATATTTGACTGTTATTGATTTCATTGGAAATTATTCTAATAATTATTTGGTTCCCGTTGCATTATATGGTGATACAACATATAATAAGGACACCTTAAGAAAATTCTTGGCAAGCGGTAGTAATTTGATTCCAGGTGCTTCTACCATTAACTTTGACAAGATAACAAAAGAGAGAATTTTTGAATCCATCAATTCTGCAAAAATGCATTTATTGAAGGATCTTAGAAACGATTATTATCTTTTGAAATTTAAGATCGGTAGAATTCCCTTAATGGTTGATTATATTGAACATGGCTCCAGAGATCCTCAGTTATATGTCAAGTCATCCAGATCATATTATAACTTTTTGATTTCACAGGAGGATTCATTTCAAGGTATTCTAAATGTAGACGAAGTTAAGTTACTTGAGCTGTTTTCAAATGAAATTAATAATGCCATTCGAGTTGAAGAATCTCTGATCTTGAAGTTGATATTAGAAAAGGGTCAAACGGATTTTGAGGAAGTTAAGTCAACTATTTTTGACCAATTTGGGTATATCACTTCTGATGAAATTTTAGTATCAAGTCTGAGAAATATTGATTTTGAATTTATTACCGAAAACTCTAATGATTCAAAGGTGTCTGTTAAAGAGAAATACAATTACAATATACTAAGAATCAAGGATAATGAGATAAAGTTTCATGATGACTTCGTATTTAGGTTGAAGAAACCAGAATTCAGAAAGTTCCTTCAAGACAATGTTGAGTATTCAATTCAATCCTTTAAATCGACATTTGACAAAGATAAATACGTCAAGGGGTTTGTTTTATATCATAAGTATTCTAGAAAGGATGTTTTTCGTTTATTAAATTGGGATCAAAATCCTATTGCTCAAAATGTTGGAGGTTACATACTTAGTAAAGACAGAACTAATTGCCCAATCTTTGTAACTTACCAAAAAGAAGATACGATTTCAAATTCTATCAAATATGAAGATCAATTTCTAAACAAGAACGAGTTTCAATGGATGACAAAATCTAAGAGAACCCTTATTAGTCCTGAAGTAGTTGCTATACAAAACAACAATGACTTGCGTCTACCCTTGTTTGTAAAGAAAAGCAACGATGAAGGAATTGATTTTTATTTTATTGGTGACCTGACTCCAATTGAGACAAAAGACTCATTTGTTCAAGAAAATATGAAGGATGATTCAGGTAAAAATGTTCCTGTTGTCAAAATTCAATTTGCTGTAAATCCTCCTGTTGAGGATGTTTTGTATGATTATATAACAAATAGTTGAAATAATTATCCCACACAAACGCCTGACTGGGACAGTGTATTCAGGGGATAACAAAAATTATCGCTCAATCCACTTATTATTTTTTCTTGATTCGTTTATCTTTTTATTGGCAAACGCTTCAATTTCTAGCATATAATCACGTTCTTCCCAAACTTCATTTTGATTCATTTTCTCAAATTCTTTTGCCCAAAATATGAAATTTGACATATCCATTCTTGAATCGCCTGAGTAGTAACGACGATGCCCTGCAATATATGAAATGTCGGCAATTGTTTCGTGCATTTCTCGGTTTTCCATAGTCTTTAGTTCTAATATATATTTGATTTCATACGACAATCACATGATTTTGAGTATTTAACTGACGTTCGTTATGAGCGTGACTTGTTACCTCCGTAATTAGTTTGTAAGGACGATTGAATGCCTCATGAGAAACTTTAAAGTAATCAGACAACGTCCGGATTACTTCTTTTGAGAAGCCTTTATTATAACTCAAGATTTTGGAAACTGTTCCCTTAGTCAAACCTAAAATATCCACCAAGTCCTTAGCTTTTAACTGATGTTCAAGCATCAGCTCCTTCAATAATTCGACAGGATCTAGGTCTTTAAAGGTATTGTGTTCATTGTCCCACTTCTCAATTAAAAGAGTAAGTAGATCAACTTCATCTTGAAATGCAACTTGGGCAAGATCAATCAATTGTTCAAGAGTGTTGCAATAAATTTGGTATTGCTTTTCAGACTTGATAATCGTATATTTTAGCGTTTCCATTTCGTTTATCCCTATTTGCCATTTAATCAATACGAACTAACATCAAATTGTTTTCCTCCATTACAAAGTTTTGTATACTCTGCGTGAGTCCCAATCCATTTTATAAATAAGTGAACTCTGGTCTCTCCAAAGTGATATTTGCAGATTATTCTGTAATTATTACCCCCAACATTGAATACAATACGATTCGTACCGTTTCCAAGAAGATCAGCACTACTAAATGTCATTATCATATCATTAGGTTCACTCCAATCAGATAATTTTAAGATTGCGTACCATATTCCGAAGGAGGTTTTACTTCGCGCATTTTCAAGTATAAAATCTTCTACAGTTTGTTTACTGATTAAATGGACTTTCATGTTATTAGTTGCAAATATAATCTATAAGTTTCACAAAAGGAAACATTTTCATTTGTTTATTTCTTAATTATAGTTTAGAATTCGAGAATTATGCTTGTAATCCATTTTATAAAAAGTATCAACTCGAAATAATAAGATTCGAAGATACTATTTTATATTTATTATTTAATCTATTATTAATAACAAAAAGTGATAATATCCCACTAAACGCAGTCCCTTGCAGGCGTTCGCCCGGCGAGCATGCGAAAAAAGCGTTAAAAAAGGGCGAGCCAAGAGAGGCGTTAAAAATTTCCCCCAGGACGACTGGAAGGAGGAATGCACGGAGTGGAGCGAAGCGGAATGGAGGGCGTTTCGCCTGAAGGAGGACAGCGAGCGGGGTCACGGCAACGAAGTTGTCGGGGCGGCGCGAACGGTTGGGAAATTTAGCCGAACGGCCGCCCTTTTAGCTTTTTGAGTTGCGAGCAGGGTGAATGCTTATAAGGGACGGAGTGCTCAAGAAAACAGCAAGAAAATTACAACCCCACCGGCATCTTCAACAACGGATTCGAAGAATTCTGCTGATCTTCCGTCCTTTTAGCGCGTTCCACCATATTGTTGCCCAGCTTGAAGCTGTACACGTAGAGCAGCATGAAGCCGTAGTCTTTGCGCAGGTAGTTGTTGCTTACTTGCGTAAAGTTGTTGTTGCGGATGGTGCTGGTGGACTTGAAGAAGTAGTTGGAGAACGGGTTGTACACCATCAGGCGCAGCGTGCTGTTGTTCTTGAACTGCTTGCCAAGGCCGAGGAGGTACATCATCGAATTCTTGGAGACGGTCTGGCCGTCCAGAACCGGACCACTCACGTTGACCATGGCCATCCAGTTGAAGTTATGGGGCAACTGGCTCATGGCAAACGAGTTCCAGTTCCAGCTGCTGCGGCTCATGGCGGCAATTTGGTCCAGGTAGGCGTCGATGTGGTAGAAAGTGTAGCGGAAGTTGGAGTTCAGCATGATGGGGCCAAGTTGTGAATTCACCGCCAGGGCGCTGCCGTATTCATAACCGTTCGAAACATTGGTCGGGGTGCTTTCGTACAGGCCGGTGACGGGGTTCTTGCTTAGGATGGTCTGAATCAAGCCCGTCTTGTTTTCGAAGAACAGTTGTGGGGACAAATTGAATACCAGGCTCTTGTGCGAAATCTTCCAATTGTAGGTGAGTTGGAAATTATCGCGGTAAGCGGGTTTGAGGTTCATATTCCCTTTGGCGATGGTTTGGCTGTCGACGGCGCTCACCATCGGGTTCAATTGGTCGGTGGAAGGGCGGATAACTCTGCGGGAATAAGCCAGCTTGATGCTGTTGTTCGGGTTCAGCCGCCAAAATCCGTTTACGTAGGGAAGCAGGGAATAGTAGGTGTGCGGACTCGAGCCGTTGATAACGACTCTGGAGGATTCGAAACGGCTACCAAGCTTGATATTGCCTTTACTAAGGGTTCTGGAGAGTTCTGCATAACCACCCAGACGACCATCCGTATAGTTCATATCAACAACGCTCGGCAGCGCGCTCGTGTTGTCGGTCATGTAGTTGTTCCAGTTGCCATTGATGCCGACATTAAAGAAATAAACACTATCAAAGGGTAGGTTGTAGTTGGTCTGGCCGGTAAGGGTCTTAACGTTGGTCTTGGACAATTCCTTCTGCAAGGAGGTATGGTATAGTTCCGTGGAATCCGCGGCATCGTAATAAAAGTTCTGGAAATCGGTCTCGGTCTGGTTGCCCAGGCTATTGTAGTACTTGAGTTCAGCTTCCAGGCCGTGCTGGGTTTTCTTGTCGAAGGAATGTTTGTAGAACAGTGATGAGGTGAGACCGCCATTGCTCTGGTTGGTGGTGCTTTCCGTCTTGTACATGCTGTTGATGCCGCTCACGGTGTTGTGGTACCAGGAATCGTTGGTCATGTCAATGCCCATGTTGTTGTAGGCCAGATTGAAGCTGAGGTCGTTTTTTTCGTCAGGGTCGTAGATAAAACCCATGTTCACATTGGCTAGACCGACATTGACGTTTTGGTTGCCCGATTGGCTGATGACATCGGCTCCGGCGGTACGATTCATGTCGGACTTGATACCAACATTCTGAACGATACCGTTGGCGGCCACGTAATACGAGATTTTCTCAAGTCCATAATCCAGACTTCCGTTCACCAAACCGACGTAGGAGTCGGTGGAGATTGGGAACGCACCTAGGTAGGCCATACCTTTCAGCCCATAGCGCATGGCGGGATTGGTCACTACATTAATGACAGCATCCACGTCGGAATCGTATTTGCCGGAAGGGCTGGTGATGATTTCCATCTTGCTGATTTGCGAGGGATGCAGGCGTTTGAGGTAGCCTTTGTCGCGGCTGATGCCGTCCACTTCGATCTTGATGTTCGATTTGCCGTTCACGGTGATGTCTTCGTTCAGGTAATCTACCTGCACAGAGGGTATTTTGCGGAGTACGTCAACACCGTCGGTGGAAGTTTTCTGGATACCTTCGGGAATGCCGTACACGGTGCGGTCACCAAGCTCGGTCACGCTGACCTTGACACCCTTGACAACAATTTCCTTCAGGTTGAATTGAGCGGGTTCGAGGGCAAGGGTTCCCAGGTTATTGATCATTCCGCTCGTTTTGCGAGGGACGGAAAGCGTAAACTCTTTGTATATCAAATGCCTGATGCGTAGGCAGAAAGCACTGACCGTATCGGCTTTATACAGCATGAACAGACCCTCTGAACTCGTCTTAATAGACTCGACTGCGGTGCTGTCCGGAAGACGCAGCAGTTCGACGGTGGCGCCTTCGACAGGCTTGGTATCTTGTTTATCGGTGATAACACCGGTTAAAACGAGCCTGGCGTTGGCTTGAAAAACTAGCGTCAGGCAAAGGAGGAGAACTAGAACTTTACGCATAATGTTTTACTTCACGAGAATAATTTCTGATTGACCATCGATTTTGAGATCCACTTTCAGATCGGTGCCGTTGTTGTTGACAGTCAACGTTCCTTCCAAGTGGTTCTTCTCAGAAATGGTTTGCATCATTCCGGTTGCCAGGTCCACGCGGCCTTCGAAGGTCGAACTTCCTTTAACAGGCTGATCCAGCTTGATCAATGGATTGCTTGACGACATAGATTCCATTTCGGAGGTGCCGGAAAGCAAGGCTTGGCCGTTTTCGACACCTTTCAGGACATACGTGTTGAACACTAAAAAGGCCATGTCGTTTGCGGTAGTGATGTAGGAGGATTCCCAAGTATCGTTCGTTTTCAATGCTTTATCGGTGAGATGGGAGAAATAGGGTTCGACAATACTTTTCAATGCGGATTCCTTGAGCAACATGTCAGCCTGCTTTTTGGCATCGTCCTTTTGTGAGTTCGGCAGGGAATCGATCACCATCATCACATTTGCTTTGTATTCGGCGTAGTTGGGAAAACTGATGAATTTACCTGCAGTGCTGAATTTTGCCTTCAACGGATACATACCCATTTTGTACATGAGGCGATCGACAGGGTCCTTGCCCGGTTGGGTGGAATTGGTTTCCTTAGCATACATGGCAGCACTGATCTTTGTGGCAGTGGTGTCGAATTTTATTTCCAGTTCCACCACATCGTTTTCTTGACCAAGCATTTTGAAACGAGTCACTCGATTAACAACAATGTTCACAACCATCGACTGGCCGGCAACGCCTTGTTGCATCGCTTGTTTGGCGGTGCTTTTAATGGTATAGGTTTTTCCTTTTTCAAGGTTTAGCTTAAGCGCAACTGGAGTTTGGGACATGAGTGAAGCACTCAACAGGGTAAAAAGCAAGGAGAAAAGGAAGGTTTTCATGACGGTATGTTTAGGTATTAAATTTTATATTTTGACGATCAGTGTTCCAACCAAGATGGCAATACCAAAACTGAGCAAAGTCCCAACCAATACATATTCAGTCTTGGCTGTGGCTGTATCTTTGAATCGAAGGATTGATTTTGCAGCCAATAAAAAGCCTATTGCTTGATATTGGCTCATAAACACAAACAAAAGGGTGAGCATACGCTCCAAATTGCCGATAAGCCTCCCGGCATTATTCAGTTCATTGACCATCTCAACGGTATCTGCTGTTTTAATTTCAAAGGTTCTTAGAACCTCTTTGATGATTACATTTGTAGGTTTGAGACAAATGACAACACCCAATATCCAAAGAAGAACTTTTGTGGTTGGAATCCATTCCTGCTCCAAAATGAAATTGTTTTGACAAAACAGGATTACGACTGTAACAATTACGGATAAATGAGCCAGCTGATCCACAAAAAACACATACTTCCATTTTTTTAGAACGTACTTTACGCCGTCAATCATCAAATGTGAAACACCTATAATCATTGCAAACCATACAAATTCAATAGAGAAGGAGAGCAACCAAGCAATGAGAAAAGTGATGAACGCGTGGGCATACATGTATTTTGAACGAAAGCCATCATGTCCTTTCATTTGGCATGTTTTCTCATTCTGGCCGTAAAAATCAGTCAGGAAATGAGCAATCAATTGCAAGATCAACAGGTTTTCCATTTTTAAAATTCCAATGATTCAAATACGTTCAAGGCGTGTTCAATAACATTCCAGCCCACTGCGGTTGAATGTTGGTTCACGGCAGCCTGATTAATTCCGACCTTTTTTGAAATCTGCGCTTCACTTTCACCCAATAATTTATAATACAGTATGTTACATTGACGGGCTGTTGCATTGTTCAGTAAAAAATCCAATAGTTCCACTATGACAGAACACTGCTCCTGAACGTTCTTTTCAGCCGTTTCAAAATACATGGTGTTCTTTATCAAGACTTTTCCTTTGTTACTGCTTTTTTGATCGTCAATTTTTCGGCCTGACAAATAGATGGCTTCTCCATCCAATATTTCACGTTTCAAATCAACCGTTCGCATCGCTCCTATCCCAATGGCCAAGCGAACGCCATATCGTCTGAATAGTTCACGTTTTTTTTGTAATGTCCTATTCTGTTCATTTTCCAGTTGCATTCTTTTTACAACCGTCTTTATGAGTAGTGCTACGCGAAGACTTATCCTGGGATCTTCCATATAACACTCGATGTAATCCCCTTTGATCATTCGCCCCCAAAATCCTACTGTGTTCTTATTATATCGATCACTTATGGTTTTGAACATCTTTTTCACTTCTTCTCCTAACTGTAGAAACTCGCTTTCGCTTAGTGCTGTTGAAGCAACGATATCTCCGGAAATGGTGGCATTCATGTTCATTTGTATTTGTTTTGTATGCAAATATACTATCAAATAACGAAAACCCGCTCTATTTATAAGTTATTTTGCTTATATATGTGTGTTATAAGTTATTTTGCTTATACATGGCCGTTATAAGTGAATATCATATTGAACATTGGACAGAATAAACTTGATACGCTTATAACTCCAGCTGCAAATATAGAAATAATATTTAGAAAAGTATTTCATTATTTTAATATCATAAATGTACTATATTAACATATCACTCAATAAAAAAACGCCCCCCGAATTGGAGGCGTTTTTTTACAAATATTGAGCGTTCGATTAGAACATATTCGGCACAAAAACCGAGAACACCAAAATGGCGAGCCCCAATACCAGCACGGCTATCGTCTTGCCGCTCACGCCTTTCCATTCCTTCAGTACAATACCCCAGACATTGCTGAACAATACATTCAGTGCCATCAGGATGGACCAGCTGAAAGCCAGCATAACCGTATTGTCGGCCAGGAAGCTCTTCCCTACTCCGAGTCCGAAGAACTGCGAGTACCAGAGAATACCGGCTAGGGCGCAGAACAGCAGGTTGTTCACCCAAACAGAACCTTTGGTCTTGGTGTAATCTTTGAAGGTTTTATTCTTGCCGTTCTGAAACAGGCAATAAACAGCATTGGTGAGGAATCCACCTACGGTAACCATCATGGTGGCGGGTAGCGTAGCGAACAGGTCACCAGCTCCGAGGACTCTGACAGCATCAGCAATGGGCTGACCGGCACTGAGACCCAAAGCGAAGCAAGCGCTCATCACACCGGCCAGCAAAGCAACCAGGAGGCCTTTTGTCAAAGCGAAATCCTTGACAGCGGCTTTCTTTTCTTCTTCCGTCATGTTCTGCGAGCGGAGACCACCTGCGTAACCAATGACAGCGATGCCGGCGATGGCAATGGAGACACCGATCAGGATGATCAGGCCTTCACCGTGAAACAGGTCCTTCTTGTCGAAGAAAATGGCAGGAATCAGGGTTCCGAAAGCGGAGCAGGTTCCCAATGCGATGGATTGGCCGAGGGCCACACCCAAATAACGCATGGAAAGACCAAAAGTTAAACCGCCCACGCCCCAAAGGACGCCGAAGCCCATGGCTTTCAGAGCGGCTGTGCCGTTGTCAGCCAAGATGGCACCGAGGGTGGAGCCTTCGGGAACGGCCAGCAATGCACCCAGAAATGGGAAAACCAGCCAAGCAAAAACGCCCTGCATGAGCCAGAAGGTTTCCCAGCTCCAGCCTTTCACTTTCTTGATGGGCACGTAGGAACTGGATTGTCCCATGCTGCCGATGGCAATGATCAACAAACCAAGTATGGTGTTCATGGTACTTCTTGGTTGTTAGCGTTTGGACGTAACGTCCGCTTCGTATTTTTGAATGTCGGCGATGAAATCTTCACCGACGGGCACGTCGTTTTTGAGGCAGAACATATCCCAAACAGCGTTCCAGGGTAAGCCTTTGGCTTCTTCCAGCATGGCGAGGCGTTCGAAATATTGGCCGTTGCCTTCCCATTTGCGGAGCATGTCGATGGGTTCGAGCATGGCTTGGAGGAAGCATTTCTGGGTGGCGCGGCTACCAATGACGTAGGCACCGATGCGGTTGATGGAAGCGTCGAAGTAGTCGAGGCCGATGTTGACACGGTCCAAAGCGTTGGCGCGTACAATTTCCTTGGCCAGATCCAACGTGTCGTCGTTCATGATGGTCACGTGGTCGGAGTCCCAACGGATGGGGCGGCTCACATGGAGCATGATTTCAGGCGTGAAAAGCAACAAGGAGGAAATCTTGTCAGCAACGCTTTCGGTCAGGTGGAAGTGACCAGTATCCAACGTTACAATCTTGTTGTTTTTGGCACCATAACCCAGGTAAAAGTCGTAGGAACCTACCGTGTAGCTTTCGGCACCGATCCCGAAGAGTTTGGCTTCGATGCAGTCCTTCATGTTTTCGTACTTGATTTCGAAGATCTGATCCAGGGAATCTTTCAGCAATTCGCGGTATTTCAGGCGGTTGACGGTCTGGTCTTTGCTCCCGTCGTGGATCCAGAGGTTCATCACGCAAGGGGAACCCTGGAATTTGCCCATGGCTTCGGCAATGGCGCGGCAACGTTTGGTGTGCTCAATCCAGAAATCACGGATTTCCTTGTTTGGGTTGGACAGGGTCAGTTCACCGGATTTGGGATGGGAAAAAGAAGTGGAGTTGAAATCCAGTTTGAAACCGTTTTCCTTAGCCCATACCATCCAGCTTTGGAAATGTTTGGGTTCGAGTTTGTCGCGGTCAACGAATACACCACCGAAGTCGCCGTAAATGGCGTGAAGGTTAAGACGGTGCCGACCCGGGATGAGGGAAGCTGCCTTGATGATGTCGGCACGGAGTTCTTCGATGTTGCGGGATTTGCCTGGATAGTTACCAGTGGCCTGGATGCCACCACTCAGTACGCCGTCGGGGTTTTCGAAACCGGTTACGTCATCAGCCTGCCAGCAGTGCAGGGAAAGGGAAATCTTCTGGATTTTTTCCAGTACGGAGTCGGTGTTCACACCAACAGCTGCATAACGTTCTTTGGCCAATTCGTAGGCACTCTGAACTGTTGCTTTTTTTACCATAATGAGTATAGAATTTAGATTAGAAATTTATTTTTCGATAATTGAGATGAATTTCTGATAGGCAGCTTCCCAGACTTTGGCATCGGTTGGCAGGAAAGTCTCGGGAGTAACCGAATTGCGGATGACCTTGCGCATGTCGGCCAAATCGGATACAATGCCCAGGGCTTTTGCCTGCATCATGATGTTGCCGATGGCCGTGGCTTCTGAAGGTCCTGCTACCACAGGCATGCCAATGGCGTTGGCCGTGAATTGGTTGAGTAGCTTGTTTTGTGCGCCGCCGCCGATGATGTGCAGCTTTTCGATTTTGAACGGAGCGACTTGTTGCAACTTTCCGAGGACGTTGCGGTATTTCAGCGCAAGGCTGTCGAAGATACAACGGATGAACTCGGAATGCGTGGTTGGAACATGCTGTCCAGTTGCGGCACAGTACTCCTTAATGGCGTTGCACATGCTGTGCGGGTTGGCGAAGGAACTGTGATCGGGATCGACCAGGCTCTTGAAGCCTTCGGCGTTGGAAGCCAGACCGACGATGGTCGGGTAACTGTAGGTGGTCCCTTCCTTTTCCCATTCCTTGCGGCATTGTTCGAGCAGCCACATGCCGGTGATGTTTTTTAGGAAACGGGTGGTACCGTCCACGCCGCCTTCGTTGGTGAAATTCATTTCGAACGAGGCTTCGGAAATGATGGGATCGATGACTTCGATGCCCATGAGCGACCAGGTTCCGGAGCTGAGGTAAGCGAAGCGTTCGTTTTCTGCCGGAATGGCAGCAATGGCCGAACCGGTGTCGTGACCGGCAACAGCGACCACGGGCACATTGCCCAGACCAGTGTATTCAGCCAGTTCGTCGGTGAGCGTGCCAACTACCACACCTGGATAAATGATATCGGGCAGGATGGAGGGTTTGACTCCTGCAGTGGCGAGCAGTTTTTCGTCAAACTTCTTGGTGCGGGGGTTCAAAATCTGAGAGGTGGACGCGATGGTGTATTCACAGACCATTTTACCGGTGAGCATATACGAAAGTGCATCCGGCATAAAGAGGATTTTGTCGGCGGCTTCAATGGCTGAACCCCCTTCGCGGGTGGCTGCAAACAATTGATACAGGCTGTTGAAGTTCATTATTTGGATTCCGGTAAGGTGATAGACTTCCTTACGGGAAACCAACTTGAAGAATTCTTCGGGCATGCCGTTGGTATAGGGGTCGCGGTAGGCGCGGGGCAATCCAAGGAAGCTTCCGTCCTTACCTACATAGACGAAATCGACGCCCCAGGTGTCAATTCCAATGGCATCGATTCTTACTTTCTGGGCAGCGGCGGCCTTCAATCCTTCTTTGAGTGATTCATACAGACCGTAGATATTCCAGTAGTATTTACCGTTGATGGGTTGAATGACATTGGGGAAACGGGTCAGCTCTTCCATTTCGAGTTTACCGTCGGCAAGGGTTGCCAGAATAGATCGTCCGCTGGTAGCTCCCAGATCGAACGCGAGAAAGGTTATTGTTTGCATGGCATTTTGTTTGGAACGCTACAAAAATAACTTTCTTTTCCGAATGCACAAGGTTGAAAAACGGCAAAAAGACTTAAAAAAATGACACTTAGTGTGAAATATTAGCGGAGTTTGTTCTTTTCAAAATGCGGGCCGCCTTTTCTGGCGAAGAAAACGGTTGAAATCAAAACCAGCACCATACTGACTTCGTATGTAAACGGAAATCCGAACCAATCGGACAGACTTCCGCCAAAAACAAGGCCCAAACCAATACCGATGTCCCAACTGGTCAGATAGGTGGAGCTGGCGGTGGCACGACGGTTGTGGGGAGCAATATCGACAAACAAAGTGTTGTAGGCAGGGAATATCATGCCATAACCGACACCCAGCAGGACAGCAACCAGGTAAAAAAGGATGGAGTTAAAATGAATATAATCGGCTGAAACCAAGCCAAGCAGGCCGAAAAGACCGAATGCCACCAGGAGAATGATTTGTCCGATGGTAATGACAGGCACCAGTTTGCCGTGATCGATTTTTTTACCAGCTAACGTTCTGGAGGAGATCAAACCCATGGCCATCAAGGTGAAGAATAGGCCTGTTGTTCCATGAATATTGATTTGACGGGCATACAGTGCAAGATACGAGGTGGTAATGCCATAGGGAATGGCCATCAACATCAGGCTTAGCCCCGCAAAAAGCCCCTTTTTCAAAAAGAATCGGTCCAGTGACATGGGCTCTGCTTCTACTTTTTGTTTTTGGGGAGCTTTGATGCTGGAGGCAAAGGCAAATCCGAGCAAACCACAGACAAGCGCTGTATAAAACAACCAGTTGTAGGAATGACCACCATCCAGCAACAGCAGTCCTGTCATCGGGCCGAAAGCCATGGCCAGGTTGTTGGATATTCCAAAATATCCCAGCCCCTCTCCTCTTCTGGAGGCAGGCATGATATCGACAATGAGGGTAATGCCGGTAGTCGTGACCATTCCAAAGGTGAGCCCATGAAGAATGCGGAGAAAAACAAACAGGAGAATGGTTTCCACCATCGGATAAGCTACGAATGCTGCAACAAAAAAACCGTAACCCAGCAGATAAATGGTTTTTCGTTGAAAACGGTCGGCCAGGAAGCCTGAAAACGGGCGGATAATCAAGGCGGCAACGACATAACAGGAAAGGATGATGCCCACTTCCCCACCGGATGCTTTAAAGACTTCAGTCAAGTAAACCGGAAGTATGGGGAGCAGCATGTAAAATCCAAAGAATAAAAGAAAATTACCGATGCAGGCGAAAATGAAACTGGGTGTGAAAAGTGTATCTCTGGGAACTGTATCCATTGTTGCCATTCCTTTTATAAATTGGTGCCGCAAAGGTAATAAAATCGCTGCTGAACTTTGCAAATTCTTTATTACCTTCGTCGGTAATTTGCAACTCTAACCTGTATTTCGCAATGATCGACCAAACAACCATAGACCGCATCATGGATGCCGCACGCATCGAAGAAGTGGTGGGAGAGTTCGTCACATTGCGGAAAAGGGGCATCAATTTCACTGGTTTATGCCCTTTTCACGATGAAAAGACGCCTTCTTTCAGTGTATCGCCCACTCGAGGCATTTGCAAATGTTTCAGTTGCGGTAAGGGCGGAAATGTGGTGCATTTCATCATGGAACATGAGCAGCTCAGCTACTATGATGCGCTGAAATGGCTGGCCAAAAAGTACCACATCGAAGTGGTTGAAAAAGAGTTGAATCCGGAGGAACAGCAGGTCAGAAACGATCGCGAGAGTATGTTTATCCTGAACGAATTCGCCAGAGATTATTATGTTCGAACCCTGCACGAGCACATCGACGGGAAGTCCATCGGGCTGGGTTATTTCAAGGAGCGGGGTTTCCGCGAAGACATCATCCGCAAGTTTCAGTTGGGTTTCGGCCTGGACCAGCGCGCTGAGTTCAGCAAAGAGGCTGTCAGAAAAGGCTATTCCAAGGATTTTTTATTGAAAACGGGGCTCTCCATCGCTAATGACCAAGGGGAACTGCACGACCGTTACAGGGCGCGGGTCATGTTTCCGGTACATACGTTGTCGGGCAAGGTGGTCGCTTTCGGCGGCCGTATTCTTAAAAAAGATGAAAAAACGGCGAAATACGTTAATTCACCTGAATCGGAAATATACCACAAAAGCAACGAGTTGTACGGCATCTATTTCGCCAAGCAGTCCATCGCTAAAAACGACCGTTGCTTCCTGGTAGAAGGCTATACGGATGTGATTTCCATGCATCAGGCCGGCATCGAAAACGTGGTGTCCTCATCTGGTACAGCGCTGACGCACGGGCAGATACGGATGATCCACCGATTCACAAAGAATGTAACGGTGCTGTACGACGGCGATGCGGCTGGAATCAAGGCTTCGCTCAAGGGCATCAATTTATTGCTGGAAGAAGGGCTGAACATCAAGGTGTTGCTGCTACCCGACGGGGAAGATCCGGATTCGTTCGCCAAGAAACACAGTTCCACCGATTTCATACAGTATCTCAAGGATAACGAGACCGATTTCATTCGGTTCAAGACTGAAATATTATTGAAGGATGCAGGCAACGATCCGATCAAGCGGGCAGGTCTGATCCAGGATTTGGTGGAGAGCATTTCGCTCATCGCAGACGACATTACGCGTTCCGTATATATAAAGGAGTGCAGCAGGCAATTGGATTTCGATGAAAATTTGTTGCATACCGAAGTGAACAAGAAGCGGTACAACCAATTGCAACGGGAGCAGCAGAAGCGGACGGCCGTTTCGAACGGTATCCCGACGGCGGAAAGGCGGAATCCTGTGAATGCGTATAAAAATAACCCCTCCCCCATTGATGAACGCTTCGGCCCACCTCCCTCCGAAGAATATCCGGCCGGCAATGAACAAGACTTCATGGGTGGTCCGGCGCAACAACCAAGAGATACCGTTCAGCCGTTGATGCCTACAAAACCGGAGAATCCGTACGATGAATTTGAACGAAACATTCTCAAACAAGTGCTTCGACACGGAGCTTTGAAATTATGCGATGATGAGAACGAGGACGGTAGCATCCGAGCGGTTTCGGTCACCGAATTCATTCTGGCGACGCTGGCTGCCGATGAAATTGAAATGAACAACCCATTGCTAAAAAGGATGTTGGCAGAAGCGGCTGACGAATATCAAAAGCCGGGCTACAATCCAGAGCGCCATTTCCGGAACCATCGGGAACCGGAAATCAGCATGTTGGCTGCCGATCTGAGCAGCGAGCCTTATGAATTGAGCAAATACCACGCCCGCTACCAGAAACTTGAAAAGGATTCCGAGAAGCTGGACGAAATCATTCCCAGAGTGCTTGAAGAGCTTAAAAATGCGATCATTCAGAATGAAGGGCAAGCGCTTGCAGCCGATCTTAAAAAGGCCCAGCGGGATAAAAACGAACCTGAAATAAGCCGACTCAGCCTTGAAATATACCGTATGCAGCAAACCAAAGGGGATCTGGGCAAGCGGCTGGGCGAACGCATTGTCGTACGATAAACCTAAAATACAACCCTAAAATGTACCCATTAGAAGCCAAAAACATTTTCAAATCGTTTGCCGGGCACCAGGCGCTGACGGATGTGAGCATCCAGGTTCCCGGGCAGCAAGTCTATGGTCTGCTCGGTCCGAATGGAGCGGGCAAGACGACCTTGATCCGTATCATCAACAACATCACGGCGCCTGACAGCGGCCAAGTGCTTTGGGAAGGCCGCCCCATGCAGTCTTCGGATATCGCTTACATTGGTTATCTGCCCGAAGAACGCGGTTTGTACAAGAAAATGAAAGTGGGCGAACAGGCATTGTACCTGGCCAGACTGAAAGGTTTGAGCAAACAGGACGCCCAGCTGCGCCTCAAATACTGGTTCGACAAGTTCGACATTACTTCCTGGAGCAACCGCAAGCTAGAGGAGCTTTCCAAAGGGATGGCGCAGAAGGTTCAGTTTATCATTACGGTGGTGCACGAGCCGAAACTGTTGATTTTCGACGAACCGTTCAGCGGTTTCGATCCTTTAAATGTGCAATTACTTAAGGATGAGATTCTTTATCTTAAAAACCAAGGTGCCACGGTGATTTTTTCCACACACAACATGTCTTCCGTGGAAGAAATCTGCGACGAAATCAGTCTGATCAACAAGTCGGAAGTGGTGTTGCAGGGCAAGGTGAACGAAATTCGTCGCCAATACAACAAGGGCATTTATGTGCTGAAAGCGGATGCTCCCGTAGGTGGCATTCCAACAGGCAAACTTTATGAAACGCTTTCAGCCGAGGAAAAAAACGGCAAGCTGACGCTACAGATTCAGAAAAAAGCAGACGTGACCACCCGAGAACTATTGGTGGAGCTTTCCGCCCTCTATGAAATCCACGGTTTCGAAGAAGAAATTTCCAGTATGAACGACATTTTCATTCAAACAGTACAGCCATGAGCAAGATAGGTTTGGTTATTGAACGGGAATATATGACCCGCGTAAGGAAGAAATCGTTCATCATCTTGACGTTTCTGATGCCAGTGATGCTGGTTGCTCTCGTTGCTGTTCCACTGGCATTGTCGTCGGTGAAAAGCTCGGATGTGAAGGTCATTGCCGTGAGCGATTCAGACGGGCTTTATATGAAACGCCTGGAAAGCAACGCGCAATATAAATTCGTTGCCGCCAAAGACGGTATGGTGACTGTTCGCAAGCAAATCACCGATGAAGGCTCCGTTTATGCGTATCTAGTGATTAAGGGCGATCTGAGCAAAGATTCCTCCTCGGTAAACATCTACACGGTGAAACAAGCCGAAATGGAGATGAAGGATTTTATTACAGGGCAGTTGAAGGATTTGGCCAGAAAGGATAAAATCGCTTCCTACAAAATCGTTGGCCTTGATAAAATTATTGAGGATTCCAACCCCAAACTCAGCATCAACACCATCAAATGGGAAAAGGACGGGACCGAAAAGGAAAGTTCGTCTGAACTAGCCATGGTCATTGGTCTGATCGCCACTTTTGTCATTTATATCTTCATTTTCGCCTACGGAGCCATGGTGATGAACGGGGTCATTGAAGAAAAAATCAACCGCATCGTGGAAGTCATTGTTTCATCCGTGAAACCTTTTGACCTGATGATGGGCAAGATCATCGGCATCGCCATGGTCGGACTGACGCAGGTTTTGCTTTGGGTCATTCTGATTGGTGGCACCATAGGTGTGGCAACGTATGCGCTGAAAGACAAGGTCAGTGACGAGCAAATGAAAAAGATCAGTACGGAAATGGTTCAGAGCCAAACTATGTCCAATCCTGGCATGCAAGCAACTCAGGTAAAGCAACTTACGGCTCAGACCAGTGATGTGCCCGATGCACAGAGAATTCTGCAAATGGTTTCCAATATGAATCTGGGTGAAATCGTCTTTTGGTTTGTCCTGTATTTCCTGGGTGGCTATTTGCTTTATGCCTCGCTTTTTGCGGCTTTCGGGAGTGCCATCGACAATCAGGAAGATTCGCAGCAATTCGTTCTGCCACTCACCATTCCCGTATTGTTTGCACTATACGCAGGCATGTACAGCGCCCAAAATCCGGACGGTCCGTTGGCCTTCTGGTGCTCGATGTTCCCACTCACATCTCCCATCGTGATGATGGTGCGCATACCTTTCGGCGTTCCGCTTTGGGAACTGTTGGTTTCCTTCGGTTTGCTGGTGGTGACGTTCCTTTTAGTGGTGAAAATGGCGGCTAAAATCTACCGGACAGGCATTTTGATGTACGGCAAGAAAGTAACTTATAAGGAATTGATCAAGTGGCTTCGGTATAAGAATTGAAAAAAACAGAGTATCTTTGCCCCTATGAAAGAAAAGAATGTATTGGTCCAAAAGATTGTTGAAGGTATTCAGGAACGTAAGGGAAAAAAAATCACGGTGGTTAATCTGTCAAAATTGGATGCCCCTGCCCGTTATTTTGTGCTCTGTGAGGGAACTTCCAACACGCAGATACTGGCCATCACGGAGTCAGTGAAGGTTTATGTCCGTGAGAACACCGGTGAAAGTCCCTTTGCCATGGATGGCATGAACAATGCGCTGTGGATTGCCATGGATTACGGTGATGTGATGGTTCACATTTTCGAACGTGAAACCAGGCAGTTCTACAACTTGGAGCATTTGTGGGCGGATGCCAAATTGACAGACGTTCCGGATATGGAATGATTTATGCATTAAAAAACGCAACCGGACAGTTTCCGGTATTTAATGAATTCAAGGATGGAAAAGAATCCCCTCAAAAAAGACAATAAATCATTCAAATTCAATCCGTATTGGATTTACGGCGTCATCTTGCTCGGTATTCTGGGTTTGTCCTTTTATGGAAAAAGCGGCGAAGTAAAAAAGGAAATCCGAATGGATCAGCTGGAAGCCTATATCCAAAATGGTTGGGTTTCAAAAATAAATGTAATCAAAGACAAGGACATTGCTGAAGCCTATATCTATGACAATGCGTCAAAAACGGTTTTTGGAGACAAGTCCGAAGTCAAGGGCGGTAAGGTGACTGTCACCATTCCTTCAGCCGACAAATTCGACGAATTTGCCGGCAAAATCAGTGAAAAATACCATTTCACCAATGTCAATTATATTAAAAGTGACGGGAACAGCATTTTTTACTCCATTCTTTTCAATGTTTTGCCTTTTGTTGTGCTGATCGGCCTCTGGTTCTTCCTCATGAAAAGGATGTCCGGTGGCGGTGGTGGCGGCGGAGGTGCCGGTGGCGTTTTCAGTGTCGGCAAATCCAAGGCGCAGCTATTCGATAAAGGCGGAGCCAACCGCATCACCTTCAAAGATGTAGCTGGTCTATCCGAAGCAAAAACGGAAGTAGAGGAAATCGTTTCCTTCCTGCGCAGTCCGTCCAAGTACACCGAACTCGGGGGCAAGATTCCCAAGGGCGCACTGCTCGTAGGCCCTCCTGGAACCGGTAAAACCTTGTTGGCCAAGGCTGTAGCCGGTGAAGCCGATGTGCCTTTCTTCTCCCTTTCCGGATCTGACTTCGTGGAAATGTTTGTCGGCGTGGGTGCTTCCCGCGTTCGTGACCTCTTCCGTCAGGCCAAGGAAAAAGCACCGTGTATCGTGTTCATCGATGAAATCGACGCTGTAGGCCGTGCTCGTGGCAAGAACCCCAACATGGGTGCCAATGACGAACGTGAAAATACGCTCAATCAGTTGCTCACGGAAATGGACGGATTCGGCTCCAACAGCGGAGTCATCATCCTGGCCGCCACTAACCGGGCTGACATTCTGGACAAAGCGTTGCTTCGTGCCGGACGTTTTGACCGACAGATCAATGTGGATCTGCCCGACATTACGGAGCGTCATGCCATTTTCAATGTGCACATCCGGCCTCTCAAATATGACGAAAGCGTTGATACCGAATTCATGGCCAGACAAACACCTGGTTTCTCCGGTGCCGATATTGCGAACGTCTGTAATGAAGCTGCTTTGATTGCTGCCCGTAAAGGCAAGACCGTGGTGCAGAAACAAGATTTTCTGGATGCGGTAGACCGTATCATTGGCGGACTGGAAAAGAAAAACAAGATCACCACCGTAGCTGAACGACGCTCCATCTCGATTCACGAAGCTGGTCATGCCACGCTGAGTTGGTTGCTGGAACATGCCCACCCGCTCATCAAAGTGACCATAGTTCCTCGCGGAAAGGCGCTGGGTGCTGCGTGGTATCTGCCCGAAGAACGGCAACTCACCACCAAGGAACAGATGATGGACGAAATGTGCTCTACCCTGGGCGGGCGTGCTGCTGAAGAAGTTTTCTTGGGCCACGTTTCAACCGGTGCGCTCAACGACTTGGAACGCGTGACCAAACAAGCATACGCCATCATCGTTTATTATGGTATGAGCGCCAGCCTAAACAACATCAGTTATTTCGATTCATCAGGTGCCAACGAATATGCGTTCTCCAAACCCTACAGTGAAAAAACGGCTGAATCCATCGACCAGGAAGTGAAGCTGATGGTGAACGAACAGTACGAACGTGCCAAACGCATCCTGACCGAAAACGGGAAAGGACACAATGCTCTTGCCGACATGCTGGTGGAACGCGAAGTCATCTTTGCTGACGACCTGGAGCATGTATTCGGCAAACGTCCGTGGACTTCCCGTACCGATGAAATCATCGAAGCACAGAAGAAAGTGGACGCAGCCGAAGCTTTGGCGAATCCGGTTTTCCCGGAACTCGTCGCTGTCGACGAAGAGAAGCCTGCTGTTGGTGAACTTTCTGAATCTGCTGAAGTCGCTGCTGCTCCTTCTGAAAAGGAAGCAACCGAAATCCCTTCAACTAAAACAAAAGCCTGACCTGTCCACACCGTCCGAACATGAAGAATATTGTTACAAGAGGCCTTTCCGGGAGTATTTATGTGGTCATTATTGCTGCCGCCATTCTCATCAGTCCGTATACCTATGCCCTGCTGTTCGCCGCAGTGACCGGCGCCTGCCTCTGGGAATTTTACGGATTGCTGGAAAAAAAAGGTGAAGCTGTCATAGACAAACCAATGGCCACCTTCGGAGGCGTTTATCTTTTTGTTTCGGGCTTTTTGTGGTTTGCCGAAGACCTGCCGCTCAAGTACATCGTACTTTGGTTCATTATCATGCTGTATCTGTTCATTCGTGAGCTGTACACCAAGGATGACAGGGCGGTCCGGACCATTTCCTACACGTTCTTTGCGCAAATCTATATTGCGCTACCGTTTATGTTTTTGACCCGGCTCGGATTTCCCCGTGAAATCACTGGTCTGGTGAACTACGACCCCACCCTGATCCTAGCCTTTTTTGTCCTGATTTGGGCCTCGGATACGGGCGCATATCTGGTGGGATCTGCCTTTGGAAAGCATCGGCTGTTTGAACGCATTTCCCCGAAAAAGTCCTGGGAAGGTTTCTTTGGCGGACTAATACTGGCCGTCGGAATCGCCATCGCCATTTTCTACATCCTCCCGACTGAACTCAATATGTTGCAGTGGATTGGCTTTGCACTGACCACCGTTATATTCGGAACGTTCGGTGATCTGGTCGAATCGATGATCAAACGCTCCCTGGCCATCAAGGATTCTGGCAACATCATTCCCGGTCACGGCGGCATGCTGGATCGTTTCGACAGTAGTATTCTAGCAGCTCCTGCCATTGTTATCTACTATTTATTCATGTTTTGACCGATACGGATTAAACCCTGAAGTTGATATTCCATCAGAGAACCACATTGACCAATTATGGGAAAAACAGATGATGCTTTACTGCTTGAGATGCTTCGCGACGAAAGTCAGCGGCATAAGGCATTCAACCTGTTGGTAAAGGATTATTCCGAAAGTCTGTATTGGCAAATCCGTAAGATGGTCCTTTCGCACGACGACGCCAATGACGTGCTTCAAAATACGTTTCTGAAATGTTGGTCCAACCTAGATCAGTTCCGTGGTGACTCCAGAATTTCCACTTGGTTGTACAGGATTGCCATCAACGAAACCTATACTTTCCTTAATAAGGAGCGGCAGAAGAACCAGTCCGGCATCACGGATTTGGAAGACTCCATGGTGCAGAACCTGCAGGGGGATGCCTATTTTGACGGAGATGAAGCAGCCCTGAAATTGCAGAAGGCGGTTTTGTCGCTGCCTGACAAACAAAGGCTGGTGTTCAACATGAAGTATTACAATGAAATGAAATACGAAGAAATCTCAGAAATTCTGGGAACATCGGTTGGTGCCCTGAAAGCCTCATATCACTATGCGGTACAGAAGGTAGAAGCGTATATGGCACTTGAAATCTAAAAATATATTAAACCATACAGAACTAGTTACGTCTAAGATGCATAAAGGAGGTTCGGGTAATCCGGACGAACTTTTGGAGGATTGAATATGAAAAAGTTTACATTGAATGAAACAGGCGATCGAAGCGTTTTCCGTGTACCGGAAGATTATTTCGCTGGTCTGGAAATGCAGCTCAACGAACGCATTGATGCGCTTGATGTTGAGAAAAAATTGAAGATGAGGGCGCCTTCCCGCAAAGGAAGCGGAATCATCCTGACCATGCAAAGCGTGCGCCCCATGCTCTATATGGCTGCCATGTTTGTTCTGTTGTTGTTCAGCATTGCACTGGTTTTCCATTACACTGCCGGTTCGGGCAGCCTGAGGGCTCAGGAAACCAGCACGGAACAGACGGTGCCGACTGCAGAAGATTACCTGATCAGCTCCGTAGGCACCTATGGAATCTCTCAGTATTATGTTGAATCTCAAGTAACTGAATAATATTATGAAGAGATTGACATTTTTAGTATTCGCTTGTGTGCTGACAATGGGTTTGTTCGCACAGGATCAGGCCAAGAGTCAGGACGAAATCCGCAAGCAGCGTTGGGAAGATATGAAAGCGAAACGGGCTGCTTATTATACGGAAAAAATTAGTTTAACTTCTGATGAAGCGCAATTATTCTGGCCTGTTTTCAATGAATTGCAGGACAAAAAATGGAAGTTGGACCTGCAAATGTCTGCGCAGTTCCACAACGGCAAGAAAGACGATCAAGGCCACACCATCATCAATTTTGCCTTGGTAAACGACGAACTGATTCGCATCAAGGTTCAGAAAGCCAATCTGGACAAGATTTATCACGAAAAGTTCAAGAAGATACTAAGTCCTGAAAAGCTTTTCCGCTATTATGGGGCTGAAAGGGATTGGGCGAATAAGCTTTTAAAGGATCTTGAGAAACGCGGCGACAAAAAATAATCTTATAGGAAGCGAACTTCTGCGTTACTGCTTGCTTATCGATCCTCACGTACCTGAAGTACGCTCCGGTACGATTGCGCAATCAGTGCCTTGAATTTCACTCCCTATAAGATTATTTCCACCTCGCATATTTGGCCGTCTGTGAAGGCGGCTTTTTTTTTGGATTATTCTACCCCTTTTTGACTGAATTTTGGCATTTATAGAGGTACTTCTTCGCTACATTTGTAATCAAAACCAAACTGAAATACGTGATGAAAAGACGATTGACATGGAGTTTGTTTTTAATGCTTCTCTTTGCAGCACCAATACATGCTGAATTGGTACGATGTCTGGTTGTACAACTCTCCAGCAATGCAAAACTGTATTACCCTACTGCACTGAATCCAGTGGCAACGTTTGAGGGGACTGTGATGCACCTTAATGCGGATGCAATGGATATTTCGACTGTTGCCAAATTGACCATTGAAACGGTCGAATTGGTTGGCATTCAGTCTGAAACGAGTATTGACAACAGTCCGGTCAACATGGGTCAAACATTATTTTTAAATACTACAGAATCGGACGTTCAGATATTCAATCTATCGGGTAAACGCATGCAAACCACCATTACCCGTCAAGGAGACAACTATTCCATTGATCTGGCTAGACTTCCTGTCGGAACATACCTACTCAGGGCTGGAAGTCAATCCTGGAAATTCATCAAGCATTAAATCATTCCTGTAGTGAAAAAAATTATCCTGATAGTTGTACTCGGCATCGTATATCTTGCCCTTTCCTTCGGACAATCCATCTATGTTTCTCAAGGTAAGGAAACTAAACTGGATACACTTAGTCTGGCAAATATTCAACGCATCACGTTTGGAAATTCGCTGGTCGCCGTAAAAATGAAGGATTCCACCTCCCGCTTGTTCTTCAATTCCATCTTTGATTACGCTGCATTCAAGGACCCTAGTATCATCACGTCCTTGCCAAGTTACATCTATGTTCCATACACGTTCAGAAATCCAGGATTTCTGACCAAAACTGGCACTTATTATTGGGGCAGAAAAATGGAGTCAGATCATTTTGCTGTACTTTGGGAACCTAGTTTCGGTACCAATCCGGCAGCAACTGGCTTGGGTACGTATGCTACCAATGTAACCCTACTGCTCCAACGGGCAGAAGCTTGTTATAAATTATACTCCGATTCTCTGAAATTCATAGATGCAGCTACTAGCAGGACGAACAAATACAAGATTTTGATCTTCCTGAAATATACCACCGACTGGGTGGCAAACGGTAGCGGTTACGACGATTTGATTGGAGGGTTGAATGTAAATCCGGCTGCTGCCAACAATGGTCCTGTCATTTCGCATGAAATCGGCCATGTGTTTCAGTACCTGGTGCATTGCGACCTGGGAATAACCAACGGTACGCGCGGTTTCATGTACGTTCTTGGATCAGGCACTGGCAATGGTTACTGGGAACAAACCGCACAATGGCAGGCTTACCAGATTTATCCTGGCGAAGTGTTCAGCAGTTCGAATTTTGGCGTGTATACAGCCGGGGCTTTCAAATCACCTTTCCACGAAGACAACCGCTACGCCAACTACTTCATCGATTATTACTGGGCTTACAAGCGAGGCCTCAACATTGTTGGCCGTATTTGGCGGGAATCAGTTAAACCAGAGGATCCTGCTCAGACGTATATGCGCCTGAATAGCCTGTCATTGACTCAATACAATGATGAAATCTGGGACATGGCTGCCCGCTGGGCTACCTGGGATATCCCTGCCCTACGCACTAATGGCCTGAGCAAGATCGGTGCCATTGCAACAACCTTGAGGACTGATACGGCAGGTTATTTGAAAGTGGACAGTGCCCAATGCTTACAGGATCAAGGTGTTAATATCATACCACTAAAAGCACTTACGGTGGCCACGACGGTCAAAGTGTACTTTCAGGGTCTCGCCGGCGCTAATGGCTATCGCAAAGTGGATGCTGCCAGTCGTGGCGGTTGGCGTTATGGCTTTGTGGCCCTGCTGAAGGATTACACGCGTGTTTACGGTACGATGGGTCGTGATGCGAGTGGTACGGTTTCGATGGATGTTCCGGCTAATGTATCGAAGTTGTGGCTGGTGGTGACAGGGGCTCCCGTTACCTACAAACAGCACAGTTGGGATGAAAATGCAGCCAATGATGAGCAGTGGCCCTATAAAGTCCGATTTGAAAATACGAGCTACTGAAAAGAAGATGTCTCAAAAGAGCGCCAATCTCTGCGTACCTTAAGTACGCTCCGGTATGTCTCATAATCAGTGCCTTGATCTTGGCGCTCTTTTGAAACATCTTTCACTGCAATTCCAAGAAGTGGCGATGTTTTATTTTGATTCAGCTTTTTTGGCTTCGTTCCAGATCACATCCATTTCTTCGAGTGTCATCTTGCGTAAGGAGCGACCTTGTTGTAGAGTTTTTTCTTCCAAGTAGTTGAAACGGCTGCGGAATTTGTGGTTGGTGCGTTCCAAGGCATTGTCCGGATTGATTTGGTAAAGACGAGCGGCGTTTATGAGGCTGAAAAAGAGGTCGCCGAATTCGGACTCCATTTTGTCGGTGTCTAAGGCATCGATTTCAACCTTCAGTTCGTTGAATTCTTCCTGAACTTTGTCCCAGACCTGTTCGCGGTGGTCCCAGTCGAAGCCGACGCCACGGGCTTTGTCCTGCATGCGGAAGGCTTTGATCATGGACGGCAGGGCTTCGGGAACGCCGGCGAGCACCGATTTGTTTCCGTCCTTTTCCTTCAACTTCAGTTTTTCCCAGTTTTGTTCCACTTCCCGAGCGCCAGACACTTCGACCTCTCCGAAAATATGAGGATGGCGGTAAATGAGCTTCTGAATGAGTTTATCACAGACATCCTGGATATCGAATTGCCCGTTTTCAGCACCGATTTTGGCATAAAAAACGATGTGCAACAGAATGTCACCGAGCTCTTTATTGATTTCGGCTGAATCCTTATCCAACAGCGCTTCGCTCAGTTCGTAGGTTTCTTCTATGGTGAGGGGGCGAAGACTTTCGTTGGTCTGTTCCTTGTCCCAGGGGCATTTTGCCCGTAGTTCGTCCATCACGTCGAGTAAGCGGCCAAAGGCCTCGATTTGGGATTCTCTGCTGTGCATTGTATCGTCAGTATTTTTTGTTCAGGATGAATTGGCCGGTGTAACGGAAACCTATGAGCAGAGCCAGGTTGTTGCCGTACTTGGTACCGCGGTCGCCGGAAATACCCAAACTGGCTTCGGCATTCTTAAGGAAAGGAAGGGCATGAAAGAGTTCCAATTGACCAGAAAATTGTTTTTTAGGAGGAACGTATAAATTGTCTGGATAGCCATAATTATTAGAATAAGCAGTGGTCAGGCGGTATTTTGTTTGGCAAATTTCTCCCAAAGCGGAAAAGTGCAACAACCTAAGACTGTTGTTTTCGAAACCAATATTTCCATCGGTATTGTATTTGGGCGAAGTCAGCCAGGGATTTCCTATGGCCATGCCGTAAAAAGACCAACCGTTGGGATAAACACTATTGTTATAATAATTGTTCGTCCCGCCGTAGACGATGCCGTCCAGATCGTGCCAAGGACCACTATTGGTGGTGGATAGAAATTCTACCGCAAGAGAATGCAGGGCTCTGAATTTTGGCATTCTCAATGAAAGCCCCCAAAGGCCATCTTTTTTATAGAAGGTTTTATAAAATGCATAAATAGGGCCGGTCTCACTTAAATCCTGCCAGTAAAAATCGGCAGACCAGTCTGGTAATTTCAGACTAAATCCAATTTGTTGAGAAAGAATATGATTGCCTAGTATGTTATAAAACTCGGTTGAAGGAGAAGAAGAGCTTCCACTTCTAGCAAAAAAAATCCGCCTGAAATTGTCCAACGTTACCGGAGAACTTCCATAATATCGAGAGGATCCACCCCACTGAGCAACGTGATTCACCCCGTAGTTTACGGTAAACGGCAGGGATCCTCCCAATCGTAGAAACAGCCATTTGTGATGCATCATCGTATTTTTAGTATCGGTCTTGTCCGAAAACCAGCCGTTAGCCATTCCACCCATGAATTCAAGATAGCCCTTGGTAAAAGGAACATCCACATAGCCATTGGTTTCGAGGGTCAGTGCAGGTATAGGGCGACTGTTCTGAGAATTTATAAGGTTTCCACTGGAAAGTTCAGGATCCTGATTGCCCAAATATTCACGTTTCATGCCAAGATTTGACAGAAAGGGACCAACTTTGCCTTCCACATAAAGTTCACCCGGGAAAAAGCGGTTTTCAGTAGGCGAAGCATTTGCATTGAGTTCCATACCAAAGCCATAATCGAAGGTTCTTTGAGAAGAGATATTTTTGCCAATCATCCCCCAGAGGCTTAGACTGTTGGGTGTAAAACTATGCCTGTCGTATTGGTTGGCCGTACTCAAAAATGGAGCATAAGTGCCAAAGCCCGGGTTTAGTCGAGCATTCAGGCTATATACCAGAGTATCGGTGTGTTGTGCCAACAAGCTGCTGGAGAGTATACTAAGTAAAAAAAGTATCCAGTTACGTTTCATGCGTCTGTGGATTATGGTTTAAAGCTCCAGACATCCTGCAAACGCTGGTTGTCATTTTCACCCATGACGATGTATCCCCTACCCTGTATCTGAAATACCATGGCATTCTGGCGGGCTCCTCCGGGAAAATCACCACGTTTGATCCAGACATTTTCGTTCGAGTCGTATTCAAGAATGTCGGAAAGTAACCGACCTCCGTTATGCACGCCGCTCCAGTATCGGCCCAGCATTACATAACCTTTACCATTGATTTCCAAACCGTTAGATAGAATTCGACCTTTTGGCAACGATGCCGATTCAAACCATTTTCCCTTTTCGGTGTCGAACCGCATGAAGATTCGGATGTTGCTCTTCTGAAAACCGGAGCCCACAAAAAAACTGTTTCCAATGGAAAAAAAGGCTGGTACAGCATAATAATGTGGTGCATCCTTCAAGCGGGTCCAAACATCGGTTTGAGGATCGTATTTATACGTTTCATGACTGCCTAAAACGCCATCGTAGCCCAAAGCGGTGTACAAGCAGCCATCCACCACGGTATAAGCCAGGTCACTTGACTTTTTACCAGGAAAACTAGCTTTTGAAGTCCAAATTCCAGTTTCAGGATCAAATTGATAAAAGTCGTTGAAAACGGTGTTCTCGAATGGCACACCTTTAGAACCCATTCCTACATACCCCTTGCCGTTAATGGCCACACCAATCGCCTTTACCCTTGGTCTTCCGGGGAAAGTGTCTAATTGAGACCAACTGTCATCCCGACTATCAAATTGCCAGACCTCATTCAGAGTATTGATAGTGTATCCATTCACACCTGTTCTTCCACAACAAAGGTAGGCTTTATCGCCAATTACAAAAGTAGTGGCTGAAGCTCTAGCTGTTCTTGGAAAAGGGGTACAGGAAACCCAATCTGTTATGGGGACTTCTTCTAAATCGGTACAGGCACAAAAAAACAGAACCATCAACAACAGGAAAAATATACGTTCTATTTTCATTTGAAAATTATTTCTGAAGTGAGGAAATAGCATCGTCCAACGAACGGATTTTGGATTCGGCATCTGCTTGTTTCTTGCGTTCAGCCTCTACTACTTCGGGTTTGGCATTGGCGACAAAGCGTTCGTTGCTGAGTTTGCCCGTGACTGATTTTAGGAAGCCTTGGAGGTAGGTGATTTCGGTCTTCATTTTGGTCATTTCCTCGTCCACATTGATGAGCGAGCCCATCGGCACGGCATATTCCGTGGTACCGACCATGAAGGAAACAGCACCGGCAGGTTTTTCTACTGAAGCGGTCACGCTGGTCAGATTGGCCATTTTGAGTAATACGGCATCGTAGGCAGCATCGTGTTCACCCAAAATCTGGAGTTCAAGGGTTTCCTTATTTGGGATGTTTCTTTCCAGTCGGATGGTACGGATGGCTGAAACGATGGCTTTAGTCACCTCGAATTCTGTCAGAATCGTATCATCAAAAGTGGCAACCTGAGGCTGACGAATGAGCATGATGCTTTCACCTTCCTTGCGTTCAGCAATATTCTGCCAGAGTTCTTCCGTGATAAAAGGCATGAACGGATGCAGAAGCTCGAGGAGTGTTTCGAAATAGTCTAGTGTCTGTTCCAGGGTCTTGGCGTCGATGGCGTGCTGGTAGGCAGGTTTGATCATTTCCAGGTACCAGGAGGAAAATTCGTCCCAGAAAAGTTTGTAGACGGTCATCAGCGCTTCCGACAGGCGAAATTTGCCGAAAAGGTCGTCCATTTCGTTCACGGCTTGCTTGAGTTTCAGGCCGAACCATTCCACTGCAATGCGGGAGGATTCGGGTTGTGGCAGCGAGTCATCGACGTTCCAACCCTTCACGAGGCGGTAGGCGTTCCAGATCTTGTTGTTGAAGTTACGGCCTTGTTCGCATAGTGCCACATCGAACAAGATGTCGTTGCCAGCGGGTGCGGCCAGCATCATGCCCATGCGGACGCCGTCGGCACCGAATTCGCTGATCAAGTTGAGCGGTTCTGGGGAATTGCCCAGGGATTTGGACATCTTTCGGCCTTGTTTGTCGCGGACGATGCCGGTGAGGTAAACGTTCTTGAAACAAATATCGTGTTGATATTCAAAGCCGGAGATAATCATGCGAGCCACCCAGAAAAATAAAATGTCTGGGGCGGTCACCAGATCATTGGTTGGGTAATAATAGCGGATGTCTTCGTTGTTGGGGCGGTTGATGCCGTCGAATACGGAGATGGGCCACAACCAGCTGGAAAACCAGGTGTCGAGGCAGTCTTCGTCCTGACGCAGATCGTCCATGGTAAGGGGTTTCTCGTCGCAGCAGCAGGAACATTTGCCAGCAAAAAGCTTGGCGTTGGCCAGCCGCAGGGCTTCTTCGGCGGTTTCAGCCACCACGTGACCGCCTTTGGGCAGGTACCAGGCAGGAATTTGATGGCCCCACCAGAGTTGACGGGAAATGCACCAGTCCTTGACATTTTCCATCCAATGGCGGTAGGTGTTCTTGAACTTGGGGGGAACCAGTTTGATGTCGTCGTTCATGACAGCATCCAAAGCCGGTTTGGCCAAGTCGGTCATTTTAAGGAACCATTGCATGGAAAGCTTGGGCTCAATGGGTACCTGAGTGCGTTCGGAATAACCGACTTTGTTGGTATAGGGTTCGACCTTTTCCATCAAGCCTGCGTCGATGAGGTCTTTTTCAATCTTGGTGCGGACATCGAAACGGTCCATGCCGGCGTACATCTGACCGTATTCGTTCAGGGTTCCGTCGTTGTTGAAAATATCGATGGACTCCAGGTTGTACCTTTCGCCCAGCATGTAGTCGTTCACATCGTGAGCCGGGGTCACTTTGAGGCAACCGGTACCGAAATCGATGTCGACGTATTCGTCTTGGATCACTGGAATGGAACGGCCGATAAGTGGCACGATGACGCGCTTGCCTTTGAGGTGGGCGTTCTTGGGGTCGTTCGGATGGATGCAGAGACCGGTGTCGCCCAGAATGGTCTCCGGACGGGTGGTTGCTACAACGGCGAAACCGTCTTCCCCTTCGATTTTATATTTCAGGTAATAAAGTTTGGAATTGACTTCCTTAAAAACGACTTCCTCGTCTGAAAGGGCGGTTTGGGCCTGCGGGTCCCAGTTGACCATGCGGACGCCTCTGTATATGAGCCCTTTTTTATGCAGGTCCACGAAAACTTTGAGCACGCTTTCGGAACGGGCTTCGTCCATGGTGAAACAGGTTCGGTCCCAGTCGCAGGATGCACCGAGTTTTTTGAGCTGTTCCAGAATCATGCCTCCGTGCTTGTGTGTCCATTCCCAGGCGTGGTTCAGGAATTCTTCGCGGCCGATGTCGGTTTTCTGGATGCCTTCGGCAGCAAGTTTGGCCACGACCTTGGCTTCAGTCGCGATGGAAGCATGGTCGGTACCAGGTACCCAGCAGGCGTTCTTGCCTTGCATGCGGGCGCGACGGATGAGGATGTCCTGAATGGTGTTGTTGAGCATGTGCCCCATGTGGAGCACGCCGGTCACGTTGGGGGGCGGAATGACGATTGAATACGCTTCCCGTTCGTCGGGAACGGAACGGAACATCTTGTGGTCCATCCAATACTGATACCATTTGTCTTCTACCTCGGCCGGGTTGTATTTGCTCGCAATTTCCATAAAATTCTCAAAAAAAAACAGGTTTCGTTAAGCAGTCAAAGATAGTGAAAATCCTCCTAAACCGCCTTAAACGGCTATCCTATTTGCAAGTACCATAAAAAAAACGTACTAAAAAAGTGCAAAAAAGCAAAATAACTATATCTTTGCGCCTGAAAACCGTTTTGTTTTTTTAACAAATCCCATTTTCAAAAATAACCTAACAAAAAAATTATGAAAAGAAACCTGAAATCCCTGTTGGTCGCCGTATCCATGCTTTCCGCCATCGGTTTTACGTCTTGTGATGAAAATGCAACGATTGACTATGATGGACCGGATATCGATTTCACCTTTGCTTATTCCCCTATTCGTTCCGCGGATGCTTCTGCTTGGACTCTGATTGCCTCCGATACTGTTCCGGGTGAAAATATGGATGAATTTCTTGCAAAAGATACCGCCAATGCTTCAAAAGCAGATGCTGTCAAATCAGCGACCATCAAAAATGGAGTTCTGGTCGTATCCGGTGGAAATTTCAATTTTAGCGGGGTTGATTCCGTAAAAATCAGCTATCGGATTGTCAACACCACTCAGGAAATCAATTTGGTCGTTGGAGCCCTAAGAGGAGCTGGTAAAGACACCATCTACTTCAACAACGTTAAAATTGAGAAGGAGCAGGCGTTGGATTTGTTGGGAAAAGACAAGGTTGTAAGCATGTCGGCCATTTTCAACCCACTGTTGGTCAATTGCTTCCAGACTGGTGCAGTATACAATTTCAAAGCAAAAACCAAACTTGCTGTATTGGCTTCTGCAGCTGGTGGCCTGATGTCAGGCCTTTGATCGAAGCATTCTCTTTCGAAACAGATAAATCAGTGTCCTCAGCGGGTGATGCCAAATCATTCGCGGGCCTGAGTACCGCATAACGTTACGAATTTCTTCGCGTTTACCCGGTTGATAACAATGGGTGGTGCAAGAGGAACATACTGGTTTTTCAATAACGTATCTGCAATTGGAAAGTTTTTTTCCGGCGTATTCTGACAAATCATAACAATCGGGGCAAAGACACTTCACGGTCTTCGCCCCGATTTTGTTTGGTACCGGATGATGTTTCTCATGATGGCACCAAAGCCGGATCATGCAAAAAACGGTTTGTTTTTCCCAGTCAATCCAGTTCATAGACTCAAGATACGCGTTTGTCTACTCCTTCCACAAAGTTGATGAACGCCTGGTTCACCAATCTTACACCGCCTGGTGTAGGATAATCGCCTGAAAAATACCAATCACCGGTATGGTTTGGGCAGGCTTCATGTAAATTCTCAGGGGTTTGATAGACGATTTGAATTTCAGCTTTTGTGCCATTGGGTGTCAACATCTCTGCGATCTTTTTAGAAACCTGTTCAATGGTGAACGGTGCATAGATTTCCTTGACGAAATTGACAGTCTGTTCTTCCTTAGACTTCAGCTGTTGTGCTTTGGCCTTGTTGTAGACTTCGTTGATGATATTTTCCTGTTTGGTATCCTTGAGCAACTGAATGGCAGCCTTGAAAGCGATGAATTCACCCATACGGGACATATCAATACCGTAGCAGTCTGGGTAACGAACTTGTGGTGAGGAAGATACGATGACAATTTTTTTTGGATTCAGGCGATCCAGAATCTTGATGATGCTCTGCTTCAAGGTGGTTCCACGGACAATGGAGTCGTCGATGATGACCAAGTTGTCTTCATACGGCGTGAGGGAACCCCAAGTCACATCGTACACGTGGGCGGCAAGGTCGTTGCGGCCTCCCTGTTGGGCAATGAAGGTTCGTAGTTTGATGTCCTTGATGGCTACTTTCTCGGTCCGTGCATGCAGGGCTAGAATTTCTTCCAACTTCTTCTCGTCCAGGTTGTTGATGTTTTCGCGGATGTATTCCTTTTTCAGATTGATGACGTACTTGTCCAAACCTTGGCTCATTCCAAAGAAAGCGACTTCAGCCGTATTGGGGATGTAGGAAAAAACGGAATGCTTCAAATCGAAATTGATAGCTTCCAGGATGGGTATGGTCAGCAATTCACCCAAACGTTTGCGTTCGTTGTAGATATCTTTGTCGCTACCGCGGGAGAAATAAATGCGTTCGAAGGAGCAGGATTTCTTTTCGAAGGGTTCGCGGATCTGTTCGGTGCTGACGCGACCGCTTTTTTTGATGATCAGGGCTTTTCCAGGATCCAACTCTTTGACGGTTTCGCCCTCTACGCCCATGACAGTTTGAATGACAGGGCGTTCAGAGGCGACTACGACAATTTCGTCGTCTGCGTACCAGTATGCTGGTCGGATGCCCCAGGGATCGCGGAAAACGAAAGAATCACCATGACCGATCATACCGCAAATGGTGTAACCGCCGTCCCAATCTGCGGATGATTTGCGAAGCATGGCGGGGATATCGAGTTGTTCTTCAATGACTTTCGCAACGTTTTGTATACCTTTGGCTTCCAAATCGTCGTACTCCATCTGAACTTCACGGTCCAGGTAATGGCCCATGGTTTCGAGCATCAGAAAGGTATCACCTAGATCGCGGGGATGTTGACCTTTTTCAAGCAATCTTTCCGTAATTTCGGTGACGTTGGTCAGGTTGAAGTTGCCGCAAAGGCAGAGGTTTCGCGATTTCCAGTTGTTGCGTCGCAAGAACGGATGCACATATTGCAAACCTTCCTTGCCCGTGGTGCTGTATCGAAGGTGCCCCATATAGATTTCACCTGCAAAAGGCAGGTTTTCCTTGGCCCATCCCGGATCGTGAATCTGCTCGTCCGAATATTTTGAATAGACAGCATTGACTGTGGAGAAGCACGTATCAATGGCAGCGGAGCCCATGGCCCGTTCGCGGTTGATGTACTCCTGACCCGGACGCATGTCGAGCTTGACGCAGGCCATGCCGGCGCCTTCCTGGCCCCGGTTGTGCTGCTTTTCCATCAACAGGTACAGTTTTTGCATGCCGTACTGCCAGGAGCCGTACTTCATCTGATAATATTCAAGGGGTTTCAACAAGCGAATCATCGCCACCCCACATTCATGTTTTATCGAATCACTCATATAAATTACTCGACTGTAACTGATTTCGCTAGATTGCGAGGCTGGTCCACGTTGCAACCCTTTACAATCGCAATGTAATAAGCCATCAACTGCAAGGGCAGCGCAGCCAATAACGGCACGAAACATTCTTCCGTTTCGGGAATTTCAATGAAGAAGTCGGCCATTTCCTTGATGGTGGTGTCGCCTTCGGTGATGATGGCCACAACCCTCGCCTTTCTGGCCTTGATTTCCTGTATGTTGCTTACGACTTTGTCGTAATTTCCTTTGCTCGGCGCAATAACCACGACAGGCATTTCACTGTCAATAAGGGCGATGGGACCGTGTTTCATTTCAGCGGCAGGATAGCCTTCCGCATGGATGTAGGATATCTCCTTTAGTTTGAGAGCACCTTCGAGGGCGACAGGATAGTTGTACCCACGACCCAAGTATAGAAAGTTCTTGGCGTAGGTGAAAATGCCGGAGAATTTTTCGATGTACGGAACCGTTTTCAGGCTTTGTTCCATCTGGTCGGGAATGGCGGCCAATGCAGCTACATGCTTTTCAAAGCATTCTTTGGACATGGTGCCTTTTTCCTTAGCAATGGTCAGGGCGACCAAGCTGAGTACGGTGACTTGAGCGGTAAAGGCTTTGGTTGAAGCCACTCCAATTTCGGGACCGGCATGGGTATAGGATCCGGAGTCGGTGTTGCGGGGAATGGAAGAACCAACCACATTGCAGATGCCGTAAACAAAAGCGCCCTGACTACGGGCCAACTCAACGGCTGCAAGCGTGTCGGCGGTTTCTCCAGACTGGGAAATGGCAATGACGATGTCGTCCTGGTTCAGGATGGGATTGCGGTAACGAAACTCGGAGGCGTATTCCACTTCGACCGGAATTCTGGCGAACTCTTCGATGAGGTATTCACCGATAAGACCAGCATGCCAAGAAGTTCCGCAAGCTACGATGATGATGCGTTTGGCTTTCAGGAATTTTTCTTTATGGTCAATGATGCCGGACAAAACAACAGAATTGTTGTCAATATTGATGCGGCCGCGCATGCATTCGCGGATGGTATTGGGCTGTTCAAATATTTCCTTGAGCATGAAATGTTTATAACCTCCTTTTTCAAGTTGAGTCAGACTCATTTCTAACTGAACGATTTCATGGGTTTTTTCCACATTGTTCAGGTTGGTGATTCTGGGTTCCTTACCGCGTTCCAAGCGAACCACTTCGTCGTCGTCGATGTAGATGACCCGATTGGTGTATTCGATGATGGGAGAAGCGTCTGAGCCCAAGAAAAACTCATCTTCGCCGATTCCGACAACCAGCGGACTGGCTTTGCGGGCGGCAACGATGCAATTCGGATTGTTTCGTTCAATGACGGCGATGGCATACGCACCGACCACCTGGGTCAAAGCCAATTGCACGGCATGAAACAGATCGACCTTGTTGGATGTCTTCACATATTCGATAAGCTGAACCAACACTTCGGTATCCGTATTGCTCTTGAAGGTGAAGCCACGTTTCTTGAGATCTTCTTTAAGAACGGCATAGTTTTCGATGATACCGTTGTGGATGAGGGCCAGATTTTCGGACTGGGAATAATGGGGATGAGCATTAACGTCATTCGGTTCACCATGGGTTGCCCAACGGGTATGGGCGATGCCGATGGTTCCGGTGACATCCTTGGATTTTACGAACTTTTCCAAATCGGAGACCTTTCCTTTGGTTTTATAGACGGTCAGTTCGTTCTGGTCGGTAATCAAGGCGATTCCGGCACTGTCGTATCCACGGTATTCAAGACGCTGCAGCCCTTTGATCAAGATGGGAAAGGCTTGCTGATTCCCAATATATCCTACGATTCCACACATACTAAATTTGCTTTAATTGCTATCTGGAGATTACAAAATACAAAACTAAAAAGAAAAAAGTGGAAACGAATACTCAATGGTACTCGCTCCAGCTTTTAATTTGGATGTCGTCAACCGTTATCGTACAAAATGCTTGTATGAAGGCACTTGCCAAACGAGCATTGGTCAGCAACGGAATGTTGTAGTCAATGGCACCGCGACGAATCTGATAACCGTTGGTCAGTTCCCGTTTGGTCAGATTCTTCGGAATGTTGATGACCAGGTCGAACTGTTTGCTGCGGATCATGTCCATCACTTTGAGTTCACCTTCCTGTTCATCATCCGGCCAACAGACTGCAATGGAATTGATGCCGTTTGCCTGAAGGAAAGACTGGGTTCCACCGGTCGAATAGATGGTATAGCCTTTTTCCTGAAGCAACTTGCAGGGTTCCAGCAGTTGTACTTTCGATTTGGTCGGGCCTGATGAAACCATGATGGTTTTCTCTGGGATACGATAACCAACGGATAGCATGGCGGTGAGCAATGCATCGTTAAAATCGTGACCGATGCAGCCGACTTCACCAGTGGATGCCATGTCGACACCGAGGACGGGGTCGGCTTTCTGCAAACGAGTGAAGGAGAACTGGGAGGCCTTTATGCCGACGTAATCCAGTTCGAATTCGGATTTCTCCGGTTTTTCCACGTCAATGCCGAGCATGACCTTGGTGGCCATTTCGATGAAGTTCAGTTTCAAAACTTTGGATACGAAGGGGAAGCTACGCGATGCACGAAGGTTGCATTCGATGACCTTGATTTCGTTGTCCTTGGCCAGGAACTGGATGTTGAACGGTCCAGTGATTTCAAGGGCTTTGGCTATATCGCGAGCCACGCGCTTGATGCGGCGGACCGTTTCAATGTAGATTTTTTGCGGAGGGAACTGGATGGTGGCGTCACCGGAGTGCACTCCTGCAAATTCCACGTGTTCCGAAATGGCATATACCACGACTTCACCGTCCTTGGCCACGGCGTCGATTTCGATTTCCTTGGCGTTTTCGATGAATTCGCTCACCACGACCGGATGTTTGGACGAAACGTCGGTGGCCAGCTTGAGGAACATCTCCAGTTCTTCGGCGTTGGAGCAGACGTTCATGGCTGCACCGGAAAGCACGTAGGAAGGACGGACCAGCACGGGGAAACCAACGGTTTCAACAAAGGAGGTGACGTCATCGAAGGAGGAAAGTTCCTTCCATTTCGGTTGGTCGATGCCCAAGCGGTCGAGCATGGTGGAGAATTTGTGACGGTCTTCGGCGTTATCGATGGATTTGGCCGAGGTTCCGAGCAGTTTCACTCCGGCCTCATCAAGGCGTACAGAAAGGTTGTTCGGGATCTGCCCGCCCACGGAGACGATCACACCCATCGGGTTTTCCAGTTCGATGATGTCGAGCACGCGTTCGTAACTCAGTTCGTCGAAGTAGAGACGATCGCACATGTCGTAATCGGTCGAAACCGTTTCTGGGTTGTAGTTGATCATGACCGAACGGAAGCCTAAGTCGCGAACCGTCGTCAGAGCATTCACACTGCACCAGTCGAATTCTACAGAGGAACCAATGCGGTAGGCACCAGAACCGAGTACAATGACAGAGCGGTGGTCACCCAAGTAATGCACGTCGTTGGCGGTACCGTTGTAGGTGAGATACAGGTAATTGGTCTGCGCCGGGAATTCACCGGCCAGCGTGTCAATTTGCTTAACCACAGGCACGATGCCTACTTTTTTACGGTATCTTCGGATATTTTCGGCCACCTTGTCCACATTTTCTTTGGTGGCCACGATGCGGGCAATCTGGTAGTCGGAGAACCCGTTTTGTTTGAGTTCCTTGAGCAGTTCGTACGGAATTTCCGATTTCTTGTATTGTTCTGCTTCCTTGGCCAGATCCATGATGTGCTGACATTTCTGCAGAAACCACTTGTCGATCTTGGTCAGATCGTGAATCTTATCAATGCTCCAACCTTGGTCGAAGGCTTGGCCCAAAAAGAATACGCGACGGTCGGTCGGTTCGTTCAAGTCTTTTTCCAGGTTTTTGGTATACAACTCCTTGTTGCCTACGAAGCCGTGCATGCCTTGTTGAATCATGCGGAGGCCTTTCTGGAAGGCTTCTTCGAAGGTACGGCCAATAGCCATCACTTCTCCCACCGATTTCATCGAGGAACCTATTTCGCGGTCCACACCGTGGAATTTGGCAAGGTCCCAACGGGGAATTTTCACCACCACATAGTCAAGGGCGGGTTCAAAAAAGGCGGTTGTCGTTTTAGTGACTGAATTCTTGAGTTCGTGCAAACCGAAGCCGAGGGCCAGTTTGGCGGCTACGAAAGCGAGGGGGTAACCGGTGGCTTTGGAAGCCAGTGCGGACGAACGGCTCAGACGAGCGTTCACCTCGATGACGCGGTAATCTTCGGACTCGGGATCGAAGGCATATTGGACGTTGCATTCACCCACGACGCCGATGTGGCGCACAATGCGCTGAGCGATTTCGCGGAGTTTGTGGTATTCGCTGTTGGTGAGCGTCTGCGATGGAGCCACGACGATGGATTCACCCGTGTGGATGCCCAGCGGGTCGAAATTCTCCATGTTACAGACTGTGATGCAGTTGTCGTAGCAGTCGCGGACCACTTCGTATTCGACTTCCTTCCAGCCTTTCAGCGATTTCTCAATGAGCAATTGGGAGGAATAGTTGAACGCTTTGATGGCGAGCGCTTCGAGTTCTTCGGAGTTGTTGCAGAAGCCTGAGCCAAGACCACCCAGGGCGTAGGCCGCACGGACGATGATGGGAAAACCGAGGTCGATGGCAGCTTTGTGCGCATCGGTCATGTTACCTACAGCCGTGCTCTTGATGGTCTTCACGTCGATTTCATCGAGGCGGTTCACAAAGAGTTCGCGGTCTTCGGTGTTGATGATGCTTTGTACCGGCGTTCCAAGTACGCGCAGGTTATATTTTTCGAGCACGCCACTTTCGAACAGCTTGACGCCGCAATTCAGGGCTGTTTGGCCGCCGAACGAAAGCAACAAACCATCAGGCTTCTCTTTTTGAATGACTTTTTCAACGAAAAATGGGGTGACGGGCAGAAAGTAAATCTGGTCGGCAACGCCTTCGGAGGTTTGCACCGTAGCTATATTGGGGTTGATAAGCACCGTGTAGATACCCTCTTCCTTGAGGGCCTTGAGTGCCTGGGAACCGGAATAGTCAAACTCGCCGGCCTCCCCGATCTTGAGGGCGCCTGAACCGAGCAACAGTACTTTTTTGATGGTCTTGTCGGACATGGAATCTATCTTGTTTATAGGCGTTTATTTTTGAATCGTATCGAGGAACTCGTCAAACAGAAATTCCGTATCCGTTGGGCCGCTGGAGGCTTCCGGGTGAAACTGTGCAGAGAAGAAAGGCTTCGTCTTGTGACGGATGCCTTCGTTGGTGTCGTCGTTCAGATTGATGAAAAGAGGCTCCCAGTCGGCGCCGAGCGTGTGGTTGTCCACCGCATACCCATGGTTTTGGGAAGTGATGAAACAGCGGTCGGTGCCTGCCATGATGACCGGTTGGTTGTGGCTGCGGTGCCCGTATTTCAGTTTATAGGTCTTGGCACCGCCTGCAACACAGAGCAGTTGGTTGCCCATGCAGATACCAAAAGTGGGTATGTTTTTTTCGAGTGCCTTTTGGATGTTTACCACCGTCGTGCCGCAATATTCAGGGTTACCCGGTCCGTTGGAGATGAACAAGCCGTCGAATTCGAGCTGGTTAAAATCGTAGTCCCAGGGAACGCGGATGATGGTGACGTCGCGTTTCATAAAGCAGCGGATAATGTTGTGCTTCACGCCGCAGTCCACCAGCACAATGCGTTTGGAACCGTTGCCGTAGGTGAGGACTTCTTTACAGCTGACTTCGGCCACCCAGTTGATGGCGTCGGTGTCCAGGAACGGAACTTCTTCCATTTCGGGAAATACGAACTTGCCTTTGAGCGTACCCGATTCGCGGATGAGTTTGGTCAACTCGCGGGTATCCACATCGTACATGGCCGGTATTTTCTGTTCGATAAGCCATTCGCTCAGGCTCTTTTCAGCGTTCCAATGGCTGTATTCAAACGAATAATCGGAAATAATCAGCCCCTTGACATGAATTATTTCCGATTCGTAAAACTTGGATAGCTTGTTCTCGACGATGTCGGCCGGAACCCCATAGTTTCCGATAAGCGGGTACGTGACTGTTAAAATTTGGCCGGCATACGAGGGATCGGTCAAGCTCTCCGGATACCCCACCATGGCCGTCGAAAAAACCACCTCGCCGGCAGTCGGGCTCTCATAGCCAAAAGACTTGCCTTGGAAGATGGTACCGTTTTCTAGCACCAGTTGAATAGGCTTCGATTTGTTCATTCGCTACTAAATCTTTTTGTGTCTGAATTTATCTGTTTTCAGGCTGCAAAGTTACAAAAAATGCTTCAAATCTGGTGGCTTTTCTATATAATTAAGTGTAAAAAGTTCAACTGCCTAGAAAAAAGACGGATAGACGGCGGATTGAAGCTCCACGCCGCAAACAGCAAGGAATGTTCAAAAGAAATTCAGCTCGTATGTACAGAATAATGTAATTTATTTCAAAAGTTTTGTAACATTTCGGGTCTTCTTACGCGTCATCTTTGATTCGTGATTAAAAAGACAGTACATTCAGTTAAGAAATTCGCCACAACTCAATCCATCAAAGTTAGTGAGCGATCCATTTCCACATCCATTGAGGCAGGCAACTTCATGACCGATGTGGCTGATACCGTTTTGTTTATTTCCCGAATGTTGAAGGAAACCTTTACGCGGCATTTTGAATTCAGGGAATTCGGGCGTCAGTGTTATCAGATCGGCTATAAGACGTTGCCGCTGATTTCCATTACAGGCGCCATTATCGGCTTGGTTCTGACCATTCAGTCGCGGCCAACCCTTGTTAATTTCGGGGCAGAATCCATGCTCCCAGGCATGGTCGCCATTTCCCTGATACGGGAAATGGGGCCTGTTATCACTGCGCTCATCTGTGCCGGGAAAATCAGTTCAGGAATGGGTGCTGAACTGGGTTCGATGAAAGTGACCGAGCAGATTGATGCGATGGAAGTTTCTTCGACCAATCCGATTCGATTTTTGGTGGTGACCAGAGTTTGGGCCGCCACCTTGATGATACCACTGCTCATTTTATACGCAGATGGTTTGGGCATTTTGGGGAGCTGGGCAGGTGCCAATATAAAAGGTTCAGTCAGCTTTGTCCTGTTTTTCTCCCAGGCTTTTCATTCCATTGAATTCATCGATTTCGTACCTGCATTTATCAAATCGTTCTTTTTTGGTTTGGTCATCGGGTTGGTGGGTTGCTACAAAGGATACAATGCAGGACGTGGTACGGAAAGCGTTGGAAAAGCAGCGAATTCAGCCGTGGTTCTTGCCTCGTTGTTGGTCTTGATTGTGGATGTCATTGCAGTTCAAATAACGGATATGATTCATTGACTATGAAAACAGAACGACCAACAGTTATCGAAATAACAAACCTCCAAAAATCATTCGGAGCGCTGGAGGTGTTGAAAAGTCTCTCCTTAAAACTCTATGAGGGTGAAAATCTGGTGGTATTGGGGAAATCGGGTTCCGGAAAATCGGTGTTGATCAAATGCATTGTCCGATTGCTGGAGTCCGATGGTGGTAGTATTCAGATTCTGGGTGAAGAGGTTCAGAAACTGAAAATAAACAGTTTGAGTGCAATGAGAAAGAAAATTGGGTTTCTGTTCCAAAGTGGAGCACTGTACGATTCCATGACCGTGCGGGAAAATCTGGAGTTCCCATTGCGTCGGATTAAAAGGGGTTTGACTCAAAAAGAACGGGATGTCGTCGTTTCGGAGGTGTTGGAACATGTTGGTTTGGCAGAAGTCATCGATAAAATGCCCTCCCAACTTTCGGGCGGCATGCGCAAACGAATCAGCCTAGCCAGAACATTGGTTTCCGATCCGCTCATCATGTTGTACGACGAACCGACGACAGGCCTGGATCCAGCGACTTCAGACGAAATAAGTGCGCTTATCAATCAGGTTCAGAAGAAGTACAAAACGTCATCCATCATCATCACGCACGATATTGAATGTGCCCGTGCCACGGCCGACCGCCTCATCATGCTGCAAGACGGCGAAGTTTATATGGAAGGAAGTCTAGAGGCTTTCGAAAACTCAAAAGACGCCTCGATTCAATCATTTTTTAAAACAAACACGAAATAAATGGATACACATTCTATCGCTTTCAAGATTCGTCTTGGACTGTTCATCATAGGCGGTCTGGCACTCTGTGTGTTAGCGCTTTTCATCATCGGGAAGCAGAAAAACTTGTTTGATCCGGTATTCAAATTGACGTCCAATTTTTACAATGTCAGTGGCTTGCAGGTGGGGAACAATGTGCGGTTTTCGGGCATTACGGTAGGCACGGTCGATAACATCAGCATCATCAACGATTCCACGGTTCGGGTTGATTTGTTGGTCAAGAAAAGCGTTCAGCAGTTCATCAAAAAGGACAGCGAAGTGGCTATTGGTTCGGAAGGCATCATTGGTGACCGGCTGGTCATTATCACCCAGGGAGGCGATAAAACGCTCATGGCAAAAGATGGTCAATACCTCGCCTCCAAGGAACCGGTTGAAATGGATGCCATCATAGCAAGCCTGGAGGAAACAGCCATCAATGCGGCCATCATCACCAATCAACTAGCTGAAATCATGGTCAAGATCAATCACGGCAAGGGCACCCTATCGCGCTTGATTCAGGATTCAACCATCGCTGAAAACCTAAATCAGACCATCGTGAATCTGAAGAAAAGCAGTCGCGGTCTGGATGAAAACATGACGGCAGCCAAGAGCAATTTCCTGTTTAAAGGCTTCTTCAAAAACAAGGCAAAAGAGGCTAAAAAAAGAAAAGATGCGATTCAGGAAAGGAAAGATTCGATACAAAAAAGGAAAGATTCAGCCATAAAAGCAAGAAATAAATATAAATAAGTACCTTTCGGAATGGAAAGGGCTATTAAAATCATACTACTTTGCTGCATGGTTTTGGCGTTCGGTTGTGAATCGGCCTTTTCACAGCGTGTGCCTGTTAAAAAAGACACGACTTACCTCTATAAAAGGATCGAAAATTACTCCACCCGTAGCAAATTCACCAGGTTTGCATACGGGTTGTTTTTCAAATCATACACCGTAAAACCTCGGAAAAAGAAACCCATTCAGAAACCCTATCAGAGCTTTGAAGGGAAAATCATTCGGCGTATCTCAATCGTAACGCTGGATCCGTTTGGGAATTCTATTGCGGACTCGGTCGTTGCGCAACTGAATTTCCTTTCGAAAGCTGGAAATACACTGCATCTGAAAACACAGAGCCTGACCATTCGAAATTTGCTGCTGATTCGCCCCAATATGCGATTCGACTCGTTGCTGGTGAAGGAATCGGAGCGCCTGGTACGCAGCAGGCCTTTTATCCAAGATGTTTCATTTTTCGTCAAAGCCAGCTCCACACTATCGGATTCAGTCGATATTGCCATAAGGGTACTGGACAACTGGAGCATTCTGCCTGAAATTCAGGTTTCTACGACGAGCACCACGCTAAATCTGACGGATCAAAATTTCCTTGGAATGGGTCACGAGTTTCTCAATGGCATTACAGGAAACATTCCCAATGGCATGAAAACCTATCGTACCGATTACGCCATTCCCAACATCTGGAACACCTATATTAGTGCGGCTTTGCATTATGAAACGGACTTCAACAACAATTTCAACAAGGGCTTGGTCATTAATCGGCCCTTTTACTCCACGTTTGCCAAATGGGCAGGTGGTGTCTATCTGAAGGATCAGAGTTCGGCTCGGACGCCATTTAGCTTCAGAAGCAACACCCAGGATTTTTGGGTCGGACAGGCGCAGCAACTTCTCACGGGTAATTCCGTGGAAAAAAGGCTGACCAATTTCATCACCACGACACGGTATTTGAAAATCAGGTATCTCGATAAGCCATCGGAGCAATACGACCCGCTTCACTTTTTTTCGAATGAGGATTTCTTTCTGACCGGCATCGCACTAGCCAACCGAAAATACGTTCAGGACAAGTACCTTTTTAAATATGGAATTACGGAAGATGTGCCTGTCGGAAAGGTTTTTGCATTGACGGGCGGGTACCAGGTCAAAAACAAGGTGAGTCGCACCTTTTTGGGGGCTCGTTTTTCGGAGGGCAATTATTACCCTTTGGGGTATCTGAGTTCGAACATCGAGTACGAGACGTTTTTTCGCGGCGCGACTGCAGAGGAGGGCATTTTCAGTGCGGATATCAAATTTTTCACCGAGTTGATGGAGGTCGGGAAATGGAAGTTCAGGCAATTTGTCAAGCCTGAAATTGCAGTTGGCATCAACCGGTTCGCCTACGACAGCTTGACACTGAACAGTGGGTTCGGAATTGATGGATTCAGAAGCAATAAGCTTTCAGGGAACAGTCGGTTCCTCTTGTCGTTGCAAACGCAGGCGTATGCTCCGTGGGATTTCATCGGCTTCCGATTCGGACCGTTTTTTACGTATACGCTCGGGATGTTGGGCACGCCTGCAGATGGTTTCAGAAAAAGCAATGTCTATTCGCAATTCGGTTTCGGTGTGCTCATAAAAAATGAGAATTTGATTCTGAACACGTTTCAGTTTTCGTTCTCATTTTTCCCGACGATGCCGGGTTACGGTACGGATGTACTGAAAATGAATTCATTTAAGACAACGGATTTCGGGTTCAGCAATTTCGAGGTGGGGAAACCGGGGGCGAGGGTATTTCAATAGATAAAAACCCCACAATGTAAGTGAATAAAAGGGAGTGAAATACAAGGCACTGATTGCGAAATCGTACCGGAGCGTACTTTGGGTACGTGAGGATCGATGAGTAAGCAGGCAACGTTTTCGATGAGCAAGAGCAGAGGCAAACTTGTTTGACTATGCCGAGCGGAGAAAACGACTGCGCCGTTGGTGCGAACGCAGTAGTTTCATTAAAATGACCATTTACTACGTTCACCATAGTCAAAACAAGTTTAGCCTCTGCATTCACTTGCCGTAAATGTCGCTTCCTTTTATTTACTTACAAGGGATACTCTTCGAATGCGTAGAGAACGCTGCTCAAATACCGTTCACCGGTATCCGGCAGAAGTGCTACGATGATTTTCCCTGCATTTTCAGGACGTCTGGCCAGTTCGGCGGCAGCGAAAACGGCGGCACCGGAGGAAATACCGACGAGCAAGCCTTCTTTCTGAGCCAGTTCGCGACCGGTCAGGATGGCGCTGTCGTGCGGTACTTTAAGGATTTCATCCACGACTTCCGCATTATATATTTTTGGAATGAACCCTGCACCGATGCCCTGGATTTTGTGCGGACCCGGTGCGCCACCAGAAAGAACTGGGGATTCATTGGGTTCAACAGCAACGATTTTAATGTTGGGATTGTGCTTTTTCAGCGCTTCACCGACTCCGCTGATGGTGCCGCCCGTACCGACACCAGCCACGAAAATATCGATTTTGCCATCGGTATCACGCCAGATTTCTTCGCCTGTAGTGCGCTTGTGGATTTCGGGATTGGCGGGGTTTTCAAATTGTTGCAGAATGATGGAACCTGGGGTTTCTTCCTTCAATTCGATGGCTCTGGCAATGGCTGCTTTCATACCGCCTGCACCAGGAGTAAGCACCAATGTGGCTCCAAGGGCTTTGAGCAAGCTGCGGCGCTCAATGCTCATGGTTTCAGGCATGGTCAAAATCAGATTATAACCTTTGGCGGCCGAAACGAAGGCCAGACCGATGCCGGTGTTTCCACTGGTCGGTTCGATGATGGTGGCACCGGGTTTCAGCAGGCCTTTTGCTTCGGCGTCGTTGATCATGGCCAGGGCAATACGGTCTTTCACGCTGCCGGCCGGATTGAAATACTCCAACTTGGCGATGATGGTTGCTGGCAGTTCTTTAAGAGCGTTGTAATTGGAAAGCTCGAGGAGTGGTGTGTTTCCGACCAAGTCGGTCAACTGTTTGGCGATTTTGGACATGATGCGTATGTATTTGGTTTGATTTTCTGATGCAAAGATAGGAGTGTTTCAAGTGGTAGAAATACCCTGCGTATGGTATAATTCGCAATTTACCATACAATAGTACAAAAAAAGGACGTATTTTTGCAGAAATATTGCACACCTATTATAGAGGACCCAATGAAATACCAACATTCCTCCTACCTCAAGCCGGAACCGCACCACGCATTGCAGGTTCCTGTATATCAATCCGTTGCTTTCGAGTTCGACACGGCAGAAGAAATGGAGGCAGCCTTCACCGGCAAATCGACCGATCATTGTTATTCCAGAATAACCAATCCGACCGTCCAGTTTTTTGAAGAACGGGTACGGAGCATTTCGGGTGCTTCCAGTGTGACTGCCTTGAATTCGGGCATGGCAGCTATCAGTAACGCAATGATTGCATTGGCTTACAACGGTGCCAACATCCTGACTTCACCCCATTTATTCGGTAATACGTATTCTCTTTTTAATTCCACATTGGAAGCATTCGGTGTAGAAACCCGCTTTTGCGACCTAACCAATCTGGAAGAAGTGAAAGCGTGCATGGACGTAAATACCTGCGCCTTGTTCCTGGAGGTTATCACGAATCCTCAACTGGAAGTAGTTGATTTGAAAGCACTTTCTGCTTTGGCTCACGAAGCAGGCGTACCTTTGGTGGCCGATACGACCATCGTACCGTTCTGCGCCTGGTCTGCCAAGGATTTCGGGATAGACCTTGAATTGATTTCCAGTACCAAATACATTTCAGGCGGAGCCACCAGCTTGGGCGGGCTGATTCTGGATTACGGCACGTTCGACTGGAGTCGGTCGCACAAACTCAAGGATTTATCCAAACAAATGGGCCCCAATGCCTTCACGTTCAAGTTGAGACGGGAAATTCACCGCAACTTGGGTGCCTACATGACACCACAAGTAGCTTACCAACAGACACTTGGGCTAGAAACGCTGCCACTGCGGTTTGAACGGGCTGCCGGAACCTGCTTCGAACTGGCAAATCGGCTTCAGTCGGTGAAAGGCATCGTTTCAGTCAATTACACAGGTTTGGCTTCGAATCCTTTTGCTGAATTAAGCCTAAAACAATTCGGGCCCCTACCTGGTGCCATGCTGACCTTCGATCTGGAAAGCCGAGCCAAATGTTTTGCCTTCATGAACGGGCTGAAACTCATCAAGCGGGCCACCAACCTATTCGACAACAAGTCGTTGGCTATCCATCCGGCCAGCACCATTTTCGGGACATTCCCAGCATCTGTTCGTGAGGAAATGGACGTCCGTGACACGACCATTCGCTTGTCTGTTGGATTGGAAGACGTGGATGAGCTGCTGAACGACATCCAACAAAGCCTTCTATGAAGCACGTCATACTCGCCGACAATCAGGACATCACTCGCGCCGGTCTGCTCTATTTTCTGAAACAGGTTGCCGGTGAAATGCGCTTGACGGAGGCCTTTTCCAAAAAAGAATTGTTGACAGAACTGACAGCAGCCCAGGAAGCTTTGGTCATCATCGACTATACCTTATATGATTTGACCGGGCCGGACAACCTGCTGAATCTGAGTGCCCGTTTTAAGCATGCCCATTTCCTGCTCTTTTCGGAGGAACTCAGCGAGGATTTCCTGCGCACAGTCATTCCAGGTTGTGAGGCCATCAGCGTTTTGTTCAAGGATGCCTCTCAGGATGAAATCCTGGCTGCGTTGAACCAGACGCTCAAGCAAGAACGCTACCTCAGCACCAGAGCGACCAACCTGCTCTTGGGCAAACGGATTTCAGCCTCCACCAAAGAAAATATTCTTACTACGACGGAGCAAGACATTCTCCGACTGCTGGCTTTGGGCAAAACGACCAAGGAGATTGCCCAGGAACGTTTCTCGAGCGTTCATACCATCACCACTCACCGCAAAAATATTTTTCGGAAACTGGAAGTAAATACGGTCTACGAAGCCACCAAATATGCGCTGAGAGCCGGGGTGGTGGATTCAGCCGAGTATTATATCTGATGCTGTGAACAACGTCCAATACATCCATTTCCCGGTCCATTTTTAGGACCAGTGCGTTGGTCAATGAACAACCACCGGCCAACATTATGCAGCATTTAGTCAGGAAATAGTATCCTTTTTAGATGCTATTCCAGGTTTTTTGATTAAATTTGTTGAAAGGGATAAAAAAGCCCTTTTTTGTTGAATCGTTATGGAGATACTACCCTTGATCGGGTTGACGGCACTCGTACTTGTCGCTGGCATTATTAGTCTTGTACTTATTTCTGACAAGTACAGGGCGGCTTTGACTTTATTCATTGTCCTTACCAACACGGTATTAACTTCTATCCCTTCCATACTCGCGCTGACCGGAACGCCACAACTTGGTTCTTTTGCGATACCCCATTTCATCGGAGACATTGCAGTCCGGGTAGACAGCCTTTCAGCCTGGTTCATCCTAATCATCAACTTCACCACGATCAATGGTGTCTTGTTCGGAATGGGCTACTTAAAGTCTTATTCAGCGCTGAAAGTGAACCTGGAAATGCATTGGGTGTTCTATGCAATTTTCCACATTTCCATGATTTGGGTGTGCATGTTCGAACATGGACTGGCCTTTTTGGTCTCTTGGGAACTCATGTCGCTTTCGTCGTTGATGCTGGTCATTTTTGAATTTCAAAACAAGAGTACACTCAAGGCAGGGATCAATTATATGGTGCAGATGCACCTGAGTGTGGTGTTCCTGACGCTGGGCTTTATTTGGCTGTACGTGCAGACGGGTTCGTTTAATTTTTCGGCACTGGCAGCGTTGCCGAATTCAAACGAAGGCATCTGGGTTTTCATTTTGCTGTTCGTCGGCTTTGCTATCAAAGCGGGCTTCATTCCCTTTCATACCTGGCTGCCCCACGCCCACCCTGCAGCGCCTTCACACGTGTCCGGCGTCATGTCTGGTGTTATCGTCAAACTGGGCATTTACGGGATCTTCCGAATCATCACGCAGTTGCAGCAAGACTGGTTGCTCATCGGTGAGCTCATTCTCAGCCTTTCGGTAGCCACAGCGCTGTACGGCATTGTCAATGCGGCAGTGAAATACGATTTCAAACAAATGCTGGCCTATTGCACCATCGAAAACATCGGGTTGATCGGGATTGGCATCGGGATAGGATTGATCGGGCTTGGAAACGGGAACAACCTTTTGGTCCTGCTCGGTTTCAGCGCTGCCCTGCTGCATACGCTCAACCACTCCTTGTTCAAGTCCCTGTTGTTTTTTGCGGCAGGCAGTGTGTATCAGCAAACGCACACCCGTGACATGGAGCTTTTGGGCGGCCTCATCAAAAAAATGCCGAAAACAGCGGTCTTTTTCCTTGTCGGAGCCATGGCCATCGGTGGACTTCCTCCGTTGAACGGGTTCGTATCGGAGTTTCTCATTTACACAGGTCTGTTTCAGGCACTGAGCGCACCATCCGGGGTTCCGCAATTAATTTTAGTCATTCTTTCTGTAGCGGGTTTGGCCGTGGTGGGCGGCATCTCCCTGCTCACCTTTACGAAAACGTTCGGAGTCATTTTCTTGGGAAACCCGCGAACGGAATTACCACACGAACCAAAGGAAAGCACTTTTGTGATGCTTTTGCCCCAATACCTGATTGTTGCAGCCATGCTTTCAGTCGTGGTATTCCCTCAATTTTATTTTCACTATGCTGCCAATGTGATTTCCGCTGCTTTCCATCTAGATTTGGGCAATGAGGTTGTTTCCATTTCAGAAAATCTAGCCATCATGGGCAGGGTGAGTATCCTATTTATCAGCCTTTTACTGTTGCTTTTTGGTCTGCGTTGGTTCCTTTTACGCAAGCGCGAGAAAGTGCTTTACGAAACTTGGGGTTGCGGCTATGTTGCTCCTGTCCTGAAAGCCCAATATACCGGCAAATCGTTTACCCGTCCGTTCGGGCAACTGTTCAGCTTTCTGGTTAGGGAAGAAAAACACTTTGAAAAAATAACCAAATCGGATTTATATCCGGCGAATCGCACTTTTGCGACCACCTATTTCGACCTGATGGAGAAATACCTCATCCATCCGCTCACCAAAGGATTGAATTTCATCCTGAACCGCTTTGGGTTTATTCAAAACGGTCAGATACAAACCTACGTCTTGTATGGCATATTCTTTATAATCATCGTATTTATTGGGACTGCTTTCAATTGGATCTTTTAGTGAACATGGAAATAACATTGATCGAACTTTTCAACATACTTGCCCTCGTTGGACTCCTGGCTTTTCCTTTCTTTAAAATCAAAGGTAGGGGAATCATCGCCCTGATTGTTATCACTTTACAAGTCATTATCGCTTCCGTTATCGCTGTTTCGGTTTTCACCAACGGATCTGTGGAGTATGCCTATTCCGGGTCTTTCATCACTGGGCTCATTCCGGTACGGGTGGATTATTTGTCCGCCTGGTTCATGCTCGTCATTGGTTTTACTTTTCTCACCGGTGCCTGGTACGGCTTTTCATACATGAAGGAATACATCGATCAGCCATCCAATCTGACACTGCATGCCGTCGCTTTTATCATACTCTTCACATCGCTGATAGATCTTTGCATGATACAAAACAGCCTGGTGATGCTGGTGATTTGGGAAATAATGGCCCTGAGTTCGTTCATCACCATCATTTTTGAGAGCTATAAAGCAGAAACCTTGAAAGCGGGCATCAATTTTTTTATTCAGTCACACGTCTGCATCCTTTTCCTGACGTTTGCGTTCATGTGGGTGAAAGTGAAGACAGGATCGTTTGATTTTCAGGCTATTACAACCTATACAACTTCTCAGTCCGCCATCATTGGCATCGGTTTGTTCATTTTCTTCTTTATTGGATTTGGTATCAAGGCTGGCTTTGTGCCGTTTCATACTTGGCTTCCGAAGGCACATCCGGCAGCACCGGCACACATTTCGGGCATCATGTCCGGCGTCATCATCAAAATCGGTATTTTCGGCATGTTGAGGATGTTGATGCTGATAAAAACGGATATGGTTACCATCGGGTACTTTATCCTGTTCGTTTCAACCATCACGGGGGTATACGGGGTGGCGTTGGCCATCGTTCAGCACAACCTGAAGAAACTGCTGGCCTACCACAGCATTGAAAACATTGGGATCATTGGGATTGGCATCGGGATTGGCTGTATGGGGTTGGGTTATCACAATCAACTACTCGTAGTCACTGGTTTTGGCGGAGCCTTGCTGCATACACTCAACCATTCGCTGTTTAAATCACTCCTTTTTTATAGTGCCGGAAACGTATACCAGGCCAAACACACCATGGACATCGAGGCAATGGGTGGTCTTTTGAAAGAAATGCCTCGCACAGGCTATCTGTTCTTGATCGGATCGTTGGCCATCTGCGGCCTTCCGCCTTTCAACGGATTTATCTCTGAATTCTTTATTTACAATGGTTTGTTCGATGGCTTGCAAGCCAATCAATTCTTAGTCAACCTATTTCTGTTGTTTGTGATTTTCGGGATGGTCATGATCGGTGGTCTGGCACTGATTTGCTTTACCAAGGCGTTCGGCATCGTTTTCTTAGGAACGCCCCGAGTGAAAAAGCAGCAACCTGCTTTTCAAGAGAAGCGCGCCCGGATTTTCCCCATGTTTCTTATTGCAGGAGGCATTCTTTTAATAGGCTTGTTTCCCATACTGTTCAGTAATCCACTTCTAAAAATTATTGGGCTGTATCAACCTGTTGCTGGCCCTGTAGGTAGACTTCAGGTGGAATCGATTTTTGAAAACATTGTTGTGGTGGGTTGGGCATCGCTTGGTTTTATCGCATTAACCGCCTTATTGTACGCTGTACGCTATTTCGTAACCCGTCAGAGAGCCCAAAGCGAGGATACCACCTGGGGTTGTGGCTATACCGGTGACACTTCAAAAATGCAGTATACGGCATCTTCCTTCATCCGCTCCTACCGCAAATTATTCGAACCCATCCTGTTCATCAAAAAAGAGAAAGTCGAAGCATCTGGCCTTTATCCCGAAAAAATCAAGCAACATACCCAACCCGGCGATAGACTGGAACGGTGGTTGCTGGACCGGCCCATTCATTTCTTCAGAACCGTACTCAGCCGTTTTACATTTCTGCAGAACGGAAACATTCAGGCCTATATTTTGTACGGCTTCATTTTCATTGGTGCTACCATATTGGTACCACTGTTAATCAGCAAAATAGCAACCTTAACCTCCTTTTTAAATCAATTATGATATGGTAAGTTTCCTCCTCATCCTACTGGCCAGTTTCTTTTTCATGGGTGTGATCATCCGGACAAAAAGTTTGGCATCGGGTCGAAAAGGGCCTGGCATTTTACAGCCCATGCTGGATATTCTCCGGTTGCTCAAAAAAGGCTCCGTTTACAGCAAGACAACGAGTTTCATCTTTCAAATCGCACCAACCGCTTATTTTGCTTCGGTACTGATGGCCGTTTTAATGATACCGCATGGCAACAGCCCAGGTTTCATTTCCTTCAACGGGGATTTTGTGATGTTTGCCTACCTCCTGGCGTTCGGGAAGTTCCTGATGATCGTTTCAGCCCTCGATACCGGAAGCAGTTTCGAAGGCATGGGTGCCAGCCGTGAAGCCTTGTTTTCCATGTTGGTGGAGCCGGCGTTCTTCATTCTGATGGGCTCTTTTGCCTTATTTACAGGACATACGTCGTTTCAAAGCATTTTTAGTGCCTTGCATTATGGAACCTATATTTCCTACATGCTGGGCGGACTGGCCACGTTTGTGTTCGTGCTCATCGCCATGATCGAGAACAGCCGCATGCCGGTGGACGACCCAAAAACCCATTTGGAATTAACTATGGTGCATGAAGTGATGATACTGGACAACAGCGGATTCGACCTGGGCGTCATTTTTTATACCACCAACTTGAAATTCGCCATGTACGGGGCCATCATTGCCGATCTGTTTATCGGGGTCTTGCCGCTGTGGTACTCTATCCCAATGTTTATCGGCATTCAAGGCCTGTTTGCCATTATCGTGGGGCTGATTGAATCGTTCGCTGCACGTTACCGCATGGGGCACAACCCACAGTTCATCTTCATCCTCACCTCCGTTTCCATCCTGATTTTCTTCGGGGTACTGCTGGTATTGGGTAAATTTATTTAACGCACGAGGTTTATGACTGACATCCTATTGATTGCATTGGCCATGTCGCTGCTTTATATAAGCATCGCCAACAGGCTATCGACGTATCTGAGCATCCTGGTGTTTCAGGGTTTTCTGCTTTTCGGCACCACGTTTCTGACCCTGACCGAAGTCAGTACGCTGAACTTGTTGCTCATCATGCTCGAAACCGTTGTGTTCAAGGCGCTGGTCGTGCCCTGGTTCCTGAATCACCTGATCAAGCGCAACCACATTACCCGAATTGCTGAACCCTATCTGCCAAACTTCGTGTCGCTCATCATTGTCACGCTGATTATTGTGGCCACCATCATCATGTCCGGTTCCATCGACGACAAGAATATTGACAAAACCTTCTTTGTGGTAGCCTTATCAACCTTGTTCACAGGATTATACCTCATTGTGACACGAAAGAAAATCATCACCCACGTCATCGGCTACCTCATTATTGAAAACGGCGTGTTCATCCTGTCGCTCGCAGTAGGTAACGAAATGCCGATGCTGGTGAATCTGGGCATCATGCTCGATATTTTTGCCAGCGTGCTCATCCTCGGCGTTTTCTTCAACAAAATCGGAGATGTGCTGAAGGATCCTGATGTGAACCGTTTAAGTAACCTGAAAGACTAAAGACCATGATACCACTATTTTTAGCTTTGGTCCTATTGATCAGTGTCCTGTTGTACTTCAACAAAAATACGGTTGTCAATTATGTGCTGCTGGGCATTTATCTGAGTGCATTGATTGGTTTCGGCATGTACGAATATCTGAACCTGAACGTCGTCCAGTACACCTACTTCAAACCCGATGCACTGGGCATTCTCTTGCTGATGGTCTTATGCGTGGTGGCCGTTCCAGTCATCATCCACGGTGGCCGGTACATTGAAGTGCACAATGTGGACGAAACCACCAAGTCCAGAGGCCTGTTTTTTGCTGCCATGGTGCTGCTGATTTCAGCCTGCAGCATGGCTTACCTGTCCAACCACATTGCCGTGACCTGGATTTTTGTCGAAATCACCACCCTAAGTGCTTCCGCCTTGATTTACCACCACCGCAACATCCGCGCCCTCGAAGGTGTCTGGAAATACGTGTTCATCTGTGCCATCAGCATTACCTTCATCTACATCGGCATCCTGTTCCTGAGCTTGTCGCTCAAACAGGCAGGCATTTCGGACATGTCCTTTCAGTCCTTGTACGAAAACAGCAGCAAACTGAATCCGTTTTGGCTGAAACTTTCCTTCTTGTTCATTTTTACTGGATTCACGGCCAAATTGGGCTTGGTTCCCATGTACACGGCCGGCATCGACGCCAAGGATAAAGCGCCCGCTCCGGCAGGTGCCCTATTGTCGAGTGTGCTGATGAATGTCGGTTTTATAGGGATCTTCCGCATTTATGCCGTTGTTGCCCACACGCCCCTTCGTCATTGGGCGGACACCATCATGATCATCGCCGCGCTGCTCTCCATTTTTGTAGCAACAGTCTATATGACGCGCATCAAAAACATCAAACGCATGTTTGCCTACTCGGGCATCGAACACATGGGGCTGGTCATGCTGGGGCTTTCTGCCGGCGGCATCGGGGTCTATGCGGCCATCCTGCACGTCATCCTGCACACCTTGGTAAAACCAACACTATTTCTACAGTACAATCAGGTTTATTGGGTGTACCAAAGCAAGAGCATCTACGATGTCGGCAACTACTTCAAGTACAATAAGACAGGCGCCATTTTGATGCTGCTCGCCTTCATTTCAGCCACCGCCATGCCGCCATCGGGATTGTTCGTGAGTGAGTTCCTCATCTTCCAATCCTTGTTTCAGGCGCATTCCATTGTGATATTGTTGGTGGTGCTGCTGCTATTGACCATGATCATCTGGGGTTTCGGCAGCAACATCTTCAAACTGCTGTTCACACCACCCAGCACCATAGATGAATCGGCTGTTCCACGGATTTCGCCTTGGGAATCGTTTTCCCAGTATGTGTTGCTGGCGCTGGCGGTTTATTTGGCCTACAATCCGCCGATGGAAATGGTGAATTTATTGAAGGAAGCCGTAAAATTAATACCATGAAGACAACCGAATACCTCACCGTAAAAAACAATCAGGTCATCGCCCTGAAAGACATTCCGGAGTACGACTACGACTTCTTTCTGGAGCTGAATACCGGTTTTCTAAAAGACACTCCAGCAAGGCATTGCGTGAATTATTTCGGCTATGCTTCCGGGCATGACGTCAAACTGATTTGCTGCATGGCAGACGACGATACCCACCTCATTTATGTTTCGTCCTCGCTGGTCGGTCAAGCCGCACATTTGGCTTCGTTTACCGCTCAACATCCCAATTTTGAAAAGTTCGAACGGGAAATTCATGAGCATTTCGGCATCTTCTACACCGACCATCCTTGGCTGAAACCGATGCGGTATGCACACGATCGAGCAGATGCATCCAGTCAGATTGCCAACTACCCATTTTACGCCGTGGAAAGCGAGGAACTGCACGAAGTCGGTGTCGGTCCCATCCATGCCGGCATCATTGAGCCCGGACACTTCCGCTTCATCTGCAACGGGGAACAGATCATGCACCTCGAAATTCAGTTGGGTTACCAGCACCGGGGCATCGAGCAATTGTTCCTTCAAAAAAAGAAACTGCTGGAACGCACAACACTGGCCGAAAGCATCACCGGCGATTCCGTAGTGAGCCACACCACCGCCTTCGTCAATCTCTGGGAAAGCCTTTGCGGCTTTACCCCCGATCATTCCTTGATGTGGTCGCGAACAGTGGCTTCGGAACTGGAGCGGATTGCCGTGCACACAGGCGATCTGGCCGGCATCTGCGCCGATATGGCGTACCAGCTAGGCGAATCCGTCTTTGGACGTTTGCGCACCCCGATCATCAATTTCCGGCAAGAATGGTGCGGAAACCGTTTTGCAAAAGGCCTGATCCGTGCCGGAAAAATCAATTACCCCTTTACGGCTGAACTGGTGGAACGGCTTCAGACGGTATTGAATGCCTATGAACCGGATTTCGATGAAATGGCGCAGCAACTGTTTTCACTATCCAGCGCCCTATCGCGCATGGAAAAAACTGGCATTTTAAGCTATGAACAACTACTTGAAATAGGGACTGTCGGAATGGCCGCCCGCATGAACGCTTTGCCACGGGACATTCGCTCATCGCACCCCTACTGCCTATACGACACCATCGATCATCAGCCCATCATCAAACACCACGGAGACGTTTATTCAAGAGCGCAGATTCGCAGACTTGAAATCAAGCAATCCATCGGGTATATCCGGGAATTATTGAAAAACGTACCGGAGTTCAAGAAGCCGACCGAGCAAACGTTTGTGCCCAAAACCAATGCTTTCGTCCTTTCGCTGGTGGAAGGCTGGCGCGGAGAGATTTGCCATTGCGCTATAACCGACGCCAAGGGTTCTTTGGTAGTTTATAAGATCAAGGATCCTTCCCACCACAATTGGATGGCGCTGGCGCAAGCCGTTCGCAACAACGACATTTCCGATTTCCCGATTTGCAACAAGAGTTTCAACCTGTCCTATTCCGGACACGATTTATAAGCATATGCTGGATAATCTAAAAATAAGATGGCATCAGGGCAGTCAGTACATACCCGATGTAACAAAGGTCAGAGTTCCCGGCATTTTTAAGGGAAGGCCCATTATTACGAAAGCAAAAGTGGATGAAGCCTCGCTGGCCGATTTATGTCCGACACACGCGATATCCATCAGCCCTGTTTGTCTGGATTTGGGCAAATGTACCTTTTGCGGTGAATGCGCTGTTCAATATCCTACGAAAATATTCTTCACTTCCGACTATAAAATATCCAGCAACGACAGGGATAATCTGATCATTCAAACGGGTGATGATCTCTTGATTCAGATGAATCCGGCGTTGATCCGCGAAGAAATCAGGCGTCTGTTTGGTCATTCGCTGAAACTGAGACAGGTTTCAGCAGGTGGAGACAATAGTTGCGAGATGGAGCTGAATGCGGCAAACAATGTGCAGTTCGACATGAGCCGATTTGGCATCGATTTTGTAGCCTCCCCCCGACATGCCGATGGGATTGTGATTACCGGTCCCATCACGGAAAACATGGCTGAACCCTTGGAGCGATGCTACAACGCCGTGCCATCCCCTAAAATCATCATTTTGGCCGGCGTCGATGCCATCAGTGGCGGGATTTTCGCTGACAGTCCAGCTTTGAACCGTGAATTTCTGACGAAGCATACCGTTGACTTGTATGTCCCTGGGAACCCGATTCATCCGCTCACGTTCATCAATGGGGTTTTGGACTTGCTTCGGAAACGAGGGAGCAATTTTACCTACCGTTGAAGTTGCAAACAATCCGATCAATTATCACGTATGCACCGCACCGTAAGGCCCAATCCCTTACCGTCCGCATAGGGTGTGACACAAGCGAAGTTGTAATAGACGTAGCGGAGCCATGCTACTGAACTAATGTAAAATCAATCCTGAACATATATCTTTTCAACTTTACGGAATTAGTTCCTTTACGAGCATTCAAATGATTAAATTATTTCTATATTTGGGGGTCGATACCAATATTTTGCCTGCCAGAACGAAAATCGAGTTATACTAAAATCTGTCAACCATGAAAATAACCACCTTTATTCCGTTAACCTTTAGCGTAATCCTCCTCGCGACAGCGACGTTTTTTAGTAGTTGCACACAGGAAGAATCCTACACCAAGGCAACCGTCGAAACAAGCCTTGTTGCTTCCATTTCGGAAGCGACAGCCACCTGTTTAGGCATCGTTTCCTCCGATGGGGGTTCAACGATTACCAATAGAGGATTTTGCTGGAGCACATTGCCTTTGCCGACCATCGAAAACGATACCATCCAGGTAGCCAATGGCACAGCAGAATTTACTGGTACGTTAAAAGGATTGGCCCCGGCAACCCGATACTATGTTCGAGCATTTGCCATAAACCAAGGCGGTGTGGCATACGGTGTCAACGTGCTGTTCACCACAAAGACTTTTTCCGTTGCTACCGATCCCATTCCCGTGCTAATGCTTACTGCAACCTCTGCCGTAGGGGGCGGATCCATCGTCTCCGATGGGGACAGCAGCCTGCTCACCGTGAGGGAACGAGGTATTTGTTGGAACACTTACCCCACGCCCACCATAGAGAACAAAAAGACAATGGACGGAAAAGGTGGTGGAAGATTCATCAGTAAAATGGATAGCTTGAATGCGTTCACAACGTATTACGTCCGTGCGTATGCCACCAACGACAACGGCACCATCTACGGTGATGAAGTCAGTTTTACAACACTGAGCGGTATTGCCGGCCTGACAACGAATCCACTTACCGCCATCACCGCGTATGCTGCCTTCGGTTCAGGAAGATTGTCAATCGATGGCGGAGCGCCCATAACAGAACAAGGACTCTGTTGGAACAGCAGTCCAAACCCTACGACCGATTTTAGCAAAGTCATCAGTACTGCCTCCAACGATACGATTTCAGGAAACCTTACCGGATTAACACCGGGAACTACGTACTATGTTCGTACGTACGCCGTCAATAGTGTTGGTACATCCTATGGAGATGAAGTGAGTTTCACGACAAAAGATGGGAAAATGGACATAACCACGAATTCCAGTTCAGGGACGACAGCTTATGCTACAACCAGCGGAGGGACCATCACCTCCGACGGTGGAGCGCCCGTAACTGAACGAGGTATCTGTTGGAGCACCAACCAAAGCCCAACGACAGCCAGCAACAAAATTAGCTGCGCAAGTGGACTTGGGACATTCGTTGCCAACATCCCCGGCTTGACACCAGGAACCTCCTATTTCATCCGGTCGTATGGCATCAATAGCGTCGGGACTACGTATGGCAATCAAACCAGCGTCATCACCTTGAACGGCACCGTATTACTGACCACTAATTCCGTATTGTCCATCACGGCGAATTCCGGCAGTTGCATCGGAACGGTTTCTTACGATGGCGGAATAATCGTCACGGAGCGCGGTCTTTGCTGGAGCACCAACCCCAACCCGACCACAGCCGATACAAAAAAAACAAATGGATCGGGAACCGGTTCCTACACCACCAGTTTGACCAATTTGGTTTCTGGAACCACCTACTACGTCCGTGCATATGCCATCAACGCTATGGGCACATTCTATGGCAGCCAAGTGACTTTCACCACCAAGACCGGCATCGTCGATTTGACGACAACGGCGCCAACAGCAATTGCAACCTCCACGGCTCAATGTGGCGGAACCATCCTTTCGAATGGCGGATCGACCATTACCTCGAGCGGCATATGTTGGAGCACTTCGGAAAATCCAACCACGGCCAACAACAAAACCACCAACGGCACAGCCACCGGGGCATTTACCAGCTCCATGTCCGGATTGTCTCCCAACACCACGTATTATGTCCGAGCATGGGCAACCAACAGCTACGGCACATTCTATGGCAACCAAGTAACTTTCACCACTCTTTCTCTCACTGGCACGCTCACCGATATCGATGGAAATGTTTATCACTACGTAACCATCGGCACACAAACCTGGATGCTGGAAAACCTAAAAACCACCAAATACCGAGACGGCACTGCCATTCCCAATGTGACGAACGGCGCCCAATGGAACAGTTTGACCACCGGTGCCTATTGCAACTACGCCAATGATGAAAACAATGGCAACACCTACGGTCGCTTGTACAATTGGAATGCGGTGATCAATTCTCGAAACATCGCTCCGGCAGGCTGGCACGTACCTACGCAGAATGAGATGAATACATTGGTCGAATTCGCTCGCTCTGATGGTGGAAAGCTCAAGGAAGTGGGCACTACGCACTGGAACAGTCCCAACTCCTCTGCAACCGACTCCCTGGGTTTCAAAGCTTTGCCCGGTGGTTCCAGAATTGCCGATGGTGGTTTTTACAACATCGGGAACGATGGGCGCTGGTGGACAACAACCGAGAGTACTGCCGATCTTGCTTGGCAATTGAATTTGTATTATGGCAACAGCTTTACCTTTTTCGGGGAAACTAGCAAGCGTTACGGTTTGTCCATTCGGTGCTTGAGAGATTGATTGACTTGACCATCTTTGAAGCACTCGGTTTGAAAGGCAAGATCGGGTTTGTACCGGCTTTCACAAAGTAAATAATTGGTTAAATAGTGTGATATTTGCCCTAAAGGATAGCAATTTACAAACTTTCCACCTATCTTTGGAGCTCAGACATCTCTGCATGAAACGATTCCTGTCCATATCACTGGCACTATTGCTACTCGCCTCGGGCATGCACCTCACGGTAGCCTCGCATTACTGCGGAGGAATGCTGGCGCAGGTCAAGTGGTCCGTGGACAGGGAGCTGGGAAGTTGCGGCATGGAGGGGGAGGCTGAACACCACCCGAAAGGCATTGCCCTGCACGAAGCTTGTTGCAACGATGTCGTAACCACCTACACCACCGATGGTCAGTATCAATTTCAGTCGTTGGAATTGAAGAAATTTTCACCAGCGGTTATTGCTCAATTTACCGTCCCTCAAAGTATTCTTTTCAAGTCGCAGCAACCTGTCGACTACCTTTATACGCATGTTTTCCCGCCTGGAATTGTCTTTCCCACCAAGGTGGCTCAGGAGAGCATCTGCGTTTTCATAATTTGATTTAGTTCTTTTGTATGTGCGAGTTATCGCACTGATTTCGTGTGCTTTATTGTATACTAATTTATAAACAAAAGAATTATGAAAACGATCAAATTATTTTTAGCTGTTATTTTAAGTGTTGTCATCGGTAGCACTGCTGTTGCTCAAACTGGTACAAAACCGGCTGTTGCCGTTAAGACCGAAGTGTTCAATGTGAACGGAAGTTGCAGCATGTGCAAAGCCCGCATTGAAAAAACCGCCAAGGTAATGGGTGTTTCCAAAGCCGTATGGGATGCTAAGACCAAAAAGCTAAGCTTGACTTATGATCCAGCCAAAGTGAAAACAGACGCTGTAATGAAAGCCCTTGCAGCTGTTGGGCACGACACTGATAAATACAAGGCTACGGACAAGGTTTACAACAGCCTCCCCGGTTGCTGCAAGTATAGGTAACATCAAACAAATCGGTCCCTGAGCTGGTAAAATCCACTCCAATGGTTTCAGACCTTGTTCCCTCACCACTCCCAGGTGAACAAGCTGTTCAATAAACCAGTATCAGGGACCTTTTTTTAGCTTACCTTTCCTAAAAAAACAGCACCCATGTTCAACAGACTAGTCAAATACTTTCTGGAGAATCGGCTCGTGACGTTCCTGTTTTTGTTGACCGTATTGGTGGCAGGTATTGCCTTCACGCCGTTCAACTGGAACACCGGCCTTATCCCAAGAGATCCGATTCCCGTCGATGCCATTCCGGACATCGGTGAAAATCAGCAAATTGTAGCGACTGAATGGATGGGACGTTCACCCCGCGACATTCAGGATCAGGTGACTTATCCACTCACCTCCGCGCTCTCCGGAATTTCGGGCGTCAAAACCGTCCGCAGCACCTCCATGTTCGGCATGTCCTTCATATACATCATTTTCAAGGACAATGTGGAATTTTACTGGAGCCGTTCCCGGATATTGGAAAAACTGAATTCTTTGCCTGCAGGAACCCTGCCAACTGGCGTTCAGCCGACATTAGGACCCGATGCCACCGGGCTTGGCCAGATTTTCTGGTACACGCTCGAAGGGCGAAACCCCAAAACCGGCAAGCCCTCTGGCGGTTGGAGTCCGCAAGAACTGAGAACCATTCAAGATTTCTACGTCAAATACAGTTTAGCCTCGGCCGAAGGGGTCTCGGAAGTGGCTTCCGTAGGGGGCTTCGTACGTGAATATCAAGTAGATATCAACCCTGAAGCATTGAAGGCCTACGGTGTTTCCGTCATGGACGTGATGAACGCGGTGTCGCAAAGCAACCTGGACATCGGTGCCGAAACCATGGAGCTGAACCGGGTGGAATACCTCATCAGAGGCCTGGGATATATCAAGAACACGGACGATTTGGCCAACTCGGTCGTAGCCGTTCGGAACAATGTACCTGTTCGCATCAAGGATGTGGCTCAAACCACCTTTGGACCTGCCACCCGTCGCGGCGGTCTGGACAAGGCAGGTTCGGAAGCCGTAGGCGCCGTCGTGGTGGCCAGATACGGTTCCAATCCGATGGCCGTCATCACCAATGTCAAAGATAAAATCAAGGAAATCGAGGCCGGGCTTCCGCAGAAAACCATGCCGGACGGCAGCGTTTCCAAAGTCACGGTTGTGCCTTTTTACGACCGGACCGGACTTATCAAGGAAACCATCGGTACGCTGGAATCGGCCCTCACGCACGAAATTCTGATCAGCATCATCGTGATTCTGGTGCTGGTACTCAACCTGCAGGCGTCGCTCATCGTGGCCGGGCTATTACCGCTCGGCGTCTTGATGACCTTTATTCTCATGCGTATTTTCGGCGTGGAAGCCAACATCGTCGCTTTGTCCGGCATCGCCATTGCCATCGGTGTGATGGTGGATATCGGCATTGTGGATGTGGAAAACATACTCAGGCATCTGGAACAACCTGAAAACAAGAATATTCGAGGCAAGAAGCTTATCACGGTCATTTATCAGGCCACCACCGAAGTACGCGCAGCGGTCGTCACCTCAATTGCCACCACCATCGTTAGTTTCCTGCCCGTATTCGCACTCGAAGCGGCCGAAGGCAAACTCTTTCATCCATTGGCTTTTACCAAGTCCTTTGCCTTGATTTCAGCCTTTGTATTGGGCATCGTGGTTTTGCCTACACTGGTGTACTTGTTTTTCAACATCCGGCTGGATACGAAAAAGCTTCGACATTACGCCAATTATCTGGTGTTGGGCGGCGGTGTTTTGTTGGCATTCATGGGGCATTTCGCACCGGCGCTGGCACTTATTGCCGTAGCGGCCAATAACCTACTGGCTTACAAATGGTCAGCATCCCGTCACGACTATCCGGGCTACATAAATATCGGCATCCTGGTGGTGCTTGCAGCCTATTGGCTAAGTGTCGAATGGCTGCCACTGGGAGCACACACCAGCACGCTGGTCAATTTCCTATTCGTGGCAGGTATCATCGGCGTCGTTTTGGCAGCCTTGATGACCGTGGTTCATTTTTACGAACCCATCATGCGCTGGGCATTGGAAAACAAGAAGAAATTTCTGTTGCTTCCGGCTTTGACCCTGATTTTCGGCTTATTGATCTGGCAAGGGTATGGCAAACTCTTTGGATTCGTAGCCACGGGTTTTGAAACGCTCGGATGGAAGAACTTCCGTCAGACGGCCCTCTGGGAAGGACCGACCAAGGCGTTCCCCGGTACCGGCAAGGAATTCATGCCTTCGCTCAATGAAGGCTCCTTTCTGCTGATGCCCACCAGCATGCCGCACACCAGCATCGACCAGAACCTACGCTACATCGAAACACTGGACAAACGACTGGCTGCCATTCCAGAAGTGGAAAACGCCGTCGGAAAATGGGGACGTGTAAATTCCGCCCTCGATCCGGCACCCGTTCAGATGTTTGAAAACACCATTAATTATAGGCCGGAATACCTGCTGGACGAAAACGGGCAGCGAATGCGGTTCAAAACCAATCACGACGGAGCCTATATTTTAAAGAACGGCGGTGTTTATGTGCCTGAAACCGAGCGTTACAGACCATTGACCGCAGACAGCCTGATGCCCTCCAAAAATGGCGAATACCTCCGTCAATGGCGACCTGCAATCAAGCATCCGGACGACATCTGGAAGGAGATCGTCAAGGTCACACAGATTCCAGGGTTGACTTCAGCCCCTAAACTGCAACCCATCGAAACACGTCTGGTAATGCTTGCCACCGGCATGCGGGCGCCCATGGGACTGAAAGTGTATGGACCCGATTTGGAATCCATTGAAAAGGCAGGAATGCTTTTTGAACAGGCGTTAAAAAAAGCACCCTCGGTTCAATCCAATTCCGTCTTTTACGACCGGGCAGTGGGTGCGCCCTACGTGGAAATCAAGCTCAACCGAGAAAATATGGCCCGCTATGGCATGCGCGTCAACGATGTGCAGCAAGTGTTGCAGGCAGCCGTTGGCGGTATGACCCTTTCCACTTCGGTGGAAGGGCGGGAACGCTTTCCCATCCGCGTCCGCTACGCCAGGGAACTCCGCGACAATCCGGAAGCGCTCAAAAATATTCTGATTCCTGCCATGAACGGTGTCCAGATTCCTTTGGGCGAAATTGCCGACATTGGCTACACACGAGGTGCACAAATGATTCGCAGTGAGAATACGTTCCTGGTGGGCTATGTCATCTTTGATAAAGTCAGCGACAAGGCTGAAGTGGATGTCGTGGAACAGGCAGCCAACTACCTTAACCAGCAAGTTTCCTCCGGCGAACTAAAAATCCCCACCGGTGTCACCTGGAAATTTGCGGGAAATTACGAACAGGAAATTCGCGCAACCAAGCGATTGGCTATTGTCATTCCTATCAGTTTGTTGTTCATTTTGCTGCTGTTATTTTTCCAGTTCAGGACCATTACGGCTTCGTTCATCCATTTTTCTGGTGTTTTCGTGGCCTTTGCCGGCGGCTTTATCATGATTTGGCTCTACGGGCAAGACTGGTTTATGAATTTCAGCGTAGCGGGCACCAACATGCGGGATCTGTTCCAAATGCACCCCATCAACTTGAGTGTGGCGGTCTGGGTCGGATTCATCGCCTTGTTTGGTATTGCGACCAACGACGGCGTGCTGATGGGAACATACATCCATCAGGTTTTTGAGGACAAACATCCGACAACGGTGCAAGGTGTACGCGAAGCGGTCATTTCTGCCGGTCACCGAAGGGTTCGTCCGGCCATGATGACCACGGCGGTAGCCATTATAGCACTGCTTCCGGTATTGACTTCCACCGGAAAAGGAGCGGACATCATGGTGCCGATGGCCATTCCGACCTTTGGCGGGATGATCATTCAGCTGATGACCATTTTTGTAGTGCCTTTGTTTCAAGCCATTTGGCGGGAACGGGCAGTGCGCAAATCGTTAAAAACTTCAAGGCAATGAAAACGTATAAAAAACGAACAATCTGGATGGTTTTAGGATTGATAGGATGCAGCAATGTCCTTGGGCAGACGAACTCGAAAGATGCTTTATCGGTGAGCAATCCCAATGTGGAAAGGGAACTGTATGCTTATCAGAAAACGGCTGCTCAGAATAATCCAACCATTCTGGAGAAATGGAGCGAATACCAAGCGGCTTTGCAAAAAGTGCCGCAAGTAGCCAGTTTGCCCGACCCGAACCTAAACCTTGGCATTTTCCTGACTCCCATGGAATTACCCAGCGGCAACCAGGTGGCCGACCTGCAGCTGATGCAGATGTTTCCCTGGTTCGGAGTTCTGAAAAATGCGAAGGGTGAGATGAGCCTAATGGCAAAAGCCTCCTTCGCATCTGTTGAAGCAGTGAAATTGCAAGTTTTTTACGAAGTGCGAAGCAGTTGGTTCAACCTGTATCGAAACCGGGAACAGGTACGATTCACCCAGCAGAATCTGGAACTTTTGCGTCAGGTTGAACGGTTGGCAACCAGTCGGTACAAAGCCGGGGTTTCCGGAAGCAGCGTTTCGGTAAGCAACTCATCCAGTTCCATGCCGACAGCTCCCATTGCTGCGAGCGGAAGCGGAATGGGCATGACAGGCAGCACCGCCTCAACTTCGCAGGCGGTAACTGTTCCAATGGCTTCACCGTCGATGGGAACATCCACAGGAAGCAGCTTGTCGGATATCTATACCCTCCAGTTGGAAGAAAATGACTTGATCAACACTATTTCTTCGCTGAACGACCAGTATCAGAGCCTGTTGTTTAGATTCAACAAATTGCTGAACCGTTCAGTCGAAAGTCCGGTGGTTTTGCCAGAAAAAAACTTTAAAGATTCCTTTGAACCACCCTTGGATTCAGCCTTAAAAAACAACCCGATGCTGACCATGCTCCAATTCGAGCGGGAATCGTTGGAAGCCCGTCGGAAAATGTCGGACCGCATGGGATATCCCATGGTCGGAATTGGCTTGAAATATTCCATTCTGGCCAAGAATCCGGCTTCGACCTCCATGATGAATGGCAAGGACATGCTCATGCCCATGGTTTCGGTCTCGCTGCCGATTTACCGGAAAAAGTACAAGGCCGTCCAACAGGAAACCGAGTGGCTCAAGACCGCTTCGGTACAGAATTACGCAGCCACGCTGAGCCTATTGCAATCCGACTATCAGGATGCCTTGTTCAGTTACCGCGATGCACAGCGACGGATTCAGCTGTACGAAAACCAATTCCAGATCACAGAACGGTCCTATCAGCTCCAATTGAAGCGTTTTGCTTCTTCAACGGCGGAATTGTCTGAACTCCTGACAATAAGCCGTCAGCAATTGGATTATGCGCTGAAGGAGATCACCGCCAAGGTGGATTTACTCATTGCTCAGGCTAAAATCCGGCAATTGACTGCTCTTAATTAACAAAAAAAACGACATTGAAATGAAACGATTCAACACGATTATAAAACAAAAAAGCGTGCAGTTTGCATTGGTGGCTTTGGGCAGTCTGTTTTTAGGCTGGATGCTTTTTCACCAACCAAAACTGGGCAAAGTGCCTCAACAGCTCGCCGAAGTGAAGAAAGAAATCTGGACCTGTTCCATGCATCCTCAAATCAAAATGGACCATCCCGGCAAGTGCCCGATTTGCGGCATGGATCTGATCCCGTTGGTAAATGGAGGAGGTGGCTCCACAATGGATTCAACTGCGCTCTATCTAACACCGGAAGCCATACAATTGGCCAATATTTCCACCACCATTGTCAGTCACGCTGCCCCAGTCAAGGAACTTCGTCTTTTCGGTAAGGTACAGGCGGACGAACGACTTTTGGAAAGCCAAACCGCCCACATACCCGGCCGCATCGAAAAACTATACATCAGTTTCACCGGCGAAACCGTCCGAAAAGGCCAACTACTGGCACTCATCAATTCCCCGGACTTGATTTCTGCCCAGGAAGAATTGCTTGAAACGGCCAAAAGCAGCGCCGAACAACCGGATCTTTTTGAAGCTTCCAAAGACAAACTTCGCCAGTGGAAACTCACCGATGCCCAAATCGACCAGATTGTTCGTTCAGGCAAAGTGAAGAATAATTTTGAGGTATTGGCCGGCAGTTCAGGCATTGTCACCTCCAAGCGGGTAAACACTGGTGACTATGTCAATATTGGCAGTGTCCTGTTTGAAGTGGCCAACCTATCCAATGTTTGGGTTTTGTTTGATGCTTACGAAAGCGATCTGCCCTTCTTGAAAGTAGGCAACAGCATCACGTTCAGACTTCAAGCACTGCCGGGCAGCAGCTTCAAAGCCAACATCAAGTTTATCGACCCGGTGATGGATCCCACGAGCCGCGTGGCCAAAGTCCGCGTGGAAGTGAACAATGCGTCTGGCAAACTGAAACCTGAAATGTTTGCAACCGGTATTGTTCAAGCCAGCCTGAATCAATACAAAGACAAGCTTGTCATACCCTCCACCGCCGTTTTATGGACAGGCAAGCGCTCCATCGTTTACGTGAAACAAAGTGACAACTCCTTCAAAATGCGGGAAGTGGATCTGGGCCCGATGCTTGGCAACAGCTACGTGGTTTTGGACGGGCTAAAGGACGGTGAGGAAATTGTAACGGAAGGAACTTTCAGCGTGGATGCTGCTTCGCAACTGGAAGGAAAACCGAGTATGATGAATCAGGGTGAGTCAAAAGCAGAAAAGACGAACAGCATGCCTGGAATGGATATGTAATCGTTCATTTATTAATTACAAGCAATGGTAAAATAAAAGGTGGAACCTTTTCCCAGTTCGCTTTCAACCCAAATGATACCTCCAAGCATTTTCACAAATGCTTTTGAAATGGACAATCCCAAACCTGCGCCTTCGTAATCACGGGTGAGCAAGTCACTGCCTTGTCTGAAGCTTTCAAAAATAAGATCTTTCTGTTCATGAGAGATGCCATCACCTGTATCACTGACAAAAAATTCGAGGGCTTTGCCCTTTTTCACATATCCAAATTCAATGGCACCGGATTTTGTGAATTTGATGGCATTTTTTAGAAGGTTCATAAGGATAGTATGAACTTTCTTGCTGTCTGTATTTATGATGGATTCCTCTGCTGACAAATTATTTGAATAGGAAAACTGCAGCCCTTTTTGTTCTACTTCGGTTTTAAAATTCGTATAGAGGGCTTCCGTTTCCTCGTTGATATTCGTTTCTGAAATTGAAACTCCAATTTCTCCGGACTCAATTTTAGATATCTCGATAATATCGTTCATGATATTGAGCATCCGTGTACCGCTTTGCTTAATAATGCGACCGTATTCTTGTAACTTTTTACCGCTTAGATTTGGTTCGTTCAGCAATTCGGCAAAACCTAGGATACCATTCATCGGTGTTCTGATTTCATGACTCATGTTTGCTAAGAATGCGGACTTCAGACGATCACTTTCCTGTGCTTGTTCCTTGGCTACAATCAAATCGGCTTCAGCAAGCTTGCGCTCGGTGATATCGAGAAAGGACCAAACCCTCCCCATCGGCACATCCTCGAGGTACAAAGGGTGTGTTATTCGTTCAAAAATCCGTCCATCTTTAAAGAAAACTAAATCCATCGTACTCACATCGGCTTTTCTGTAAAGTTCCGAAACAGTAGCGATAAACTCATCAGGATCTGCAAGTTGCTCTAAAGCGCAAGCCAACAGCGTTTTGTCATCTCCAGATGCGAGAATTTCAGCGGGTATACACCACATTTCTCCAAATTTTGCATTGATTTTGATGACTGTTCCTTGGTCACTAACAACAAGAATACCATTGTGAATCGATTCCAGCGTTGCTTCCGTTAATGCCAGAGCTTTCTTTAACTCCTCATCGATACGTTTGCGCTCGGTGATGTCATTCACTAAAATATGTCGTGATTTTCTACCATTAAATACAATTGGAAAGGATGTTATCTCAACAAAAATCTGTTCTCGGTTTTTCTTGAGATGCCTCCATACCCTTGCCAAATCATTGGTTTGAGAAGTCTCTTCAATAACTTTCAATAAAGCTGGAAAGTCTTCAATAGGGCGAATATCCTTTAGCGTCATCGACTGGAACTCTTCTCTCGAATAGCCGTAGAGATTTATTGTAGCGTCGTTAATTTCGAGAAAAGCAAGGGTTTCAATATCGTGAATCCACATTGGCTGCGGATTATTGGCAAACATATAACGGTAATTCTCTTCGCTCTGCCACATTGTAGAACCAGATTCCAGCTTCTCCGTCTGAATTACCTCCATGTTAAAAAAGTAGTGTTAAGTAAAATCGATTTGTGTTTTTCCATGATTTAGACTAAACTTACTAAAAAAAGTTTATAAAAAGCACAAAATAATTCGAATTAGACTATTTTACTATTATTTTGTATGCCTTTAGGCTATTTTCGAATGTCGAATTGAAAAAAAAACCTGGGTTCAGACTTTCGGGAATAACCTCTTGTTCTGTTACTCAATTATAAAACGGTTACTTCCAATCACCTCCCTATTTTGAATGCACTTGATGAAATAAAGCCCTGTTTTTAACCCAGAAAGGTTCACTTGGCTCTGACTCTGCTTCAAATCCTGTTGCAAGACCTTGCTGCCCAACATATTGTAGACTTCAGCCCGTACAATGGCTGAACCCTCGAATTCAACCGTCAAATAGTCTTTGGCTGGTACAGGATAAACTGAAAATCGGGTTTTTGGTTTTTCCACCGCCACAGCCGACGGATTCCACTTGACATTCAGGGCATTGAGTTCAGACGGTGTAATCGGAATGATGGTCCCGTGACGCGGCGTAAAATCAAAGGAAACCGGCATGGTCACCACCGAAAAGTTCACCAGATCCGTGCTCCTTGTAAATTGATAGGCGCCGCTGGTGTACATGTCGTACATGAGAATCCAATCGTTCGAATTGAACATTTTGAAAACACAACCGCCCTCTACAGCATTGGTAGTGGACTGCAAATACTTGTCATACAGCACATAGCCCAAAGTCAATGAATTGGAAACCGCTTTCTTGATGCCATTACCATTGCCTTCCGTCTTGAAAAACAGATGATATTGACCATTGGCAAAAACAATGTCGGAGTCGATGGTGGACAGGCCATTGTTGTTGAACAGCACTTTGGGCGCCGATTCAAGGGCGGTAAACGTGCTGTTGGCATACGCGTAGTAAATCTTGTCGAAATCCGAGGAGCCCAGACGCATGGCGAAATAAACCATGTACTTGCCGACAGCAGGATCGTAAATGGTTTGTGGAGCCCAGACCCGGTCTGCGGCACTGAATTCCGGATAGGTATTCGGAATATTGACCACAGCTGATGTCCAATCGGTCAGGTTGGAGGATTTCAAAAGAACCATGGCACGGTTGGAAGCCCATCCGAGCGCTGAAACCATATCGGTGGCAACCATGTAATAAGAGTTCACTTCTTCACCACGCAAGATATGTGGATCGCGGACACCTCCCGAAGAGCTGATGGCAGCCGAACTCACCACCGGATTGTTGCTGTTGATGGCTTTATAAACGTAACCGTCACTGCTGGTGGCAAAGCGAATGGCTTCCTGGTTGCCAGTGTTTCCTGTAAAATAGGCGAACAGGTAAGCCGAAAACCCCTCATCTTCGGCCACTGAAATGGTAAAAGACTTTTGGAAGGAGGACGCTCCTTTGGTGATGGTTGCGGTCAAGGTTATCGATGTATTTCCGCTTCCTTTGGCCGGTCGCTGGAGGATGGCACCCGTATTGGACAAAACACTGCTGTTGCTCGAACTCCAGGATAGGGCTGAACCCTGCAATCCAGTGACTGGAAGTACAAGATTCGAAGTGAGATTGGTCAGATTTCCATTAAGTGCAAGTCCGTTTGCATCCATCTGCGCACTGGTTGCATCGTTGTAAAACGGAATGACCGTGGCCACAAAAGTTTTCCTGACGGTCATGAATCCACTGGTCACCGAAGCAGTCAGGGTCACATTGACGGAAGCGGCACCCGAGGCCGGGCGGGTGACCACACCGGTGTTGGAAATCACTGCAGTGTTGGAAGAACTCCAGACAATGGTTGCCCCGTTTGAACCGGTTGCCAGCAAAGTCATATTGGCAGAAACAGTGCTCAAGTTGTCCAAAATAAGGGCTGAAGCCGCGGTATTCGCCTGATCGGCATAGGTCAGCGTGTCCAGTGCAGCAATTTTGGTGGCAAGTGCTGCCACTTGCGTAGCGTTCAGCGCCGTATTGTAAATCCGAAAGTCGCTGAACATGGTGTTCAGCAGGTATTGATCTGAGGCATACGCCGATTTGGCCAGGTAATTGAACGAAGTCGACCCCAAGGTGGTAGGCAACAGGGAAAGGTTGCCCGTTTTCTTCTGAACACCATCTATATAGACGGTGCCAGTCGTACCCGACTGTGTGTAGGTGACATGGGTCCATTCGCCTTTAACAGAAGAACTCCCGAAGCTGACTGCTTTTTCTGCGTTCCAGTTCGTGGTACAAATTGCATACCGGGAAGCCTTGACCGAATAAAACATGCACCCGGTTGCTGAAGCATTGATGTCGGCCGAATTGGAAAACGACCAGACAAAGTTCCCGTTGTTGGTGAGCACCAGGGAAGGATCGATGTACAAATACGTGGAAACTGTGAAGTCGGACAAAGTTTTGACCAAGTTTCCCAATTTCGATTGCATATCCAGGTAGCCTTGAGTGGAACCGATTTGAAGCACTTTATAGTTACCAAGCGTTTTAACCGAGGCGCTACCGTTCAATTTGGCATTGAAACCATTGCCTGTTTCATCCAAAATGGAATCCGAGCCAACCTTCTGATTAAAAGCATATTGAAGTTTCAGGGAGGCATCCTGCGCCTGAAGGACCGTTAGGGATGCGAAAGCGAAACCAAGGACAAGCGTACGAAAGTTTTTCAAAGTCTACGGATTAAGGGTTTAAAAAGTATTTAACGATGTAAAAGTAGGCAAGTTTACTGGATAATAGGTTTGATATTTCGTCAAATTCAGCTTATTAATCAAGCAGCACGTGTACTAAACCATTAATTAAAAGGACAGCACGCATGGATTCAAGCAAATTGATTAATTTTACCAATCCGGAAGAACCTTTATGAATGACCGATGAAAACCAAATTCGCACTGTTCCTTTTTCTTTACCCAATCCTGCTTTTTGCCAATTCGTATACGATTGAGAAGCTTGGCATGGAACAAGGCTTGTCCAACAGTTACATAGTCGGTATTACTCAAGACAAGGAAGGTTATCTGTGGTTTGCCACCGAGTCGGGGCTGAATCGGTTCGACGGTCACAGCTTCAGGGTTTACCGAAAAAATGCCCTGCTGAATAAAAGCATCAACAGCAACGAGTTGAACATGGTCTATGCGGACACGACAGACAATACCGTTTGGATTGCCACGCAACGAACCGGTCTTAACGCGTTCGACACCAAGACCGAGAAATTCACCTACTACACCGCAAATGCAAGCATTCCGAATTCCATCATTACCAACGATATCACGAATATTGCCCCCGCCTGGGACGGAAATCTTTGGGTATGCACCTACCATTTCGGAGTCGAATATTTCGACAAGAAAGCCAAGACATTCAAGCACTTCAATCAGGCCACCATACCTGGATTTGTCAGCAATCATGTGTGGTGTGTGGCGGATGACAACCACGGTAAATTATACATCGGGCATGTATTCAATGGTTTAAGCGTACTTTCCCTGAAAGATCGGAAAGTTAAAAACTACCGGAACATCCCAGGTGATCCAACTTCCTTCCCAGGTGAAGAAGTGACGGCCCTTCACATCGACAAACGGAACAATGTCTGGGTAGGAACCAACAACGGTCTGGCACTTTTCGATCCCATTTCTGAGAAATTCACCGTCCTACGGAATGCACCAAGGAACCCGTACTCTTTAGCAAGCAATCGTATCTTGTCAATCAAGGAATTGGACAACGACAAGCTTTGGATCGGTACCAATCAGGGCGGCATCAATATTCTGAATCTGAGGCAAATATCCTTTCTTAATCCGGGAAACATTTCCTTTCAACATATTGAAGCCAACGATGACGACAACGGCTTGTCTAATCTGGCGGTAAAAAGCATCTTCCAGGATTCCTTCCACAACATCTGGATCGGCACACTGGGCGGTGGCATCAATGTTATCAGCAATCGGTCCCGTTTTTTCAATGCCTGGACATATTCCCCCTATCGAAGCGCCAGGAACAGCCTCAGCACCAAGCTGGCATGTGGTATTTGTACCGATTCGGACAATAGGGTCTGGATTGGAACAGATGGTGGCATCGACGTTTATGAAAAAGGGTTGAAAACGGCTCATTACAGCAAAGGAGCAGGTGACATTCCAGACAATTTCATTGTTTCAGCGATGAAAGACTCCGAAGGCAACCTTTGGTTGGGCTCGTTCGAAGGGCATGTAATTCAGTACAATGCAAAAACCCGACAGTTTAAAACGATGTCCGAAATAAAAAGTGATGCCAGTGTACGTTGTTTTTTTGAGGATAATGCCAAAAATATTTGGATAGGCACCAACAGGGGCCTCTATTCCTGCAATCTTAAAACGGGATTGGTCAAGAGCTTTTTCAGTGAGAATTCCAATTTACCGGACAATGTGATTCTGAGTGTTTCACAGGATGTACAAGGGAATCTATGGATAGGTAGCTTTGGGCAAGGCATCTCCATCTTTACACCAGACTTCAAGCTGATTCGCAACATCAACATTTATAACGGATTCTGCTCCAATGCCATCCATTATCTTTTTAGAGATTCAAAAAGCAGGATGTGGGTGGCCACCCGCGAAGGACTGGCCGTTTTCAAATCCAGCGACGATACGAATTACCGGGTTTTCAATGAAAAAGACGGCATGGCGGACAGTTATGCCTGTGCCATTGCCGAAGGCAAAAGCGGAGAGCTGTGGGTAAGCACCAATTCAGGCATCAGTCATTTGATTGTCAACGAAAACAAATTCGAGAATTTCAACTTTCTGGACGGCATTCCCATCGGAAACTTTACATCGGGTTCCGTGACGAAAACGTCGGACGGAATCATTTGTTTTGCCTCGCAAAATGGTGTCTGTTATTTCAATTCCAATGATAAACCGGTGAATTACAAAGCCCCCAAGGCCATGATCACCGAATTTCGCTATTACGACAGGCACATCGCCCAATCAGCCAATTCATTCAATCTGCCCGTTGCCGGAAAAATCATCCTGAAGCATTTCCAGACCTCGTTCAGCATTGCCTTCAACGTGCTTGATTTTGGGTTGAACGAAGAAACGGAGTATGCCTATATGCTGAAGGGGCTTGAAGATACCTGGTACAACTTAGGCGGTGAAAAGCAGGTCACCTTCCGAAACCTACCGCACGGCAACTACGAATTCAAAGTGAAAACCCGTTTACGCAATCAGAAATGGTCCAATGAAATCACCACGCTTGAAATCACCATCCAGCCACCGTTCTGGCTGACATGGTGGGCTAATACGCTTTATTTCCTGCTGATAGTCTGGCTGATACTGTTCATTGCCAATTTCTACAAGCGAAAACTAAAACTGGAAAACGACCTCTACCTGGAACAAAGGAATCATCAGCAGGAACAGGAGCTCAACGACGAACGGATGAGCTTTTACACCAACATCACCCATGAACTCCGAACGCCATTGACGCTGATCATCGGTCCTTTGAAAGACCTCGAGACGGACCATTCGCTTTCGCAAGGTCATCTAAAAAAGATTTCGCTCATCAGCCGCAGTGCTACACGGTTGTTAAACCTGATCAATCAGATCATGGAATTCAGGAAAACAGAAACTCAAAACAAAAAACTGTGCGTCATCAGAGGAGATTTGGCCAAGCTCATTCAGGAAATCGGTCTCAAATACGAGGGTTTGAATCAAAACACGGATCTCCGATTCAGGATTTCCGTCGAGGAAAACCATCCTTCCCTGTTTTTTGATCCCGAAATCATCACCATCCTTCTGGACAATCTGATTTCGAATGCGCTCAAATACACCAGGAAGGGTGAAATTGGCTTGTCCATGAAAACACTGACCGAAAACAATACGAAATTTACGGAAATTGAAGTAAGCGATACGGGCTGCGGCATTCCGCAGGATGCTCTTTCACGAATATTCGACCGTTATTTTCAGGTGAATAACGAAAATCAGGTGGTTGGATCCGGCATCGGGCTTTCACTGGTCAAGAACCTTGCCGACTTGCATCAAGGAACTATCCGTGTGGAAAGCACCATGGGTGAAGGTTCGACCTTCCGATTCAGGTTCCAAACAGACAATCAATACCCAGAGGCCATTCACACCGAAATGCAAACCAAGCTTTCTTCAATCGATGAAACGGACCTTACAAAAGGTTTGGTCCTGGTCGTTGAGGACAACGAGGAAATTCGGGAATACATCGGACGTTCCCTTTCAGACTCCTTCAACATCTTGGAAGCAACCAATGGAAAAACGGGCGTTGAGTTGGCTTTTGAACACATTCCGGACATCATCATCAGTGATGTCACGATGCCGATTATGGACGGCATTGAGTTCTGCAAAATCATGAAAGAAGACATGCGCACCAGCCACATTCCACTCATTTTGCTGACGGCCAAAAATACGCTGCAAGACAGGATGGATGGTTATTCCATCGGTGCCGATTCCTATATGACCAAACCATTCAGTGCCGGTTTGCTGCAAATCAGAGTGAAGAATCTGCTGGAAGCCAAACAAAAAATGGCTTTGATGTACTCCTCCTCTCTGAGTCAGAAACAGGCTTTCATGACCGAGTCGCTGAACAAGCTTGACAAGGAATTCATGGATAAAGTGAATCGGATTATTGAGGACAATCTGGATTCGGAGCAAATCAACGTTGCATTCATTGCTGAGCAATTAAACATGAGTCATTCGACACTTTACCGGAAAATTAAGGCGCTGACGTCGATGTCAGCCAATGAAATCATCAAAAAATTGAAACTTCAGAAAGCGGAACAGTTGCTCTTGTCGGGAAAATATACGATTTCAGAAATTGCCTACCTGACCGGTTTCAGCACGCCGACGTATTTCCGGCAGTGTTTCAAGGATGAATATGGGCAATCGCCTTCTGAGTATCTGAAGCAAATCAAGGGCTACAACTAATTTTCTTAAAAGTATTTACGTATGAAAAAAGTAACGTTTATTCTCACAATTGCATGCTTCCTTATCTGTAGTACACCGTTCTTTGCGCAATCCAGTTACCATATTGCCGGTAAAATCCATTTGGAAGGCGAAGGAGGTTGGGATTACCTCACCGTTGATGCGACTAATGGACGGATATTTGTCTCCCATGACGGTGTCGCACAAGCTGTGGATATTAAAACAGGGACATTGGCAGGCACCATCTTAGACACCAAAGGCATTCATGGAATCACAATGGCTGCCGAACTTAACAAAGGCTTCACCAGCAACGGACGCGATTCCTCCGTCACCGTTTTCAATCTCAAGACATTGGAAGTACTTGCAAAAGTGAAAGTTACGGGTCGAAATCCAGATTGTATCCTTTACGATGCATTCTCGCAAAAGGTATTTACCTTCAATGGCGGAAGCAGCAATGCAACCGTGATAGATGCCAAAGATAACAAGGTGCTCGGAACCATTGAATTAGACGGAAAACCGGAATTCTCGCAGACGGACGGAAAAGGTCATGTTTTTGTAAACATTGAAGATAAAAGCGTGATCAATGTCATTAATTCAGCGACCATGAGCGTGGAACAACATTGGTCCATAGCTCCGGGTGAAGAACCCAGCGGGCTTGCCCTTGACAACGAAAACCACCGATTATTCAGTGTTTGCAGCAATAAATTGATGATAGTGACGGATGCATTGACAGGGAAAGTAATTACCACACTGCCTATTGGTGACCGATGTGACGGAGTGGCATTCGACCCAAAGTTGAAACGTGCATACAGTTCAAATGGTGAAGGTACCATGACGGTTGTTCAGGAAGTGGACGCCAATTTATTTAAGGTGCTCGAAACAGTGCAGACCTTACCCAGAGCAAGAACCATCACCATCGACAAAAGTACTAGGCATCTGTATTTGACAACGGCTGAATTTGAAGCCGCAGCTCAAGGAAGCAATCGCAGACCGGCTACCAAGCCAAATTCGTTCATGATTCTGGATATTGCACCCAACTAATCATATAAATTCAACTAGCACTTGCTCCACCTCTCCCGAACGTATCCGGAATGCTTTAACTACCGGAGTTATATCCGCCAGTGAAACAATCACATACAGGATATTGGGGTCGAACGCCAGCCGGATGTCTTCCACGGAAGGTCTGGCAGGCGTAACGGGATGGCTGTGGTAGTTGGCTATGATGTCCAAGCCTTCTGCCCTGGCTGAACGCAATACCTGAAACTGTTCGGCTGGCAAAAAAGTGAAGTGTTCCGGACTGGCATCAGCGTTTGTCATGCCATAACGATGCTCCGCAACTTCACCCTTTCCTGCCAACAAACCACAGGCTTCGTTGGGTAGTTCCGCCCTGGCTTGCAGGACGATGCCCTCTAAGATGGAACGTGGAATCCGTATCATTTTTGGATGGAGATTAGGTGAATGCCTTTTTGATCGGTTTCCCTGATGGAAAGCACGTTGAAACCCTGCTCGGTGGAAGAACGCGGTATGTTCTCGAGCGGTTCTCCTTCGGTGACAAGTACATCAAGTATGTCGCCCGGTTCAAGTTTGGAAAGCTTTATTTTGGTGCGGAAAAAGGTCATCGGGCAATGATCCCTGGTGACGTCCAAATTGAATTGTGCCATGATTTTTGTAGTTAAATGAATAAGGTTTGTCCACCTTCTGAAATTTTCAAAAACGTTGGAACACCCAGCACATCCTTCACTTCGTGGATGAGGTCGCTTTTCTGGATACCCAAAATGTGCATGGCCATTTCGCAGGCGTAGATGTTGATGCCCAACTCTTTGGCTGCTTCTACGAGCTCTTCAAGCGTGGCCACGTTGTTCTTGCGCATCAGGTATCGGAAAATCTTCGGGCTGAGTCCCAAAAAGTTCAAACGGCTGACGGGCGCACTTTTTAGGCCACCCATGAAAAGTCCGAAAACTTTGGGCAGGAATCCCTTGCCAACGGGCGAACGGCCTTGTTTTATTTTGATGGCGTCCAGGCCCCAAAACGTAAAGAAAATATTCACTTCGTAACCAATGGCGGCTGCACCGGTGGCCAGTGTGAATACGGCAGTCAGTTTGTCAAAATCACCGCTGAAACCTATGATGGAGAGTTTTTTTTGTTCGGACATGATTCTTAAAGTTTGTGGCTTTGCAAATCGCAGACAGCCTGTTCGGATTCAATTAATTCGGTAATGGTGGGTTCGTCTCCGCATATCGGGCACTTGTGATTGTGTTTGCCCTTTATGGTGCGAAACTCCATAGTCTTGGCATTGAAGGTGAGCAAACGGTTGGTAAGCAACTCACCCACTCCGGTGAAATATTTCAACACCTCAGCAGCCTGAATCGTTCCCAGCATTCCGGCAATTGCACCCAACACGCCGGCTTGCGAGCAGGTCGGAACGGCATTGGCAGGGGGTGGTCCATAAAAGAAACAACGGTAGCAGGCTGAACCAGGCACGTAGGTGAAGCTTTGTCCTTCAAAACGCAGGATACCACCGTGTGAAAATGGCTTCCCAGCCAATACGCAGGCGTCATTGATGAGGAACTTCACCGGAAAATTGTCGGTGCCATCTACAATGAAATCGTAGTCTTTTATCAAATCCAGGGCATTTTCAGCTGTAAAAAGTTCCTGATACGTAACAACCTTGACGTCAGGGTTCAACCGGTTAATCTTTTCCTTGGCTGAAAGCACTTTCGGACGGCCTATGTCTTCTGTGAAATGGATGACCTGCCGCTGCAAATTACTGAGGTCCACCACATCACCATCGATCAGACCGATGGTCCCGATGCCGGCTGCGGCGAGATATAGGGCGATCGGAGCACCCAATCCACCGGCACCGATAATGAGCACCTTGCCGGCGTTGATCTTTTCCTGTCCTTCCACACCGACATCTGTCAGCAGAATGTGGCGACTGTACCGCTGAATCTGATCTTCTGTAAAATCCATGATCTGACTTTATTTGGAGCCACCACCCATGAAATACAAAAAATCCACTTCATCACCTGCATTCAAAAGCGTGGAGGAATAGTCGTCCTTCAGGACAAATTCGCCGTTTCGTTGCACAGAAACCATTTCTGGTTGGAATACGTTGTTCAATTGGATGACGTCCAGTACGGACAGTGGCAGGTTCAGTTCCTGAACAGTACCGTTTATTTTTAGAGTGCTCATAATTGTTTTGTTAAATGACGATACAAAGATCGTTGCATGGACTGCCCTGCACCATACCCCAACAGGGGCATTTTCATACCATACACGTGGTATTCTTCAAAATTTCTTCTAAAAATATTATTTATACAAGTATTTACTTGTTATATTTGCATCGTGCTTTGGAAGAAACATCCTTCACCCTTTTATTCAACTTAAATGACCGATTCAAAACGCTATAGATTACCAATAACGCCCTTATCATCAGACCAATACGATCATCTTTCAGCTTTGCTACAATCCATTGACCACCAACAGGCCACCTGGCTTGCTGGATATTTTGCCGGCCTGTCGGCCAAGTCATCAATGGAACCTTCTGAACCTGAACCCACAAAAGGTCTAACCATCGTATACGGCAGTATGACCGGCAAAGGGGAAGAAATCGCGACACTAGCCGCTGTCAAAGCAAAACAGTACGGCCTGGAAGTCCATCTGCAGGATATTGCTGATTTCTCCGCCAATGATTTGGTCAACACCCAAAATCTGTTGGTGGTAGTATCCACTCACGGCAAAGGCGCACCACCCTTCCCCGCGAAGGGTTTGCACGATTACCTGTTCAGCAATAAAGTTCCCAAATTGAATGCATTGAAATTTGCCGTATTGGCACTTGGTGATTCCAGTTATGACCATTTTTGCAAAGTCGGTATCGAATTCGACCAACAATTGGAGAAATTGGGTGCTACCAGATTATCGCTTCTGCATTTGGGAGATATCGATGTGGATTCAACTGCTCCGTCCTGGCTCGATGAGGCATTGACCCTATTCGAAAGCGGCAAAACGGAAACTACAGGCCTTGGCTTCTCCTATTTGAAAAACCGCGTTCGAAAAAATATGCCTACTTCCTTTTTGAAGCACAACATCGTCAAACCCGTGTTCAAAACAACGACCTTGCCCGGAAAATCCAACCCGTTTTCTGCCCCCGTTCTGGAAAAATTCAACCTTTACGGTACGGGTTCAGAACGCCAGGCCATTCACTTGGTATTAAAGGCGGACGTGCCTGGAATGGTCTATCAACCAGGGGATTCGGCCGGAGTGATTCCGCTTAATCACCCCGACTTGGTTCGTGAGACATTGGACATCACCGGTTTTAATGGAACCGAAATGATGACTTTTAAAGACAAGAATCGAACGCTGGAAACAATTCTCCGCGACTCTGTGGAACTTTCCAGAGTGACGCTGGATGTGGTAAAAAAATACCTTGTCCAGTGTCCGTTGGAATCGCTGCATTCATTGGCTGGGAACCGTGACAAACTCGCTGAATACATTGCTGATAGGGATATCGTGGACTTATTGACAGACTTCCCGACCGAAGGGCTCACCCCGGATGCTTTCCTTTCCGTTTTGCGCCCCCTTCAGCCGAGGTATTATTCCATTTCTTCCAGCCCGCTGGAAACGCCTGGCAATTTACATCTCACAGTAGGTGTTGTCACGTATGAAAAAGCAGGTCGCGCTCGGAAAGGAACTTGTTCCAGCTATCTGTCGGATGTAAGGATGGAGGATGAACACATACCTGTCTTCATCGAATCCAATCCACATTTCAGGTTGCCCGAAGATGAGACCAAACCCATCATCATGTTAAGTGCCGGCACTGGAATTGCTCCTTTCCGGGCATTCATCCAGCATCGGGCGCATGTTGAAAAACCTGGTAAGAGCTGGCTGTTTTTTGGCAACCGTTACAAGGATTCGGAATTTCTCTATGAAAACGAATGGGAACAGCACCTCAAAACTGGAGCATTGACCCGCATGGATGTTGCGTTCTCCAGAGAAGGCACCTCCAAAAAATACGTACAGCATTGCCTCCAGGATCAAGCGGCCGAGGTGTTCCAATGGCTGGAAGAGGGGGCTCATCTCTACCTCTGTGGCGACATGAACGGTTTCTCAACGGATGTACAGCAAGCATTGGTTCGCATCATTTCCGAGCAGGGCCAGCGCAGTGAAAAAGAAGCGGAAACCTACTTGGATGAGCTGCAATACAGTGGACGGTTTCAACTGGATGTCTATTGACCGCAAAATGTAAAAGGTAGTGGTAATTCAGAAAAAAACGATACAGATTGCCAAAAATCAGGGTAATTACCAACAAAAGCGTCTTAGAATGGCTGTTTGTCACACACTTGTAACATTTAATTCTTATTTTTGGCGTCAATATTTACTAATTAGGCTTGTCCTCCAAAAACTGACATGAAACACCATTCCTTTTTCAAACTTCTGTTTTTAGCCTTTTTCATGATTTTTTCATTTTCTGCCGCACAAGCAAAAATCTATATCAACGAAATACTAGCATCCAATTCCTCCATCAATTCCGATCCCGACTTTAATGCCAATGCAGATTGGGTGGAACTTTATAATTCAGACAGCACTTCAGTCAATCTTAAGGGTTATAACCTAACGGACAACCTCAGCATTCCAGGCAAGTACCAAATTGCTCAGGACCTTATTTTACCTTCCCACGGTTATGTCCTTTTCTGGTGCGACGACAACAACACAGGTGTCCATACGAATTTCAAACTTTCCGCTTCAGGAGAAGAAATTGGTCTTTTCGATCCTGCGGGTGTTTTAGTAGACTCTTTAACTTTTGCTCCGCAGAGTCTTGACATTTCGTATGCCCGATATCCGGATGGTAGTCCCTATTGGAAATATTACCCCAAACCCACTCCTGCGGCTGCAAACGATTCGACCGGTTTTGGTGGTCAAGTGTTCACCGTTCCAACGTTTTCCATAAGCGGAGGGTTTTTCAGCAGCACACAATCTGTTGTAATTAAAAACTATATGGGCGGAACAATCCGTTATACCATCGATGGTTCTGAACCGAATGATTCTTCTGTCCTTTATACCGGTGCGATTCCCATTTCAAAAACGACCTGCCTTCGGGCTCGGATTTTCAAAGAGAAGGAAATTCCCGGACCAATCGCCACCCAATCCTATTTCATCAACGACCCGAATGCCAACCGAAAGTTGCCAGTTGTTTCCATTTCAACCAACCCTGACAACTTCTGGGATCCTGTAAAAGGCATCTATGTTCAGACCTTTAAACCCGAATGGGAAATCCCGGTCAATATTGAACTGTATGAAAACGACGGAAGCGTAGGTCCAGCGTTCAACGAGCAGGCAGGAATAAAGGTTAATGGATTGTATTCATGGCAGTTGCCTCAAAAAATGCTGGGCGTCTATTTTAAAAAGAATTATGGTTCGAGCACTCTTGCCTATCAACTGTTTTGGGATAGAAACCGTAAGACTTTCAAGGATTTTGCACTGAGAGCATCCGGAAGCGACTGGAGTTACACCATGTTCAGGGACGGGATGTTGCAACAATCCGTCCAGAATTACAATATGAAACTGGACAACATGGCATTCAGAGCCAGTGTGGTATATGTGAACGGCCAGTACATGGGCATTCACAACATGCGTGAAAAGGTGGACGAAGACTTTATTGTTTCAAACTACAATTTATCAAAAGACAGTTTCGATCTGATTGAAAACGAGGATTATGTCGAAACCGGTAGTCTAGATGCATACACCTCATTCAAAGCACTCTACGCCAAAGACCTTTCAATTCAGGCAAATTTCGATGCCGTGGCAGCCGTCATGGACATCGAGAACTTTACCGATTTAGTGGTTACGGAAGCCTATTCCGGCAACAATTCGATCGACCACAACGTCATGGCCTGGAAACCAAAAAACAATGGTAAATGGAAATGGATCTTAATGGACCTGGACCGTGGTTTCTTCACACCCAGCAGCTATGTGATTTCCACCTATGTAAATCAAACGGTATGGCCTTTCAGCCAATTGATGAAGAACGCCGCTTATAAGAAATACTTCGGCACCAGACTCGCCAATCACCTCTATACCACCTTCAATTCGATTCGTATGGACAAACGGATTGAGTATCATAAGAATTTGATCGAAGCGGAAATGCCCAACCATATCGCTCGCTGGCTTGGAACGACTTCGTCTTATGGAGACGCCATTCCATCAATGTCCTATTGGAATACTCAAGTGACCAAATTAAAGACTTTTGCAGAAGCCAGACCAGCTGTTCTACTGACGGACTTGCAGAGCTATGGTTTTTCAGCATCGGCACAACTTTCACTTTCGGTTTACCCTTCGAATGCGGGAGAGCTGCAGTTCAATGGCATGAAAATTTCTGAAACAACCTGGAGTGGCAATTATCCGAAGAATCTCCCGATTACATTGACCGCAGTTGACAAACCTGGATACACGTTCAAAGGTTGGGCAATGTCCACCGGTCAGGACCTTATTTCCAAACTGTCCACCTGGAATTATCTGGATGACGGAACCGACCAAAGTACAGCCTGGTACGCAGCAACCTTTGATGATACTTCCTGGAAAAGCGGTGCCGGTAAATTCGGCTATGGAGATACCCAGCAAACCCTAATCTCCTATGGTTCCAGCAGTAGCAGCAAATATATAACCACGTATTTCAGAAAGTCCTTTAACCTGACTGAAGATCTAAAATCAAATGCTAATTTCACTTTGAATCTGTTGCGTGACGATGGTGCTGTCATTTATGTGAACGGTCTTGAGGTGGTCCGTTCCAACATGCCGGCCGGAACCATCAACTACAAAACACTTTCTCCCACTGCCGTAGGAAGTACGAATGAAACGACTTATTTTAGTTATCCGGTTGATCCCTCCTACTTTGTAAGCGGAACAAACGTCATAGCGGTCGAAGTGCATCAAAATGCCGGCAATAGTTCGGACCTTGGTTTTGACCTTCAGCTTTTGGCAAGCATACCGGATACTTCAAACTTGGTCACAACAACCTCCAACTACGATTTAACGCTGACCGCCGACCAGAAACTCATAGCGGTTTATGCGTCAAGAGGGCAAAACATCGTGCCTGACACCATTTCACAGAGCACGACCTTTTACAAGTCAAAATCACCGTATATTCTTCAACATGACGTCATAGTTCCTGCAAATGTCACGCTGACCATCGAGCCGGGAGTGGTCATCCATATGGCTCCTAAAGCCAATATGATGGTATACGGTTCCATGCAAGCCATCGGCAAAGCGGATGACAAAATTCTGTTTGACCTGAATCCCGACTACTCCAATGCCAACAACAGTTGGGGAGCACTCTGCTTTTTGAGTGCGACCGATACCATCCGCATGACTCATGTGACCATTGTAGATGCTGGAAAAGGTCCGATTCCAAACCGTGACGTAGCTGCCATTTCTGCCTTTAAATGCGATCTCGTATTGGATAATCTCAGAATTGTCAGCACGGATTACGACCCCGTCGTGACGCGATACGGCAGCTTGTACATTACCAATAGCACCCTCCACACAGGTGTTGTCGGAAATCTGATCAATGTGAAGAACGGTAAGGGGTATATTTCAAATTGTTTCTTTGAAGGCAATGACTTTCCCGACACCGATGCCATCGACTATGACAATGTAGACAATGGAGTAATCAAAAACTCGGTTATCCGCAATTTCGGCGGCTTCAACAGCGATGGAATTGACTTGGGCGAATCCTCCAATGTAAAGATTGACAGCGTTCTAATTTACAACATTTACGACAAGGGCATTTCAATTGGACTCCAAACCAGCGTTAGCATCAAGAATGCAATGATCATGAACACGACCCTTGGATTCGGTATAAAGGATTCCAGTATGGTTAAAGCCGATTCCTGCACCTTTTATGCAGTAGGCACCCCGGTTGCCAACTATGAAAAAATTGCAGGTCGTGCGGGTGGAAACGCATGGGTGACCAATAGCCTTTTTTCAAACAGTTACAATGATTCCTATACCTCCGACAACAAATCATTTACCAGCATTGCGTACAGTTTATCGGATAACGATAGCTTGCCTGATGGTCATAACAATCGTTTCGGAAATCCGTTCTTCCTTTCTCCCGGCACCTTTGATTTTGGCTTGAGTGCATCCTCTCCAGCAAGATTGGCAGGCTTTGCCAATGGCTTTGCCTCGGATATGGGTTCTGTCATCAGATCGTTCTCTGCGAAACCATACATCCTAATTTCGGACATTTTCTACAACCTTAACAACGACCCGAATCGAACAGAGTTTATCGGTCTTTACAATCCTGGGAATGAACCGATCGATTTGAGTGGTCTTGTGCTCTCAAAAGCTGTTGATTTTGTATTTCCTGCAGGAAGTACCATTGAACCGAAAAAAAAGGTCCTGGTTGCTAAAAGCATTGATTTGTCCATCTTGAAAAGTGAATACACCGCATGGACCTGGACCAGCGGAAGCCTAGCAAACGAAGGTGAAACTATACGTTTAGCCACCAACACTGGAATCATCCACGATCAGGTCACTTACAAACCTGAATTTCCTTGGCCGAATGTTTCGGGCACCGATGAAAAAGTGCTTACCATCATTTCCCCCGAACGAGACAACCATTTTGCAGAAAATTGGACGACAACGGTTTATGACAGTTTTGCCACCATTGGAAAAACGTCGGTTGGCAGTTTTGTTGTCTATCCAAATCCGACGCATGGAAACATTACGATTCGTCATGGTTTGAACACTACTCAACAACTTGACTTATATACACTGACCGGACAAAAAGTACGCAGCCTTAAAGTTGAAAATGGTGAATCCATCGACTTGACGGCCTTTGCAGGACAAATGTTGCTGGCCAAAGTCGGAAACAAAATGGTTAAGATTGTGGTGCTGAAATAAAAGGATCGTAGTTCCCTCGTTCTAAACTCCGAGGAAGTTTCGATTCTGGATTTCAATGAAGTTTTTATTCGCTAAACCCGCAGCAAGCTTCGGGGCTGCGCGCTCGGAATTCAGGCCCGATGGACCTCTTCGAACAATGCTTGAATATTGGCCGGCGGAATGTCGGCCAGTATTGCTTCATGGCTGGGCGAAATAATCAGGCCTGTGGGGAAAATGGAACGCAATTCGTTGACCTTGGCACGGACTTCTTCCGGATTGCCATTGACCAAAAGATGTTGTGCATCCACCCCGCCGCAGAATGAAACTTCATGGCTGAAATGATCGTGCAACCGCCCTGGTTCCATATTGGCAGCCAGCGCCTGAATGGGATGGATTACATCCACTCCCGCCTCAATCAAATCCGGGATAATGTCGTAAATGGACCCGCAGGAATGGTGAATCACCTTCAACCCGTAGCTTTTGGCCTGCGCAATCAATTTGCGTGTTCCCGGCAGAACGAACTGGCGGATGGAATCCGGATCGATCATCAACCCGCATTGGGAACCCAAGTCATTGCCGATGAGCACCGCATGCAATTTGCCCTGCGTGGCTTTGTAGAAGATTTCGTTGGCTTCCAAATAGAATTCCGCGATGCGGTCGATCACCGCCTGAAACATCTCCGGTTCCAGCATCATGCGCATCAAGGCTTCTTCCATGCCGAACGCCGCACAGGCATCCTGAAAATGGGCAGACCAGATGACGCCCATGATTACATTTCCTTCGGGAACCTCCGAAACAGCTTTCAGGCATTCGGCAGGGTCGATGTATTTAGCGGGATCCGGCCATGGAAATGCAGCCACATCCGAAACCTCATGAAAATCTTCAAAATACCCGGGAGCTGTCAGTGTGCGTTCAGCCAAGGGCACACTGCCTTTCTTTGCAAAATCGAAAGCCGCGTAAATGGCATTGGAAGTCGGGGAATGATAGGGCATTTCCACCGGGTAGACATCGTCGTCGATGACCGCTTTCAGTTCAATCATGTCTTTCACACCGAAATGGGCATACAAGGCAGGTAATGCTTTTGAATCCGGTATGCCCAGCCAGGAGGCAGGACGATCTACCTGCTTGCGGTCGATGGTCGCAAAGAAGCGCTCAATCTTGTTCATGATCACATGTTTTTAAGACAGACCACGTGCGCAGCTACGAAAGCAGCGGTTTCAGTCCTCAAACGGGTATCACCGAGCGACACCGCCTGGAAACCGTTTTTAAGTGCCAGTTCGACCTCTTCAGGGCTGAAATCACCTTCCGGACCAATCAGCACCAACACCGGCGTACCGGGCATGCAAACGTGATAAAGCAAGGGTTTCTCCCCCGGATTGCAGTGACAGATGTATTTTTGGCCCTCAAAAGGCTTGGTGACGAACTTTTTGAAATCGGTCCATTCTCCGATCTGTGGCATCAATGCCTTCATGGATTGCTTTAAGGCTGAAATCACGATTTTTTCGATGCGCTCCAATTTGAGGTTCTTCCGTTCCGAATGCTGCGAACCGATAAAATGGAAACCGCCGATGCCCACCTCGGTTGCTTTCTCCACGAACCATTCGATGCGGTCGAAATTCTTGGTCGGCGCCACAGCGATGTGGGCCATGAAAGCAGGTGTTTTATCCTTGATGGTTTCCAGCACTTCCACCATACAATGCTTGGGGTGCGCCTGCAGGATTTTGGCCTTGTAGAAGTAGCCACGACCGTCTATCAGGTCGATTTCAGCCCCTTCTCCAAGACGAAGCACTCGTACGCAGTGAACGGATTCCTCCTCCGGAAGACAAGGATTTGTACGGATGTCCGGTGTATAGAAAATTGCCATATTTATCCAAGTATTTATCCTAGCAATAGGCCGACCATGGTGGCCGACATACAAGAAACCAGCGTACCTGCCAGCACGGCCAAAGGACCGTATTTGGTCAGCCAGGGTCGGGCCTGAGGCGCTAACGAACCGATGCCGCCGATTTGAATGCCGATGGAGCTGATGTTGGCAAAACCGCACAACAAATAGGTGGACATGATGATCGTTTTCGGATCGCTAATGACACCCGATTGAATGAGCGTGCCCAAACTTTGATAGCCGACGAATTCATTCATGATTGTCTTTTCACCCAATAACTGCCCGACGGAAATCGCATCGGCAGGAGTGATGCCCATCAACATGACTAAAGGCGAGAACAACAGCCCCATGATGAACTGGAAGTTGAACTGGGTATAGCGCCCGTCGGAGACTTCAGCCAAATATTGATTCAGGACGAAACCATCGCCCAACCCTACTGAAATCACATTGACAATGCAAATCACGGTCAGAAAGGCTGAAACCCAAAACGCGATTTTGAAGGCTTTCTTCTTATTCTTTTTGACAAAGACCTGAATGGTGAAAACCATCAAGGCCAATATAGCCGCACCCAGCAACACCCCTGAAACGGAATAACTACCGATGAATTTGGAAACCAGGAAATTGGCAAAGGCTACAAAAGCAATGAACACCAACAACATACCCGCAATATTCATGGCCAGTCTCAAACCGTCGGAAGTACCGATGGCGATGGAATCCAGGAAGTTGGTACCAATCTTGTTTTGTTCGATGGCTGTGTTCTCGTCGACCTTTTCCGTTTGCGGAAACAGGATCTTGGCAAAAACGGCGGCACCAGGTACCGCCATGACGGAGGCTGAAAGCAAATGCTTGGCAAAAATAAGTTGAGAAGCCGGATCGCCGCCTCCCAACATGCCGATGTAGGAAACCAGCACCCCACCTGCAATGGTGGCCATACCAGCTGTCATAATCAGGAAAATCTCGGAAGCGTTCATTCTGCTCAAATAACCTTTCACCAACAAGGGTGCTTCCGTCTGTCCCATCAGCGCTAGGTGCGCACCCAGTACAAGTCCTTCCGAACCGGAAATCTTCATGATCTTGCGCAGCATCCAAGAGGCGGCCTGAACAGTCTTCTGAATTACACCCAGATAAAACAGCAGGCTGCTTAGGGCTGAAAAGAATATGATGGTAGGCAATACCTGGAAAGCAAAAATATAGCCGTACGATTTGGCATTCATCAGATTTCCCAGTAGGAACGTCGACCCTTCATTGGTGAAACCCATAATCTTGATGAATATCTTACCAAGAAAATCGAAAATGGAGCCGAAAAACGGCACGAACAGAATGCCGATGGCCAACAAAAACTGAACGGTCAGACCGATGGTCACCAATTTCCAGTCGATGGCTTTGCGGTTTCTGCTAAAAAGTACGGCAAACAAGACAAGTGAAGCGATGCCGACCAAGCCTTTCCCTACGGAGACCAGCGAGATGCCTTCCATAGCGGACATGTTTATTTGAGCAAGTATCATGGTATTATTTCTTTTAATGCAGCACAAAAATACATTTTTTCCCGGAACACCAGCTACGGTTTGGACGCAAAAAAACCACCTTGTCGGGTGGTTGTATCTTTTTTCCTAAAGTCTATAAACAAAAGAAGGTTGTCTCACGACAACCAATCTTCCTTAACCTTAAATCTAATACCATGAAAAACACAGTACAAATATACACGGTGTTTTGCGTCTATGCAAATAATCTGAGTAAAAAAATAGGTTGTTTAACATGTTTTAACGATTAGTGTTACTAGTACACTTAATTAAACGCCCTACAACATATGCTATCTGTCTATTATTCTGCGAATTAAAAAAAATTAGTAAGTAGTACCTATCCGAAAAAGAATTCACAATTAAAGCAAATAAATGTTGTAAAACATAAATAAAATCCGCCAAAACATGTTTTACAGCATCATTCACTATCAATCGGAGCCTGTTTTTCGGGAATTGGAAGGGGTTTGAACGAATAGTTTTGCTTTAAATCGAGGTAAATCCGGCGACATGCAATGGCATCGAGCGCAGCGTATGCTTTCTGCCCATGCGACAGCTCATCGGCTTCCCAATTGGAAAGCCGTTGCGCCTTGGAAAGTTTTTTTGCAAAGAGAATGGCATAAATTTTCTGAAGACTGTTGTCTGCAATGCCATAATCCTTGACAAAAGACTGCAATTCGACAAAACTACGGGGTTCGAGTGCATGATCACGGCCACGCAACATAAGAAAATCATCCTTTATTGATAATCCGACCTTTAAGACGTCGTTGTTGAAAAAATTCGTCAAGCCTTCGGGGAATCCGATGCAGTTCAACCGGATCAGATAACAGGCGGAAGAAGTTGCCACTTGTAGCAAAGCCACTTTATTCCGTTTGCCTTTGATGAAGACCGGTTTGGTTTCTGTGTCAAATCCAATGACTTCTTCCTGGTTGAGGATTTTCAAAACCCTGTCAAAATCTTCGGGTGAATCCACCACTTCGATCCTGCCTTCAAAGGTTTCGACCGGTAACAGATTCAATTCATCCTTGGTGATGGAGCAGAGCAGGTCGTTCATTCGAAATCCTCCTCTTCCATGGACAAAACATCATCTTCCGTTGCTGAATACTTGCAATTGTGCAGTGCACGGAGCACATTCACAAGAGATTGGCCCCAAAATTGCTCAAAATTGGTTCGGCAGACATACAAGGCATCGTTCATCGTATCGTCGTAGCCCATTCGGAAAACCGAAATGAAATTGAAAAGGTCCTGCCAGATATCGGCCAGGTTTTCAGAAGCGAACGTTGCTACCGGCGTATCGGAATAACGGATGTCGGGATGAAAGACTTCCAGATAGGCATCGTCAGCACCCAGCAGACCTGCAATTGTTTGCGCAAGATCGGAATACTGTTCTTCGGAAGCAAACGTTTCGGGTTGGTCGTCCGAAATAAGCTCATTGACAGGCAGCAGGCTGGCTTTCAGGTAGAGCAACGGGAGCAATCGGGTGGTAGTTTCCAGAAATCCAGCTTTATCGGTCGTTTCGAGCTGATCCATGTAATCACAGAAGGATTTGGCCACGGCAACGAACTCGATGGTATTCTTATTGTAAACTGGATTGTCTGATTTTAAGGCTTTTGACATAAATTGGATGATCAGGAATAACAATGCAAAAGTACAAAATAACAGCGAACTACAAAAAATTGAAGCCCTTGGATTAAATAAAGAATCAGGGAGGGGTTTTCTGAGTTGTTTTTGTATTTTTGCAACTTAAAGAAATCTGACAGTCTACGCTATGGCAAACCCTGTAAAACATATTAAAAAGCCTTCACCCGCAAAACCAAAATCAGGATTCCTGCACAAAAGGGAAACCTGGATATCCGTCGGTGTCCTTTGGCTGGTCCTCATTACCTGGCTGACCATCATTTTGGTTTCCTTCCTGTTTTCAGGCGGCTCCGACCAGAGTTTGGTTTATGGTCTATCATTCAGCGACTTGGGTACTATAACCGGCAAAACACTGAACATTGGTGGTTCCTTTGGAGCTTGGGCAGCCAACACCATCATCAATGAATGGTTCGGCTACTCCTTCGTATTCATGCTGGCGTTCGGCTGGGTTTTGGGTTTCAGGCTTCTGGGCGTGACCAAAGCGTCTATGATCAAACATTTCCTACTGAATGGTTTCGGTCTGGCTTGGACCTCACTAGCTTTAGCTTTTTTTGTTCAACCGCTGATACCGAACAGTTTCATTCTGCCGGGTGGCGCTCACGGCTACTGGATGAGCGAATTCCTAACCGGTCGCATCGGTTGGCCGGGAGCACTCTTGGTTATTTTGGTCTCCCTGTTCATTTTTCTGATTTTTGTCAAAGCAAGCACTCTACCGTTCATACAACGCATGCTTGCCTGGAAACCGTTTGCCCGGAAAGAAAAAAATTTGGCTGAAGTGGATGCCGCCGCTTTAAGTAAGAATGAAGGAGAATGGCCGGAGGAATTCGATAAAAGCTGGACTGCCTCAGCGGCCGCAACGCCTTTTGCAACGACGGATGCCGCTGAAAAGCCATACGACAAACCCGATTTTGAGGACGAAGACGATGAAGACGAGGACGATGAAGCGGACGAAGATGAAACCTTGGTGACAGAAGAGCCTCCCCTGCCCGACGATATTGACTTTGAAATCAAGGTTGGCAAGGGCGACGATGCTGTCGTTGATACCGAAGAACCGGCTGTTGCCACCATCCGCAGACGATCTCAAGGGGAATCGAACGAAGATTATGATGCCTCTTACCTGGGTGAATACGACCCCAAACTCGACCTTTCTGCCTTCAAGTTTCCTTCCGTGAACCTGCTGACCAAATACGAAAGCACCGAAACGGTGGTCAACGCCGAAGAACAAAAAAGCAACAAGCGCCGCATTCAGGAAGTTCTGGAACAATTCAGCATCAAAATAAGTTCCATTTCAGCCACGGTGGGTCCGACGGTGACTTTGTATGAAATCATTCCGGAACCCGGCGTGCGAATTTCCCGCATCAAGAGTCTGGAAAACGACATTGCCTTGTCTTTGGCTGCTTTAGGCATCCGCATCATCGCGCCGATTCCAGGCAAGGGCACCATCGGTATTGAAGTGCCGAACCGTGAGCCGCAGGTGGTTTCCATGTACAGCGTCATCAACTCCAAGAAATTCCAGGAATCCAAATACGACCTGCCTATGGTACTTGGCCGGACCATCACGAATGATGTGTTCATGGTAGATTTGTGCAAGATGCCGCACGTGCTGGTCGCCGGTGCCACTGGTCAAGGCAAGTCGGTCGGGCTGAACGCCATGATCACGTCCCTCCTTTATAAGAAGCACCCTGCTGAACTCAAATTCGTGATGGTCGATCCCAAGATGGTGGAATTCAGCGTGTATTCGACCATCGAAAAGCATTACCTGGCCAAGTTGCCAGATGACGGCAAGGCCATCATCACGGACTACGAAAAGGTCAAACAGACGTTGAGCTCCCTGACCAGGGAAATGGACGACCGCTACAACCTGCTCATGCTGGCTGGGGTACGTAACCTGAAGGAATACAACGTCAAATACATCAGCCGCCACCTGAACCCGGAAAAGGGACACAAGTTCCTGCCCTACATCGTGGTGATCATCGACGAGTTCGGGGACTTGATCATGACGGCAGGCAAGGAAATTGAGATGCCGATCGCACGAATTGCTCAAAAGGCCCGTGCCGTGGGTATCCACATGATCATCGCCACGCAGCGTCCGACCACCAACATCATCACGGGTACCATCAAGGCCAACTTCCCGGCGCGCATTGCGTTCCGCGTCAGCTCTGGCGTCGACTCCCGCACTATCCTGGATTCGTTGGGTGCCAACCAGCTCATCGGCCGAGGCGACATGCTGTTCTCGCAGGGCAGCGACCTTGTCCGCGTGCAATGCGCTTTTGTGGATACGCCTGAAGTAGTGAACATCGCCCATTTCATCGGCGATCAGCGCGGTTACCCCACCGCCTTCTATTTGCCGGAACCTGTCACAGAAAGTGGATCCGGCATGGGACCAACCGATATGGAAGGGCTGGATCCGTTGTTCGAGGATGCCGCACGCATCATCGTGATTCATCAGCAGGGCTCTACATCCCTGATTCAGCGGAAATTCTCGATAGGATACAACCGTGCCGGCCGTATTGTGGATCAGTTGGAACAAGCAGGAATCATTGGGCCGAGCGAAGGCAGCAAGGCCCGTCAGGTGCTGGTGAACGATGAGTTTCAGCTGGACAATCTGCTTGCAAGGATTAAATAAGCTTAAATACCAAGATTTGGGTAGTCATGAAATTCGGTGTTTGTGGCACAATAGTTGTAACTTTGACTCCCGAAAATTAAAGCTCCTTGCCGCAAATTGTGCGGAATGCGCGCCCTGAATTCATCGAAACCGAACGAATCGGAGTTACTTCCACCCGTTCTCATTTTAATTGCATCATGAAGAAATTTAGCAGTTTTACATTGATTTTCAGCTTATTGTTAAGTATGAACCTTGCCGCACAGTTGCCACAGATACCACAAACGGCACAGACGGCGCAGAGGGCACAAAACGATCCAAAAGCCTTGGAAGTGCTCAACAAGGCTTCCATTGCCTACAATAAGGCTGGTGGCGTGAAAGCAGGATTCATCATCAAAGTGTTGGCCAAAGGCGGGGCTATCAAAGACAATCTCTCGGGTAGCATTTACCTGAAAGGCTCCAAATTCAAACTGGAAACAGGCGACATGACGACTTGGTTCGACGGAACCAATCAATGGGTCTATATCCTATCCAACAACGAAGTCAACCTGAGCAAGCCCAATTCCAAGGAACTCCTGATGATCAACCCGGTCAATGTGTTCCAGCTTTATCAACATGGCTACAACAGCAAATTATTGGCCGACAAGGTTGAAAACGGCAAGAAGCTCCATCAGATTGAACTGAGACCGTACACAAAGATCGAAAATGTGCTGAGCATCGTGGCCTCTTTTGAGAAAGGCACCTTTCGTCCGGTCAGCATCATCATCACCAACAAGGACAAATCCGGCAGCAGGATCAGTATTGGCAGTTACCTGACCGGCCAGGCCTATTCCGACTTGATGTTTGTGTTTCAACCCAAAGACTATCCGAACACGGAAGTCGTCGATTTACGTTAAAAAACTAACTATATGGAACATGTTCGTTGCCTGATCATCGGATCGGGCCCTGCCGGATTCACCGCAGGCATCTACGCAGCCAGAGCCAATCTTTCACCGGTTCTTTACGAAGGCATGCAACCTGGCGGTCAGCTGACCACCACCACCGAGGTTGATAATTTTCCCGGTTACCCGGAAGGCATCACTGGCACCGAAATGATGGACGACCTGCGCAAACAGGCTACCCGTTTCGGATGCGAAGCTCGCTGGGGCGTTGCTACGGCTGCAGACCTTTCGACTACTCCTTATAAAATCACCATTGATGGCGAGAAAGTTATTACTTGTGACAGCTTGATTATTGCCACTGGTGCCACTGCAAAGTATCTGGGTCTGGCCGACGAAAGCAAGTATGCAGGTCAGGGCGTTTCAGCCTGTGCAACCTGCGACGGATTTTTCTACCGTAAAAAAAAGGTAGCCGTTGTGGGAGGTGGTGACACCGCCTGTGAAGAAGCATCCTATTTGGCAGGTCTTGCCTCTCATGTTTATCTGATCGTTCGCAAACCTTTCCTTCGTGCCTCCAAAATCATGCAGGATCGGGTCATGAACACCTCAAATATCACGGTGCTGTTCGAACATGAAACCCTTGGTCTATTCGGCGAAAACGGCGTGGAAGGCGCCCATCTGGTGAAACGGCGTGGGGAAGCGGACGAAACCAACGTGGACATCGCTATAGACGGATTTTTCCTGGCCATCGGACACAAACCTAATTCAGACATTTTTGCCGCCTATCTGGAAACGGATGAGGTCGGTTACATCGTGACCACACCGGGCACTCCGCGCACGACCGTTGCCGGTGTTTTTGCCGCAGGCGACGTAGCTGACCCGCATTACCGCCAGGCCATTACGGCTGCTGGCAGTGGGTGTCAGGCAGCCATTGAGGCGGAACGGTATCTGTCCACCTTGAAAAAGTAAAAAAACGGGTGCAACGTTTGCAATTTTCGTTAAGATTGCCTACTTTTGCACCTCCATTCGTGAAGGGTTACCAAGCGGCGCTGCAGTTTTGCATCCCACCCTCCGGAGTATAACTTTGATAATTAATAAGTTAATGTACGCAATTGTAGAAATCGCGGGTCAACAGTTCAAAGCCGAAGCCGGTAAAAGACTGTACGTTCACCGCTTGGAAGCAGAACAAGGTTCTGTCGTGGAATTTGAAAGGGTGTTGCTTTTGGACACCGACGGTAAAGTTCAAATCGGTGTTCCCACCGTTGAAGGTGCCAAAGTTGTTTGCGAAGTTCTTTCGCATGTAAAAGGTGACAAAGTGATCATCTTTAAGAAGAAACGTCGCAAAGGTTACAAAAAATGCAACGGTCACCGTCAGTACTTTACTGAACTGAGAATCAACGAAGTAGTAGCTTAATCCAAAAAAAACAGCAAAGACAAATGGCACATAAAAAAGGCGCGGGTAGTTCAAGGAACGGACGCGAATCAGAAAGCAAACGATTGGGCGTTAAAATTTTCGGTGGTCAAACATGCATAGCAGGCAATATCCTGATCCGTCAACGCGGAACAGTGCATCATCCGGGCGAAAACGTAGGTATTGGTAAGGACCACACGCTGTATGCGTTGGTTGACGGTATTGTGAAGTTCCGTCGCGTGAAAAACGACCGTTCCTTCGTTTCCATCGTTCCTCCTGCTGAATAAGCAATAACTAAAAAGCATTATAGAGGCTGAATTCTAAAGAGTTCAGCCTCTTTTCATTTATGGAAAGTGCGTTGAATGCGATCCTTTTTTTACCTTTGAAGCAGCTCCAAAAAATTCTGCCTATGAAACGTTGCCTGTTGCTTCTCTTGCTTCTCCTTCTGCTGATGCCGCTCCAAGCAGGCAACAACCTGAATTGGTTGGATCCGTACAACATCGTTTGGGGCACGCCTTCTAAAAATGCCGGTGAAAGCATGCCTTGCGGTGGCGGAGACATCGGAATGAATGTCTGGGTGGAAAACGGCGAAGTGCTGTTTTATCTTTCCAGAAGTGGCACGTTCGATGAGCTGAACGGCTTCCCCAAGTTGGGGAGAGTCCGGATTAAACTATCACCAAATCCACTGGATCAAAGCGAAGTTTTCGGGCAAGAACTTAAACTCAAAGACGGTTATGTGGAAATTCGTGCTGCTAAAAGCGGTCAGAACGCGATCCTAAAGATCTGGGCGGATGTATTCTCACCGGTAGTACATATTGAAATCACAGGAAACAAAAAGACTTCTGCCACATTCACTTACGAGAACTGGCGCCAAACCGAACGGGAGTTGGCCAATTCTGAAAAAGATGTCTGCCGCTCCTGGTTGGGAACCAAAGCCAAAGCAGTACTGGTCAAGGATGAAGTCTTTTTCAATAAAGACAACAGCATTGAATTCTATCACAAAAATCGCATCACAAACACCGCCTTCGACCTTTGTGTGGATCAACAGGGGCTGAACGCTGTCAAGGATTCGATGTTTAACCCGTTGAAAGACCTGATTTTCGGCGGTAAAATGTTTGGCACAAACCTGATTCCGGACAGTACGGTACAGGGGCGTTATGCCAGCACGGATTTTACGGGTTGGAAACTGAGCAGCAAGAGCCCGGCCACCACCCACAAACTTCAAATTTGCCTTCAGACGGAAACAACGCCTGAAACTGCCCAATGGGAAACCCAGCTGAACCAACTGGCTGAAAAAACATCGAAACAACCTGAGAAAGACCGTCAGAAAACCATCAAATGGTGGAATGATTTCTGGGACCGGAGTTACATCCGGATCAACGAAAGCAAATCTGACGATAACTCAAAATCGTGGCAGGTCGGTCGAAATTATCAGGTTTTCAGGTATCAGCTCGGTTGCAACGCTTTTGGCTCCTACCCCACTAAATTCAACGGTGGTTTGTTCACGTACGATCCGGAGTTTGTGGACAGTAAACGCAGCGAGACCGCCGATTTCAGACGTTGGGGAGGCGGAAGCTTTACCGCACAGAACCAACGGTTGGTGTATTGGCCCATGCTTAAGAGTGGCGACATGGATATGATGAAGCCTCAGTTCGACTTTTATTTAAACCTATTGAAAAACGCCGAACTGCGCTCCAAGGTTTATTGGGGTCATGGTGGCGCCTGCTTTACCGAGCAAATGGAGAATTTCGGTTTGCCTGTGGCTTTCGAATACAGCTGGAAACGCCCTTCCAACTTTGATCCGGGTGTGGAATACAACAGTTGGATTGAACACACCTGGGAAACGGTATTCGAGTTTTGCCAGATGATGCTGGATGCTGAGCGTTTCTACGGAAGTGATATTTCAAGATATATTCCACTGATTGAAAGCAGTTTGCAGTTCTTTGACGAACACTACCAGTATTTATCGGGTCTCAGGACTACCAAGACGCTGGATGCAGACGGTCATCTGGTTCTGTATCCAAGCACTGCCGCTGAGACCTACAAGGTTGCCTACAACTCCGTCACGGCAGTCTGTGCGCTTAAAACGGTGTTGACACGCATGTTGGAATTGGATAGCACCAAGTACCTGAATCCGGACAGCCGGAAGCATTGGGAAGGAATGTTGACACGCATTCCACCGATTTATTTCAGGGAAATGAACGGACACAAAGTCATTGCGCCGGCAAAGTCCTTTGAACGCATCAACAACACCGAGATTCCGCAATTGTACCCAGTTTACCCCTGGGGCATGTATGGTGTGGGCAAGCCCGATTTGCAGGTTGCCATCGACACTTGGCGGTATGGCATCGAACGCACAGATCAGAAGCATTTCCAGAGCTGGCATCAGGACAACATTTTCTGTGCGCGCATGGGTTTGACGGACGAAGCAGCAGATTTGGTCCTCAAGAAACTAGGAGATTCCCAGCGCCGCTTCCCAACCTTCTGGGGCCCCGGAAACGATTGGGTACCAGACCACAACTGGGGTGGTTCAGGCATGATCGGCTTGCAGGAAATGCTGATGCAGACGGACGGCAAAACCATCCTGCTATTCCCCTCCTGGCCCAAAAACTGGGATGTAACCTTCAAGCTTCATGCACCCTACAACACAACCGTAGAAGCCACCCTAAAAGATGGAAAGATTGTTCAATTAACAATCACCCCCGAACCCCGCAAATCAGACCTCAAAATTTTGCTGTAAAAAGTTGCTGAATCTTTGGCAAAACGGTGTAAGGATGTTTAAATAGAGAGTGAAGTACAAGGCACTGATTGTGAAATCGTACCGGAGCGTACTTTAGGTACGTGAGGATCGATGAACAAGCAGTAACGCAGTAATTCGCTCTCTATTTAGACATCCTGGTGAGTTCGGCGAATTTGCGTCCGTAGGAGATACACTGATCCAGGAAATGATCGTCGGGTCTCCAGTTGGCACTGATGGGTTCCATAATAATTTCAAAACCAGCTTCCTTCAAAGCATTTTCGATGACCTTGGATGAAAGATCACGCCAACCATACGTACCAAAGGAGGCTGCTTTCTTGTTCTTGAATTTCATGCCGTTGATGAATTCCAGCAAACCGGCAACGGTATAAAGCACCCCGTTGTGAACCGTCGGTGAACCGAGCATGATGGCCTTGGATTTGAATATTTCCAGCATCAAGTCGCTGATATCGGTCTTGGAAGCAGAGAACAGCTTAACATTTACCAATGGATCGGCGGCGTTGATGCCTTTGACAATATTTTCTGCAATCATCTGTGTACCATGATACATGGTGTCGTAAATGATGCTGATCTGATTTTCTTGGTATCCGGCAGCAAATTCAGCATATTTGTCGAGAATTTGCTTGGGATTATCGCGCCAAACAATGCCGTGACTGGTACAAATACATTCCACATTCAGGCCCATTTCCTTGAATTCATCGAGTTTACGAGCTACCAAATGGCTGAATGGGGTAATGATGTTGGCGTAATATTTATAGGTTTCATTCCAAAGGTCGCCTTGGTCCACCAAATCATTGAACATCAATTCGGAACAATAATGTTGCCCAAAAGCATCGTTGCTGAACAGGATGTTGTCACCGGTCAGGAAACAGAACATGCTGTCCGGCCAATGAATCATGGCTGCCTGAATGAATAGGAGTTCCTTACCGTTTCCGACAGAAACCTTGTCGCCTGTTTTCACTGGAATCAGATTCCAGGTTTTGTCGTGATAGAGGCCGGTCAACGATTTGATACCGTTTTCGGTACAATAGACCGGTGTTCCAGGAATTTCTTCGAGCAATTCAGCCAAAGCTCCGCTGTGATCGGGTTCGGCATGATTGCAAACGATGAAATCAATTTTTTTCAGATCGACTTCCGTACGCAGATTCTTGACGAATTCTGAAGAAAAAGGCTCATAAACCGTATCGATCAGTGCGATCTTTTCTTCGAGAACGAGGTAGGAATTGTAGGAGGATCCTTTGGTGGTCGTATACTCGGAACCATGAAATTCACGCAAGTCCCAGTGGTTTTTGCCCACCCAGTATACATTATTCTTTATATGTTTCTTCATACGAAATTTATTTGCTGATACACAATCATTGTGTTCAACAAAAATAAGGATTTTTTTTTGAATAGAAACGAATAAGAATTCCGATTAGAATTTATGCGGAACGCAATTACTTCGATTTCAGCCAAGTCAAATGGTGCCAAAGGGCTTCCAAAGGACCTTGTCTGTGATGCTTCAACCACCACGTGCAAAAAGCTGCCTGTAACAAAAATAATAAAATCCCCAGCAATAGACACCAAAAAGCGTCCGTAATTTTATACAGCCCCAATCCAAATCCATAATAGAGGTATGCACCGATAAAGGATTGCATCATATAACTGGTCAGACTCATGCGTCCAAAGGGTAACAAGCCCTTTGTCAGTCCCCTGAAGACCTTGGTTTGATAGAGTAGGATCATGGACGAAACCAGCAGAAACATCATCGAAAGGTTGGACCATGAATAATGGATGCGTCTAATCAGCTCCCTCAGTTCGTGATCGTGAAATAGTTGGTTCATTGTGGTTTTCAAAAGCATGAAAACCAACAGACCCAGTCCAGAGAAAACAAACACTTTTTTCCAGAATCGAATGGTTGAAGGGTTGTTTTCAAAATAACCGCGACGACCAATCAGCATGCCGAGCATAAACAATGCAGGAGCCTGCAAAAAGCGACCTTTTTCCCAAGACCAGAGGTAAACGGCGATCTTGCCGTTCGTCATGTTTCCGACTAGAGCGTCTATGAAGGAGTTTCCGCTCAGATAGGGAAACTGCTTTCCGAAAAAGGCCCAGGAGGCAGGGTCAGAAAGCTTGTTGGCAGGGTTCAAAAGTTGATGGACCACGTCAGCCCACATGAGTGGCTGTAAGAGCATGATGACAGCAATGATCAGCACGGTCCGGTCACTGAATCGGGCAACCAGCACCAAGGTGAATCCGAGCAGGGCATACATGGAAAGGATGTCTCCTTCGTAAAACAACGAGTTGATGAGACCGAAGCCCAGTAAAAGAAACATTCGCCAAAGAAAACGTGTTCTGAAATCCTTACCCTGATCCGCCTGCTTTTTGTCCATCAGCCAAAACGTGAAACCGAAAAGCAGTGCGAAAATGGCGTAGGATTTACCGGCCACCATAAAATCAAAAAAAGCCCAAATAGTACCATCAACGGCAGCACGCCATGCCGGAATAGACGATGGAGTATAAATGAAATCGAAATGTTCGAGGTTGTGAAGCAATAGAATGCTCATGATGGCATAACCACGCAAGAAATCGACGACATCAATGCGTTTGCCGCCGGAAATGGGTGACGTAACTGCATCCATAAAAACAAATTTAGTTGGAAACCACCCGAACTTTGAACACGATCTTGCGAACTGTATCGCAACCTTCCACCTGAATATTCGGGCGATGGGCGTCGGACGGGAAGAAAAGCAGGAACGTGCCCGGTTTTGCAACCACGTATTTGGCTTTCTTTTCGTTGGGTTGGTAGAAACCGACGTCCTTCTTAGAATCGTATTGCTGAAGCACTTTGCTTCCAGCCACCGGAGTGATGCCCATTGTTTCGGCACCTCGGGCAATGTACTGCAAGTCAACTTTTTGGCAATGCGCTTCCCACTTGGTCTGTTCAAACGGACGGACTGAGGGTGCATCGGTTATTGTCAGCGAGACATTGACGCTGTCCAAAACATACTTGCCTACCGGAAAAGTTGCAGGGTCATTCTTGGCCAGCCAATCGAAGACCAGATCCCAGGCGGCTTTGTTTTGATGGTATTGACGGGCAAAATCCACCACATTGACGGACTTGTCTGCTTTCAGGGTCATGGCACCTGCCCAAGCACCTTTATTGAACCATTGGGTGGCTGTTTTTTTGTTCCATGGGTCGGCAGCCTTTTGGGCTGAAACAGACGAGCAAATCATCAATGAAAGGACGATCAACAGAAAGCTGGAGGTAATACGTTTCATGGTTGTAGTGTTTTAAGTTTTATTGTGCCGCTTCGTAGAATTCAATCTCCACAATGCGCAATTCATCTTTCGGATCGGATTTAACGGGATTATTTTTATCAAACAAGTCGAGGTTTTTGCTGGCATCCACTTCAACAATGGAGCCGAATTGGTCTTTTTCCGTACCTGCACCAAGCAATTCCACCCGAACGGATTCGGTAGTAACTCCTTTTTTCATTGGTAAGTTGATGTAACCGAGGCTTTGAGGTGTTTGTCCTTCCCAGAGAACGGTATTATCTTGAGATAAGATGCGGATCTGATAGGAACGGGTTCTCCAACCCGTGAGTTTCATGCAAATTTCGGAAAGCTGTGCAGCACGCACCAGGTCGTATTTGATCCAGGCAGACGAGCGAACACTGCTGTTCCGCCATTCGGTACGTTCATTGTCGTCGATGCTGAAGATGGCATCCTTCTGATTGGCACCAGCGGTTATATCCAAGACGGAAACCGGAATGCGGCTGACCACGTAGGAGGAGGTGGTTGGTGTAGCTCCACGGTCGAGTCTGACGGGCAGGTTTGCAGATGGTATCCAGGCAGACAACCCTTTGACCACTTCGATGGGTTGTACGGCTATCGAAACGCTGTCCATACGGAGGTTGCCAGAAGTAACTGAAATACGAACCTTTCCGGCCTGTCGGGTTGAACGAAGCAGTACACGGTTTACACCGCATTCAACGGGTAGAATCTTGGAACCCGAATAGTTGTCCGGACCCTGTGCGATGCCACCGATGAATTCAACTGGTCCTTTCACATCGAATTGGATCATGTCGTTGGCCAGGGGGCAACGTAAACCGTTGGCATCCACGACTTCCACTTCAGCCAGGATCATGTCGGCACCATCGGCGTGAAAACCGACCGGGCTCTGCATAACGTTCAGCCTTAGAGACTTGGGTGCACCTACCGTACGCATGGTATCTTGACTCAACACATTGTTGTCAGCATCGTAGCTGACTGCCTTGAGTTCGCCTGCAGAAAAAGAGATATTCGGAAATGTATACCAGAATCGGCTGCTTTGCGTACCAAAACCGAGGCTGTGATTATTTAGGAAAAGTTCTACCTTATCACCAGTGGAAACCACATAGACGTTCTTTTTCTGGCCGAAGTCGTAATTCCAATGTCCGACTAGATGCGTGTGCGGATTTTCGATGTCCACCCAGCCGTCCCACATCACATAATGGGCCCACCAGGCGTCCTTTTTAATACGCATGGCGTCGACTTTACCGCTTCTGCGGTAGTTTTCAGCACCGCGGTAATGCGTGTTGGAATCGGAAAAAATGATGCTGACCCCGCCGGAACTGACGCGTTTTCCAGTTCCTGGACGTTCACGCCAGTAATCATACCAGCGGGTAACTGCCTCCAGGGCAAACATGTCCTGATTGTGGTTGTAGGACGAAGCATCCGCATTGCGGTAGAGCGGTCCCTCCCCTTCCTGATGGTTGGGAAAGGAGGCATCGTCCCAATATTTGCGCAAAGCCTCATCGCGGGAATACTCCATGGCCCAAACAGGCAGTTTAGCACTTTTATTGATGTAAAGCATTTCGCCGCCGTATTCGGCAACTTTGCTGTCCAGCATTTCGCGACTACCGATGGCACGGCCGCCATGAGTGTCGAATGTATCGCGAAGGTCTTTCATCTCTTTCATGTGCTCTTCGCTGACGCCAGTGTTCCCGGATTCGTAGAAAATGATGCTGGGGTTGTTGCGGTTGTATACGATGGCGTCGCGCATGGCTTCTTTTCGCTGTTCCCAGCGGCGACCATCCACATCTTTTTCGGAATCACCGGCAGGCATGGATTCGAGCAAACCGACACGGTCACAGGATTCCACGTCCTGCTTCCAGGGAGTGATGTGCATCCAGCGGACCAGATTGCCATTGCTTTCCACCATCAGTCCATTGCTGTAATCGCTGAGCCAGGCGGGTACGGACAAGCCGACACCAGGCCATTCGTTGGTGGTTCTTTGCGCATAGCCATGGATTTGGAGCACCCTGTCGTTTAGTTTGAACATGCCGTTGGCAAATTCAGTCTTGCGGAAACCAGTAGTGGTTTTCACCAAATCAATGACTTTTTTTCCTTCTACGAGCGCGGTGGTCACTTCGTATAAATAACCGTAGCCCCAACTCCAGAAATTCACGCTCTTAAGCGTTGCAAAACAGCTGATGACTTTCGTTTCACCAGGTTGCAGCGTTTGCTCGTCTGAAATGAATTCACGAACCATGAGTGCATCCTTGTCCCTGACTACGACGTTGAGCCGAAGGGTTCTGGGTTTCTTGCTTTCGTTCCGAACTTCGGATTCCACATGCAAGGCGCAACGCTTACCGCGGATGTCGAAATTATCCGCATAGATGTATATTCCTTTGGTTCCCAGGCTGTTGTACAAAGGTAATGTCTGATACAAGGAACCGGTGGCATGCAACCAGACGTTCTTGGGAATACCACCGTAGTTGGCGTTAAAGTTGATGTCGTTCCACTGAAAGGCAGAACCGGTGGATCGTTCCTTGTATTTCCAGTTGTTGTCCACCCGTACGGCAATGACATTGACTTTTTTGGGTCCGAACTGAACGAAACCTGTCAGATCCAAACCAAAAGCATTGATGCCATTTTCAAACAAACCCAGTTTTTTCCCGTTTACCCATACTTCAGCAGCTTGTCGGGCACCTTCAAATTCAATGAAAACTTTGCCCCCATTCAAGTCGGTCGGCAAACAAAAAGTCTTGCGGTACCAAACCACGGTATCCGTCAGCTTTTCGATGGAAAGCTTGAATGCTTCGGAGCCATTGAATGCGTAGGGCAAATTGACCGATTTCCATTTGGCATCGTCATATTGCGGATTTCTGGCCAGTGAATCGTCACCGATGTTCAGTTTCCAGTCCGGATTGAAATTGTATCGGGTGCGTTCAGCGGCGTAGGAGGATTGCAACAGACTGATGCAGAAAAGAATGAGAAAGTAAAATCTCGTTTTCATGAATTTGGTCAAGGTTTTAAGGAAAAGCGTCGCAGCCTCGATGGAGGCGTGCGACGCAAAAATAGGTAAAATAATGTATTCGAATCCTTAAAAGGATTTTTTTATGATCTGTTGGACATCAGTTCCCTGTTCCTTTTTCAATCGCAGGAAATAAATGCCTGGAGCATAACCCGCCACATTCAGGTGAAGGGATGAATTAGCCGGTACCTGGGTTTCCTGAAGTTTGACACCCTTGGCATCTAGTATTTGCAGGGTTGCCGTTCCCGAAAAATCTCCGGTCTCAACCTGGCAGTCGTTGTCAACCAAGGTGGAAGAAACCTTGAATCCCTTGTTACTTGTTTCCTTAATCGAAGTTAGATTTTTGGCTGTGATAGATCCGTTGGTGTACAGTTTGGTGGTATCCCAGTACATCGTAGCGCCTAGATCCGGCAACGAAATCGAATCGAATCGGGTGGATCCGATGGTTGCTGCGGTGAACAACGGGAAAGTGAATCCATCGGTGATCATCAGTTGTGATGGACGACTGACAGTGAGATTCCCTCCAGGATTGAAGGCTCCGCTCATCACCAATTTATCACAGGTTGCAGAAACACCGCCCAAAATCTTCATGGTAATATTGCATCGGGTCTGTAGCGTCAATGCGTTGTTGATGGTGATGGTCTTGACCAAAGCAGTGGGTGGGGTTCCCGGTTGCAGGTTGGCTCCCGTACGTACCGTCACAGCTCCGCCGATCGTTGGATTTCCGTTCAGGGTAGCTCCGGATTCCAGGGTCACACCTCCACCTATTAGTCCGGTTCCGTTCAGTAAAGCACCGCTTTTGACAAGCACCGTACCAGTACCCGTGGCACTACCGGTCGTATTGGCAACGGTCAGTGTTCCAGCAAAGACAGTCGTTGTCGATGAATTCAGATTTGCATTCGTCAACGTCCATGTACCTGTCCCATATTTATTGACGGTGACACCGGCTGAAATGATTCCGCTGAAGGTTGCCGTTTTATTGTTGCCACCGATGTTGTAAGTTCCGGAGTAAATGGAAGAAGTCGCCGATCCTGCCAACGAACCAATGCTGGATGTCAGATTTAAACCCGTCGCTGAGCCCTCTGCAAAATGGCCGTAAGTCAAATTGTCACCCAGCGTGACGGAGGCATTGCCCAAACCGTTGGAATTGCTCAATCGGAATTGCGAGCCCGTGATATAAATTGAGCCCGTGAATGCAGACCAATTGCCCGTCAAGTCACAGCGAACGTATGGCACATTGATCGTCAGCGCACCTGAACCGGTCAACGTTCCCGCAATTTTACAGCGCTGACCAGCCCATATTTTGGTGTTGGCACCAGCCGCTATGTTTACGGCGTAATTGAAAACAGGAACCTGGTTGGTACTGTTGTTGTTAAAAATGGATACTGCCGCAGAACCTTGCATTTCAAGCGCTGAACCCAATACACCGAATGTGGTGTTGTAGGTACCCATGGCGATTGTTCCGGCATTAATCAGTGTTCCGCCTGAATAGGTGGTCGGACCGTTATTGGTGACGCTGAGTTGACCCGCGCCTGTTTTTATTAGTTTTCCAGTACCGGCTATAGCACCTTTCATAACCGCAAAGCTGTTACTGAGCGGAATATTGATCGTAGCCACACCACTTAACGTCATACCACGGTTCGTCGCGGTATTGACGTTGTTCACCCGTAGCGTGGCATTGTTTATAACCAAATTAGAAGCCGTAACGGCAGCAGCTCCGATGGAACTGGGTAGACCACCATCTGCCAGCGCAGAGACTTCCAACGTACCGCCATTCACGATGGTGGCTCCCGTGTAATCGCTTTTAGCCGTGGTCAGGATCAGGGCAGAAGTTCCAGTTTTGGTAATACCACCTGAACCGCTTATTCCAGTTTCTCCTTTGAACGTATAATCTCCCAGACTGTTGTCGACAGTTATGGAAGCAGGCGACATATAATCGGTCATCGTGATGGTCTTGGTGGAGGATTCATCATTGAAAAGGAGTTGATCACCATTTACAAATGGAGTGGCATCAGTACCGATCTGGAAGTTTTCCGTATTGAAATCCCAAGTGGCAGAAGTCGAACCAGCCCAGACCACCCCTGTTTGAGGAGCCCGTTGGCCTTTGACAACCAAAATCAAGGTGTTGTTGCGAACCTTTAGAGCAGTGGACATGCCTTTCAAACCCATAACTGTAAAATTGGAAGAATCCCCAGTCAGCGTGCCAGTCCATCGAATTAATGGGTATTCACCTGCAAAAGGTTTTTCTTCGGAAGGCTTGATATTCAGATAATTCATACCATTCACCGTCAGATCGCCGTTGATTTGCAGGGTATCCATTTTGATAACCGTATCGGTTGCCAAGCTGCCTTTGGTTTGAAGATTCATTTCCAGATAGGCACTGCCCGGCAGACGGAAATTGCCATTCACTGTGATTTTGCCAAAGAGTTTGGCACCGTTTCCGGGGGAAAGCCTTCCACCTTCATAATTGAGTCCGGGCTGAACGGTCAAGCCATTCAATAGGACCGGGTTTCCGGCCAGTGTACCTTTTGCGCGGATTTCCGGAATGCTCACCAAACTGCCATTCAATTCTAGAACACCTTCGGAAACGATGGTTTTACCCGTGTAAGTATGGGACCCGTTGATGACCAGCCGACCATTTTGAGATTTCCACAAATCCATGCTGCCTGCCAGGACACCGCTGCCACCAAAGGTGTAATTGCAATTCAACGGTGTCTGTGCATAGACTACGGAAGGTTGTAGCGTACCGGTCAGACGTACCGTATCGGAACGTACCCCTGAAATGTCGAACATGACGCTTTTGCCATCCACAAAGGGCTGGGCTGTGCTTTCATCGTAACCGGTGAACGCATAGGCCGAATTGTTCCAGGTGGTTCCTGTCCGCCAGACCAGGTCGGTCTTGATGAATGGAGGAAGCGGCGGTTGAGGCATATCGTAACCCAGGTAATAATCCGGGAATGCAGACTGATAATAGCCCTTGGTGGTAGTTTGACCGCGATAGGCAGCATTCTGCATCAGGCAATAGAGTCTCACATCCGTAGGATAATCGGTGGTAAAGGCGTAGAAGCCGTCACAACCAGAAGTGGTTGCGTTTACATAATATATTTTGCGCAAGATCACTTCTTCACGCCAATCGCCGCCAATATCTCCGAAGAAAGCTGGACGACAGCCATATTCGGCCATGATTGTCCAACCCATCAGGGATGCGAATTGAATCAGGCGGTTGTTTTGATAGGAACCGTTTCCGGCATATTTGGTAATCATGGCGTTGGCTCCATTACCGTCTTTGGCATCGAGGATTTCACGGTCGAGTTCACCGTCCCACCACATGCCTTCCTTGGGCATGTCCACACCACCAACATAAAGGGCATCCCCTTTGCAATTGTAAATATTGCCCATGGTAGACCACATTTCATAGCCTTTGGAGCTCTTGTCAATATCCATGCATTCGCCACGGCCAACGTCACCTACACCGGCCAGGTACCATTTCTTAATAGGAGCACCGGTTCGGGAATCATACAGGATCTGACCCAGCATATCGCCTGCATTTTGCTGAATGGCAAAGGTTTCCAAACCGGGACGATCAGGATTGACGTCACCTACTCGGAAACGGTCTCCATGCGAGATGTTGGCGCTGAAAAGCAAACTGCCATTGTCATCGAGCGTATAACCACCTTCCAGCATTTCGTCCTTGCCGTCCAGGTCAACGTCACCGACGCGGATCATGTGAAATTCCGATGCCCACTGATTATCTCGGTTCCAGGTATATTTTTGTTCCCAGGTGGTTGGTTGGCCATTTACAAATTTATAACCCCAGGCAGTCACATAATAATAATGAGTACCACCGGTGGAACGGCATTTATATTCCATCACCACACTGGGATGCACACCATCCTGATAGGCAATGCCCATGTGGCCGGTCAAACTGCTTTCGCCACCCATGTAGGAGGCTTTGTTTGTGCGGGTATAGGTATTGACTGAAGTAGCCGCATAAGGCATTTCGATCGTATTCATTTCGGCACCGGTCATCCCGTTCACACAAGTGATGTACTGGGGTTCATTCTTAACCGATTGTTTTGTATAATCGATGATTCCGTCGTTGTCAGTATCGCCGTTGGGGGAATTCATCAGGTATTTTCCCCAACTTTCGGTGGCTTTGTCCCAGAAACGGGTACCGTCTGAACTCTTGATGACCACCTCCGATTTTCCGTCACAGTTCATGTCGTAAGCCAACACCATGTCGTCGTGACCTTGGTCGATATTCACATTCGGGCCCATATCGATGGACCAGAGTTTTTCGCCGGTACGGAGATAACCTTCGATCTTGGATGTTCCTCCAATGATGGAGAGTCTGTCCACTACGAAATCATATTCGCCGTCGCCATCTAGGTCGGCAGGCCAGATGAATTTGGTCACATAATCGGACCAGGGCAGGAAGTTACTGTACTTGATGTCCAGATACACGCTGCGATTGGCGGGAAAGGCGCGATTGATAAATTTAAAAGGTAAGCCTTTGGCTCCTTCCACGCCATTGACAACTGGAGCAACGGCCAACAGACTGTTATTTGGCACACTGACGGTTGTGGTGGAAAAGTTTGTACCAGAAAGGGGGCCGGTGGTGTTCAACAGCGTATAACTTCCTGTTCCTGCTGGATTGCAATAGACGTTGAATTTTACAGATTCCGGGTCCGAAATCAAAAAGCGCCAAGTGATGAGCATCGTCGATCCATTGTTGGAAGCAATGACACCGCGGTTCAAATCCTGAAACTTGCGCTGGGCCAGCAGGGGTTGAAAAAAACTCAGCAAAAGAGAAAAGAGTATAATTTTCTTGATTTTCATGTAATATAAGGTATGTATACGTTCTTTAAGTGGGTGCGAATGTACGAATTTACGTTCCTTGGAAGGTTTTAAAGTTGATAAAAAAGCTTATTTATTTGACATACTTCACTGCTTACCTGTTGCGATTTCAGCGTTTTGGACGTACATTTGCATTTCCATTTCTAACGGAACATCCACTATGCTGACCCTCAAATTTATCGCTGACAACAAAGAAGTCGTCTTGGCAGGTCTCGCCAAAAAAGGTTTCAAGAATCCCGGATTCATCGACGAAGTGCTCGAACTCGACCTTCGTCGCCGCAATACCCAAGCCAAACTTGATCAGTCCCTGTCCGAACTCAACCAATTGTCCAAATCCATCGGCATGCTGATGAAGGAAGGCAAAAAGGAGGAGGCTGAATCCGCCCGTCAGCAGACTTCCGATATCAAAGATGAAAATAGAGGGCTGGAAGCTACCTTGAAAAATGCCGAAGAATGCCTTCAGGAATTGTTGGTACAGATACCGAACCTGCCGCACGAAAGCGTTCCCGCTGGCATACACGCGGAAGACAATGTCATTGAACGTACCGGCGGAGTTATGCCTGAAATGGCCGAAGATGCCCTGCCACACTGGGAGCTGGCAAAAAAATACGATCTCATCGACTTTGAGTTGGGTGTGAAAATCGCCGGTGCCGGGTTCCCCGTTTACAAAGGAAAAGGTGCCCGCCTGCAACGCGCGCTCATCAATTTTTTCCTGGATTGCGCTCGTGACGCCGGTTACCTTGAAATCCAGCCGCCTTACGTGGTCAACGCCGCTTCCGGCTACGGAACCGGCCAGTTGCCAGACAAGGAAGGTCAGATGTACCACGACGATCAAGACGATTTGTACCTCATTCCGACGGCAGAAGTGCCCGTAACCAACATCTACCGGGATGTCATCCTGAACGAAAAGGACCTCCCCATCATGAATACGGCCTATTCCGCCTGCTTCCGCCGCGAGGCCGGTTCTTACGGAAAAGACGTGCGCGGACTGAACCGTTTGCACCAGTTCGACAAGGTGGAAATTGTCCGCATCGACAAACCGGAGCATTCCTACGAGTCCTTGACTGAAATGGTGAATTATGTACAGTCCCTGGTAGACAAACTCGAACTGCCCTGGCGCATCCTTCGCCTTTGCGGTGGGGACATGAGTTTTACTTCAGCCCTTACCTTCGACTTTGAAGTCTATTCGGCTGCGCAGAAACGTTGGCTGGAAGTCAGCTCGGTTTCCAATTTTGAAAGCTTCCAGGCAAACCGTTTGAAATGCCGCTACAAGAGCGACACCACCAAACCCCAACTTTGCCACACCCTGAACGGTAGTGCGTTGGCTTTGCCGCGCATCGTGGCTGCCCTGCTGGAAAACAACCAATGCAAGGAAGGCATCCGTATTCCCAAAGCATTGGTGCCTTACACCGGCTTTGAATACATCAACTAAGATGAAACGGAAGGGTTTGATCGCGTGCCTTTTCATACTGGTTCTTCTCGGGGGACTGGATGCTCAGACATTGAATCAGGCCAAAACTTGGTACTTACAGAAGGAATTCCAGAAGGCTTTGCCGGTTTTTAAATATCAGCTCCGATACAATGCTAAAGATCCCAGTCTCAACATGTGGCTGGGTGCTTGCATGTTTGAGACTGGCAAAGTGGACGCAGCCCTTCCCTATCTCCAATTGGCAGCAAGCAAGGGTATTCCAGATGCCGATCTTTACATCGCTAAATACTTGCTGAATAAGGCGGAACCGGATTCAGCCATGCTGGTCATCACACGCTACCTTTCCAATCCAAATTTGGAAAATGTTCGCAAAGAAGAAGCGTTGGAGCTGAAAAAATTGATTGAGTTAAACTTGGGAAATCTCCAGAAAGTAGAGGATATCTGCTTCATAGACAGTGTCATCGTATTGAAGGGAGTCATGTACAATGGCATTAAGATTTCTCCGGATGCCGGTTCCTTTGTTTCGGCCAGACCAAACTTTCCGAATTCAATGTCAAACGGTGCCGCCTACTTGCCTCAAAAAAATGACAGAGCGTATTATGGAAATCTGATTACCGGCAAGGGATACGACATTGTTGCAAGACACCGTCTGATGGATGACTGGGATAACGAAGAGCCCTTATCCGATATCATTAATTCCGTTTCGGACGAAATCAATCCGTTCTACCTTTCGGATGGGACGACTTTGTACTTCGCCTCCAGACGGACTGGCGGACTGGGTGGTTTCGACCTATATGTAACCAGGTTAAGCCAAAATGGCACTTATTTGACGCCCGACCATTTGAACATGCCGTTCAATTCGAAGGATAACGATTATTTCCTAATCATCGATGAATTCAGCAACCGTGGATACTTAGCCACCGACAGGAATCAGCCGAGAGGTTATGTAGCGATTTACACCTTCATACCCAACACCACCACCGTGTTCGTTCAGAATAAAAGCCTGAAGGAATTGCGCGATCTGGCCGATATCAAATCGATCAAGGCAACTTGGGCCGACAAAAATGTGGATTCATTGATGCGTCAGCACGAAAAGCCTGTCATCCTAAATCCCAACGAAGACCAAGGGATGGTTTTCATCCTGAACGACGAATTCAGCTGCAAACGCGAAGCCGACTTCCAATCCGATGAAGCAAGGGCTCTGTTCCGTACGTTCCGCGACGAAAGCAGCCGTCTGAACGTGAGCAGTGTCCTGCTGGGAAAGATGCGGGAAGAATACCTGAATTCTGCCCCGGAAGACCAGGCACGCCTAACCGACGACATCCTAAAACTGGAGACCGAGGTGCTGAACCTTAAAAAAAGCCTGCCTCAATTGGAAATGCAAATTCGAAACAAAGAATTGGCAAAGCGTTTGAAATAATCCGTATCTTTCCAAAAAATACCCTAACCATGGATATAGTCTTAATCATCGGTCTGATCATTTTGGGAATTTTCTTCATGATTGTGGAAGTTTTCCTGATTCCTGGCATTTCTGTAGCAGGTGTAGCCAGTCTGATTTTTCTGATAATCGGTATCGTATTGGCTTACACGAAGCTCGGTCCTGTTACCGGAACCTGGATATTTGCAGGTTCCATGGTAACCCTTGGAGTAGTCCTCTATTGGTTTTTCCGCTCTAAAACGCTAGACAAGATGGCTCTGAAATCGGAAATCAACTCTAAGACCGAACCTTTCAAAGGGTTGGACGTTCAACCCGGTGATACGGGGGTAACCATTTCCCGTCTGGGACCCATCGGAAAAATCTTAGTAAACGGAAAAACAATCGAAGGTCGTTCCGAAAACGAAATGATCGATCAAAATACACCGATTCAGATCATTGAGGTCGGGTCTTACAATGTTCTGGTTCGAAAAGTTCAAGCATCATCATTTAAATCTTAAACGTATGGATCTCGCAAATCTCTTACCCACCATTCTTATTGTACTGGTTGTCATACTGGTCATTCTCTTTTTCTATTATGTGCCGTTCTTCCTCTGGCTTTCAGCCAAGGTTTCGGGCGTCAACATCTCGTTGATCCAACTGTTCCTGATGCGCATCCGAAAGGTGCCGCCGCAGGTCATCGTCAGTGCCATGATTCTTGGTCATAAGGCTGGTCTGACCGAACTGAAACGCGACGAATTGGAAGCCCATTACCTGGCCGGCGGTCATGTGGAACGGGTTATCCACGCCATGGTTTCAGCCTCCAAAGCCAACATCGAACTGGACTTCAAGATGGCCACCGCCATTGACTTGGCCGGCCGCGACGTGTTCGAAGCCGTGCAGATGTCCGTGAATCCGAAAATCATTGATACGCCGCGCGTGTCTGCCATGGCCATCAACGGCATTCAGCTTATCACGACTGCTCGTGTCACTGTTCGTGCCAACATCCGCCAACTGGTGGGTGGTGCCGGCGAAGAAACCATCTTGGCCCGTGTGGGTGAAGGCATTGTTTCCGCCATCGGTTCTGCTGAATCGCATAAATCCGTGCTGGAAAATCCTGACTCGATTTCCAAAGTAGTTCTCAAAAAAGGCCTTGACGCCGGTACCGCTTTTGAAATCCTTTCCATCGACATCGCCGATATCGACGTGGGTAAGAACATCGGTGCCGAACTGCAGATGGACCAAGCCAATGCCGACAAGAACATTGCTCAGGCCAAAGCCGAAGAACGCCGTGCCATGGCTGTTGCTTTGGAACAGGAAATGAAGGCAAAGGCTCAGGAAGCCCGCGCCAAAGTCATCGAAGCCGAAGCTCAGGTTCCTCTGGCCATGGCTGATGCCTTCCGCAGCGGAAACCTAGGCATTATGGATTACTACAAAATCAAGAACATCGACGCCGACACCAACATGCGTGACAGCATCGCCAAACCCGGAAACAAAAACGACTCGAAACTATAAAATGAAGTCTTTTCCAGATTCTGAACTTATTTTGAATGCAGATGGAAGCGTTTTTCATCTGCATTTGCTTCCTGGCCAAATCGCCGAAACCATCCTGTTGGTGGGCGATCCTGGCCGTGTGGATATGATTGCGGCGCTTTTGTCGGATGTGGAATTCCGCATTGCCAACCGGGAATTCGTGACGGTGACCGGTTTCTATAAGGGCAAGCGCATTTCCGTAGTGGGCACCGGCATCGGAACCGATAACATCGATATCGTGCTGAACGAACTGGACGTGTTGGTCAACGTTGACTTGAAAACGCGTACGGAAAAGCCTGTCAAAACCGTACTGACCCTCATTCGCATCGGTACCTGCGGGGGCATGCAACCCGACCTGATACCGGGGACGTTCCTGATTTCGGAAAAATCCATTGGCTTCGACGGGTTGCTGAATTTTTATGCTGGACGTGACGAAGTGTGCGATTTGGCATTTGAAGAGGCCTTTCTGAAGCACATGAACTGGACTCCTTCACTTGGCCATCCATACGTAATTTCTGGCTCCAAGGAACTTATTAAACGCATCGGTCGTGACGATATGAAGCGCGGCGTAACGATTTCAGCCAATGGCTTTTATGGACCACAAGGCAGGGAATTGCGTATTCCGTTGGCCAGGCCGGACATGAATGCGTTGCTTGAAAGCTTTTCCTATCAAGGATTTCGCATCACGAATTATGAAATGGAGAGTTCAGCCGTAGCCGGTCTTTCTGCCCTGCTGGGACACAAGGCTATGACCGTTTGCGTGGTCATTGCTAACCGCCTGGCCAAGGAGGTCACTCCGAATTACCATCAGGCCATGGAAGTCTTGATTGAAACAGTATTGGAACGGCTTTAACATGGTAAACGAAACCATCTGCGCCATCGCCACTGCCCCGGGAATGGGAGCCATCGCTGTAATCCGGGTATCCGGGCCGCAAGCTTTCCCCATTTGCGACGGGCTGTTCAAAGCCACCAAACGTTTGTCGGATGCTCCGACGCATACGGTTTTGTACGGCAGCATTCTGGCAGATGGCGTTTTGGTCGATGATGTGCTGGCTTCCGTTTTCCGCAATCCCACTTCCTTTACGGGCGAAGACACCGTCGAGATTTCCTGCCACGGCTCGGTCTTCGTTCAGCAACGCATCATCCAGGTGCTACTCAAGAACGGCTGCCGCATGGCACAACCCGGCGAATTTTCTCAACGCGCCTTCCTGAACGGCAAGATGGATCTTTCCCAGGCTGAAGCCATCGCCGATCTCATTGCATCGACTTCAGCCGCCAGCCATAAACTGGCCCTGCAACAGATGCGCGGCGGCTTCTCCAAAGAACTGGAAGGTCTGCGCGGCAACCTGCTGCATTTTGTCACCATGATTGAACTGGAACTCGATTTTAGCGAAGAGCAGGTGGAATTCGCCGACCGCAAGGACCTCCGTTCGCTCGCCGACGCTATGGAAAAACACCTGGCCCGCCTCATGGATTCTTTCAAGCTCGGCAACGCCATCAAAAACGGTATTCCGGTAGCCATTGTGGGCGAAACCAACGCCGGCAAGTCCACCCTGCTCAATATCCTGCTTAACGAGGATAAGGCCATCGTTTCCAGCATTCCCGGCACCACCCGCGACTTTATCGAAGACACCGTCACCATTGGCGGCATCACCTTCCGCTTCATCGACACCGCCGGCCTTCGCAAGACCTCGGACGAAATCGAAAAACTCGGCATCGAACGCACCTACCAGAAAATCGAACAGGCCTCGATTATCCTCTGGATTATTGATTCCACCAGTGTTTCCGAACACATCGAATGGATGGCCGACAAAATCATCCCCCGCACCGAAGGCAAAAACTTGCTGGTAGTTTTCAACAAGTCGGATAAGCTCTCCAAGGATGAACAATTGGTGCTGAACGACCTTTTCCACCATTATTCCCAAACGCGCATCCATCTTTCTGCGAAGAAAAATGAGAACATCGATCACTTGCGTGCCAAATTGCTAGAGATAGCAGGCTTGCCTGAAATGGAAAAGCAAGATGTGGTGGTGACCAACCTTCGGCATTTCGAAGCACTGTCTATGGCACACGAAGCGATACTGCGCGTCCAGGATGGCTTGGAAAACAACCAGTCTGGGGACTTCCTATCACAAGACCTTCGTGAATGTTTGCATTACCTCGGTCAGATAACTGGGTTGATTACGAACGAAGAGGTGTTGCATAATATTTTCAGGCATTTTTGTATTGGCAAATAAATACTCCCCTATTATAAAGGCTTTAGCAGCTAAAATGACTTATTGATAAGCGTTTTAGCTGTTTTTGTTATGCCTTTGTCATACCTTTTGTAGCAGAATTCTTGTCACTAATGTTGCAATAGAAAGGCTCAACGGGTTACCTGTTTGTTCACTTCCTCTGATCGTCATTCTAAAACCCACGGGCTATTCCGTGAAAATAAAATATTTCCTTGTGGTAAATAATGTATCTCCTTATGCATAATGCGATAGTTCTTCTGACCGAACGCTATATCTCATCGGGATAGGTTTTGTACTTGAATGGATTAAAAACATAACTTGAACGGTGTAAGTATCATTCTTGAACGGATTAGTTTCCGTACTCCGGTATAACGAGCGAACACTGAGGACGCAAACGAAAGGAACAATCTCAATGATTGAGACCTTTTGCTTCAACCCTTAATTTGATTCGAGTTTTTGTTTTTCCCACCAATTTCAAACGTAAATTTAGTTGAAACCAAAAAATCGGCTTCTTTAGAGGCATTTGTCTTGTACTTTGAGTTCAACTGATTTAGAAAAAATGTTTCTCTGACAGAACCGATATTGGCTTGATCATCTTGCTGATTATACATTAAATTTGTATTGTTCAGGTATACTTTCTCCGGTTTGTTCAGACTATTGAATGAATTATCCGAATCGAATTATTCGAAATAAATAATTACTTTTGAAAAAAACGTAGGACAATGCAAAAGCCCACTAACCCCTTTATAGTTACAGGCAAAATTGAGCCTGACTATTTTTGCGACAGAGTAAGCGAATCTGCCCGCTTAATCAAATCATTGGTGAATGGAAACAATATGGTGATCATTTCACCTCGCAGAATGGGCAAGACCGGTCTTATTCAGTTCTGTTATGAAAAACCTGAAATCAAGGATGCGTATTATACTTTTTTCATAGATATCCTACATACATCAAACTTAAAAGAGTTCACGTATATACTTGGTAAGGAAATCTTTGAAACGTTGGCACCTCAAAGTAAAACGATGTCCAGCCTATTTCTCCAAACATTGAAATCCATAAGCGGCAAATTCGGATTTGATCCATCAACCAATTTACCGACATTCAATGTGGAACTTGGCGATATTAAACGACCCGAATACACGCTTGAAGAGATTTTCACCTATTTGGCTGCAACGGATAAACCGTGCATTGTGGCGATTGATGAGTTCCAGCAAATTGCCAAATATCCTGAAAAGAATATGGAAGCATTATTACGCTCACATATTCAAAAAATCAGGAACAGCAACTTCATTTTTGCAGGTAGCGAGCGGCACATCATGCAAGCAATGTTTACTTCCTCGGCTCGCCCCTTCTATCGCAGTGCCGATATTCTGGAACTGAATGCCATCGATGAAGCCGTTTATGTTCCATTCATCATGGAACTGTTTGAATCACGAGGCCGCACCGTTTCAAAGGATGCTGTCGAGCGTGCCTATCGTTTGTTTAAAGGCCACACCTATTATATCCAGAAGACTTTCAACGAGGCTTTTTCAGAGACGTTGTCTGGTGAGGAGTGCACACAAGAATCACTTATTCAGACAATTGACAACCTGATCGCAGAAAACGCAACCATTTTTCGCGAAATACTCTCCAACATACCCGAAAAGCAGAAAGAGCTGCTTTATGCCATTGCACGAGATGGGGAAGCAGAGCGAATTATGTCCTCTGAATTCATACAAAAGCATAGCCTATCTTCTACAAGCTCCATTCAGTCCGCCATCATGAAACTCCTGGAGAAAGACATCGTTACTGAACTTGACAAAAAGTACTCCGTTACCGATACGTTTTTTGGAATGTGGATCAACACGATATACGGGAATAAATATCGGCTTTAGACTTGTCTTTTGTTTCCAATCCAATTGTTTAGTGTGTACAGTTCCAAAACAACTATATTTTAAAGAAACATTTTCTTCTTGTTTAGTAGTACTTACTTTGATTTAATACGAATATATAATATATTAGCAGATTCTTATTGGTTTATTATAATTTCTGCAGATGATGCTGTAACTCCTTATTAGGCTAGATGTAGTAGGCCGAATGGTTACGATATACTCTTAGTGGGAAATATGATTATATAAAAAAACGGAACAATCCCGAAAATGGAGTAGGGATATCTCGAGCTCTTGTAATTGCAAATTCCAGTGGCAGTGCACACACAGGTTATAGCATTTAAATACTATATCCGGGAGGTCGGGGAGCTAAATAAGACAAATATAAAATCTAATACATAATGAAAAGAAGTTATTCTCTATTACTGTCGCTGTTGATTACAACAGTTTTGTTTTCTCAAAATAATCCTCAACCTGCTCCGATAAATCCTGAATTTGAAAAATACCAGAATGGTTTAATTCAGAATGGTTTAAATAATATGAAATCGCAGACTGCGAATGAAAATAGTTTGGGTTTAATTCCGTCTCCTGTTTTGCCTAATTTTGCAAAAACTCAAATTGCTCAAAAAATACTAAAAGCGACTACGTTTGTTTCAAAATATGATTTAAGGACAGCAGGTCCAGGTGGTACATCATTACTTACATCTGTAAAAGATCAAAATCCATGCGGGGCTTGTTGGGCTTTTGCAGCTATGGGAGCAATTGAAGGATACGCAAAAAAAACAGGAATGGGCGAATTCGATTTGTCGGAAAATAACTTAAAAGAGTGTCATGGATTTGCTCTTGATCCATGTGCTGGAGGAAATATTGGTATGACAACTGCTTATTTGGCAAGAAAATCAGGACCGGTATCTGAATTAAACGACCCTTATTACGCAAGCGTTGTGGGTTGCAAAGATAACTTATATCCAGAATTTTGGATTTCAGATATGCGATATTTACCCAATGATGCAAACACCATAAAACAAGCAATAATAGACTATGGTGCCCTTTCGACGAATATGTTTTGGGATGATGCAAGCTATATTTATACCAACTATACTTATTACTATTCAGGAACTACTACCACAAATCATGAGGTTCTATTAGTAGGCTGGGATGACAACAAGATCACCGCAGGAGGAATTGGAGCTTGGATTATCAAGAACAGTTGGGGTGATTCGTGGGGTGAAAACGGATTTTTCTACATTTCGTACAACGACACAAAAGTTAATAGTGTTATTGCGTCATTCCGAAACATAAACACCGTTGTAACTAATTCTACCCAATTTGGTTATGATCAACTTGGAACAACTGGCTCCTGGGGCTATAGTTCAAATGTGGGATATGGGTTAATACGTTTTTCTCCGGGAAATAAGAATTATACTTTAAAAAAACTTAGTACTTTTCTTCCATCTGGTCCAGCTACAGTACGATTTGAGGTGTATGATGACTTTAACGGAACGACTTTAAGCAATTTGATGGGAACAAATACTGATAAAAGCTGCGACTTGCCGGGTTATTACACCTTCGATTTGGCAACTCCTATACAAGTATCTGCCAATAACGATTTTTATATAAAGGTATATTACAACACTGTTGGATTCAATTATCCAATTCCCGTTGAAATGTTTAGGTCAGGTTATGCAAATCCAGAAATAGAGAGTGGAAAATGTTGGATGAGTTCGAACGGTACAAGTTGGTCGGCAATAGGATCTAATACTTCTACAAATGTAGACTTATGCATAAAAGCTTATGGTGAATACGTACCCTGCACGCCTCCAACAAGCCAAACGACTACGTTTATATCTTCTGCTTTAGCCAATAATTCAATGACAATTGGCTGGACACGTGGAAATGGTAATGCAGTATTGGTTGTTGCCAGAGCAGGAAGTGCAGTAAGTGTGGATCCTTATAACGAAACTGCATATACAGCTAATGCTGCTTTTGGTAGTGGAACACAAATTGGAACAGGCAATTATGTGGTTTATAATGGAACAGGAGCATCAGTAAATTTAACAGCGCTAACACCGGGATCTACTTATTATTTCAGCATTTACGAATATAATTCGGCTTCTAATTGTTACTTAACACCAGCATTAACAGGAAATGTCAAAACAACAGGCACAGCAGTCACTGACCTTGATGGCAATTTTTATAACATTGTTACTATAGGTACCCAGACCTGGATGGTAGAAAACCTGAAAACCACAAAATACAACGATGGTACATCTATACCATTAGTAACCACTGCATGGAGTTATCTTACTACTCCTGGTTATTGTTGGTATAATAATGATGATGGTACCTACAAAAACAAATATGGGGCATTGTACAATTGGTACGCTGTAAACACTAGCAAGCTAGCTCCCACAGGTTGGCACATACCTACAGATGCTGAATGGACAACACTTGAAAGCTACGTGAATGCAAACCTTGGAACTTCCGGGACTGTTGCCAAAGCATTGGCAGCGACTACCGACTGGTATCCATATACAGATGTAAGTACTATCGGTAGCGATTTATCAAAAAACAACAGTTCAGGTTTTGCTGCATTCCCTGGTGGTTATCGTGACAGTTATCTTCCTACTGGAGGCACTGGCCCTTTCGGCTTCAATAATTTTACTTACAATGGAAGATGGTGGAGTTCGAATGAGAGAAGTACCGGCAATGCATGGTACAGGAGTCTATCCTACAACATGAACAATGTGGGCAGGAATTATCTCAATGAACAATATGGCTTGTCTGTTAGATGTATTAAAGATGTTCTTCCGAAAACTGAATTCTACTTCGATTTGACAACTATAGGTGGAACAAAAGTTATGGACTGGGCCTCTGTCGCTTCTGAAAATGCAAAATTACTAACCGACCGTTGGCTTACACTTACTGCAATTGCAAGTGGAACTTCAGGAAAATGCGGCACAGCAGTAAATACTTTCGACATTAAAACGGGATCAAGTCGTTCCATTTCGTTTTTCCTTGCAAAATGTGATAATATGATAATAACTGCGAATATAGCTCTTACCCGCGGTTTAATAGTAACTATTAATGACGGCGCAAATATTCAACTCGACGGCACAGGGGCTTGTGAAGACTATGTTGTTCCTGTGAACTCGGAAGCACCTGTAAAAATTACAGTAATGGGATCAACTAGCAGCAGTGCATGGACATCCTTCTTTACATTTTCATACGCACCAAAAACTCCAACCATTTCAGCTTTCAAAATTAATAGTACACTCGCAGTGATAGATCAAACTGCTAAAACCATTACATTGCAAATGCCTTGGGGAACAAACATAAGTGCAGTTACACCGGCTGTAACAATAAGTTGGGCTACTGGCTTTACTCCAACTGGTGCTCAAGATTTTACGACAGGACCAATCACTTATGCTGTAACTGATGGCACAACTACGAATAACTATTCAGCCTATATTACTGTTAAACAAGCCAATAAGGTTCCGATAGCCAATGCAGGCATTGATCAGATTGTCAACGAAGGATCAACCGTAACTTTGGATGGTTCTGCTTCTTCTGACGCTGACAATGATCCGTTGACGTATAAATGGACTGCTCCTAGCGGAATTACGTTGAGTTCTACCACAACTTCCAAACCTACTTTTACAGCACCTCAGTTTACAAAGGATACCACCTATACTTTCAATTTGGTTGTCAACGACGGAACTGTAGATTCACCTGCCGATCAGGTGGATATTACTGTAAATTATTTATCACAACAAGATTCTTTGGCTCTTGTAGCTTTATTCAAAGCGACGGATGGAACTAATTGGACTAGAAAAAACAATTGGTTGACTGGTCCGATTGATAGCTGGGAGGGAGTGACAATTGAAGATGGAAGAGTAGTTGGTTTAAATTTAGATGGTGCGGGTTTGAATGGAGCACTTCCAGCTGAATTATCTGATTTAACTTCAATTAGAAATTTGAATTTGTCGTCTAATAAACTATCCGGTTTGTTGCCCGAAAATTGGTCAGCTTTAGTTAATTTGCAGAACTTGGATCTTAGGGTTAACCAACTAAGTGGAAATTTGCCTGAAAGTTGGTCAACTTTAGTGAATCTGCAGAGCTTATATCTTCATTTTAACCAACTAAGCGGAAATTTGCCGGGTAGTTGGTCGGCTCTATTAAAATTACAAGATTTAAGACTTTATGTAAATCAACTATCAGGAGTCCTGCCAGATAGTTGGTCATCTTTAGTAAATTTGACAGTGTTAGATATTGCAGAAAATCAAATTACTGGTATTTTCCCTGAAAGTTGGCGAGCTTTAGTGAATTTGAGGTATTTAAATCTCTCAAAAAATGAGATTTCTGATTTGCCAAATTTATCTAAACTAATAATTCTTTCGACGCTAGTTATACAAAACAATTTGCTCGATTTTGGTGATATTGAACCAAACATTGGAGTTCCCCAAAATTATTTTTATTATTCTCCACAGGCTCCTATTGGCATAGCTGATACAATTATAAAGAAACAAGGTGAGGAATTTAGTATATCTGTCTCTGTTGGTGGTAACAGTAACAAGTATCAATGGTATAAAAATGGTGTAAGCATATTCGGTGCAACGGGTACAGAGTATGTGATTCCTTCCGTTTCATCTGTTGATGCCGGTGACTATACTTGCCAAATTACCAACACAGTTGCTACTGACCTAACCTTGCAAAGTCAACCGATCACCTTGCAAATTTCGAATCAGTCCTATACCCATAATATTCCCCTAATTGCCGGTTGGAACATCATTTCTTCCAACGTGGTTCCATCAATAACAAACTTGAAAGACATCGTCCAACCGTTGATAGATGACGGAAAGCTTAACAAAGTGATGGATGAATCCGGAAAGGTGATTGAGGACTTTGGAGCTTTTGGTGGCTGGCAAAACGGAATCGGGACTTTCAGTCAGACCGAGGGTTATAAGGTTAATATGATGGGAACCGACGCCTTGGTGCTCCAGGGCAAAGCTGTCAAACTTCCGTTCAGCATCAGTCTTAGCGCCGGTTGGAACATCACTCCGTACCCTTGCGCAAACGCACAGAGTGCCCTGACAATGGTTCAATCGTTGATTGCTCTTCACACACTCGAAAAGGTGATGGATGAGTCCGGAAAAGTCATAGAGGATTTTGGGGTATACGGAGGTTGGAAAAACAATATCGGGGACTTCATACCAGGCAAGGGTTATAAAATCAAGGTAAATCAATCATGTATCCATACAATTTTTAGTTCCGAATTAAGGTCAGCTACAAAGGTGCCTACGGTATTGCCTTCAGCATACTTTACGAAGGCCTTCAGCGGCAATGGTACCGACCACATGAACATCCACCTGGTGGATTTGGCTGCATCCGCATTACAGGTTGGTGATGAGATAGGCATTTTTGATGGGAAAGTCTGTGTCGGATCGGCTGCAATTGGAGAAGATCAGATGTCGGAAGGAAGCATAAGCATACCTGCATCCAGCAACGACGAACTGGGAGGAACGGTGAATGGATACACCTCCGGCCATCCTGTTGAACTAATGCTGTATAGGGATGGTGAGACTTTTGATTTGAGTCTTGAGAAGCTTCGTGGTAGTGTTACGTTCGAAAAGGATGGGTCGCTGTTTGCAAAAGTAGCTTCAAAACAACCGACAACTGTTTCTAATACGGATGGTTCGATTATGTTTTTCTGCCATCCTAATCCCTTTGCCGAGGAAATTCAGATTGATGTCCGAAATATGGAGTCAACGAAGATAAGCGTTGATATCTACAACCTTTTCGGTCAGAAGATAAAGATGTTGTATGATGGGGCCAACACAGGGTTACTCAATCTGAAATGGAATGGAACAAACGATAAAGGCAATCGGATTGTTGCGGGGGTTTATCTTTGCAGGGTAAATGACCAATCGAAGAAGATTGTTTTTATTGGTGGTAAATAATAAAGGGGTGTTATGACAGAACTTATAAATGAACTTGCAAGATATCTTACTAAGCCAATCGATAGCGGCAATTTCATATCAATTGCGACCAATAAGGCAGATGTTGGACAATTGAATTTGAAGATTCTTATTGATGATATAAACTCGAATCTAAATATAGCTTGAATGAAAAACGTGATAGCCTCTTTTCTAATCGCATTTTTTGCAGTTTATACCATCAGTGCACAAAATAAGTCATTCAATCTGGATGATGCTTCGACAAGTAAATTGAGAAGTACATCAATCTTAGAAAACAAATCTACCCCAACTTTCCAGAATGCCAGCAAAAGCCGTGAGTTGGTCATTAATCCTGTCATTCAGAGCAAGGAACTTATCCACGTAAACGATACCATTATCTTAGGCTTGTTTAGCGATAAGCAATACAAGGCTTTCGTTGACAAAATTGACGAGGATATAAATGGAACCACTACCATTCGGGCTCGAATATTAAATTCAAATTTCGGTTATTGTATTATTTCAACTTTCAACGGAAAAAGTTTTATGACCGTTGAAGTTCCAGATAAGAACGAATTGTACATGTCAAAATTTGATCAGAAAACCAAGAAATATTACTTATTGCAAATTGACAAATCGAAACAAAAAGCGCTGGAAGGGGCACCATCGCTTATTCCGCCAAGCAACAATCAGCCAACAAATTATCTACCGAATAATAACTTGCCAACTAAAAATCTATCAAGATTTAATCAACCAATTAATTATTCCAATCTAACCACATCCCAAATTTTAAATAATCCCAATCAGTTGACAAATTCTATAATTGGAGATGGGAGTTTTGCAAAGAGCAAAGTAATACTGGGTGATTCAAGTTATTCTATATTAATTACTCCACAATATTTGATTAACCCAAATTCGTTGCCAACTACTAAAATTGAAAGTAAGAATGTTACAAATAGCCGAACTATAATAAGTGACCCCAATACGAATGATACGATTACACTTATGGTTGTTTATACACCGGCTGCCGCTGCATGGTCTGAATCCAATGAAACGAACATCAATAATACGATCAGTTTATTGATGGCAAAAGCGCAATTAGCACTTGATAACAGTAATACATTAACGACAATCAAACTTGTTTATACAGCAGAGCTGAACTATGTCGAACATAATAATAGTATTGATTTGGATAATTTGACAAACAATGGAGATAGGCAAATGGATGAAGTACATAACTGGAGAGATGCTTATTGTGCCGATGTAGTTGTATTATTAGAAAATATCGACTTTACTGGTGGGGTTGGATGGTTATTAAATTCACCTTCAGGTTTACCTCAATATGCATTTTCATTAACCCGAGTACAACAAGCAAGTTGGACCTATAGCACCATTCATGAAATAGGCCATAATATGGGATGTCATCATCCTAAGTTACAAAATTTACAACCAGGACCCGGATTATACTCCTATTCTGCCGGATGGAGATGGAATGGTACTGATGGCATTAAATATTGTGATATTATGACCTACGAAAGTGGGTCTTATTTTGCTGATGGAATAAATGCCACCACGGTACCTTATTTCTCAAATCCAGACATTCAGTACCAAGGTGTTCCAACAGGAGATGCTGTTGATGGGAATAATGCCCGAACGGTCAGAGAAACGAAATCGGTTGTTGCAGCTTACAGAACCGGATGCAACACTTGTACACCACCAACAATTCAGGCAACTAATTTTACAGCTTCTTCAATAACCGATAACTCAATGACAATAGGATGGACTAGGGGAAGTGGAGATGCGGTTTTGGTAGTTGCCCGACCAGCTGATATATCGACCAGAATCCCGATTAGTGAAACCACTTACCAAGCAAGTTCAATTTTTGGCAATGGAACACAAATAGGATCAGAAAATTACGTTGTTTATAATGGAACAGGCACTTTTTTTAATATTACTTCGCTCTACTCCGGAACCGCTTATAATTTTGATATCTATGAATATAATTCAGCTACTCATTGTTATTTAAAGCCAGCGCTAACAGGAACTGCTAAAACAAATGGAAATCTTCCCGGTAATTCTGTGACTGACTCACTTGCCCTTGTGGCTCTTTATAACCAATGTGGTGGGCCCAACTGGACCAGAAAAGCCAATTGGCTGACCGGACCATTGAGCACCTGGGAAGGAGTTACTATTGAAAACGGGCGTGTGGTTGAATTGAATTTGGGAGACGATAATAACTCTGTCGGTTTGACAGGATCAATTGTTCCCGAACTCTCAAATTTAACTAAGATTAGGGTGTTAAATTTATGTAATAACCAACTTGTTGGAATCTTACCAGAGAGTTGGTCCGTGTTTGATAATTTGCAGGACTTAAATCTTAATAATAATCAAATTACCGGTTCACTTCCTGAAAGTTGGGCAACCTTGAAAAATTTAATAAATTTAAATCTCTATTATAATCAGCTAACTGGCATTTTACCTAAAGGTTGGTCAACTTTGGTGAATTTAAAGAGGCTTATTCTTGGTGCTAACCAAATCACTGGTACACTTCCTGATAATTGGTCAGCTTTTGTAAATTTACAATTTTTGAATCTAAATCATAATCTAATTACTGGTTCACTCCCAGCAAGTTGGAAGAACATGCTGAATATGGTTGATTTCTGGATCCAAAACAATGAACTTACAGGAAGCTTGCCAGAGAGTTGGTCTTCTTTAGTAAATTTAAGGACTATAATTCTAGAAATGAATAAATTAACAGGTAGTCTTCCAGAGAGTTGGTCTTCTTTGGTTAATTTAAAACATATATGGCTTAATGTAAATCAACTTTCAGGTGCGCTACCAGAGAGTTGGTCTGCTTTAAATGGTTTAGAAGTTCTTTTTTTAGGGTTTAATAAACTTTCAGGTCCGTTACCCGAAAGTTGGTCAACCCTAATAAATTTGAAGACACTTGAACTTATAAGTAATCAACTAACTGGATCTCTTCCTGAAAGTTGGTCTGCATTAAAAAACCTCCAGTTTATTCAGATTGCTGAAAATAAATTAACAGGAACCCTGCCTGAGAGTTGGTCCGCTTTAACTAATTTAGGAGTTTTATCAATAAGCACTAACCAATTTACAGGTTCGCTTCCTGAAAGCTATTCCGCTTTAACAAATATTTATTTTTTATCTATAGCCGTGAATCATCTTACGGGAACCCTACCCGAAAGTTGGTCCACTTTAGTGAAATTACAGGAATTATTTCTTTATGGAAATCAAATTTCAGGTACCGTTCCTGCAAGTTGGTCCGCTTGTGTAAAATCAGATCTAATAGACATAAGTCGTAATCAGCTTGTTGGATCAGTTCCTGATAGTTGGCAATCTTTAGTAAATTTAAACAGATTAGCTTTTAGTAGTAATCAAATTTCAGGAATGCCCGATTTTTCAGCCTGCAAAAATCTTTCGGTCTTACATGTTGGCAGCAATAGACTCGATTTCGGAGATATTGAACCAAACATTGGAGTGGCAAAGGATTTATTTTATTATGATGGACAGGCTCCTGTTGGAGAAGCTGATACTATAATAAAAAATCAAAATGAGGAACTTAGAATCTCTGTCACTGTCGATGGGAAAAGCAATAAGTATCAATGGAATAAAAATGGAGTAAATATTGCAGGTGCTACAAGGGATGTATATGTAGTACCTTCCGTGACACCAAAAGATGCGGGAATTTATATTTGCCAAATTACGAATACTTTGGCTACCGAATTAATGATGACAAGTCAACCGATAACGCTTCAAATTATCAGTCAACTTGCAGCCAATGCAGGTCCTGATCAATCTGTTTATGAAAGTTCACCTGTTACCTTAGATGGTTCTTCTTCAAGCGCCTCAGAAGGCAAATCATTGACTTATAAATGGACTGCTCCGCAAGGTATCACGCTTAATTCAACAACAATCGTTAAACCTACATTTACTGCTCCTGAAGTTAATTCAGAAACAGCTTATACATTCTTTCTGGTTGTTAATGATGGAGGCATTGATTCTCCTGCCGATCAGGTTGTAATTACTGTGAAAGACTTCAACAACAGGCCTATAGCCAATGCTGGTATGGATAAATCTGAATGTGAAGGAATGATCGCATCTTTAGATGGTTCTGCATCTTTAGATCAATATGGAAAGACGCTGACCTACCAGTGGACTGTACCTGTCGGAATTGTTTTAAGTTCAACATCAACCTCAAACCCAACATTTACTGCTCCTGAAGTTTCAGCAAACACCAATTTTACTTTTTCACTGGTAGTAAACAATGGGAATGTTGATTCACCTGCTGATGAGATATTAATTACTGTATTAAAATGTTCAAATCCAAGACAACAAGATTCTTTGGCACTCGTAGCTTTATATAAATCTACAGATGGTCCCAACTGGATTAGGAAAAACAATTGGCTGACCGGCACTTTAAATTTTTGGGGAGGAGTTGTGATGAATAATGGAAGAGTCAATTATTTGACACTGGGTGATAATGGTTTAAAAGGACCATTACCATCCGAGCTTTCTAGTTTGTCAGAGATTTATGGAATTAGTCTTAGCAATAATAAACTAACTGGAACGCTTCCCCCCTGTTGGTCAAAATTAGCAAAGTTACATTGGTTGTATCTTGAATCAAATCAATTAACGGGATCTCTACCTGATAGTTGGTCCGATTTAGTGAATCTAGAACTATTGTACCTTGGATGCAATCAACTATCTGGATCATTACCAAATAGTTGGCCGGCCAAATTGAATTTACAAGAATTAAGTCTTTATAATAACAAAATTTCGGAGTTACCAGTATTTTCTTCATTAACGAATCTGAACAGCCTCATGGTTCAAGGTAATATGCTTGATTTTGCAGATATAGAACCAAACATTGGTGTTCCAAAATCTTATTTTAGTTATTCCCCACAGGCTTCTGTTGGGTTAGCCGATACCATTGTAAAAAATCAAGGTGAGGAATTTAGAATCTCTATCGCAGTCGAAGGGAAAAGCAATAATTATCAATGGTATAATAATACAGGACTCATTACGAGCCCATTTGGTACATGGTATAATAATAGAGAACTCATTACGGGCGCAACCGGAACTGAGTTTGTAATTCCTTCCGTTTCATCTGTTGATGCCGGTGACTATACCTGCCAAATTACCAACACAGTAGCTACTGAATTGACCTTACAAAGTCAACCTATCACCTTGCAAATTTCGATTCAGGCCTACACCCAGAATATTCCCCTAATTGCCGGTTGGAACATCATTTCTTCCAACGTGGTTCCATCAATAACAAACTTGAAAGACATGGTCCAACCGCTGATAGATGGTGGAAAGCTAAATAAAGTGATGGATGAATCAGGAAAGATGATTGAGGACTTTGGTGCCTTTGGTGGTTGGCAAAACGGAATTGGGGCTTTCAGCCAGACCGAGGGTTATAAGGTTAATATGATGGGGACGGACGCCTTGGTGCTCCAGGGTAAGGCTGTCAAACTTCCATTTAGCATCAGTCTTAGCATTGGTTGGAACATCGTATCGTACCCTTGTGCAAACGCACAGAGTGCCCTGACCATGGTTCAACCGTTGATCGATGCCGGAAAACTCAATAAGGTGATGGATGAGTCTGGAAAAGTCATAGAGGATTTTGGGGCATACGGAGGTTGGAAAAATAATATCGGGGACTTCAAAGCAGGCAAGGGTTATAAAATCAAGGTAAGTCAATTAGGTACCCTAACAATTAATAGTTCAGAATTGAGGTCGGCCACAAAAGTGCCTACGGTATTGCCTTCAGTATACTTTACGAAGGCTTTCATAGGCAATGGTACCGACCATATGAACATCCACCTGGTGGATTTGGCTGCATCCTCATTACAGATTGGTGATGAGATAGGCATTTTTGATGGGAAAGTTTGTGTCGGATCGGCTGCCATAGCAGAAGATCAGGTGTCGGAAGGAAGCATCAGCATACCTGCATCCTGCAACGACGCACTGGGAGGAACGGTGAATGGATACATCCCCGGTCATCCTGTTGAAATAAGGCTGTATAGGGAGGGTGAGACTTTTGATTTGACTCTTGAGAAGCTTCGTGGTAGTGCAACGTTCGAAAAGGATGGGTCACTGTTCGCAAAAATATCTTCAAAACAACCGACAAATGTTTCTAATACGGATGGTTCGATTCTGTTTCTATGCCATCCCAATCCGTTTGCCGAGGAAATTCAGATTGATGTCCGAAATATTGCGTCAACGAAGCTAAGCGTTGATATCTACAACCTTTTCGGTCAGAAGATAAAAATGTTGTACCAAGGGGCCAACACAGGGTTGCTCCATCTGAAATGGAACGGAACGAACGATAAAGGCAATCGGATTGTTGCGGGGGTTTATCTGTGCAGGGTAAATGACCAATCGAAGAAAATTGTATTTATTGGTGGCAAATAACAAAGTGGTGTTATGACAGAGCATTTAAATGAACATTTGAGAACAATGAAGAACACTCTTTTAGTTACATTCCTTACCATGTTTTCTGTTTCCAGCTTTGCTCAAGGTCATAAGGAAATATCTTTACATATTGCAGAATATGACGTGTTAATTAAGGACTAGCTACCCGTTAGGCGGCAGTGTAGAAAAAGAATAAATTTGACATATTAACTAAATTCAAATAAGGTAATCGAATGAGAACTCAATTTATTTTCAGCTTCTTTCTGATTTTTGTTTTGAATGGTTATTCTCAGGAATCACTAGATCAAAAAACAAAAACACCAAACTCTTTCAACATTCAATTAGGAGCCAATTTGGACTTAGACTCTTCATTTACAAAAACCACACCAATGAGTTTGGATGTTAAAGCAATCTTTAATAAATTGGTTTTTCAAGATGGAATAGGCTATAAGCAAGTTCCGGCGCGTATTGGATCAATGGCTTCCACTCCGGATATAGCCTTGAGTATCATTTCATTTTCTGCTGTACCTATAGAGATCATGGCAGGCCAGAGCACGACACTGATACCTATATTCGACAATGGGACTTCAGCCACTATCATTGATCCAAGTGGCAATGGAATAGGACCCGTAGCCAGTGGAGGAGCATATATCGTGACCCCACAGCTCACAGGAACCTACGAACTTGTAGTCGATGGGGCTGGGGGAGAACGCGTGACACGCACGGTCACAGTGAATGTGAAAAATGGCTTCCCACAATTCTTGCAGCAAGGGCCGAAGTTAGTGGTGACAGACAATGTAGGGAACGCTCAACTAGGTAGTTCCGTGTCTATTTCAGCCGACGGCAATACAGCCATAGTCGGAGGAAAATCTGACAGCAATGGTGCTGGAGCTGCTTGGATTTGGACTCGTAATGGTGGAGTCTGGACACAAGGCCCCAAACTTGTCGGTTCGGACACCAGCGGTCCATATTCTGGATTAGGGGGCGGAGTGGCCATCTCAGCCGACGGCAATACAGCTATCGTTGGAGGGTGGAACGACATCGGTACATGGGTGTTTACGCGCAGTGGGAATGACTGGACCCAGCAAGGAACAAAGCTGATTCCCACTAGCGTACCGGGATTCGGACCCTTCGCAGGACAAGGATCCTCAGTAGCCATCTCGGCAGACGGCAACACAGCCATCATCGGAGGGCCGCTTGACGACAATACTAATTTCAGTGGGGCCGCTTGGATCTGGACTAGAAACGGAGGGGTCTGGACACAGCAGGGATCCAAGCTCTTCGGCTCGAGCGCCGTGGGACGATTCGTTATGCAAGGTACTTCAGTATCCATCTCCGCTGACGGCAACACGGCCATTATTGGGGGATATGGTGATAACAACTACGCTGGGGCAGCATGGATTTGGACAAAGAGCGAAGGAGTTTGGACCCAGCAAGGACTCAAGCTTGTTGGCTCTGGTGCTGTGGGTGGAACGAATGGAGGAAACGGCACCGTTGGTCAAGGATATTCTGTATCACTCTCAGCCGACGGCAACACGGCCATCGTAGGAGGGCTTTTTGACGGTGTGTTACCGTCTAACAACACTGGCGCCGCATGGATTTGGACGAGGGATGGAGGAGTCTGGACACAACAGGGACCTAAGCTCGTTGGCCCAGGTGGAATAAGCGCATCTACAGTTCAAGGGTTTTCCGTATCTCTCTCCGCTGACGGCAATACGGCTCTCGTTGGAGGTGCTGCAGGCTATAGTCAGACTGCTTCCGCGTTGGTTTGGAAAAGGAGCGGAGGAGTTTGGTCCCATCAGGGAACCAAGATGGTCGGTTCATACGCCATGGGAATCGGAAACGGTCAATCACCAGTCGTTTCCGTATCTCTCTCCGCTGACGGCAACACAGCCATCGTCGGAGGGTGTGGCGATAACGGAAGTGCTGGAGCCGTGTGGGTCTTCTCCATGGTTTTCACAGCACCAGTCATTTCGCAAGTTGGTTTAACTTTAACATCAAGTGCTCTTTCAGGTAATCAATGGTATAATCAAAACGGAATTATTAACGGTGCTACAAATCAAAGCTATACAGTAGTATCAAATGGTATTTATTATGTTATTGTTACGATGGATGGTTATGTCTCAGAACCATCAAACTCGATTACCTTACAAATTTCGAATCAGGACTATACCCAGAATATTCCCTTAATTGCCGGTTGGAACATCATTTCTTCCAATGTGGTTCCATCAATCACAAACTTGAAAGACATGGTTCAACCGTTGATAGATGGCGGAAAGCTAAACAAAGTAATGGATGAGTCAGGAAAGGTGATTGAGGACTTTGGAGCCTTTGGCGGCTGGCAAAACGGAATTGGGACTTTCAGTCAGACTGAGGGCTATAAGGTTAATATGACAGGAACGGACACCATAGTGATACAAGGTAATGCAGTCAAACTGCCGTTTAGCATCAGTCTTAGCGCCGGGTGGAACATCATACCGTACCCTTGCGCAAACGCACAGAGTGCCCTGACTATGGTTCAATCGTTGATTGATATCCACACACTCGATAAGGTGATGGATGAGTCCGGAAAAGTTATAGAGGATTTTGGGGCATACGGAGGTTGGAAAAACAATATTGGGGACTTTACAGCAGGCAAGGGCTATAAGATCAAGGTAAATCAATCATGTACCTTAACTATTAATAGTTCAGAATTGAGGTCGGCTACAAAAGTGCCTACGGTATTGCCTTCAGCATACTTTACGAAGGCTTTCAGTGGCAATGGTACCGACCACATGAACATCCACCTAGTGGATTTGGCTGCATCAGCTTTGCAGGTTGGTGATGAGATAGGCATTTTTGATGGGAAAGTCTGTGTCGGATCGGCAGCCATAGGAGAAGACCAGCTATCGGATGGAAGCATCAGCATTCCTGCATCTTGCAACGACGCACTGGGAGGAACGGTGAACGGATACATCCCCGGCCATCCTGTTGAACTTAGGCTGTATAGGGAGGGTGAGACTTTTGATTTGACTCTTGAGAATCTTCGTGGTAGTGACACGTTCGAAAAGGATGGGTCGCTGTTCGCAAAAATAAAGTCAAAACAACCGACAGATGTCTCTAATACGGATGGTTCGATTCTGTTTCTATGCCATCCCAATCCGTTTGCCGAGGAAATTCAGATTGATGTCCGAAATATGGCATCAACGAAGATAACTGTTGATATCTACAACCTTTTCGGTCAGAAGATAAAGATGCTGTATCAAGGGGCCAACACGGGGTTGCTCCATCTGAAATGGAACGGAACAAACGATAAAGGCAATCGGATTGTTGCGGGGGTTTATCTATGCAGGGTAAATGACCAATCGAAGAAAATTGTATTTATTGGTGGTGAATAATAAGGTGTGTTATGACAGAACTTTTAAGTGAACATTTGAGAACTATGAAGAACACTCTTTTAGTTACTTTCCTAACAATATTTTCTGTTTCCAGCTTTGCTCAAGGTCATTTTGAGGTTGCTTTCACAGGAAATGGCCAGGATCACATGACCATCACCGCTTTGCAAGCGATTTATAATGGAGCAGCCATGGAGGCAGGAGATGAGATTGCCGTATTCGATGGTTCGATTTGTTGTGGTAAGGCCATTCTTACCAAGCCGATCGATAGTGGCAATTTCATATCCATTGCGGCATCCAAGGCAGATGTCGGACAATCGAACGGATTTACGGAAGGTCATGCGATCACCTATAAGTTTTGGGATTCAAGCAAGAGTGAGGAATCCTCCAGAATCAAGGCTGATTATTTTGATAAGACAGCATTGCAGGTCTCTGCTCCCAATTTTACGGCCAACGGCTCGGCATTCGTAAAACTATCAGGACAAGACAACAGGGCACCGGCAGCCAATGCCGGCACGGACCAGACCGTGAACGAAGGAGCGACCGTCACGCTGGACGGCACCGCATCAACCGATCCGGACTTGGATGCCCTGACATACTCATGGACAGCCCCGGCGGGCATCACCCTAAGCTCGACAACTGCGGCCAAGCCCACGTTCACGGCTCCTGAAGTCACGACAGACACGCAGTACACCTTCAGTCTGGTGGTCAACGACGGGACGGTTAGCTCCGCATCCGACCAAGTGGTGATCACGGTCAAGCAGGTCAACAAGGCCCCGACGGCCAATGCCGGCACGGACCAGACAGTGGATGAAGGAGCGACAGTAACCTTGGACGGCTCGGCCTCTTCGGATGCTGACGCAAATACACTGACCTACTTATGGACGGCCCCGGCGGGCATCACGCTGAGCTCTACCACAGCTGCCAAGCCTACGTTCACAGCACCCTTGGTCACGACAGACACTCAGTACGCGTTCAGTTTAGTGGTCAATGACGGGACGGTTAGTCCCGCATCCGACCAAGTGGTCGTTACTGTAAAACATGTCAAAGGTCATTTTGAGGTTGCTTTTACGGGTAATGGCCAGGATCACATGACCATCACGGCTTTGCAGGCAATCTATAATGGAGCAGCCATGGAAGCCGGAGATGAGATTGGAGTTTTCGATG